>Ga0207880_1000003_pt1 | contig 567931 bp, 494 predicted proteins | sample MalvirmetagMSP91_FD_184226 | JGI IMG/M metagenome (GOLD analysis project Ga0207880, IMG submission 184226) | Marine viral communities from the Deep Pacific Ocean - MSP-91 (SPAdes) | ecosystem: Environmental > Aquatic > Marine > Oceanic | place: Pacific Ocean | collected 2011-04-27
AAACAAAGCCATTCATGGTTTTAAAAATGGCGCACAGTTAGTGTTGAGAATCCTCTGTTCGAAAATTTTGTCAGGAACAAAATTTGACGCCGCAGGCGCCCGAAGGGGCAATCACAGGACGTGATTGATCAATCCCTATCTTAATTAAATCCACTATCTGTCAATCCATATAATCAATTTTATAGATTGATTCAATTCAATGACTACGTCTTTTACGGTTGAATGCACGCTCGGGCGGGAACGTCACAACGGCTTCTTTCACTCCGTGAAAACCGCCATTGCACTTATCCCTGAGCTGGTCTTGAAAAATTTGTCAGGAACAAATTTTAACGCCTTCGGCGCCCGTAGGGTCAAAGGCAGGATGCCTTTGATTAAAACCCGCATAGGTTAATAGCCTATCTAGGGTTCGAAAAAAATGACTGGATCATTTTTTGACGCCGCAGGCGCCCGAAGGGGCAATCACAGGACGTGATTGATCAATCCCTATCTCTTGAATCTCACTAATTAGCTTTGTAGACAGATCCCCAATGTCAGGCGCAAATTAATTTAAATACACACCTTAACAATAAGCTGCGCCCAAAGGCCTTCAGGATGTTAAAATAGCCGCTTTTTGATGGCAGAATTTGATCTTGGAACTGACAGATTTACTCAATGACCAACCCCATAAATGGGTCAAATTTAAAGACACCGACTTTTTGTTACTCGGCACCGCACATGTATCACAGAAAAGTGCTGATGTTGTGCAGGCACTGATTGAAACCGACCATTTTGATACAGTCGCCATCGAACTTGATGAAATCAGGTTTCAAGCCATCACCGATGAGAACCGTTACAAAAACATGGATCTGGTCAGCATCATCAAAAACAAACAAACGGGATTGATTGCCACCAACCTGGCCATGAGTGCATACCAAAGCCGTCTGGCTGAACAACTGGGAGTTGAACCTGGCGCTGAAATGAAACAAGCCATCAAATCCAGTCAGGCAAAAAATTTGAGCTTGCTAAAAATTGATCGTTCTGTTGGTATCACCATGAAAAGAACTTGGCGTTCATTGCGGTTCATGGAAAAGATCAACCTGTTGTTTGGGTTTGGTGGTTTTTTTGATAAAGAAGAAATCAGTGAACAGGAAATTGAAAAACTCAAATCCGGCGACATGCTGGAAAGTACATTTCACGAATTCGCTGAAAACTCTGAATCGCTTTACAAGTCTTTGATTGATGAAAGGGATCAATTCATGGCGGCCAGATTACAACAGGCCACCAAAACTACTACAACGTCACCCCAACCGCCCAAAAAAGTGCTGGTGGTGATTGGTGCTGGTCACCTCAACGGCATCAACACCTACATGCAACAACCCATGGAAACCGATGATGTGGTCAATCAGCTGAACACGCTGCCGCCAAAGAAAACTTGGGTTAAATTACTGCCCTGGCTCATCACTGCTGTGATTTTGACTGGGTTTGTTTGGGGCTTTGCCACCAACAAAGAGCTGGGGTTTGGCATGATCAAAACCTGGTTTATTTACAATGGTATCCTTTCGGGTATTGGTGCCGCCATTGCCGGTGCACACCCACTAACGATTTTGGCTGCCATGGCAGCAGCTCCATTTACCTCATTGAATCCCACCATTGCTGCAGGCATGGTAGCTGCATTGGTGGAAACCATGATCCGCAAACCCAAAGTTCAAGATTTTGAAGCCTTACAACAAGATGCCATGGCGTTGAAGGGTTGGTGGAAAAATCCAGTGACGCGCGTCTTATTGGTGTTCATATTGACCAATGTCGGTTCTGCTTTGGCCACCTGGATTTCTGGCTTTAAGATTTTTAATCAACTGATCTAAGATGCGTAAATTCTCAATTGGTCCCTATCTGATAGAACATCCGGTGATGTTGGCGCCTATGGCAGGTGTCACCGACCGACCATTCCGTCAGTTGTGCCGACAATTGGGAGCTTCCTATGCAGTGTCTGAAATGCTCAGTTGCAACTTGTCTCTATTGAAAACTGCCAAAACCCAGTTTCGAATGAATCACGATGGGGAGCCCGGACCCATTGCCGTCCAAATAGCAGGCTCAGACCCGCAGGAATTACTGGCAGCAGCACAACACAATGTGGCCCACGGTGCGCAAATCATTGACATCAATATGGGTTGTCCACAAAAAAAAGTGGCCAAAAAAAAATGTGGGTCAGCGTTATTGGCTTATCCTGAGTTGGTGGCTGAAATTTGTCACGAGGTTGCCAGCGGTACTGACGTCCCAGTGACTTTAAAAACCCGCTTGGGCACCGATCAAGACAACAAAAACATCACCACCATTGCACGATTGGCTGAACAGGCTGGCATCGCGGCTTTGTTTATTCATGGCCGGACCAAAGCCCAAAAATTCACCGGTGAAAGTGAATTTGATCTGATAGCCAAAGTCAAGCAACGGGCCAATATCCCAGTCATAGCCAATGGCGACATAAACAGCCCTGAAAGAGCCAAAGAAGTACTTCTGAATACTGGCTGTGATGGCATCATGATAGGTCGAGCTGCTCAAGGCAATCCATGGATCTTTCATCAAATCAATCAGTACCTGGGTACTGGCGAAGTGGTTCCCGCGCCAGCAGAAGCTGAAGTGTATCAGGTGATGTACCAACACGTGAAAAATCTGCATGACTTTTACGGCCCTGAAAAAGGTTGCCGAATGGCCAGAAAGCACATCAAATGGTTCTTACAAGACCTTGATATCAATCCCATTACCCGCACCTTGCTGACGCTTGACAGTGCGGAGGAACAATTGTTGTTCATCAATCTAAACTTACTACAAAAGGTGGCATAATGAGTCTCATCAAGTGGTTCAATAAACCCAAATGGCAAAACCCCAACGAACAAGTACGCATAACCGCTATTCAAAACAGCGATGACCTGGAGTTAATCCATGCGCTACCAGACATTGTGGCATCAGATAACAGTGTCAAAGTGCAAAAAGCCGCCCTTTCCCGGCTTGAATCACCCACCGCATTGTTAAATATCCTCAAAACCCACCCCAACAAAACCATTCGTCAGACTGCCAGTAAAAAACTCATTTTGTGGTTTAGTCGGGAACCTGATGATCAACAGGTGACCTTGTTCAAACAAATTGAAGATGCTGAAACCATCAAAGCATTGGCTGAAAAAGCTGCCCTGGCAACTGTCAGAGAAGCAGCCATTGAACAAATCAGCCAACAAGGCCTGTTGGGCGACCTGTTGTTCTGTGAAACCGAAGAGTCACTGCAGAAAAGCATTCTTGAGAAAATAAACCAGCCTTCTACCCTAACGCGTTTAATGAAAAAAGCAGGCAAAAAGCACCCTGCTTTGAAAGCGCAAATTGAAGCCAAACTGGCTACCAAACAAAGCCAAAACAGTGATGAAAAAGCCAAAGCATTGTGTGAACAGCTGGAGTCAGTCGTACATGGTAAAAATGATGGATTGAGCCTGGCACAGATCAAATCACAATGGAACCAACTCGGCGATGATGTCAGCCCCGCATTGAACACAAGGTTCAATGGCGCTTTTGAAGCCGCAAAAATGATCATAGATCCGGAACACCGGGCCCAGTTTTTAAATAAACAAAAGCAACTGCGTATGGTCAACGCCCTCAATGAACTTGAAACCACAGTCAGCAACAAACAAACCCTGAGTTTGTCACAGACTCAGGCGGCGATTCAAAAGTTTCAAGACGTTGATACCGAGTTGTTAAACGACGAGGAGAAACAGCGTTATTCCACAGCCTATGATTTATTATTGGCTGTCAGAGACCAGCTACACAAAGACCAACAAATACCTACCGCTGCAACCCAAACCCTGGACCAGCTAACCAAACAACTGGGTAACAAAATAGTACAGCCAGACCAACTGAACCGCTTCAAGAAACAATGGCACCAAGCGATTAAATCTGTCAAACCCAGCCCGGCATTAACGGCCATGAAGGAACAGTTTGACCAAGCCATCATCAAACTGGCCGAAAAGATAGAATCATCGGCTGAGCTCAGAAAACAAGCCGCGGAATCGGCAGTAGCGTTGATAGAACCAGCCACCAAAGAAATCAAAGAAGGCCATCTTTCGAAAGCCAAAGAGATTACCAACCAACTGGCTGAATTCAAGAAAACTGCGGGTTTTAATCACCCCATCATCAAACGCCATAAACATGCCATGGATCAGGTGTGGAACCAACTGAAAGAACTGCGAAACTGGCAAAAATGGAGTAATGACAAAGTCAGACAAAACATCATCGATGATTTGGCCGCCTCAGTGGGTAAAGGCTTGCACCCAGATGCGGTGTTGAAAAAACTCAAAGATGCCAATGAACAGTGGTATGCCTTGGAAGACATGGAAAAGCTGGCTGGTGACAAATACAGCAGCCGCAACCCCAAGATGTGGCAGTCATTCAGAACGGTTTCTAAACACTTGTTTGAACCGACTCAGCCCTTTTTTGAAAAACGCAGTGAACAACAAGACGATCGGCTTAACACCATCAACCAAACCATTGAACACATGCTGGACATTGATTTGGCTGAAGCAGAAGAGCGCACCTTGTCTGAGCTAAGCACTCAAGCCATCAAACATTTGCGGGCATTGGACCAGCTGCCTCCCAAACAACGCGGTAAAACCGCCAAAAAATTACGCCAGGGCATCAATAGAATTGAAGCCAGATTGGATGAATTTTATGCCGCTGCTGCTGAGCGCAAGAACAAACTGATTGAACAAGCACGCGCGTTGGCAGACGTTGAAGACTTGAATGAAGCCATCCTTGCCGCTAAAAACTTACAAACAGACTGGAAAAAGGCGGGCTTTGTTAAGCACAACCAAGAACGCAAATTATGGAAAAAATTTCGCCAAGCGAATGATGCTGTTTTTAACCGCAGGGACCAAGAAAAGCAGCAACAGAACGAACAACATAAGGCTCAGTTAAATGCCGCCAGGACATTGTTAAAACAATACCAGACTCAATTAGGAAAAGCCAGTCAGGAAGCCGATGTGCACGCACTGAAGCAAGCGTTCATATCAGCCTGGCAGCAAGCTGAGCAGCCCAGCGGCATGCTGGCATCAGAGTACCAGCAATTGCTACAAAAAATAACCGATAAAGCCAACCAATTCGCTCAGAAGAAGCAACTAAAAACCGTCAAAGACAAGCAAGAACTGGATGCCCTTTGCGCCCAATTCGAACAACAAGAAATGAAGCTTGAGGAACTCATCAAGACAGCGGAAAGCATTAACGCTGACTTATGGGAAGACACTTTTAAAGCACGTGTTGAATCACCGGAATCTAATCATAGCTTGGCTGATATGTTGATACAGGCTGAATTTTTATCTGGTCTGGAAACCCCCAAAGCCTATATGGAAGAACGCATGGCACACCAGGTCAAAGTACTGGCCGAACGCATGTCAGGAGAAAGGGAGCTGAACAACCAACAACAAGCCAAACAATGGCTGGATGAATGGTTTTCCACACCCAAAGTAGACCAAAAGTTTTGGCAATCAGAACAAGGACGCATTAATAAAGTCATCAAAGCCATGGTGCAACAAACTCAAGAATAGAGTCTACCCTCATACCAACAGTCACGTGTCCAATGACCTCACACCCATTCAATTGGACATGGGCTATTCATGACCATAGACACATCACAATCCGGTGACTGCTCTTTACAATAACTCAGTTAATTTTTGAACTGAGGATCTCATGAAACGAACATTATTATTTGCTGGCATGTCTTTGAGTCTGATGGCTTGTCATCATGACAGCACCAAAACCGCCGTTGATACGTCGGAAACCAAAGCCATTTCAGGCATTACCCTGGATAACATGGACTCGGATGTCAGGGCACAGGACGATTTTTATCGCCACGTCAATGGCAAGTGGTTGAATGAATTTGAATTACCTGCCGATAAATCCAATTATGGCGCATTCACTCAATTGGCAGAACTGAGCCGAGAACGTGTTCAAAAAATCATCAATGACGTGTCCGCTACTGACAACCCGGCCGGCAGCTCAGAACAAAAAATTGCTGACATCTATCGTGGTTTTATGGACACCCAAGCCTTGAATGAAAAAGGTCTGGCTCCTATCCAATCAGAATTAGAACGCATCAATAACATCAGTAACCATGAACAGCTCAGCGAGTACATGGGCTATGCCGATATCTATGCCAATGCCCCAATTGGCATGTATGTTTATATTGATCAGAAAAAATCTGATGAACACATTGTGTACATCACCCAAAGCGGCTTGGGTTTACCCAACCGTGATTACTATTTCAAGGAAGACGAAAAATCCGCAGCCATCCGCGAAAAATACCAACAACACATCACCAACATGCTGACACTGGCCGGTGATCAAAATGCCGCCTCATCTATGGCCACAGTGTATGCCATTGAAGAGGATTTGGCTGAAGGTCAATGGACTCCGATCCAGAACCGTGATCGTGAAAAAGCCTACAATAAAATGACCTTTGCCGAATTCACCTCACATGTCCCGAACATGGACTGGGACGCCTGGCTGACCCACAGCATGATTGAAAAACCAGAGGTGTTGGTGGTCAACCAACCCAGTTACCTGAAATCAGTGAATGAAGCTTTAGATAACTACTCAATAGCTGATTGGAAAAAATACTTCACCTGGCATGTGCTGAGTAATTCTTCGACTTACCTGAGTGACGATTTTGCCAATGAGAACTTTGCTTTTTATGGCACCGTGCTGCGAGGCACCACGGAACAAGAACCGCGCTGGAAGCGTGGTGTTGACTTGGTCAATGGTTTAACCGGTGAATTGGTGGGTAAAGTTTATGTCAAAAAACATTTTCCACCCGAGGCCAAAACGCGCATGGTTGAATTGATTGAAAACCTGCGTGATGCCTATGGCCAAAGCATCAAAGAGCTGGACTGGATGGGCGAAGAAACCAAAGTCAAAGCTTTAGAAAAATTGGCTAAGTTCGATCCTAAAGTAGGTTATCCTGATGTCTGGCGCGACTACAGCAACCTGAACATCCAAGGCCAGGATCTGGTTGCAGACCTGAAAGAATCCACCCGTTTCTTTACCCACCGCAACCGCAGCAAACTGGGACAGCCCATTGATCGCAATGAGTGGGGCATGAACCCACAAACAGTGAATGCTTACTACAACCCAACCAAAAATGAGATTGTGTTTCCTGCAGCCATACTACAACCACCGTTCTTTAACCTGGTGGCTGATGAGGCCGTCAACTACGGTGGTATTGGCGCTGTGATTGGCCATGAAATGGGACACGGCTTTGACGATCAAGGATCAAAATATGACGGTGACGGCAACCTGAAAAACTGGTGGACTGAAGAAGACCGTGAAAACTTTGAAAAGCTGACCAACAAGTTAGTTAAACAGTACGATGCCTTTACCGTGGTTGATGGCACCCATGTCAAAGGTGAATTTACCCAAGGTGAAAACATTGGTGACTTGAGTGGTTTGTCAATCGCTTACAAAGCCTTCAAAAACAATTACACTGCCAATGAAATCATTGATGGCTATACCCCTGAACAACGTTTCTTTATGGGTTGGGCACAAGTGTGGATGCGCAAATACCGTGATGAGGAATTGTTGCGACGCATTGATGTCGATCCGCACTCTCCTTCTGAATTCAGGGCCAATGGTATCTTACGAAACCTGCCTGAATTTTATGAAGCCTTCAATGTGAAACCAGGCGATGGCATGTATTTGCCCCCCGAAGAACGCGTAAAAATTTGGTAATTAATCAATACCTGGATTGAAAAGGCGGGGCTTCCCCGCCTTTTTTTTGAAATAAATAACCCGAATTCAGACTGACCACGTATATGAACATGAAACCCCCAATTAACCACAGGAGTTACCATGAAAAAAACCATGTTAGTCATCACTACAGCCTGCCTCATATCATGCGCAGGACAACAACCTTCGGAAAGTGATATAGCCGAAGCTGAAAACAAACAAATAAAGCCACAAATCATTGAACCGCAGGTCCCAGTGCAGACCGTTCATGAGGAACGCCTCATGGTTGATATGGCCTCAGATCAAGACAGTGCGCTCTCAGTCACTGGTTCCAGAGTGGTCGCCAAGGAAGCCAATAAACTGAGCAGACAGTGGCATCATCCAGTCGCCGCCCCCCACCCGAACTACCCAACGTTAGATCGGGAAAATTACCAACAGTTTGAAAATCAATCGATCCAATCGGTGCTGCATAACCCGGTTTCCACCTTCAGTATTGATGTTGACACCGGCTCTTATGCCAATGTGCGTCGTTTTTTGAACCAAGGTCAACTGCCGCGAAAAGATGCAGTACGGGTTGAAGAAATGATCAATTATTTCTCATACCAATACCCAACTCCGGATGACATCAACCAGCCGTTCATAGCCAGCACCGAATTGGCCCCCTCTCCTTGGAATGAAGATTCACACTTGTTACATATTGGCATCAAAGGCTTCGAACAACCAGCTGCAAATCGTCCAGCTGCTAATCTGGTCTTCCTGGTGGATGTTTCTGGATCCATGAACAGTCCAGACAAAATAGGCTTACTGAAATCCTCTTTGAAATTATTGACCAAACAAATGAACAGCAATGACTTGGTGTCATTGGTGGTCTATGCCGGTGCTGCCGGTGTGGTGCTGGAACCCACTGCGGGTAACAACCAGGCCAAAATAGCCACGGCTTTGGATCAATTGTCCGCAGGTGGTTCAACCAATGGCGCTGCTGGCATCCACCTGGCGTATCAATTGGCTGAACAAAACCTCAAAAAAGAAGGCATTAACCGCATTCTGATTGCCACTGATGGCGATTTCAATGTCGGAACAACCAACTTTGAGGCTTTGAAAGAACTGGTCGAAGAGAAGCGCAAAAAAGGCGTGTCGTTAACCACCCTAGGATTTGGTACCGGCAACTACAACGACCACCTGATGGAACAATTGGCCGATGTAGGTAACGGTAATTATGCTTACATTGACACCATCAAAGAAGCCAATAAGGTGTTGGTAAATCAAATCAATTCCACCCTTTACACCATTGCCAAAGACGTCAAAATTCAAATCGAATTTAACCCCAATCAAGTTTCAGAGTACCGTTTGATAGGTTATGAAAACCGCCACTTGAACAATGAAGACTTTGCCAATGACAAAGTGGATGCGGGAGAAATTGGTGCTGGACATACGGTGACTGCCATTTACGAATTGACTTTACAAGGCAAGCCAGGATGGTTGAGTGATTCCAGATACCAGAGACCGAGCAACATCCAGGATAATAATGGCGAGTTGGCATTTTTGAAAATCAGATACAAAAAACCTGATGAGGATGTCAGCCAATTATTACAGTGGCCCATCATGAAAAACCAGATCAAACCAATTGAACGAGCCTCTGGCGAATTTAAGTTTGCTGCTTCGGTGGCCGCATTTGGCCAAATGCTGCGCGATGGAACCTACCTGAAATCATTTGGTTACGATGACATCATGGCATTGGCCAATGAATCCAAAGGTCAGGACACATTTGGTTACCGCGGCGAATTTTTACAGCTGGTGTCATTGGCCAAGGGCTTGTCTAATTAAGTCGAATGACATTAAAATGAATGGATGTTGGAACAGCTAAGTGATGAAAGACTGATGTCAAGTTTCATCAACCCAAACGACATCAACCACCATCGGGCTTTTGAGATTCTCTACCAGAGACACAAAGGCCCGATGTATGGTTTCATTACCCGTTCTTTGAATAATGCCGAAGATGCCAATGAGGTGTTTCAGGACGCTTGGTTCAAAATCATCAATCACAAGGACACTTTTGATCCACAGCGAAAATTCACCACCTGGGCTTACACCATCATTCGCCGTTTACTGATTGACTATTATCGCAAACAACCTGACTCCGGCACCGAAACTAACTTCGATGAAGCCTTGTCGGAAACCAGTGAAGACCCCATAAAACAACCAGACAATGATTTAGAACGCCAACAAATGACCCAGCAACTGCACCAAACCATCGGTACATTACCCATGTCACAACGACAAGCATTTGTGTTGCGTCATGGCAGTGGCTTCAGCCTGCCTGAGGTGGCTCGGATTACCGACCAGCCACAAGAACAGACCAAGAGTCAGTACCGCTATGCTGTGCAAAAAATAAAACAGGCTTTGGAGCGATTCAAATGACGCAATCAAGTGATGACAAGCTATTGACTGAGTTATACAAAGCAGGTGAAAACAATGCACCACCGGCTCACCTTGATGCGGCTATCCTAAACCAGGCCAAATCTGACCAACGACGCAAAGCAACAGGCCAGTCATGGAGGCCTTGGTTAGCAGCCGCTTCGGTGGTGCTGGTGATACCCATGATTTGGTTGTTAAGCCAACAGGACCAACTCACTGAAACAGCAACACAAAGCCTGCCTTCTTCCACAACTGAGCCCGTTGATTCTGTTGCCAAAAACAAAGCGTCTGCAGCCGAGCAAGGTACGATGGATGACAGTTTTGCCGATGCCATTCCAGAAGCAGAAGCAGACCGCCAATGGCAAGCCCCGTCTGCAGCAGTGTCACTGGAACAACGCAACAGCACACCCAAATCAGTGGCCATCAAAGACCTGGAAGAGCAGCTTCAAGCCACACCTGAACCAAGCAGCGCGCCAGCTGAAGCCTTACAGGATTCAGATACTTTAATCAGCATCACCGGTAATCGCATCAGCCGGGCCGCAGTCGAAGCCAAAAAAGAACAATTGAAAGCCGAGCTGCAGGCACCCAAGAAAACCATCAAAGCCAGTACCATGGATCCGCTGATGGCATTAGAGTATGCGCAGTTTAATCGCTACCTGGAACAACAACAATTTGATCAAGCCGATCAACTGTTAACTGACCTGCAAGAGCGGTATCCAGATTTTGACTATGAAGACATGATTTATCAACTGGCCATAGCTGAGGCCAAGGCCGAATCAGAACCGCAACAATGAGCCCGATGAATCCGGCTTAATCTTTCCAGGCATTGGCTACCTGACTGTTAGATTGGCGGCCAAGTACCGTTGAAATTTGACGCCCAGTGTCTATCAAGTCGGCCAAATTGATGCCCGTTTCAATACCCATGCCATGAAGCATATAGACCACATTTTCAGTACTCACATTGCCAGTGGCTCCTTGGGCATAGGGACAACCGCCAATTCCCGCAACCGATGCATCAATCACGCTGGCTCCTGAACCCAGACAGGCATAGATATTGGCCAAGGCCTGGCCATAGGTATCATGAAAATGCAGGGCCAATTGATCCGCAGGCACCTGAGTTGCACACAGCTCAAACACAGCTTTGGCTGCATTTGGTGTACCCACGCCAATGGTGTCTCCCAGAGAGACTTCATAACAGCCCATTTGCGAGAGCTCCTTGGCCACTTCTGCCACTTTCTCTGGTGCGATGGCACCTTCATAAGGACACCCCAGCACGCAGGAAACATAACCGCGCACCTTTATCCCTAAATCACTGGCTTTGGCCATGACTGGCTCAAAACGCTGCAGTGATTCAGCGATGCTACAATTGATGTTCTTGAGATTAAAACTTTCGGATGCTGCGGTAAACACGGCCACTTCCTTGATACCCGCTTCAATGGCGGCATCCAAGCCTTTCAAGTTGGGGGTCAACGCCGAATAATGAACCCCATCAACGGGTTCTAATTGTTGACATACCTCTCGGGCATCAGCCAGTTGCGGCACCCACTTAGGGGACACAAATCCGGCCACTTCGATGTGTTTGACACCGGCTTTAATCAATCCATTAATCAGTGCCACCTTGTGTTCAACGGCAATCACCTGAGATTCATTTTGCAAGCCATCGCGCGGCGACACTTCGACAATTTTCACCTGCTCAGGCAAATTCATGAGGCTGGTTCCAATTCCACCAAGACAGCATCCGCTGCCACTTGATCTGTGGCTTCGCAATGCACCTCATCAATAACTGCATCACGTTCTGCTTTGAGTTCAAGTTCCATTTTCATCGCTTCCATCACCACCAGGGTTTGGCCCAATTGCACCTGATCACCTGCAGCCACTTTGATGGCAATGATTTTACCCGGCATGGGGGCATAAATGGCGTTGGCATTGGAACCAACGGCTTTGGCTTCATGGTCTGGCAAAGAGAACTCATACCTGAGGTTCTCATGCACCACCTGGACTTGATTGCGGTGAACATGACAATAATCATGAGGCATCGGCAAGTAATGATCCTGGCCATCGATTAAAAATGCCCCCTCTTCCCAAGTCACTTCATGGGTCTGCTCTTCACCTTGGTAGTTAACGGTCAGTTGCAATGGTTCAGTGCCTTGCACTCGCCAACCGTTGGCTTTATTCCAAACTTTGGCACTGTTGCGGTCACCCAATAAATGATGCGCATAAATAGCCAACACGGCTGGCTTCATGGGCTGCGCTAAATCCAAGTCATTGTTGTCCAATGAGTTGGTAAATATCTGGTGTTTTTTGAAAGCCGACGTGGCCAGCAGTTTGGACAAGAAAGACAGGTTGGTTTTAACCCCGAATATGGCGCTGGTATTTAGTACCTGTTGCATTTTTTCAATACAGGCATCGCGATTCTCTGCCCACACCACCACTTTAGAAATCATCGGGTCATAATGGATGGTGACTGAATCGCTGGTTCTGACACCGGAGTCAAACAACGCATGATCGGTGGGAGTAAATTGAACTTGCTCCAATAGTCCTGTTGACGGTAAAAAGCTGTTGTCTGGATCCTCGGCATAAACCCGCACTTGGATGGCATGCCCATGTTCGTGGATTTGGGTCTGTTTTTTTGGCAATGGCTCACCTTGAGCCACTTTGATTTGCCAAGCCACCAAGTCCACTCCGGTAATGAGTTCTGAAACCCTGTGCTCCACCTGCAAACGGGTATTCATCTCCATAAAATAAAATGAATCATCCCCATCCATGATGAATTCAATGGTTCCTGCTCCGACGTAATCGATGGCTTGTGTAGCTTTGACAGCCGCATTAAGCATCGATGTGCGGGTGGCATCACTCAAACTGGCCGCCGGCGCCTCTTCAATGACTTTCTGATAGCGCCTTTGGGTAGAACAATCGCGTTCGAACAAGTGCACCACATGACCCTGGGTATCAGCAAAAACTTGAACTTCAATGTGTTTTGGTTGGGTAATGTATTTTTCTAAAATCACCTCATCGTCGCCAAAGGCATTCATGGCTTCACGCTTGGCAGAATTTAACTGATCTTCGAATTGTTCGGCTTTTTCTACAATTTTCATGCCTTTACCGCCACCACCAGCCACCGCCTTTATCAACACCGGAAAGCCGATTTCTGCAGCAGCTGCAGACAACACTTTGGGATCCTGATCAGCTTCTTGGTAGCCAGGTACACAAGGCACGTTGGCTGCAATCATGGTCTGTTTTGCCGCTGATTTAGAACCCATCAGTCGTAAAGCTTCAGGTGGGGCGCCAATGAAAGTGATGCCGGCAGCTGCCAACGCTTCTGCGAACGAGGCCCGTTCTGATAAAAAGCCATAACCCGGATGTACGGCATCAGCCTGAGTTTGTTTTGCTGCCTGAATGATTTTTTCGATATTCAAATACGAATCGGCAAGGTCTGTACTGCCCAAATGTACCGCTTCATCAGCCATTTCTACATGTTTGGCATGGCGATCGGCATCTGAGAACACTGCTACGGTCTTGATCTTCATGAGGCGGCAGGTGTTGATGATGCGAACCGCAATTTCACCGCGATTGGCTATCAGAACTTTTTTAATAGACATGGCATTCGGTTGTGGGAAAAGTCGAATATTATACTCTATCAAAAGCTTTTAGCCGAACCTGCTCAGTTACAATTATTTGTCATTTCGGCGGTTAAGTTGACATCAGAAATAGGGTTTCTATCAACCGTAAGCTGCAGCAAAAAGATAACAACCAACAAGCACATGATTAGACTTTCTCAATTAACAGGCCACCACCTTGAAGAATTCAGTAGCTGATAGACAAAACCAATTCAGGATTTGAGCCTGAAATTAATACCTATTTTAGCTGCTGTTTGCTTTTGAGTTTGCTAATATAAAAGTGTATACATTCTGGACATTGCCATGATAAACCGTATTTTTTTGAAGTTATTCCTGATCATGATGTCTGTCAATGTCATGGCTGTAGAAAACCATTCCTTGCTGCCAGCGGCTCAAAATACCCTGAAAACCTTACAATTGTCAGCTCAGGCCAAATCATCTGCCGTTGCGGTCAGTCAAAAGTGGCTGCCTACGGATGAAGTGGCCGCTCAACTGCTCAATACCAAAATCGACGAAACTGTGGTCATCAATGAATTTCCCGTTATCGTCAGAGACTTCCGAGATGATTTACAAATCGAGAAGAGTGAGTCTATAGAATTACTGCGTTATGAAATCATTGCACCGGGTGCAAAAATCACCACCATAACCGAACAAGGGAAACAACACACACCTTGGCCTAAGCTTTTGGTTTTTGGCGCTCAAGACAAGGGCATCAGCATGGTGCTTGATCCAGCAAACGGCAACATCACCGGTTTATTGAATGACGCGGGAATCTCGATGACCATTGAAGGTAACCTACAAAAGGGCATTCAATTTTACCCCAATGAAGAAGGGATTCCTGACGATCAATCCAGTTTGCAATGCATGACTGCTGTGGCTGATCAGCCAGGCGACCCTCTGGCTGATTTAAAAACCAGCCTGATGTCACAATCAAACGCAACACCTCAGCGAGGTGTAATTGATTATGAAACGGTCATTGCCATTGATACCGACAGTGAATGGATGCTGGGCAAGAGTAACAACACCACCACAGCATCCAGCTACATCATCAGTTTATTCGCCAACATGAACGTGTTTTTTGAACGGGACTTGTCCTTGCGATTATTGATTGGCGAAGTCATTTATCGCATTGGGTCTGACCCCTACCCGCCGCAAAGTGATGCCTTTGATTCATTGAATGATTTTGGCGAATATTGGCGCCTCAATAACGATAACATTTCTAGGGATTTTACTGCTTTGCTCAGTGGCCAAAATATTGCTGCACTGTCCTTTTCTGGCATTGCCTGGATTAATCAATATTGTGAAAATGGCTTTACTCAGGCCGGCGGTACGCAAACTGTTGGCAGTTACAGCGTCAACCGCATTGGATCCAGTTTATCTACTGGGTTCACCGCTCAGTTCCTGGCCCATGAATTGGGTCACAACATGGGATCACCTCACACCCACTGCTATGTGCCTACTGTGGACGTGTGTTACAACGCTGAAGCGGGTTGTTATGCCGGTGCAGTCGCTTGTCCAGCAGGCGGTTCTGGCAGCATCATGAGCTACTGCCATTTTGGTGGGCCCAATGGTGCCGATTGTGGATTAAATGACGAAGATTTTCACCCAACGGTGATCAGTTTAATTGACACCCAAATCGTCAGTAATTTTCCATCTTGTATCCAAACACTGGGTTCAGATATTATTTTCATCAATTCATTTGAGTGAAAAATTGGGGAAAAGTGTTAGCCTTAACTCGGTTTGCCAACTTGCAGCAATGACCGGCATTTGATGGTTTTACCATTGACCATGTGATCGACCACTTGTCGCATCAAACCATTCAGTTCTTTGATGTGTTGGCCATTCAAGGGCTCACGGGACAAAAACAGGCGCAAAGATTCATAGCGGCAAATACCTGACTGGCGGGCGATTTGTATGCCGCTATCAGCACTGAATGACAACAAATCATTAGGCTTAACCTGGCTTGGTATGTTCAGTTCATATCCCTGTAAGCGACTCAAGGACCATTCAAATTTTCTCAATAACAAACTGATTTCATTCGACCCATTCAGCAATGCGATGGTGCTTTGGTATCGTTTATAAATGGACCTGGCTACATCGGTGTCCAAGTTCAGGTGATACAACAACTCATTACAGTACAACATCGCCACATGATTGAGGTAGTCACAGGCGGGCAAATGTCCAGATTGGTTGGCATCCACCAGTGTTTTTAACTCTGACCTACCTGTATACGTCACTTGCAACTCAATGAATGGATGTAATTGACCTTTGAATTTAGACTTGTTACCGAAAGAACCTTTGGCTAACACGTCGATGATCCCATTTTGACGGGTCAACAGTTTAACAATTTCACTGCTGTCTTTGTATTTGCGCTTATGGATAATAAAGGCTTGGTCGCTGATCATTCAATCTTTGAATTCATCGGTATAACCCAGTGCTTCAATGGCTCTGATGTCATCGGTCCAAGAAGATTTGACTTTAACCCACAGTTTCAGGTGAACTCGGGCTTCTATGAATTGTTCTATTTCTTTGCGGGCTTTGATGCCAATTTGCTTAATGGCCTCACCCTGCTTACCAATGATGATCATCTTTTGGTTTTTGCGCTCGACCCAAATGATGGCATGAATGTGGTGCATACCTTCCTTGATTTCATACGCTTCAATGTTCACGGTAACACTGTAAGGCAGCTCCTGGTGAAACCGCTCCATCAATTGCTCGCGTATTAATTCTGAAATAAAAAATCTGGTTGATCGATCTGATACTTGTTCTTCATCAAATATGGGCGGGCCAACTGGCAAGCGGTTATTGATGGCGTCTAATAACGGCGCTATCTGTTTGTTTTTCAATGCACTGATATAATGGATGGCATCAAACTCAAAGTCTTGCATGATTTTTTCCACAAACGGAATCAAGCTTTCTTTCTGTTTGATTTTATCTACTTTATTGATCACCAGGATTTTGTCGGCGTCAGATTGGGACATGACTTTTGCCGCTCGCAAATCTTCATCAGTCCACTTCATCGCCTCAACCAAAAACAGTACCACATCGACCCCATGGGATGAAGACTGCGCTGTCTGGTTGAGGTGTTTGTTCAACGCCGTGCCTTTTTGGTTGTGAATCCCCGGGGTATCAATAAATACGATTTGGCTGTTTTCACTGCTGTGGATAGCCAAGATTTGGTGTCTGGTGGTTTGTGGCTTATGGGAGACAATCGACAGCTTTTGTTGAAGTATCTGGTTAATCAGGGTGGATTTACCGACATTGGGCCTGCCAATCACTGCCACATAACCCGCTTTGTATCGTGGATTATTCATGGCGATTGGATCGAGTCGATGACTTTGTTGGCAGCCGATTGCTCGGCCTTTTTAATCGAGCTGCCAGTGGAGACAAAGGTTTTTTGCAACTCATCAACCCGGCACTCGACTGTAAATCTGACTTCATTGTTAATTTCTTTGGCTTCCAACAAATGGTATTCAGGCAGATTCAAACCTTGTTGTTGTAGGATTTCCTGCAACTCAGACTTGGGGTCTTTTTTAATCAATGTGGGGTCTATGTTTTTTAACCAGGGTTGCATCACTTGTTCGACGAAATTTTTGGCTTCTTCAAAGCCTTGGTCAATCAACACCGCACCAAAAACCGCCTCGACAGCATCTGCCAAAACCGATGATTTATTGACGCCGCCAGATTTGATTTCCCCTTGGCCTAACTTTATCTGCTGGCCCAATTGGTAATGCCTACCAACAGCTGCCAAAGTTTTGCCTTTGACCAGTTGCGAGCGTAATCGCGACAACTCGCCTTCGGTGAGGTTTTCGAATTGATTGAATAAATAGGTAGAAATAACCAATGAAAGAATGGAGTCTCCGAGAAACTCCAGTCTTTCGTTGTTTAGCTTTCCTGCACTCCTGTGGGTTAAGGCTTGCTGAATCCATTGGTCATTATGCCAATCGATTTTAATCCCTAAAATTTTCAATGTCAGGTCACTAGAGGGTAACGCTTTCGGAAAACTTCATAGTGAATCCCAAATTGCCAATAAATTCCTTTTCAACCACATAATCGACTTGTAATTGACGGCCATTGCCGCGCACCACTTTAAAGTCTTTGGCGCTCACTTGGGTAACGTAACTGATGTTTAAAGATTTTCCCAGCATGGATTTGATTTCGCTGGGGGTCATGTTGCCACCTTCTTTGGCCACCCTATCCATGGCATCTTTAACAGAAAAATGTTCCATGTAGACAGGCCCAATTTGCATGCCAGCATACAAAAATATACCCAAAACTCCCAATACAAACACAAAGCCTATTAACGTAATACCCTGTGCTTTCTTCAATGATTTCATGGTCTTACCTCTGTTTTTAATTACATCATTAAGATTCATACTATATGAATCATTATCAATTGCTGCGCCAACATTGTCAATTAATCTTGGTGCCGATGCGTTTCAACCCTTCCAGGAAATGAGGGATTCGCCAATGCATCCAAATAAACTGTGCTTTACCCACCAGGTTCCTTTCGGGTACCAAGCCCCACTCACGACTGTCTGCCGAGTTGTCACGGTTATCTCCCATCACGAAATAATGGCCTTCAGGCACCGTAACCTTGGTAAGTCTCGATGGTCCACTGTAGCCTTTCAGTGTCAACATTTGGTGGCCTTCGTCAGTAAGGTATTCTTTTTTCAGAATATTGCGACTGCGTTCTCGATTGCCGTCCAGAAAGCCTTCATATTGTCCAATGATTTCTTGTTTAACTGGTTGACCATTTAAGTAGACAATTTTTCGTTGGGTGTCATATAAAACTTCATCGCCAGGTACGCCAATCACCCTTTTGATGTAATCATCTTTTTGATTCGGAGGATACCTGAAAACCACCACATCACCTCGTTCAGGTTGACCTATTTCAATCAAGGTGTCATGCGTTACGGGCATTTTTAAGCCATAGGAAAATTTATTCACGTAGATGAAATCGCCGGTCAGCAAGGTCGGCATCATTGAACCTGATGGAATTCTGAATGGTTCAAAAACAAAAGTTCTGACCACCAATACGATGAAAAAAACCGGGAAAAAAGAATGGCCAAATGCAAAGAAAGAGAACAAAGGCCCTTTTTGCTTTGGCTCTTCTCCTTTGTATTTGAATTTTATCACCAACCAACAAACCAAGGTGATGGCACTGGCCAATGCCAAAAAGGCTTCAAAATCAAAATGTATTTCGTTGTTCACACGTTATTCCTCTAATTATCTACTTTCAGCACCGCCAAAAATGCTTCCTGTGGCACTTCCACTTTGCCGATTTGCTTCATGCGTTTTTTACCGGCTTTTTGCTTCTCTAATAATTTTTTCTTGCGCGTGGCATCACCGCCATAACATTTGGCCGTCACATTCTTACGCAAGGCTTTGACTGTGGTTCTGGCTATGATTTGTGAGCCGATGGCTGCTTGAATGGCCACATCAAACATTTGTCTCGGGATCAGCTCTTTCAACCTGTCGGTCAGGTCGCGGCCTCGTCGTTGGGCATTTTCCCTGTGAGTTAACACCGATAAGGCATCTACCCGTTCGCCATTAATCAACACATCGAGTCTGATGAATGGGCCCGCTTCATAATGACTGAACTCATATTCAAAAGACGCATAGCCCCGACTGACAGACTTCAAACGATCAAAAAAGTCCAACACGACTTCACTCAAGGGTAAATCGAAGGTCAATTGCACCTGATTACCCAAATACTGCATGTTTTTCTGGGTACCACGTTTTTCTATACACAGGCTAATCACCGGACCGACATAATCTTGTGGCAACAATATGTTGGCAGTGATGATGGGCTCTCTGATTTCTTCAAACATGGCTGGTAAGTCTGCGGGGTTATCAAGCATGACCTGGTTACCGGCTTTATCGATCATTTCATACACCACAGTAGGCGCAGTCGTGACCATATCGATGTCGAACTCACGTTCGATGCGTTCCTGAATCACTTCCATGTGCAGCATACCCAAAAATCCGCACCTGAACCCAAAACCCAACGCGGTGGATGATTCGGGCTCAAAGGTCAATGACGCGTCATTCAGTCGCAGCTTTTCCAATGACTCCCGCAAATCCTGATAGTCATCTGCGGAGGTTGGGAACAGTCCAGCAAATACCCGAGGCTGAGACTGCATGAATCCTGCCAAAGGTTTGGCGGCCGGATTTTGTGTCAAAGTCACGGTATCACCAACCGGTGCCCCATGAACGTCCTTGATGGAAGCACTGAGGTAACCCACTTCACCACAATGCAGCACTTTACCTGGCGTACGCTTGGGGGTGAATTTACCCAGTCCTTCAGCCAGATGATCGGCTTTCAGTGACATGATTTGGATTTTGTCTTTGACTTTAATCTCGCCATTAAACACACGAATCAAAGACACCACGCCAAGGTAGTTATCAAACCAGGAATCAATGATTGAGGCTTGCAACGGCTCATCAGGCGAGCCTTTGGGCGCAGGTATCAGTTCAGCAATGGCTTCCAATACGGTTTCAATGCCCTGGCCAGTTTTGGCGGAAACCAACAAAGCATCAGTGGCATCAATACCAATGATTTCTTCTATTTCCTGTTTAACCCGCTCGACATCAGCTGATGGCAAGTCGATTTTGTTAATTACCGGTATGACTTCCAGACCCATCTCAATGGCGGTATAACAGTTGGCTACTGATTGTGCTTCAACACCTTGAGCTGCATCAACCACCAACAAAGCGCCTTCACAGGCAGCCAATGATCTGGACACTTCATAGGAGAAGTCCACATGACCCGGGGTATCAATCAGGTTGTATTGGTATTTCTCACCTGATTCTGACTGGTACTCCAGACACACGGCCTGAGATTTGATGGTGATACCACGCTCCCTTTCGATGTCCATGCTGTCCAGCACCTGCTTATCCATTTCACGTTCTGTCAGGCCACCGCATATCTGGATGAAGCGATCAGCTAAAGTGGATTTGCCATGGTCGATGTGGGCAATGATGGAAAAATTACGAATGTTTTTCATTGAATCCTGGGTGGTGATTAAAAAGCCTGGCAGGCAAAAACAGCAAATCCCATGAAAGACATGGGATTTGTGGGTATTTTATACTGTTACTGCTCAGCGTTCAATCACAATAAATGTATTGCCCGCTCCTTGTTTAACCAACAACACCAAGGGTTCATCCTCATCTAACGCCGCAATGGCTGCTTTGAAGTCAGATAAATTTTCAATCGGTGTCTTGCCAACCCTTTTGATGATGCTGCCTACCCGCAAATTGGCACGTTCAACATCCTTATCTGTGATGGCTGCCACCATCACCCCAGTCTCTTCTCCGGTGCGCTCTTTGTCCTGATCAGTCAGCGCTTTGACAGTGAAACCGATGCCGCTGCTGACTTCATCGTTGTCGTTGTTATTGAGGCTGGCTTGGGTGTTATTACCCAAGGCATCCAGCTTGGCTGTGAGCTCTATGGTTTTGCCGTCTCTGAACACCTGCAAATTGACTTTGGTATTGGGCATCACGCTGCCAACCACTGGTGGTAAAGTTTGTCGGGTTTTGATGGGCTTGCCATTGAAGCTGACAATAACATCCCCTACCTTAATGCCGGCTTTGGCTGCCGAGCTGCCATCAGAAACTTGATTGACCAGCGCACCCATGGGTTTTTTCATACCCAAATAATCAGCCATGGCTTGGTTGACATCATCAATACCCACGCCCAGCAAACCCCTTTGCACCACGCCGTTTTCCTGCAACTGCGTGGCCACGTTGATGGCCACATCGATGGGCACTGAGAATGAGATACCCATGTAGCCACCGGTGTTAGAAAATATCAATGTGTTGATACCCACCACTTCACCTTTGAGGTTGATCAATGGGCCACCTGAGTTTCCGCGGTTGATGGGCACATCTGACTGGATATATGGCACATATTGTTGGGATCCTATTTGTCTGCCTTTGGCACTGACAATGCCTTTGGTCACTGAGTTTTCAAAACTCAAGGGCGAACCAATGGCCATCACCCATTCACCGATTTTCATGTCATCTGCGGAGCCCACTTTCAATGTCGGTAGGTTTTTGCCATCAATCTTCAACACAGCCACATCACTGGCTTCATCTTCTCCAATCAACTCAGCTTCAAATTCTCGGCGGTCCAATAAGGTGACAATGATTTTGTCAGCTCCATCAACCACGTGACGGTTGGTTAAAATCAAACCATCCTCAGCAATGATAAATCCCGATCCACCTGAAACCCGGTCTCGATTTTGTGGTTGGTTGGGTATACCAAAAAAACGAAACAGCTCATCGTTGGGATTGGGGCCAGTTTGATCATTTTCATCAGCCAGGTCTTGGGCCACAATGTTCACCACAGCAGGACCGGCTTGTTCTGCCAGTTCAGTGAAATCAGGTAAATTAAGTGTTTTTGCTGAGGCTGTTGCTGTTACCAACAAACAACACAGCGCCAAAAGGTAATTCTTCATTTTGCAATCCTCAAAAATTATTTAAATTCTTCGCTATAGACTGTCGTTTCCAGCCTGAGTGCCATGCACAGATAAAATCGTGACTTTTGGCCTAAATTTCAAGCCCTTAGATGACAAAAAGAGTTTTTTGATGGGTTGGCTGAAGTAAAGTGACAACAACATCGATACCACTGCAAACAGATTTTCAGCCTGCCAAATCGCTCCCAAGCCATATCCCACAACCAATCCCACCATGGCACAAAACAATGGCCACAGATACAACCAGGCACTGGAGTACATGACATCCTGAGTATCTATTTGCATTTTGATGTGTTGTCCAAGGATTGGACTTTGACTGAGGGCCTGTTCGGGATCGGTTAAGTCATATTCCGGATGTTCGAATGACAAACTAAACGTTTGGTTGTGTAAACCAAAAAAATCCACCAGCGGCCGGTTGCAGTTGATTGGACAACCGACGCAGTTGGGTGTTCTGACCAATTCAAAGGTGATTGCGTCGCGCTCGACTTTCAGCACCTTAGCGGTGCGGATCATTCTTCAGCCGATACTTTTACAGGTTGTTGGTTTGACTGAATCAATACGCTGTTAATGTATTCGGCATTGTAGTAAACCGGAATCTGCGGTTGATTGTTGCTGTCTGTTAAATACTGTTGAATCTGAGGTGTCAACGAAGGAAACCGGGTGTACCGAACAGGCTGCTCAACACGAACCACTGCGGCATCAGGCGGATTGATGAATTGCTGTGACGTTTTGGCGTAGACCGGTTGGCCATCAACAGCAGCTGCATCATTGAGCTGGTTTTGATTGAATGTTAACACGGCCACCCATGCCACAGATGCCGCAATGGCAGAGCCAGCAACGGCTTTGAGCCATGAATGACCACTGGCAGTCTTATCCTGTGCCACGGCTTCCTTTTGCAATTGACTGACCACTGAAGCACCCAGGTTTTCCATTAACGGGGTATCGTTCTCTTGCTGTAAGCTCGAACGCAACAGATGGTAATGGTTCCAGGTGGACTGTAAAGTTGAATCGGCTTGCATGCGTTTCAATAAAAAACGACTGCAATCATTGGACAGCTCACCATCCATCAACTCGGAAATGTTTTGTTTAGACTTCTCTGACATTTTGCTTTTTGATACTCTCATCTTTTAACAACGGCCTTAATGCCTGATCAATGGCATCCCGGGCACGAAATATTCTCGACCTGACTGTTCCTATTGGACAGTCCATCTGTTGGGCAATCTCATCATAACTCAGTCCTTCCACTTCCCTGAGCACAATGGCCGTTTTCAGATCTTCCGGTAGTGTGGCGATGGCTTTTGACATGGCGGTTTCCAACTCTCCACGGGCATAGACCGCATCAGGCGTATCTAAGTTCCGTTGATCTTCATTACTCCCAAATGATTCTGCCTCTTCAAACTCAACCTGGGTATTTTGTATGCGTCTTGATTTTGCCACCAGGTGGTTCTTGGAGGTGTTGACCGCAATGCGGTATATCCACGTATAAAATGAACTGTCGCCCCTGAAATTAGGCAATGCCCTAAAAACTTTGATGAACACTTCCTGCGCGACATCCTGTATTTCATGACGGTCTCTGACAAATTTCGCAATCACATTGGCGACTTTTTGCTGATACCTGTTCACCAACAATTCGAATGCTGGCATGCTTCCTTTTTTGGCTTGTTCTACCAACTCTGCATCGAGGTTTTTTTCTGACATCTTATCCGGAATGTTTGAATTCATTTGGTTGCCTGCTTGGACTGCGCTGCTCCCTGAATAGTTCATTGCAATCAGTTATTTTTTAATATTTCAGCTCGTTGCGTGAGAATGCGATCGATTTCAGCAGCTGGAACGGGTCGACAATACAGGTAGCCCTGAAAATAGTCACATCCTTTTTGTGATAAATAAATGCGTTGTTCTTCTGTTTCCACCCCTTCGGCGACAATGTCATGTCCCACACGCTTGGCCATGTCAATGGTGGCATCTAAAATGGCTTCATCATCTGGGCTCAGACCAATGTTTTTGACAAAAACCTGATCAATTTTTAAAGTTTTGGCAGGTATTTTCCGCAAGTAGTCCAAGGTTGAGTGCCCCGTACCAAAGTCATCAATCGATAAGGTGCACCCCAAACCAACTAATTTTTTAAACATCAACAAGGCGTCTTTTACACTTTTGAACTTTTCACTTTCAGTGATTTCGAAATCCAAGTGCTTGGGGTAGATACCAGTGGTGTTAATGATGTCATTGATTTTTTCGGGTAAGTCTTTGTCACTTAACTGTATCGGTGATAAATTAACCGACATGGTCAGTGGAATTTTGTATTTCTCCTGCCAGTTTTGCAAAGCCCTGGTCGCTTTTTTGATCACCAATAAACCAATTTGATGAATCAGTTCTGACTGCTCAGCCAGTGGGATAAACAGCCCAGGACTGATGATTCCCAATTCTGGGTGTTCCCAACGCACCAATGCCTCAAAACCCATGATGTCTTCGGTGCTGGCATTGATTTTGGGTTGGTAATAGACATCGATTTGATCGTTGTCGATGGCGGCCTGCAGGTTTTTAACCATTTCCTCACCTTGTTTGGCCTGATCATCACTCATATCGGGGTTGTAAACAGTATAGCGGTTTTTCCCATTCAGCTTGGCATCATACAAAGCCACATCAGCCTGTTTGATCAGTTTTTCTACCTGGCTGCCATGTTTAGGAAAATAAGCTATGCCTAAACTGATGGTTAAATTGATTTCACTGCCATTGTTCAATTTGATGGGGCTGGCCACTGCTTTCAAAATGTCATTGGCAATTTTTTCAGTTTTTTCTGGATCCACATCCCGGTTCAGTAGAATCAAAAACTCATCACCGGCATACCTGGCCGCCACCCCATAGCCATTGACATGGTGTTTCAGAATTTGCGCAATATTGATTAACACATCATCGCCCACATCATGTCCCAAAGAATCATTGATGACTTTGAATCGGTCTAAATCCAAAAACATGACGGCCATAAATGGCAGGTTATCAGCGATGGCTTGTTCTATAGAACGCACAATATAACGGCGGTTCATTAAGTCAGTGAGGGCATCGTACTGGCTTTCTGATTCATGGGATTGTTGCAGCACCTTGAATGCCATGGACTGTTTGTAATGCAGTGATAATTGCTTAATTAACAACTTCATGGAAGACCAATTCGGGTGTTTTTTGATGCTGCCAGTCACCAACAGTGCATCATGGGCTTCATCAATATAACAATGACAGGCCATGAATGTGTTGATGGTATAAAAACTTAAAAAATCATCCCCTGGTATGGCTTCATGGGCTTTGTCGCCCATTTCCAGTATGTTTTCAGCGTTGATTTTACGGATGACAAAGTCATGGTTACCCGCAATGAATTTTTGTGCATAATTATTCAAAGAACAATCCCACACAATGTGTGAGTAACTACCGGTGCGGTCACGTTTAACGATAAAACAAAAATCAATGCGAGCCCACATCAACAAATGTTTCATTTGGCTCAAATGATCTTTGTTTTCAAATTCCAGGGTGGTTACGCGCTCAAGGTTTTTTAGAAATTGTTGTTGATAAACCTGTTCACGAAGGTCATGCAATTCAGCCAAGTAGAATGATTCATCGCCTATTGAGATGTAGTTGACCCTGAGACGTATCGGTTTTTTGCGACCGCCAAATTCAAACTGAACCACCTGCTCAATTTGACCTTTTTCTTTTAAGTTTTCTTTGAGTTTTTCTACTGACATCTGTTTACAGTTAACCAGTTGATACCAGGCAATTTGTTCAATGTCTTTTTCTTCTACTGCAAACGTCTTTTTGGTTGTTTCATTGATGTGTATGATGCGATGATCACCGACACTGATCAGCAACTGGGGCAAACCAGATGGCTGAAAATAATGTACCAAAAAGGCATCCAGGTCATCTTGATTGCTGCGAGCTTTTGGCTTTTTAGGTTCACCGCCCAGTGCTAAATTTTTGGCCACCATTTCTCTTTCTGAAACAGGTGAAAACAACAGGTGGGGAATGTGGCTGTTGATGTCTTGAAATTGCTGATGACTCAGTGAAATTTGGGGGCCCACCAATCCCACCAGCTGAGTGGATGGATTTTTCACCTTTAAATCAATGATCTGATTGATGTTTTGAATCCATTGTTTTGAGATTTCAATGATCAATACATTAATCTGTTCGCCTTCCTGAACGAGTAATTGGTTCATTTGATCAATGTCCGTTGCAGTGTAAATGGCATCGGCATTTAAATGATCAAAATAGTTAAAACACTGCAGCCGATCTTTTTTATCGCTACAAGCAATCAGTATATTTTGATTACTGAATGTCATTGGCACTGATCCACTTACCATCTCGCAACACAAAATTGCCATCTAAACCTAGGTTAAACTCAATTAATTTCCCTTTATTATCAAAAAATGGATGTGACTTATCTTTGGGCAAGATGAATAGAAACTTTATTGCACCATCAAAATCATCTTCCATTTTTGGCAGAATGAGTTTGGCTTCCAGCCAACTGTCTTTGTCATTGATGGGAAATATAAACACAGAGAAATGTTTGCGTTCATAGGCAAAGCGGATGGCTTCTTTAAACTCTTTGGTCTTAGGTGGTGGCGGCTCCGAACTTTTGATGTTCATGATGCCCTCGCCTTTAACCCACATATAAACCGCCCAGCCTGTCCGCAAGGACAACGATTTCAGACTGGCCTGTAGACCATCATTAGAATTTTTTCTGACATACAGCGCCTGACTGGCTGTCCTTATTTCGTCTTCAAGGTTAAGCAGTTCATGGCTACTGAGGAACTCACTCATCTTTACATGGTCAGTGAGGGGATATCCTGACCGCTGTAAGGTGCCAGAATACTTTGGATTTTGGTTCTGACCACTTCCATGTCTGGATCATCATTCAGTTGCACACCTATGCCTTGCGAACGACCACCCTGAGAGCCTTTCGGCGTAATCCACACGACTTTCCCAGTGATGGGCATGCGCTCATCCTCATCTAAGGTCAGGATCATGAATACATCATCTCCTATTTTGTAATTTTTGGTGGTTTTGACAAACAAGCCACCATTGGTTACAAAGGGCATGTAACATTGATGTAATTCTGCGGCCCCTTGAATATTCAAGGACAAGATGCCTTTTTTCGCCATTCCCCCAGCAAACGCCATCACTACCTCCCGTCAATTAACTCGGTTTTTATCTCAATTAAATAGGATTCCAATAACAATTGGGTCTTTATTTGTGTATTTAAGTTTAGCACGAACTGCTGAATTAAATCAGCAATTTTTATAACAGTATTAATTACTTTGGGGCTTTTCTTAATCAATTGACTTAAGGGATGACCCTGACATACTTCTGTGACCTGTGGACTTAATTCTGATTTAGCCAACTGTAAACAATACCGTTGTAACATCACCCAGTCATTGATATTTAACTGTTCGGCCATGCTTTTGGCTACCTGCGTCACGGCAGTTTGTCCAGCCAAAGCTGCCAATAACAAGTCCAGGTATTGGGTAAATGTACCCGTTTTGGCTGCCTCAAGATAGGCCAACGTGGTTAACGGTTGACCATCACATATGACCCATGCTTCAGCAACTGCTTGCGGGTCAGACTCTGACTGTTCTGATAACCAAGCAAGTACTGGTTGTTGTTCTTGTTGATTGACGTGTACATCCAATGAAATGCAACGTGATCGGATGGTAGGCATCAATTGATGTTTGTTGTCTGTCAATAAGAACAACACGCCCCTGCCCGGAGGTTCTTCGAGCACTTTCAACAAGGCGTTTGCAGCTGAAACATTCATGGTTTCAGCGGCGGTAAGGCATGCCAGCTTGTAGTCTGAACAGTGAGGCGTAGAAGTAAAAAACACAGTCACCTCCCTGATCATATCAACTTTGATGACATTTTTTTCTGGCGCCACTCTGATGACATCGGGGTGGTGTCCGCCTGCCAACAACAGACAGTTTTGGCATTGCCCACAAGGCGACTCTGTACTTTGTCTGCACAGCAGGTCATTGACGATGGCAGAAACCAGTTGTTGTTTCCCTAAACCTTGGGGGCCATTGATGATGACAGCTTGCGGTTTGCGGTCACCGGCGATGGCTGATTGCCATTCTTTGAGGTGTTTATCTAACCAAAAATAAGACATGCTCACAAAATCACCCTTCTACCGTTGATTTGAATTCATGCAACTGGCGGATAATCTGCTGCTGCACTGCCGTTTCTGACTGATTGGCATCGATGATTTTGATGCGCTCAGGATCGGCTTTCGCTCGAGTCATATAGCCGCGTCTGATTTGATCAAAAAAAGGCGCTTTTTCTTGTTCTATGCGGTCTTTTGTTGAACGCTTGGCCGCTCGCTCCAAACCTGTCTGTGGCTCGACATCAAGCAACAAGGTCAAATCTGGTGTAATGTCCCCGACAACCCATTGTTCTAGGTATTCAATGGTTTCCCAGGAAATACCGCGACCCAATCCCTGGTAGGCATAACTGGCATCAACAAACCGATCTGAGACCACCCAGATTCCCTGCTCCAATGCAGGCCTGATAACCTTGGTTACGTGTTCATTGCGGGCAGCAAACATCAACAACAACTCAGTTCGGGCATGCAAATGATCGCTGTGTAACAGCAGCTCTCTGATGTGCTCGGCATTGGGCTCCCCTCCTGGCTCCCTGGTTTGAATATAATTGATTCCCCAATCAGTTAATTGCTTGGTGAGGGTGGCCATGGCAGACGATTTACCCGCACCCTCCGAACCTTCAAGGGTGATGAATTTGGCTTGGTAAGTAGTCATTGTCCTGATAAGTACCTTTGTACCGCTTTTTTGTGTTGCTCATAGGTGGCACTGAAGGTATGTCCACCTTGATTGTTGGCCACAAAATACAACTCATTGCCTTCATTCGGATGCGCAGCAGCAACCAAAGAGGCTTTGCTGACCATGCAAATGGGTGTGGGGGGCAAACCAAACCGCGTATAGGTGTTATAAGGCGTGTCGGTGCGCAGATGTGCAGAAGTGATGTCACCCGCATAGGCTGAACCGACGCCATAAATCACGGTTGGATCCGTTTGTAATCGCATGCCTTTTTGTAATCGACGATGGAATACCCCAGATATGATGTTCCTTTCACTGTCAACTGCCGACTCTTTTTCTATGATGGATGCCAGAATCAACAACTCGTAAGGTGATTTGAGCTTGATGTTGGGGTCACGATTCATCCAGGCCTCATCCAAAGCCTGCTGCAACGACTGGTGTGCCCTTTGCAAAACTTGCAAATCCGTATCACCTTTTACGTATTGGTAGGTTTCGGGCAGGAACTGACCTTCAAGATTGCCATGACTGATGTCCAATTTGGCTTTCAATTCAGCATCATTTAAGTCGGGCAAATCCCGTTTCAATGGGCTGCTCAGCAGTGCCCTTTTGGTTTGTTCCCATGTGTGGCCTTCAATCAGGGTAAATTGATAGGTTTTAACTTGATTGTTATCGATCAGGTCAATCAATTCACGCGGCGCCATTGGCACACTGACTTCATATTCGCCGGTTTTGATGGTGTGACCCAAATCATTCAATCGTGACATCAATTTCCAGTTAAAAACTGTCCCTTCACCGCCTTTGGATTTGACCAAATAGATAAAATCTGTGTAACTGCTCCCCGGTTCGATATCCAGAATCACAGGCAAATCCTCAAACACCGGTTGATATAAAAATTCCTGGTATTGGCGATGGACATAATACAGGGCACTGACTGCCACAATCAGCAAGGCAATTAAACTGTAAACGATTATTTTTTTCATGAATTAAACAAGGCCTGCCATTGACGTTTGATTTTATCGTGAATTGGGTGTGATGTGCCAAATGAATGTTCACCTTTCAACCTATTAACCCAACGAAATCCACGCAATGCGTTACAAACCATCAGTCCATCAGCACCCATAATGTCCGGAGGACTTAATTTAGCGGTCACTACATCATGGTGAGACTTTAACCACCTGAGTGCCACGCCATCAACCCCACAGTGTGATAAATCCGGTGTCAGCAGTTGATTTTCTCGAATGATAAGCAGGTTTTGGTGGGTGGTTTCTACCACATGTCCTTGTTGGTCGCATACCAGTAAATCATCACATGAACCGCCACCATTTAACTCTGCCGAAATCAACACTTGTTCCAAGCGGCTCAGGTGTTTAATTCCCGCACTGGCCTCATGGTGAGCCAAAGTACCTTTTGCCCACCCCAATTTGATGCCAGCATCATTTTCCTGGTGTGACCATGGATCAGCTGTCAGCACCCAAGCACAACGATTTGACTTGGGCTGATAAGTGCGTTCCTGCTGGTCTCTTATGACCAACAGTTTAATCACAGCAGCTTGTTGCAATGATTCAGGGCACTTGTTGGCAATGGTTTGTTGTAACAAGTCTTCATCTGGAGGCGTGATATCCAGAACCCGAAGCCCATTTCGCATGCGTTGCATGTGATATGACCACAAAGGAATTTTTTGTTGTTGCATCCGCATGGTTTCAAACACACCATCACCGTACATTAAACCGCGATTCAACCAGCCTTCAGGTTCATGGGTATCAAATGAAGCTGCTAAAATCATGGCACCGAACTCGATGTTGTCTTCGTTTTGGACTGGGTCATGGCCCTGACCATCCCCTCGGCTTTGTGTCTGGTTTCTTCTAACTCAGCGATGGGATCAGAATCAAATACAATACCGGCACCGGCATTGAATGTCACCTCATCGCCATGCAAACAAACGGTTCTGATCAATATGTTCAAATCACAACGGCCATCATGATTGAGGTATCCCAAACTGCCGGTATAGGCACCTCTGGGGCTAGACTCAATGTCATGGATGATTTGCATACACCTGATTTTTGGACATCCAGTGATGGTTCCTCCTGGAAACAAGGCACGCAAGGCATCAACAAAACCTACCCCTTGTTGCAGTTTGCCTTTGACATTGGATACGATGTGATGCACATGCTGATAACTTTCAATGGCCATCAGCTCATCCACTTGTACGGTACCAGACTGACTGACTCTGCCCACGTCGTTGCGCTCCAAATCAATCAACATGATGTGTTCTGCCCGTTCTTTGGGTGTTTCCAACAACTCTTTGACCAAAGCCGCATCAGCTGCTGCTGAATCTCCTCTGGGCCGGGTCCCGGCGATGGGCCTGGTTTCAATCCATTCACCCTGTATTTTAAATAAGCGCTCTGGTGAAGAACTGATGACTGCAAAATCAGACAGTTGCAACAAGGCACAAAATGGCGCCGGATTGGCTTCACGCAAACGATCATACAACACCGCTGCTGGGGTATTTTTGTTGACCAGGGTATGGTATTGACGAGACAAATTGGCCTGATAAATGTCTCCCGAAGTGATCAGTTCTTTGGCTTGTTTTACCGCCGCCTTAAACACTTCACCATCGGCTTGCAACAAAGCATTGATGTCTATCTCTGCCGTTTGGAAGTTGGGTTTTTCAACCAGCTTTGCCGTTAAAGAGGCCGCCACCTCCTGGTTTTTTGAACACAGGATGGTGGTGTCATTCTGGTGGTCATATACCACACAGCCTTGACAATAAATGGCCACCGCAAGTGGTTGTTTTGATTGACTTTTATAGCCAGCCAGCCCAGGTTCCAGTCCATAAGCAGACTCATAGGAAAAATACACCAACCAACCCCATTGAAAAGGCGAGTCAGAATCTTCAGAACCGAGTACTTGCTGGCTTGGCTGGCTATCAATGGTGCTTAGCAACTGCTCCAATTGCGGGTAATCAAATGCCACCAGCTGACAAGCAGGGGCTGCCATGAGGATGTCATAGCGACCGGTTTTGCTGTTTTGCGACCGGCTTTCCAGTAAGGCCGGAAAAAAAACCGAATCAGCGGCAGCCAAGGCCAGTAAGTCGGGTTTTTCAGTGAGCTTTTGTTCAACCAAAGGACTGCACGATTCAACGGGCTTTCATGGAATTAAACACCAAAGAACCGTTGGTTCCACCAAAACCAAATGAATTGGAAATGACCACATCCACCTGGCTTTCTCGAGCGGTGTTGGGAACATAGTCCAAATCACAAGCAGGGTCAGGGTCCGATAAATTAATGGTTGGCGGTAACACCTGGTCTTTGACAGACATGACGCTGAATATCGCTTCGATGCCGCCGGCAGCGCCCAATAAATGGCCGGTCATTGACTTGGTAGATGAAACAGCCATGTTATGGGCATGGTCACCAAAGGCAATTTTCACCGCATCTGATTCGCCTTTATCACCTTGTGGCGTAGACGTGCCGTGGGCATTGACGTAATTGAATTGATCGGCATTGAATCCAGAATCCTTGATGGCATTGGTCATACACCTGGCTGCGCCTTCTCCGCCCGGAGACGGTGCGGTCATGTGGTGAGCGTCTGAACTCATACCAAAGCCTGATAGCTCTGCGTAGATTTTGGCCCCACGTTTAACAGCATGTTCGTATTCTTCAATCACCATAACACCGGCACCATCGCCCAACACAAACCCATCACGCCCCAAATCCCAAGGACGAGAAGCAGCAGTGGGATCATCATTGCGGCTGGACAAGGCTTTGGATTGTGAAAACCCGCCGATGGCTATCGGTGTGGAGGCATACTCTGAACCACCACATAACATCACATCGGCATCTCCGTAGACAATGGAACGATAAGCCATGCCTATGCTGTGAGTTGCTGAACTACAGGCCGAAACCATCGCCAGATTGGGGCCTTTCAAACCGTATTTGATGCTCAGGTGACCGGAGGCCATGTTGATGATGGTGCTGGGTATGAAAAATGGAGAAATGCGTCGTGGTCCCTTTTCTAACCAGGTCTCTGTGGTGTTTTGAATACCGAGGATGCCACCAATACCGGCACCGACATACACGCCGATGCGCTCGGCATTCTCTTCGGTTAATTCCAAACCGGAATCATTCATGGCATCCTGACCAGCGGCCATGGCGTAGTGGATGAATGGATCCATTTTTTTGGCATCTTTGGCTGAAATGTAATCGGTGGCCTCAAAATTTTTAATTTCGCCGGCTATTTTGGTCGAAAAATCGGTGGTGTCAAAATGCGTGATTGGCCCAATGCCACTGACGCCATTGACGATGTTATCCCAAGCTTGCTGCAAGGTATTTCCAACTGGTGAAATGATGCCCATCCCGGTCACCACAACTCTGCGTTTTGTCATAATTGTCCCCGTTTAATGAGGTTCATATTGAACCCGTATAAACTCGAAAAGCCACGAGGAATCGCAGCTTTTCAATGAAATAATTCAGTTTTTAAAGATCAGGCGTTTTCAGTCACGTAATCAATGGCTTGCTGAACTGTGGTGATTTTTTCCGCATCTTCTTCTGGAATTTCACACTCAAATTCTTCTTCCAAAGCCATGACCAATTCAACGGTGTCAAGTGAGTCAGCACCCAGGTCATCAACAAATGAAGAAGAGTTACTCAATTCTGACACTTCAACATCCAAATCCAATTGTTCAACAACAATCTCTTTAACTTTATTTTCTACGTCACTCATTCTGGTGTATACCTATGTAAAAAGCATATTGTATGCAAGGTTTATAAAATATTCCACCCCTAAATAGGTGCGGCACTGTGATAATCAACTCTCAGGTGTTAATTTATTTCAAACGTCTGTTTCAATGACAATCTGGGTGGCAGTATCAGGACATGTACATGCCACCATTCACATGCAAGGTTTCTCCAGTGATGTAACTGGCACTTTCAGATGCCAAAAACAACACCGCAGCAGCGATATCGTCGGTACTGCCCAATCGCTTTAAGGGCACCTGGTCCATCAGCGACTCTTTTTGTTTATCATCCAACTCATCGGTCATGTCGGTTTGGATATAGCCCGGTGCCACCACATTGACGGTGATGCCCCTGGAACCGACTTCACGAGCCAGTGATTTGGTGAAGCCCAACATCCCTGCCTTAGCTGCGGCATAGTTGCTTTGACCAGGATTACCCATGTTCCCGATTACGGATCCAATGTTAATGATGCGCCCACCTTTGGCTTTCATCATGCCGCGGATACAGGCTTTGCTCATGCGATAGATTGACGACAGGTTGGTGTTAATCACTTGCATCCAATCATCATCAGACATGCGCATCAGTAACTTGTCGTTGGTGATGCCGGCATTGTTAACCAAAATAGTCGGTAGACCCACCCCTTGCTTCATGGCTTGGAGTAAATCATCGATGCTTTGCTGCTCAGCCACATTCAGCACCATGCCCTGACCGTTTGACAGGTAATCACTGATGGCTTGTGCGCCATTTTCAGAAGTGGCTGTACCAACCACTGTGGCGCCTGCTGCTGATAAAGTTTCTGCGATGGCTTTACCGATACCACGACTGGCGCCAGTGACCAAAGCAATTTGTCCGGTTAAATTCATCTCAACCTCCTGTTGTTAATGTGTTGATGCCCTTGGCATTCATTAAAGGAATCACGGTCAGTGAGCGATCAAAGCGTTTGAACAAGCCTGACAACACCTTGCCTGGACCACACTCAGCCACAGTTTCAACGCCCAGTGCTTGTAGTTCCTGCATGGTCTGAGTCCAGCGCACCGGTGAATACAGTTGTTGCTTTAATACCGCTTGCATGGAAGCTTGATCGTTATGAGATTTGACATCGACATTGTGCAAGACCGGAATTTTTGGTGGCATAAGCTCAATGTCATTTAATGCCGCGGCCAGTTCTTCAGCGGCTGGTTTCATGAGTTCACAATGTGAAGGCACGCTGACAGCTAAAGGCATGACTTTTTTGGCACCGGCATCTACACACAGCTGGCTGGCCATGGCAACGGCTTCGGTTTCACCTGCGATGACAATTTGCCCAGGCGAGTTGTAGTTCGCGGCACTGACTGTACCCGATGATTGTTGTTGGGCTTGTTGGCAAGCTTGCTCAACCACATCAGGCTCAAGGCCCAGAATGGCTGCCATGGATCCGGTACCTTCTGGGACCGCTTGCTGCATGTACAATCCACGTTTAAACACCAAGTCTATTGCCACCTCAAGTGGTAACACACCGGCACAAACCATCGCTGAATATTCACCCAGAGAATGACCTGCCATACAAGCAATGTCCAAATCTGATCTGGCATTGACCGCATTGAAAATACCCACTGAGGCCGCCAACAAGGCCGGTTGAGTCCACTGGGTTTGGTTCAAGGATTCTGCTGGTCCTTGATTAACCATGTCAAGCAGGTCTATGTTCAACACTTGATTGGCTGTTTCCATCGCTGTTGTCACTTCTGGAAATTCTGTGAGTGCGTCCAGCATGCCCACAGACTGGGAGCCTTGCCCAGGAAATACGAATGCAATTTTTTTCATTGTTGTTAAGTTGATTAATATTTAATGAGTGCAGAGCCCCAGGTGAAACCGCCACCAAAAGCCTCCAATAACAACACGTCCCCACGTGCTACTTGTCCACTTCTTATGGCTTCATCCAAAGCCAGTCCTACCGAAGCGGCGGATGTGTTTCCGTGTTTGTCCACGGTCACAATAACCCGATCCATATCCATGTTCAATTTTTTAGCTGTTGCTGAAATGATGCGCAGATTGGCCTGATGCGGAATCAGCCAATCGATATCTGATTTTTTCATGTCATTGGCTTGCAACGTTTCTTTGACAATGCGTCCCAAAGTTGTGACTGCAGTTTTGAACACTTCGTTGCCTTTCATTCTGATCTTTAAACCACCATTGGGTTCATTTTTCAGACCGGTTGAAACACCCACTGTGGCATTCAACAAATGATCATGACCACCATCGGCATGTAGGTGAGTCGATAGGATGCCGGCTTCTTCGCTGGCCTCCAACACAATGGCGCTGGCGCCATCACCGAATAACACACAGGTGGTGCGATCAGTCCAATCAACCATTCGGGTTAAGGTTTCGGCCCCAATAACCAAGGCCCTTTTATGCTGTCCAGATTGAATGAATTTATCAGCCACTGCCAAGGCATAGATAGAGCCACTACAAGCCGCATTGACATCCATCGCTGCAATACCCAAGCAACCCAGGCCTTTTTGTATCAGGCAAGCAGTACTTGGAAAAACCAAATCTGGTGTGGTCGTACCAACCACAATCAAATCAATGTCATCGGCGGTGATACCTGCAGCTTCCAATGCTTTATGTGCAGCTTTGAGTCCCATTGTTGAAGTGGTTTCACCCTCACCTGCCACGTGTCTTTGTTTGATACCGGTGCGATCTTGAATCCATTGATCATCGGTATCTACCATTTTTTCCAAGTCGGCATTGGTGAGGATTTTTTCGGGTAAATCGCTGCCCGTACCGATTATTTTAGAATATATTCTCATGTTTTTTGTCCCACATGTTTTTGTGCTGTCAATCAACCAATTTGAGGTAGGTTGAGGTTCTGAGCAAAGCATGATGAAAACCTTTTTCATCACTGTTTCCATGCGCCTTGACCACCAGGCCATCGAGACCCAAAAGCAAAGCCCCATTATATTGAGCCGGATTGAAATTTACATCATTAAATTGACATAACCAACGTTGCCACCACTTCAACTTTTGTTTGTTCTGCAGCTGCCCCATCAGGCCCTCACAGGCTTTTAAGGTAATGTTACCAACGAAACCGTCACAACAAATCACATCGGCATAGCCATTGAACAAATGCGTGCCTTCACAAAAACCCACATAATTAAGCTCAGAGCTTTGCAACAATCGATCGGCTTGTTGCACGGTGTCATGGCCTTTGATGTGTTCGGTACCCACATTCAACAATGCCACTTCTGGCTGTTCACCACATGACAACAGTTTGGGTGCCAGCTCAACTCCCAACTCTGCCAAACCATACAGATCTTCAGCGGTATATTCCAAGGTCGCGCCAACATCTAGTAATAAGGCTGATTTGGGCTGTCCTGGCAGGACTGTCGCCAATGCAGGTCGCTCAACACCAGGCACAGCTTTGAGCCAATACTTGGCAAATGCCACCAATGCACCACTGTTACCGGCGGTGAGGATAATGTCTGCCTGACGCTCAGCCACCGCTTTGATAGCCATGGACAGGCTGCTCAATCTTTTTTTGCGCAAAGCCACCATCGGCGATTCATCCATAGATATGGAATCATCCGCATATTTTACTTTAATTGATTTTGGTAAATTATTGAAATGATGGTGATTTTCATTCACGTATGTTTGATTGACAAAAACAAGAACATGAACATTTGATTGGCCACTGATGAACTTTTTTACCGCCCTTAAACGACTCAGTGGATCATCATCGCCGCCCATCAGGTCGATCGCAATGACTGGAGTTTTAGGATATGATTCAGGTGTCATAAACAAAAATGGGTAAAACCCAGTTTACCCATTCGTTTTGATTTGTTGAACTCGCGGGAAATAGTAACATATCCCGCTAGAACAATTATTCGTCGGCTTCAGCTTCAGCTTGATCGAATTGAATCACTTCTTTGCCTCGATAAAAACCTTCGGGGCTGACGTGGTGACGCAAATGCGTTTCACCGGTTTCAGATTCGATTGATAAAGCTCTCGTTTTTAACTTGTCGTGTCCACGTCTCATACCTCTTTTAGAAGGTGTGACACGGCTTTTTTGTACTGCCATTTTGATTCTCCAAAATTACTTAATTTTTTGTTTTTAACGCTTCCAAAGCAGCGAAGGGATTCTCAGTTTCCTCTTCAGGCTCTTCTGCGCCTTGATCTGTCATGTATTCACTGTCCAACTCAGCCCCTGGTTTAACCGGAATGTCCGGCAGCATCAACAGGATTTCATCCTCTAACAATGCTTTAGGCTCTACCAACATGTCATCAACCCAAGAAGGGGAGACGTTGGCATCCAATTTAGCTTCATCTTCTATCTCACTGATGAAACCAATGGTGTTGTTGGTGTTCAGCACGAACTCAAACGGTTCTAAACTTCTTTGACAAATCAATTCTAACTTCGATTCAATTCGTATGATGGCTTCTCCCAGAACTGATTTTGAATGCCTGAACAGTATTTCATACTTGATTGGAGCGTCTTTTGAATGAATCAACTCCAACGGCATTCGGTCTAATTCTGATAGCCATACCTCACCTTGTAACTGATACTCTTTCCTGACAGCTGAGTTCAATTCAATTGAATCTGGTAGTGATTTAGCCATAGCCGGCGAATTCTAATGGTTTTGCCTTTTGAATGCAAACCCTATAGTGTGTTTTTTAAGTGTTTTAATTATACCTTTTTTCATCCTGATTTTCATTATTTTGAACCACGCTTTTGTGTCACTGTGGACAGGTGACTGACTGCAGCTGATTTCAATTAAGCTGACAGTTTGCTATCATGTGGTATTTATCAACCAGGATTGGCATTGAACATCATCAACACCCCTCTGCCTTATCAGTCCCTGTTAGACCCAAGAGACCCTGAAACCATCGGCTTGTTGGTGATACATTGTACCGAGCTGCCTGATTTGGCAACTGCCAGAGGCTACGGCGAAAAAGTGCTGTATGACAGTGGCACCGGTAATTCTGGACACTTTTATGTTGATCGCGATGGCAGCATCCATCAATGGGTGGCGATCGATCGCATCGCGCACCACGTAAAAAACCACAACCAACAATCCATTGGTATTGAACTGGTTAATAAGGGACGCTACCCCGACTGGTACCACAGCGAAAAACAAGAACCTCAAGAAACCTATCCTGATGTTCAAATAGACAGCCTGGTGAGTCTCATCCATCACTTGCACCGAAACATTCCTTCTTTAAAGCACATTGCTGGACATGAAGACATGGATAATTCGCTCACCCCCGCCAGCAATGACCCCAGCCAAAAAGTCAGAAGAAAAATTGACCCTGGCCCCTTATTCCCCTGGCATTATGTGATGAAAAACATACAACTGATCAACATCGGCAGCACCGCAAAAAAATATGAATGAACTAGAAAAGCTACTGGCATATTTCGATCTCGAAAAACTTGAAGAAAACCTCTACAGGGGCCGCTCACTTGACATTGGCACCGGTCGCATCTTTGGCGGCCAGGCACTGTCACAGGCGCTCAAAGCCGCTTACCTGACCACAAGCAAACAAAATGTCCACTCCCTACACGCCTACTTTTTGCGCGAGGGTGATTGTGAGAAACCTGTGGTCTATGCAGTCGAACGAGCCAGAGACGGTCGCACGTTCAGTAACCGCCGGGTATCAGCCATCCAAAACGGCAAACCCATATTGATTTTATCGTGTTCATTTCAAAAGTTTGAAGCGGGTTTTGAACACCACAAACCCATGCCAGATGTACCCAAACCTGAAGCACTGACTGAAAAAACATTGATTCCAGGGGATAAAATCAAACACCTTTCCCCACGCATGCGACGCACCTTGACCACCCAAGGGCCTTTTGAGTTTCGTTTTGTTGATGATGTGGATCCATTTGACAGCGAACCCAAAGACCCGATCAAAAGAATCTGGTTCAAAGCGCGTTTCCCGCTTGATGCCGACCAAGCCATGCACCGCACCTTATTGACCTTTGTGTCAGATTTTCACTTGGTGTCTACGGCCACATTGCCTCATGGCGTGTCATACCTAGACCCCAAGTTACAATTTGCCAGCCTTGATCATGCCATGTGGTTCCACCGACCCTTCAAAATAGATGATTGGTTGTTGTATGACTGCGACAGCCCCAGTGCATCAGAAGCCCGCGGTTTTGCCACTGGACATGTGTTCGATATCAATGGTGAATTGGTGGCGTCAACAGCACAACAGGGCTTGATGCGGCTGTGGGACAAGCCCGAGTCATAAGACCTGAATCACGGGTCTCTGTTGACCAGTTAAGCACTGCTGTTTTGCCTATCAATCGGCTTGGTTTTGAACACAGCAATGCCCAAATAAGCAAACACAATGGCCACCAAGGGATTGAGCAAATTCAGTAAGGCATACGGAGCAAATTCAAGCACTGGTATCCCTAGCGTGGCAGCATAAAAAGCCCCGGCCGTGGTCCAGGGTATCAGCCCAGCCATTAGGGTGACGCCCTCCTCTACTGATCGCGAAAGCACAGCTGGATCAATGCCCATTTTTTGGTACGCTTTACGGAATAACTGACTGTTGAGAATGATGGCTATGTAGCCTTCTCCCAAAGCTGCCACTGCCAACAACCCGGAACCAATGGTTGCAGCGACCAGGGAACCGGTTTGTTTGATTCTGGATACCAAGCCACCCAATAAGGCCTGAACAAAACCAGCCCCTTGAAGGATGCCACCCAAGGCAATGGCCAATAAAGCCAACAACAAAGTCCAAGCCATGCTGTACAGCCCACCACGTCCCAATAATTGATCAATGTTTTCAACCCCGGTAGTGGCAGGACTGTTTGACCACAAAGCTTGGGCTACTTGTTGTGGATTCATGCCCTGAAACAGCAATGCAATCACCACCGCCACCACCACACAAGCGGTCATGCTTATCTCAGCTGCCATTTTGCGGTAACTCAACACAATCATCACCACGACTGGCCAGATGGTGATTAGTGGATTCAAGTTAAACTGACCTGCCAGAGCGTCCTGAACCCTGTCCACACGACCCATGTTTTCTGCTGCTGTGACCATGTTCATTCCAACCACCGAAAAGATAACCACCACCGTCAAGAAAGTCGGGATGGTGGTGTACATCATTGACCTGATGTGCGCATACAAATCAGTTTCAGCACTCATTGCTGCCAGGTTGGTGGTATCTGAAATCGGTGACATTTTGTCGCCAAATGTGGCACCTGAAACCACCATCCCGGCAACCCAGTACAAAGGCATATCAATGGCAGCGCCTATGCCCATAAAAACCACACCCAAAGTACCCACAGTCCCCCAAGAAGTGCCAGTCAATAAGGACATCAAGGCACACAACACAAAACCTACAGGTAAAAACATGGCCGGAGACAACCAATCCAATCCGTAATATATCAAGGTCGCCACCGTACCACTTTTCATCAATGCTGCAATCACCAAACCAATCAACAAAAAAATGTAAATGGCCGGCAAAGCCCGACTGATCGCGCCGCTCATCATTTCACGAATGGTGACGTACTTAAATCCCAGGGTGGCGGCATGGATAGCGGCCCAGATGACCCCGACAAACAAAACCACATGCAACAATTGGTCCAACAAAAACATACCCGCAGCAATTAAGCCAAACAAACCAGCAAACACCACCAAGGCATGCAAAAAATGAACAGACTTTTCAGACATCGACATAAACACCCGTTGAGATCACCAACAGTATATCGGTATTTTCATGTCTCAACCGCAATAAACCACCAAAATTCCAACCAGGAAAACACAGCAAAGCATTTATTCCCACAATCAGACCCTTAACCATTCCATTTAAACCCAAAACCCGTAAGAATCCACCACCCACGCGGTGAGGTGTGTGAGTGGTTGAAGGAGCTCGCCTGGAAAGCGGCCAATTAAAATAACTTTGACGTTAACGCGTATCGAGGATTCGAAAAATTCGTCAGGAACGAATTTTCACGTTAGCCCGAAGGGGAAAACACATGGAGGTGTTTTATAAAATTTTGTCAGGAACAAAATTTGACGCCGCAGGCGCCTGAAAGGTCAAATGCAGGACGCATTTGATTAAAAAAACATCTGGAATGTTTTTTTACCATTCACGTCCTTGTGAATGGCCCTACGGGTTACATGAAAAAGTTTTCCAGAAACTTTTTTCACGACAGCCCAACGGGGAAAATACACGGATGTATTTTATAAAAATTCTTCTGGAAAGAATTTTGATGCCGTAGGCGCCCGCAGGGACACATACAGGACGTATGTGGTCAATCCCTCTATCACATTTGATAAAATTCACTCCCCAAAGTCATTCCAATCAAATTCAAAAAGCGTTACAATCCACCACCCACGCGGTGAGGTGTCTGAGTGGTTGAAGGAGCTCGCCTGGAAAGCGGGTATACGTTAACGCGTATCGAGGGTTCGAATCCCTCTCTCACCGCCATTATTTTGATGTCACCGACATCAAAATAATGGCAGTTCGAGACGGTGCCGATCCCGAGTAGGTTCGAAAATTTTGTCAGGAACAAAATTTGACGCCGAAGGCGCACGAAGTGCAAAATAAAGGATGTATTTTGTCAATCCCTCCCCTAAAGAATCTCACCAGCCATATATCAATTATTTGTCAACGACATCAAAATAATGGCAGTTCGATCGAATACACAAACCTTCTGTTGAAACTCTCCTAACCTAACCCACATCCTTGTAAGCCAATATATCCTGATACGCTGGCAGCAACTGCAATTCATCCTGACTGAGCGGTGGCATGTCTTGTTGCAACACATGAACCGACCTCAATAGCTTGAAAGCATCCAACCATTCATCGATGAACTGTTGCCAGCGCTTAGGTGATTGAATTTGTTGGTAGGCTTGGTCCAATACTGTTTTGATCTGCCAATGGTTATTCAGAACTTCGGGTGCTTCAGGTGGTTGTTTGCTGTCGTAAAAATCCAGCAAAGCAGCCCGCCATTGTTTCAGTTCGTGAAAAATTTGCGGATGGTAATAGCGCGCTGCCACATCTGCAGCTTGATCTTCCTGAATTTGTTTGATGGCAGGACCCGTGCCAAAAGGAACGCGGTCTGACATCCTGACCTTGATATCAACCACTGGTTCTTGGGGTTGGTTGATGTGACCAACTTTTGCCAACTTGTTTAACAAATAAAAATCTTCACCGCCGCTGCGACAAGGAAAACCTCGAACCTGCGCATAAGCTTCCGCGTTGACCACCAAAGTGCTGCCCAGAGGAATGTAATCATACCTAGAACCCACAAAACGCATGGCCTGTTGATAGTAATACAACTTAAAATCATAGTGTGACTGCAAAGAAACCGCATCAGGGTCTTCACTGACGTGTTGAAATGGCAGACTCAATGCCACACACGATTCAGCCAACCCATCTGTACAACCAAAGTATGACGCAGGTAAATGCACATCGGCATCGGTGCTGTGAATCCAGGGTACTGTCACCCGTCCCTGCTGAATCAAGGACAACGCCGTATCGGCTGCTATTCGCCGCGCTTGGCCTACACCGCGATTGGCATCAAATGGATGGTCATTGAAATCCAATAACAACACATCATATGAGGCTGCTGTGCGACACCAATAAACACCCTCATTAAGGTTTATCGATTCTGATGATTCAATGAAGTGATCAATCAGTTGTTGATTTTGTTGTTTCCAGGTAGAGGTTTTGGGATGTTCCTTTGGGCGGTTTATCAACACCACGACCAACACATCAGCGGTTGATACTGTGGCCATAACTTCATGCAGGCAATCTGTGGTTTCGCCGCAAACCGGTAAAATCATGACATAGCTGTAACGAAAGTGATCGGGCCAGTGATCGCAAGCAATGGCCTGACTGTAATCCTTTAAGTATTTTTCAATGCGGCTGGGTTTGGGCACAGATACCAATCAATGAACAGCGGCCCGAAACGGCAACTGTTTGATGATTTTTGCTTCGGCATCAAGTAATTCATCGAGGCGCTGATTGACCTGCTGGCTGTCATAGTATTGATAGGCCAGCTTCACGAATAAGGTGTAATGTCGGTATTCGGCTTTGGCCAGGCGTATATAAAAGTCTTTCATCTTGGCATCTTCCAAAGCCTCACCCATCATATGAAACCTTTCATGGCCCCTTTTTTCCACGATACTGAAAACCAACAAACGATCTAATAGGTAAGTTTCACCGTTTTTTCTGATTTGCTTGAGCAAACGGTTGATGTAAGGGTCTTTTTCATCATTGGCCTGTTGCAAGCCACGATCCAACATGATTTTCATGACTTCACGAAAATGGGCCATCTCTTCCATGGCCAAATCAATCATGCCACGAATCAAGTCAGGCTTGTCGGGGTAATGCTGTACCATGGACATGGCCAGCGCCGCGGCTTTGCGCTCACAAGCAGCATGGTCTTGCAGGAAAGCATCAAAGTCATTTTTGGCCACAGCCACCCACTCAGGTGGTGTTTCCACCCGCAATTCGTATTCCAAGCTTGCCATTTAAATCAGTCCTAACTCCAATGACTTCAGTACTGCTCTGGTGCGGTCACGCACACCCAGTTTTGATAAAATGTTAGACACGTGGTTCTTCACTGTACCCTCGGCGACAAAAATTGAATTAGCAATTTCCTTGTTACTGTAACCGCCAGCCATCAACCTGAGAATTTCAGTCTCCCTATTGGTTAAAGGTTCGGGTCTTTCAAAACTGACAAAGTCATTTTTCAAGCCATCCACACTTTCCAATATGCGTTGGGTGATTTGAGGTCTGACGATGGTTTTACCAGCGGCGACCTGTTTGATGCCTTCAACCAGCTCTTCCAATGGCACATCTTTCAATAAGTAGCCTTTGGCACCGGCTTTGACCCCTGCCAGTATCAACTCTTCATCATCGAAGGTGGTTAAGATGATGGTAGGAGGTAATTGATTGGCCTGTGCCAACTCATGTAACACGTCCAATCCGGACATACCTGGCATGCGCATGTCCAACAGCACCACATCAGGGTTCAATTCGGGAATCAATTCCAAGGCTTCCTGGCCAGACCTGGCTTCTCCAATCACTTCGATGTCTTCAGCTATCTCCAGCAAAGCCTGAACGCCTTGTCGAACCAGATTTTGATCATCAACTAACAGTACTTTAATCATTCACATTCTCTATCATACGGGAAAGGTCAATGTCGATTTTACCCCTTTTTCGGAGACAACATCGTACTGACCATTCAATAATTTAACACGCTCAGTCATTCCTGTCATGCCATTACCGGCGTGAGACTGTCCCAGACCGATGCCATTGTCTTGCACCATCAAAATCACCTCATTGTTGGTGCGTTCCAATTTAACTTTGATGTGGCTGGCCTGTGCATGTTTCATGGTGTTGGTGATTAACTCCTGAGCACAACGCAAAATGGTTTGAGCCAGCTTGGGGTCTTCCACCAAAAACTCATCTGGAATTTCTTGAGTAACCTCAAGGCGCGGCAACCCTGCCAACAACTCTTTGATAGCCAAACCCAAATCCAGGGTGCCAGATTGTCTGAATTTTCCCACCACTTCGCGCACATCTGACAACAGCAAACGGGCGATAGAATGCGCCTTCTTGACATAAGATTGCGGTTTGCCCTCAGTCATATGAGAGGCTGCCTCAAGGTTCAAGGTCAGGGCCGTCAGGTGGTGGCCAATCAAATCGTGTAATTCTCTGGAGATGCGCAATCGTTCGTTGATTCTGGAACTGTCGGCCAACAGCACTTGGGTGGCTTTCAATTCAGTATTCAACATGCGCAACTCTTCTTTGGCGTTTTGTTGTCTGAAGGCCACCAAAGAAATGATGTATGAAAACACCGAAAACCCCAAGTAGACGAAGAACAGCACATAGGACTGTGCCCGATTATCCAACTCACTGCCCAAGTAACTGAACTGGATGCCAATCAACAAATTGTATAAAAACAACAAGATCAGACTTTCTTTGACGGGGAACAACCAAGCCAACAACACCGATATGATCAGGGCGTAGAATATGCCCATGGCGGTGTCGAGTATGTGGTTGATGATGAGCACCACAACCACCAGGATAATGACAGATAACCAGGCCTTGAGTTTGAAACTCATTTGGCCAATGTTGTAGGTGACAAACCAAAAAACCAAGCCAAAGATCACATGTGAGGCCAGGTAGATGTTGAATGTTTGGTTAAAACTGTCGTATTGAAGAAACAGTGGAAACGACAAGCTGAGCCAAATAATCAACCCAGCCAGTCGTATCAATTTAATGTGTGAGTAGCGGTACACCACTGTTTAAGGTGTCACTTGATGACGAATTCGTTGTCACCTTTGCGTTCGACTTCACGGGTGATGGTGGTGTCGCCAACCAACCAAAAGTAGGCGCTTTGGGCGCTGGTGATGGGTCGCTCAACCAATACCGTTTGGTTCAATACATACAAAATGTCATCTTCTTTCAATTGATCGGCATTGATGCTCAGGTCTGCCCTTTTGTTGCGGGCGTGATCTTTGCGCAATTCATCCTGATCATCGATATCTGTATCAACAGCCACAAAGCCCAATTCGGTCGGCTTAACTTCAACTTCTGGTTCAGCCGCTGCTTGATTGCCAGACTTGGCTTCACTGCTGGCCACCGCCGCTTCATCTTTCTGGTATTTGCCACTGCCTTTTTCGACGAACTGATGAACGGTTGGGTCATAGTTTTCTTTCATCCAAAAATAGATGACCACGCCTTGATTGACAAACCTTTTAATCAACACTTCTGTGCCATTCACAAACAGGTCATCTCTTGAGCTGATGTTGTCGTATGACATTTCTTTATCAACCCGTTTGGTTCTGGCATGTCGCTTACGCAAGGCTTCACGCAGGTCACCTTCATCAACCGCCTCATTATCCACAGCAGTTGTGGCAGTTTGCGTTGGTTTGGGAGTTGGGGTGGCAGCAACTGGCTTAGGCTCTGGGGCAGCTGGTGGAGTTTCAACCGCAGCAACAGTGCCTTTGGGAACCTCAATTTCCATGGCCGCTATGTTTTCCAACAATTCATCGTTGTTGCTGGAAAATTTGGTGTCGCCAAAATCTGGAGCTTCAACCTCAGTATCAATTTCAGGTTTATCAATCACCACTTGCTTTTGCACAGTGGTATTACTTGAACTGCTTGAAATTTTAGCTACTTTGGCGCCCTTGGCAGCAGAAATGGTTATGCTTTGGTGGACAGAGTCTTTGAATGATACCTGCACATCACGCTCACCACCATTGGACAAAGCCATTCTGATTTTGTTATGCCAATCAGCCGGTGCAGTGACTTTCAATAACCAGTTATTGTCATAGGCCTGCGCACCAATTTCGCTCATTTTGGTTTCAAAATTAGGCATTTTGTATTGGATTTCAGTCATGCCCCATGAAGGCAACTGAGCCCAGCTGTTGATGCTGGTAATCAGCAAGACACATATCATTAATTTTTTCATATTCATTCTTCTATACCACCTGTGGTCAATTTAATTGGATCCAAAATGGCTTTGATTTCAGCCTCACTTAAATCCGTGTTTTCTAATGTCACGTCCAATACAGAACGTTTCTCCTGATAAGCCTGTTTGGCAATTTTGGCACCCAAGTCATAACCTATCACTGCATTCAAAGCCGTCACCAAAATGGGGTTTCGACCCACATTTTCGCTCACCGCTTCGTGATTGACTTTGAAGCCTTTGATGGCATCATGTGCCAAAGCCTTACTGGCTGTACTTAATATATGGATGCTTTGCAACACATTGTACGCAATCACCGGTAACATCACGTTAAGTTGAAAATTACCAGACTGACCTGCCACTGTTACAGTGGTGTCATTACCAATCACCTGAGCACAGACCATGGCCATGGCTTCGGGGATTACGGGATTGACTTTACCCGGCATGATGCTGCTGCCAGGTTGTAGTGAAGGCAATTCGATTTCACCAATACCTGCCAATGGGCCTGAATTCATCCAGCGCAGGTCATTGGCCACTTTCATTAAAGTGGTGGCCACCACCCGCAACTGTCCAGACAGCTCAACGATATTGTCTTGTGCGCTGATGCCATCAAATTTATTGGTCATCGAAGAGAACTGAACACCGGTCTCTGCTGATAATTTTTCAGCAAACAGTTCGCCAAAACGGGCATCGGCATTGATTCCCGTGCCGACAGCTGTGCCGCCTTGAGGCAATTGGGAAACACGTTCAAGCGTGTCTTGTAAACGGGCGATGTTGGTTTCAATGGTGCTGGCCCAAGTGTTCAACTCTTGTCCAAAAGTCACCGGCATGGCATCCATCAAGTGAGTCCTTCCGGTTTTAACCACATCGTTCAATTCATTGGCTTTGTTACGACAAACAGCAACAAAATCGTTCAAAGCCGGAATCAAATTTTGGGTCACTGTTAATGTGCTGCTGACTGCAATCGCCGTTGGAATCACATCGTTTGAGCTTTGGCCCATGTTGACATGGTCATTGGGGTGAATGAATAAATCATCCGTGCTGGCCAGGTGTGAAATGACTTCATTGCAGTTCATGTTAGAACTGGTTCCGGAACCGGTTTGAAACACATCAATCGGAAAATGTTCGTCCACATCGCCTGATTGAACTTTCTGGGCAGCTTGTTTAACCGCTGTACAAACGGCCATATCCATGTGGCCCAATGCTTGATTGGCCTCTGCTGCTGCGGCTTTGATCAAACCCAGGGATTTAATGAATTCACGTGGCATGGTTAAGCCACTGATGGGAAAGTTATTGATGGCTCGTTGCGTCTGGGCACCGTAGAGGGCATCCGCCGGAACTTGCAACTCACCCATACTGTCTTTTTCAGTGCGGAAATCAGTCATATTTTGGCTGCTTAAAAAACGAGCCGAGATTATACGCGGATTTGCGGACAGATTGAACCATTTAATGCCTTGAATCACTGGCGTTGCGGGGTTTGTTAGGATTTTATTAAGGCAGTTTCAACACATGCTGTGGATATCTGCGACAAATATTGAAATAAACCAAATATTGTCAACTCAAAAGCTGGAACCCGGCTGTTTCAGGAATGCCAGTTCTTCGGCAGTCGATTTTCTGCCCAGCACCGCATTGCGGTGTGGGTAACGACCAAACCGATCAATGATGGCTTTGTGTTTGTACTCGTAATCCAGGTTGTTTTCCAGACCAGGTTTTGAAAACATGACAACCGCTTGTTCATGAATGGTGGCCGATTCACTATGCATCAAGGGCATGTACATAAACGCCAGTTTTTCGGGTTGGCTCAACAAATCATCATCAGCACCGGTGTCGATGGCCGCTTGGGTTAATGCCACTGCCAAAGAATCATAAGCAAAGGCTTCCGGCTGATCACGAAACATGTTGCGGGAGAATTGGTCAAGCACAATGATTTCAGCCAACCGACCCGCTGCATCTTGCCGCCAGCCATACAAGGCGTTGGTGATGGCTAGTTGGTAAGTAGACAAGAACCGTTGTTTGATTAATTCATCAAAGTCCGGATCTTTTTTGAACCATTGTTTAGGCCCTGATTCTTCAAACCAAAAATTCAAAACATCTGACGCCTTTTTCACATGGGATTGCATATAATATTTCCTAAATTATGGATTTATTTTCACACAATGAATTCACATTCAGACTTTAAATGAGCTGAATGATCCTTACATTAAATTCACTGATAACACATGGAGTCATTATATGTCATTTGAACGCCCCGATTTACCTTACGCCCTCGATGCCCTAGAACCTCATATTTCCAAAGAAACACTGGAATATCACTACGGCAAGCATCACCAAGCCTACGTTAACAAATTAAACGATCTGGTCATGGGCACTGATTTTGAAGACCTGACCCTGGACCAAATCATATTAAAATCTGATGGTGTGATTTTTAATAATGCCGCACAAATTTGGAACCACACGTTCTATTTTAACGGTTTCTCACCAGATGGCGGTGGCCAACCGACCGGAGAACTGGCTGATAAGATCAACGCCAAATTCGGTGATTTTGATTCCTTTGTCCAAGATTTTAATGACTTGGGTGCGGCCACGTTCGGTTCTGGCTGGGTGTGGTTGGTGCAAACCGAATCTGGTGAGTTGGATTTGGTCAACACCTCGAATGCCGGTAATCCCATCACTGATGGATTAACCCCATTGCTGACCTGTGATGTGTGGGAGCATGCTTACTACATTGATACCCGCAACGACCGCGGTGCTTACCTGAAAAACTTCTGGAACATTGTTAATTGGGACTTTGTTGCAGGCAACATGAAGTAAGCCAGGTACAACAAGCAAAACCAAAAAAAGCCAGTCGCTTCGACTGGCTTTTTTGTACCACTTCGTTTTCTTTTTAACTAACTACTGGCGCATCAGGTTGTTTGCTGCTGGTCTCATCATCTGATTCGCTTTTACCGGTGCGTCTGAACAACTTTCTACAACCGGCGCTGATATCCAAGCCAATGCCGTACAGGGATGGCACCATCAACAGCGTCACAAAGAAGGCCATAAACACGCCGAAGGCCAGCGACACCACAATGGGTTGCAAGAAAGCCGCTTGGATGGAACGTTCCATCATCATCGGTAACAACCCCACAATGGTGGTCACCGAAGTCAACAGAATCGGTCTGAAGCGGGCCACTCCGGCTTCGACGATGGCTTCTTTCGCTGACATACCTTTTTCACGCAGCTTGTTGCAATAGTCCATCAATACCAGGTTGTCATTAACCACCACACCTGCCGCTGCAGCGATACCGAAATAGCTGAAGATGGCCATGGTCATGCCCAAAGCAGCATGGCCAACCACCGCACCGATAAAGGCAAAGGGAATCGCCACCAAAATCAATATGGGTTGGGCATAGCTCTTGAACGCCACAGCCAACAAGGTGTACATGGCAAAGAAAGCCATCAGGTACAAGCCCATCACTTCTTTGATGAAGCGGGCTTCACCTTCAGCCTGCCCTACTGAGCCCCGTTGGATGCCAGGATACTTGGCTTCCCAGGTTGGATAAAAGTTTTCTTCCAAGTCCTTGTTGATGTCGCTGCGCACGTCGTCTTTCAAATCGGCACTGATGCGGGCAGCACGGTTACCGTTCCAGCGGCGAATGCTTTTGATGCCAGGGGCATACTCTAAGTCGGCCACCGACATCAACGGTACTTCACGGCCATCGGTGGTGCGCACATAGAAGTTCTTCAAGCTTTCAATGGAACGCCGTGATTCAACTGGATAGCGCACCTTAACGCGCACGTCCTGACCGTTTCTGGGTACCCGCTGAACTTCTTCACCAAAATAAGCTTGTCGCACTTGGCGGTTGATGTCAGCCAAGGTCAGGCCCAGTTTGGTGGCACCTGGTTTCAGGGTCAGGCGAATCTCTTCTGATGCACCTTCGAGGTTATTGCGCACATCATACAAACTTTCATAGGTGCGCAGCTGTTGTTCCAATTCATTGGTGGCAGCACGCAACACATCCAGGTCTGGATGACGAATCGACAATTCATAACTGGGGTCATTGTTACCATTTTGGTATTGCACCGACACTTCTTTGGCATCGGGCACATCACCCATCAACTCACGCAGGCGAATGGAAGCATCTTTGGCGGACATGTGTTGCACCGCTTCTGGCCGGTCTTCTGGGGGCGTTAATTTAACAATCGCTATCACACTGTCACGGCGTGAACGGGTGTACCAATTTTCAATCAAACCGCCTTGTCCATCAGTCAACTCATTGACTTCTTTCTCCAGTTCTTTTTCAGCTGCTTGTAACTGCGCCAATATTTCTAACGCGCGGCTGTATGGCGCACCCTCAGGCAAAACCACATTAACGATGATTTCATCCGATTCAATGTCCGGCATAAAACTTCTTTTGACCAGACCATTACCAAACATGCCAAAACCAATGATCAGCAGTCCCAAAAAGAAGCTGGTGGTCAAGTAACGGTGTTTTAAAGACCAGGCACCAATGCGGCGGTAATGGTTGTTGGCAAAATTGATGATGCTGTGGGAAATGGCTTTTTGCATGCGACCAAACCGTCCCGAATCCTTGCGCGGCTTCATGCCTGACAAATGCGCTGGTAAGATCAACAACGATTCAATCAAAGAAAAAGCCAAGGCCAGGATCACCACCCAAGTGATGTGGCGAGTGAATTCTGAAGTTGAACCACCCAGAAACAACCACGGCATAAACGCCATGATGGTGGTCAACACCCCAAAGATAACTGGTTTGGATACCAATTGTGCGCCAGAAACTGCAGACTTGACACCGCCGCCCAAACGATTGGACTCGGTGTGAATGCCCTCACCGACCACGATGGCATCATCAACCACAATACCTAACACCAGCAGAAAAGCGAAAGTCGAAAGCATGTTCAGTGACACGCCCACTGTCGGCAGGAACACAAAGGCTCCCGCATAAGCCGTACCAATACCGACCGCGACCCAGAAAGCCACTTTGGGACGCAGGGTCAACATCAACACGAACAGCACCAATATCAAGCCCAACAAGGCCGATGAACTGATGGTTTCCATGCGGCCTTTGAAGTCTTCGGCCTGGTCATTCCATAAGGTCAATTTGGCACCTGGTGGTAAAGTGCCTTCCTTTTTGGCCATCCACTCACGCACCGACTCAGAAGCTTTGACGATGTCCATGATTTCAGTGGTCATGACTTGAATCAACACCCCAGGCTCACCATTGAGTGTGGCCAAAATAGGATTATCTTCAAAGCCATCAATCACGGTGGCCACATCTCCAACACGGATGGTGCCGCCGCCAGCTGTTTCTTTGACAATGATGTTGGCAAACTCATCTTCGGTATCAGCCTGAGAACGCACTTTCAATTGGTATGTTCCCACTTCTGTGCGGACGGTGCCTGAAGACTGGTTCATGGACGAGTTTCGGATGGCATTGGCTACATCGGAGAAGGTGATGCCATAACGTTTCAAAGCATCCTCGCCCACTTCGATGGAGATTTCTTCTTCCCGGGTACCGAACAACTGCACCACAGTAATGGCAGGAAGTTGTGCGACTTCGCGACGCAGCTTTTCTGCCAGTCGCTTCAATTCACGCTCCGTCATGTCGCCATGCACAGCGATGCGGATGAATTCATCGCGGTTGACCCACTGTTGCACGATGGGTTGTTCCATGTCAGCAGGAAACGTTGAAATGGAATCGATGCGGATTTTGACGTCATTCATGAACTGGTTGAAGTCAACTTGTTGTTCAGCCAGGATAGAAACCTGGCCAAAGCCTTCACTAGATCGTGAACGAACCCACTCAATGGCATCCATGTCACTGACCGACTCTTCGATCCGCGCCACCAACTGTTCTTCCACATCCTGTGGCGATGCTCCAGGCCAGCTGACATTGATTTGTAAGCCCGGAAATCTGACCTGTGGGTCCATCTCACGTTCCATCGACAAAAAGCCAATGATGCCGGCAATGATGATGCCCAACATGGCCAAGTTGGCCGCTACCGTGTTATTTGCAAACCATGCAATTAAGCGATTCATGATGCCCCCTGATTAAAGTTGAGAAACCAATGAAGTGTCAGCCTCTTTGGAGATCGGCTGTACCAGCATGCCGTGCGCGGCATTGGGAACGGTCGATACCGCTACTTTTTCACCGACATTCACTCCAGCGTTCAATAACACCTGGTCTGCTGAAGTTGAAATCACTTCAACCGAGCGGATGTCTAATTTATTCTCAGCATCTACCACATACACTTTATCGGCATTGCGCAAAGCATCGCGTGGAATCACCATCGCTTGTTTACTTTCAATGCCAGCGATTTCAGCTTGCACAAACATGCCAACTGCCATTGGTACACCAAAATCAGCACCTTTACCGTATGGATCCTGGAGCTCGGCTATGGCATAAATCAAGCGGGTTTCTTTGTCCACTGAGGCATTGGTACGGATGATTCTGCCAGTCCATTGGTGCGTTGAGCGTCCCAAGGTGGCAGAAAAAGTGACTTCTGGACCTTCGCCTTCAGCAGCTGTGTAGCCCATGGGCAAATCCAACTCCGACAGTTGTAAGTCAGTGAGTGGCAAGCGCACTTCTACGGTATCAACCGAGAACACTTTCCCCAGTTTGGTGCCTGCCGTGATGTATTGACCCAGCCCCACTTCGCGACTCATCACCCGACCATTGAAAGGCACTTTAATTTCGGTGCGTGCCACGTTCAATCGGGCTTCTTTTAATGCGGCTTTGGCTGACCTTAAATTGGCTTCCGCTTCCAGTACCTGTGGCTTGTTTAACGCAAAGTCAGTGGGTTTCACATCACCTCGTTTTTGTAACCAGGTGTCTTTCTTCATTTTGGCGTTGGCCAGTTCTCGCTCCAGGCCTGTTTCAGCTGCAGCAACTTGTGCTTCTGCTTTGATAACGGCCAGCTTGTAATCGGTGTCGTCAATTTTGATCAAGGTGGTGGCAGAATCAAACGCCGCACCTTCGGCAAATGACTCAGAAATATCAACCACATGACCGGTGACTCTGGAAATCAAATCAATTTCAGTTTTCGGTGCCACTTCACCTTGTGATGCCACGCCTGGGGTGATGGTTTCTGATTTCACCTCGTCCACATACAGTGAAATCAATCTTTGCGTCGGTTCTTTCTTTTCAGGTTCTGGTTTGGCAGCTGCCAACGCATTGACAATGAAAATACTGATGGCCACTACAGCCACTGGAGCAACAATTTTCAAAAAGGTTTTCACGGTCCAATCCTCATATTTGGTGTTTGAAGGTTATTTAGCAGATAAACGGAGGGCAAATCAGATAGTTACAAAAAAACCAACATTCAGTACTTATGGCCTACATCAAGCCCAAAAATAGAATGGATTGGTGTTCTGTCAATCTATGTCCCTCGGCACTTCTTTTATTATTTGAGCATGAAAGGCTGGTAATAATCATGGGCTGATAGTCATCAATTACCGCTTCTTTCGTAGCCCAAAAGTCATGATTTTCAGTGGTTTACCTGACTAATGGCACAGGTGCTCCAAGGACAATACATCTATATTAATTAAGGTCAGTCATTCCGGAAGCGCCCAATGAAACAGTCCATGCCAAAAAATCCAGGTCAACTGCCCATTAAACTCGACAGCACCAGCAACGGTGAATTTTGTCCCATACCGCTAGAAAAGCCACAGATCATGGCCAATGAAATGGCCAACCAGGCCATCCATAACGCCGCCAAGAAAACCGGCCAGGCCAGAAGACAATTTGTCAAAAGCAGTTGCGGTGCGGCCGCCACCTTGATGGCTTTCAATTCAGCTTATGCCCGTTTTGGACTGTCCGGCGGAAAGTTCCAGTTGGCCTCTGAGGCTGCCCATGAACCGGCCGCAGCCGATGAATTTTTGGCTGACCGTGAATTCATCTTTGATGTACAAGGACATTTTGTGAACCCCAATGGCGACTGGCTTAACCGTGTGCCAGAGGGCGCGCGTCCCTTGTCATCCATGCCCAAAGCCCAGTGCGACTTGGCTAAAGGCGAAGCCCAGCGCGCCTATCTAGACTGTTTGGGCAGCGATGAATTCATCAAAGACGTGTTTATGGACTCAGACACGGACCTGATGGTATTGTCATTTGTGCCATCTGATGCTGAAAATGAACCGCTAACCATTGAAGAAGCCGATGCCACCCGAAAAATCATCGAGGAAATGGATGGTAATCACCGCATTTTGTTGCATGGTCGAGTCAATCCCAACCAACCCGGTGATTTAGAAGCCATGGATGCATTGGCTGAAGAGTGGCAGATATCGGCCTTTAAGACCTACACCCAATACGGGCCTGGTGGCAAAGGTTACTGGCTGACCGATGACGTCGGTGAAGCCATGATCGAAAAAGCCCGCAAACTGGGCGTGAAAAACATCTGTATCCACAAAGGCATTCCGTTCGGCCCACAATCATTTGAACACAGCCGCTGTGATGACATTGGCGCGGCTGCCAAGCGACATCCTGACATGAATTTCATTGTTTACCATTCAGGTTTTGATCACGGCCACAAAGAAACCCACTTTAAACCAGACAATGAGAACCGTGGTGTGGATTCCCTGATCCACTCAGTACTTAAACACGGCATCCAACCCAACAGCAATGTGTATGCTGAATTGGGCAGCACTTGGCGCTTTTTAATGCGCGACCCCAACCAGGCAGCCCATGCCCTGGCCAAAATGATTAAATACGTGGGGGTAGATAATGTGCTGTGGGGAACCGATTCCATTTGGTATGGTTCACCACAAGATCAGATTCAAGCTTTCAGAACTTTTCAAATTTCAGATACCTTCCAGCAACAGTTTGATTACCAACCCATTTCTGCCGCCGACAAGGCCAAAATTTTTGGTCTGAATGCCACCAAACCCTACCAAATCAGTGCCGCCGAAGTGGCCAAATTCATCCAACAGGATGGCATCGCACAAAACAAACAGAATTACCTGAATAACCCCACGCCACATTTCAATACCTACGGACCCAAAACCCGCCGTGAGTTTTTGAACCTGATGCAGTGGGGTGGATGATGTTGCAAAGCGACAAACTCAGGGACACATAAGTGGCTGAACTAAAAAATCACCTTGGGGAGATTGCCACGGCTGCTATGCAGCCTCACAATGACCGCTCATGGAGCGACGGGGCCCGCCGGCATCAGTCTCAGAAGTGATTGAACTTGTCCAGTTTGGTTTGTAGGTACACTTGGTTGTGGGGGTTGTGTCCTACTTTGATGGGCAGGCGCTCTACCACTTCCACACCTTGTGATTCTATGGCTTGGATTTTATCGGGGTTGTTGGTCATCAGTTTGACCTTTTTCACATGCAAATGAGCAAACACATCAGCCAACATGTCGTAATTGCGGTTGTCAGGTAAGTGACCCAGTTGCACGTTGGCATCAAAGGTATCAAATCCTTGGTCTTGTAATTGATAGGCTTTGATTTTTTCGGTTAAGCCAATGCCGCGGCCTTCCTGCCGCAGATACACAATCAATCCTTTACCGGCCTCAGAAATGGCTTCCATGGCAAAGGCCAATTGCGGACCACAGTCACAACGCAAACTGAACAAACCATCGCCAGTCAAACACTCAGAGTGCACCCGCGCCAACAACACATCATCGGCTTTGAATTCACCTTGGGTCAAAACCAAGTGCTCTTGTCCCTGGTGCTCAAACACGTGAATGGTGAACTCACCAAAGGCCGTGGGTAGTTTCGCCTGGGTAATGAATTGGGTGTTGGCAGTCTGATCGTTCATGTCTGGGTGTCTGTTATTTGATGTCTCTTCTGAGACGCATCAAGGCCACGGCAGCTTGTGCTGCTTCTTTGCCTTTGTTTTCTTTCCCCAGTGATTCGTCCACACTGGCTCGGGCCAAGGCTTGCTTTTCGTTTTCTACCGTGATGATGCCATTGCCTATGGGTATGTTCTGTTCCAAGGACACATTCATGATGCCGCGGGCACTTTGTTCACAAACGTGATCAAAATGGGCCGTTTCACCGCGGATAACCGCCCCCAGGGCCACCATGCCGTTGTAGCGGTTGGTTTGCGCCAGGTACTGACACGCCAAAGGTACTTCCAGCGCACCGGGTACCTCAAAGCGTTCGTATTCGATGTTTTCTCGATTCAGGTAATTGATGGCGCCTTCATACAAACCATCACTGATGTGGCGGTAAAAAGGTGCAATGATGATGGCTATTTTCATGCTTTCCTCTGGTAAGAAATGAATTCGGTGATTTCCAGACCAAAACCTGACAAGGCTGGAAACCGGATTTCTGGGCTCATCAGCTGCATTTTACCCACATTCAGGTTTTTCAAAATTTGTGATCCGATGCCCACGTTTTGGTAGGCATAGTTTTCTTTGCTTTTGTGTCCACCGATTTCATCGATTTCAATGGGCACCGATTGATTAGAATTTAACACCACCATCACCCCACTGCCGTGGTTGGCAATGGTTTGCATGGACCGTTGTGCTGTCCAATAGTCATCGGCAGAATCCAGGCCTCGCAGTTCCCGGAAAAAGTGCCCGTATTGAACCCGCACTGGCACCGCTTCGTCAGGATTCAACTCGCCCATATAAAAGGCCAGGTGTTCACTGTCGGTGATGCGGTCCTTGAATTTTTTGACTTGGAATGTGCCCCACTGGGTGTCGTAAGTGAACTCATCTTCAACCGAAACCGTGGTCTCGTTCATCATGCGGTATTCAATCAAATCCGCAATGGTGCCAATTTTCAGGTCATGCTGTTGGCCGAATTTAACCAAATCCTCACGCCTGGCCATGCTGCCATCGTCATTCATGATTTCCACAATCAACGCCGCCGGTGTGCGACCAGCCAGCATGGCGATATCACAACCCGCTTCGGTGTGTCCCGCCCTGGAAAGTACACCACCCTTCTGGGCCATCAAAGGAAAAATATGACCGGGAACCACTATATCAGCAGGCTTGGCATTGACCTGAACGGCGTCAACCACGGTTTTGTAGCGGTCGTAAGCTGAAATGCCGGTGGTAATGCCTTCTGCGGCGTCTATGGATACGGTGAAGTTGGTGGCCAATTGAGCGGTGTTGTTTTCAACCATCAATGGCAAATCCAATTTTTTACATTGTTCTGGCATTAAGGTCAGACACAACAAGCCGCGGGCATATTTGGTCATGAAGTTAACCACTTCCGGGGTGACGGCATTGGCAGCAATAACCAAATCGCCTTCATTTTCACGGTCTTCGTCGTCCATCAGAATGACCATTTTGCCGGCTTTGATGTCAGCAATGAGTTCAGCCGTGCTGTTCAGCTTCAATGTTTGGGTGTTTTCAGCTAATTTCATGATCAATTATCCGGATGGTTGGTGTTGTGGGGTTGCAGCATTTTATCAACATACCTGGCAATGGTGTCAATTTCTATATTGACAGCATCACCGGCTTGTAATTCACTCAGGTTGGTGTGCTCCAAGGTGTGCGGTACCAGGTTCACGCTCAGCTCATTGTCTTCCACTGTGTTGACTGTCAGACTGACTCCATTGATGGTAATGGATCCTTTGGTGACGATAAAGCGCGCCAATTCAGCTGGAAATTTAAAGGTGAAAATTTCAGAACGGGCGGAAGCTTGGCGCCCTGCACAATGCGCAATGGCATCAACGTGACCGGAAACCAGGTGTCCGCCCAATTGGTCCTGTAAAGTCAGAGCAGGTTCGAGGTTCAAAAGGCGATTAACTTGCCAGTCTCCGACGGTGGTTTTTTCAACCGTTTCGACCGAGACATCCACTTTAACCTGATCACCGTTGATGTCTGTAACCGTTAAACAAACCCCATCCATGGCGATGGAATCACCCAGTTTAATTTTTTCTGGCTGGCTGAAATGGGTCTTGATAGCAAACCTTAAGTCGCCTGATTTTTCTTCTCTTTCAAGCACTTGGCCGATGGATTGAATAATACCTGTGAACATAATTTAATGACTGATTTTAGCTTTGATTCGCCAATCTTGACCCATGGACCTGATTGATTTCACTTTAATATGGAGGCGTTCTGACATTTCTTCAATGTTAAATTCATACAATGGCCTTGCCGAGGAACCCATCAACACCGGTGCCACATAAATCAACAACTCATCCACCAGTTTTTGCTGCACAAAGGCACCGGCCAAAGTGGCACCAGTTTCAACCAAAACCTCATTAATTTCAGCCTCACCCAGTTTTGCCAACAGACCCTTTAAATCAACATGGCCATCAGCATCTGGCAGCTGCAATACTTCAACACCGCGTGCCTTCAGTGCTGCAACCTTGCCTTCATTAGCCACTGCGCACACCACCCACACCGCTCCACCTGTTTGCAACAGACTGGCATCCAAAGGTAGGCGCAACTGACTGTCAACTACTACCCGCAACGGTTGGTTCTCAGTGCCCGCTTGCCACAGCTTTTGGTGCTTCTTTGACATGGCTTCTGGGCGAAAATTCAAACGGCAGTCATCAGCCAGTATAGTTTCGATGCCGGTGATGATGGCACCACTTCTGCCACGCCAGTACTGCACATCAGCACGCGCTTGTTTGCCGGTAATCCATTGGCTTTCGCCGCTGGCCATGGCGGTTCTGCCATCGATTGATTGTGCCGATTTCAAGCGCACCCAGGGATTACCAGTTTGCATGCGCTTAAAAAAACCTGAATTCAATGCCGTACCTTGCTTGGTTTTGATGCCACGTACCACCTGGATGTCAGCCTGGCGCAGCTTGTCGTAACCCTGTCCGGCGACCAATGGATTGGGGTCATCATTACAAACCACCACCCGCGCCACCCCGGCAGCAATCAGCGCATCGGCACAGGGTGGGTTGCGACCGGTGTGACTGCAGGGCTCCAAGGTGACGTAAGCAGAACAGCCTTTAGCCGCTGAGCCGGCTTGCTTTAATGCCAGAGCTTCGGCATGCGGTTCTCCCACCCGCTGATGGAAGGCTTCGGCAATGATCTCACCATCCTTAACCAACACACACCCCACCCTGGGGTTGGCGGCCGTAGTAAAAAGCCCACGAGCGGCCAAACGCAGGGCCCGTTTCATGAAATGTTTGTCCGTTGGCTTTTTTTGGGTTGGGCTCTTGTGCTTCATCGGGTGGTCAAAGATAATGGTGATTTTAATCTGACCGGTATTTTAACACCTGCTGAGCACCTGCGGTGGATACTATCAACGACAATACTACGAATTAAAACCATGAATCCTGTCCATTACCGACCCATCATTGCCAGCGCACTGCTGGAAGACATCCAGTCTGGCGATTTGACCAGTGAAGCCATATTTCCTGCTGAACAATTGTGTTCAGCCAAATTGATTGCCAAACAAGCCGGCGTGGTGGCTGGTATCGAGGTGTTTAAAGAGACTTTTATGCTGTTTGACTCATCGGTGTCAGTGGAATTGCATTTTAATGACGGTGAAAGCTGCGAAGACCGCGATGTCATCGCCCACATCAAGGGCCCGGTGTTGTCGGTGTTGGGTGCCGAACGTGTGGCACTGAACCTGCTACAGCGCATGAGCGGTATTGCCACCCTCACCCGTCAGTTTGTGGAGCTGGCTGAGGGCAAATGTAAAATACTGGACACCCGCAAAACTGCACCGAATCTCCGGGTTTTAGACAAATGGGCGGTAGAACTGGGTGGTGGCGTGAACCACCGCCACGGCTTGTACGACATGGCCATGCTGAAGGAAAATCACATCAAAGCCGCCGGCGGCATCACCCAGGCGGTCAACAAACTGCTCGAATACGACAATCACCAACGCCCCATTGAGGTGGAAGTCACCAACCTGGATGAACTGCGTGAAGCGTTGACCTGCCCGGTCGATCGCATCATGCTGGATAACATGGACAATGAAACCATGCGCGAGGCCGTTGAAATCACTGCCGATAAAATAGATTTGGAAGCATCAGGCAATGTTTCGCTGGAAACCATCAAAGGCATCTCTCAAACCGGTGTCGATTACGTTTCTATTGGTGCTTTGACCCACTCAGTCAAAGCCATGGACTACAGTTTGTTGGTGGTATAAAACATGAGTCAACCAGACATCAACATCGCCATGTCACAACTGAACGTCAAAGTCGGTGACTTGGCCGGTAACCAACGCTTACTTGAAGACGCCATTCAGGAGGCCAAAAATGAAGACGTAGATTTGTTGGTATTCACCGAGCTGGCCATTTGTGGTTACCCACCGGAAGACTTGTTGTTCCATCAACAGTTCCTGGATGATTGTCACTCGGCCATCAAAGCCATCGCCGATCTCTGTGACGGTCTGACTGTGGTGGTGGGCTTTCCCCGCAACCACCCCAACGAACCTGGGTTCTTACACAACTCAGCGGCATTGATTCATGACGGTGAAATCGTCATGATTTACGACAAACACAAGCTGCCCAATTACTTGGTTTTCGATGAAAAACGTTATTTCACGCCAGGTCAACACGATGGCTTGGCCACCGTTAACATCAAAGGTCAAAGCTTTAAACTGGGCATCTCCATATGTGAAGACATCTGGTTTGACGCTGAGCCGGTGGTTTATCAAGCTGAACAAGGCGTCGATTTGTTGATCAACATTTCGGCATCACCGTATGCTGCCGACAAAGTGAACAACCGCGTGGCCATGCTACAAAGGCGGGCGCGTGATTTCGCCACTCCTTTGGTTTACTGCAACTTGGTCGGTGGCCAGGATGAGTTGATTTTTGATGGCACCAGCTGTGCCATTGATAGCGAAGGCAAAATGTATGCCTTGGCACCTTCCTTTGAATCGTCATTCACCACTTTCAACTTCGCCAACAAGCAACCCACCGTAGCAGTCACCCAAACAAAACTACCCGAACTGTACAATGCCTTGGTCACTTGCACCCGCGATTATTTTCAAAAAAACGGTTTCAGCAAAGCCGTTTTGGGGCTGTCAGGCGGGATTGATTCTGCACTGACTGCAGTGATAGCCGCTGATGCCATTGGCGCTGAAAATGTCACTGGCATATTGATGCCTTCCAAATACTCCTCAGATCACTCTGTGGATGATGCCCAAATGCTGGCCGACACCCTGGGCATGCCCAGCCATGTGGTGCCCATCAAACCCATGCACCTATCGTTTCAGCAACAACTGGAACCGCTGTTTGATGATTATTACCAAGGACTGACCGACGAAAACATTCAGGCCAGGATTCGCGGGGTGTTGTTGATGGCTGTCTCTAACAACAGCAACGCCATCTTGTTGTGCACCAGCAACAAGAGTGAAACTGCAGTCGGTTACACCACCTTGTATGGTGACATGTCCGGTGGTTTTGCCCCGATCAAAGACCTGTTCAAATTACAAGTCTATGCCTTGTGTGAATACCGCAATGCCATCGACCCGGCAGGTCCGGTGATCCCTCAGAACACCTTAAGCAAACCGCCATCGGCTGAACTCAGACCTGACCAGAAAGATTCTGACTCATTACCCGACTATGAAGTGTTGGATGCCATTCTCAGGGCTTATCTGCATCACCACAAGGACGCGGCCCAAATTGCCAAAGCTTTAGATCAGGATATTGAACTGATTATCAGGGTTTTGAAGATGGTAGATCGCAACGAATACAAACGCCAACAAGCCGCACCTGGCCCCAGGGTCACGCCCATGGGTTTTGGTAAAGACCGCCGCATGCCCATCACCAATGGCTACCAGCACAAATCATAAGCTCACCCAGCCAATAATCGGTGATAAACATGACTGAAATGGCTTATACGCTGGTTTTTGGGCTGACGGCTGACCCAATTCACAAAGGCCACCAACAGGTCATTTTGAACAGTTTTGCCTTCGCTGACAGACATGATCTCACCATCAAAGAGTTTTTGTTGGTACCCACTTACCAGCCCAACTTGATTGCCAACAAGAGCGAACCCAGGACGGCGTTCAAACACCGTTTGGCCATGTGTCAGGAATTGGCGCAAGAGCTGCACCAGCAGCACCATTTACCGATAGCAGCATCAGCCATTGAAGCGCAGTTATTCAAACAGCACCCAGATCAAAATTACAAAAGCTACAGCTACGACACGCTCAAAGCCCTTTCTTCTGATGATGTGTTGTTTGTGTTGAGTGCTGATCATTTTGCTGGACGTTGGCCCAAGTTCAGAAAATGGCATCAGTGGCAATCGCTGGTTGAAGAATTTGGCCTGATGATTCACCAACGTCCTGGTCATCGCATCAATGTCGCTTTTGTGGATCAACTGCGATCCATCAATAACAACATATTCGTGGTCACCGATTTACCCGATTTTCCTACTTCGTCGACACACATACGCCAACAACTGCAATACGCACAATCACAAGCGCACAAAGATTTACCTGAAGTGGTATGGCAATACATAAGCCACCACGGCTTGTACCAATAGACTGTGGTTAACAACTCAGACTTTGGGTACAAAGCTTGGGCATATACCAGGTAAAGATACCAGGGTTAGGCACCCAAACATTGGCACGAATAATCCGTTAAGGCATGTTATTCGGCAAATTCTGGGTTGCTGATAAACACCAGGTCGACGGTGATGTTTTTGTATAGGGATTCCAACATGGCATGGCTTTTGGCCCGAATTTCATCCAATTCCTCGACCGAAGACAAGTTGAAATCATCGGCCACGATGATGTGGGCCAACAAATACAATCCACGCCCCCTTTTGCTGATGCGGGTTTCCACTGATTGATACGCAACCCCTTCCAGTGACTGCGTTAGGCGCTGATTGATTTTATCCACAATACCGGCTTTGGGTGCTTTGTGTATCACCTCTTGCAGGCTCTCCCACATGATTTTCATCGGTATGGGCAGGGCCGACAAACCCAGTAAAATCAGAATCAAGGGATCGACAATGGGTGCCCAGGCAGACCAAACGGAATTGGACAACCACCAGGCACTCAAAAACCCAATCAAAATGGCAGCACTGAGCACCCCATCAACCAACCAGGTTTTGGCATCCACCCGCACCAGGTCGGAATGGTAGTTTTTAGAACGGCGAAACATCACCCAAGACACCCACAAACAGCCAAACGTTGATAACAAACCATACACCGATGCCAGTTGATACAACGCGGGATTACCACCAGCCATCAGGCGATTGATGGCGCCAACCACCGCATAAACGCAGGTAACTATAATGATCAGGGATTTGAACAGGTTTAACGTCGGCTCTATGGCTTTGTAGCCAAAATGGAACACATCATCATCCGGCTTTTCAACCAATTTGGCGACTTTTAAAGTCAGCAATGCCATACAAAACGAAATCAACGAATAAACCCCATCAAACAGGATGGAGTCCGAATGGGTCAGTACCGCAAAGACCAATGCCAACATCACAAACACAGCAGCGCCCATCAATGACAAGCGAAGCGTGTTTTGTTCTTTAATGGGGTCGCTCAAGGCCTACTCTCTCAATGATGTTTTAGTTTAACTATACTATTTATATATTTGATATTAAACAATTTATAAACAATTATTCATATCACTTCTTGGCCTTTTTCCTGACCGCTCTGGATTTTTTGCCGCCAGCACGGCTGCTGATGGAACGTGATTTTTTCCTGGCTTTTGGAGCAGTATTCTTGCCCTTCCCAGCAGACTTACCTGCCCCCTTTTTTGGACTTGCGGCTGAGTCCTTCTTGGTGGACTTTTTGCTGGCTTTTTTAACCGGTGCCTGAATCATCACTTCGCGCTCTTTCAGTTCAAAGCCACGTTGGTAAATGCGTTTGATCTCATCACCGATAACGCGCTGTATTTTGGCCAAAAACCGGGTTTCTTGAGGACACACAAAGGAAATGGCCTGCCCGGGTTTTCCCGCCCTGCCCGTACGGCCAATGCGATGCACATAATCTTCCGGCAAGAAGGGCAGGTTGTAATTCAACACATGGTCCAATCCTTCGATATCCAGACCTCTGGCGGCTATTTCTGTGGACACCAGCACCTGAATGTCACCGGCTTTGAATTCTGCCAATGCCCGGCGTCTGGCACCTTGGCTTTTGTCAGCATGACACAAAGCTGCCTTCACTGAAGTTTGTTTCAGTCGATCCAACAAGTGATCGGCTTGTTTTTTGGTGCTGGTGAACACCAAAATCTGAAACCAGTTGTGCTCTTCCAACAGCTCCATAAACAAATCCAGTTTGCGCTCCTCGTCCACTGGATACACCACATGTTCAACGGTTTGGGCCGTGGTGTTTTGTTTGTCTACCCGCACATCTACCGGTCGTTTGAGTATCTTGTGAGACAGCTCATTAACCGCTGGTGAGCTGGTGGCAGAAAACAACAGGGTCTGTTTTTGTGCTGCAGTTTGCGCCATCAACGCCTGTACATCATTGATAAAACCCATGTCCAACATGCGGTCGGCTTCATCCAACACCACGAACTCAACCTGTGACAAACTCACGTGATTCATTTCAATGTGCTCAATCAATCTACCAGGTGTGGCAATCAAAATATCCACACCGGCTTTGAGCTTGTTGGCTTGTCCACCGTGTTTCACCCCACCATAGACAGCGGTGATGTTAAAAGGTAAGTTATCTGCATAACCGCCTATGGTAACAGCCAACTGTTCAGCCAGTTCCCGAGTGGGCGTCAAGATCAGGGCCCGAACCTTTCCCGCAGCCGTTTCTTTGGGCTGATCAATCATTTGCTGTAGCAGCGGTAATGCGAATGCAGCAGTCTTACCAGTACCCGTCTGGGCATTGACCATCAAATCCCTGCCCTTCCTGGCCAGCGGTATGGCTTGTTCCTGTACTGGCGTCATTTCGTCATAACCACAGGCCTTCAGTGCTTGTTGAATTTCAGGTGTCAAACCCATGGATGAAAACTTCATAAATAAACCTCAGTGAAACCACACAAATCTAATAAGAAAAACCTACACACCGCACTTAATAAGCAGCAAGCAGATTAAAGCCCACATTATACTTGAATGCTGTTGGTGCTACTGCGTTTGTTTGTGGGTGTGCAAGAAAATAAGAAAAGCAAAGACCCACATCCTTGTGGGTTGATGCCACGATTGATAATTCAGGGGTTATTATCAATCGTTATGCCTGTCACATCAGCAGTATTTAGAGGGGTTCTTCAGTGACAGGTTTTACTGCAGGGCGCCACATTCGGCGAAAATTGATCAAGGGCATCACAGCCAACAACACAGCACCCAGTCCAAACAACCAATACCAACCGTGCTCAGTCGGAGCCAGATCATGATTCAATGAATGACCAACCACGGTCAATACAAGTACCACCAAGCTCGCCAACTTAAGGTAAACAATCCAGGCACGTTGGGCCATTAGACCTTCTGCTTGTTTGTGCGTGCCGAGTGTCAGTAAAGAAAACAGCACCAAAGCAGACCAAAAAACCCAAACCGGGTTCAATGCAAACAACAAAGCCAAACAAGCTGAAATGGCCATCGACAACGGTGTAGACCACACAAATCCTCGCCACAAAGTGTACCAACGGTTATTCAATTTGCGCTTTTCAAACCACATATTCACTCCAGTGACGGTAATCACTGCCATCGCCAACCCCAGCACCAGATACAAAATTTTGGTTGCAAACCCGCCAAAATGCCCGAAGTGTACACGGTAACTCGAATAAGCCACCTGCCGGCCCAAATCACCGTCAGATAAATGCTGGTAGTCAATGAACCTGCCATCACTGTGGTAGCGATAAATTTCAGAATAGATTAATCTTTGCGGTAAAGTGGCCGCAACTTCCACATACTGGCCTTCGGTTTGTGGTTTTTGAATCACCAGGTAAATGGGCTCGGCACCGGGCGCACGTTGTTTGAGGTCAGTGCTGATGGCCGCCAAATCAACTGGCACCACAGGTTCTTGGACCTTCGGGTCACCGCCAAAAACTTCACTGATGATTTGATCTGAATCATGGTCTTTTTCAAACCAGTCGACCACCACCAGACTGACACCGAACAAGCCAATGTAAGCGCCAGTTAAAGACACCACAAAGAAAAACGGCAGGCTCCAGACACTCAGGCGGTTGTGTATGTCAGTTTGTTCTAAATGGCGGTTACTGCCCAACCTTAACTTGAACGCATCTTTGAACAAATTGGGATGCGCCAATACCCCAGAGATCAACAAGCCACACATCATGGCACCCAACATCCCCACCATGATGATACCCAATGTGTGAGGCAGGTGCAGGTAAATGTGCAGGTCAGTCATCATTTCTGTCCAAGGCGCAGATACGGCTTCAGCCACTTGGCCACTTTCATCCACCCACCATTCTGAATCAGCTTCAATGCTTTTGTCCTGATAAACCGCAGAGACGTGAGCACGCGGCAAATCCTGGTTGGGATAAATAAAATACAAGGATTCAAGTACATGAGGACTGTCAGCCTGAACCTGATGTAATGCCGAGTTGATGGCTTGATCACTAATCTGTTGGTATTCAGACTTCATCGGTTGTTCCCAGCGTTCCATTTCGGGATAGAAAACCACCAGGGCACCACTGAGACAAATCAAATACAGCAGCGCAGCCCAGAACAATCCCACCCAGGCATGGCCACGCAGCGACTGCTTGACCAATGACTGAGATGGCGTTAATTTTTTCAATACACTCATAACAACACCACCGAAGAACACAAAACAATCACAACCAAAGCTGTCAGCGGCCGGCCAATTTGGCGGTCAGCAGCCAACCACACCGCCAAACCACCCCAAAGCAACGGCATCAGCGTGAATGCCAACACCCATTGGTTGGATTTCAACTCAATCACGACCTGAGACAAAGCCAAAGCACCCATGATGCTGACCAACAAGGCCACCGGGCCGGCTAAAAACAACACAGCAGATTTGTACCACCAGCTTTTTTCCGCTGGCAACTGCTCGACTGTTTTGACTGACTTGCTGTTGTATTTAACCTTGGCTTGTAAAATCACCACCAGCCACGCCAACCAACTGCTGTGAAACAAAATAAAAAACAGGGTGAATTCAGTGCCTTGTTGAGGTTGCCAAAACTTCCATGCCAGCCACAACAACAACACAGAAATCACCAACAACGCCAACCGCCACCAGCCGCCAAGCTTGGTCCCACTTTTTTGGCGGTAAAATACTTGAGCCTGACGCCAACAAGCAACGGCTGCTACCAGGCTCAACAATGCCAACAGATAGGAAGCAAACACAACCATCAGAATTGGTACTTCACACTGGCAGTGATGGTGCGTTTTTGTCCATAGAAACAGTCTCCCCGAGCCAGACAACTGGTTGTGGTGGTCTTATCTGTTAGGTTATCTATGTTCAAACTGAAATCATAAGCACCCTTTTCGTAGCCAACCATAAAATCAAATAACGTGTAGTCGGGTGTCAGCAAGGGCTCATTCAATACTTCACCTTCAGGCCCAATAACACGGGCACTGCCATCTGATGTTTCGCCGACATATCGCACCCCGGCACCCATTTTAAAACCCGGCCAAAAATGCGCTGGGCGGTAAGTGGCCCAGGTGGAGAACATGTGATCAGGTGTGGCCGCCAGGCGGGCTCCTTGTTCACCTGTGGTGTTGCTTTGGGTCACTTCAGAATCGGTGTAGGAGTAACTGGCATAAATATCCCACTCACTGAACTCCAACTGCGACTCAATCTCTAAACCGGTGATTTCAGCCTCACCCACCTGGATGCTGCCACCTGGATTAACAATGTCTGGATCATCCAAATCAGCTGCTGCCAACGGCGTGGTGCGGTTTTGTTCAACAATCCGATAGATGCTGGCGGTGATCAAATGCTCGGTACCCAAGGGTTGGTATTTCAAACCCGCTTCAAGCTGTTCCCCACTTCTGGGTTCATAATTGTTGCCATACGCATCTTCACCAATGATGGGATCAAACGATTCAGAATAGCTGGCATATGGAGACAGGTTGTTGTCAAACTGGTACATCACGCCCAAACGGCCGGTAGTCGCTGTTGATAACTGGCTGGTTGTAACTTCAGTTTTGTTTTTCACCCAATCGCGTCGCAATGCTGCAGAAGCGATCCAATGGTCACCGACATACATTTGGTCCTGCAAATAAAACCCAGTCTGATAAATTTGATCACCCGGGCTGTCGAGCACATCAGCTGGCGTTGGAAAGTCGGTGATTAAACCGTATACCGGATCATAGAGATCCAGCAAGCCACCAGCGCCATACAAAAACAAGCTGTCGTTATCGGTGTGGGCGTTTTGGTAGTCCAGACCAAACACCAACTTGTGGATGGTATCACCCCAATGCTGTTCACCATGAATGCGCCAATCTGTGGTGATCGACTCGGCTCGATTGTCGCTGATATAAATGGAACGCAACAAACTGCGGTTATCATCCTGGAACACGGGCGGCCAACCATACATGGTGCGGTAATCTACTTCTGAATCACTGTAGCGAGCGCCACCCTGGATTGACCAACCATTCATAAAGTCATGTTTAAACAAGGCGGTGATGGCTTGTTGTTCGGAATCATAGCGATCAAAGCCAGGTTCGCTTACAAAGCGGTTAACCGGGATGCGGCCGTTGGGTGCTGGTAATCGGGTGCCCACATGGGGGAAGAACTGGGTGCTGGAACCGGCCTCATTTTTTTGCCAATTACCAATCAGAGTCAGTTCTGACTGTGCGCTCAAATGAAATGTCATGCTGGGGCTGAACAGCAAAGAATCATCGGGTACAAAGTCTGTTTGGGTACCGGAATCCCTGACCAAGGCCACAGCCCGATACAGCACGCTGGCTGAATCATTCAGTGATCCGGTCACATCAGCTGCCAGTTGGCGCCGGTCGAAAGAACCCACCTGCCCCCACACTTCACCACCAAATTCACTTTCAGGCTTCTTTGAAACCATGTTGATGATACCACCCAGGCTGCCTTGTCCATACAACACAGAGCTCGGCCCTTTCAATATCTCAACTTGTTGTATGGCAAATGGGTTGGGCCTGACGTTGTTATAGAAGTTAAACGAAGTACGTAAGCCATCCAGGTATTGAACCGGAGACACCGAACGTATTTGCGACCAGTCCCCACGGGTATCAACACCATAAGGTCCATTGTAAACCCCGGCGACATAGCCCAAGGCATCTTGAATGGTCTCCGCACCCAAGTCTTCAAATCGTTCGCGCGTTAAAACTGACACTGAACTGGGCGTGTCTACAATGGGGGTGTCATTTTTGGCACCGGTGGCAGAAACATAGGAAATCAAACCTGAACTTGAAGCAGTGACTTTGATTTCCTCTAAGTGCTCTGTATTCGATTGATTGTTATTGTCAGGATTGGTTTGCGGTTGATCGACTTTAGGTTGCGCCATCACGGAGGAAACTGTGAACAGCAATACAAATGTGTGTAACAGGGATTGGTGTTTCATTTTGATTGAGTAAGTTAAAGAAACCGAATGTTAACCTAAATACGAATGATTCGCAATACGTTTAAACTAATAAACAAAAACTCCCCTTTTTGATACAAAAATTCAGTCTGTAATCGAGTTTAACGTTGAACCAGATTTCCAGTTTTTAGTGAAATTCACACAATTATCACGGGTCACAGCTAAGAATATTACCAAGTCAAGTTCAGTAGGACATTTGCTACCGAAAGCTGACCTATAGAGCTCATTTTGAAAGTACGACTACTATCAAAATGTATTTTATTAAACAGTTGCGGACCAAAAACCCAACTTATTTAAGGAGAGAGTTATGAGTACGACCAAACAAGCCATTAAAACAGCACTGAAATCTTCAGCACTGGTGCTAACCCTGGGATTAAGTACAGCGTCAATGGCAGACAATTCAGTTTATGACACTGAGGATAAGTTACGGGATGCATGGATAGACGGAAAAGTGGAATCGGCTTTGCTGATTAACCGTCACTTGAATAATTTCACCATTGATACTGATGTCACAGGCAATAAAGTTTTGTTGACCGGGACAGTGCAAACAGCTGCAGATAAGGCATTGGCTACACAAGTGGCAGCTAACATTGAAGGTGTGGTTGACGTCGACAACCAGCTGGTAGTTGACAGAGACTATGAAGTTGAAACCCGCTCTATGAGCGATGACGATGAACGCAATTGGAGTACGTGGTTTGATGATGCCACCATCACTGGTTCAATTAAATCTCAATTTTTATGGAATGATCACGTCGAAGGATTGGATATCAATGTGGATACTTACAATGGAGTGGTTAAGCTGAAAGGTGAGGCCGATTCATCTGCCAACCGCAACTTAGCAGAACAGATTGCACAAAACACCGAAGGTGTTAGGCGTGTTGAGAACCACCTGACCATTGAAGGTGAAGATGTTGACATGGACGACGACAATAACCATGTTTACAAATCTGACAACCGCTTGCGTGACGCATGGATTGACGGAAAAGTTGAGTCTGCTCTTTTGGTAAACACCCATTTGAACAATTTCACCATAGACACTGAAGTTAAAAACAATGAAGTGTTCCTGACTGGTACAGTGCGCTCAGAAGTAGACAAAGAATTGGCTACTGAAATTGCCAAAAGTATCAAAGGCGTTAAAAACGTTGAAAATGACCTGGTCGTAGAACGTGATATGGAAATGGATGATCGATCAGACAACGAAGGCGATGAAAGAAGCTGGAGCACATGGTACAACGATGCCACCACCACAGCAGCAGTCAAGTCAAAATTTTTGTGGGATGACAACGTGGATGGCTTAGACATCAATGTGGACACCATGTACGGTGTAGTGACTTTAGAAGGCGCAGCTGATACCTCTGCTAACAGAGACTTGGCAGAAAAAATTGCTAAAAATACTGATGGCGTGAGAAAAGTCGTCAATAAATTGAAGCTAGAGAAATAATCGGCGCCAGGATTTTATATCACAAGGACGTGTTTTATTAATTCATTTTAGGAGGACACAACATGTTACGTTATGCACTTATATTCTTAATCATCGCCTTGATAGCGGGCGCTTTAGGTTTTGGTGGAATCGCTGGTTCAGCAGCAGGTATCGCTAAAATTATTTTCTACATCTTCTTGGTGTTGCTGGTGGTATCCGCAGTGATGCACCTGATGAAAGGCAGGTAACACGGATTTATCCAAGAGCAGAATAACGGAAGATTCTGAATGGAAACTAAAGGGGGCTACACAGCCTCCTTTTTTATTTTCCGATAGGAATTTGTACCAACAGAAGGAACCAAGAGGCCAATGATGGTGTGCTATACTCATGGCAAAACCACCTGCTGAACCCCTATGCTCAAATTGATCGCCGGCTTGCTTTTTTCCTCCATCACCTTCGCCCAATGGTCTAATGACCCCAATCAGAATTTATTAATCGCCGATCGCCCGGGTGAAGAAGCACAACCCAAAATCATTGCCACTGCTGATGGTGGTGCATACATCAGTTGGTTCGACAATACCAGCGGGGGCTATGATGTTTATATACAGAGAATCGATGCCAATGGCACCGAACAATGGCCACACAATGGAATATTAGTGGCTGATCGCAGTTTCACATCAACTCAAGATTATGGCCTAGCCACAGACTCCAACGGTAACGCCCTACTCGCCTTCAGAGACGACCGCAATGCTAATGAGGAAATCACTGTCAATGCGATCAGCACTACCGGTGAGTTGCTGTGGGGTACCGCAGGTATCCAAGTCAACGTCACCACTGGGTTTTTGGCCAACCCCAAAGTGGCAGGTACCAGCGATGGTCAGGTCGTGGTGGCTTGGACTCAGGACAGTGATGTGGTGGTTCAAAAGCTCGACAGCAACGGCGTAGCCCAATGGGGCAATGGCATCACCCTGACAGCCACCAATTCATCCTTGATCAGCAGTGATCTCAAAGCCAGCGACCAAGGTAATGTCATTGTTTCAATGGTTGAATCAGCCAGCTTTCAAGCTCCTAAACTGCTGTGGGCACAAAAACTCGCTGCAGCCGATGGTGCGCCTTTGTGGGGCGCCGAGCCCTTACCCGTGCTCGACAGTGGCAGCTTACAACTTGGCAATTTCCCCTCTTTCATCACCGATGGTTCTGGCGGTGCCATTTTTTCCTGGTACACCTCCTCACCATCCTTGAACTGTTGGGTTCAACACATCAACGCCAACGGCACCCCACGCTTTGTACAGAACGGCGTTGCCACATCGACCCATGCTTCTCAAATCAGAACATCGCCATCAACTGCCTACGACCCCAACAGCCAAACCATCTACACGTTCTGGCCCGAACTGAGCAGCAACCAAGCCCAATCAGGAATTTATGGTCAAAAATTCGACGCCAATGGCAACCGCCAATGGACAGATAACGGCCGGCCTTTGGTGGCCCTGGATAACAACCAAAGGTATTTCATTCAAACCCAACTAATCAATGACCAACCCATGGTCACTTGGATTAACAGCCGCAGTTTTAACAACGACATCATTGAAGGTGCACAAGTCGACACCGATGGCATGACCTCTTGGACTCCAGCCATAACAGTGTTGAATTCCAGCACCGCCAGCGACTCGCGTTTAGCCAGTGCCATCAGTAGCCAAGGTTTTGGCATGTACGTGTGGTCTGAAAATAACAACATCAAAGCCCAAAACCTCAATGTGGATGGCACCCTGGGATCAGATCTGATCTTTGCCAATGGTTTTGATTCCATTAATTGATAGTATCACATTCATATTTCTTGTATTTTCCCGCACAATTTCAAGAATTTATATTGACATGTATGTATAATAAATTTGAGGGTGAGCTCCTGACTTAACTGTCTCTCAACCTCAATATATCCATATCAATTAATCTAAAGAGGGGAAAAATGAAACATCAAATCATCACACGATTCATTATTTGGGTCTTGTTAACAGCCCTGTGCTGGAACACAGCGCTGGCAACAGACGCAGCCAAACAACCAAGCAGCATCGACCAGGCGATGTATTTCAAAAGTCATGTACGCGATGCCGCCACCTGCAAACAGGCCATGAAAGTTAAAAAAGGCGCCATCGTGTTTGACGGCATCAGTAACCCAGCCATCACTTGTCCTGATGCCTTTGGCTGGAAACAATTCATGGAAGCTGTCCAAGCCGAATTCTGGAAAAATTGGGCAACCGACCAACAGATTTGGGTCAAAAAGCCCAAGCCCTATTGTGGCAATCAAAACGACACGGATTGTTGTGAGTTGAATGAGAAAACCGGAAAAACCAATTACCGGGGTCAATCCTCCGGCGGCAATGCCCACTGTCCATTGTTTCCTGAATCAATGGGTGGCATCAAACTCACGCAATTCAAAGACAAACACGCGCTGTCTCCGCATTTGGCACGCCAGTCTGAAGTCCTGGATGATGACAAGTCACGCATTGCCAGAGACACCGAAGCTGAGATTGTTTATCACAACAAGCCATTTTTTGATTACAGCGTCACGCACAACTTGTATCACAGCAATGGCTTAATCGAAGTTTTTAATCAACAAAAATACCAGGCCGCCAGTCAGTCACCCTACCGACCCTTGGGTCAAGGCGTGAGTTATCCGGAAACTGCCGTGATGTTTAAAGTGGACTTTATCTCAGAGGATGTCATGAAAGAATTGGGCTACATATCTGATCATGATAACGACCCGGACACGCCGATGAATGATGCCAATCACCCCTACATCACCATGAACATTGAAAACCCAGAAACCCAAGCGATTAAAACCCATTACCTGGTAGCGGTAACTGGCGCTTCAAAAGCCTTGCCCAATTGGCACTGGTATGCCTTTGAGCACGTCAACAACATCGGACGCTGTGATTACATTGGTTGTAACGACAGTTATGGCTTCCAACATCAGGTGACCATAAACCATGCCGATGACAGCGAATCAACCATCATGAGCAACTACATACCACCCAAACAAATCACCACCGAATTGGGTGATACTTTGTTTGTTCGCAATGAAAAATATGCCTCAGCTGATATGACCCCCCAACTGTCACAACTGTTCAAAGCCATGAACATTGGCCAAGGACCGGTAAGCCACGTCAGCAAAGACAAGCCCATGCCTGATGTGGCCAGCGCTGCCTGGCAAAGTTATCGCCTCAAAGGCACTCAAACCAACTTCTACAACAACGACGGTTCACCCGTCATTTTGGGTGCGTCGGTTACTGAAGGTGGCTTTGTGAACACCGCTTCTTGTATGAGTTGTCACGTTCAAGCCGGTGCCAATGCCAATGGTCCAAACTTCAATACCGTGGGTGGCACCATGAGCCTGTCGCTTGATGGCATCGGTACAGTCACCAACGGCGCGCCTGAAAGCAGTGTGTTTTTTCAACCCGGAACGGTGCAGTTGAGCACCGCCCGTTCAGACTTTGTCTGGGGTGTGCTCAATGCCAGCCCATTATCCGAAGACTGAACCCACTTAAATAACCTATGATTCAACGAGGGGCGCTGCTGCCCCTCGTTTCAGCTTGACACTTAAGCAAATCAGGGCAGCCATCTTAACCAACGATCATAACAGCTAAACTGTACTTAAAAACTGTGCTTAAATAGTTGCTGATGGCAAACAAAATAAAAACAATCATTGTCCTGACTTTGCTGATGTTGGTCACCTGGTATACCTATTTACCTGGGTTGACGGGTGGCTTTATGCTGGATGACGAGCAAAACATCAGTCTGCTTGGCATCATTGACAACGACATATCAGGCAAACGCTTGGTCAGTTATTTTGCTGAGTCCAACTCCGGCCCATTGAAGCGCCCCATTTCGGTCTTTTCTTTTTTACTTGATGCCCAGGATTGGCCGGCCGCTGCCTACCCATTCAAAAGAACCAACCTCATCATTCATTTACTCAATGCCGCGCTGTTGTTTGGCTTGTTATTGAAGGTAATGAAACTCCATGGTCAACCACCCAACCGCACGCTGATTATCGCCACCTTAGGCTGTGCCGTGTGGGCCTTGCATCCTTTTCTGGTCTCCACTGTGCTTTATGCCGTGCAAAGAATGGCGATGCTGCCACTGACTTTTATGCTGGCTGGGCTGTGGTGGTATGCGCATGCTCGCCACCAGTACCAAATCAGCCACGGTGCGCAAGGTAAAATCACCCTGTTTCTGAGTGTTTACTTGATGACCTTGCTGGCCATGCTCAGCAAAGAAAACGGGGCCGTGCTGGTCTGGTTGATAGCCCTGTTTGAAGTATTTATCATGCAACGGTATTTGTTGTTTAAACCACTGAATCACCAACTCAGCATGTGGTTGTTGAAACTGCCAGGGGTGTTGTTATTGTTGATGTTATTGATACAAATTCCTGAATTCATCAATCTGTACGAGTCCAGAACCTTTGGAGTATTTGAACGATTGATGAGCCAAACCAGAGCAATGACCCTGTACTTGTACCATTGGTTTGTCCCCTCTCACTTCACCGAAGGGGTCTTTACCGACGGCTTCAAAGTTTCCAGCAGCCTGGTTTCACCCATCAGCACTTTATTCAGCAGCTTATTTATCCTGACAATGATAACGGTGGCCTGGCTTAAAAGAAAACAGTGGGTCTGGTTCAGTTTCGCTTGGTTCTTTTTTCTGCTGTCACAAGTGCTCGAATCCACCATCGTGCCGCTTGACTTGTATTACGAACACCGCATGTATGTCAGTGCCATCTTTCTGAGCCTACCGCTGGTGCTATGGTGTATCAAATTAACAGCTAAATCAGCGGCTTACTGGGTTTTTCCGATATTGCTTGTGATGTTGTTGATTGGCTTGAGCTGGCACAAAGCTGAACACTGGGGTAACCACCTCAAACTGCATGAAGCTACCATTGAAACTTACCCAGAATCAGTCAGGGCCTGGGTTGCCACGGCCGTACTTTACGAACGTGCAGGCAACATCAACCAGGCTTTACAATTGATCAATGACAGCATCGAAATACATGACAATTTGGAGCTGAAGTTCAACCGTTTATCGGTGTTGTGTGTGACCGGAGAATTAAACCCGCAAGACATCAATCAAACGTCGGCCGCCATTGAACAAGTGCCATTCACGCATCCAGACCTCAGGCCTTTCATTAACCTGATTAAAATCCTCTTTAAATTTAACTGTTTGGGTGAACAAACCGCAGAAGCCAGCTACCAGCTGAGCGAGGCAGTGGCCAACAACAGCAACAAAAATCTACCAAAATTAATGTCCACCACCCACTACATCAAAGCCCAAGTTCATTTTCAAAGACAACAATACGCACAAGCCAAGGACCATTACCTGCGCTCATTTGAAGCAAACCAAAGCGACTACCGGGCCATGCAAACGGCCATCCTACAGTTCATCAACGTCGGAGAAATCAATCATGCCGCAGAATTGCTGAATCGAGCAGAACAGATATACCAAAGCAAACAGAAGTACAAGATTGATTGGAGTAACACCGAACAAGCCTTATCCGGCTTGCGACAATTGATTGAACGATTACAACAGCGTCAATGAACTGATACCGTAACCACTGTCTTTGACAGTTCAATCATCGGCTAAATCACGCAACAAGTGGTTCAGCTTTTGGTCGGTGTTTTTGATGTTTGGTAGCCTTTGTTGTAAAAATTCACCGAACTGGTTTAGCGCCGCATAGACTTGTTGCTCTTGAACCAAAATATCATAAACATCACCGTTACTGATAAAAGTGTTGCGCTCCAAAAATTCTTGCACTTTTGACAGGTAGTTTTGATTGAGCTTAAATACTCGGTTGTATTCACCCCGAATACTTTTCATGGTTTCATAACTGGCATCATAGTCAACTAAATCAAGACCGCCCACCTCTTTAAGCAGATCGATATAAACCATTTGGTTGTCGTTGCGTATCAAAAACCGCCCATTCACATCTTTAGCGTCGTCTAAGGCTTGCAACTGTTTGGTGACCCGTGGTCTTATTTCAGCCTGTTCAGCTTTGAAAGCCTGCATGGCCGCCTGGTTGTCAAACAATTGGCGGGACTTGATGGCAGCAAAAGCAGCCTCCACTTTTTTGCCAATGTTGAGGTCTTCAGCAGGCGGTATCATGCCGCTTGGAAACATCAATTGCATGATCTCAGTATCAGCCTCACGCAGTGACTGACTCACATCAGCAAATGCCTGACGCATAACTTGGAGGTTATCAGCCATAGTTTGTGTGCTGGTTTGGTTGTGCTCAAAATCTACCAACAACATGCGCACTGCATTTTCATGGGCTGCACCACGCATTTCCGAATGTTTTAACACCAAACCCAAAAACACCACCAGCAGGCCAAGCACATACAGATGCGCGAGCACGGGTCGCGGCACATAAGCCGAAACCGTTGCTGGCCAAGGCGGCAGCATTTCTTTGGCCATCAAATAACGCACCAGCAACAACACCAGGGTAAGGAATAAGCCCACCAACACCAGGGGATAGGTCACATAAGACATCAGTTGATTGAAAAACATACCTCACTCCATAACATTGACATTCAGTAAAACAATTCCTTTAAAATGAGCATTTTATGGGGGCTATCAAAATAAAATCATGACTCGATTGGCAAAATGCCAACAAAACCCACCTAATTGAAGATCGAAAGATGCAAGTTAGCTAAAAATGACCTCAAAGATATGCCTGAAAGAATTCTGCTGGCGTTTTTTGATGCAGAGAATATTCGACCCAATTCATCGGCTCAGGAGTCTTTTTGGACGTCTGCCATGATGACATCATCAATGTCCTTGTCATCTTTGCTGTGTAACACCGAAACATCCCCGGTGGTTTCGAGCACCACCGCATTCACTTCTTTGAGTTGGTGCACATTGGCCTCGCGCAATTTGGCCATCAAATCAGACAATGCCACATTGGCTTTATTCAGGTTTTCATGCAGCACTTGGCCCTCATTCATCAGTAACAGTGGTGTGTTGGTGATCAATTTATCAGCAGCATCCGACTTGCGGTATATGACGGTATACAAAGCCTGAAACAACACAACAGTGGTCAGAGCCACCAACCCCTTGATCAGTGATTGACCGGTGTTCATGATCACAGCTGCCAATATCGAGCCGATGGCAATGGTCGAGGCAAAATCAATGCCAGACATTTTGGCAAAGGTCCTCAGACCACTGATACGCATTATCACAATCATCACGATAAAAATGCCCACAACCGATAACCCGGTTTTAAACAAAATCTCCCACGATGCAATCAGCCAGTTTTCCATGGTTTACTCCTCTTCTGTTTCATTTTGTACCCAGTCATGCTCTTTGTCACCGTAACCGAACACCTTGATCATGCTAACCACCGTGCTGTAAAGCATGGTGATGATGGAAACCAGACCACCACTGAGTAACGCCGAGGAAAATAAGATTCCCCAATAGATATTGGTATACCAAAATTCAGGCACATTCTCGGCTTCGGTGATGGGAATGTTGAAAACCTGAAACAAAATGATGGCAGTAACAAATAACACCACATCCATTTTGGCGATGATGGCCACTTGTTCATACAGTTTTTTATTCAGCTTTGAGTCGGAAGAATTGCTGATACTCAACAAGGTCAGCAGCAAGGCCAGGATAGTAGCTGAGGCCAACACCACGGTATTACACAGCATGTTGATACCAGGCAATGACGATTCAATCAGACTTTGGGCTTCATAACCTGAAACATTACCCAACAGATAAGCCGCTAAGCCGGTGAAGATGGCAGCAATTAAACCGCTGAACAAAGCCCGTTTATTGTATTGAGAAATGGTCATAATATTTATTTATGACGATGTCACCAGTACAAGTACTTTACTCGTCTATAGTCCAAAATCAATGCCATCGCCAAATAGAATTTAACTGAACTAAAGAGTATAACATCACCGGTGTCAAAAAATGTTCACGCGCAAAATCACCACTACTTGATGAGAAGCTCAACTGTATTTTCACAAGCCAGTGTATAAAATACATTGAATCTAAAAACTGCTTGAAAAACATGCAAATTGGCAACGAACTGGTCACCTTCTACCCCACCTACGGATACCAAGTGGATGAGAACTGGCACATTCCCATGCGCATCTGGGTGCGCGAAGCCGCCACTGGCATGCGCAAAATGCTCGCCAATCAAATTCGCAAAATCATTCGCAACAAAGTTGAGCTGGAGCAGTTAACTGAACAACAAATCCAATTTTATTCCATGCGGGCAGAAAACTTCGTGGCCGACAATGAGTCATTTGAAAAAGTCGAATTTCAATTTGACCAAGACCCAGAACAACAAACTTTTGTCCTCAAAGATTTAGATGGTGGGGTCAGAACTGATTTCAACGGTTTACAGATAGGGACTCTGGTCATCAGCGATCGTCGGGCCCGACAGATTCTCCACGCCCAAGAATCCAACTATGGCTGGTTAACCTTGCGTGCCGTTTCTAAAGACCACGTGGGCAGTGGACAATTGCGCTTGATTCAACCCCAGGGCACTTCCATCATCTCCGATATTGATGACACCATCAAAGTCACTGACATCACCGCAGGTTCGGCAGTGGTGTTGATGAACACCTTTTTCAAAGACTTTGTTGCAGCCCCTGGCATGCTGGAAAAATACCAGGCCTACGGGTCTGACACCGCTTTTCACTATGTTTCAGGCGGCCCTTGGCAAATGTACGAACCGTTGGCGCAATTTTTATTCAATGACGGGGTAGGATTTCCTGACGGCAGCATCCACATGAAAAATGTGCGCCTGAACCTGTTTGAATCAGAAAGCTATGGCGATTTGTGGCGTTTAATCAGCAAAGGTTCTGAAGCCACCATAGACCAAAAAATTCGCCAGATCATGCGCATCATGGTGCATTTTCCAGAACGAGAGTTCGTCTTATTTGGCGATTCAGGAGAACACGACCCGGAAATCTTTGCCCAAATTCGAGAGCAAAAACCCAACCAGGTCAAAGCCATCCACATCCGCGATGTGAAAGGAGATCACGCCATCAACCCCGACCGTTACCTCAACATGCAGGTCATCACCACCAAGGACAAAGCCCATTGGCCGAACCTTGTAAAAACTGAGAAAGGAGAAGAAGGTTGAGGAATACTCTTGTATCTTGGAACTTGATTTTTCAAAATGGTTTTGATTGATTACTTAATTAGAAACCTACCAGCCATAAAAAAAGCAGAATAACTGTTTGAGTTATTCTGCTTTGGTTGAAGTTTAAAGGCTTATTAAACTAAACCATGGCTGTTATTCATTCACAATGAATGCATGAATTACGCCAGGTAACCAGCCGATGGCTGTCAGTATCAAGTTTAACAAGAATTTTCCACCCAGGCCGTGGGTCATCAATACAGCCACTGGGGGTAACAGAATGTTTAATATAATAATTAGCATAGTGATATCTTATTTTCTAAAGGTTGTTTGTGTGGTTGCTTCTTCAATTCTTTCCTCTGTAACCGTTTGGATGGGTGAGGCAGTTGCGCCACCGAAGAAAGCTGAAAGTGCACCTAAGAAGAACATGAAGAAAGCGGCGATGCCTAATTTTCCAAACGCATCGGCTGCTTTGTCACTGTACTCAATGGCTTTATTTTTGGCTTTGACATAATAAGCTTCGGCCTTATCGACAGCTGTTTCAATGTTGTTTTCCCATTTATTCACCAGACCATCAATTTCAGCTTCAGACAGTTCCGTGTTATCAACCAAATAATCCTTCAATTCGCTGACATTTAAATAATCTTTGTCACCCTCGACTGTGATGTCTAAATTGCCGTTGGTGTCCAGGTCGAAAGAAAGGTCATTGAAAAACTCATCAATGCTGGCATCCAAATCCAACTCATTAAAAGCCTGTTTGGTATCACGCTCTATTTCGTTCACGGTTTCTCTGGTATTTTCCGAGGCATCATCTGGCAGGATGTCGTACTCTTCAGCTTGGTTAATTAAACTGAAAGCCTGCTTTTTAATCTTGTCGTAAGAAAAGTTAACATCGTCCTCACCTTTGGTTTGCGCATCTTTCATCATCACCACAACCTTTTCAGATTGAGAATCACCAAATAAACCAGCGATGGCGTTAGACATGCCATTGGTGATCATGCCGATTGATGAAGAAACCAAGTACAAAGACGCCATCACAAACAGCGCCCATGACAAAAAGCCATGCAGGCCGCCATCTGTGTTTGAAGGTAAACCGCACATGCGGCCAGCTATCAAACCACCCACGAACAATGCCACCAAGTTGGACAGTCCCAGCCAAATCAACGCGCCTGTCCCCAGACCATTGAATGGATCTGATTCCGTCATGGGGTCAATGGTAGTCAGCCCTATGCCAAGTCCTAAGAGGTTCAACATGGTGACCACCACCAATGCTGTTATGGTTCCGGCAATGATAGCCCCCCAAGAAATTCTTGAGACCTTGTTTGCCAAGTTATCGAGTTTGTTATTTATATGTTGCATAATTTTGATTACTAATTAGGTTAAGAATAAATCTAATTCAATAATTAGATCAGCGAATGCTTTTTGGCATAGACATACTCAATTCGTAATTTTCATTAACATAAGTTATTGATGAATTAAGAACGAACTGTCTTACCTACATCGATTTCAACTTACTGTTAGCCGTTTATTACGCTTAACTCTCTGAGTTTTCATAAATACCAAGGCGTAATTACTATATTAAGAAGGTAATGAAAATAACGTCAAAGTGGCGCCAAAGACAATGACACAAAAAGACCCGCACACCTAAACTTCCGGTATGCGGGCCCAGGGGTGAACTTGATTATTGTAAGATCACAAACATCTCAACCAGACCTTTGCCATCCTCCATAGATCCCAATGCCTTACCTATCACCGTGCCATTAGGGGCTTCATCACCGGCGCGCATGGCATAACCTGCGGTGTTGGATGACGTCAACATGTCACCCGGCTTGATGATGCCGTTCTCATTGGTGACTTTCACTGGAATGATACCAACCACCGCCAGCGGTACTTTGCTGAGGTCGGTTTCATTGGCTAATACACCACCCATAAAAGCGGGTTTGGTGGAATAGACACCAGCCACCGTTTTCTGGTAAGCATAGGTGCTGAGGGCCAACTGACCATCCTCATCGATGACCAGAACATCGGCTGGCTCTAAACCGGATTTGGCCGGTAACATTTCAGCAAAATCAGCTGCAGGTGAGGTAAAAGTACCATCAGCCCTGACGTTACCACTGTTGTCCACCACAAACCGCAAATTGACTGGTGACAGGTCCCATGACTCAATCAAATTGCCGCTGCCTTCGGTACGTAAGGCCACACCAGTGCCAGAGTTATAGGCCCATACACCATAATCGTTGCTTGAGCTGGTTTGTCCCAACACACCGGTGGCGTTGCCGCCGCCTTGACCCCAAACACCATAACCAGTGACACCATTGTTCTGTCCCTTCACGCCAGCTCCGGTGGCGCTGCCGTTGGTCAGGATACCAAAAGTGCCAATGGCACTGGAATTGGTCGAATTGGACTCTCCTCGCACCCCTTGGCCAGTTGAGTTGCTGTGGGTCATTTCCCCATACAAGCCACGACCACCTGATGAAGCGGTATTGATGCCATGGACCATGGGGATGTTGCCATTACCCATGACCACCGTACCAGGCATCAAGCCTTGGGCATATGGAGCTGCGGTGATTTTTTGGCGCGGTGTTAAGGTGGTGTAACTGCCGGAACTGCCGCCGTCTCTGACTCGAATTTCCAGCCACAGCTGATCTCCAAGAAAAGCACCGCCCATATCTAATTCGACATTAAATAAACCATCATCAACATCCACGTCATCAACCACATTGGTGGCTAATTCTGTGCCGTTGGTTGCAACGCTGTACAGGTGAAACTCAAAGTCATAAGCGCCATTGGCTGGACTGCCACTGGTTTTTAACTCACCCTGATACGTGTATTCACTGCCTAAATTGGCTGCGGTGACTGATTGCACCAAACAAACCCCCAATAAAACCGTTATCAATTGTTTCATTTTCATCGTTATTCTCCTATTCAAATCCATCTTCAAAAATCAGGTCACTGCCGCCACTGCCGCCGACCCAAAAACCACCGGTGACCTGATACAGCGTCACATCGGTATTGCCATTGGCTTCATACTGACCAATGGTTCCTGTTACTTCAAATGACCCACCTTGACTGGTGGTGCCTCCCGACTCAATGGTCGCGTTGCTGATTTCAAACACGCCGCCAGATTGGGCAGCTACGCCAAAACTGGTCGACAATGTCATCAACAGCACCCACGCCAATGGTTTCAATACTTGTTGTTTCATGGTTCATCCCTCATCATATTCACCTCTTCATAAATTGATTGACTGGCCGCTTGCTGCTGTGGGGTTAACCTCCAACGACCAAGCGACTACCTTGTCTCATTCACTGACATCTCACCTGCCCAAAACAAAGGCCTAAAATAAAGGCTGCACAAGGCGGTTACTGCCCGTGAATGATGTATCCAATATACGGGCCTTAATGCAGACATTGCTGGACTGAACTCGGACAAATTCGCGACAAATTTCGGACATTCGCAATTTAATTTCTGCTAAACTCATTAGACTCAAAACCACAATTAAACAGCGCCGTGTCGAGCTTTGATCAAGACAACATCTACTTTTTAGATTTCCAAATGGACCTAAAAACCCGGGAGCTGTATTGCGGTGAGAAACCTTTGCCTATCACCAACCTGGGCTTTGAAGTGCTGCTTTTTTTAACCCAACACCAAGGACAATTGGTGACTCGGGATCAATTGGCTGACCATGCCTGGAAAAACAAAGTCATCACCGACGCCACCTTGTACAAACAAATCCAGCGCCTGAGAAAGCTGCTGGGCCACCATGAGGAAAACAAACGCATCATCCAAACGGTTCATGGCCAGGGATTTATCTTTCTGCCACCCATCCTGGACGAGCCTGCACAGCCAACACCTGCTTCCCAAACCATCAGCGCACAAAAGTCCAGACTGATTTATCCTGCGCTGCTGGCCTTGGTACTGCTGTTTAGCTGGCTATTTTTTACCCAAGATAACAGCCAGGATGATTTGCCAGGAACCACAACAGAACAAAACCAAAACAGCTTTTTGAACATCGACGCGGCGGCCAATCCGCTGGTCATGTCTCTTCTACCCCAAGCCAGTCGCCCCACCGACAGCCAACCCAATTGGCCTGCTGCAGGCGGCATGAGTTACCTGATTGAGAAATTCAAATCCCAAGATAAAATAACCATCAAGCGCCTGACAAAAGCACAAATGCTCAGCGCAGATGCCGAGACCAAGGCCATTGAGCTCACCCATGACCAAGCAGCGGATGTGGTATTGGTGTTCCAAGTGGAAGAAATCGAAGACCAATTCCAAGCACAGGTGGTACTGCGTGATTTTGATGGCATCAAAGCCCAAAGCACCTTCAGTTCAATGGCAATCAAGGACCTGCTTGATCAAATTCACCTTTGGACTAACCAACAAATGGACATGGATAATGCCCAATCCAAACCTGACCCAGTGCTCAGTGAAGACCGCTATGCGATTGAAAATTACATCCGGGGCATGGGTGCGCAATTTGCCGGAAATGCCGGTCAGGCCATCCAGTATTTTGAATTGGCGACCAACGAAGACCCACAATTTTGGAAAGCCTGGTATGAACTGGCCATAGCTTTGCGCAAACAAGGCCAACACAACCCTTCGCTGGCCATCCTAGAAACTTTACTAGAAACAGAAGATGCCAGCACCTTGCACCTGGGCGCATGGAATGCCAAGGCCTTGGTGCTGTGGCGATTAGGCCAACACCCACAAGCACTCATTGCCATCGATGAGTTGATCGAGTTGGCCAAATCCCAAAATTACCAACGCATCCACATTTTTTACACCAACAAAGCCATCATTGCATCCGAGTTGGGCGATCAGACATTGGCCGAACAGGCCATCAGACAGTCCATCAACGCGCTGGAAGCACACACCGAAACCAACCATTGGTCATTGGGAGCGGCCTACAACACCCTGGCAGGCATCAAACAACAAAACGGTGATTATGAAGAAGCTGTGAAGGCCGTCAAAAAAGCCATCAGAACCTTCGAAATAGCTGGAGATGCGCGCTTCCACCTGACCGCACAGTCAAGATTGGCCTCATTACACATAGACATGGGTGAGCTCAAACTGGCTGAACAACTGACCCAAAGCTTGTTAATTGAACAACAAGCCCAGAATGACGTTTCAGGCCAAATCAGTAATTGGTTAAAAATAGCCAACATCAATTTGCTCACAGGAAACTTCGATAAGGTCCAACATGCCCTGAATGAAATGACCACTTTGTTCAATGAAACCAGCAATGAGTTTTTGGCCAGTCAGTACACCGAACTGCAAATTCGATTTCACCAAAAAAACAACCAATGGCATCAAATCCCACAACTACTAGAACAATATAAAAACAACATCATCAACCCAGATCAACAGCTGATTTATCTTGACCTCAGCCTCGCCTATTGGCACCACAGCGCCAACTGGAGCGCCTTCAACCAAACCCTGGAATCGGCAGCACCAGAACTCAGAAGTCACGCGTTATTGGATTACTGGCGTGCTCAATACGCCTGGTCACAAAACCAAACTGCCAAAGCCCGCAGCGCCATGCAACAGGCCCACCAGAAAGTCAAACAGATGAAAACCGCTCGTGGACTCCACATCCGCATCCTCAACGCCTACATCAACATGCTGTTGCCCGACCAAGCCACCGACGCACAAGCTTTGATAGACCAAGCCACAGCGCTTAATCCACCACCCTACCCCTGGCTCAAATCCCAAGCCAAGACCAAAGCCAGTCAAGGCCACACATTTGAAGCCGTCAGCCTATTGAAAGAATTGAAAATGGCCGCCAACGACCTGTGGAGCACCGAAGATCAGCTGCTATTGGAAGCCTATCAACACAAACTTTCAGAATAACCGCCTGCTGATTAACGCTTTATCAACTGATGGCTTTTTCCATAAAGGTGGCATCCATGGTACTGCCATTACTGAGTATTTGTTTGACTTCTTTGATCTTTTTAAAACCCATGTTTTTATAAAACGAAATGGAGTTAAGAGAAGCTTTGATGTTGAGTTTATGGACATCATTGTTGTAAGCGAGTCGCTCAATTCGATGCAACAGTCGTGAGCCTATGCCCATTCTGGAATGTTTGGGGTCTACATATAATGATTTGATACATTGTTCAGCGATTAAATATACGGCCACACCCAACACCTTACTGTTGTTGGTAGCGACATAACAGCGAACATTGTCATTTTTGATGTAATCAGCCCACCACTGAATTCTTTGCGTGTTGGGTTTAGGGGACCACGCTGATAAAACTTGTTTAGGATAGTTATCTTTTGAGATTGATTGAACCGCTTTAAACTGCACGGTAATCATGTCTTTGACATCTTTAGACCTCGCGACCCGGCATTCTATTTTTTTCGTCATAACCATTTACTTTAGCACATTGACAGTGAAACATAAAGTCACCCTGACCTTACCGTGCCCATTTGCTGTGTGAATTCGATGTCCTGCAAAAAAAGGGCCAAACACAGCAAAAACAATTGAAAAAAGTGAAATTAAACTCATTTGCCAAATCCAAAGGTCAATGAGTTTGATGGCAAAAAAGCTTCTGCTTTTGAAGTCACTTCAAAATTTGAGGATTACACCGTAACTATCATGAGTCAAGAAGATGCCTTTGCGGCTCCATCGAATGATGTAATACATCGATCACCTCAACTATTTCATTATTGACTCTGTAATAAATGGTGTGTGAACCGATAAATAAACTATAGCATCCTGGCAACAGCTCTGCTCTTTTTGTTCCCTGGAATGGATTCTCAGCCAATTTCTTGAATGCGGTAAGCAATTGATTCAAATACAATTTAGTTTGTTCAACACCAAACTGCTTTGTTGAGTATGCTTTAATTTGTTTGAGGCTTTCCTGCGCCTCTGGAGAAAGTAGAAATTTTGTCATTAATCCATTAAATCATTCATAAATCCTTCACCATCTATGCCCAATCCTTGGTCTAGTTGCATTTCACCTTTGAAAAGCTTTTTCCTGATCAAGTCAAGTTTGGCTTCTTGTTCTTCAAGCAACCTCAAGCCTGCTCTAACCGCTTCACTGGTGGAGCCATAACGACCTTCCTTAACTTTACTTTCAACAAACCCTGAAAGATGTTCTCCAAGGGTAACACTGGTATTCTTATGCATGGCTTGAAATTTTATATAATATTAAATATTAATATAATATGTCTGTCATCATAAATCAACTGATACAAACTTCTATAAACCATTAAAAAACAAACAAATGCTCGATATCAGCTCAAAATCCATCCTGCATCAAAAACATCTTATGCAGAAACTAATCGAGGACAGGCATCTCTTTCAAAAAATTCTTACACACTCACCAGTTAATTGCCACAGATTACTACCTGCCTGTTACTAAGTAAGCAAATTAATTTATCTCATCCAAGCCGTGGTACTAAGCTGGGGGAAAGGTCATCACTTTGCTGTCATAGGCTATGGTGTTGCTAAGCAAAATAAGCCATGCTGACAAGTGATGGAACCACCTGCCAGCATGGCTGTTTATTGATTATGTGATTAACTTAACTCAATCAAAGTCACTCACAAAAATCACATCCTGTATTTCAAAGGCACCAATGTCGCTGCCATCTCCCCCGACGGCATTGGCCAAACCCACATCCACCGTCCGTGCATAACCTGTACCGCGTGTATCGCTCCCTAGGAAACCCGTTGCACGACCGCCATCAATGGCTTCACTGCCAGCCAACAGATTGATGCTGGCCACTTTGCCACCATAGAAATCCAAAGTACCGATATTGGCCACTGCATTGATCCGATCATTGGCTTGGTACAACAATCCGGAACCATCATCTGTGGCCAAATTAAAACCGTCAGATATCACATCAACAGGTCCGCCGCCATTCGCACTGGAGGTTTGTAAGTTGTTGTCCACATTAGAAAATAGCGTGCTGCTTATGTGGGTCAGTGAAAAGCTGTTTGGCCCCTGAGTGGCCATGTGCAAACCGTGGCCCCCAGCTGAATCATTGTTGGCCACCGTGCTGTCCCTGAGGTACAACTCACCGCTGGTATTATTGAAACTCATATTGGCAATACCACCACCAAACCCTCCAGCAAGGTTATTATCAAATGTTGAGTTATATATCCACGCAATGGAGTTATTGTGGTTGTACACCCCCCCGCCCTGGAAATTACTTTGGTTTTGAAATACGGCGCAATCAATCATGGTTAATCTGGATGCATCGTTGCCGTTGTAAACACCGCCACCGTCAATGGCAAAATTGTGACTGACCATGACACCACCCATAAACAGGTTGCCACCATTGGCAATTCCACCACCCCTGGCATTCGGTTCAGCACCGTTATGGACCCACATACCCGAGAGGGTGACGGTGTTACCGGATGGGATGTTAAAAATTCTGAAATCACCAACCAAATTGCGCGTGACCACCAGTTTATAGGCGCCATTGCCTTCAATCGTTATGCCATCGGCCAGATCAGGTAAACGGCTTGATAACCTGATAAATTGGGTATCATCAAACAAAGGACTAGCAAAGATGATTCGATCACCAGACGTGGCGTTCTCCAGTGCATCCCTCAAACTACCAGGCCCAGAATCAGCGTCAGTGGTCACCACCACATCCTGTCCAGAAACGGTCATGACCAACTCGGATGCAACAACATGACCCGTATCACCATCCCAGCCATCCTCAAAGCGCAATATCCATTGACCATTTGGTGAAGCGGTACGAAAAGTATCATTCATGGAAGTCACTGGCGGAGGATTGGTAACCCCTTGACCACCACTAACAACCGTACGGTAATTCCCAGAAGGCACTTCAGTCAAACCTGAAGCAGCTTCATCCCACCAGTTATCGGTGGATGCATCACCGAATACGTAACGATTGGTGTCTAACAGATCAGAATCTGAACCACCCATGGTTGGGGTGGTTGCGCCAGTGTGTTCAAACAGCACATGGAATCGTCCATCTGGAGCAATCAGCGTCACGCGTAAATCACCCACAAAGCTGTGTTCGGCATCAAAAAAGACCCCAACACTTTCCACATTGCCAATTTTATTTTGGACATTAAAGACGATATCCAAAGGCTCCCCATAGTTCTTAGGCCCCATCCCTGGTGAATCAGGTATAGGACCAAATCCACTGCCAGGAATTAAAGAGCTCTGCGCAAACAGTGCTGGTGCCACCAAGCACAAGACCAGCATAAGCAACATTTGTCGGGTTATTGAATATTTCATTTTTCTTCTCCAATTAATAGATAAAAGACCCAGAGTCCTCTCATGCCGTATCAACATTCATCAAAGTAAATTCCGGTATACATTAAAGGTTTGTGCAAAACGAAACCCAAAAGGGCCAAACTCAGCATAAATTTTTGAAAAAAGTGAAATTCAATTCCGGTGAGGCACAGCAATTAGATGTGATCTCTGGATATCAAGCTGTATTGCTTTGGTTCAACCCGACTTAAGCCACCGCAAAATTGATACTGGTTACATCATTCCCAGTAATTGATGTAAAGGTATTAAATAGAATAGAGAATTTGATTTATCAAATCATCAGATGAAATTGAGATAGTCGAATCTTCAATAAACCAACACAGCTGGAAATTTTTTAAAAAATGACAGCAGTGGCACTGAAGTTAAACAGACTACTCATCGGCATGACCAAAACCCTCTCGAAAAATGATATCAAGATTTAACTCAACCGCACCCGCGTCACAGAAACCTCCATCGGGGCGGAACGCACCACGCTGATCGAATTCAAGGACATCATTGGTGGCCGAAAGGCAAGCACCGATAGGCACCAGGTCAATTGCAGCACTGGTAACATCCGGTAAAAAAGTATCAGTGAACCCACCATTATTGGTGAGGCTGGCCAACTGAGCATCCGTCATTTCCAGATCACCCACAGCAGAAAATTCACAACTGGCATCACTGACAATGTTATACCCAGTCGAGGTGGGTTTATCACCGGCTTGACAGTTATCAATAAAGCCGCCAGCAGGCGTCCACAGAATCGAGCTTTGGATGTCTACCACATCGCTGTCATCAAAACTGAAATGCGACAGGTTTTGACCTGATTCTGAAACCAAAGTACTGAAACGAATTTTCGCACCACCATTGGTGGTTCTGATGCCACCGCCTTCATTGTTGGTGACCGTTGAATTGGTCATTGACATATAACCCTGTTCAATCTGAATCGCTTTGCCACCGTTGTCATTGCCAGTGAAAAGTGACGAGGTGATGAACATCTCGCAGCCAGAGCAGAAAATAGCCGGTCCCCAAATGTTGGTAAACCCCAAATCTTCAACGAAGTTATCGACAAACACGGTATTGTGAATATTGATGTCCGCACCCAAGGTGGCGAATAACCCACCGCCGGTGTTGGCGCTGTTGTTGGTGATGGTGACTTGATCAGTAAATAACTGCGTACCCACGCCATTGACTTTGATCGCACCACCGGCGTTGTTATCAGCGGTAGCTGCTCTGCCGCCCGTGAGGGTTAAATGACTTAAACTTAAGCTGCGGCCATTGAAAACTTCAAAAATGCGGTTGTTGCCATTGGCATTGATCACCGTTTCAGGACCTGTGCCGATGATGGTGATGTAACCAGTGGTAACGTCAAGATCGCCAGCAGCTGCCGTATCATCATCGCCTAACAGGGTTAATTCGTGGACATTGGGTCCCAGTTCGATGGTATGCGAGCCGCCAAGGGCATTGGCTTCCATGATGGCTGCACGCAAGCTACAAAAACCAAAACCAATGGGTATTTCGCAGACCCCATCTCCTGGATTGTTATCCACATCGTCATTCAATGCAATCACCTGAAAAGTAAGTGCTGGGGCTTGCATCAGCCACAACAGCAGCAGGAACGACAAAATATATTTAGTTTTCATGGTTATTCTCACGCTTTGGTTATGACTTATTACGTCAAAGCTGAGAAAATCATGACATTCGATTTCAAAATATATTGAACAACTAATCTTGCAACTAATCTGGGACAGGCATCATTGATGTAGTCTTTCACCTAACAAGTCGGAACAAATGCTGGCCAAAACAATCTGAAGAATACATAATCCATCAACAAACAGGGATTCTTTATGACCAAAAGTAAACTCATTTACTTTACATTGCTGGCAATAGTCAATGGCCCAACATTTGCTGTGGTTTACTATGAAGAAAGTGTGCAAAAACAAATAGAAAAATCGGATCTCATAGTTCGAGGAACTATTGAATCAATTTCAGTGGATGCTAAAAATCGAAAAAAATTTGCTACAATTTTTAATAATGGAACCCATAAAACTGTTGAAGTTGAGGGCCAAGATTCAATAATCACAACATTTTCTCTGAAGATAAATGAAATACTTTATGGAAATTTAAAAAGTACGGAGTTTGTTGAAATTGAAATGAGCGGGGGTTGCTACGATGGTATATGCCTTGAAGATTCATCAGGTTTCACTTTGGAGGAAGGCAAGGAATATGTGATTTTTTTATCCAAAGACAAAGTCAATGATGTATTCGAATCTACTTCAGCGTCTTATTCAGTATTTGAAGTTGACAATGAAATTCAGTTAAAAAGGTTGACCGATTCGATCATACCAAATCCATATAAATCCAAGACAAATCAAGACTCGCAAGTTCTCCTCAATCTTAATAATCTTAGGGATGAAATAAAAGAGCTTAAGATGAGCCTGGGTCAGGAAGAACAACAGAATAATTAAGGACCGGTATTAAATATAAAAACCAACTTAATGATTCAAGCTGGTTTTCCTAAAATTTGCCTGCCAAGTTGATTTTGTGTGTTTCAGTGTTGATTACTCTCAACCATTGGTATGAACGTCGTTGAGGATATTGGGATTTTTGATAAGCAACTCGGCTAATACAATAGCAGCGCCATTAGGCTGTGATATGCCTTGTTCCCAATCTCTAAGCGTTCCGAGCGGAGTATTAATCTTTTTTGAGAACTCACCTTGGGTTAACTTCAATCGCTTGCGTGTGGCAATAATTTTAAGTTGCTCCGGTGTATGAGTGACTTTGGCTTTCTTCGCCAGCATTTCGCCCAAAGCACCAGCCAAGTCAGGACAATCTTGTGCCATGTCTTCCTCAACTGCTTTGACGATTTCTTTGATATCTTGTTGCTTCATTTTGCACCACCTTTCAACTTCTTAGCATCCGTTGGCTTGATGTTAGTTTGTTGGTTCTTGGCATAAATATCTAATAACCACACTTCACCATCTTCAAGGATATTAAAGTAAATAACCCTAATACCACCACTTTTGCCTAATTGACCACATTGCCACCGCACCTTTCTAACACCTTGGGCCTTTGGTATCACATCACCGTCTTCATAGTGTGTAGCTATCCAGCTTATAAAGTCAGCTTTTTCTGATTCTGTCCAAATTTTGTTTGATTTCTTTTCAAAGATTGCAGTTTCAATAACAGTCTTCATGCTCACATCCATTATACTGGAATCCAGTATTCTTTATATATTTTTTTATACACTTTTGGATTCATTTTTTAACAGCAAACAATCTAGTGCAGGCATACCTTCCGGTTCATACTTACACACCTATCTAAAAATTTTGGGTTGATTAAGTGTTTACCCTTTGTTTCCCTCACCCATGATTGGATTCTATTTCTGAGCTATGTATCAAGACTAAAAATTCTAAAGAATTTCAATATTTTGCGGACATAACTTCTTTTTATCTCTTGAATCACAAACACTGATTTCAGACAGATAGTCCAGCCAAAGTTGCCATCGCTTTAAATTGGGTGGTTGGTAAAATATTTTTTTGATTTCATACCTGGAGTCTTTCCCAACAATCACTTTTTGAATTGATTTTGAATAAAAACCACCGCTGGTTTTACACTCAGTGAACCAAGTTAATTGTGGATACCCACCTTGCATTGCACTTGTAATATCCTGACTTACAAAATGTTTGTCACAATTTTTTTTGCCAACTTCCATATCCACTTGCTTGGATACACCTGGTTTGTACTCAGGTTGGTTGTACATGATAAATACCTGCATCATGGCGCCCTCATCCAAAGCAGTCCACCGATTTTCCAGCGTATTTTTATCTACCTTACCTTGGCCCATTTGCCACTCACCTTCTGGTAATGGCAAATTCATTAATAAGTTTTCATTGACCAATTCTGAGGCCACAACAAAACTGTATAACCCACACAAAACCAAACACATAAATCCCTTGTTTATCAATACCATAACTATTTACATCCTATTTCTTTCATTTCTTTTTTAATTCTGAACAATTTAGGCCAGTACAATTGCGGTTTACCTTTCTGAGGTACATAGCCATATGTGTTTTTGATGTCCCTGATCAGGTTTTTCTGTTCAATGGCCTCGGCGCCTTCATCACAATAGATATCTCGGTCTTTTATGCATTGTTCCACAATACGCTTTTTCTCAGCGCGCAGTGACTTATCCAACGACTCGCAATGAGCCTTCAACGCTTCCAATTTCTGCCTGTTTTGCGCTTGTTGTTCAACACTCATGGCCTTGACTCGTTTTACCGGTTCGACAATGGTTTCTTTTTTAGGCTTCGCCACCACTTCCTCCGGCTCATCTGACACATTCAAAACAGATTCAGAAGTGTCCTCTGCACACTCCCTGCTTTGATAATGAATCGTGCCCTCATCATCAATGCATCGGTACACGGTAGCCTCTGCGGGAGTAACCCATACCAGATAAACCACAAGCAACCTAAAATAAGCTTTAAAACTCATCATCCATCACATACGATTTCAAGATCACTTCACCGACTTTCCAGGCCTCATCCCATTCATCCTTAGGCGCTTCGAACAGCACCATATAAACACTCCCTGTTTTCTTGTTACCTGAAATAATTTGATGGATCCTGATTGGCTTTTTGCCTTCTGGATGATTTTCAAATTGAATGATGAATGAACTGAATGCTTCATTTGTTTTGTTCTGAATACCTATCAAAGTATTATCACCGGATTTTTCTATACCTTGAGCCACACCTAAGGCAAATTTGTTGATTGATGTATCTGCCGTATTTAGCACTCCCTTAGAACCAATGACTGTTAAACCGGTTTCAAAATCTTTATTGGTACTGGCCGGCTCTTTGGAAATGACATGAGTTATTCCATCTTCAGCATTTTTTGTATTAGTGTGCCAGCCATCAGGTTTTAAAAATATCGCCATGATGTCATCCATCTTATGCCAGGAATAACCCGATGGTGGCTTAGGTAATTCAATACTCGGGTCGTACTCTTTAACTGAAACAGATTTTTTGGCTGACTCTATAGTTTGAATGCCAGCTTGTTGCTCTGTATCATCCAATAAATCAAGCGGTTTTTGATCAGTTGCTACCAACTTAACATGGTTGAAAATGCGGTCATGGATAGCTCGATCTTCAACACTGCCATTCAATTCAGTCATGTTAATACTGTATTCAACTACACCATCTAAACTGACCTTGTGTTTCACACGAATGGTTGCAGAATCTTCCTCAATCAACTCCTCTAACTCGTAGCCTTTTTCACCATTAGATAAGGCTTTTAATGCAGGCACACCATCGGGGAAAAAAACATTCAAAGTCGTTTTCATCTGCTCTTCAGCATCATTCAAAGTCCAGTCAGAAGCCACTTTACCCAAATCAATCACCATCATCTTAGTCATCGCCAATGGATCAAAAACTTTTAAACTGAGTACATGATTACCACTTTGTATATCAATTTCACCTTTGGCTATCCAATGTTCCGGAGTTTCAACTTCCAACAAGCCCACACCCTTAACATGAAACCGCTGAGTAACCCAAGCATCTACAGCCATATCAGCAACTTCACCAGTGCCTAATTTCTTGAAACGTTCAGGCATCACCACATAAGGTTCTTCATTCTCATGCACAGAAAACAGTGACCCACCGTGTTGTAACGCTGTAACGAACATATCAACATACAAATCTGAATCTTTACCCATGCCTTTGAGTTCTTTTACGATGGCCATGGCCTGGGCGTTATCACCCCGGGCATGAGCCAACATCGCCAGGTCATGAGTTAACTTAGCTGAATCAACACCTTTCTGCACCAAAAAATCAAATGCCCTTTGCGCCATTTCAAATTCCTCTTCATGCATCGCAAAATAACCCAGGTTAATCATGGCTTGAATGTGCTCATCAGATTGGACTTGGTTGAATAACTTTTTGCCAATTTCAAAAGCAAGTTCGAACATTTTTCCTTTAATCAACAAATTCCAAATTTCATAATCGATATTTGTTTCATCCGAACCTAGTAATTTTGCCTTGTCACAAGCAACAAACGCTGACTGCAGTCGGTTAACTTCACGCAAAGAAATACAATACCCGTACCAAGTTTGAAAGTTTTCTGGCTCTTCTATAGTCGCCAGTCGAAATAATTCAACTGAGTCGACAATTTTCTGCTTCAACAAAGCCACTGTCGCTTGTTCAAGGTAACTCATGTCACTGACATCAACAGCTGCATCCTGACGATCTTCGATCATCAAGGCTTTACCCAAAAAGATCATAGCAAACTGGTGATTTTGTGCCGTGTAATCATTACTTAATAAAGTAAAGTTCACTATCACATCACCGTGAGTCATCAGACCAGAAGTCGTGTAGAGGTATTCACCTGGGGGATAAGATGATTTCCCTACCAGGTTCTTATCGGTAAAAGTCTGGTAGTAACCAAAGCCATTGTCGGCCTTCATCTTCTGAGCCAATAATTGGGTCTCAACTGAAGTTTTCAGAAACTTCTCAGCCTTACTTTGAAAAAAAGACCGGATTTCTTTGTCTGACAAAGCATCCTCAGAAGCAGGAACAATAAAATCCACCAATAATGTGATTGGCGTATCCCCTTCATCATCCGTGAACTTAAAATGCAAAAACCGCTCATCAATCTCTTTGCTGAAAGCCCGCCACCATTTAAAAACATACATACCAACCTGCTTATCGCCCAATGCCCCAGACTGAAGCTTAATAGAATCGGCATAACTCTGCTCGTCGACAATCCCACGGCTGGCCAACATGCTCTCAGCTTCATTGTGACAAGGCCGATCCTGATAACTGATTGTCCCACCCTGCTCCACACACTTATAAACTGAGCGTGCTTCAACCGAATAGACTGCACCAAGCATTAACGCTACTAACAAGAAAATATTTTTAGACATTTAAACTCCCTTTTTCGGATTCCATTGATTGTTCATAATTATACAGCGCCACAATAGGAAAGTGAAAAACGATACATAAAATTCAAACGATTACACCTTTCAAAGAATCGCCCCTGCATTGTTCGAAAAGTGAGTGGCAAAATCTGCCTGAACCTGCCTAAACTCCCAACATAAGAACATTCTAATTTTGAAGTCAGTTAAAAATGGGGCATTCCCTCTGCACAACTACAGTTTCATTTCTTTACCCAGTGAAATCGATAATTATTATTGATATCCTTTCCATGACCAAATTCGGTAACTTGAAATGAATTATCTCATCCAAGCCGTGGTACTAAGCTGGGGGAGAAAGGTCACACCTTGTAAACGATTTTTTTTACTAGTAAATTTTATTCAAAATCATCTTCAAAGATTAAATCTATAGTGATGTTACTTGTATCTACACTATCTCCCAAGATAAATACGCCATCGCCAAAATCATCAAAGGTATTATCTAAGTCAGAAATGGCTATTTCTTGATAACTATTAAGTTGTAAATCAGCAATGTACACATTACCAAAGCGATCGCCTGCAATCACTTTGTTATCGACTATGTCGACATCGTATAGGCTGGCATTCACATCAAGAGTACTCAGCACGTTGCCCTCAGTATCAATCATTTGTATATCACCATCCCAGTCAGCGATATACATGTTGCTGTTTTCGTCAACAGCTATACTTCTGTGCCCTGTATGACCAAAAATATCTGCCAAGCTGATAGTTTCTATAAAGCTGGCATCATTGGGGTTGTACACATTCACAAAACGTCCTTCTGGTGATCCGCCAGGCCAAAGTGCATACAACAACCCGTCTTTTCCAAGTGTCAAATCGATGGGCTCAATGTCTTCAGCGAACCTTAGATCCGGTACCAACCCATCTAAATCAAATTGTACAATGCCTTGAAGCTCATCTTCAGGCTCGCCAAATGTTTCCATGTCTGTAACCCATACAAACCTGTTGTCACTAGCGATACCACCATATGTACCGTTATTGACTGTTGACCAGCCTGATACCGTTAAGTCAGACCATACGCCATTAGCATAAACACTTAGCTTAGGATCAAAGGTTCCGTTATATACCAATATCGACCCATCAGATAATTTAACCGCATCCCTGGCGTTTTCAGAAATGTCTTGTGAAACTGGAATGTCTATATTAGTGTTGAAAGTAACTTCATTTCCTTGGCCAATCATGTTCTCTGAGATGACCCCAAAGTCAGTAGCAAAAGAATTTTGAGCGAGAAGTGTTGTGAAAAATATTGTTTTGAGTTTCATATGCAGTCCTTTGTTTTAAAGATAAATTCTACTGATAAATTTATCATAAGCGAAGTCTAATGTGTACTAAAAATTTAGTCTGGGCGTACGTAAAGGCATAAGATTTATAGACATATTTATGGTAAGTATAATAACTGAACCTTGAGTGGATAATTATAAGAATTCTTTTTTTACATTTTTAATTCAGTTGTTATTCATGCCATCGGTGCTACAATGAACGTCCTTGAAATTGGTGCTGTTTGGCACCATATTTAAGGATACCAATTACAAGGGGACGACCTGGCTTCGACGTGGGTTACGAAACTTGTAGGTGCATGCCGAGGGCGACATGAACCTCGTAAATATCAGTGTCAAAGTTATAGTTGCAAACGACGATAACTACGCTTTAGCAGCTTAATTGCTAACGGGTAACCAAGCTTTCTTACGTGTTTGGATTATCCGTCATAACCAGTAAGATCGCTTGTTGTGCTGTTTAGACGCAACAGGTTAAATTAAATCTAAGCTGGTGTCTGTAAATCCCGTCAGGCGGAGTTACAGGCATGAGATTAAAAGCCGAAACTAAGCATGTAGAGCCTCAAGCAGAGGACTTGCGGACGCGGGTTCGATTCCCGCCGTCTCCACCAATCCAGAGTACAGGGACGTATTCTAACTTCCAATAAACCACCATATATAGTCATTTAAGCCACATCCGTGGTATAATAGTGTTCAACAAAGTCCAAAGACATCCACTCATTTTGGGGGTAGATTTGGGGTATCTTTTTTAACGCTGGGGGTATTTTTTTAAATGGCACCTAAAACCCGACCCAAACGAATCACCGATACAACCATCAAAAACTTAAAGCCCAAGGAAGGTAAACAATGGAAATTTACCATCGGTGATGGCCTGTTTTTATTGATCACTGCCAAAGGCTCAAAACTGTGGCGTTATAAATACCGCTTTGAAGGTTTAGAAAAATCATTGTCTTTAGGCAAGTATCCAGTTGTTGGCTTAAATGATGCCAGACAAAAACACCTGGATGCCATGCGCATACTGGATCAAGGCAAAGACCCATCAGCGGAACGGCAAGCCGATAAACAGAAAACCAGAGAACAGGAATATCAGTTCGCCACCATTGCCAGAGAATGGCACCAAAAGAAATCACCTGAATGGTCTAAGAAACACAGCCATGAAGTTATGCATTCTTTAGAGCGTGACATTTTTCCTTACATTGGCAAGTGGAAGATGGACGACATCACATCACCTGAGTTACTCAAAGTACTCAGAAGGATTGAAAGCCGAGGTGCTTTGGTTATTGTCAATAAAGTTCGCCAACGCTGTGAAGCGGTTTTCAAATACGCCATCATCACCGGTCGTGCTTCTTATAATCCTGCCATTGATCTACAGGGTGCATTCACCAGCCACAAGAAAGCCAATTACAGGGCATTGGAACGCAAAGACATACCTGAGTTTATGGAAGCCTTAGATAATTGCACAAGCGACCGTACCATTGTTTTGGCTATTAAGTTTGTTATGTACACCATGGCGCGAACCAGCGAAGTCAGGTTCGCAACTTGGGATGAAATCAACTGGGATGATGGCTTGTGGGAAATACCAGAAGAACGCATGAAAGCAAACAGAAGCCATGTGGTGCCCTTATCTCACCAGGCCATTGAAGTGCTTAAAGAACTGTTAGAAATGAATGGTGCCTACCCTTTTATCTTTGCCAGCTACCACACGCCCCACAAACAGCCCATGAGTGAAAATGCCATGCTCAGCGTTTTAAAGAAAATCAACATGGCAGAAAAAACTACCATTCACGGCCTGCGAGCGACCGCATCAACCATACTCAACGAAATGAGCTTTAATTCTGACTGGATAGAGCGTGCTTTGGCACATGTGCCCACTAATAAAGTCAGAGCCGCTTATAACCGTGCTGAGTACCTTCAAGACCGCGCTAAAATGTTACAACAGTGGGCTGATTTGGTTGATTCAGATGCAGATAAGATTGTGCCAATAAGAAAAGAGAAAGCTTCATGAATATAGTTGACAACAAAGACGAAAATTTCCACGAGACTAATGTTAGCAAAAGGAAAGTCATAAGGTTACCTTTTAGAATTATATGTTTTTGCATTGGAATTTACATGAGCTATACATCAATCAATATTATTCTAAATTACAAAAATCACGAACTAATTGGATTATATGTATTCATACCATTAGGTTTTATGATGTCATTTTTGGCATTATGGCTGGCATTAATTAAAGAAGAAAATATAAACTTTTAAAGCACGACAAAAGACATAAAGCATAAAAAAATATAATTTGTAATTAAATCAAATGACTGACCCAACCATCACCCAACAACTAATGGATGCGATAAAAGCATTTAGGCAAGTCTTTGACATCATGAACGATGGCTTTATGAAAAAGCAGTATTGGGATTACATTCCATTTGGTTTGGCCATGATCCATTTAACCACTGCTGAGACCGAACATCTAAAGGAAATGGATGATTATCCTATCAGGTATCACATAAGGCTTTTTGAAAATACCTATCAATTTGTTCCTGCTATCAAGAATGAAGAGTTGGTTATGTTTACGCCTGATAAAATGCCTTATGATGAAGGTTTTATGAATAAATACATTACTGCCATAGATGATGGCAAAGAAGATAATTATTTTGGAGTACTTTGTAGCTTTGTTTCTTATGATGGACTGAGAAATGTTTTGTTAAACAAGGGGTTTTCTCAGACAGATCACAAAATACAATCTCTTGGTCAAATCTTTTCAGTTATGAATGACCCAAACTCAACTGTCCTTCCAGAACACGCTGTGAATGATGTGCTCTATCACACCATCAAAGACATACCTATTAAAGAAGATGACAAGCGTTTAAAGACTCATGAAAGGCGTGAAAAGACACTGTTAGAATTCTTAAGTAAAAACTTTGTTTATTCAGCCACAGATGATTGCCTAGACTTAAGAGATAGTAAATGGCCTGAAAGAAAAACTCTTTGGAAAGCATTGAATGAGATAAACCCAAAGGAATTTAAACATGATGCTAAAAAAGATTTGATTGATAAGTTTTTTAATAATCAGCAATATGTTTCTTTTTCAACTAACAAATCAACTGGATCACTTAAGAGTAATAAATGAAAATATTTATTTCGTTTTTATATTTTTTAATTTTGGTTTCATGTTCGAATAATCAAAGCACTTACTCAGTTGATGAAGTAGTAAATAAAATGAAGAAATACAATGATAAAGAACTTTCATTGAGAGGTTATTTAAAAATATCTGAAATGTTCAGAAAGTTTTTATATCTAGAACCAGACAGTGACCAGTTTTTTGACTTGGCTTTTCATTTGGAGATATTGCCAAGAGAACAATACATTCCTGAAACTTACTATTGTGTTGAGGTGATTGGAAAGTTTACCGACTACACATTAGATGATGGCATCATTTTTATGGGTGCAATCAGCCCTTTTGGTAGAGTTGACGTTGAATCAATTGAACATTGTGAAAATTGAAACTTAATATATTATTATGAATAACCACTATTTTAACCAATTTCCATGGAATGAACTTGAAGATGCTTATGGTAAAGCAATTGATGCACCAATCTATCTATTTGACTTGATAGGAAACGATGAAGAAGCAAGAGAAGAAGCTGTTAATGATTATCTATTTGCAAAACCATGGCATCAGTATTCTGTTTATTCATCCACTCCCTATGCAGTTAAATGTGTCTTACACATTATTGAAAAGGAAAACATCTCAAACTTATTTGTTGGTACTGAGCCATTAGTATTATATTTGCTCAAATTCATTTGTCTTTGTAGGGATGGCGCAGAGAGTGATGACAAGTTAAAAAAATCAATTTTAGATGGCAAACCCACTTACTATGAATGCCTAGACCACCCAAATTCAAAAGTCTCAAAAGTAGCTGGCAAATTAATTAGATTTTGTTATCTAGAGTGAAACATAGCTGATTTTCAATAGTAAATCACCAATAGGAAATTCAACTTTTCACAATATCCTATCAAGTTTTTAATCCAATAAAAACTAACCAAAACAGATACTTATCAACTAATATCAATTAATCCATTTATCCCATTGTGTTCCTATTTTCATCACCTGTAAAACGGGGTTATGAATTCAGTGTTTGACTGAGTTCAACCCCGTTTAATTCGGATGAAATATGAACCAATTAGTTAAATACATTAGATTGAATGACTTGAAGGAATACCTTCCTTTTTCGAAGTCCACCATTTATTCAATGGTCAAAGAGGGCCGCTTCCCTGCCCCGTATAAGCTGGGTGTGCGTGTGTCGGCTTGGAGCCTGGAAGAAGTGAATGAATGGTTGGACGCTCGAAAGCAGACCAGTCGTCAGGCGTGTTTAAAGTGATTGGTTCCCCGAATCAAACCTTCGTGAATGGTCGGAATGAAATTAACGACAGCGTTTATGAAGTATTGGTTACTGGGGGATGCGTACACAGCCAAAAGGCACCTCGAAATACTGAAGCCTGTACGCTGGCAGAATGCTCTTTTTGTCATAAGTAGCGGTAAAGGTTGATGCTAAGAGACATTGCGCATGTTGCGCATTGTGACATCAACAGCCTGAGACGATTGCTGGCTCCGTTGGGCAAGTAGTAAAGGTTAAAGGTTTAGAGGATCACCTGAAGTGAGTTTGATTCAGCTACAGGATGATCCCTCTATGCCTAAAACTTCATGCTTCACCATTGAGCAAATATATAAAACAGACATATGTGATTAACTAACCAGAGAGAGCACATGGCCAGAAAATCCAAGTACAACCCACAAGTAATCAATCAGTTATTGGATTACATGCGCAAATATGAAAGCCAGGGCGATGTGATACCCACTGTGGAAGGTTTCAGTGATGTTATTGGAGTTTGCAAAAAAACGGTCTACAATTGGTCACAGAAGCCTGAGAACGAATCATTTTTACACGCTTTGGAACGCCTGAAAAACAAACAACACCGCATCCTGCTTAACAAGGGCCTGATGAACCTCATCAATCCAACCCTGACCAAACTTATGCTGATCAATAACCACGGCTATTCTGAGAAGAAAGAAGTGAAATCAGAGAATGAAATTCAGGTGGTTCGATTGAAAACGCATTTTGGTATTGAACCTGATTACAAAAACATGACAAATGAAGAGTTGGATGAAATTATCAGAAAATGTGAGAAAAGTATAGAAGGCTAGTTTTTATTCAAATTTAAGTGGATTAAGATAGATGTGAAAATATTCACAATTAGTCAGGTAGTTATTTTGAAGTTATTAATTCTAGGTGCTGGTGCTTCTAAAGCGTACACTCAATCAAAAACAAAAGAAAAAATGCCAATTGCTTGTGATTTTTTTGACACTTTTAATAAATTGGAAATATCATCAAACCAATGGGTCCTAATTAGCAAAATAAGTTTATATGTACTTGAAAAGTATGGAGTTGATGCGTTCTCATACTTTGCATCAGGGATTGACATTGAGGAATTTCACTCTTCCATAGAGTGCGACCTCATAGAGGCAATATCGAGTAAAAATCACATTGAATCACAATTTTTTCAAGAAGCTTATAATGAAATCGTCTACTTATTTGCCTCAGTTATCAATGAAATACAAAATGGACCTGTTTCAAAGCCACATATTCAATTAGCAAATTATTTATCTAAAGAAGATGTGATTGCTACATTTAATTGGGATACATTGATTGAGCGAGCGCTTGAAGAAGTTCACGGGTGGTCTTCAGATTTTGGATATGGTTTTAAACCAAAGTCAGTATATAGAAACGAATGGCAAACTCCTAATGACAAAAGAAAAAAATCTATTAGCTTATACAAACTTCACGGTTCTACTAACTGGTTAACAGTGCATCCAGCATTGCTTGGGAATGGAATAACTTTAGGAAAAAATGTAAATCCTGATGATGTGTTTGTATTTGAATCAACAGTTAATCCATACTCTTGCCATAGAGGGCGTTATATGGAAGGTTATGAACGATACTCTTATGGTTACTACCCTGTAAATCTTGATATGACCAAAAGCTCACCAGATGGTCTAATTCTTGTTAGATTTAACCCACCCAACCCATATATAAAACAGGGAGAATCGTTAAGTGCTGGTGTTGAAACTATTCCACTAATAATTCCACCTGTAAAAGAAAAAAAGTATGATCAATTTGGAAACTTGTTTAATCGCTTATGGCAGAAAACTGCTAACGCAATTGAGAATGCAGATGAAATAATTTTCATTGGATATTCATTTCCCAAAACTGATATTAAGAGTGATCAATTGTTCAGGAGTGCCTTTCTTAAGCGGAAAAATAAACCCAAAATAAAGATCTTGGACCCTTATCCTGAGAGGGTTGTTGAAAAATTTAAGTTTGAATATGGTTTTTTGGATTCAGAAGTAAATGTATATAAAGATTATTTTTCAGAACAATTTGATATAGAGAAAATGCTAAGTAGTTAGCGTGAATATCATTATCCTGTGAAATAGAGTGACAAATTCTTTGAGTTTATAAAATTAAATTTTTATTGAGTTAAGATGTTCCGCTATTAAAAATGTGGCTTGAATATAAGTTTAGGTTTTTTATATTTTCAACAAGTTATAATTGCCGATTGGAGTGTGAACTTATTTTAGCTAAAATTTCAATTTTTCTCATTTTTTGAGAATGTCTCAGAATAATATTTGTTCAGAATGATGTTGTTTAGTGTTTGTTTATTTAACAATTTAGCACTTTCAAATAATTTTCAATTTTACCTTTAAGTGATTGATTAATATGAAAAAATTTAAGGTTCTTGATTTGTTTTCAGGATGCGGCGGTTTATCCTTAGGATTCCAAGACGCTGGTTTTGAAATTAGCTTGGCAATTGATAATTGGGCTGATGCATTGCAAACCTTCCACTCAAACCACCCAAATGCAAAAACCCTTTGTGAAGACCTAACGAAAGTTGACTTTCCATTAATCAAAAATCAGTATCTAAATGGTGAGGTTGACATTGTTATTGGGGGGCCACCTTGTCAAGGATTTTCAATTTCTGGTAAGCGTGATCCAAGAGATCCAAGAAATAAGCTGTCTTTTTCATTCATTGATGCTGTGAAATTCTTTAAACCAAAGGCATTTGTAATGGAGAATGTACCTAATTTTGCGTCAATGGATGGGGGGAAAATCAAGGACAAAATTATTTTGGAGTTTGAGTCTATGGGATATTTAATAAATTTTCAAAAGATGTTGGCCTCTGATTATGGCGTGCCACAGAACAGAAGGCGGTTTTTTATAGTGGGTTTATTAGAACGTTCGAAGTACGATTTCCCTAAAGGGTCTACAATCAATGAAAAAGTTACTACATTTGAAGCAATAAGTGACTTACCAGAAAACAGTTTAAATGATGGTTCTCAATACCCTTTAGAGGCAAGCTCTGATTATCAAAGGCTAATGAGAAGAAATTCAAATGAAGTTCACAATCATATGATTACAGATCATACAGAAAAGACAAAATCTATAATAGCGTTAGTCCCAGATGGGGGAAACTATAAAGATTTGCCTCAATCATTAAAGAACACCAGGAGAGTTAATATTGCATGGACTAGGTATGATAGTAGAAAGCCAAGTTTTACGATCGATACTGGACATAGGCATCATTTTCATTACAGCTTTAACAGGGTTCCAACAGTAAGGGAGTCAGCTAGGTTACAATCATTTCCAGATGATTTCATTTTTAAGGGTAGTAAAACAAGTCAATACAAACAAGTTGGAAATGCAGTTCCCCCTATACTATCCAAAGCAATTGCAACTCAATTACTAAAACACTTACCTAAATGATATGATTTATTCAACACCCAAAGAGTTTCAGGTGAGGCTTCATCATTGTAGGCCACGATTTAAGAACAACAGAGAAAATGTTCTTCTTTTTATGGCTTCAGAAGTTTGTTTCATAGGTAGGCAAACCCAAAAAGAATTCAAGTCAAAGTTGAATAGTTCGATTAGATTATTTCCTGGGAATACAACTAAATCTGACAAAACCATTAACAATTGGCGGACTGAAATAACCAATTTATTAGGGTTGGTTCAATACTTTGAGGACGGAACGTGTGGTCCAAGTAAGCTTGCTGTGAAGCTTTCTGAAAATCAAGATCTTCCAGAGTTTTTCAAATACTTTTGTTACTATTTTCAGTACCCTGGTGGGCATTTGAAGCCAAAGTCTACTATTGAAATGATACAGAAGGGAGTATTATTTAAACCTGCGTCATACATTCTTAAAGTGCTTAAAAGTGGGAGAGATATTGCTGACAAAGATTTTGGCATAAATAAAGCTGAGGCTACACATTGTATTTTTAATGATTTAAGGGTTGTTAGAGATAATCTAGATCCTAAAGAAGTTTCTTTGTTAATTATTAAGAATAGAAGACAAAGATTAAGTTATGACTCTTCCGGGGATGTTATTAGATATGCTGGTGATATATTGGATTATATGGTTTTGGCAAATCTGCTCATTTATAGACCTAATCAGCGATATTATTTAAACACTGTTGAGTTTGAACTAATTGAAAAATTTGAGAAAAATGAATCAGCATTTGAGGAATACGCAAAATTTTATAAACAACCTAACAAGTTAACTCTAAATGAAATTAATTTAACTCAAAATAAATGGTTTGATTATGTTAACCAAATATCTGATGACTTTTTTGAGACAGATATCTTGTCGATTCTCGATCAATCTAAATTGAATTTGAAAGATGAAGGATCTAATATTCTTTACGACTTCATAGCCGATTTAAAACGTAAAGAACTTAAAAATATTAATATTAAAACAAAGCAAATTGGGGATGCGGGGGAGTCTATATCTATTCATCATGAAAAATTAAGACTTGAGTCTATTGAAAGACCAGATCTAGCAAAAAAAGTAATCAAAATACCTGAGGCTTATGCAGCTGGTTACGATATTAATTCATATGAAGGAGTTGGTGAAATCAAGAGGTGTATTGAAGTTAAAACTACGATTAGTAAAAGTAAAGTTAATATTACTAGATTTCATATGACACCCAATGAATGGGGAGCCGCAGAAACTTATCGTGATGCATATTATATATATAGGTTGCTTATTTCAACTGATGGTGTGGATTTGTTTGTTATAAGGAATCCAGTACAGAAATATAAAAATGATCAACTTTCAATGGTACCAAGAAATGGAGTTGATATCACATATGATAATAAATCTGGTGAATTTGAGGAGTTGATGGTTCAATGAAAATTAATACGGTATCGCTGTTTTCTGGCTTAGGTGGAATGGACTTGGGCATAATGGGAGGGTTTAGTTATCTTGGTAAGAAGTACAGCGAATCAATTTTCGATGTCCAATTTTCAATGGATTTTCATAAGCCCACATGTGAGATATTTAATCAAAATTTTAAGCATGAATGTCATCATCTTGATATTACTACATTAGACGAATCCGAAGTGCCGAGACATGATTTGCTGCTTGGCGGCTTTCCCTGTCAGTCTTTTTCTATATCTGCTCAAAATCCTCCAAGGCTAGGATATAAAGATGATAGGGGAAAGTTATTCTTTGACATGTGTAGAATATTGAAATATCACAAACCTAGAGTCTTTGTTGCTGAAAATGTTAAAGGAATTTTGTCGGCAAACAAGAAAAAGGCATTTCCATTAATCATTAATGAGTTCGAAAAAGTTGGGTATCATGTCAAATACAAAGTCTTGAATGCAGTTGACTTTGGGGTTCCTCAAAAAAGAGAAAGAGTATTTATTATAGGGTTCAGAGAAATAAATGACTTTAATATGTTTGATTTTCCAAAGGCTGTATCTGAAGAGCGGCATGTGCCTTTAATTAAAGTCCTAGAAGATGAATGTCATATTGATGAGAAATATTATTTTAGTGAAAAAGCTGTTAATGGCTTAAAGGCGACTAAACATTATAAGAGCATGAATAAAGGAAGAGCTCAAAATATATTTGGGCCTAGCAACACTGTAAGTGCTCATCTTGCAAAAGTTAGTTTGAACTCAACAGATCCTGTACTTTGTATTGATAATAAGTATCGGATGTACACACCTAGGGAGGTAGCCAGAATTCAGTCATTTCCGGAGGAATTTAAGTTAACAGGTTCAAAAACATTAAATTATAAAGCTCTGGGTAATGCCGTAGCGCCGGTGTTAATGTGGTATTTGGGTAAGGAAATTGAAAAGGTCTTTCAGTGTGCAGAAAAAATAAATGAAGTGAAAGTATCTAGTAAATAAGAATATTCTAAGATTAATATCAATAGCTAGTTTAATGGTTTTAAGATTGGTCTTGTTAGACAATTTCTAGAAAATACCATCTGAGCAATTTAATATAGTGACCTTTCTAAATTTGGCGTAGCTCCTATACAAAATAATTTTAAGTTCCCAGGGGTTTGATTAGGGATATATTTTGATTTCTCTTAATGATATGCATTTAAAATCAATAGGGTGATTACCTTCCTAAAAAACTAATGATTCCTAATTACAACAATGAGGCAGTTCTTGAAAGCAGGGTTCGAGAGCTAATCAAGAATGAAATATGTAAAAATAATGAAGACATTGTCTTGTTGGAGAGTAAAAAGGTGGTTGATATACTGATTTGTAAAAATGGATCTTCTCCTAAATTATTTTTCATTGAAGTCAAATATCATGTAAGCAAGCATGGAAGATTAGGGTTTGGTAGTGGTAATGGAGTTGGGTTTCAACCTGAAATTGTGTCTAAAAAACCAGATTATTTTGAAAACAATTTAATGTGGGTTGTTGCCAGTCAAGATCATATGGACACAGGAATTCTCTTTCTTTCATCATCAACTATCAGAAAGTACATTGCTGGTGGTTGTGTAGGAAGAAAATATAATAATATACAAAAGAAAATATTTAGTGAACAACAAGGCTATTCTGAAATTGAACTAATCAAGAGAATTAAAGAATGGATTGAATAGGGCAATTATGGGTAAAAGTAAACAACCTAAAAAATACAATATGGCAATGACAGGAGAGTATGCAGTAGCATCTCAACTTCATCGTCTTGGAATTAGTGCATCCGTAACATATGGCAATGCTAAAAAAGTGGATATTGTTGCATTTAATGAGCTGGCCAAAAAATTTACTTTGATTGAAGTTAAGTCATCAGATAAAGGTGCATGGAGGGTCGGTTCTAGAGTTCCAGAACCATCAGACCAAATTTGGGTATTTGTTGATATTGATACAAATCCACTAGAGCCTTTAAAGTTTTATGTTTTGACTCAACAAGACATTCATGATGAATTAATTGATGAGGAAATAGCATACATGAAAAGGTACTTCGAAAAACATGGAAAGGAGTATGGAGACAAACCTGGTTTTTGTAGTATCAAGAGAATGCATACTAAAAAATATGAAAACAACTGGGATGTGGTAATTGATAGAGTTATGTCGTACTAACAACCAACAATATTTCTTTGGATTTCATGAATTGGCTTCAAAGATCACAATCAGTAAAAGGTCTTAACAGGCATGCTGTACTTCACGTTGAGTCATTAGGCTATGGAACTGAAGATAACAGTTCAAAAGTTATATCCTTGCTAAATAATGTTGTTCAATGTCACCAAAGAATCACTGAAATAAATGAATGATCAAATAATTGATTTTTTACCTCTAGAGTTTTGTAAGCGTACTAATCGGAGCAAACTTCTAGCAATGCTTAAGAATGAATCAATACCAGAAGAAAAAACTTACAATTCACACTTAGAATTATTAAAGGAAGTTGCAGAAAGTAGTGGGCAAAGTAGATCAACAATGGCAATAGAAGAATTTTTGAATAAATCTTCTAGATACTCATCATGGATAAAATTAATGCCAGATCTTTCAGAAGTCAATTCAATATACAAGTATGTAAATGAATATAGCAAGTTTAATGATTGGCAAGCACTTAAAAATGAAATAATTAAGTTTGGGATGATAATTCCAAAAGGACAATGTTTATATTCCGGAGGTAGTTTTGAGACTAATGATATGCAAATTGAAAAACTTGGTTTCTCTACTACTTTACAACCAAGTGTAGCTTGCATTCATAGTCATTCCAAAAATAAAGACATTGCATTGTTAAAAGTAAGTGATGATAAGACATATGGTTTTATTTTGAACAAAACTCACAGACATAAATACGAAAGAGAAATATTATTGGCAGGAATGCTTGAATTAAAATTTAAAGCAGTAGAAAGTGTTGGCGAATACAGGGTATTTGATTTTGATTTATATTCAAAATAAGGGTCTAAATGGGGGTATGTTTCAACATATAGAAAATATTATATATTAATATTAATGAGATATGTTTAATGTTCGGTGTCCGCCGTCTCCACCAAACTAAGAAAGCCACCTCCGGGTGGCTTTTTTAGTTTAGGGAGCCGACGAAATGGTTCGAACCCACGCGAAGCGGGGTTTGACTAAAAATGCAGGATGGCATTTTTGAACGCATTAAGTGCGGCCCGAAGGGTGAAATACAGGGATGTACTTCATAATTCCCGCTTTTGACCTACAACGATACCTTGAAAATGGATTACCCGGTCAAGCCGGGTAATGACGGGGTGGTGGTGCGCGGCTTTTTTACTTGCTGAAATAAAACACTTACGCAGTGGGGTTTGACTCAATCGGCAGGATAGCCGATTTGAATGCCGTAGGCAGCCCGAAGGGTGAAAACACATGGAGGTGTTTTCATAATCCCGCCGTTGATAATTATTCTTTTAAAACTCAAATCACACCGATAGAAAAACATTCTTTTATTGGCTAATGTGTCTAGGTCGAACGATGCATTGCATCTTTTCGAATTAAAAGGAAGGTAATTGACACAGGGTTTTCAACACATTGCATTTCCTGTTTTGGTTTCAATATAAAGTATTTATCTTAATACTCAAAACCTTGTTTAAAAATCAGATCAGACTCCAGTTCAAAATAAATTATACGACCAAAGTTGGTAGTGACATAATTCCCTTCTTGAATATCACAAAGACCCTGAATGGCAGGACCATACAAACATTGATGGTTGTTGTAGACTTCATCGTAAAGGAGTGAAGGCCTTAATATGTCAGTAGATACACGGACGGGACCTATATTTTCATTGATGGAAAACCCACCCGTGGCTGAAGTAACTTGGGTTTTTTTTACAAATTGTCCAGAAGAGTCCCAAAAATCAATGTTTGCACCCATAACTGGTGCCCCGGTTTCAGCTTCAACCACATAACCACCCACTCCCCACCTCAATCTGAGTTCTAAATCATAATTTGAACTGCCATCTGGCAAAACTTCTATCAGTGTTTCAGGTGAAGAGATATAACCAAACGAATTTGCTTTAACATGGTATTCACCTGCTGACATGTTTAAATGATAAGATCCAAATTCATTTTGGTAAGTATTGAAAAAGTTGCCATTTAAATCTGTGAATATCAACTCAGATGGTATGTTGTAGTTGGTTATCATGTCTTTAACTTCAATGGAAAGATCCGGCCTGCTGATCATTTGTACAAACACAGGTATTTGATCTCCCAAATTGCCTGAAATCAGTGTGCCTTGTTCAAGCTGGCAACTTTCACCGACACCCAACTCACAAGGTATGTTTTCGTACAACATGCCGATGTGACTGTCATTATATTCTGCCTCAACCTCCAGGTAATATGCCTCTACATGAGAAATCGGTATTTGCAACACAGCATCACTCGTAAATGCTGACCTTCTGTACCAACCATATGCTCCTTGTTGGTAAAGATTGACTCTGTAACCTGGCAAATACAGCCCGGACTCAGCATCTTGTACATGCACAGAAAGTGATGTGACTTGATCCACAACAAAATCGTCGATTTGAGTCGTTTCACCGAATTCAACACTGATACTCGTCCCCATGGCAAGACAGGTTTGGGTGTCTAATCCCTGACATGAAATATTGGGATACACCGTTTTGTAATATGTATCATCAAGGTTATGAACGGCCATTAATTTGTAATCGTTCTGATACAATGAATCAATTAAGGCAATTTGATTGGACTGCATGTCTGACCAATGAAAATATTGGTACCTGCCATCTTTTAAATGGTAAACCCAAAATTCAATGTCTTGGACGGGATCCCCATTGGTGTATCTGGTGTTCTCAATTCTTATTTTTCCGACTTCGGGCATATAAAAATCAACATCAGTGATAAAATTATTATTACTCACCTCAATGATTTGTGCTGCAGAAAAATCACATTGATCAAGTTCTGCGCAGTAAACCCCACCATAAAGCCCATTGGCATGCTCATCATTATTGAATTCACGGAAGCTATAGATGTGGTATAGACCTTCTGGCACACCAACAAACTCGAATGTACCATCTCCACTTGATGTTTGATTTGCTGAACTAAAGACATAGTCATCCTGATTAGCCTCAACCAGTCTTACATTTTTGAATATTGGGTTGCCTTGCTCGTCCATAACTTTTCCAGTTACGCTGGTTAAAGGTTGCAATGTGAAGTTAAAAACGCCCAGGCCAAAAGGTGCCGTATTAATGTCTGCAGCTTGATTCAGTGCACAACTCAAATCAATACAATTGTTACCGCCGTAAAATTGATAGTAAAACCCATCTTTCCTGACACCCAAATTAATATCACCAGATAAATTCAAGGATACGCTCGTTGATAATCCGTATATCTGCTTTTCTACCACCAACTGCCCATCTTGGTATACGATCAAAAGGTCATTCGGAAGATTTGAATCAACAATTATTTCTGCCTCATAGCTTTTATCGACGTCCAATATAACGTCATAGCTTTGGTTGCTTTCAACAGCCAGCAAAGTGCCACTCAACATATCGCATTCGGAATAACAATTACTGCCCCCATAGACTTTCGATATGAATCTTGAGTTTATGTCATAACCTGACTGTTCACTGGTATATAAAAACCTGTATCCATCTTCAGGTAACGAGATTGTTTTTCCAGAACTACTTACATAGTGCTTTTCAATGAACAGCCCATTGCTGTCATAAACACTGACATACCCATAAATGTTTGATGAACCAGAGATAAGTTCAAGATTCACGGTCGCTTTCTTTGCAAGATCGAAAATAAAACCGTTGTAATCAATTGTTTCAGAAACTGTAACAGGCGTGACCTGACTAAAATCACAACCTGAATAAAGGCCATTGCAAATCACATCTTGATAAAATTCAGTGTCGTAAGATTGATTGGTTATAAAAATCCTTCCGTTTGCTCTTAAAATAAAATCACCAACGTACAAATCGTTCAACTGAAATGCTCCATTGGCATCGGTTACATCAAAACTTCTTTCCGTAAATGTGCCGTCAGAACTGAGGGCACTCACTGAAATATTTCCTAATGCCATCCCTTGCTCATCTAACACAATACCCGATATCGAGGGACCATTAAGCAAGCTAATATCCACAGCATCGACAGTTTGATGCCCCACAAGGGTGACAGGGTTTGCGTTGGTAACATCTAAACAGATACCAAAAACATCAGGATCAATATCACAAAAATAACTGGGAAACGCAGTGGTTCTATAACTATTTACCTTGGCTGATACGTAGTAGGTTCCATTCCCTACCCCTTTGAAAGTATAGTCTCCATCCAATGACACTTCTACTGTATTGATTAATTCACCTAATTCACTATACAGATGAACATCACCAGTGTAGCTCCCATTAAAACCTGGATAGCTCACACGACCATTGATGGTACCGCCCTCAATGACTTTCAATGCAATACCATTGGTTGGGGCATTCGCAGTATGAGCAAAAACTGTTGGGTTGATGTCCATGCCTTCACAGGAAGCCAATTGAGCACTTTGACAGTTTTGCTCATCTGCGTAGTGGAGCAAGTACTGATCAGATTTGACACGAACCATATAGTTGCCAGCAGATCGGTTTTGAGTCCAGCTACCGTCAGGGTTGATGTTACTTCCACTCACGCCGCCTTTTACATGACCTGTGTCTGCGTCGTAAAACTCAATGATTTCTGCGTCAAATACTGGTAAGCCAGTCATGGCATTGGTCAGAGTCCCACTGATTGGTTTACGTGTCGATAAAACCACGTCTCCAACAGAAACGGTTTGGCCGTTTAAAAAAATTAGTTCAGCAGCAGCATAATCACAGACAGAATCACAGACCACATCATCGTACAGTTCGACATTATGGTAGGTTGAGGCAAACCTCAGGTAATAGTTACCAGGCTCTTGAGCTTCAATCTGGAATACACCCTCGTCAGAAGGATAAACATAAATATGTGAAACGACATTGGTGTCTTCATCTATCAAATACACAAAACCGGGCAGCAGGTTGTTTTCATCGTTAAATATCCTACCTGATATCAACGAAGTAGGAGTCAAATCAAAGTCCACACCATCAACAACATCGTTCACGTCCATGGTTATCATCGTGATATCTTGGACCTGACATCCAATACTGATTCCATCGTGACAACCGACTCCTCCGTAGCCTTGGTCAATGTAACCTGTCGCAAGAACAGCCAAATAATATTCACCACCACCGTCTACGTAAAAGTCAAACCGACCATTATGATCAACCAATCTTTCTGCATAAACTTCACCAAATCGGTTCGCTAGTTGGACCTTTGCATTGGTTATAATTTCTGAAGTAACTGAATTTCTGACGACACCTTTGATTTGCGCTGAACCACCGTAAAACCCTCGGGTATTGTCTTCTAGGTTTTTGTCCTTAATATCATGTATCAGATGATTACTAAAATTAGGAATCTTATGTTTAACTAAGATTGAAATCTGATTCATGACGGGCTTGATTTGATGCAAAATTTCTGGCTTACTGCCTGATTTTTCATACCAATCAACCAATGACATCTCGGCAAACATCAGCCGGTCAATCAAACTCATAGGAATTTTGTCCACACCATTCGATTCAATATGATTCATTGTATCTTCAACAATGATTTGCGCTTCTTCTAATGACTCTATTGCTTCTGAATGAGCTAAAACTGGCGTGAAAGCGATAAATAAAATAAAAATGAGGGAAAGAAAATCAATTTTCACAGAATCTTCCTTTTCTATACATGTGTAATGAGGAGATTGCATTATACCACTCAGTAGTAAAGCCTGAGTTTCCGATACACTTTTTTTGAGGGATTTCTCTTATTTCTTTGGTTTGATTACAGTTTATTTGAAGTTACTTTGCATTCAATATGTTTGCATGTATGATGTTATTGGTCATATTTGAATATTTATGTTGTTTATTTTTTATAACGAAAATTAAATAGAGGTGGTGCTGTGATGAGGAAGATGTATGTGTTTTTATGGGTATGTTGTTTTAATGTTTTGATTGTGACAACAGCGCTAGCTGAAACTTGGGGATATGAACCAGATACGGTGATGCCTCATGACTGGGGAACAATCAGTGGCAGCAGTGTATGTGGATCAGGACTGGAACAATCGCCCGTGGACTTCAGTCATTCATTTTTAACACCATGGGAAGACCGGGTAAAACCAGCCATATTACCCGACCTTGAACTTGCGTATTATGAATCGCCTTTAAATGTTGTTAACAATGGTCACACCATTCAATTCAATTACGAAACGGGCAGTTATTTAAAGCTGTGGGCATTCGGTGAAGTGTTTGAGGTTTTGCAGTTTCATTTTCATGCTCCGGCAGAACATTCATTCGAACAAGGGGCGCTGTATGAAATGGAAATGCACATAGTGCACAGAAGCTTGTCTGACCCGAATCAATTGGCCGTACTTGGGGTGATGATTAAACAAGGCCATGAGAACCAAACCCTGGCACCAATCTGGAATCACAGGGATCAATTATTGCATGACGGTGATCATGTCATGGATTATGATTTGTTCATTAACATCGAAGAGGCTTTACCTGATAACAGACAATATTATGCTTATCAAGGCTCACTAACCACCCCGCCTTGTTCGGAGGTAGTTAAATGGCGGGTGTTACGTGAACCTATAGAAATGTCCAGAGCCCAAATACATGATTTTGTTTCTATTATGGATAACAGCTGTTGTGCAACCAATGGAAACAACCGACCCACGCAAGATTTGAATAACAGGAAAGTCTTCATGCAAATCAATTGATGCCTTCTGTTTTTGGTTATCAACGGCTGTGTCAATGGTGGTCATGAAATGGCAAGATTTAATGTCTAAAAATTTCTTGCAATAATTAAGACAGGCTAGCCTTTTTGAGTGCAGTAGGTAGCCGGAGGATGAAACTACATGGAGGTGTTTACATAATCCGGCTTTTGACCTACAACAATTCCATGAAAATGGATTACCCGGTCAAGCCGGGTAATGACGGGGTGGTGGTGCGCGAAATTTTTATTTGCTGAAATCTTCATAGGTATTTTTACGTTAAGCCCGCCGTCTTCAGCCCAACATTCAATGACTTCCCCGCTAAATATTGCAGGTCAATTGCTTTATTTTAGTTAAATCAAAATCTAGGTTTTGAAATATTTAGAAACGACGTTCATTATTGTAGAACGGTCTAAATTTAAAGTTTGTCAATGGTTTTTCGAGAACTGTTAAACACTACAGATAGCATCAACAATACCAATAAAATCATTAGCTTCTCTCAAACCCTTTTTTAAATTTTATACAGGCGAACATATAGTATTTAGATATACCGTCATTAAGTGGAGGTCTCACCGTTGTCATGATTCTGCTTTTTGGGGAAAGGTCAGAATATAAACTGCTATTGGTATTTCATTGGCTGCAGTTATTTGCAAAAAAACCACACGCTGTACTACTCCAATAAGTTTCTGTAATCCTGGTTTTTCCTTTTCCTTTGACCATCTGAACAATCTCATAGTAATTCTCATAGAACAGCACACCATCTGTCTTAGAATAAAAATAGATTCCTTTAAGATTTCCCAAAACTTCCTGTCCATACATCATTTCTTCAGGACTGGCCACATAAAACAAATAACCGTGGAAATATTTTCCTAATATTGGCAGAGTTACTTCTGTGATGTTGTATTCTAGGTTCAGCTTTTCATTAGCGCCTACATAATGGCCATCTTCAAACTCATTAAAGATTTTATCTTTGGGTATCATGATGACTGTATGTTCGAATTGGATGCACTTAGGGAATTCATCAGTGCTGCAATCTATAAGAGAACCAACTCCATGATTTACTTCATAAAAACTTTTCTCTAAGTTAAATGAAACATTTGATCCAGCCAAAGGTGTATATTTATAAACTTTATCAAAGAAGCCGGAATCACAGCCAGAAAGCAGCAAACACAGGACTGAAATCAAACTGGCGTAAAGTAAGGTTACTTTTTTAGTTTGTAGCATATTAAAATTTACCTGAATTTAAACACAATGCCCCTACCCTGATATTTAAGGAGTTTGGGTAAGTAATCATATAGTGATTTAATCATAATGACCTTTCTCTAAAAAAAACAGAGCCATTACAAGGTTGTGATTAGTTCCACCACTGCCCTACCATCTTTCATCGCGGCTCACAGTAATGTTTTATGTTGATGTGGCAATCGCCGCCGTTGCGGTCGTGTTCTTTGCATTTGTAGAACAGTTCGTTCGGTGTGGGTTCGCCTGAGTATCTGGTGAAAAGCCAGGGGGTGATTATTTTGCTGCCCTGGCGGATTTTGGTTTCGTCGACGGTGCAGCGGCCATCGCCTTCGTTATCAGAGGTTCGGAACACTTTTACGCGGTTGATGGGTACCTGGTCGCGTTGGTCATCGGTGGCTTTGCCAAATTCCAGGTTGCAGGCAGCTTGGACACCCAGCAATCTGCCAGTTGGACAGCCCAATGTGTGTGAATCGCCATCGTTGTCCCCTTCGGCACAGACGTTGTTGCTGGCATCGCAGGCAGCTGATTCGGGGCCATATTCATAGACGATGGGTGGCAGACAAGCGATGGTCCGGTCATGGGTTAGGATGTTGTCATCACAAATCAGTGGCGTGCCACAGGTCAGTTCAGGCCTGGGTCTGAGGTCCCAAAAGTATTTCACTACCTCTTGGTGTTTGATGTATGGCACGTGGCCGTTTTTAATTTCACTGCGGTAAGGTACTTGCATTTGGTGAGTGATCCCGGCTAATACCGCACAACCGGCACCGCGCAGAGTTTTGCTGCCCAAGGCCTCTTGCACACTGCGACCAGGCACTAACTCATTGTTTATCAGGTAGTTATCCAGCTTTTTGACTTTAGAACTGAGTTTGATTTTAGGGTATCCACCGTATCGCGGGTCGGGGTTGTATCTGATTATTTGGTTTTCTGCTATGACGTTATTTTGGGCCCAGTCGCTGTTGCTCAAACTGCTGTTTCTGACCCGCTCAGTGTCCCAGGGCTGTAGCACTGGGTTCGTTGGGTAGCGTACTCTGCCTGGCATTTCATCTTCATGGCAGTATCGTTTAACGCCAAAACCAAAGCTGTACTTTATAGACAAGTCATCTCTGGAACCGACAAATACAGTGGGATGGGTGCCAGGGTCACTGGAATGGTCGAAGACGTTGTTGATGATTTGGTTGTACTGGGGGATGCGATGTCTGACACTGCCCCGCTCGCCACAGTTGCGGTAAAGAAATATGCCGCCATAGGTCATGTCAGTGATGTGGTTATTCACTATGCGGTTGTGTTCTGAGGAGTCGATGCTAATCACTTCACGCTTGCCGCCCTTGTATTCCCAAGCCAGACTGTTGGTCTTGCGCTGACCTGTGATTCGGTTGTTTTTGATTACATTCCAACCACCATCGGCCGGCAAGTGGATGGTGATGCCCAAAAAGCCACCGAGCACTTCTGAATCTTCGATGGTGAAGTGGTGGACACCGGGCAGGAAATGAACGGCACCTTTGTACCGCCCTATGATTTGAGAATCAGTAAATGTGACGTGTTGGGCGGCGCTGCGTTGTAATCTATCGACATGATCGGTTCGAATGTTGGAGAGATCAAACAATATGCCTGGTAGCGAACTGGCGGTGACTCGTCCCCTGATGCGACAATTGTTAATCCGGATGTTCCTGACTGGATCACACAGGGTTTTGGCACCACCCAACTCATCAATGTAACTGCTGCCACCTTGTTCTAGTGGCACGATGCCACAATTGGCTGGGCCGAACTGCATCATCGCCACATCTTTATCGTGGCTGATGTGCACGCTGGTGTCGACCGGGTTGCGAATCTGCGCCCGATTATCACCTTCCCCCAGGCAAGTAATATCTAAGTTGGACGAATTGGCACCTTTGAATGCCAAAGGCATGTGAATCAAGTCACCGGCTTGTAACAACAAATGACAGGTGATGGTTTTACCCCCTGGCGAGGGGAACTCGTCTTCGAATCTCTCTTTCAAAGCTTGGCGTCTTGCCATGATGTGTTGGCGCAATTCTGCTCGTCGTGCATTGGCTTCAGCTGGAGTTGTATAGGTTTCATCTTCCATGATTTTATCGACGTAGGTCAGTGAGCCGATTTCTTCATAAACTGACGCATCGCATGCAGACCTGGGGGATTCTTCTTGTGGTCCCCTTCTGATTCTGAGGTCCACTGTACTGCCATCACGTAAAGTCACTTGCAGTCTGTTGTCTTCAGTAATAATCGGATCAATGTCGGTGTCAACAGTGCGCTTGTTGTTGCTACAGGCTCCCAATAATAGCATCGCAAACAATGACAATACGGTCTTGAACAGGTGAAGGTTGAATGCCAGCGGTTTTGCTTCGGTTTCGGCTTGCGTTATCATCGTGACTCCTTGTGCTTTATTCACTATTTATTTTTACATGTAAGGCATGGCTTAACCAGCGATGATTCCGTAATTTGAGCAATGGGTGAAAACAAAAAAACCGCCATTTGGCGGTTTTTTTATCTCTATAATTTTTCGAAAGCCGTTGTTATGCACCCAGCATCGTCGGTGTGCTGCCAGAGATGCTGTCATCGGCGTCTAGCAGTTCCAGGTATTGTTGGATTTCTGGGAGGTTCAGTTTTTGGGGTCCGCCCATGTTTTCATAATCGGCCACGGCCAATTGTCTGACGTGGTATTCGCATTGTTTTAACTTGACGATTTTTTCTTCCTTAGTCAGTTCATTGGACTCGTAGATTTCTTTGGCTGTCATGTTGGTGATTTCACTGCTGGTGTCCATAGTTACCTCCTTTGAGTTTTTTTTAAAGATACCTGCGGATGGATGAGGTTCGCAGGACTTTTCTAGATTGGTTCAACTGTAACAACCTGACCGTGAAGTTTGGGTCAATATCAAGTTAGCTTGTTATCAGAGCTGTTAAGACGATGTTAACGGTTTTGATAAAAATCCCATAAGTCATTGATTTGTGACGTTTTCAGGTTTATTTTTTCCAGTTTTTTCCATGAATCTAATTCCTCTGCTGTGATCACTTACCTACACTGGCGGTGCGCCTTGATTAAGGCAACGTTTTATTAAATACACACGAAGAGGAGATAACATGAAAAACTCAAAAATCACATTGCTGCTGTTTTTGGCCAGCTTGTTTTTAGGTATCACGACAGCGCAGGCTGCTTGTACGGGTTGTACGCCCATTGGCATCGGTGTGGGTGATGATGACTTGGATGATCCGTATGCCACTTACAGCGCGGTGGTCACTTACATCACCTGGCACACCAATGCGCAAGGCCGGCGCTACCACCAGGTCAATTATTTGACCGTGACTGGTTCAACCATGGCTTATTGTCAACAACAACTGAATGCCGTGACGGCCAGCCCCGGTGTCAGTGTGGTGCAATACTGTCAGCAAGACTGAGCCATTTAACCTATCCGTACGCGGATCCCTCATGCCCGGACTGGCGTCAGCTCCGGGCATCTCTTTGAGATTAAAAAAACTAACCCAACTGCTAACCTATTGAATTCCTGGCTGGTTCTGGTATATTGCTGGCATGCATAAAACCGTGATACACAGCTTACTATTCGCCATGCTGGCTGCTTTGTCAGCCAATGTGGTGCATGAGGTTGTGGTTCATGACCAGGATGTCTGTGAGGTTTGTGTTCACATGCAGTCACATGGAATGGGTGACTTACCAACAGCTTCAGTTTCACTGGACTGGGCTGTTATCCCTCATGTTTATCAGGCTTTTGAAGCAGATGCTGTTACCGCTGCCCTGTTTCTCAGCAGCCGCAATCCACGCGCCCCACCCGCCCTCGCTTAATTCCATTAAAAAACCAACCTTCAATATTTATATTGATATTTTTCAATGAGTTAACAGCATTAATTGCTGTGATTTAGCGAGTGATAAAATGAAAAAACTGAATTTAATTTGGTTGCTGTTTGCCAGCAACCTGTATGCCCAATCCGGTGATTTGCGTGGTCAGGTCACCAACAACCAACAACAAGCCATCGGCCAGGCCCAAGTGCACATCCACAGTGAAAACCAAAAGTCTGTGACCAACGCCGAGGGTGAATTTACTTTCTCTGAATTGCCTTTTGGCGAGTATGAAGTGGACATTGAAGTGTCCAACAGCAAGCATTACAACACCACCATCACCCACGACGGTGAGTTGGTAATCATTAACATCAATGAGTTGAAGCTCGATGATTTGGTGGTTTCTGCCAATCCGCTGGAGCACAACCAACTGAAAATGACCACACCGGTGGCCATCCTGAGCGAAGAAGACTTGGTGGTTGATCGCGGTTTGTCTTTGGACCAGACGCTGAACAACATCACCGGGGTGAATTCAGGCAGTTTTGGTACTGGCTCAGGTCAAATCGTGATACGTGGCCAACAAGGTCCGCGGGTGATGGTATTGAGTAACAATGTCACCAACCAGGATGCGGCTTCGGTTTCGCCTGACCACTGGATTTCTACTGAGCCCTTGTTGGCCAAACAAGTGGAAGTACTCAAGGGCCCAGCGACCTTATTGTATGGTGGTGGAGCCGTCGGTGGTTTGGTGAATGTGATTGATGACACCATCCCCACCCAGCCCATTGAGGGCTTGCACGGTGGTTTGGAAGGTCGTTTGTCGGATGATGCCCTGGGTGAACGGGCTGGCGTGTTGTCCTTGAACTATGGTTTCAATGACCGTTTCGCTGGCCATTTCAGTTATTTTGATACCCAAACCGATGATTATGAAATTCCTGGTGAAGCCGAATCCGAGATTCTTCATGACGCTGAAGCCCATGATGACCATGACGATGACCATGACGGCGATGACGATCACGAGGAAGAAAACCTGGGCGTGTTGGAAAACTCGTCGGTTGATGCCAGCGGCGTGAATGTCGGTTTTTCGGTGTTTAATGACAACGGTTACTGGGGCGTTTCTTATTCTGACTTTAATCGCAACTATGGCATCCCAGGCCATGAGCATGGCCATGAAGAGGACCATGACGAAGACCATGATGGTGATCATGACGATGATGAGCATGGCGAAGAGGAAGAAATCGTGCGCATCGATCTTGATAAATCAGTGTTTAATATCAAAGGTTTACACCGTTTTTCTGAAGGTGGTTTCTTCAACCAATTCAGAACCCATTACAGCAACACCGATTACCAGCACATCGAACTGGAAGGTGACGAGGTAGGCACCGTGTTTGATAACCAGGCCGATGAGTTCAGGTTTGAGATTGGCCACACCCATGTGGCGGGTTTTGAGGGCATTTGGGGCCTGCAATGGTCTAACCGTGACTTCTCTGCCATTGGTGAAGAAGCCTATATCCTGCCCTCTGAAACCCAGGTTTGGAGCTTGTTTATGGTGGAAGAGCGTGACTATGACAACTGGCATGCCGAATTTGGTTTGCGCTACGATGACCAAAGTGTCAAAACGGCGTTGTTCGATGACATCAATGACTCGGCTTTGAGCGTGTCTTTGGGTGCCACTTTCAACCTGAATGAGCGTTGGACTGTACCGGTTAACCTGTCATCAGCACAGCGATTACCGACTGCTGAAGAATACTTCTCAAACCAGCCCGGTGGTGAGGAGTTGGTGCCGCATCTGGCCACGGCTGCCATCGAAATCGGTGATCCAGATCTGCAACATGAAACTGCCAATAACCTGGATGTGGGCTTGCGCTACCGCAACGAAGGGTTCAGTTTCAACTTGTCATTGTTTGTCAATCAGATTGATGATTACATTTACTTACAAGACATTGGCATGGAACAAGATGAAACGCCCATCTTTCAGTACACCCAGCGCAATACCCGCTTCAAAGGCTTTGAAACCGATTTGGGTTATGAGTTTTATGATTCCTTTAATAACCAGTGGGGCATTCGCGTGTTTGCTGACATGACCGAAGCCAAGTTGAACACCGGTGAGTATGTGCCGCGGATTCCTGCCACCCGTTATGGCGCCAATGTAGATTGGTTGCGCGGTTCCTGGTCGGTGTCGTTGGATCACACCCATGTGACCAGACAAAATGACCTGGCTTCCTTTGAATTACCTACCGAGGGTTATGACTTGTTGGATTTGAGTGTTAATTGGGTGCATTTCACCGATCGCGTTGAAACTTTGGTTTTCATCAAAGGCAGCAACCTGTTAGATGAAGAGATTCGTGACCATGCTTCGTTCATCAAGGACATTGCACCACGTCCAGGTCGAATCATTTCAGCTGGATTCAGACTGACCTTCTGATCAACTTGTTGTGGTGGTCCCAAGGCTGTGTTGATGACTGGCCTTGGGATCATCCACCAATTTCAATAGAAAACCCCAAATAAGTTATTCCAGGCCCAATAATTTGCCTGAGGGTGTAAGCATTTCTATCTGAAGACCACCTGATTATCTGTTAAAATGCGCCCCTGAATTTTATGGGCGTCTTTTTACATGTCAGACAAGCAAGCAGCCAACCAGGCTTACCTCAATCGCCGCACCTTTGCGATCATTTCGCATCCGGATGCGGGTAAAACCACCATCACCGAGAAAATCTTGTTGTTTGGTGGTGCCATTCAGGTGGCCGGCTCGGTGAAATCAAGAAAAGCCGATCGCCATGCCACTTCTGATTGGATGGCCATGGAACAAGAACGGGGCATCTCCATCACTTCCTCCATCATGCAATTTCCTTACCAAGGTCGCACCATGAACCTGTTGGACACCCCAGGTCACGCGGACTTCTCGGAAGACACCTACCGCACACTGACGGCGGTTGACTCTGCTTTGATGGTGATTGACTGCGCCAAAGGGGTTGAGGAAAGGACCATCAAATTGATGGAAGTGTGTCGCCTGCGCACCACCCCCATTTATACCTTTATCAATAAGTTAGACCGCGAAGGCAAAGAGCCCATTGAGCTGTTGGACGAAGTTGAAGAGGTTCTCAAAATCAAATGTGCACCGATCACTTGGCCCATTGGCATGGGTAAACGCCTCAAAGGGGTGTATCACCTGATTAACGATGAAGTGATGTTGTATGAAGCCGGTAAGAACTACGAAACCCAAGAAGCGGTGATCATCAAAGGCTTGGAATCCAAAGAGCTGGATGAGGCATTGGGGTCGGCAGCCGATGATTTTCGTGAAGAAATAGAGTTGGTACAGGGTGCTTCCCATGCTTTTGATAAAGCGGCTTATTTGAAAGGTGAATTGTCACCGGTGTTTTTTGGTTCTGCGATCAACAATTTTGGGGTACAGCCCTTGCTGGATTCTTTTGTTGAAAACGCGCCTGAACCACAACCTCGAGCCACCCTGGATCGCGTGGTGGAACCGAATGAGAAAAAATGTTCTGGTTTTGTGTTCAAGATCCAAGCCAATATGGATCCCAATCACCGCGATCGCGTGGCGTTTATGCGCATTTGTTCGGGGGTGTTTTCGCAAGGCATGAAACTGAAAAATTCGCGCACCGAAAAAGACGTTAAAATCCCCAATGCCCTGACCTTTATGGCCGAAGAGCGAGGGACGGTCGACAAAGCCTATCCTGGTGACATCATTGGTATCCACAACCATGGCACCATCAGTATTGGAGACTCATTCAGCGAGGGTGAAATTTTACAGTTCACCGGTATTCCCAGTTTTGCCCCTGAACTGTTCCGCCGGGCGCGTTTGAAAGACCCTTTGAAACTCAAAGCTTTACAGAAAGGTTTGGCACAATTGTCTGAAGAAGGTGCTACCCAGTTTTTCCGCCCGTTGATCAGCAATGAATTGATCCTGGGTGCGGTGGGTGTCCTGCAGTTTGAGGTGGTGGCCTACCGTTTGAAACGGGAGTACAACGTGGAAGCCATATTCGAAAATGTAGAAACCCGCACGGCTTATTGGGTGGATGCGGATGATGACAAGAAGATGCAACAATTCCGCAACAAGAACGAGACTTATCTGGCTGAAGATGCCCACGGTCATTTGGTTTATCTGGCACCATCGATGGTCAACTTACAATTGGCTCAAGAACGTCATCCAGACATCAGATTCCACAACACCACGGAAACTTTAAAACCAAACAAATAGGCTCGGTTTTTTTCAATTTTATACTTGACAAAAAGCGCGATTGATAAGAAAATTCGCGCTCTCGTGGCTATATAGCTCAGCTGGTTAGAGCACAGCATTCATAATGCTGGGGTCGGTGGTTCAAGTCCACCTATAGCCACCACTTCCCTTCCTCTGCCCCAAATCAAAAACCCTTGCCCTAAAACAGGATGACAAGACAATCTTGGCGATTGTGTCGGTCTTTTAGTTCAACCAAGCTGTTGTTTGCGTGATTGATTCTGCGCATCTTTCGAACCAGCATTTATCACTTCCATCGCCTGCTCTGGTAAATTAAAAATCGCATGAACAGCCAGCGCTTATTCGTTATAATGAATGGCATGAAGATTGTTATGCTGATTTCCTGGCTCACCATGACTTTGCTCAGCGACACCACCGAGTGGGTCAAACTGGGTGAAGCTGAAGTCAGTTGGGGGTATAAAACACCCTATCGCATCAACATGATGGCACCCAAGGGCATACATGACCTGGAAGACATTCGCAATGGCGTGCAGCTGATTCAATTTGAATTGGAGTGGTTGGCACCTTTGACACCTCAAGACCAGGTTCGGGACCATTTCAAAACCTTGATTGAATCGCAGCTCGATTCGCCCGAGTCCATCCAGTTCAGCCAAACCTTAATCAATCGCATGTTGAATAAACTGCCTGAGGCCAATCGCTTTGACCGCTGGCAATTTGTCTATTCACCCGACTCTGGCACCCACATTTATATTGACCAACAACAGGTCCACATTCTGATTGGCTCAGAAATCAACCGAGCCCTGTACAATGCCTGGTTATATCGGGATCCTGTCACCACTTCTAAACTGTTAACTCGTCTACTTAAATTAGGAAAATAATGAAAACTAAAAATGTGCTTACCGCATGGGTTTTGCTTGTCTGCAGCCCAATTATTCTGGCCCAGGACACGCCCACCGGCGTGCTCAATGGCAACACCGATGACCGCAACACCATTTATGCCCTTGAACATGCCACCATCCACGTGGATGCCACCCGCACCATCAAGGACGGTACGGTTTTGATTCAAAATGACCGCATCATCGGCATCAATACCCAAGTGCCCAAACAAGCCGTGGTCAAAGACTACACCGGCATGCACATCTACCCGGGTTTTATTCACTTAGATGCTTCGGTGGGTTTACCTGATCCGGACAAACGTCCGCCGTTTTCATGGGGTGGCAAAGAAACCCTGCAAAGCACCACACCCGGTGCCTACAACAGCAACGAAGCCATCAAAGCTTCTTATGATGCTGCCAAACACTACAGCACCGACGCCAAAGGCAACCAAGCCCTGCGCGCCGTGGGTTTTGCTGCTGCCTTAAGTCACCGCAAGGATGGTGTCATCCGCGGTACGTCGGTTTTGACGCATTTGGCTGACCAACCTGAAGAAACCAACATCATCAAAGCACAAGCTGCCATGCACCATGCTTTTGATAAAGGGTCATCCAAACAAGATTACCCCATATCCTTGATGGGGTATGTGGCCTTGATACGCCAAACCTGGATGGATGCCCAATGGTATGCGCAACAGGATGAAATGGTGGATTTCGACCTGGCAGCCATCAATGCACAGCAAAACTTGCCCAAATTCATCGAAGTAGACAACTGGCAACAAACCTTATTGGCTGCCAAGATTGCCAATGAGTTTGATACCCGCTTTGTGGTCAGAACCAGCGCTGATTCCTACAAAAACCTGGACGCAGTGAAACAAACTGGGCAAACCCTGGTGGTGCCACTGAGCACACCTGGAGCGCCTGCCATCCATGATGAGTTGGATGTTTGGAATGTAGATTTTAATGATTTGAAAGAATGGGAAGTCGCGCCCCACAACCCCGCTTATCTGGAGCAACAGGACATCCGCTTTGCCTTGATACCCGATGCTGGCGACAAAGGCCTCAAATCGTTTCTTAAGGATTTGCGCGAAGCCCACAAAAAAGGCTTGAGTCGAGATGCCATACTGGCTTCGCTGACCAGCATTCCAGCGGCTGTTTTGGGGGTCACTGATTTGGGCACCTTGGCCAATAACAAATTAGCCAACCTGGTGGTCACTGATGGGCCGCTGCTGGATAAAAACACCCAAATCGCAGAAACCTGGGTGGACGGACAAGCCTATGAGGTGAGTGGCCTTCCAAAAATTCAATCAGGCGAGTACCAATTATCCGTTAACAACGAAGACCACCGCCTGAAACTAATCAATCAGGGTGGCAAAATTAAACTTTCAGCCACTGACAAAGACAGCGAGCTGAAATACAAGCTGACCACAGCAAGTCAGTTTGTCAACATCGTTATCGAAGACGGTGAGGACAGCAACACCTACGCTGGGGTCATTAACAACCGAGCCATCATGCCACTGGGTGATGCCAACTGGCAAATGAAGCGATTGGGCGACCTGCCTGAAAAAGACGGTGAAGATGAACAAGAAACTGTGGCATTGCCCAGCATTCCTTCACCCTTCTCTGCCTATGGTTTGCACGCAACCGATAACGACGATTCGGTGCTGATTACCGGCGCCACGGTGTGGACCAATGAAACCGATGGCATCCTGGAAGACACCGATGTGTGGGTGGTCGATGGCAAGATCAAAGCCATTGGCAGCGATTTGTCCGCAGACAAAAACACCCGCACCATCGATGGTTCAGGCATGCACCTGACTTCAGGTATTATCGATGAGCATGCGCACATTGCCTTGTTGTCAGTGAATGATGTGGCCGTCAATTCTTCGATGGTGCGCATGCAAGATGCCGTCAACAACCACGACATCAATATTTACCGCAATCTGGCCGGTGGCGTTACGGCTGCACAGTTGCTGCACGGCTCGGCCAACCCCATTGGTGGGCAATCGGCCCTGATCAAGCTCAAATGGGGCGTCCAGTCTCCTGAGGACCTGTTGATTGATGGTGCCGATGGCTACATCAAGTTTGCTTTGGGCGAAAATGTGAAACGCTCCAGAAGCCATGAATCGATTCGTTACCCGCTGACCCGCATGGGTGTCGAACAAGTGTATCGAGATGCCTTCACTCAGGCACGCGCTTATGAACAAGCCTGGGCTGATTACAATAAACTGAGTTCCAGAAACAAGAAAAAAACCACGCCCCCAAGACGTGACCTGGCCATGGAAGCGACCTTGGAAGTGTTGAATCAGGATCGCTTTGTTTCCTGTCACTCTTACGTGCAATCAGAAATCAATATGCTGATGCATGTGGCCGAAGACTTTGGCTTCAACGTCAACACCTTTACCCACATCCTGGAAGGCTACAAAGTGGCCGACAAAATGCAACAGCATGGCGTGGGTGGATCTACATTTGCTGACTGGTGGGCCTACAAGTGGGAAGTGCGCTACGCGATTCCTTACAATGCCGCGCTGATGAATGATGCCGGTGTGGTCACTGCCATCAACTCAGACTCTGCCGAAATGTCACGGCGCCTGAACCAGGAAGCGGCCAAGACCATCAAATATGGTGGTTTGTCAGAGCAAGAAGCCTGGAAAATGGTGACTTTGAACCCTGCCAAATTGTTGCACCTGGATGATCGCATGGGCAGTATCAAGGTAGGCAAAGATGCCGATTTGGTGTTGTGGTCTGAACACCCCTTGTCGATTTATGCCAAGGCAGAAAAAACCCTGGTGGATGGTGTGATGTATTATGACCGCAGCCAACAAGCCACCATTGAAGCCAATATCGCCAAGGAAAAAGCCCGGTTGATTGAACTGAGCAAAAACGCCAAAGGCAAAAAATCCAATAAAAAATCCATGCCGGCCAAATCATACGAATGCGAAAGCATCACCGGCTACCACGAAATTGACCAAATATTCTTTCAGGGAGCAGCACAATGAAAAAATTCATATCCACCACATTACTTCTGGCCAGCATGGCCACCCAGGCACTGCCTCCCAAACCCAACGATAATGCCCCGGTTAGTGAGGTTTATATCAATGCCACCATCCATGTGGGCAATGGCGAGGTTTTGAGCAATGCACAACTGGCCATTGAAGACGGCAAGGTGGTTCGTCTGGGTCATTACAAAGCGCCTTATACGGGCAATGAAATCGATTTAAAAGGCAAACACATCTACCCTGGCTTTATCCTCCCCAACACCAACTTGGGTTTAACCGAGGTCGATTCGGTTAAAGCCACTCAGGACAGCAGTGAGACCGGACAAATCAACCCCAATGTCAGGGCCTTGGTGGCTTACAACACCGATTCAGAACGGATCCCCACCATGCGTTTTAATGGCATTTTGTTGGCACAGACCACGCCTGCAGGTGGCTTGGTCAGTGGCACTTCATCGGTGGTGCAGTTGGATGCCTGGAACTGGGAAGACGCGGCCATCAAAGCCGATGACGGGATGCACGTTAACTGGCCGGCCGAATGGGCCAAAAGGTTTGATTGGGCTACTTTCACCATGCAACTGAAGCAGGACAAAAAGTACCAAGAAAAAGTTAATGCCATTAAAAATTTATTTGCTGATGCCAAGGGCGACACCAGCAACAACAATGTGAAGCTCAATGCCGTAAAACGGGTTTTGAATGGCCAAACCAAGTTGTACCTACACAGTAACAATCCCAAGGCCATCATCGAAGGCATCAACCATTTCCAATCCATCGGTGTCAAAGACCTGGTGTTGGTTACGGGCCAAGCGGCGGGCCAAATCACAGATTTTATTGCCCAATCTGGGGTCAGTGTGATTTTGGAATCGGTGCACTCCTTACCACAACTCAGTGATCACTCAGTCGATGCAGCTTATGCCCTTCCAGCGAAGTTGCAAAAAGCCGGCATCCTGACGGCCCTGAGTTACCCTGGTTCTATGAGTTCACGCAACCTGGCATTCACTGCCGGAACCACCGTGGCTTACGGCAACAGCCCAGAACAAGCTTTACAGATGATTACTTTGAACCCAGCCAAGATTTTGGGTGTTGATAAATCTTATGGATCGCTGGAGATTGGCAAGAGCGCCACTTTCTTTATCAGTGAGGGTGATGCCATGGACATGCGAACAAACGTCATCACCGCGGCTTATATTGACGGTCGGCCGATTGAGTTACACACCATGCAACAGCAGTTGTACGATCGCTTCAAAAACAAGTATGCCCAAGACTGATTCGGGCAATCTTTAAAGCAAAAAAAAGGAGCCATCGGCTCCTTTTTTTTATGCATCATAACGGTATCAAGGGTTATTGAACACTGTTCAACAAAGTCTCGTTAATGGTGATGTCAGCCTGTTCTCTCATGGCTTGAATCAACAGTTGTTGCTCGTTGTTCTTGATGTTACGGGTAATTTGCGCTGTTTCAGCAGACAGATCGCCCAATGCTTCAGTATCTACATCATTGACCGCCAGTAACTTCAATACCACGGCATCGTTACCATTGCCTTTCATGACCTGAGCTTGAACAGACTCACCTGCTGGTCGGGGCAAAGCAAAGACATCTTGGACCAGGTTAAATGGCAAACTTGAACCCGTTCTGGTCACTTCAGTGGCTGTCTGCAGTTCAAGGCCATGTTCTGTGGCCAATTCTGCCAGTGTTTGATTGCCTTCATTCACCTGGGTGGTGATGGTTTCTGCCAAAGTTTTGGCTGCAGTTTCAGCTTTCAGGTTGGTCAGTTCAGCGACGATGGCTTCCCTGACTTCTTCCAAAGGTTTCACTTCAGCTGGCTTGATCTCGTTGATGTGGATGAATGCCACATGGGTATCAGAAAGATTGATCACACCTGAATTAAGCATTTGTTCTTTTACGGTACTCGAAAATGCGGCATTGATGAATTCTCGGTTACTGGCAATGCCTTCACCGCCTGAACGACCAAACAGTTCAGTGGTCTTCAGTTCAACTCCAGTGTTTTCAGCTGCTGATTCTAACCCGCTCTGAGCGTCCAATACGGCTTCAGAGATAGCGTTGGCCTGTTCCAGGAACAAGGTCTCAGAGTCTGTCGCTTGTAGCGCTTGTACAATGTCAGCTTTGACCGCTTCAAAGGGTTCGATTCCAGCATCGCGCACTTCTTCTAATTGAATCAAATGTACACCAAATTCGGTTTCAACAGGATCAGAAACAGCGCCTGTTTCCATGTCAAATAAGGCCTCATCAAAGGCTTCTACCATGTCACCAGGTGACACCCAACCCAAGTCTCCGCCTTGAGAAGCAGAGCCTGGATCTTCAGATTCAGCTTTGGCCAGCTCGGCAAAAGATTCTCCGGCAGCCAAACGGGCTTGGATGTCAGCGATTTTTTCATCGGCATCATCACCAGTAACCAGAATATGAGCCGCTTTGCGCTGTTCAGGTTTGCGGTAACCATCCTTGTTACGCTCATAATACTCAAGTGCTGCTTCTTCAGAAACATCAATATTATTGGCCACTTCTTCGGCGTCCAGTTCAAGGTAGTTAACTGAAACCATTTCTTCTGTCATGTATTGGGCAGAGTTGGCCTGGTAATGACTTTCGATTTCTTCTTCAGTCACTTCCATGTCAGCTTTGAAAGGCTCAGTGGCGATGGTGACATACTCTATGTCACGGCTCTGCTTGTTGAGCATGGCCATTTTTTTGGCTTCCAAAGGTGTCAACACACTGCTCTCACTGACCACGTTGAAAATTGCCGCACTGGCTTGGCTTTCAACGATTTGTTGTTGCAGGGCTTGGGCTGATTGATTGGTTTGGCTTAAAAAAGCAGCATACAGTGTCTTATCGAATTCACCGTTTTCATTTTGAAAGTTAGGCACTTCCTCAATGTATGTTTTGATGTCTTCAGCGGTTACCCGATATCCCGTATCTATAGCCATTTGTTTGGATAATTCAGTGTTGATCATTCGATCCAGCTCACCCCTGCGCATCATGGGCGAGTCAAAATAACTGGGATCCATGTTTTCACCGAATTGTGCCATCATGCGTTGGCGATAATTGTTAAATGCGGTGTTGAACTCTGAAATTGTGATGTTTTCACCATTAACCGTGGCAACCGAATCGTTGCTTGATTGGGTGAAGTAATCTCCAACACCCCACAGGGCGAATGCCATGATCAATACTCCCATCACGATGGTCATGAACAGACCTGAAGATTTTTTTCTAATCCAAGTTAACATAGTTTAATTTCACTCAAAAGTTTTCTAAAAAAAAAGGGTGTCTGAATGACACCCTTTCTTAATGTGGCGGAGCGGACGGGACTCGAACCCGCGACCCCCGGCGTGACAGGCCGGTATTCTAACCAACTGAACTACCGCTCCGAATCTGGTGGGTGCTGAGGGGATCGAACCCCCGACCCTCGCCTTGTAAGGGCGATGCTCTCCCAGCTGAGCTAAGCACCCGATTCAGGGGCGTTAGTTTACTGCGTCTTTAAGTGCTTTTCCAGCTTTAAATGATGGAATTTTTGCAGCAGCGATTTGGATGGTGTCACCAGTTCTTGGGTTACGACCTTGACGAGCTGCACGCTCTTTAACAGCAAACGTACCAAAACCAACAAAAGTCAATTTTTCACCTTTTTTCAGTGAGTCAGTGATGGTGTCTACAACAGCATCAAAGCAGTCTGCAGCAGTTGCTTGTGATACATCAGCATTCTCTGCTACGGCTTTGATAAAATCTTGTTTTTTCATTGTGTGAATCTCCTTCGTCTCGTTATTTAATATTTATGACTGCACAGTCACGAAAGGCGCATTTTATAACAGTTTCGAACGTTTTTGCTAAACTATTTTTAATATTTTATTAACAGGCAAAATACTGCGCAATCTCAAGCATAGCTAGCTTTGAGAAGCAAGCGCTAATGTCAGTTATTAGTGATTCATGCAGAAAACAGCGCAGTAACAATTACCTTAAAAACAATGCATTAACCTTTCATTTTTAATGACTTTTTTCATTACTGATACCGGCAGGCTCTTTCAGCAAGCCGACATCATCTTTGCCCTCATCAGAGGACTTGTCGATGGTGACAATGTGCTTGATTTTTTGCGCCAACGCCAATGTCAGCACTTCATCAATCCATTTCACCGGAACAATTTCTAAATTATCGGTGATTTGTGGCGGCATTTCAGCCAAGTGCTTCTCATTTTCTTGAGGAATGATGACTGTTTTCACTCCACCGCGCAGAGCGGCCAATAATTTTTCTTTCAAACCACCTATCGCCAATACCCTGCCTCGCAAGGTGATTTCACCAGTCATGGCCACTGCTGACTTCACAGGATTGTTGCTCAAAGCAGAAACCAAAGCAGTGCACATGCCAATACCGGCACTGGGTCCATCTTTCGGAGTGGCTCCTTCAGGTACATGCACGTGAATGTCATACTTGGTGAACATCTCGGCCGATACCCCAAACAAGGAGGCCCTGGACTTCACCACACTCAAAGCAGCCTGGATAGATTCTTTCATGACATCACCCAAGTGCCCGGTTAATGACAGTTTGCCTGTTCCTGGATAGACGGCGGCTTCAATTTGTAACAAATCTCCACCCACTTCAGTCCAGGCCAAACCTGTGACATTACCCACTTCGTCGGCTTTTTCGGCAACGCCGAAGCTGACTTTCTTAACACCCAAAAAGTCTTGCAGGTTTTTAACCGACACACTGATGGATTTTAATTTTTTATCAGTCAACAGTTGTTTCACTGCTTTGCGGGAAATCTTAGCGATTTCTCGTTCTAGGCTTCTGACGCCTGATTCGCGGGTATAGTACCTGACGATGTCTTTGATCGCAGCTTTAGACACTTTAACTTCAGATTTTTTCAATCCATGCGCCTTCAACTGTTTCGGCAACAAGTAACGGATGGCAATTTCAATCTTTTCTTCTTCGGTGTAACCCGGTATGCGAATGATCTCCATGCGATCCAGTAACGGAGCCGGAATGTTCATTGAATTGGCTGTGGCGATAAACATCACTTCAGACAAATCAAAGTCCACTTCCAAATAGTGGTCTGTAAACGCATTGTTCTGTTCGGGATCCAATACCTCGAGCAAAGCGGCAGCCGGATCACCCCTGAAATCTCTGGACATCTTATCCAGTTCATCCAGAATCATTACCGGATTACATTTTTTCGCTTTGGTGATGTTTTGTATCACCCGACCTGGCATCGAACCAATGTAAGTTCTTCTGTGTCCTCTGATTTCAGATTCATCAGAAACACCGCCCAGCGAAAAGCGGCTGAATTTTCGGTTGGTGGCACGTGCAATCGATTTACCCAATGAGGTTTTACCCACACCCGGCGGTCCGACCAAACACATGATTGCGCCTTTCATTTTAGGCGTGCGTTGTTGCACTGCCAGGTATTCCAAGATGCGTTCTTTGATCTCATCCAGACCAAAGTGGTCTTCATCCAAGACTTTTTTGGCAAAGTCTAAATCCAGTTTTAACTCGCTGCGCTGTTGCCAAGGCAAAGCCAAGATGGTGTCCAGATAGTTTCTGACCACCGTAGCCTCTGCTGACATTGGCGACATCATCTGTAACTTTTTGAATTCTGAATCCACTTTTTCCTGAGCAGACTCTGACAATTCCGTCTCCTGAATTTTGGCTTCCAAATCGGCAAACTCAGAATGTGAGTCATCAATGTCGGTTAATTCTTTCTTGATGGCTTTGATTTGTTCATTGAGGTAGTACTCACGTTGGTTCTTCTCAATTTGGCCTTTCACGCGACCCCTGATTTTCTTCTCCATGATAATCAGTTCCAGCTCGCTCTCAATCAAGGCCAGGATGTGTTCCAAGCGTTTTGACTCGTCCAGCATTTCCAATAAGGTCTGTTTGTCCTGGTGTTTAATCACCAAGTGCGCAGAAACGGTATCGGTTAATTTGGCCAAATCTTCAATGTTGGTGATGTTGGACAAAATCTCTTTGGGTATTTTTTTGTGCTTTCTGACGTAATCTTTGAAGCGTTCTCGCAATGCCCGCTTCAAGGCTTGGTTTTCACTTTCTTCATAACTGGCAAAGGTCTTCAGTGCCACGTGGTTGGCTTTGAAGTATTGGTCATCAACCAGGTCACTCACGCGAACCCGGGCTTTGCCTTCAATCAAGACTTTGTGGGTGCCATCCTGTAACTTGACCATTTGCAAAATGGTAGACAAGGTACCAATTTCAAAAACGTCTTCGGCTGTTGGGTCATCCACTTCTGATTGTTTCTGCGCCACCAGAATCACTGGGGCATTGTTTTTCATGGCGTTTTCTAATGCCAAAACTGACTTTTCGCGGCCCACAAACAGCGGGACCACCATGCCAGGAAATATCACCACATCTCGCAATGGCAATACAGATACTTTTTCTTGTGGGTTTTGCATAATTCTCTTTTACTCAGTACTTTGGTTGGCAATCTTGCCATACACCAAATAGGGTTTATTACCGTCTTCTATCACTGCCCGGTCAATCACCACTTTCTCAATGTTTTCCTGATCGGGTAGCTCATACATGATTTCCAACAAAGCGGTTTCCATGATGGTTCTCAAACCGCGAGCGCCGGTTTTGCGCGCCAATGCCAATTTCGCAATGGCATCATAGGCATCTTCACGAATTTCCAATTCCACATTTTCCATGTCAAACAAACGCATGAACTGTTTGGAAATCGCATTTTTAGGTTCTTTAAGGATGCGTATCAAGGCTGATTCATCCAGTCGTTCGAGGGTGGCCGAAACCGGCAACCTACCAACAAACTCAGGAATCAAACCATATTTGACCAAATCATCAGATTCCAAGCCTTTGAATATAGCCAACTCAGCCTCGTTCTCTAATTCCGAAGAAACCTCAGCAGAAAATCCAATACCGGTTTTCGCTGAGCGATCTTGAATGATTTTCTCTAAACCAGAAAACGCGCCACCACATATAAACAGAATGTTTTTGGTGTTTACTTGCAAAAACTCTTGTTGTGGGTGCTTGCGACCGCCTTGTGGTGGAATCGAAGCCACCGTACCTTCAATCAATTTCAGCAAGGCTTGTTGAACGCCTTCACCTGACACATCACGGGTAATGGATGGGTTTTCAGATTTACGCGAAACTTTATCAATCTCATCGATGTAAATGATGCCGCTTTCGGCTTTGTCCACATCGTAGTCACAATTTTGCAGCAACTTTTGGATGATGTTTTCAACGTCTTCACCGACGTAACCAGCCTCGGTCAAGGTGGTGGCATCAGCAATGGTGAAAGGCACATTCAAGATGCGCGCCAAGGTCTCAGCCAACAGCGTTTTACCTGAACCGGTGGGTCCAACCAGTAAGATGTTGGATTTAGACAATTCAACTTCTTCGTTGTCGGTGTGATTTGAGCGAATTCTTTTGTAATGGTTGTATACGGCCACAGCCAAAACCTTCTTGGCAGTTTCCTGACCAATGACATATTCATTCAACAAATCATGAATGCGTTTTGGAGTGGGCAGATCTTCCAGACTTTCAGTCAGGGTATCTTCCATCTCATCACGAATGATTTCATTACACAAGTCGACACATTCATCACAAATGAACACGCTCGGCCCGGCAATGAGCTTGGTAACTTCTTGCTGGCTTTTACCACAAAAACTGCAGTGTTTGACTTCTTCTAAACCTTTGTTTTCACTCATTTGATATGACTTAATGTTGTTGTAATACAGGTATGATACAAAAATTGTTCGTTCCTGCCTACAGTGTGGGGTTGATATTATGTGTTTATTGACTGCTATATGAGGGTAATCACAACGGATTCAAGCAGGCTGAGGACCAGAATGGCCAAAAATGTCAGGTATTTTTTCAGGGGAATCGCTGTTGGCCGCGGATCAGCCAAGATAAAGGTCGCTGGGGTGGCCAGTAAATGACCACCCAGCTGGATTTTATATGTTCTTAAGAACGGGTCTCAATCACTTTATCGATGAGTCCATAGGCTTTGGCTTCATCGGCATCCAGGAAATAGTCCCTTTCGCTGTCCTTTTTGATTTTTTCAACTGTCTGACCTGAATGTTTGGCCATCAGCTCACTCATTTTTTGTTTGATTTTCAAAATCTCTTTGGCATGGATGTCAATATCAGTGGCCTGACCCTGGAAACCGCCCAAAGGTTGATGAATCATCACCCTTGAATTCGGTAGCGCAAAACGTTTACCTTCGGCACCAGCATTCAACAGGAAGGCGCCCATTGAGGCCGCTTGACCAATACACATGGTGCTGACATCAGGTTTGATGAACTGCATGGTGTCATAAATTGACATGCCAGCAGTGATGACCCCACCTGGGCTGTTGATATACAAGCTGATGTCTTTGTCAGGGTTATCTGCTTCTAAAAACAGCAGTTGCGCCACAATCAAGTTGGCCATGTGGTCTTCAATTTGACCCACAACAAAAATAATGCGCTCTTTAAGTAACCGTGAATAAATATCAAAAGAACGCTCGCCACGAGCCGTTCTTTCAATCACCATGGGTACCAAGTTCATGATTTCGTCAGTTTTAGTCATGGCTTAGGCCGCTGGTTTCATGATGGCATCAAAAGAAGCTTTTTTCTCTTTGATGTCTACTTGAGACTCAATCCACTCCATGACTTGAGCTTCAATCACATTTTGTTCAACACTGGCCATCAGGTCTTGATTTTGGTAGTACATTTGAATCACTTCTTGAGGCTGCTCAAAAGTTTGGGCAATTTCATTGATCTGCTCTCTGACTTTGGCAAAATCAGTTTTGATGTCCTGCTTTCTGGCAATGTCCTGAATAATCAGGGTGTTCAAAATTCGGGTTTTGGCTTCTTCTTCAAACACGCTGGCTTCTTGCAATGGCGCATCGGCTTGGCCCATTTGTTTGGCTCGCTGTTGTGCTTGCATGGCCATGTGCTGACTTTCTTTCTTGATCATGGAGTCAGGCAGCAAGGTACCTTTGCATTCTGCACGCAGACTTTCCAGTGCTTTTAATTTGAAGGTACTGCCGATGGTTTGAGTCAGTTCACGGGCCAGGTTTTTGCGAATGTCTTCTCTGAACTCTTCTTCGTCACCGCTTTCGATACCGAATGACTTGACGAATTCTTCATCAATCTTAGGCAACTTAGCTTTTCTGACGTCGGTAACCTCAAAGTTGAACTTGGCTTTTTTACCAGCCAATTCAGCCACGTTGAAGTCATTGGGAAATTCCAGTTCCAATTCACCGGTTTCTTTGGCTTTCAAACCAATCAAGGCATCTTTCAATGCGTCAGGAATTTTACTCTCACCCAACAAGATTCCCATCTTCTCATTGCCTTCAGCAGGATATGTTACGTCTTTGCCTTTGGCGCTGTATTCAATGGTTACCAAATCTTTGTTGGCAATTTTTCCTTTGCTTTCTTTCCAGTCCTGCTTTTGTTTTTGCAGGTTTTTAATCATACCATCGATGTCTTTGTCAGTTACTTCAGCCACTTGCTTTTCAATTTTGATGTCAGCAAATTTAATTTCTGGAATTTCTGGCATCAATTCAACTTTGGCCTGAAACTCAAAACCGCCATTATCGGTGTCATCGGCTTTGGTGACTTCCGGAGCAGAAACGATTTCCAACTCATTGTCTTTGATGGCTTTTTCAATGGAGTCTTGCATCAATTGGCCCAGCACTTCTTGTCTGGCGTGTTGACCGAAACGTTGCTTCAAAATGTTTTTCGGAACGCGACCTTGTCTAAATCCTTTCAGGCGCACTTCTTTACCCAGTTCAACCAGTTTTGCGTCAACTTTTGATTGAATGTCATTCGGTTCCAAAGCGATGTTCACCAAACGTTCTAAACCTTCAGATTGATCAATTGAGATTTGCATCTTAACTCCAAGTATATTTCAATAAATATGGTGCGAAAGGAGAGACTCGAACTCTCACATCAAAGATACTGGTACCTAAAACCAGCGCGTCTACCAATTCCGCCACTTTCGCGTATGTGTAAATTTTGATGAGGAATGAGTCATATGGGGTGGCCGATGGGGCTCGAACCCACGACAACCAGAATCACAATCTGGCGCTCTACCAACTGAACTACGGCCACCATATGAATGTCCCGCCTGGCGCGCCCGGCAGGACTCGAACCTGCAACCCTCGGCTTAGAAGGCCGATGCTCTATCCGGTTGAGCTACGGGCGCATTGCGGTTTCAGTAAAATGGTCGGGGTAGAGAGATTCGAACTCCCGACCCACTGCTCCCAAAGCAGTTGCGCTACCAGGCTGCGCTATACCCCGACGTATTCACTCATTTCATCAAGCTGGCGAATTTTAATACCTAAAACCACCAAGTTCAATGATAAAATGAGGTTTATTGTTCATATTTCAATGAACGTTTGACCGACTAAAATTCCATCGAAGCCAAACTAAAGATGGCGCGCCCGGAAGGATTCGAACCTCCGACCACCTGGTTCGTAGCCAGGTACTCTGATCCAACTGAGCTACGGGCGCTCAAGGGTTGCGAATTATCTTGCTTTTTAAACTTCAAGTCAACAATAATTCAAATCATTTTTTTGTTTCCGATTAAAGGTCGCAAACAAATGGCGGAGAGTGAGGGATTCGAACCCTCGATGGGCTTTTGACCCATACTCCCTTAGCAGGGGAGCGCCTTCAGCCGCTCGGCCAACTCTCCGTAACACGTTTCTGGGCTTTTTAGACTTGGTGACCAGATTCAAGTAATCTGGGTGTGAATGTTCAACTGGCATTTATCAACACAGTCGAAAACAGCACCACAGAAAGGCCGGATATTTTAATTCAATCCGACCAAAATGCAAGTTTAAATTAGAATCAGTTATTGATTTCCGAGGTTGTCTTCATCCAAATCCGGACTAGACTCTTCCTGGTCTTGTGGCGCAGCGGCATCGACCACTTGTTCATTTTTGATTCGCTCATAGATTTCTTCTCGATGAACAGCAATTTCTTTAGGTGCATTGATGCCTATTCGCACCTGATTGCCTTTGATGCCCAACACCGTGACTGTAACATCATCTCCTATCATCAATGTCTCACCTACTCGGCGTGTCAAAATTAACATTTGTATTCTCCTTTTGTTAGTTAAAAGTCCCTCGGGAAGAACTTCAGAAACAAGTCTTTGTGTTTGTAATTTAACTCGTTTCTTTATTTAAATTAGACTATATTTCAGGCTGAAATTGAAGTCTTATTTTGACATATTCTCAACCCAATACTTTTCTGTTTCGTCCATCGCAAGCTGTAATTCTTCACGACTGGCTTCACCGCCACCTTGAGCAAAGTCAGGTCGACCGCCGCCTCGACCACCAATCTGAGCCAGGAGGTGTTTGATCACATCGCCGGCTTTGATATTTTGGGTCAGGGATTTGGTCACTCCGACCAGCACCTGCACTTTATCATTGTTGTGGTTTGCCAATACAATCAAACCTTGCTCATGCTGACTTTTAAAAGCGTCAATGGCATCTCGCATCACATCCAAATCAGACTGTGATAGCACCGCATACAAGTAAGTCACACCATCAACCTCACGGGCTGACTCGCTGAGGTTGCCCATCGAATCACTGGCTTGCGCTTTCATGAACTCATCAATTTGTTTTTCCAACGCCTTGTTTTGTTCTTGTAAAGCTTCTGTGGATGCCAGTAATTGTTCTGGTTTAACCTTCAACTTCTGTGCCAACTGTCTCAATACTGTACTTTCTTGCTGGGCTGCAGCCAGTGCGGCTGCACCTGTTACGGCTTCAATCCTGCGAATTCCAGAGGCCACTGCCACTTCATCGACGATTTTAAAAAAGCCAATGTCGCCGGTGCGTGAAACGTGCGTGCCGCCACACAGTTCGATTGAGAAGCCACCAAAGTCCATGACCCTGACATGTTCACCATATTTTTCACCAAACAAAGCCATGGCACCGTACTCAATGGCGTCGTCATAACTCATTTCTGAATCTTTGGCTGGATGATTGAGGCGAATGACTTCATTAACCTTGGCCTCAATTTCATGCAATTGTTCTGCACTGATGGGTTGGTCATGAGAAAAGTCAAAGCGCAACTTTTCCGCATTGACCAAAGAACCTTTTTGTTGGACATGCGTACCGAGCACGTCACGCAACACTTTGTGTAACAAATGCGTCGCTGAATGGTTCAAGATCACCTCTTTGCGGTGTTGCTGATCAACGTCAGCTGTCACCGAGTCGCCGGTGGTGATGGTGCCTGAACGGACGGTAACCTGATGCAAATGAAATTGACCAGCCGCTTTTTGGGTGTCACTGACCTCGGCTTCAAAATGGCTGTTTCTGATCCAGCCAATGTCACCAACCTGGCCACCTGATTCTGCATAAAATGGCGTTTTATCCAGTACCAACATGCCAGATTCTCCGGTTTGCAGCTGATCGGTTTCCTGGCCTTCTCGAATAATCTTAAGGATTTCACCCTGATCTTCACAACGATCATAACCAGTGAAATCGGTGGGCGTTAACGATTGAATCAATTCTGCTGAAATCTGGTTGCTTTGGGTAAATTGTTTGCTGGACCTGGAACGCGCTTTCTGCGCCTCCATACAGGCTTCAAAAGCCGGCAAATCGACTTCACGGCCATCTTCTCTGGCCACATCCTGAGTCAGGTCCAATGGAAAACCGAAGGTGTCATACAGCTTGAAGGCGACCTCCCCGCTGACGGCCTCACCTTCAGCCAACTTTTCAGTGGCTTTGCGGTATTCAACCATGCCGGTCCCCAAGGTTTCAGAAAACTTGGTCTCCTCTTTCTTCAAGGCTTTTTGGATTGGGTTTTTCTGTTCATCCAATTCTGGATAATCAGCCGCCATGACATCACACAAAGGCTGGACCATTTGATGAAAAAACAAGCCAGAGGCACCCAGTTTGTGTCCATGCCGTGCTGCCCGCCTGATGATGCGTCTGAGCACATAACCACGCCCTTCATTGGACGGCAGTACCCCATCAGCAATCAAAAAAGCACAAGTTCTGATGTGATCGGCAATCACTTTCAAAGAAGGATTTTGCAAATCTTGTGTACCAGTCAGTTCGGCCGCGTGTTTGATCAGGTGTTGAAACAGGTCAATGTCGTAGTTGTTGTGCTTGCCTTGCATGATTGAGGCAATACGCTCCAGACCCATACCCGTGTCTACACATGGACTCGGCAAAGGCTCCAGCGTGCCATCCGGTTGTTTGTCGTACTGCATGAACACCAGGTTCCATATTTCAATGAAACGATCGCCATCTTCTTCAGCTGTGCCTGGAGGGCCACCAGCAATGTCCTCACCGTGATCATAGAAAATTTCTGTACAAGGGCCACATGGTCCGGTGTCTCCCATTTGCCAGAAGTTATCTTTGGCACCAATCCTGGATATCTTGTCGGCAGGAAAGCCAATCTCATCGCGCCAAATTCGCTCCGCTTCATCGTCTTCTTCAAAGACTGTGACCCACAGCTTGTCTACCGGCAAACCCAACTCCTTGGTCAAAAAGTCCCAGGCGTACTGAATGGCTTCACGCTTAAAGTAATCACCAAAACTGAAGTTACCCAGCATTTCAAAGAAGGTGTGGTGTCGCGCGGTGTAACCCACTTGATCCAAATCATTGTGCTTACCCCCTGCCCTGACACAGCGCTGTGATGAAGCTGCCCGCGTATAAGAACGCTTTTCGGCACCCAAGAACACGTCTTTGAACTGTACCATGCCGGCATTCACAAATAACAAAGTGGGGTCATTGCCCGGAATCAGAGAACTGCTTTTAACAGCCTGATGCTGATGTTGCTCAAAAAACTTCAGAAACTGGGTTCTGATTTGCTGGGTGGTTAACATAGGTCTGGCTAAATTCGAATTAAGCCCGAAATTTTATTGAACACCCCGTTAATATACAACCTTTAAATCCACTCAGACCGAATCACTCTGCAGTCAAGTCGTGGTTTTCAAACCGCAGCAAGTCTTCAGGTGTATCAATGCCGTGGGGCATGGGCGCCACTGCGGCAGCGGCCACAATGGTGTCCCCTTGAGACAAAGCACGCAATTGTTCCAATGATTCCAGTTGTTCCAAAGGGCTGGGCTCGGTCGCAGCAAAACGCTGTAAAAAGGCCACTTTGTACATGTACAAGCCGATGTGGTGCTTGTAGGTTATGCCACTGGGTAACGGCAAAGACAAATCAATTGGCTGCTTAAATTCTTGTTGTGACCAGGGAATGGGTGCACGAGAAAAATAAAGGGCGCGTTGCTTATCATCAGTCACCAGCTTCACCACATTGGGATTCATCAAATCAGCCCTGTTATTGATGGTCTGGTACAAAGTGCCGATGCTGGCTTCTGGATGCTGTTTCAGGGTGGTGATTACTTGCTGGATGTTAGCAGCCGGTATGTTGGGTTCATCGCCCTGGTAATTCAATACCCAGGTTGACTCATCCCAAGCCATGATGCGGGCGCATTCGGCGATGCGGTCAGTGCCACTGGGGTGATTAGGGTCTGTCATGACCACTTCATGGCCATGGCTTTTAACTAACTTGGCGATGCGCTCATCGTCTGTGGCCACCACCACTTGGCGGGCATTGAGGCGCTTGGCAGACTCAATGGCCCATAAAATCAAGGGCTTACCCTGCAGTTTTAACAGCGGCTTACCAGGCAAACGAGTTGATCCATACCTGGCTGGGATACACACCACAAAATCGAAGTCACTCATTGCATCACCCGAGTCACCAATTGACTTAAGGCCTGTGTGGTTTCCTCAGGCATGGTGATCTTGAGCTTGACCACCCAGACATTGGGCAAATCCAGTTGCGCACATTTCACCGCATCCTTTTCAGTGATCAACACCACACTGTCTTGGTGTGGCTCAAAATCAGCTGCCGTAATCTGATGGTGATCAGGTAAGGGGTGTTTGACAATGGCCAAACCAGCAGCTGCCAACATAGAGAAAAAACTGTCGGGGTTAGCAATACCCGCCATGGCCACCACTTTTTGGCTGCGAAAATCGGCAATGGGCTTGGTTTCACGGCTGTGATTCAAGCGTTGTATTTCATCGATGGCCAGTTGGTAATGTTGCTGCCCGTGCATGTACCCCTTGAAAACCACCAGATCAACTTCATTGAGCCGCTCCAATGGCTCACGCAATGGTCCAGCTGGCATCAATAAGTTGTTGCCGGTGCGCCACCGGGCATCAATCATCACAATTTCAGCTTGGCGACCCAAGGCATAATGTTGCATGCCATCATCGGCAACGATGACATTGACGTTGTGGCCTTTCAACAAAGACTGTCCTGCTTTGACTCGGTCTTTACCTACCACCACTGGACACTGGGTTTTTTTGGCCATCAACAATGGCTCATCACCACTGGCGGCAGGATCGGCATTGGCGGTCACAAACATCGGCTCGACCTTGCGCTTACCGCCGTAGCCACGCGAAATGATGCCTGGACGGTATCCCATGGACTTCAAGTATTCTACCAGCCACATCACCATCGGTGTTTTGCCACCGCCACCGGCAGTGATGTTACCAACCACAATAACAGGGGCTTTTAATTGGTGGATTTTGCACAAGCCAACCTGATAACACCAGCGCCTGACTCCGGAGATCAGTCCAAAAAATCGCGCAGCGACTTTGGCCCCCCAACTCACTGGTGAGCCTCCATACCATCTTTCTCGGATCTTCTGTTCATTCATGGGAAGCCCTGGTAGGAACTCCAGCCATTTGTTGGCTTTGTTGTAGTTGGGCATATATGCCAGGCTGTTGCAACAATTCTTCGTGGGTGCCGGTTTGCCTCACCCGGCCCTGTTCAAGTACCACCACCTGGTCCACGCCTTCAATGGTGGACAAACGGTGTGCAATCACCAAAGTGGTGCGGTTTTTCATCAGTTTCTCTAGGGCTTGCTGGATGTGCTTTTCCGATTCGGTATCCAGGGCCGAAGTGGCCTCATCTAGTATCAGTACTGGTGCATCTTTTAATATGGCCCGAGCAATGGCAATGCGCTGTCGCTGTCCGCCAGACAGGCGGGTGCCGTTATCGCCCAGTTGGGTATCCAGTCCTTGGGGCAACTGCTCAATAAAGGGCCAAGCATTGGCTTGTTGGGCGGCCTTGATGACTTCGGCTTCAGTGTGACCAGATTGGGCACCATAAGCGATGTTGTTGCGCACCGTGTCATTGAATAACACCACTTCTTGGCTGACTACCGACACATGATCGCGCAAACTGGATAAAGTAAAGGATTGAATGTTTTTGCCATTGATCAAAATTTCACCACCGGTCACATCGTAAAACCGCGGCACCAGATTCACCAGCGTGGTTTTACCACCACCTGAGGGGCCGACAAAAGCCACACTTTGGCCGGCTTTGATGTTCAGGTTGATATCCCGCAAAGCAACTTTTTCTTCATCGTAGGAGAAATTGACCTGTTTGAACTCGAAACCAACCTGCGCCGCGGAAAAGTGCTCACTGCCGGTGTCTTTTTCCTCGTCTTCTTGCAGCACATGCATAACACTGTCTGCGGCAGCCAAGGTGGTCTGTATGGTTGAAAAAACCGCTGACAGGTTTTTAATGGTTGGCATCAACGCCAACATGGCCATCATAAACGACATGAAATTAGCGGCACTCATACCCGATGTCGCTGCCACATACATAATGAATGAAAGCGCCACGGCGACCAACATCAGATTGATTGACGACATCACTTCCTGGGTGGCCACGATCTTGACTTGTAACTGGCGATTGGTATTGATGTTTTTGGCAAACTTTTTGGCTTCGTCGGTTTGTCCTTTAAATATTTTGACGATTTTGTGGCCTTTGACCACTTCTTCCACGGTTTGGGTGATGTCTGCTACCGACCTTTGGATGCCGTGGCCAATGCGTCGAAAGCGTTTGTTCACCAAACGAATGATCAGGCCAATGACAGGAAATGCCACGAACGCCGCCAGTGCCAATTCCCAAGACCAATAAAACATCACGGCCAAATAAAAAATGACGGACAAGGCTTCACGAATGATCAACACAAAGTTTTTCGACACCCCGTTGGCCATTTGTTCAATGTCGTAGGTGATTCTGGAAATCAAACCACCTGCTGAATGCTTGTCATAAAATTTTTGCGGTAACTTCAGGTACTGACCAAACACTTCTGAACGCAAATCATTGACCACTTTGCGGCCTACCCAGGTGAAACCGTAGGAAGCAGCAAAATTTCCCACGCTGCGAACCAAAAACACGGTAATCACAAACAGAGGAATGAATTTAATCCACATGGGATCGCTTAACTCAAAGGCTTTTTCTAGGATAAATGACAAAGACCAAATAAAAAAAGCTTTCATCGAAGCATCGACGATGGCACCCAATATCGCCAGCCCAAAGACCAGGCGATAGGGTTTCACATAGCGTAACAAACCCAGATAGGTTGACTGGTGATCAGGCTGGTTCACTGACTGTCGCTGGTTTGGGTGGTGGCCATGGAAACTTTTTCAAAGCCCAAATTACCCAACACATCCATGGCCATGACCACGTGCTTGTGGGCGACATTGGCATCGGCTCTGATGATGACTGGCATGCTGCGGTCATCTTTAACCACATTGATAAGGGCATTGCTTAAATTTTGTCTTTGGGCGTTGACCAATTCATTGTTGTTGACAAAAAACACCCCTTTTTGACTGATTGAGATGACCAAATCGTGTTGTTCTGAAGGTTGGGACTTGATCGTGGCCTCGGGTAATTCAATTTTCAACTTGGCCTGTTTTTCAAAAGTGGTGCTGACCATGAAAAATATCAGCAACAAGAAGACCACATCAATCAAAGGTGTTAAATTGAGTTTGTTGCCTTCGGTTTGTTGGTTGGTAAACTTCATGCTTGTTTTTGGCTGATGGCATCAATCAGTTGCATGACCTGTTGTTCCATGACAATGGTCTGGTCGGCGATTTTGTTTTTGAAGTGACGAAAAAACAGCACAGCAGGAATGGCCACAATCAACCCGGCGGCGGTGGTGGTCAACGCCTGTGAAATGCCTCCGGCCAGCTGATTGGCATTACCGACACCAAATTCCATGATGTTGGCAAACACTTTCATCATACCGATGACCGTACCCAACAAACCCAATAAAGGTGATACCTCGCCTATGGCGTGCAACCAATTCAAGGGTTTTTCCAACTGATGAGAAACGTGGCGTCCGGCATCTTCAACGGCTTCGATGATGATTTCGCGGGTTTCATCTCTTTTGCGCAAGGCCACCGCCATCAAGGTTCCCAAGGGCGAAGTGGCAGCCAACTGATCGATGTGTTTGTTGTCCAGGTTTTTCTTTTTGGACCATTCGATGACTTGGGCTGGCAACTCTTTGGGAATGATTTCCTGGTCTCTCAGACTCCAGAACCGTTCTCCCACGATCATCATGGCCAACGCCATCAGGATCAGTAGGAAAATCATCACAACACCACCACTGCTGACAATCTCAAACACTCAGATCACTCCTGTCTCGTTTCAAAAATCATCGTATTGTAACGATTGATTAAGAAAATTTCTGTAAAGAATTCAACTAACTCATGCCGACTGTCTATAACAGCAATACAATCACCAGTGAACCCCACGCATCAAACTGGCAAAAGCCATTTGTTCCGGCGAAACCTCACGTGGCTGACTGTCTTTATCGCCTTTGGCCGCCGCCGAATCAGGAAACATATTAAACGCTGTGTTCATCATCACTTCCATGGACTTGGGTGCCAAGGCGTGGATTACTTGCGCAAACACACCCAAACGGGTGGCAATCCGTTGTGGCCGGCGAATGATGGCGTCCTTGATAAACAAAGCCGCTTCTTCGGGCGAAATGGTGGGAACGTTGTTATACATTTTGGTGGGTGCAATCATCGGCGTACGCACCAGCGGCATGTTAATCGTGGTGAATGCCACATTCAAATCATTGTATTCTGCTGCTGCACACCTGGAAAACGCATCCAAGGCCGCTTTCGATGCCACATAGGCCGAAAACCGGGGAGCATTGGTCAGTACACCAATTGAAGATATGTTAATGACCTGTCCAAAACGGCGCTCAGCCATGCCAGGCAAGAACCCCATAATCAGGCGCAAAGACCCAAAATAATTCAAATCCATGGTGCGTTGAAAGTCATGAAATCGCTCGTAAGACAAAGCGATTGATCTTCTGATTGAGCGACCGGCGTTGTTCACCAGATAATCGACGCCACCCAAATCTTTCAGCACGTCCTCAACCAGTTTGAGGGCGGATTTTTCATCTGACAAGTCTGCCGTATATGACGACACCTTAACCCCTTTTTTCTTCAAGACTTTTGCTGTTTCATCAAGCTTTTCCTTGCCCCTGGCGACAATGATTAAATGGGCACCGGCATCCGCCAGCATCTCGGCCACCGCCAAACCAATGCCAGATGTAGCACCAGTCACCATCACCCGCTTGTCTTTAACCCGTCCTTCCAATGATTTATCAATGAACAGGTCAGGATCCAGATTGCGTTCCCAATAATCCCATAAACGCCAGGCATACTTTTTCAGTTTCGGCAGTTTGATACCAGAGCCTTTCAATGCTTTTTGGGTCTCACGGTCATCAAAACGCGTGGGGTAGTTGATGAATTTAAGCACACCTGGGGGAATGCCCAAATCATTGAATATTTGCGCCCGAATGCGTTTGACCGGCGATAACATCATCAAACCCTGTTTCACTGCGCCTGGAATGAAATTAAACACCCGGGCATCAACCCGCATGTTCATCTGCGGAGCATTGGCCGCATCAGCAAATATATTCAGCACCGTACCGATGCGCTTGGGATTGGGGTCAGTGATATGAAAACAACCGCCATCAAGGCCCTTCTTATGTGAAATGTGGTCAATCACATCCACCACATAGTCGACTGGCACCATGTTCAATCGCCCGCCTTCAATACCCATCATCGGCATCCATTTGGGGAAGGTGTTGCGTAATTTTTGAATCAGCTTGAAGAAATAATAAGGCCCATCTATCTTATCAATCTGGCCCGTTTTTGAATGCCCCAAGACCATGGCTGGGCGGTAAATGCGGAATGGAATCTGACAGGTGTGTCTGACCACAGCTTCGGAGTCATGTTTGGTTTTAAAATACGGGTGATCCAAGCCTTCGGCTTCTTCAAACATGTCCTCACGAAACACCCCAGGATACATACCAGCCGCAGCAATAGATGACACGTGGTGAAAACACTTGGCTTTGATGGCTTCGGCCAGGTGAACGGCATGCGATGTACCATCGACATTGGTAGCCATCTGCTCTTCTAGGCTGGCGCTCATGTCATAAATCGCTGCCAAGTGGTAAAAGTGTTTGACCTTGCCGGCCATCATGTCACGGTTCTTTTTACTGACACCCAAGCTGTTTTTGGTGAGGTCACCAGTGATCAAATCAATGCGTTTCATCGGAGCGTCCATCTCTTCCAGCATTTTGTTCAGTTTCTTTTTAGATCCCGAACGCACCAACAAATAAATGTGCCCTGATCTGGCAAACAGTTTTTCTAACAAATGCCGGCCGACAAATCCAGTGGCGCCCGTGATGAAGTATGACATTAATTTTCTCCCGTTAAATGATTGACCGATAAACTAAAATCGTGTCAAATGAAGCTTATCCAATTTTCCGATTATCTTACCATGACTGATTTAAATGATGCATTTGAGAATGCTCAGAAAGAAGTAAAAAATTTATCGAAGCGGCCCGATGATGCCACTTTGTTGAAGCTGTACGCTTTGTACAAACAAGGATCCAGTGGTGATGTGTCAGGCGATAAACCCGGCTTTTTTGATTTTGTGGGCACCGCCAAATACGAAGCTTGGGAAAAACTGCAAGGCACCAGCCAAGAAGAAGCCAAACAACAGTACATTGATTTGGTTGGCAAATTGAGCGGCTGAGTGACCACCAAGGAACGCATATTGGCCACCGCCCTCAGGCTATTCAATGAAGAGGGCGAACCGAATGTCACCACCAATCACATTGCCGATGAAATGGACATCAGCCCAGGCAACCTGTATTACCACTACAAAAGCAAGGACGACATCATCTGGCAGATTTTTCTGGCCTATGAAAAAAACATCAAAGCCGTTTTAGAATCACCGGACCTCGATAACGCCTCAATGAAGGACATGTGGTTGTACCTGAATATGGTCTTCGATGTGATTGTTGAGTACAGGTTCTTGTACCGGAACCTGATTCAATTGATGAACCGCATTGAATTCCTGAAGCGCCATTTTCGCCACATCCTGGCCCTCAAGTCACAAACCGCCCTCAACATCCTTGAACAACTCAGAATCGATGGCTTGATACAGGCCGACCAACGCACCACAGCCAACCTGGCCGACCAAATCGCCCTCACCTCAACATTCTGGTTGAACTATTCTGTGGCGATTTTTGATGACAATTTTGATGAACAGAAGAAATTATCCCACGGCATCTTCCACATCCTGCAAATGATTGCCCCATTCCTGGACGACAAACAACGGGCTTTCTTGGACGAGTTGTCCAAGCAGTTTTTATCCTGATCAATCGTTTGACAACTTAAACAGATAAAACATGTTCGAATCACGGTTAATATGGGTCACGTCTAACCCGTTGAAAGTTTCACTGGTGTAAAATCTGAATTCAGCAGCCCCAATGTCTTCATAATACAATTTGAGTGGACCGTAAGAGGGTCTGACAAAAAGTGATCCGTAACAATAGGGTTTCACCATAAAATCCATGCTGCCTACACTGAGAACTTTTGTACAAAAAAATTTCAGACTCAAATCATCATTTGAGCTGTCATCTTCATACTGTCTGGCATCGTAGAGTCGAGGATCCGGGGGTGACTGATAAGCATTCAAATCAAACGGCCTCAATTTAACCATTTCAGAAGCTTGGTGCTGTTCATCAACAATAACCCAGGATCCTTTTTGATCAGGAAATTGATACGATTCACCACCTATGGTTTTGTGATGTGTTTCAAATACTTCCAAGCCGTACACGAAAGCCTGAATTGACTTTTCAGGACCAGCATCAATGCTGACTGTGCCCAGGTTGGTTCCCTGTAATTGAATGGCTATGTTTCTCGGCTCAGCAACCTGACCAGTAGTCACATCAACTGAATTAACAGGAGAGCCGCCGCTGGGGGTATACAGGTCAGCCTCCATCAAACCGTTCTCATCAAATTGACCACTGGCAATTTGCCAGGTGGCCTGCCCTTCGTCGTTGTAACTGTAAACCAATACCACCGTGTAACCACCCTGGGTGCGCATCACCAAGCCACTACCAATGGCTGGATCATCATGGGTGCGCCAATAGCCATCGGCTGGTAACAATCGGCGGTCCTCGTTCAGCCGAAATGCTTCGTATTTTTCGAAAGGCTCGGTTTCATTTTGATACAAAGTCATGCGCTGGTTGCCCAAATCATTTAAAGATATTTTCATTTGACCCGAACCTGAATTGCCCCGGTTTACAAAACAGACATCACTGTTCAGGCAATTGATTGCCCATCCATTGGTAGAATGATGGTTACTTTTGTAACTGGATACAATCCTTATCACAGCGATGGGTGGATTGATATAAGGATATGGTTCCAAATCAAGAATGTATGACTCACCGGTTTCTTGACTACCCAAAACCCAAACTCCTGTTAAAATCGGATGATCATAAATAGCACCTACTCCGTAATGTGATGCAGTAATAATCTTAGAATCTGATTCGTCAATTGACAAAGTACCAATTTGGCTGCCAGTAAATTCAACCACCATTTGGTGACTGGTTCCATCTAATTCTGCCGCCGATGGGTCTGTTTGAGTCAGGTAGCTGCCATTGGTGGTGGTGACCAATTCAACTTCAAGCACACCATTTTCATCCACTTGCCCCGAACCAATGTACCACACGTTCTTGCCTTCTTCGTCATAGGTAAACACGCTGACCAAGGTGATGTCTCCCTGGGTTGCAAACATCAGGCCGCTGCCAATTTCAGGGTCATCGGTGGTGTTCCACAAACCATCAGCTGGGCGAATGGCTGCCAACGAAGTAGTTGTAACAAACAGGAGAGCGAATAATAAAACCGTCTTCATGTAGACATAAACTCAATTAATTCATGTACATGATAGCAAAATTCTAAGTCGGCTTCACCCTTGGCAAACAGGATTTAACCGATGACTCGAGTACCAGGGAGTTGTTCAACCAGATCAGTTCCCAACAAGGTGCTGGGGGTGTGGTAACCAGAAGCGCCGGCATGAGCACCCAGCAACGCTTGCGCCACCAGCACCGAACCATCGGCTGTGACTTCGTAGCCGTTGGCCACTTCGATGCGGTATTGTTTGGCTTCGCCTTGGGCGTTTTTAACCTCACCCCAAACAAAAGTGGTTAACTTGGCGCGGGTGGCTTCATCAGGCCCTTTGACCTTTTTCTCAACCCGCTTTTTGAGAAAACTCTGTACCAAGCCCAGTTTCAAAATGGGTTTGATCCAATTCAGCCGTTTCAACTGTTTGACCATTCCCGGTGAACTGGGAATGTAAACTTCAATGTTGGGAATCCCGGTGTTGTGGTAGGCCGTGGACACATCACCCCAAGGAATGGTCATGGCCAGTTTTTCCCCACCACCAAAATCAATCTTGCGGGTTTTCGCTGCCAGTGGCACGGTTTTGATTTCACCATCAACCCGGACCTTGCCGCCGTTGGGTAAAGCTTCTACCGAAGTTTTTGCTGTGCCTGGGCTGAAACCCGAGCGCGAATCAAAGCCCAAGGCCAAGTGGGTGGCATCCGACATCATGGCTTTTAACTTTCCAGCCACACAATCGGTCGGTATGACATCAAATCCCACACCCGGGCACAACACCACCCCACGGTCTTTGGCGGCTTCATTGAGACTGGCAGCGGCTTCAAACACGTCGATTTCACCGGTGATGTCGATGTAATGGGCTTGTTGTTTTAAACAGGCTTGCATCATCACATCGGCTGTTTGTGAAAAAGGTCCTGCACAGTTCAGCACCAAATCCATGCCAGCGATCAAGGCATCAGAGTCTGACAACGACTGGATATCAAAAACCCGGTGTGGCAAATCATATTTTTTGGCCAATGCCTCCACTTTGTCTTGACTGCGACCTGCCACCACCGGTTGCATACCAGCAGCAACGGCCTTGGCCACAACCAATTGACCGGAGTAACCGGTGGCACCATATATCATCCATTGTTTGTTAGCTTCAGTCATTTGAACATCCTCTTGATCATCTTCAGTTTTTGTTTGTAGAAAAAGGTTGGGAACCACCTGGACAGGCGGTATTGCCAACGGGTGGTACCGTCACACAGCACCATAAATTGTCGTTTATTGATAGCGGTCAATATCATGTTTGCAACATCGTCAGCGGTATACTGAGAATTTTCCATCCAACGGTTGATTTGGTTTTTCACCTTATCGCTGCTGCCATACATAGATGATACCAGATTGGTCTTGAAAAAGGCGGGACAAACCACCGACACATGGATGTTATCAGCGGCCAATTCACAGCGCAAAGTCTCACTCAATGCCAACACCCCGGCTTTGGCCACATTGTAAGAGGCCACCCCAGGTGCCAACGCAATCGCCGCAAATGAAGCGATGTTAACCAAGGCAGCGTCTGGACTGGATTGCAGCGCTGGTATGAAAGTCTTGCAGCCATTAACCACGCCCATCAGGTTGATTTGCCATTGCCGCGTCCATTCATCATCGGTGGTGTCCATCAAGTTGCCTTGAGAACCCACGCCCGCGTTGTTGACCATCACATCTACCCGGCCGTAATGCCTCATCACTGCCGCATAGCTGTCTTGCCAATCTGCTTTCGAACTGACATCACAATGAAAATAGGCCGCATCGATGTTTTGAGCCTGCAGCTTCGAAACCTCAGTCAATCCCAATTCATCCTGTACATCCAAAACGGCGACGCTGTAGCCACTTTGACCGGCCGCTTGTGCCAAGGCCAAACCTAAACCACTGGCCCCACCGGTGATCACCATGACTTTGATGTTATTGTTATTTCTTACCATTTGGGCATCTTACCAAAAAAAGCGAACAATCACTCGCTTTTTGTTATAATCAAAAAAAACCAACCTGAGACCCTATGCCAAGCCAAAATTTCACCGCCATGCTGACCCAAATCTCGTCCATTATCAACGATCAGGTCATCCCCTTGGAACCACTGCTTTTAAGCCCAAAATGGCATGATTTGTACGATCAGTTAGCACAAATCCGCAACCACGTAAAACAGCAAAACCTGTGGGCGCCGAACTTACCAGCCTCAGTGGGTGGCATGGATTTGACCACCGAACAATTGGCGCTGATTGCTGAATTGACCGGCCAATCACCGCTAGGCAACTATGCTTTTGGTAACCAGGCACCAGATGCCGGCAATGCCGAACTGTTGCACTTGTATGCCAATGATTTTATCAAATCTGACTTTTTATTGCCCTTGGCCAATGGCGAGATTCGCAGTTGTTTCGCCATGACTGAACCCCACACGGCAGGTTCAAACCCCACCCTGCTCGATACCCGCGCCGAATTGATTGATGATCATTGGGTCATCAATGGCCGCAAATGGTTCACCACTGCGGCTGATGGTGCAAAATTCACGATTGTTATGGCCATCACTGAACCCGATGCCGCCAAACACCAACGCGCCAGCATGATCATTGTGCCGTTGGATAACCCGGGTTACCACAACCTCAGAAACATTCCGATCATGGGGCACAGCGGCGAAGGGTACTTTTCCCACAGTGAGGTTGAGTTCAAAGACTGCCGGGTGCCTGCCAATCATTTGATTGGTAACCGCGGCGAAGGATTTAAAATGGCTCAACAGCGCTTAGGACCCGGACGCATCCAGCACTGCATGCGTTGGATCGGTATAGCCAAGCGTTGTATTGATTTGATGTGTCAACACGTCAAATCCCGCAGCATCACTCCCACCAGCACCCTGGCTGACCAACCCTTGATGCAAGCCAAAATTGCTGAATGCCATGCCGCCATGCACGCTTCGCGGGCGCTGGTGATGGAAACCGCACGCATCATTGATGCCAGTGGCTATGCTGCTGCCAAGCACCACATTTCGATGATTAAATTTGAAGCAGCCAGCATGTTACAATCTGTGGTCGACACCACCTTACAGTCGCTGGGTGCCCTGGGCATGACCGATGACCGCATTGTGGCGTATTTTTATCGGGAGGAACGGGCTGCAAGGATTTATGACGGCCCGGATGAAGTCCACAAATTATCACTGGCCAAAAGCCTGCTTAAAACTTAAACAAGCTAACAATGAACCTCAGTTATGAAACTTTTATTCAAGAGTTCGATGCCTTGATTGGCGATGAATGGACGTGCCTGTTTGATTTGTATCATAAAAAACTGAATTTAAAAAACCGCAACATCGCGACCCGCAAGTTCAAAACCATCATCGAGTCGGTCTTTAAACTGTCTCAAACCAAGGGTTTTCAAGCCATGACCTTGCGCGACCTCAGCCAAGAATCTGGCATCAGCATGGGTGGTTTGTACAAATATTTTGCCAACAAAAACCAAATTGCCGAGATGATTCATGCCGCCATGGTTCACATGGCAGAGACTTGCCTGAAAATTAAGGAATACCGTCACCAAGATCCCGTGTTTGAATTAAATGAACTGTTGGCCAGACACATTTACATCAGCGAACGGCTAAAGAAGTGGTTTTATTTTGTGTTCATGGAATGTCGCAGTCTGGATCGCGAATTACTCAACACCATCACCGATTCTGAAAAATTTATGGAGTCTGCCATCCTGGAACGCATACAGGATGCCAACCAACAAGGGCTGAGCTGTTGTACCAACGCTGATTTCGTTTCTGCCATGCTGAAAGTGATGCTGCAGGACTGGTATTTGAAGAGCTGGAAATACCAACAAAAAAACCTCAATGCTGACCAATACGTGGCCAACTTATTGCTCAGCGTATACCAACTGATAGATGTCAAAGTATGAACACCGCAGAACAACAACAAATCAAGGCCTATTTCGAACAACAGCTGAACACCACAGGTGAGGTACACATCTCCCCATACCAGGGTGGCGCATCCAACCTCACCTATGCCATCAAAGACGATAAACAGGAATGGGTGATGCGCACCTCACCACCAGGCACCAAGGCCAAAGGCGCGCATGACATGGAACGTGAGTACCGTTTATTGAAGCAACTGCACCCGGTGTTCCCTTTGTGTCCGGAAGTGGTGCTGCTGTGTCAGGACCGGCAAGTTTTTGCCCGAGATTTTTATCTGATGAAACCCATCCATGGCATCATCATTCGCCAACAATTACCAGCGACCTACCAAGATGCAGATTTGGCGGCCCTGTGCCGAGAACTGATGCGAGTTCATGTGCAATTGCACCAGGCAGACACTCAGAACCTACAGGAATTCAACAAAGGGCCAGGCTACATTGACCGCCAAATCTCCGGCTGGATTCATCGTTACAGCCAAGTCATACCCGAACAGGACATCGCCGAACCCGTGATCAAATGGTTGGCAAAAAACCAACCTGAGGACAACCGTGAATACACCCTGATCCACAATGATTTCAAGTTTGACAACGTGGTCTTTGACACTGAAAAGCCAGCCACAATCATTGGCGTTTTGGACTGGGAAATGACCACCATTGGTGATCCGCTCATGGACCTGGGATGTTCATTGGCTTACTGGTTTGAAAACAGTGACCATGATGTACTCAAACAAATCAGCATGATGCCAACCCACCTGCCTGGGATGTTGACCCGCGATGAATTGGTCCATCAGTATTGTCAGCGCAGCGGACTGGAACTGGATGACTACCATTATTACTACGTCTATGGGCTGTTCAGATTGGCAGTCATCATCCAACAAATTTTTTATCGATATGAAAAAGGCCAGACCGATAACCCGGCCTTCAAACCCATGGGCATGGTCAGGGACCTGATCCTCAAACAAGCCCTGTCTCTCATTTAACCCAAAGAACACAGAAATCACATGTCAGAATTCAATCAAAAAGTTGTCCTTATCACCGGCGCCAGTCGTGGCATCGGCGAAGCCATAGCTCATCAATTTGCAGAACAAGGCGCGCAAGTCATTGTTTCTTCTAGGTCGCAAGAAGGCATTGATGCCGTGGCCGATAACATCAAAGCCCAGGGTGGAAAAGCTGTGGGCATCACCTGTCATAACGGCGACAAAGCATCCAGAGAAGCACTGATTCAACAAACCGTTGAACAATTTGGTCGCTTGGATGTGATGATAAACAACGCCGCCGCCAATCCCTATTTTGGCAATGTCCTGGACATGGGTTTTGCAGCGATTCAAAAAACCATTGAAGTTAACATCGAAGGCTATTTCCACATGAGCCAACTGGCTGGTCAACAAATGCGTGAACAAAAATCGGGTGTCATCATCAACACCTCATCAGTCAATGGCCGCGTCAGCGGTTACAACCAATCACTCTACTCGGCCTCCAAAGCCGCCATCATTTCCATGACCGAAAGTATTGCCAAAGAATGTGCTCCGTTTGGCATTCGTGTTAATGCTGTGTTGCCCGGCCTGACCGATACCAAGTTTGCCTCCGCGCTAACCCAAAACGAAGCCATGTTGAAAATGATCTTGCCACAAATACCCTTGGGTCGGGTGGCACAACCTGAAGAGATTGCACCGGCTTATTTATTTCTGGCATCGGAACAAGCCAAATACATCACTGGTGTCAGTCTGCCCGTAGACGGTGGCTACCTGAGTTAAGCCTGAGCTGAATGAGTACACATTAAAATTTGAGCGCCTGATTTTTCGATAATGCTTGCCCAAAGCCGGTCTTTTGAAGGTAAAATAAAAAAGAAACAGAAGAGGAATGCACCATGAATAAAGCTGTCATTTTAGCCACGCTGTTGATTTTCAGCTGGTCAATCCATGCCAATCCCAAAGATCCCATTGAAAAACTGACCGTCGATGGCAACTCATCTGAAAATCAGTTTGAACAAAACAAAAACAGCCGCAGCACCAAGTACTATGGTCCCAATGACCGCTTGGTCTGTGAATCAAGACGTGGAGAGCGCCAACACTGTGGTGCCGACACATCAGGTGGCATGCGGTTAACCAAAGAGTTCAGCCGCAATCGATGTCGGGGCAACTGGGGCTATGATTACTATGGTGTTTGGGTCAGAAATGGCTGCAAAGCTGAATTCAATGTGGACCGATACCAGGATTATTACGGTCAGACCAATGACATAGTGCGCTGTGAGTCATACGGTTTCAGAAGAAAGTCCTGCCCCATCAACCTCAATGGTGCTTCAGTCACCCTGATTCACCAATTGAGTAACCGCCCATGTCAAAATAATTGGAGCTATAACCGCAGTGAAATTTGGGTAGAAAATGGCTGTAAAGCTGATTTTCATGTCTATCGCAACAACCCAGGGTATCCCGGTCACCCCGGCGATGGTCACGATGCCATCATGGTCGAATGTCGTTCTAATGGCAGCAACATCAATTACTGTAACGTTCCTGACTTGAGCGCTATCGAGCTGACCGAAGACCTGAGTTTCAGAAACAATTGTAAAGGCAACTGGGGCTATGCCAGTAACGGTATCTGGGTTCGTGGTGGTTGTCATGCCCGGTTTGCGGTCACGCCATACCGAAATCTCAGCAACCCAGGTTTTCCCGGCAGTGGCGGTAACCGCCCACCCAATGAAACCTTTACCATCAAATGCAAATCCAGAAAATACAAGAAAGTCTTTTGTGACACCAACGGCCCGGTCAGAGATGCTGAAATGAAGCGTGAAATCAGTGCCGGTAAATACCCCTGCCGGGGTAACTGGGGTGTCGACAGTCGCGGTCGTTTATATGTAGACAATAACTGTTACGGCGAATTCAAAGTGTACCGCTGATTGCTGTAAACACCAGCAACACCTAAAAACCCATGCCTCGGTATGGGTTTTTTTATGGGTTAATCCAGCCATTGATTTTGACTTTATTTATATGCATCCTGTTGTAGGGTTTATGGGCATGAGTATCAGTAAAAAAATCAAAACCCGTTATTGGCTGCCCATATTGGTATTGGCAGTGGTGCTGTTGGGAATGCGACTGTATTTACCCACCTGGCTGAAAAACCACGCCAATGAGGTGTTGGCGGACATACCCGGCTACCATGGTTCCATTCAGGACGTTGATGTCTCATTGTGGCGCGGTGCGTATGTGGCTGAAAATTTACAACTGTTTCGTGACGGTGCCGAAACCGAAGTGCCTTTTTTAACCATTCCGTCGGCCGATATTTCCGTGCAATGGGCGGCCCTGTTCAATGGTGAGGTGGTCAGTGAGTTGGTGCTTTATGATCCGCAAGTGACCTATGTGCTGGAAGACCACCAAAACAACAACCAAGAAAAACCTGAAACCGATGATTGGACTGATGCTTTGGACGAATTGATACCCATCAACATCAACCGCGTGGCAATAAACAATGGCAAACTCGGCTTGGTGGAATTGAGCACAGACCCTGATATTGACTTGTACATCGACGAAATCGACCTGGAAGCCAAAAACTTACAGCTGGTTAAACAAGCTGAAACCAAACTGCCCTCCAGTTTAACCGCCACAGGCACCACCATTGGCCAAGGACAGTTGGAAATCAACGCCAGAGCTGATTTGATCAGAAACATTCCAGACCTAGACCTCAATGCCTCAGTCACTCAAATCAATTTACCGGCATTGAATCCCCTGACCCAACATTATGCCAAAGTCGATGTGGAATCAGGCAATTTTGAACTGTATTTTGAAACGGCCATCGCTGATGGTTATTTGACTGGATACTTCAAGCCGTTGATACAGGATGTCAAATTGATTGACCAAAGCGATGGATTCTTTAAAAAGCTGTGGGAAGGGGTGGTTAATGTCTTCAAATTCATCTTCAAAAACCACAGTACCGACCAATTGGCCACCAAGATTCCGATTGAAGGTGACTTAAATGATGTAGAAACCAGTGCCTGGGACACTTTCGTGAACATCCTCAGAAACGCTTTCATCAAGGCCTTCGAGGGCGATGTTGACGATGACATCACTATTGAGGATGCTATCGATGCCAAAAACGACGACTCATGATGATTCGGCTCGGTCACGGCTGGGTTTTCAGTCACTTCTGCATTGGACAGTATGAATTCAGACTGTAGTTGCAACAACGCTTTTTATGCCTTGGCTTGATTCAAAATGGCAGCATTCCAATTGACCACCTAGATACCGACAAACACCCCAACCACCACGATAAAGAAGTCGACAAAAACAGCGAACCAGTCTTAGTCGGAGACGTGTTTGGTTATTCTTCTTAGTAGCATGATTGAATCTCAATAGAACCCGTCATTGCGAAGGAGTGAAACGACTGCGGCAATCTGTAAGGTTTAGCTCCAGATTCATGAGAGAGTCTGCCCCTTGGGTATTGCCACATCGCTTCGCTCCTCGACAACTGCACCCTGCGCTTCTCTACCACCTGCATCCATGCAGTCGTCGCAATGACATGGTGTTTTTTGGTCGGAGACGTGTTTTGTGATTCTTCGTAAAAGCATGGTTGGATACCTATATTTTCTTGGTTAATAGCTCATTAATCATTCTGAATTCATCCATTGTGATAGAAATCATCGAAGTCAATGCACTTTGTAACCGCTCCCAACCATACATTTGTGCCCGCAGCTCACTGTCATTGCACAATATTTCAATGGGTGCATTCAATAAAAGTTTTCGATTAAGAAATTGCCACTCTTTCCCTTTGTAGTCCACAACTTGGATGTCACTTTGACCCACAGTTAATTTTGGATGTGCCCATATAGGGATATCCAAAGGCTTTGACTCCACGTAATCTGACTCAAATTGTACGATTCCTAATAAATTACTCAGGTCTTGAAATGTGCGCCTGTCATCACTGCTTTGTTGATGCAATAAATTTGCATCGGTGGTGATTTCAACCAATGAGTTTGTGCGCAGTCGTATGCCTCTGGTAATTTGCATTTCATTGATCGCAGTTAGGATGGCCTCTTTGGCTTGCTCGCTCTGATCACAAGTTCTCAGGTAATCCAGTCCAAGCGTGACTAGAGGTATGGTTTTTTCCAATTCTTGATGTAAGGCTTCCAGGTTTTCTATGTTAAATTCAACTTCAGCCTTAAAGCGCTCCAGCGCGCCTTGGTATGCACTTTTATCCTTCAATTCCGCATTCCAATTAGCCACTTGAATACCAATAAATACACCGACCACCACGATAAGGAAGTCGATAAAGACCGCAAACCAGTTTTGCTCAGTAACGTGCTTGGTGATTCTTCTTAATAACATCAGTTCACTTCACTATTGGCATGTTGAATTTTCAACAGCTCGTCCAGGCGTTGGTGTACCCCTTGCATTTGCGCCACCCAAGGCTCTATGCCATCGCGCATCACCGCATCAAAAAACTCCAGGTTAATGGCCAAGGCGTTGCGTACTTCTACTGAGTCCAACAACTGATCCACTTCACAAGAAAGCACCAACGGGTTGCGTTCCATCTGACCAGGGTTACTGATATCTGGAATCATTTCAGATCCGAATTCAAAAAATCGGCTGTGGCTTTTAAATATACTGGTCATCCCCACATCACTGGTAGCACTGACGATTTCCAAAGCCTCTCGACTTTGGGTCAGTTTAGCCAAAGCCCGCTGTAAAGCAGCGTCAGCAATGATATTCATCCGCCCTGCACTGCGCAATTGAATCAATGAGGGTAGCTCTGCTCGACCTACATATACAATGTTAGAAGCTAACATGGTAAGACAAACTTGTTTATCAAAAGTTTGTGTCGGTTTACCACCAACGAAGGTATCAACCAAATCACTCAATTCTTCGAACCTATCACGCCGTTGGATAATCAATCGCTTGCTGAGATTTTGCACACTGACGACATCTGCATGCAAATCCAGTAACAACACGGCTTCATCTTGGCGGTCAATATTAAACTGATTCCAATTATTGACCTGAATCCCAATGAACACCCCGACCACAACGATCAGGAAATCAATGCATACGGCGAACCAATTTTGACTTTTAACGTGCTTGGTGATTCTCCTGAGTAACATTTACTTTCCTGCTGAAATTTTGAGCTTTTCTACACTGATCTTTTCAAGCAGTAATTTAGATTGTTCTAACAAACTTTTTGAAGCAGTGATTTGACCTTCAATGTTATGATTTTTATACCTAAGAATATTGATAAGAAAAAGGTTATTACGATAATCTTCTAAGCTCTTTGGCTTGATATCAAATTCGCTGTTGTTTATCGACGATTTGATGTCAGCGTCTAAACCAAAGTTTTCGTCTATGTATTTCGTGACATCTTCTGATGCATTACTTGTCAGTGGTAAGTGATCGAATTCCATCAGATACGGTGCGATGATATTTCGGGTGTAATCTTGCATGGCAGTATTCCAACCCTCATATTCATCATTGTAGTATTTAATCAGCAGGTTGGTCAGCTTTTGACTCTCAATCAACTCAAGTTTTCCAGATGACACTAAATTCTCAAAACTGGTTCTTTTTTGAACGAATTTTGGTAAGCCCAAAATGGTGGCGAATCTTTTATCGAATTCAGCTTTAAGCACATCTATTTTTCTGGCAAGCACATCAAGACAGAATAAATAATCCGCTCTGATTATAGTTTGATACCCAGTTATGGACTCAATCAGCTTAATATCAGATTGAATATCTGATTCGAGCAACTCTAAAATAACATACTGCTCTTTTCGGTCTTGCTGGGTTTCATTCCAATTCGCCACTTGGATACCAATAAATACACCGACTACCACGATAAGGAAATCGATAAAAACCGCGAACCAGTTTTCTTTCTCAATGTGTGCTTTGATGCGTCTGAAAATCATTGTAACCACCCTTGATCACTCGCATATTGCTCTAAGGCTTGACTGTATTCCTCATTCACCTCAAAGGAAGCTTGATGGCTGTCTTTCATGATTTTATACGTAAAAATAAATTGACCCACTCGGCGTCGCAAGTGAATGTTTTCGAATAACTCTGAGACTGGCGTAATGATACGAACTTCGTCACCTGACTGGACCAAGTCAAATGAGTCATGCACAATCATTGTGTGCTTTAGATTCATGTATCCGACATTTTGAATGGCAGATATTCTGTTTTTTATTGAGAATTGATAGTTTGCAATGGTATCACGCAAATCAAAAGATCGGATGGTATCAATCGCACCGCTGGCAAGACTTTGGTCCAAGGTTGCTGTTACATAACCAGGTGGATACCATGGACCAAGCTCCATCAAGTCTTGTTGAAATAAATGGATATCTAAACCCTCAGTTCCTCCTGAAAGCAAAACTTTGTGGACACGTTTTGCAGCGTTCAAAAGTGAAGCAGTGGACTCAATAGAATCCTTAATTTTAACCTTTGATTGTTCAGCTTCTTCGATAAGCCTCAATACAATTCTTTGTTCTTCAATTCGCTCTGTCCGTTCCTGATTCCAATTGGCCACTTGGATACCAATAAATACACCGACTACCACGATCAAAAAGTCGATAAATACGGCGAACCAGTTTTGGTTTTGGACGTGTTGGGTGATTCGGCGCAATAACATCAATTTCCATCCACATGTGGGCTGTCATTCATGATTTCTTATTCCCACGCTCTAACTGGGTAATGCATACATTGATTCACCTTAATGCTCAATAAAACAATTGAATCTTCGACTGGATTAGACATCGATTGAAGAATTGATGACATCATACGACCTACCCTAGCCGTTCCCACGCAGAGTAAGGGAACGAGCGATTAAGTGCGCAAGCACCCAGGCACTGACCAAATAAGCCAGCCCAACTCGAAACACGTTGCGTCGTTTCAACTCATTGAACAGCTGACTCATACACCCATGACTGCCGTCATTAACCTACCCCTTTAGAAAACCCTTTCTTTGATTATAGCAAGTTTTTAGAGTTGAATGAAATTTGTTTGAAATGAAGGGTTTGGCGATCAAAACTGCCACCGAATCCGAGCATACAGGTTGCTGGCCTCTTCGAACTGGCCAAAGAAAGTGTGGTTCTCCTGGCCAGTGAATACATTGCCACCGAAGGTGAATTGCCACTGATCGTTGTGGCGGTAATTGACCGAAGGTCGCCAGTAACTGTCTTGGTCGGTGGGTGAATAAAACACAAACAATGACCAGGTTAATTTGTCCTGCATGGCTTGGTAAGTCAGTCGGTTGGTGACCACGTGGCGGTTTTGCTCGGGTTCAAACTGTGGCGTGGGTGATTGTGCCAGCAACTGGCTGTGGTCGGTGGTGTGCTCCAGGTAATACTGCACGCCCCAATTCAGTTTTTTGTACAGTTCACGCTCATAGCCCAGCAGCGCACGCCATTGCGAGTTTGGCACAGCTGGGTTGCTGCCACGGCGGTCCTCTAATGACTGGTGGTATCCGATTTCAGCTTTCAACAAGCCTTTGCCAAAGGTGTTTTGGTAACTGGCACCCCAAACATTTTTCCGAGGATGGTAAGGCTGGTTGTTGGCATGGATACCGACCGGTGATTTTTCTATACCATGGTAGGCATACAGCGCCAGTTGGTGGCCATTGAGGTTCTTGAATAGTCGCAATGCATACTCGGCCTCATTCGAGTTTTTCGGGTTGATGATTTCACCACCACCCACCAGCGATTGGGCCATCGGTGAAAACAAGGCAAACCGTTCACCGTTGATAAAGCGGTCAGGTTCAGCCCTTGGGGTAATCACCAGATCCCAATTGGCCCAGGGTTGGTAATGGCTGATTCTGAGTGCATCTGCTGGTGCTTTCAGGTAAGTGTCGTCGCGCCCGCTGAAAAATGACACCCAGTCTTTGGGAAACAGGTCGTTGATAAACAGTAAATCACCGGTGCCCCAGGTGCTGATTTGACGACCCAGCACCACATCTGTCCTTTGGCCCAGGGAAAATTGAAAGTTCAATTCCCGCAAGTCAAATAACAACCCTGCGGTGTCGCTGTCTGGTACCGCATCAAACCAGACATCATGACTCCAGTTAAACTTGAACTGATCATGACTGTAATCAAATTGATGGTGCCAGCGAATCTCGCTGAGGGTGGTTTGATCGCCAAATAAATCATCGGATTGCAAGCGCTCACCTTGGGCCCATTCAATAAAGCCTGCATGAGACCAGGGTGATTCAACGACATCCCATTGGCTGTCGCCCCACTCGTCATCACTACCCTTGTCATCACTACTCCATTCATCACCACCCCTGTCATCATTGCCCAAATCATTGGCCAAATCTTTGGCTGACTGCGCAACAACAGACAGCGTAAAAAGTAGCAGCAGACTGAAGGCTATTGGTTTCATAAAGTTATTATTGTGACCTTATTGGGCCTGCAGCCAATGCCTCGGCGGCTGGCGCAGGGAACGCAATGAGAACACCGACTCATCCATGCCCAAATCGTAACTGGGTCTTCTGAACTCCAACAGCGTGTACCCTCCTGTGTTCAGGTTAGATACTTTAGACTTCATCACCGTTGGGTGCCCCTGGACTTCTTCAACAGCAACCACTTCAACCCGACGATAAATCTCACCCTTTGCATTGTGGTACTCAATCAACATCGGTAGAAAAGTTTGTTTGTCAATTTTCATGGTGTAATGGTTGAACTCAACCGCCGTGGCGTCTTTGGGGGTGCTTTTCAGGTAATAATAGGCCTCATCCTGATGTTCCAGTTTGTGGTCATCAGCGGCTGGATCACGGCCAGAGACGTCTTCATAAAAGAAGTCTGAACCGACAAAGCTGGTGCGGTTGTCACTGGCAGCAATGCGCTTTTCCAAATCCAATGCCGGTAAGTACAGCCAACGATCATCATCCTGACCCACTTTTTTGTGCACCAAAAACACCGTGTCTTTGACATCCGATGGGCGGCTAAAAACCACCAAAAAGTTTTGTTCTCCGCCGTCTGCCACGTCTCGACGCAAGATCACAAACTGGCGCAATTGCTTGTTGCCCTTGCTGTCAACAATAATCATTCTGGCCTCAGAACGCCCATCATCTCCAGCATAAAACGACGCTTGGTTGGCTTGCTCGATAATGTCAGCGACTGGCAATTTAGCTTGGGTAGTTGCCCAACCCAATAAACCCAACAGCATCAATAGTAAAGTTTTCATGATTTAACTCCAAATGCCCATCTGGACAACAGTTTCAATAAAGCAGGTAACATCATTAAAGTCACCAGCGCCGACACCGCCATGATGGTAGCCAGGAAAAATCCCACAGTGATGTAAGGAACCAAAGGGGCTAATAACAACGGGGTAAAACCGATGGCTATCACCACCGCATTTTTACTGATGGCAGCAGCCGGTTCTTCAAACATCATCTGCATCATCAGTTTAAAATCTTTTGTTTCTGCATAAATGTCCCTGGCCCGTTGCAAAAAGTGAATGGCAAAATCAACCGATAGCCCAAGTGTCAGGGCCGACAACACCGCTATGGGCATGTCATAGTCTTTACCCAGCCAACCAATCAGGCCATAGATAAAGGCAATGGTCAGGGTCAACGGCAGCATGGCCAACAAGCCAAACAGCAGGCTTCTGAATAACACCACCATCATCACGAACACCACCACAAAGGCGCTGACCAGACTCATACCCATACCAGCCACCATTTCTTCCTGCCACACTTTATTGATGTAAGTCTTGCCTGCCCAATTGACCGAGACGCCTGTTGGTGGCGGGTTATCATTCATGTAATCATCCAAAAAATCCACCACCTGTGTCATGTCCTGATTGTCACCACTGGTTAACTGCACCCAGATTATGGTATCGGTATAGTCTTTGCTGACAAAATGCCACAGATCATGCGGCCGGTGAGAGGACTGGTATTGCAACAGGGTTTGCGCCACCCCTGCTTGAGAATTAGGCAGCACAAACTGCGCAGCCGTCCCGCCCTGCAATTCACGGTAAACCGTTTTCACCACATCAACCAAGGAATTGGATTTACCCACCAAGCCACTTTGGCGCAACGCCGCTTGCAGGTCCTCAACATAGGACAAATGATCGGGTGATTTGAAATAGGCCAGGTCATTGGCGGCTTGTTCTGCCTGACCCAACAGCTGTTCCAGTGCATCGGCCTCATCACCTTGGGCGTCAAACAACCGGTCTTCCAACCACAACATCATCGCATCTAACTGGGCTTTGAATCCTGATTCTGAAGTTTGGATACTGGACCATTGGTTCTGAATTTGCCCTTGAATTTGCGCATGAGCTTGTGGGTGCTTGATGATGGTTTCATTGAAATTGTCCTCAACGGCTTCGACATCGGCTTGCAATACCACATAGGCATCGTAGGTCCCAGCGAAATGTTGGTTCAACACCTCATCGGCCACCCGAATGGGGTGGTCTGCTTTGAACCACCTGACCGGGTTGTCATTGATTTGTATTTTCAGGACCCCTAACACACTGATGACCAACACCAACAAAAAAAGCACCACCACTGGCCAACTGTGGTTGGTGCTGAATCGACCTAATTTTTTGATGCCACCGGACAGTTTGGATTTGGAGTGATGCAAATTTTGCAGTGACTGCAGTGCCGCTGGTTTGAGCACCACCAGGTAGGCGGGGATAAACAAAATGGTCAGCACAAAGGCCAACAAGATGCCAAATCCAACAAATGCGCCAAACACCTGTACCGGTGGTATGGGCGTCAGCATCAAGGAAAAGAACCCCACTGATGAAGTCAAACTGGTGAATAGCATGGGTTTGAACAAATCAGCAATCACACCTTTAATGACTGCCTCGCGGTTGGCTTGTTTGTCGTACTTTTCGACGAATTCAGACATGATGTGAATCGAGTCAACCACTGCGATGGGCATCAAAAAGATGGCGATCATCGAACTCATGATGTGTACTGTATAACCCATGCCAATCATGGTACCCATCACGATGATGACCGTGGCCATGGCCACCATCATTGGAGCAGCCACAAATTTCAGGTTTTTGAAAAAATACCACAACAACAAAAAGATCATCAATCCCGCCAATGGCGCAGAAATGCCCATTTGCACGAACATTTGGTAACCAAAGGTGTCTTCTGCCACCGGTAAGCCGGTGATGTGGTAATCGTCGTTGGTGTCCAGTCTATTGATGATCTGCTGGATTTCGGTGGCGATGCGGTGACTTTCATTTTTATCGGCAATCGGCACATAGATGCTGGTGGCTTTGCGGTCAGCTGATACCAGGGTGTTTTGCAACAACGGCAAGCGCGCCATTTGTTCTGCCAACAAATCAGCCGATGCCGTGTCTTTGGGAGCTTGTTTCATCATCCATTCGAATTGAATGGTGCCAGGCCCAGCTTGCTTTATGTTATCCACATGCGACAAAGCCATCAGGTCATGGGCCACAACACCTTCTATTTGTTCAACCTCATTAGCCAGTGTCAATAAGCCCTGCAGTGATTGCGGATTAAACACCCCCTGATTACTGTCATTCACTGCACCGACCACAATCATGTCATGCAATTCAAAGTCATCTTTTACCTGATTATGAAATTGGCGTTCTGCTTGTGTTTCCGGCAACATGTTTTCCGGATCGGTATCGATGGCAATCATCGGCATCAGCGCAGCGGTCGCCAGTGTGAGCAACAGCACCACCACAAAGATAGCTTTGGGGTGGTTGATGACCTGTTCAGTGATTTTATCTTGCATGACTGGCGATTGTTATCCCATTAAAAACGGATGAATTATATATTAGGTTTTTCTAATATGCAACCCCTTGTGTATTGGCAACGAATCATGCAAAATAACCTCGGTTAAAATACAGGCAGTTACAATGAAACAATCCATGGAATCCATGTTAACGCATTCCGAACCGGCGTCGGCCTTGCTGAAACTGATTTCAAACCAAAAGCGGTTGTTAATCCTGTGCCTGTTACATGAAAAGGAAATGTCGGTATCTGAACTCAATGAAATGATGGACCAACTCAGCCAATCGGCCCTCTCGCAACATTTAGCCCAATTGCGTGCTGCTGACCTGGTCAAGATCAGACGCGACGCCCAATCCATCTATTATTCGCTGACCGACAGCAAGGCAGTGAACATCATACACCTGTTACACGAACTTTACTGCCAGGAAGACTGCAGTTAATTTCCCTTAATAAATTCTTTTTGTTACTTTTGGGGGATTGGTTGCGTTTATCACCCCAAACTACAATGACTTTTTATATAGGATGTATTTCGTAGGGGCGACATGTTCAAAATCATTCCATGGCTTTTGCTGGCTTTCAGCGTCAGCGCGCAAACCAATAAAAACGTACCGTTAATTAACGAGGACATCAAAATCGATGGTGTTATGGATGAATCGGTTTGGGATCAGGCTTTGATGATTCCCCTGCTGTACGAAACCTCGCCAGCAGAAAACACACCGGCCATGGTAAAAACGGAAGCCTATTTTATCGACCGCGGCCATTCTTTGGTCATCGGTTTCAGGGCTGAAGATCCAGAGCCCGAGAAAATCAGGGCTTTCTTGCGTGACCGTGATTCAGCCTACAGTGACGACTTTGTCGGGGTTTTGTTGGACACTTATAATGACGAAAGACGGGCTCTGGAATTTTTCGTTAATCCCTTGGGTGTGCAAATGGACTTGATTCAAAGCGGTAACAACGAAGACGACTCATGGAATGCGATTTGGGATTCGGCGGGCAAAATCACTGATTTTGGTTATGTGGTAGAAATGGAAATTCCATACAATGAAATCCAAATGCCAGACAGTGTGGGTGAAAAAACCTGGGGGTTATTTGCTTTACGCGTTCAGCCACGGGATGACCGACGCTTATACAGAAATGTCATCATTGACAGAAACAATGACTGCTTTTTGTGCCAAACCGAAAAAATCACTGGCTTTGCCAATGCCGACCGCGGTATGGATTTAGAAATCACCCCCACGGTCACGGGCCTGGCATCCAGAAGCAGAGATCCTGAAGAGGCCGATTACGGACCCAGTGAAACGGACTTCGAAGCCGGTGTGGATGTCAACTGGGGCATCAATTCGAACTTGACCTTGAATGCCACCATCAATCCTGATTTCTCACAAGTTGAAGCCGATTCAGCACAATTGAACGTCAATCAGAATTTTGCTTTGTTCTTCCCTGAGCGCCGCTCATTCTTTTTGGAAAATTCAGATTACTTCGATTCCAACATGAACCTGGTTTATACCCGCAACATCGCTGATCCAGATTATGGTGTGCGCCTGGTGGGTAAGAACGATGCCAATGCCTATGGCTTTTTCTATGCCAATGACACCATCACCAACCTGTTAATTCCAGGCACCATGCGGTCTGACTTCACCACTTTGGAAACTGAGTCTGAAAATTTGGTGGGCCGCTACCGCCGAGATTTTGGTCAAAACGCCTCAACCTTCGGTGCCACGGTAACCAGTCGCAGCGCCAGTGATTACCACAACACCGTGGTGTCTGCTGACATGAATTACCGGTTAACAAGTACGGACTTATTCAGGGTCCAGTTCGCTGCCTCAGAATCTGAATACCCGACTGAAATCAGTGAGGACTTTGAACAACCCGACGGCCAGTTCTCCGGTAACTATTACCTGCTCAGATACCAACACAATGGTCGCAACTGGCGGTTCAATGCCTACCACGAAGACAAAGGCGAAGGCTTCCGGGCTGACAATGGCTTCATCAGTCAGGTAGGCACCACAAAATCCATCATTGGCGGCGGCTACGTGTGGATTGGTGAAGAAGACAACTGGTGGAACCGCATGGATGTGTATTCTGACTGGGACATCACTCATGACCAGACTGGACAGGTTTTGGAAAAAGAATTTGAGGGCAGTTTTGGCATCAATGGCCCCATGCAATCGTTTTACCGAGTGGGAGCCGGCGTCAGAGACCGTTTCTGGAATGCTCAATTGTTCCGAGAAAACTACCGTTTCTTTGATTTCGACATCAAGCCGCTGTCAGGCTTAGCTACTGGGTTTTATATCGATGCCGGTCACAACGTGGACTTCAGGAACAACCGCCTGGCCGACTCATTGCGTGGTGGTGCTTATGTCAATGCCAACATCGGTGCCCATTTCAGCATCAGCGTTGACCACAACTACCGCAATTTATCGATTGATGCCGGCAACATATTCACCGCCAACCAAACCGACATCCGCTTGTCATACCAATTCAACATCAGACAAAGGCTGCGTTTGGCCATCATCCAAACCGACATCAACCGCAACCTCAGTTTGTACAATGAACCCGATGATATCAACAAAAACAGCGAGTTCGTCGCCACCCAACTGATTTACTCCTACAAAGTCAATCCCCGAACCCTGATGTTCATCGGCTACTCCGATGCCGGCACCCAGTTCGACGACATCGAATCCTTCGTTAAAACCAACAAAAGCGTGTTCGTTAAATTTTCTTATGCCTTCAAACGTTAATCAAGCCCACCGAGCACTTCGACAGGTCTCAGCATGACACTTGTCGAGATGACCAAAACCTCCCCTCTTGAGAAGGGTGTGTAATTAGCCAAATCCCCAACAGCAAATATCAACGTTATGGCTTGTCACACCCAAACCCACCCGTCGTTGCGAGGCTTCGCAGAAGCCGCGGCAATCTATTCAGGAGGTGGCCAAAACCTCCCCTCTTGAGAGGGGATTGAGGGGTGTGTAATTAGCCAAATCCCCAGCGGCAAATATCAACGTTATGGCTTGTCACACCCAAACCTACCCGTCGTTGCGGGACTTCGGAAGCTCAGCCCAACCTGCCTCACTGGCTTTGGTTGTAGCGACTTGACGAAACAAACACCCAAACAAAGAAAATCATAAAAATGATGTCATTCAGGCCATAGATGCTATAGAAAACACCGGCAAATAGGTCCTTGGCATAAAGGGCCTCTAAACTATTTTCTGACAGCCAGTTTACCCATACAACGCCATAGATCAGCTTTTCTATAGCAAAAGCACCGGCGATCCATTTGATGTTGGATTTAACGGGTACTGCTGATAAATAGGCAAGCCCCCACATCACAATCATCAGCAGCCCAAAGTTCGACATGACCACAGGATCTGCTTCATTGATGGCCTCATTGGTAAAGCCACGCGAAAATATAAGCACGCTGAAATTCATCAGTGCCGCTAAGATCAATCCGTTTTTTATGGTTTTTTGATTCATTTAAACCTCAGGGAGTTTTAGTGACTTACCACTGTCAATTATGCATCAGAATGGCATCTATCAAGATATTGGCTTTTATCAATGCACGGTTTGTAATAGGATTCATTGTAGGTCATTGGTTTATAGCTTTGAAGGAAATCAGTGCTTGATTCATTTTCTGGGGGTAAGTTTGAAGTATTATTCAGTCGGGGTGGTGTTAGGAAACGTAGATTGCGGCAGCTTTGGGAGGTCCCTCGGTGCGCTGCACTAACAATTCCTTGTCGTCTTGAGCGCAACGCAGTGAAGTCGAACGATCTCCTGAAGCTGTATTTGGGCTTGGAAACAAGATTGCGACAGTTTAAGGAAGTCCTTCAATTCCGCTTCTCTCGATTCAGGATGACATTTTCAATAAAGTGACTTAAACCAAATCCACCACTTCGCTGACTTGATCGACGGTGATGATTTTGATATTGAGGTTTTTGACCCATTTACCGGCGTTGCCTTTGGGGATGATGGCGGTTTTGAAGCCGTGGTTGGCGGCTTCTTTGAGGCGGTCTTCGCCGTTGTGTACGGGCCTGACTTCACCGGTTAAACCCACTTCGCCAAAGACAATGGTACCGGCTGGCAGGTAACGGTTTTTGAAGCTGGAAATAATCGCCATGATGATGGCCAAATCGGCAGCGGTTTCGGTGATTTTCATGCCGCCTACGGCATTCAGGAACACATCGTGGTCATGGATGGCCAGGTGACACATGCGGTGCAACACGGCCAATAACATGGCCAGGCGGTTATGCTCCAAACCCACAGACAAGCGCCTGGGGTTACCCAGCGGGCTTTGATCAACCAAAGCTTGAATTTCCACCAACAACGGTCGGGTACCCTCGCGGGTACACATCACCACCGAACCGGCTTTGTCGGCCTGTCTTTCACTCAAGAATATGGCCGAAGGGTTTTCCACTTCTTTGACGCCGGTTTCGGTCATGGCAAAGACGCCGATTTCATTGACTGCACCAAATCGATTCTTCAAAGCCCGCAGCACCCGGTAGCGGCTGTTGCCATCGGATTCAAAATACAACACGGTATCGACCATGTGTTCCAACATCCGAGGACCGGCAATGGTTCCGTCTTTGGTGACATGGCCGACCAGAATGACCGTGATTTTGCTTTGTTTGGCCATCCTCACCAATTGCGCCGCGGCTTCTTTGACTTGCGACACGGAACCAGGGATGGCAGTGAGCTGTTCACTGAATAAAGTCTGGATAGAGTCGATCACCACCATGTCGGGTTTTTTCTGCAAAGTGGTGGCAATGATGGCTTCCACTGAAGTCTCGGCCATGCAATCCAACTCATCGGCTTGCAGACCCAGGCGATTGGCGCGCATGGCAATTTGGGACAAAGATTCCTCGCCGGTGACATACAAAGGCGTGATGACTTCAGCCATTTGTGCCGAAACCTGCAGCATCAATGTCGATTTGCCGATACCAGGGTCACCACCCAGTAAAATCACCGATCCAGGCACGATGCCGCCACCCAGGACCCGATCCAACTCCTTGATGTTGGAGGAAGTGCGTTGTTGTTGCTCGGTGCTGATTTTGCCCAGCTTTTGGATGGCATTGTCGCCGGAATAATTCGCGTAACGATTGACCTTACCACTGGCGTTGGTGGTGGCCTGAATTTTGATTTCGTCGATACAGTTCCACTCTTTACAGGCACTGCACTGTCCTGACCATTTGGACGAACTGTTGCCGCAGAGGTTACAGACGTATTGGGTTTTGGCTTTAGCCATTACCAACCTCCACTAACAACTGCTTGGCTGATTGTGCATCAAACGGCCAATCAAGCTCATCGGAGCCATTGGAAAGCACCGGAATTCTGACGTGGTACTGTTGTATCAAAGCCTCGTCGTCATCGATATCAACCACATCGTAGGGAACACCATCGGCTTGCAATAACTCTTCCGCATACTCGCACAACGGACACTCGATTCTGCTGTATAATTTCAGTTTTATCATGCGTGTAGTTTATCATGGCAGTCAGCGTTTTTGACCTCTTTAAAATCGGCATTGGGCCCTCCAGTTCACACACCGTTGGACCCATGCGTGCCGCCAACATGTTCATCTCTCAGGTGATGTCACACAACCTGGCTGAACGCACCCACAGCATCGTCACCGAATTGTATGGCTCACTGAGTCACACCGGTCGTGGCCATGGTACCGACAAGGCCATTATCCTGGGCTTGTTGGGAGAAGAGCCCGACACCGTGGACCCCGATGCCATTCCTGGCATGCTGGAGCAAGTAGAACAATCCGGAGCATTACAGGCCAATGATGAATTGACACTGGCATTCAATAATAAAAAGCACCTGAAATGGCACAAGCGCAAAAAACTGCCGTTGCATTCCAATGGCATGCAATTCACGGCCTTGGACAAAGACGGCAATGAGCTGTTGCGCAAAGCCTATTACTCCGTCGGCGGTGGTTTCATCCTGGCACACAGCCACATGGCCAAACAGCACATCATGGAAGATGACTCGAAATTACCCTACCACTTCACCACCGGTGACGAATTGATTGAGCTCTGTCATGAACACCAAATGACCATCGCTGAAATCATGTATGCCAATGAAAAAAGCTGGCGCAGTGAAGCCGAGATCAACCAACAACTGGACACCATTTGGGATGCCATGAAATCCTGTGTCCAGCGCGGTATTCAGGCCGATGGCGTGCTGCCTGGTGGTTTAAAAGTGGTACGTCGAGCTCCCAAAATCTATCGGGATTTGGACCTGCGCTCAGAAAAAGACCTGGCCGATCCCCTCACCATTTTGGATTGGGTCAACATGTATGCCTTGGCTGTCAGTGAAGAAAATGCCGCCGGTGGCCGCGTGGTCACAGCACCAACCAATGGCGCCGCCGGTATCATTCCAGCGGTTTTGCACTATTACCAAGAGTTTGTCCCCGACAGTGATTTACAAGGCGTCAGGAATTTCCTGCTGACCGCAGCAGCGGTGGGCATTTTGTACAAAACCAAAGCCTCCATTTCAGGCGCTGAAGTGGGCTGTCAGGGCGAAGTGGGCGTGGCCTCATCAATGGCCGCCGCCGGCTTGGCTGCTGCCCTGCACTTGAGTATGGATGAAGTAGAAAATGCCGCTGAAATTGCCATGGAACACAACCTTGGCCTGACCTGCGACCCCATCGGTGGTTTGGTGCAAATCCCCTGTATTGAACGCAACGCCATGGGCTCCATCAAATCCATCAATGCCGTTCGCATGGCCGACCGCAATGACGGTAGCCACACCGTGTCTTTGGATAAAGTCATCAAGACCATGAAAGCCACCGGTGATGACATGAAAGAACACTACAAAGAAACTTCACGCGGCGGACTGGCCGTTAACATCATTGAGTGTTGATTCAAAGTGATTGAGTGAAAAAATCTGGCACCATTTGGCTGGCTGTGCCAAGCCTGGATTCCTTAAACTGGCTGTTTTGGTCACTGGCTTCCAAATTCAGTTCAACGGTGTGGGCTCCTGATTGATTGGCCACTTCAACAAAACCGGCGGCTGGGTATACTGAGCCTGAAGTGCCGATGGAAACAAACAGGTCACAGCGCATAAGAGCTCCCATGATGTCATCCACAAACAAAGGCATTTCGCCAAACCAAACGATGTGGGGCCGCAGCGTTCCTTTGCGCTCACAGTGTTCACAGTGGCTGGTCTGATTGAGTTCAGTGCGACAAGGGGTGATTTGGTGACATTGCACACAGCGTTTTTTTAACAATTCGCCGTGCATGTGAATCAGGTTTTTACTGCCAGCACGCTCGTGCAAATCATCGACGTTCTGGGTCACCAACAGAAATGAGTCGAATTGTTGCTCTGCTGCGGCCAGGGCTTGGTGCGCGGCGTTGGGCTCGACAGTATCAAGAGCGGCCCGTCGCAAGTTGTAAAACCGGTGGACCAGTTCAGGGTTGCGATCAAAAGCTTCGGGGGTGGCCACGTCCTCGATGCGGTGATCATCCCACAGACCACCGTTATCACGAAAGGTGGACAAGCCACTTTCTGCCGAAATACCAGCTCCGGTTAATACCACCACATGTTGATATGACTTCATCGGTTCTTAATGTTGATTTTGTGGCAAGCCATCATTCAATTCATAATAATCGCCTTTTTCAGCGACAAAAATGTGCAGACCCAGTTGGGTGTCGGTTGGCGCATCGATGGTGCCCAAAGCCACTGCTATCCACCGGTGTTTCTCGCGATCCAAAGGATCAAAAAACAACGATGAACCACATTGCTCACAAAATCCCCTTCTGACTTTGTCAGACGATTGATACCACTTCAGGCCTGTTTTGTTGGTGAGTTGTAAAGATTCGCGGTCGCATTCCACACTGGGCAAAAAGTGTCCAGTCCATTTGCGACATTGCACACAGTGACAGGCGTCTGCCTTGCCCAGCTTGGTATTGATTTGAAATGTCACTGTGCCACACAGACACGATCCCTGATACATAACCACCTCTTTGAACTAAAGAACGAAAATGTTTTAAACGATATAAAGCCAATGCTTTACTCGAAAAATTCTACCACAAAGTGGTGGTGACTTGCTGGCTTGCGCCATGGGTATTGAATTGACAGTTAACGCTGACTCAACTGTTGATTCAGTAGCTTTAGCTCGCCTCTCAATTCATTGATTTGTGACAGAAAACTTTGGTAAGTGCCAGGTGCACTGGATTGCTTGAATGAAGCTTTAATCAACTCCCTTTGCAGAGATTTGATTTGTGCCATCTTGTCCTTGATTTGTTGTTGAATGTCCGACTTTAAATCAGCCGACTGTTTCAGTGTGTTTTCCATGGTGCCCTCAATTGATATCTTGACAATGTTTCTTATAGTTATTGTCGAAATATCATACCGATAGGTTGAGACAGACACGAACATTATTGAATTCAAACTGACCAACGGTCTGAACTTTGGTTTCAACGGTCACTTTTTGCTGCATGGGATGACATGGAATCAACACCTGCTTTATTCTCAACGACTTTTTCAGGTCGACTAAACCCCCGATTTTCTTTACTTTCCTGCCTTCAGAATTTAAAATCAGGGCCACCGAAAATCCCTGCACCCATACCATTGACCACAGCCGCATTACAAATCATCGATGCCCAATGCCAACGAGCGGGCGAAATGTTGTTTGCACCAGTAAATCTGGAGCTAAAACCCAGACAGCTGGCGTTGTTGTCCGGTGCCAACGGCACCGGCAAAACCACCTTGATGGAAGCCATCGCGGGCATTCGCTTGTTGTCAGCAGGTCAAGTGCAATTTTCCGACAACAACTCGCATACCTGGCAACACCACAGCCACTACCTTGGGCACAAATTGGGTAACAAAGGCGCCCTGACTTGTGCGGAAAACCTGGCCTTTGTGGCGCAGATCAATGGCCTGGACGTTGCTGAACGTGACTTATCAGCTTTGTTGGCTTCAGCCGGTCTGGCCGGTTATGATTTTCAACAAGCCAGTGACTTGTCTGCGGGCCAAAAGAAACGCCTGGCTGTTTGTCGGTTGTTGCTACTGAACAAGACTTTTTGGTTGTTGGATGAACCATTTGTTAACCTTGATCACGCTGGCTGTGACTGGTTGTTCCAACTGATTACCGCGCACCTTGACCAAGGTGGTGCGGTGTTGATCACAGCCCATGATCAACAGAACATCACCGCTTTGGCACACCACCACATCACCCTGGAGCCAGCATGAGATTCTGGACCTTGTTAAGGCGCGATGTGTTGGTCGCTTGGCGCAAAAAGTCAGGCTTGTACCAACCGCTGGTGTTTCAGTTACTGGTGGTTACGATGTTTCCACTGGGTTTAGGAGCCGGCGCCCAGACCCTGGCCAAAATCTCACCTGCAGTGGTTTGGATATTGGCGCTGTTAAGTACTTTAATTACTTTTGAACACCTGTTCAAGGATGATTACGAAGACGGCAGCATGGACTTGTATTACTTATCCGATATGAGCCTGCCCATGGCGGTGCTTGCCAAAGCCATGGCGCATTGGATTACCACCGGTATTCCGGTTATTTTGTTTGCTCCCATCATCGGGATGCTGCTGCATTTACCCAACCAATCCTTTGGCATTTTACTGTTGTCTTTGGCCCTCGCAACCCCCATATTCAGCTTGCTGGGCGCGGTTGGTTCGGCCTTAACCATGAACCTTCGCAATGGCGGCATGTTGATCAGTGTGTTGGTGCTGCCGTTGATGTCACCGGTGTTGATTTTTGGCGCCGGCGCGGTGCTGGAAAGCACCCTAGGGAATTCCGCTCAAGGCCATCTGCTGATGTTGTTGGGTTGTTTGGTGTTGGCCATCAGCTTGGCACCAGTGACCACAGCTGCGGCCATCCGCATTAATTTAGAATGATTGAACCATGAATCGAATCGTTAAGTTTTACCATGAATTGGGCTCACCACCCAGTTTTTATCGCATCACCCAACATTGGTTGAAACCGATGTTGCTGCTGGCTGTTCTGCTGGGAGTCTATGGGCTGATTGAAGGTTTATTTTTTGCCCCCGCAGATTACCAACAAGGTGACTCTTACCGCATCATCTTTGTGCATGTCCCTGCCGCCTGGATGAGTCTCTTCATTTACCTCGGCATGGGCATAGCCGGCATCATGACCTTTGTCTGGCGCATGAAAGTGGCTGAAGCGGTGATGATGGCCAGTGTGCCCATCGGTGCCTTGTTTACCGCCATCACCCTATTAACCGGCATGTTGTGGGGTAAACCCATGTGGGGCACCTACTGGGACTGGGATGCTCGCATGACCTCGGAACTGATTTTGTTGTTTTTGTACTTGGGGGTGATGGGCATTTATTCGGCTTACGATGAAGACCCCAGAAAGGCAGCGCGCCTGGCTTCTTTGGTGGCCATCATTGGCCTGGTGATGCTGCCCATCATCAGGTATTCCGTGGTGTGGTGGACCAGCATCCACCAAGGGTCTTCGATTTCATTGATGGGTGGTGCCAGCGGCATCCAGGATTGGAGCATGCTCAGGCCCCTGCTGGTCATGGCATTGGCCACCAAATTCTATTATATTTATGTCTTGTTAATACGCGCCCAAACTTACTTGATGAAAACCGAACAAAACAAGCAATGGGTCAAAAATATCGTATCGCCCCAGGGTGCTCAGGAGGTGTCATCATGATGGAATGGTTTGATATGGGTAAATATGACTTTTATGTGTGGACATCGATTGGTGTCTTTGTGGTGGGTTTGTTGCTTGATTACATCAATTGCAACAGACAACACAAAGCGCTGCGCAAAAACATCCTAGCCAAACAACAGAGAAAACAACAAAGGAGTCAGAACTCATGACCCCCACCCGCAAAAAACGCTTGATTTTGGTGGCCCTGGTGACCCTGGGCGTGGCCCTGTCAGCAGCCATTTTTCTGACGGCATTCAAAGACAACATCATGTATTTCAAAAGTCCCAGCGAAGTGGCAGCACAGGATTTTCCTGTGGGTCGCAATTTCCGATTGGGTGGCATGGTCAAAGAAGCCAGCCTGAACCGGGTACCTGACACCCTGAAAGTCCGGTTCAAAGTAACTGACTTTTCCCATGATGTGGAAGTGGAATATGAAGGCATACTGCCCGATCTTTTCAGAGAAGGTCAAGGCGTGGTTACTATCGGCAAGATGCAATCAGAGCGTTTGTTTGTGGCTGAAGAGGTACTGGCCAAGCACGACGAAAATTACATGCCACCTGAAGCAGCCGCAGCATTGCAGCAGGCGGCAGAAAAGCGTGAACAGGAGACCCCTTAAATGTTGGCATCTATCGGTCAGTTTTTATTGATTTTATCCTTCACCACAGCGCTTGCGCTGACGGTGCTACCGATGTTGGGATACGCTCGCAACAATGCCAGTTTGATGCAAGCAGGTCGCCCCCTGGCCTACCTGCTGTTCACCCTGGTACTGACCACTTTTGTGATCCTGGTGAGCCTGTTTGTGTTACAGGATTTCTCGGTGACCTATGTTTGGCAGCATTCCAGCCTGGCTTTACCACTGCGTTACCGCATCACCGCCACCTGGGGCGCCCATGAAGGATCGGTGCTGATGTGGGTGACTGTACAGGCATTGTGGATTGCGGCCGTGGCCCGTTTCAGCCAATCATTGAACCTAAGTCAAATTGCCCGGGTGTTGTCGGTGCTAGGTATCATTGCTACCGGCTTTTTGGCCTTCGTGTTGTTTGCCTCCAACCCATTTGAAATCACCAACCCGGCGCCTTTGGACGGTCGTGACTTGAATCCTTTGTTACAGGATTTTGGCATGATCATTCACCCACCCCTGTTGTATTTTGGTTATGTGGGTTTGTCGGTGGCCTTTGCTTTGGCAGTAGCTGCCCTGATTGGCGGCCAGATTGATGAAAAATGGATTCGTTGGTCACGCCGTTGGACCAACCTGGCCTGGGCCTTCTTAACCGTCGGCATCATCCTCGGCAGCTGGTGGGCCTATTACGAACTGGGCTGGGGTGGCTGGTGGTTCTGGGACCCAGTTGAAAACGCCTCTTTCTTGCCTTGGTTGGCGGGCACGGCCTTAATTCATGTCCAAGCCGTCAGTGAACGCAAGAATGCTTTTCGTGGTTGGACGGTGTTGTTGGCCATCATTGCTTTCAGTTTGTGTGTTTTGGGTACCTTCCTGGTTCGTTCGGGCAGCATCACCTCGGTACATTCCTTTGCGGCTGACCCCTTCCGCGGCATCTTTATCTTGGCCTTACTGGCCATATATGCCGGTGGCGCGCTGACCTTGTATGCTTTCCGGGTCAACCAATTGCGCTCCAGGGACACCATTAACTTAAATTCCAAAGAAACCTTGTTGTTGGCCAACTCATTGATCTTCATCACGGCCACGTTCACCATCTTATTGGGCACCTTGTTCCCCATGATTTTTGAAGCCGTGGGCAAAAAGATTTCAGTGGGACCGCCCTATTTTGGCTTGATGTTTTTCTTGTTGATGATACCCATGGCAGTGTTGATGCCACTCGGTGTCCAGTTGAAATGGCACCGCGACAAACTCAGTGAGGCCATCAAGGCCTTAAGTCCGCATTTTGTGGTGGCTGCGGCGGCAACGGCAGTCAGTTACTGGGGTTTTGATGGCCTCAACCTTCGTGCCACGGCCGGGGTGTTTGGTGGTTATTGGATTGCCTCTACTTCACTGGCTCAATGGTTTACCCACGCAGGCCAACGCAATGCCGGATTTGTGGGGATGACCGTGGCGCACCTGGGTGTGGCGGTGTTCTTGTTTGGCATGTCCATGACCGAACACAAAGACACCGAAAAAGACGTGTTGATGAAACCTGGCCAAAGTATCGAAGTGGGAGGTTTTGACTTTACCTTCCAAGGTGTTGAAGACTTGCAAATCGAAAACTATCGGGCCCGACAAGGCACCATTGAGGTTGCCCGGGATGGTGAGTCCGTGGTGGTCTTACACCCGCAAAAACGGGTCTACCCCAAACAACAGCAACCCATGACAGAAGCTGACATTTATCCAGGGTTTACCCAGGACATCTATGTTTCCTTGGGCGAACAAATCAATGACCAGGGCGCCTGGGCTGTGCGCATTTACCTCAAACCATTTATCCGTTGGATGTGGTTTGGCGGTTTGATGATGATGGCTGGCGCCGTGATTGCCTTGTTCAGTCGCCGCAGTCTGCGGTTGGAACAACAACAAACCGATCAGGTGATGAAGGAACGGTTGGGCTTGTCATGAAGAAAATATTGTTTGCAGTCATTCCCTTGCTGGTGTTTTTTGGCTTGTTGCTGTTATTGTTTATCAACTTGAGCACCCATTCTGAGGTTTTGCCTTCACCACTGATAGGCAAACCGGTACCCGCCTTTGAACACCCGACGTTGTACACCGGAGAGTTAAAGACCCAAGAAGATTTTCTGGGACAACCCTGGTTATTGAATGTGTTTGGTAGTTGGTGCCCCAGTTGTCAGGTTGAACACCCACTGGTCACAGCTTTGGCCAACTCAAAGCAAATCAAAGTGGTTGGTTTGAATTGGAAAGACGAACCCCAGGATGCCAAAGCTTGGTTACAAAGGTGGGGAGATCCATACCATGAGATTCTGGTAGATTATGAAGGTGACACCGCCATCAACCTGGGTGTTTATGGGGCACCGGAAACTTTTTTGATTGATGCCAATGGTGTCATCGTACACAAAATTTCAGGCGTGCTCACGCCACAAAACATCCAAGAACAAATCATCCCAAAGATCAAGGAGATGCAACCATGAGGCCATTGATTTTATCGTTATCGCTGTTATTGGCATGGCTGTTCTCAGGACAGGCTGCAGCCATCGATGTCTATGAGTTCCAGAATCCTGAGCAAGAAGCGTTGTACCAACAACTGACCAAAGAATTGCGTTGTTTGGTGTGCCAAAACCAAAACCTGGCAGACTCTGATGCCGGCTTGGCCAAGGACCTCAAGGACCAAGTGGCGGAATTTGTTATCGCTGGACAAGATGCCGAAACCATCAAACAATATATGGTTGAGCGTTATGGCGATTTTGTTGATTACGACCCGCCGATGAATGCCAGCACGCTGTTTTTGTGGTTCTCGCCACTGGTGGTATTTATCCTGGGTGCCGTGATTTTGATCTACAACATCAGGAAAAGACATGACTGAATGGCTCACTTACGCCAGCATTGGACTCATCAGCCTGGTACTGTTTTATTACTGGTACCGCCGCCAAGGCCGTGCGGCTGAAAAAAAATGGTTGTTACAACAAATCAAATTGCAAAACGACAACCAACAAGCCTGTGTTGACGCCCTCGCCCAGTCCAAAAACAATCCCTCAGCAGGCAAACTGACTGGCTTGGCTGCCCTGCTGATTTTGCCTACTGCGCTGATCATCGATTCCCTGTGGTTTCAGGACATCCCCATTGATCAACGCAGCAGCCAAGTTAACAGCCAAGCCAATAACCAGGCCAATGGCAACAACGGCCAACAAAATGCCCCCGATCTGGCCACAGCCATCAGCCAACTGGAGCAAAAACTGGCCGAAAACCCCAATGACCTGGAAGGCCAATTACTGTATGGTCGCAGCATGATGTCCTTGCAGCGTTTTGCCTATGCCGTGGGCGCTTACCGCAAAGCCAATGAACTGGAGCCCAACAACGCCCACATCATGACCCAATTGGCCGAGGCCATCGCCTTTGATAACAACACCGGCAGTTTCTTGGGTGAACCAGCAGAGTTGTTAAAACAAGCCATACAAATTGAACCCAACCACCAAAAAGCCATGTGGCTGTATGGCATCGTGCTGGATGAACAAGGACAGTATGCCGCCGCCGAAGCACTGTGGACAGACTTGCTGAACCTGGTTGAAAGCCCCAACATCAAAACCACCTTAATACAACAAATCAATCGCACTCGGGCGTCACAGGGCAAAGCCGAATTAACTCCTGCCGATGACCCTCAACCAGCCAATGACTCAGCTGCTGACACGGCCGATGCATTGTACCAAGTGGTGATTCAAGGCAGCGACAGCTTCAATGACCAGCCCCTGCCCGCCTCGGCACGCCTGTTTGTTTATGCCAAACAAATTGACGGCCCACCCATGCCGGTGGCCGCACTGGTTTTGAATCCACCATTTAAATTTCCCATGACGCTGCAACTCAATGACCGCAACAGCCTCAACGGCGAACGCTTACTCAGCAGTTTTGAGGCATTGAAGTTTTCCGCCAAAATCAGCCTCAATGGATCCGCAACTCCAGCTAATGATGACATCATCAGTAACGAAGTAACGACCACAGCCACTGACAACAACATCAATCTAACCCTAAAATGATACCCATGAACACAGCACCCGAACAACACCGACAAGTCCCTGAACTCAACCTGATCGATTACCTGGCAGGCACTGCCCTGGAAAAACAACGTTTTGTGGATGACTTTTACCAAGGATTGGTTGAATACGGATTCATCGTTCTGAATCCCCATGAATTTGACTTTGATCTGGTGGATGCCAGTTACCAGGCATTCAAATCCTTCTTTAAATTACCACTGGCCACCAAGCAAAAATACAACATCCATGATGGCGGTAAACGCGGTTACGTGCCGCGACTACAAGAACACGCCAAAAACAGCACCAATCCTGACCTCAAGGAATTTTGGCACGTGGGACGAGAGTTGCCACCAGGACATCCCTTGGCACAAGAGTATCCGGATAACCAATGGCCAGAAGAAATTAAAGACTTCCAGCAACACACCTATGCCTTGTATGAACAGCTGGACCAAACCGCGCAAGTGATGTTCCAGTCGTTGGCCACGGCACTGGATGTACCCAAAGATTATTTCACCAAATTAACCGCGGATGGCAATTCCATTTTGCGTGCCATTCACTACCCGCCCATGGGAGAGTTTGAATTACCCGGGTCGGTGCGCGCAGCGGCTCACGAAGACATCAACTTAATCACCTTGCTGGTGGGTGCCACTGACAGTGGCTTAGAATTGTTGGACCGAGATGGACAATGGCTGGCAGTGGACAGCACCCCAGGTCAAATTGTGATTGATTCCGGCGACATGTTATCTCGCATCACCAACGAAGTGATTCCGGCCACCACCCACCGTGTAGTGAACCCTTCGGATGACACTTCCGATCGCTACTCCATGCCGTTTTTCTGTCACCCTCACCCCAATGCCGTTTTGAGTTGTATAGATTCCTGTTTGCAAGGTGGGGCCAAATACCCAGACATCACCGCCAGGGACTTTTTGAATCAACGCTTAAAAGAAATTGGATTGAGTTAATTCGGCCCTGTTGCTGCTGGTTTTAAAGCGTCTTTTTTGCACATTTTGATCAGCTCAAGTCATAATTTAACTGCCTGATTCTGTGACAAATTTTGTTTGCTGAGTGGCTTAAAAGCAAAAATTGCCCTAGAGTTCACTTTGGACCCAATGTTATGACACAAATTTTTGCAATTAGAACGATTATTCTTTATGATTATCGTAGGTTTACTAGAAGAAATTTTTATGGCAAGAATATTGATCATTGATGATTCACCTTCACAATTGTATGGCATGCAAAAAATTGTTGAGAAGCTGGGTCATGAGACCATCCTGACAGAAGATGGTAAAGAGGGGATTCAAATCGCAAGGGAGCAATTGCCGGATTTGATATTAATGGACGTGGTCATGCCTGATCTCAACGGCTTCCAAGCCACCAGAAAAATCAGCAAGGACGAGAGAACCGCTCACATTCCAATCATCATCGTCACCACCAAAAAATTAGAAACAGACCGCGTGTGGGGTCTGCGTCAAGGTGCCAAAGAATACTTGGTTAAACCGGTGACAGAAAAATCATTGAAAGACGTGTTAAGTAAACACCTGTCCTGAACTGAGATTGACTTACTTAAAGACCACCGGTAAACCCCGGTGGTTTTTTTTGTCCACCCACTTCTCCCATAAACTGGCGGTAATAGCGCAATTCTTTGATGGATTCTTCGGTGTCAGCCAAAGCCAAGTGCTGACCAGTTTTGGAAAAACCATTGAGCAGGTTGGGGTTCCAACGCCTGATCAATTCTTTGATAGAACTCACGTCAATCTGACGGTAATGAAAATAGTTCTCTAATTTTGGCATCCATTTTGATAAGAACCTGCGGTCCTGACAAATGCTGTTTCCACACATGGGCGAGGTATGAATGGGTACGTGTTCCTGTAAAAACTCAAGGGTCAACCGTTCTGCCTCTCGCGCACTGATGTCTGAGGTCAAAACCCGATCCCACAGCCCTGATTGGGTGTGGTGTTCGGTATTCCAATCATCCATACCCAAGAGCACTTTTTCTTCCTGATGAATGGCCAGGCAAGGTCCTTGCGCTATGACATCCAAATCTTGATTGGTCACAATGGTGGCTATTTCAATGATGCGGTCTTTGGTTGGATCCAGACCGGTCATTTCCAGGTCAATCCAGATGAGGTTGGTGTTTTCAGTCATGCCATTCAAACGGTTAAACAAGCCTCTATTTTAACGCGTAGAAACATGGATTGTTGGAATAATAGGTGAATTCAGTTACCATGGGCTGATGTCAGCCACTCATCGTGTCATATCAACCCAAAAGACCACCGCCACCTTGGTGGACGTCGAGTCTCATGAACGTGTGAATGCCTTTTTCGCGCGCAAGTTAAAACCCATTTGCGGCGATCGGGTTACCGTCGAGTCGGCCAAAAATGAAATCCGAATTACCGCCATCGACAAGCGCAGCAACAGTTTTTGTCGTGCCGATAATCGCGGGCGAAAACAACACATTGCAGCCAACGTCGACCAAATCATGATTGTGATGGCAGTTGAACCGCCCCCTACTCGGGATATTCTGAACCGTTACTTGGTTTCGGCAGAACATGAAGGCATCGATCCCATTTTGGTGTTCAATAAATCCGACATAGACAGTCAGTTGTTTATTAACATCATCAACCAATACGAACAGTTGGGATACCAGGTATTCAAAACCAGCAACAAAGACCCCCAAACCATCAATGCCATCAAACCCTTATTGAAAGACCGCACCACCGTCATCGTGGGGCAATCCGGTGTGGGCAAATCGTCTATCACCCGAGTGATGATGCCAGGGGTTGAATTGAAAACCGGCAAACTGTCGAGTAAAACCGGTAAAGGGGCACACACCACCAGTGTCACCCAAATGTATTATGATGAACCTTTGAATGCTTACATCATCGACTCACCTGGTGTTTGGGAGTATGGCCTGTGGGTCATGAGCCCACATGAAATTGCCGGTGGCTTTCGTGAATTTCAACCTTACCTTGGCCAATGCAAGTTCAGCAATTGCACCCACACCCATGAACCCCAATGTGCCATCCAGCAAGCGGTGAAAGATCATGACATCCGACCCAGTCGCTACGAATCTTATTTGCGAATAGTTGATTCGATGAAATATTGGGATTGAGCTTATAATAGGGTTTTGAACCCATGATGAACCTGATGTCAGGTCATCTTTTAATGAGACATTTCATGATCAAGTTTTGCAATCAATGTGGACACGAAATCCAATATGGCATCCCTGAAGGTGATGATAAACCCAGGGCGGTTTGTCAGCATTGTCAGTACATCCAATATGAAAATCCCAAAATCGTGAACGCTTGCATCATCGAGCACCAAGGTCAGATCTTGTTAGGAAAACGCACCATTGAACCTCGCAAAGGCTTCTGGAATGTGCCAGCGGGGTTTATGGAGAACGGTGAGTCTACCCGCTCTGGTGCCATCCGTGAAGTCCGTGAAGAAGTCATGGCACAATTAAAAAATGTGACTTTATTTGGGGTATACAACATCATTCAACGCAACCAGGTACATGTGTATTTTCGGGCAGAGCTTGATGGCGATCAGTTTGCTGCCGGTGCCGAAACTTCCGAAGCGAAGTTATTTGCCCCCGAAGATATCCCCTGGGACCATATGGCTTTCCCGGTGGGCATTACTGCCTTGAAACGGTACGTCAAGGAAATGGACAGTGGACAATTCAGTATCAAGGAAGAAGACATCATCATTGATTATGAGTTGTTAAAACAATTCAATTTAGAATAAGTATGCACATCGAGCCTTTTTATCACCAACCAACGGGCACCTTTACTTATGTGCTCACCGATGCCAGTACCAAATTGTGTGCCATCATCGATCCGGTGCTTGACTTTGATGCAGCTGCGGGTCGGGTCAGTACCGATCATGCCGATCAAATCATTGCCCACATCAAAGCACACCAACTCAAAACCCAATGGCTATTAGAAACGCACATCCATGCCGATCATTTAACTGCCAGTCATTACCTGCAACAACAACTGGGCGGCCATACCGGCATCAGCTCAAAATTTACCGATATACTGCCGCATTGGATACCCTTGTTTGATACCGGTGATGACACGCCCATGGATGGCTCACAATTTGATTACCTGTGGTCAGATCAGGCAACATTTCAACTGGGCGAACTGACGATTAAAGTCTTACACACCCCTGGTCACACCCCAGCCTGCGCCAGTTTTTGCGTCGGCGATGCGGTGTTTGTGGGTGACACGTTATTTCATCCAGAACTGGGCACCGCACGGGTTGATTTTCCGGGCGGAGATGCCAACATTTTGTTCAGTTCCATTCAGCGGCTTTACGCTCTGCCAGACCACACCCAGGTCTACCTTTGTCATGATTATCCAGAAAATCGCCCACCGGTCAGTTGTGTGCCATTGGCTGATCAAAAAACCAACAACGTGATGCTCAACCAACACACCAGCCGACAGGAGTTCATCGATAAACGCACAGCCCGTGACCAACAATTGGCCGTGCCCGAATTGATTTTGCCGTCCATTCAGTGCAACATGCGTTTGGGCGAATTGGCACAGCCCCATGAAAATGGGATTCAATATATACGCATACCCATCAATCAATTATAATGTCATCACTTGATGATAAAGCACAGCCTCATGACCCCCATAACCATCAATCGCGAACCTGTTGAACTGTATAAAATTTTAAAGTTTGAAGGTTTGGTGAGTACCGGTGGCGAAGCCAAAATCATGATCGATGAAGGCTTGGTCAAAGTGAACGGCCAAGTTGAACTGCGCCGCCGCAACAAAATCAAATCAGGTGACGTCATTGAGTTCAATGACATCCAGTATCAGGTTGTTTTGCAACCCTGAGTGAAAACCACAGCCAACCCAGGCGGGTTAATCCCGCTGATTTACTCGCCACATTACTCCTACCGATTTCCGGCCAATCACCGGTTTCCGATGAGCAAGTTCAAACAACTGCAGCTGCTGCTGCAGGAGTCTGGACTGATGCGCCAAGAAAACACCTTCAGACCCGGCCGCATCAAAACCGAATGGTTACAACTGGCCCACGACAGCAACTACATTGACCAATTCGAAAACAACCTATTGGATGCCAAAGCCATGCGCAAAATGGGCTTGCCATGGAGCGAAGGTTTGGTCAAACGTTCAATGATTTCACCCAACGGCACCCTGATGACGGCTGCCATTGCACTGAATCACGGCATCGCTTGCCACCTGGCCGGCGGCACCCACCACGCCCATTATGACCATGGTCGCGGTTATTGCGTGTTCAATGACCTGGCAGTCACCGCCAAAGTGCTGTTAGCGCAAGGCAAGGTCAATCAGGTTTTGATCTTTGATTGTGATGTGCACCAAGGTGACGGCACCGCCCAGATTCTGGCTGATGAGGACCGGGCATTCACCTGCTCGGTGCATTGCCAAAAAAACTTTCCTCACCACAAAGCCACAAGCAATTTAGATGTCGGCCTGCCCAACGACTTGGGCGATGAAAACTATTTGGAACAGATCCACAGCACGCTGATTGAGGCGATAGAACGGTGCCAGCCTGATCTGGTGCTTTACGATGCCGGTGTGGATGTATATGGTGGCGATGACTTGGGCTTACTGAACATCAGTTTGGCTGGCTTGTATCAACGTGAACGCCTGGTGCTGCAAACCCTAAAGGACCACAACCTCCCTGTCGCTACCGTCATCGGCGGTGGCTATGACAAAGACCAAAAAGCCCTGGCCCAAAGGCATGCCCTGGTGTTTCAGACTGCCAGTGAACTGTATCAATCATGAGATTTAAATCAGCTTGAAAGTAAACACTGGCTATTCAACGTGTTTGGTCAGCCACCGTGTCTTGCAGGCGTTCACCACGAATCATTTCGCGGTAAGCAATGTTGGCTTCTGCCAGGCATTTGATGATTTCTATTTCAGCCATGGCTTGTTGCTCGGCTTCGTATTTAACCACCATGCGATGTTGTCCGGGTTGACCCAGTTTCACCTCTGTAACCACAGCCAATTGACTGAAAATATTGGCCACGTCAGCCGGTGGGTCCGACTCCAAACGAAAAGTCAGGGCACGGGTTCTGTCGGTCAGCTCTGACACCGCCTGATGGCTGTGCAAGCGCCCTTTCTTGAGGATGATGATTTGTTCACACAAATCTTCAATCACCTCAAGGTTGTGAGAAGTGATGATGATGGTTTTGGACTTACTTAATTGACGAATCACTGATTTGATGGCATCGGTGGTATTGGGGTCTAGGCCAGCGGTGGGCTCATCCAACAAAATCACCTCAGGGTCACCGATAAAAGCCTGAGCTATGGCCACCCGTTTTTGCATGCCGTGACTCAGACGCTCGGGTGTCTGGTTATAGGACTCAATCAAATTGACGGCTTTCAACACCCGTTTAGACTCTGCTGTTGCTTGTTGTTTATCAAAACCTTGTAATTCAGCCAACATCATCAACTGCTTACCCACGGATAAGTTCTTCAGCAACGAGGCATCTTGAGGCAAAATTGAAAAACGCCCCCTGATGGCTGGGCTGTTGGGCGCATGTCCCATCATTTCTACTTCGCCTTGACTGGGTTTTAGGTAACCACACAACAATGAAAACAAGGTGGTTTTACCGGCACCATTGGGGCCAACCAAGCCAGTGGTTGTGCCTTTCGCAATCGACAAATCAATGCCAATCAAAGCCTGGGTTTGACCAAATGTTTTACTCAAGTTGTGGGTACTGATTACAGGTTGGCTCATTAAATATCTCGTTTAGAAAAAATGCGCCAGCCGATGTAGCCATAACCCAGCACAAACAAAGGCACCATCAACACCGCCTGTATCCAGGTAGACCACTGCAGTTGTAATATCCAGGGTTTGGTGGCATTGGGTAGCAAGTACCCCACCACTTCAGCCGCACCCGGCATCCGGTATCCCAATATGGCCACCACCAACAGCACTACCACATAAACGCTGATGCCGACCAAAGCCGATAAGCCCGCGGAACCCACCACCACCGAGCACAAAGACATCAGGGCAATGAATGGCAAGGAATAAACGATCAATGAAACCATGACCAATACCGCATCAATCACCAGACTGCCCTTACCAGACTGATCAACAAACAGTGATATCAATGTGGCCACCAAGGTCACTGCCACATAGGCCATCGCCACCAGCAAAACCGCACCAATGAATCGGGCCAAGTAAATTTCCAAACGGTTGCACCTGGGGGTCAGAAACCGCAGGTATTTACTGCCGATGTCATTGGCCGTTTGGTCACTGGCTGCAAACAGCACAAAGACCGGCATGGTGGAAACTGCCAACAGAAAAAAGGCCGATAAAGTGGGGGCTCGATTGATAAACAGTGATTTGGCCACTTGTGGATCAAACAAAAACCCAATGATGAAGTTTCCTTCCGGGTTAGACAACCATTGCGCTGCCCCACCCACCATTTTGCTGAACAACCACAACCAAAACACCGCAAAGAACACCAAAAACAACAAGCCCCTGGCACTTCTCAAGGCGTAATATAAATCGTGTCTGGTTAAGGTCCAAACAGTGGAAAGCCGCAATCCCTTCATTGCGGCTTACTCAATTCATTCATAGACAAAATTATTCGACTGCAGGCGGTGGTGCAACTGCACCTGACATGGATTTGGCAGCGATGATGGCCAACAAGCCACCCACCACACCAATGATATTGGTTACACCAAAGTTACTGGTTACCAATGCCCCAATGACTTCAGCAATTATGGCCATCAAGCCTGCCACCATAATAAAACCTGGTTTGACATCCTGAAACAAAAAAACTGCACCAGCAATCAATATCCCAACACTAACCAGCAAAAACACTCCAAAAGCCATAAATCCGATGCCTGTAGCACCCACTTCATCTCTAGCCCTTTCTAATTCAGACCTTTGTTCATCAGTTAAATCCTGGCTTTGTGAATAAGCAGATTCGGCATGGCTAGAAACGGCTGTGGTTGCTGCGCCTCCTCCCAAATACAACAAGGCGGCCAACAAATTAAAAATGGCCGCAATGATTAAAATAACTCCTGCTGCTACACGCATAATGATTTCCTCTTTTTTTATTATAAAAGGCAACGGATAAGTCTACCCGTCACTTCCATTTAAATTAGAGCATAAAATACCATAGAAAACAATCACTTCAAAATGACAATCAACTTGGAAATTGGGAATGTGTAACAGCTCAAACTTATGGGTAGGAGATATTCATCAGGGGTTCAGTGCCAGGATGATGCATCAAAGCCACCCTGTATTCTGGGTGGGCGGGTCGTGATTAACCCATCAACACGTGATTCAGGTCGTAGTAACTGCTGGGTTTTCCATGTATCCAAGCAACCGCTTCCAGTGCGCCCTGCGCGAAAATGGTGGGGTCATGGGCGGCATGTTCAATGGTGACGGTTTCATCGTCCAGTTTGATTGCCACTTCATGGGTACCGGGAACCTCACCTTCACGGATGGCATGGATTTCGACATCGCCGAGTTTAAATGAGGCTGGTGCGGTTTTGGTCATGCTGGATTCGGCTGTGACGGCCTGAGCCAATGATATGGCGGTTCCAGAAGGCATGTCTTTTTTGTGGATGTGGTGGGTTTCGGTGATGCTGAATTGACCAGAGGGATTGGTCTGTTTGAATATTTGCAACAGGTTCTTGAGGATTTGGATATTCAAGGAAAAGTTTGAAGTCCACATCACCGGTATGTACTTGGCTGCTTGAGCGATACGATCAAAACTGGCTTGATTCAAACCCGTGGTGCCGCTGACCAAGGCCGTTTGTTGCAACACACAGTAATCCACCAGTTCATCAAAACCTTCAGGCTGAGCAAAATCAACCACCACATCGGCATCAACATCGGCCAATGATTCAACGGCCACCACACCGAGGTCATCAACCCCAATCAATTGCCCCAAATCCTGGTTTAAGTGTTGGCTGCCCGGAGACACCAGCCCGGCCACCAATTCAAAGCGTTGATCGGCCAGCACCAATTTCAGTAGACGTCGACCGATGCGGCCGGAAACCCCGGAGATGATAATTTTGATGGGTGTACTGTTGGTCGACATGGTGCTTTTGCTTAACCGGTCATCTTGTCCAAAAAGGACTTCACATTATCAAACCAGCCTTTGCGCCTGGGGTTGTTCTTGTCACCACTGTCTTTGATGGTCTTGCCAAATTGTTCCAACAGGTCTTTTTGTTCACTGGAGAGGTTCACTGGCGTTTCCACATGAACCTTACAATACAAATCACCGGTGCTGTGAGAACGCACCGATTTCACCCCTTTGCCACGCAAACGGAATTGTTTGCCGCTTTGGGTTTCGGCCGGTACTTTCAGTTTCACTTCACCTGACAAAGTGGGGATTTGAATCTCGCCGCCCAAACAGGCGGTGGTGAAATCAATCGGCATTTCACACAACAGTGAATCACCTTCACGGATAAAGATGTCATGCGGTAACACCCTGATATCAACGTACAAATCACCGGCTGGACCACCTTTGGGTCCGGCTTCGCCTTTGCCTGACAAGCGAATGCGGTCACCTTCATCCACACCAGCAGGAATTTTGACATTGAGTTTGCGATTCTCTTGTTTGCGACCTTGTCCACCACAGGAACCACAAGGGTTGCTGATGATGGTGCCTTGGCCCCGACAATCGGGACAGGCCTGTTGCACAGAAAACATGCCCTGTTGCATGCGCACCTGACCGATGCCGTTACAGGTCTGACAGGATTTGGTTTCGCCGTCTTTGGAACCACTGCCATTACAAGGATCACAACTGACCATGGTGGGGATGTTGATTTCTTTGTTGATGCCATTGATGGCTTCTTCCAGCTCAACGGTCATTTCAATTTGTACGTCGCGACCACGTTGTGGCCCAGCTGAGCGACCACCACCGCGGCGGCCACCACCAAAGATGTCACTGAATATGTCACCAAAGATGTCGCCCACATCACCATGAAAACCACCACCAAAGCCACCGGGACCACCGGCACCTTGGCCACTGACCGCATCAAAGCCATATTGGTCATAGGTTTGGCGCTTGCGTTCATCTTTGAGCACTTCATAAGCCATTTGGGCTTCTTTGAATTTGTCTTGGGCGTTGGGATCATCGGTGTTGCGATCCGGATGGTATTTCATTGCCGTGCGTTTGAAGGCTTTTTTGATCTCAGCCTGAGTGGCTGATTTCTCTATCCCCAGGATTTTGTACAGGTCTGTTTGAGCCATGGTGTTTTATCTGTTCAATATCAAAAACCGCCCCAAATCGCTTTGAGGCGGCCTACAAAAAATTTTATGTTTACATGTCATTGGCGTAACCACATCTGACTGGGTTGCGCCAATGCATGGGTCTTTACTTCTTGTTGTCGTCGACTTCTTCGAATTCAGCGTCAACCACGTCATCGTTGTCGCCAGATGCTTCCTCACCGGCTGGCGCATCGCCCTCAGCCTGTTGTGCTTGAGCGGCCTGAGCCACTTTTTGCATGATCGGTTGCATCGCAGTCTGCAAAGCCTGATTGGCTGATTCAATGGCCGCTTTGTCATCGCCTTTGGCAGCCGTTTCAACGGCTTCAATGGCTGATTCAATGCTGGCTTTTTCACCGTCATCAATCATCTCTTTGTGCTCTTCCAGGGTTTGCTTGGCTGTGTGCGTCATGGCATCAGCGGCATTTCTGGCTTGCGACAACTCTTTGAACTCTTTGTCCTTATCGGCATTCAACTCAGCGTCTTTGATCATTGACTCGATTTCCTCGTCAGACAAACCGGAACCGGCTTTGATCTCAATGCGTTGTTCTTTACCGGTGGCTTTGTCTTTGGCTGACACGTGAATGATACCATTGGCATCGATGTCAAAGGTCACTTCAATTTGTGGCATGCCGCGAGGTGCCGCACTGATGCCTTCCAAATTGAATTGGCCCAATGATTTGTTGGCATGTGCCACTTCACGTTCACCTTGCAAGACGTGTACCGTTACTGCAGACTGGTTGTCTTCGGCTGTTGAGAAAACTTGTGATGCCTTGGTAGGAATCGTGGTGTTTTTCTCAATCAACTTGGTCATCACGCCGCCCAGGGTTTCGATACCCAAAGACAATGGCGTCACATCCAACAACAGAACGTCTTTCACATCACCTGAAAGTACGCCACCCTGTACCGCAGCACCCATGGCCACTGCTTCGTCAGGATTCACGTCTTTACGTGGTTTCTTACCAAAGGTTTCTTCAACAATTTTTTGTACTGCTGGCATGCGTGTTTGACCACCGACCAGAATCACATCAGAAATTTCTGACAATGACACACCGGCGTCTTTGATCGCCAGTTCGCATGGCGCTACAGTGCGTTTCACCAAATCTTCAACCAGAGACTCCAGTTTCGAGCGGGTGATTTTCACGTTCATGTGCTTGGGACCTGAAGCATCGGCCGTGATGTACGGCAAGTTCACTTCGGTCTGATCCAGCGTCGACAATTCAATCTTGGCTTTTTCAGCCGCTTCTTTCAAACGCTGCAAAGCCAATGGATCATTTTTCAGGTTTACACCTTGGTCTTTCTTGAATTCTTCAACCAGATAATCCATCACGCGGTTATCAAAATCTTCACCACCCAAGAAGGTGTCACCATTGGTGGCCAACACTTCAAACTGTTGTTCACCATCGATGTCAGCAATCTCAATGATAGAGATATCGAATGTACCACCACCCAAGTCATAAACGGCGATGGTGCGATCACCACCTTTCTTATCCATACCATAAGCCAAGGCCGCAGCGGTTGGCTCATTGATGATGCGTTTCACTTCCAGACCAGCAATTTTACCGGCATCTTTGGTGGCTTGGCGTTGTGAATCATTGAAGTAAGCCGGAACCGTAATCACGGCCTGGGTCACTTCTTCACCGAGGTAGTCCTCAGCGGTTGATTTCATTTTTTCCAGAATACGGGCTGAAATTTCCTGTGGGGCCATTTTCTTGCCGCGCACTTCTACCCAAGCATCACCGTTGTCTGCACCAATAATTTTATAGGGCACGATGTCCTGGTCTTTTTTCACCACGTCTTCGTTAAATTTTCGACCAATCAAGCGTTTGATGGCGAATAATGTGTTTTCGGGGTTGGTGACTGCTTGTCTTTTAGCAGACTGACCCACAATGGTTTTACCTTCTTCGGTAAAAGCCACAATAGATGGTGTCGTTCTATCACCTTCGGCATTTTCAATGACTTTGATGTCCTTGCCTTCCATGATAGCGACACAGGAATTCGTTGTTCCTAAATCTATACCTATTACTTTTGACATTTTATTAAAACCTCTAAATACTTTGTTTTTAAACTGACCCCTATCTATGGCCTGTCTGAGTTAATTCAAGTGAGTGAACTGCTGCTTGTTCAGCTGTGGTTGTGGTTTATTGTGCCACCACGACCATGGCTGCACGAACCACGCGTCCATTCAACAAATAGCCTTTCTGAAAAACATTAACAATGGTGTTTTTCTCATGTTCAGGTGATGGCACCATGCTCATGGCTTCGTGTTTTTCAGGATCAAATTTTTCACCCACTGGGTTGATGATTTCGATGCCATTGTCTTCCAGTACTTTGGCGAAAATCTTTTGGGTGTTTTGTGTACCCTCAATCATCGCTTCGGTGGTGACTTCACAATTGTCATCATCAATCACTTCCAATGCTTTATCAAAACTGTCCATCACCGGAATCATGGCTTTGATGATTTTGTCATTGGCGAACTTGCGGGTGTTGTCCAGGTCACGTTGCAAACGCTTCTGTAAATTCATGCCTTCGGCGGCCACACGCAGGATTTCTTCATCCTTGGCAGCCAGTTGGGCTTGCAAGTCTTCAATCTGCGCTTGCATTTGTTCCAGCGCATTCACTTCATCATCGTCCAACTCGGCAATGATTTCTTCACCCAGTTCTTCACCAGATTCTTCAACTGATTCAAAATCTTGCCTTTCATCTATCGGCGTGTCAGCCGACTGTTTTGCTTTTTCCTCGGTCATACTTTTAGGTGTACATATTAATAATGGCAGTGATATGGTGATTGGAGATGACAATTCAAGGCAGTCTGGTTAAAATTAACCTTCATTTTTGCCAAACAGTTCCCACAGCATGCTGCAAACTTTGTTCATCAAAAATTTCGTCCTGATAGATCAACTGGAAATAGATTTTGATTCCAGAATGTCGGTATTCACAGGTGAAACGGGTGCAGGTAAATCCATCATCATCGGCGCCTTGTCTCTGGCTTTGGGCCAACGGGCTGACACCCAGGCCATTGGTCCATTTGCAGACGACACTGAAATCATCGCAGAATTCAACATCACCGACAATCCAGCGGCGCAACAGTGGCTGGAGGATAAAGACCTGTCACAAGACGATGAGCTCATCATCAGACGCACCATCAATCAACAAGGACGCAGCAAACATTGGGTCAATGGCCGACCTACGCCTTCTGGCGTGGTCAAAGACCTGGCACAGTACCTGTTACAGATTCATGGCCAACACGACCAAATCAGGTTGCTGAAAAATCACAACCAATTGCTGATTCTGGACCAGTCAGGAGACCATGAACTGCTGCTTAAACAGGTCTCGGAAGCCGCCAAAAAGATCAAACAAATTGAACAAGAAAAAGCCCAATTGGCTGCAGCCGGCTCCCTGAGTCCAGAGCAACTGCAATTGTTGCAATACCAGTTCGATGAGCTGGAGGCCCTGGCCATTCAAGCCGATGAATACGAACAACTGCACGATGCCTTACAACTGGCATCCCATGCCCAAGACCTGATCACCACAGCTGACCAAGCCATGCAAATGATGGGCGGCGATGACAGCAGTGCAGAACAACAGCTGAACCTGGTTATCAACCAACTCAAGCACGCCAAAGGCCATGACTTCAGCGGCATCTGTCAGATGTTAGAAGAATCCTTGATTAACATCACCGAAGCCCAAAACGAATTACAAACAGTGGTCGATGGCATAGACAGTGATCCTGAAAACCTGGCGCAGATAGAGTCACGTCTCGAACAGGTCAATCAGGTCGCCAGAAAGCAACAGGTGATGCCTGAATTGCTGTACCAGCACCACCAGGACCTATCGCAGTCGCTGGCCGACCATGCCGACATGGCCAGCAGCCAGTCAGCACTGGACCAACAGCTGGAACAAGCCACCACACATTACCAAGGACTGTCTGCGCAGCTGTCTGAACAGCGCGCACAAGCCGCCGAAAAACTGGCCAAACACATCACCGAAATGATCAGAGACCTGGGGCTGCCTGAGGCCAAGTTCAGTATCCAGGTAAACCACCAAGCCGACGGCAACCCCAGTAACTTGGGTAATGACCAGGTGGAATTTATGATTGCGGCCAACAAAGGCCAAAGTGCGCAGCCCTTGAATAAAACCGCCTCCGGTGGTGAGTTATCCCGAATTTCATTAGCCATCGAGGTCAGCACCCAAAAGAACCAACAAGGCAAACAACGCCAGTCCTTCATTTTCGATGAAGTCGATACTGGCATCGGCGGTGCCACCGCAGAGAAAGTCGGTCACATCATGCAACAACTGAGCCAAAGCAACCAGGTGTTTGCGGTGACCCACTTACCGCAGGTGGCGGGACATGCCCATGATCACCTGCTGGTCAGCAAATCCAGTCAGGGTAAATACACCACCTCACGCATTGCACACCTGAATGAAGAACAACGCATTCAGGAACTGGCACGCATGTCCGGTGGTCAGAACATCACCGAAGCGACTTTGGCCCAAGCCAGAGAATTTCTGAAAACCGGATCTTAAAGAAAACCATGACTCATCCTTTTTTGAATACCAAATCCTTGACCCTGGTTGTGACCCTGTTTGTGGCCTTGTCGCTGTTTTCTGCTGCCACTTGGGCGCAGGCAATCAATGAGTCTGAGCCTGAGTCAGAGCCTGCTATGAGCGAAGAACTAGCCAATGACATGAAAGCCGTTTTTGGCCCACGCACTGAAAGCCAACAAGCCGCTGCCGCAGCTGAGGCCGCCTGGTTCAGAAGTTTGTATGAATTCATCACCGCATCAGGTGATGATTACAGCTTGGCGGCCATTCTCGCCAAACAATTGGGCAGTTTCAAAACCAACCAACTCATGGCCAAAATTCAACATGACCAGGACACCAGCGATGCCTTGAACGACACCAGTTTCCAGCCCCTGGCGGATGCTTTGAATTTGTTGATAGCTCAAGCAGAACTGTCACCTGAGGCATTGGATGTGATGACCGCGCTGTGTCTGGATGAACACATAAAAGATCATTGTCATGCCAACGTGTTATTGGAAAAGCGCATGCGCACCGATGGCTTCAATTTGCACGCTTACTGGCGACCCTTTGATCTGGCCAGCCAAAGCAACAACGCTGTTTTGCAGGGCCGTTTGTTGGAGTTAATGACCCTCGCCAATCGCAGCCACAGCTTCCATTACATCAAACCCACACTCACCAGCTTGATTGATCAGTTCATGGCCACCAACCCCTTCCCGGAGCTGGCCACCAAGCATTTGATAGCAACTTACCGTCAAATGTCAGGATTATCGGATGAGAAAAAACAACAGCTGGAAGAATTGATACCAGCTTACTTGCCCAGCTACGTGAAATGGAGCTTCAATTACATCAATGACGTACCACCCTACAGAAGCTTAATTGACTATTGTCAGACCAACAAGCAGCAAATTGAATCCTGCAACCACGTTGCTGACACCATGATCAATGCCAGCAACAACATCATGGACAAAGGCATGGGTTACACCTTAAAGCTAGCCACCGCCGAACTGAGTGGCAACCAACAAGACCTTAAACAAGCCCAACAAGCCCACGACCAGTTCAAAGCCAGTTACCAGTGCCTGGTCGAACTGACCCGTGACGAACACCACATGGATAGTTTCTTTAACCCAACATACCGCCAAATCAACCTAGAGCCCATCGGTGAATTTGAAAAATTAAAAAAACTCGCGGCATGGCGCTACCAACAACGCCAAACCGCTGGTGATAAAAATGCCATTGATCCGGCCAGTTGTCTGTGATATCCAAACAATGTACTGGACCGCGGGCGGCCCGCCCGCAAAACCCGCCCAGGTAGTTGAAAATTTCAATAAAACATTCGATAACATCAGCGGTTATCACATGCCATATCAATAGCCCAGTTTGTTAGGGGAGATGGCAGGAGGTTCATAGCGTGATTTTATCACTGCCACCAGAACTGTATTCAGCCTCAAAGGCTGAGCGAAAACTGCGACCCAAAGGAAGTTTTAAAGCTGGTTCCATATATACGTACTGGCTGTTTGCCTTAAGAATTTTATTCTTATTAACCAAATGCGACCGGTGAATCCTGATAAAACCACAGCCCTGAAGCTTTTGCTCAATCATTTTCATGGTTGCTCGTAAGGTGTATTGTTCCGACATGGTGTGAATCACCAAATAATTACCACATGCCTTGATATGAAAGATTTGATTCACGTCAATTCGTACATGCTGGTTATTGCGAGTCAGGCATCGCAATTGCATACTTTCAGCCCGAGTAGGATCTTTGGAGTTTAAAATTGCTTGATGTTTGTTGCCTTTCCACCACTGGCTCATCAGGACCAAAAGTACCACCTGGATATTGATGGGCAACCAACAGAACAATAAATTGTAGATCAAGTTGTTTTGTCCTTGGTGAATCCAAAACTGATACCCAGTAGCCATCAATACAATGCCTAAAAACACCGCAAGCAAAGGCATCATGATTTGGCGGCTAATACCCAATTCAAACAAGTTTCGACTGCAATGTATGGTGACAGGAATCAACACCAGCCAAACCGCCCAGTCCCGGGCATTGGTCGCTAGCGAGACGCCAAAGTCTAAGTCACGATTCAGGTATAGGGTGTCATACATATAAAAGTACGTGCCTGAGCCCAAAACCAATATCAGCCACCATGAGAATGTTTGTTTTTGCAATTTCATTACCGCATTGATCATGACAAACACATATAAATTAAAGTTGATCCCTAGGATTGTAGCCAGAGAACCATCCAAAAACACCTGACATTCGTCACAAAATCAAGTCGTTGGTCACAGAGTACTGGGCACACATGATAATGGTTAATACATCAGATACACTCATACACTCATTGATTAAAGAGGTTTTTAAACCATGAACAAAATGATGAAACTGTGGCTGACGACGAGCTTTTTGATGATATCAGCGTCTGTAACCGGCCAAGAACAGCAATCAGATGAGCAACAACTCAGACACTTGAAACTATCCCTATGGCCGCAGGCTTATCAGCAACAAGACACACAACTGTTATCCGAGATCCTACATGATGGGTTTCAAATGATTGACAACTCAGGCCAAACCAGCAACAAAGCCGATGAATTAGAATACATAAAAAAGAACAGCTGGACAGCTAAAAACTTCAGCTATGAAATTTACCGACTCGATATATTCAATGGTTCAACCGCAATCATCAGCGGCCGGGGTGAAACTGACAGTTACACCTACCATTCCAGTAATGTATTAATCAAAACAGACGACCGTTGGCAAGCCATCGCTTCGCATGTCTCTGGTTATACGAAAAAGTGATGTTAAGGTCGCTTAGTACTTCGGCAGGCTCAGCATGTCAACTGTCAAAGCCTGTTTTAGCTTGGCTAGATCGACTAAAACTGATCCACACCTCCAAAAGTAGGCGCCTTAAGCGCGACAGGCTCGGTGGGCTTATAACTTTCCAGACTGAAGGCGCGCCCAGCAGGAGTACTCCGGGCATCCTCGGTAATTGCTCCTGCATTGCCCTACTACCTGCCATCCATGGCCATATGCCCTCCGCCCTTCGGGTCCGGCTCCCGGCAATTCAATCGAGGCTTGGAATGTTCTTGGGGCTTTTTTCACTTTTGATGACTCAAAAGTGAAAGCGTCCACGGCGAACATAAATACATTATATGGTCAGACTTTCTCACTCAGCTGCGCTTCGCCAACCAAGCATGACAAGCAAAGCTTTGCGGTTCTGACTTCTGCTGGGTGCATGCCCATAAAAAAGCCACCAGGAGGTGGCTCTTTTTATGTGGCGCTTAGAATTTTCTTTAATTTGAATGACCTACAGCAGGAGTACTCCGGGCCTCCTGCCCTTCGCCCTTCGGGTCCGCTGCGCGGGGTTGAATTGCTCCCGGCAATTCAATCGAACCAGGCAAAGCAAAGCTTTGCGGTTCTGACTTCTGCTGGACGCAAGCCCACAAAAAAAGCCACCAGGGGGTGGCTCTTTTTGTGTGGCGCGCCCAGCAGGAGTCGAACCTGCGACCTACCGCTTAGGAGGCGGTTGCTCTATCCACTGAGCTACGGGCGCTTTGGGTGTATGTAAATTAGGGTGGTATTCTATTCGTTGTGGTTTTTTTCTGCAAACACGATGGCAATTTTGTTGGCTGCAGGGTTGGTGGTGACGCGGGTTATCTGATGTAGCGAGGGGTCATTGAACTCATGTGCAATATACCAACGTTGCTGGTCTGTGCTGACATATAAGGTGTTATTTCGACCAGCCCAAAAACGTCCCTGACTGTCCAAAGTAAAATCTTCAACACCCAATGGCAATGACATCACTGTCTTGGGTAGTTTGGCGGCTGCAGTAATGGCATTGATTGACCAAGGTTGGGTCTTTTTATCAACAAAATACAAGACTTTCCCGTCCGCATCAGTGATGAAAGACCGACCGATGTTGGTGGTTATTTTTTCAGCCACCAAATCGACTCCTTGGTGATACAAGTCACCACCATTTTCATCATTCAAAACAAAGGTCCACAAATCACCGCCATTGGTCCAATTGAAGTAGCCCACTTGCTTTAAATCGCTGTATCGCTGGCTTTGTTGTTCGGGTGCTGCTTGGTTATTCAAAAGCACCAGGTATTGGTCGCCATGTTGATCGACTTGAACCACACTCAAGCCAGCGCCTTGCAATTGTGGGGTCGGTGAATACTCACTTTCTGCTGTTACCAAATAAGGTGTGGTTATTTGGGTTTTCAAGTCGTACTGCAAGATGTCCATTTGCATACTGCTGCCCTCAAGCACAGCATGGGTGTAATAAAGGATGTTGCCGTCATTCGAAAAGCGGGGTTGCGAATCATAACCGGGTTGGTTGCTGATGTTCTTTCCTGGACCAAGAGTTGGCCAGCCATCAGCTGACTGGTTAATATTGAACAACAACACCTCACTGCCTGGGATGACTGGCGCAGCAGGCTTTGCTGGCTCTTTATCGGCTGAAACCGCCACAAAAGAGGACAGTAATAATAACAACATCATACCCATAAACTTCATGATTTAACTCCAATCCAAAAAGCCAGAAAACAAAAAACGGTGGTGGCCAAAGTATAAACCAAGGCTTTGATGATTTGATCATTCTGCATCATCACCACGGTTTCCATTGAAAAGGTCGACCAGGTGGTCAGCGCGCCCAACAAGCCAACGGTAATGAAAAGTCGCCAGTGGTCATTGGCAGCCACATGTTCGTTGAAATAATGCATGGCTTTGCCCATCAAAAAGCAGCCCACCACATTGACACTTAAAGTGGCCCAAAACACGGGCACGTGAAACACCAACAACACCAACTGATTGACACCATAACGAATACTGGCACCCAGCGCGCCTCCCAACGCCACTGCCAACAAGGCAGACATCATGAGCCAGCTCCTTTCTTGTTTTTTTGCTGTGGGTTGCGTTGTGATCTGATGTACTGCAACTTGGCTGCAATCTTAATCTCAAGGCCCTGGTCCACTGGATGGTAATAGACCTGTTCACCGATGCGGTCAGGAAACCCTTGCTGATCGTAGGCAATGCCATCGGCGGCATCGTGGTCGTATTGATAGCCTGAGCCATAACCACTGTTTTTCATCAATTGGGTTGGCGCATTGCGCAAGTGCATGGGTACCGGTAACGTACCCCATTTCCCCACATCTGCCTGTGCCGCTTTGAAGGCGGTATAGATGGCGTTGCTTTTGGCACAACTGGCCAGGTAGCCCACCGCTTGCGCTAAGGCCAGGTCACCTTCTGGTGATCCGAGTCGCTCATAGGATTGCCATGCGTCCAAACAGATGCTCAAGGCCCTGGGGTCGGCATTGCCGATATCCTCGGAGGCCATGCGCAAAATCCTGCGGGCCAGGTAATGTGGGTCACAACCTCCATCCAACATGCGCGCCAACCAATACAAGGCGGCATCTGGGTTGGATGAGCGCACACATTTGTGTAAGGCTGATATTTGTTCATAAAATTCATCACCGCCTTTATCAAATCGACGCGCCTGGCCCATGGTCACCAAATTCAGATCATCATCTGATACCTGTCCTTCACTGACGTAGTCAGCCAGGGTTTCTAACAAACCCAACAATTTGCGACCGTCACCATCAGCAGCCCGGATCAAATGCTGTTGTTGAGTTGCTGTCAGACTGATTTTCAAATCGCCCTGTTCAATGCTTTGCTGCAACAGCTGTAACTGCTCCTCATCGTCCAAGCTTTTTAAAATATAGACTTTCAGGCGTGACAACAAGGCATTGTTCAAGGCAAATGAAGGGTTTTCAGTGGTGGCCCCTATCAGCGTAATCAACCCACTTTCCAAGTGTGGCAAAAAGGCATCCTGTTGCGACTTATTGAAGCGATGGATTTCGTCAACGAATAAAACAGTAGGTTGCGGCAGTACCTGTTCGGCCTGGGTGATGGCAGCCCGGATGTCTTTGACACCGGACAGCACAGCTGACAAATTGATTAAGTGGGCATTCATGGCTTGGCTGATGATGTTCGCCAATGTGGTTTTACCCGTGCCAGGCGGTCCCCAGAACACCATGGAATGCAGGCTTTGATTTTTCACCATCAAGGCCAGGGGTTTACCTTCAGCAATCAGGTGAGACTGGCCAACCACTGCAGACAATGATTGGGGTCGCAAGCGGTCAGCCAAAGGCCGTTGTGACAGTGTTTGGTTCAATGCCGTTATTGATTCAGTGCCTGCACCACATCTACACCTTCTGGCGGCACAAAGGTGAACATGTCTTCTGGCATGTCCGGATTCTTTTGGATGTCATTGAACTCAAACACCATGGTTTGGCCCATTTGATTGACCACCTTGATTTGGATGATGGTTTGCTCATGCACAGCCAGCCACACGGTCTGCACTTCCTCATTACGAACTTTAGGAGTCAAACTGATCCAGTCGATGTCTTGGCGAGACATTTCATGTTTGATGTCATAGTGCTGTTGTGATTTTTCATCGTTGATGATGACGTAGATCGGATTCAACTCATTGTCTTGGGCTTTGACTGTCACTTGCTCAAGGTCTTCATCATACACCCAGACTTTTTCACCATCGGCCACGATCAATTGTTCAATGGGTTCAACATACTGCCAGCGGAACAACGCCGGGACTTGCATCCATACCTGGCCACTGTTGGGGTCAACTTTCTGATTGTTTTCTACCAGTTCATATTGCGTGAAATGAGCCTGTAATCCAGTCAAACCTTCACGCACACCTGCCAAAAGGGCCATCGGATCCTTTTGAGGTTCAAGCTGAGCTTGTGATTCCTGAGCCTGTACTGATTCTAAAAGCATCAGACTCATGAAGACCAAAATCATAGATTGATATATTTTTTTCATAAGGAAGTTGGAATCTAAAAAAAACCATTTTAACCAATCAAGCTGAACCTGCGTTGAATTTTTTCGTATGTGTCATCTATCGCACTAATTAAAAAAATACAAAAGATCACAAAATTGACTTTTTTTTATGACCTGCGTCACATTTACTGCTAAAATAAATTATTCAACTAACACATCTTTAAAAGGGGACACAATGGCACATCGTTTGGCTACAGTCATGGCTATCATCATGACATTTTGGGCGTTTGCATCTCATTCACAAACCAGATCCTACCACGTCTATATCGACACCGATAACGACATAGCCACCGGCTGTACCGCAGATTACCCAGCCATACCCGCCACCATCGATGGCGTGGAGTCCCGACTGACCATCACCACTGACAGCGCCACACCACCTAACATCACTGACACCCGCGTACACCAATGCAGTACCGGCACATTTGATGCCGGAACATCAACTGGTGCTTCTGCGCTGGGCTTTAATACCGGCACCAATGCCGGCGATGTGTTTGAAGCCAGGGTCAGCTTAAGCCAGCTGAACATTGGCACATCCAGATCAATCAGGCTGTACTACGCCACCGAATCAGCTGCTTCAACCGATGTGGTATTGACTCAAGGCAATGGCGGCCCGATTGTCTACGGGTTCCCTGTTGCTATCCCCACTTTAAGTATTTTTGGATTGTTGTTATTGGCGTTGCTGTTTGTCTTCATCAGCCGCAAGCGCCTGGCCAAACACTACACCCTGTCACTGGTGTTGGTGGGTGTGGCGACCATCGCGGTGGCCATGGACATCATCATTGATGGACAAACCAACGATTGGATGAACATGGGCCCAGCCAATACAGACCCGGTTGGGGATAACAGCGGCACAGGCAGTTATGCCGATTTAACCGCCGTCTTTTTTGCTGTACGCAACGACAGTTTGTTTGTGCGTTCAGATGTGGTGGATGTCGAGAACCAACCGCCAACCATCACCACAGCCGCAACGGTCAGTGTCCAGGAAAATCAAACCGCTGTCATCGATGTCAACTCAACAGACCCTGAAGGTGATGTTGAAGGTGCCGGTTTAAGCTACAGCATCACCGGCAGTGTGGATGATGCCTTGTTCACCATTGATGCCAACACCGGTGTACTGACGTTTATATCGGCACCAGATTACGAGGCACCTTCGGATGTGGGGGCTGATAATGTCTACAACGTACAGGTCACCGTGACCGACTCTGGCGCAGCCACTGATGTGCAGGATTTGGCCGTGACTGTTACCAATGATGTGGTGGATGACACCGCTGTGTCATTCCAGACTGTCAGCAGTGCCACCACCGACGAAGGTACGGTATTGAATGTGGTGGTAGAATTGACTGCCTCAGCACCCTTAACAGCTGCCGTATCTGTTGATGTGGTAGACGCGGGTGGCGGTTCTGCCACTGCTGGCGCTGACTACAATAACGTCGGCACACAAACCCTGACTTTTCCCATGGGTTCGACCGATGGCACCACCCTCAGTGCGGTATTGACGCCCATTGACGATAACAATGTCGAGGACAACGAATCTGTAAACTTACAATTGCAAAACATCTCTGGACCTGCCCTTTTAGGCAGTCAAACTACCCATGTGGTGACCATCACTGAAGACGATGTGGCCACTGTGGTATTTGATACCGCTGCCAGTGCCACCAGCAATGAGAACATGCCTTTGGATGTGGCAGTGCGCTTGGACATCCCCAGTGGCGGACAGTTGGATGTTGCCATCACCGCCGATGTGATTGATGCAGGTACCGGTACCGCCACCAGTGGTGTGGATTATCAGGCCTTTGGCACCCAAACGGTGACTTTTGCGATTGGCGCCAACAATGGTGCCATCCAAAACACCACTTTAACACCCATCGACGACCCGAACTCAAAAGGCAATGAGACCGTTGATTTGACATTGCAGAACCTGGCAGGGCCACCGGCAGCTTCGCTGGGCGCACAAACATCACATGTCGTCACCATCACCGACGATGAGGTCTCGGTTTTCTTTCAGGCATCCAACAGTTCAACCGCTGACGAAAGCACGGCATTGAATGTGGTGGTGGAACTGTCCACTCCCATTCCGCTGACCGCACCGGTCTCAGTTGATGTGGTTGATGCAGGAACTGGCACGGCCACCAGTGGTACAGATTACAACGCCTTTGGCACCCAAACCTTGGTTTTCCCTATTGGCTCAACCAATGGCACCACCATGAATGCCGTACTGACCCCTGTTGATGACATCAACGTGGAAAACAATGAAACTGTGGATTTGAATTTACAGAACCTGGTGGGCACCGGTTCCATCGGCAGCCAATCCACACACAATGCCATTATCTCTGAAGATGACACGGCCACGGTATCATTCCAAGCAGCCAGCAGTGCCACGGCCAATGAAGGCAGCTCACTGAACATCAATGTGTTGCTGAGTATTCCCAGCGGAGGACAGTTGGATATTGCGGTGGCTACAGAAGTGGTTGATGTGGGCGGTGGTTCAGCCACCAGTGGCGTGGATTACAACGCCTTTGGCGTCCAAGCCATCAACTTTCCTGTAGGTAGCGGCGATGGTACCACCCAGGCCAGCACCCTCACACCCATAGATGACTCCGTTTCAGAAGGTAATGAAACAGTTAATTTAACCTTACAAAACCTGGCAGGGCCGCCGCTGATTGTGACCTTTGCTGCACCCACAACGCACACGGCCACCATCACCGATGATGAAGCTTCAGTGGCATTCCAAGCAACCAGCAGTTCTACTGCCGATGAAGGCACGGCCTTGAACATCCCCGTGGTGCTGTCGACGCCCATTCCTTTGAGTGCGGCTTTATCCGTCGATGTGGTCGATGCTGGTGGCGGCTCAGCTGCCAGTGGCGCTGACTACACCGCTGTGGGCACCCAAACACTGACCTTCCCAATGGGTTCTACCAACGGCGCCACCATGAATGCGGTGCTGTCTCCATTGGATGACAATAATGTTGAAAACAACGAAACGGTTAACTTGGCCTTGCAGAATTTGGTCGGTACAGGTTCCATCGGTACCCAATCCAGCCACGCTGTAACCATCACCGAAAATGACACGGCCACAGTGGCATTCCAAGCAGCCAGCAGTGCCACGGTAGATGAAAGCACCGCCCTGGACATTGCCGTGTTATTGAACATTCCCAGTGGCGGACAATTGGATATCGCCATCACCGTCGATGCCATCGATGCCGGCGGCGGCACAGCCTCCAGTGGTGTTGACTACACGGCTTTTGGTACCCAAATGGTGACTTTCCCATTGGGCGCAATGAATGGTGCCACACAAAACACCACTTTGACACCTTTGGATGACGCGGCCACTGAAGGCGATGAAACCGTTAATTTACAACTGCAAAATTTGGCCGGGCCGTTGTTGGCCAGTTTGGGTGCACAAACCACCCACGCTGCCACCATCAGCGATGATGACAACACCCCACCGACAGCCAATAATGACAGCTATGAGACCATCGGCAATACCGGCTTGCACGCCACCGCCGGTGTGGCCAGTACGCCCATACGTCATCCGGATAATGTCATTGCCAATGACACCGATCCAGAACTGGATACTTTAACAGTCACTGAAGCCGTCGGCGATGTGACGGCACCATTCACTGGCACCTCAACTTTGGGCGGTAATGTGGTGATGCAAGCCAACGGTGATTTTACCTACTACCCACCTGTGGGAGTCACCAGCATGGTAGATACGTTTGATTACACCATCAGTGATGGCATGTTTACTTCCTCGGCTACGGTGTCTATTACCATCACCGCCGACTTGGTTTATTACGTAGACAACACCGCCGCAGCGGGAGGAAACGGTCGCGACAATTCACGCTTTGATCAACTCTCAGACGTGCCGACAGCTGACAATACCACCGTTTATGTGTTCCAGGGCACAGGCAGTACCACCGGCGACATCACCCTTGGGGCCAATCAAGTGCTGTTGGGCAATGGCGTTAACCTCGAGTTTAATGTCAACAACACCCTACCCAACCCTGACGTGTTGTTTGCCAGCGCTGGCCGGCCAACCTTAACCGGCACCACCACGCTGGGCACCAACAACACCATCCGCGGCCTAAACATTGGAGACACCGGCGCTCAGACCGGCATTGTTGGTACCACATTTGGCACTTTAACAGCCAACGCTGTGGCCATTAATGGTACCGGTAAAGCGATTGATTTGGTTACCGGTACAGCTGCGGTTACTTTCGACTCCATCACCTCAACCAACAGTGCTTCTGAAGGCATCGATTTGGAAAATGTCAGTGGCAACTTCACTGTCACTGGTGCCACTAACATCACCAGCCCAGCTCAAATTGGCTTGAACATTGCCAATTCTAATCTGACATACAATTTTGGTGATGTCACGGTCAACAACCGCAACAGTGCAGGTGTGTTCATCAATGGCTTCACTGGTGGCGTCCAAACCGGCACCTTTGGCAACATCACCATCAATAACCAAAACAGTTCTGGCACCACAGCATTGGGCATTGATAACATCGTCACTGGCGGCAGCACCATCAACATAGCCAGCGTCGCCATCGATAACAATGGCGCTAACAGCTCTGCCATTGCCTTATCCAATAACGACGGCGCCACCATCACCATTGCCGGTGGTAATGTGCAAAATGCCGCTGGCGCTGCGGTGAGTATCTCCAACAGCGTAGGTACAGCCACCTATGCCGGCAGCATCAACAACACCGCCGGACGTTCGGTACAGGTCCTGACCAATGGTGGAGGCATCACCACTTTTTCTGGCAACATCACCGATTCAGGCACCGGTATATTTTTAAACAACAACACCGGTTCGACCACCAACTTCTCTGGCACGTTGGATCTGGACACCACCACCAACACCGCATTCTCGGCCATCGCAGGTGGTACATTAAATATCACTGGCAGTGGCAACACGATTGACACCACCAGCGGCACGGCACTGGAAGTCATACAAACCGACATAGGTGCCGGCAACCTGAACTTTCAAAGCATTTCTGCTGGCACGGGAACAGGCACACCAGGTATTGCCATTGATTTGTTGAATACCGGCAATGCCGGAGGATTGATTGTCACCGGTACGGGTTCTACTGCAGGCTCTGGGGGAACCATACAAAATAAAACCGGCGCCGATAACAGCTCTTCTGATGGCATAGGCATTCTGTTAACCAACACCCAACATGTTTCTTTGAGTAACATGCAATTGAGTGGGTTTGATAATTTTGCCATCCAAGGCGATATCGTTACCAATTTCTCTTTGATCGACTCAGTGATTGGTGGCAACAGTGGAAACAACGGAACCTTTGATGAAGGTGCCATCAGTTTTACCAACTTATCGGGAAATGTGCTGTTCTCAGGCATCAACGTCTCAGGTGGTTTTGAAAATCAAATCAAAATTGTGAACAACACAGGTGTGGCTACCATCACAGTCAACGACAGTGCCAATGACCAAGCAGTCATCGGCTTGGACGCCAACCCTGCTGGAGCCAATGGCAATGATGGCCTTTTGGTAGAATCACAAAACTCAGCACAGATCAACCTGACCGTCGATGGCGTCGACTTTTTGGGAGCCCGCGGTGACATGCTTCAAACCAATGTTTTGAACAACTCGAGTTTCACTTCCTTGATTCAAAACAACACATTTAATAATACTCACCCCAACATCGTGTCCGGTGGCGGCGGCATCACCTTATCTGGCGGTGGCGCGGGAGCTAACATCTCCAAAGGCTATGATGTCTTGAACTCTGTCTTTTCTGGAGCTGATGGTAACGCTGTCACAGTGAACTTTGTTTCAGGTGCCGGTACTGTCAGTGGTCAAGTGTCAAACAATGTGATTGGCAACGGTGGTGTACCAGGCTCTGGATCTGTCAATGCCAGTGGCATATTGACCGGTGCATCCGTAAACGTACAGCACAACACCACCATAAACCTCAACCAGGTGCGAGGAATCAACGGTTTTGCTGGTATTGAGACCATCGCCAACACCGATGTCAATTTCAATGCCACCATCACCAACAACACCGTTCAACAAATGGGTGGTAATGTTTTAGCAGCCATGTACAATTTGGTCGGTGGAGGAACTGGGGCCGAAACCGGCACCGCCTGCCTGGATGTCAGGGATAATACTTTTGATGCCAGTGCCGCACCTTTTGCCGGGCATGCGGTGTACAAAGATCAGATCAGCGGGGCAGCAAACTTTAATCTGCCTGGCTATGTCGGCTCACCTAACGGTGAATTCGCTGTGGCCTGTGCGGCGGGAAGCGCCAGTGTCGATGCCGGCGCTCACCATGCTGGTAATGGCAACACCATGACCAACGGCCCTTTCCCATTTTTTGCAGGCGGGGTAGAAGCGTCATCAGTTTGTGGTAAAACCGGAGCAGGTACTGCTTGCCCACAATAACAGGTAATTATGTGCCAATAATAATTGTTTTTTATCGTATAATTTAAAGGTATATTAAAAGGGGAAATACATGTCAGAACCGTTTTTGGCCGAAATCAGGATGATGGGCTTTAATTTTGCACCCAGGGGATGGGCCTTTTGTGATGGACAAATATTGCCTATCAATCAAAACCAATCACTGTACTCTTTGTTGGGCACCATTTATGGTGGTGATGGCCGAACGTCTTTTGCGCTACCTGATCTGCGCGGTCGGGTACCCATCCATGTGGGCCAAAGTGGCGGAAGTAGCTACAATGAAGGCCAAAAAGGTGGCGAAGAAACTAGCCAGTTAACAGCCGCACAAATGCCTCAACACAACCACTCGGTAAACACCTCATCCGCTGATGGCAACGCCCCCATTCCGATTGATAACACCTTGGGGGGCTACAACAATGGTTTCAATAATGGCAGCAACTTACTGAGCCTGACCAATGAAGTGGCCAATGCCGGCGGCGGGCAAGCACACAACAACATGCAGCCCACCATGGTCGTCAATTTTTGCATTGCCTTACAAGGCTTGTTCCCATCCAGAAATTAGGAGATTAACATGTCAGAACCATTTATAGGCGAGATCAGAATGTTCGCTGGAAATTTTGCCCCACGGAGCTGGGCCTTTTGTGATGGGCAGTTGTTAGCAGTCTCACAAAACGATGCTTTATTTTCCTTGCTGGGCACCATTTATGGCGGTGATGGCCGCACCACTTTCGGTTTACCAGACATGCGCGGGCGCATACCCAATCATGCTGGCAACGGTCCTGGCTTATCACCCAGACAGTTGGGACAAAAGTTTGGAGCAGAGCAAGAAACCCTTACCACCAATCAATTACCGTCTCACAACCACAACATGTCAGTTTCGACGGACATAGGTTCACAAAGCAGCAGCAATGGTCAATACCTCGCATCTTCCGCCAATGTGCGGGTGTTTCGCCCTGCTGGGCCGAATACCAACTTATCGAATACTTCGATGACCAACAGCGGAGGCAGCCAGCCACACAACAACGTGATGCCATTTTTGTGCGTGAATTTTATCATCGCATTGTTTGGCATTTATCCAAGCCGTAATTGAGGAGCTCATCATGTCAGAACCATTCATCGCAGAAATCAGAATATTCGCTGGTAACTTCGCGCCAAGAAGCTGGGCTTTTTGCAACGGCCAACTGTTACCCATAGCTCAAAACACCGCCTTATTTTCATTGATTGGCACCACCTATGGTGGTGATGGGCGCACCACAACGGCACTACCCAATTTGCAGGGCAAAGCCCCCATGCATCCAGGTCGAGGACCGGGCCTGACCGTTCGCCAATTGGGACAGACAGGCGGCAGCGAAACTGTCAGCTTGACTGAGGCTCAAATGCCCAGCCACAACCACAGCCTGCTGGCAGCCAATGCCCCAGGTACATCATTCAGCCCAACTGCCACGTCTTATTTGGCCAGAAGTGTGGGCGGCAATGTCTATGACAGCAATGACGATTCAAGCAACGCATTAAACGCTGACACTTTGCATAACACTGGCGGCAGCCAAGCTCATAACAACATGCAACCATTCTTGGCGATCAATTACATCATCGCCTTACAAGGGTTGTATCCATCCAGGAGTTAATCATGAACAGAAGACATTTTGCAAAATCAATCTTAGGCGGCATGGGCTTGTCAGTGGTGGCTGGATCAGCGGTTGGCTCAACCACCAAGCATTCAACTGCTCAGCGATTTGAAGCAGGTCATCAAATGCAAAGCACCGATGGCTTGAAGATGACCCTCAGTGGTCATACTTTGCCGACCAAAAATCAAGACAGACAACAGTTTATTCTGACTTTTGATGTACACAACAACACCGCACCGTTATCTGAAAAAATTTATCATTTAACTGATCACCAGGGTGTCAGCCACCAAATGTACATGACGCCCATTGACCAAAATAAACTGCAAGCCGTTTTTAACTGGCGTACGCATGGCTAGTGATGACGCTACCCTTGAGGGGAATCATGTGGGTAGTTATGATGCTGGTCATTGGTTGGCTTTTCAAGATCAACCACAAAAGCTACCCAAGGACATCACCTTCCAAGCCATGTCGACTGATGACATGGCTTTTTTATCTGAGCTGTACCGAACCACCCGCTGGCAAGAAGTACTGCAAGCGCCGTGGACTGACGAGCAGCGCAAATCCTTTTTGCAGCAACAGTTCGACGCCCAACATCAGCATTACCTGACCCATTACCCAAATGCTGAAATGTTGGTCATCAAATACCAAGGCAACAGCATCGGTCGAATCTATGTTGATCGTGACGACACATCCATATGTTTGATTGATGTCGCCTTGTTACCCAGCCACCAAAAGCAAGGCATTGGCACTGCCCTACTACAGGAATTGTTGTTAGAGGCCCAACAGCAGCAAGTCACCGTGATGATTCATGTGGAAAATTTCAACCCTGCCTACCCATGGTACTTAAAACATGGTTTTAAACAGGTAGAAGACAAAGGAGTTTACCAGTACATGGAATGGTATCCTGAAACCGGCGATCAGGAAAAAACAGCCTCGTAATCGACCTCGCTGTTGTCTCCATAAATCGGCACCAAAAACAATTCGAATTCTCCCAGCTCTGGATGACTGACCGGGTAAAGACCTTGTTCATAAACTGTTGGGTCAGGATGGGTGAACACCACAGAAAATTGCTTGCCACCGTCTCTTTTGGCTGGTGACTTTGACACACTGATTTCTTTGACACGACACACACCAGGATTTTCGGTATTGAAATGGATGGTGAAGGTTTCTTGTTGGTGGTTCTCAAACTGTTGTAAATTGGGGATACTCATGGAACGTCATATCAGGTTGATTAGGATCTTAATTATACAATGGACGACAAGACTTGGGCGGCTTGATCCAAGACTAAACTCAGAAAGGATTCAGGGTATAACCTTGCTGTTGTAACAGCGCATGCGCAGTCATGGCCGATAACGACATCTGTACCCCGGGCAACAAATCATTTTTATCGACGCCATGGTAGGCGGCACTCTGACCACACACATAAAATTTCACGCCAAATTCGTGTAACGCCTTAACCAAAGCCACATTGGACTCATGGCTGGAATGGCTCAGGTCTTTAACAGCACCCCCGTGCACCACCACGGCCAAATCTAGGTTTTCTGGAGCTACGCCAACTACTGTGTGCATATTAATAAAACGGGCAGCACTGTCAAGGTGGCGGTTCACTGCCCCGGGTTTGGCGGCGTTGACCACATCGAAACTGACTTTAAAGGAAGCACCATCTGGCAAGGCTTGGTGACCAGGCTGCTTGGCAATTTTGCCGAATTGTTTGATGGTATCACCTGACCTGAAGCGCTCATCCTGGGCCGACAGCGGAGCCCAATTGGCTAGCAACAACGCAATGATTAATAGCTTTATAGGTGACATATCAACCTCTTAATTATTCAACAGATGGTGGCGGAGGCGCCAACACTTCACGGGCACCGTTATGGGCAGGGGCTGAAACCACGCCACCGGCTTCCAACTGTTCAACAATGGTGGCGGCGCGGTTGTAACCTACCCGCAAGCGGCGTTGTACATAAGAAATCGAAGCTTTGCGGCTTTCGGTCACCACAAACACGGCTTTGTCATACAATTCATCGACATCTGACTCAGACTGCTCGGGTAAACCGGTCTCACTCAGCATTTGGCCATCGTCCGTTAACTGCACGTTATCCAGAATGCCTTCCTGGTATTCTGCTTCATAATGACTGGTCAGGTAATTAACCACAGAATGCACTTCATGGTCATCGACAAAGGCACCGTGTACGCGGTCTGGTTGTGCCCTGCCCGGCGGCAGATACAGCATGTCACCGTGGCCCAACAACATCTCTGCCCCACCTTGATCCAGGATGGTTCTTGAGTCAATACGCGACGACACTTGAAATGCCATGCGGGTGGGAATGTTGGCCTTAATCAATCCGGTGATGACATCCACCGAGGGACGTTGGGTCGCTAAAATCAGGTGTACACCGGCTGCCCGGGCTTTTTGCGCCAGGCGGGCGATCAATTCTTCAACTTTTTTGCCTACAATCATCATCATGTCCGCGAACTCATCAATGATGACCACAATGTAAGGCAGCGGTTTCAGCGCTTCGGGTTGCTCGCCAGTGGCTGACTGCGACTCATCCCAAAACGGGTCCAAGATCGGTTTGCCTGCGTCGTTGGCTTTTTGTATTTTTTTATTGAATCCAGCCAGATTTCTGACGCCCATGGCTGCCATCAGCTTATATCTGCGCTCCATCTCCGCCACACACCAACGCAAGGCATTGGCCGCTTCTTTCATGTCAGTGACCACCGGCGCCAGCAAATGTGGAATGCCTTCATAGATAGACAACTCCAACATTTTTGGGTCAACCATGATCATCCGCACTTGTTCCGGACTGGCCTTGTAAAGCAACGATATGATCATTGAATTCACCGCCACCGATTTACCTGAACCGGTGGTACCGGCCACCAGTAGGTGAGGCATCTTGGCAATGTCAGCGATCACTGGATTACCACCAATGCTTTTGCCCATGGCCAAAGTCAATGGCGACCTGGATTTATCAAAATTGACGGAACGCAGGATCTCGCTCAGGTAAACGATTTCGCGGCTGGCATTGGGGATTTCAATGCCAATGTAGGGTTTACCAGGGATCACATCGACAATCCGCACGCTGGTGATGGATAAGCCACGCGCCAAGTCTTTGGCCAATCCCATGATTTTACTGGCCTTGACACCTGCTGAAGGATTCACCTCAAAGCGGGTGATGACAGGTCCAGGATATACCCCGACCACTTCAGCCTTAACCTTGTAATCTGCCAGTTTCAATTCCAATTGGCGTGACAGCACTTCCAGTTCTTCGTTGCTGTATCCAAATTCCTGATTGGGGGGATTGTCCAACAGCGACAAGGGTGGCAACTTACCGGCTGGTAAGGCATGAAACAGGTTCATTTGTTTTTCTTTGTTTGAACGTTTGCTTTCAGGCACTTCAGCTTCAAGTTGTTCAATCACTATGGGTTCACGTTTTTGCTGGTGCTGGGCATCTATCTTGCGCACCACTTCGCGCTCCGTACGCGCTTTTTTTCCAGCTCGCCAGTCTGTGAATTGTTCCCATTTGACACCCAACCAGCGCACCAGACTCATAGTCAGCTGTCCGACTTTATCTGCCAAGCCCAACCACGACAAGCCAGTAAATAAGGTGATTCCTGCCAAGAAGGTGGCCATCAAAATGAGCGTGGCACCAATGCCACCAAAGCCCGCATAGACCGAGCTGCCCACCACATCTCCAATGATGCCGCCGCCAGAAAATGGCTGACCATTGGTATCGGCATGCAAATGAGACAAGCCACAACCGGTCAGTAAGCTGGCGATAAAGCCCAGAAATTTGATGGTGGTATCTAACCAGCTGTCATCATCGTGATTGCGGTCTTGATACAAGCGCCAAGCCATATACAACAAACCGACTGGCAAAAAGTAGGCAAAGTAACCTAAAAAATGCAACATGAAATCTGCCAGGTAAGCCCCTGTCAGACCACCCAGGTTTCTGATTTCATCGGTGTTGGAGGTGGCAAAAGAACCCGGATCTTGAGCGTGGTATGAAAGCAAAGACAACAGGATATAAGCGGCCACAGGAACGATGATGAACACCATACTTTCCCTGACTCGGTTCCTGACTTGTTTAGAAACTTGGTTCAACCGTGCTCGCTGGGTAATCGCTTTGAGGCATCAAGGATAAGCCTTAATGCCTCAATAATCAATAGCTTAATCCAGCAGGTCCATCAGTGCAGGATGCACAATTTGTCCGCCCTGTACATTGATGCCTTTTTGTAATGAAGGCACCGACGGCCAGTCGACGTGGGTCAGTCGTTGCACATAAGGCAAAATAGCAGCTGAAATGGCGTGGGTTGAGGTGCGAGGTACTGCGCCAGGCATGTTGGTGACAGAAAAATGCACCACACCATGCTTAACAAAGGTAGGCTCGGCCCAAGTGGTTGGTCTGGTGGTGGCCACACATCCGCCCTGATCAACTGAAATGTCAGCAATCACAGAACCTGGCTCCATGCCTTTGACCATGTCTTCAGTGATGACATGCGGGGCTTTGGCACCCGTTACCAATACCGCACCAATCACCAAATCGGCGTTTGAAATCTCAGCAGCAACCAACTCTTGATAGGGGTACAAGGTGGTGACATTTGACCCCATGGCCATCATTTGTGCCAGGCGGTCCTGACGTTTGTCAAATACCACCACATTGGCACCGCCGGCTGCCGCCAATGCCGCTGCGTTACCACCGGCTGCGCCACCGCCCAGAACCACGACTTTTCCGCGTTCTGTTGAAGGCAACCCACCCAGCAATAAACCTTTGCCACCCATCGGGTGATGCAAGGTACTGGTGCCTACTTGGGTTGCGATTTTACCGGCGATGATGCTCATCGGTGCCAACAGAGGCAACGAACCATCAGCCTCTTCGACTGTTTCAAAGGCCACGCCAGTTAAACCAATGTCCAACAAAGACTGGGTCAACTCAGGCTCTGCGGCCAAGTGCAGGTAGCAAAACAGCAAATGATCTTCGCGCAAGTATTTTAAATCACCGGCAATCGGTTCTTTGACTTTGACAATCATCTCCGCCACGCCATAGAGGCTTTCGGCATCGGGCTCAATTTTGACCCCCACTTGCTGATAATCTTCATCCGAAAAACCACTCATCAAACCAGCGCCTGATTGAATGTATACTTCATTGTCGGTTCTTACCAGGTCAGCTGCTGCTGCCGGTACCAAGGCCACCCGTCCTTCGAGGGTTTTGGTTTCTTTAGGAATACCAATTTTCATCTTTCTGCGTCCCCACAAAAATAACTTAATATCATTTGACCATTGACGCACAACGACCAAAGCTGAGTTCATGTCATGACCCTTGGTATAAGGCCGTGAACAAGGTCGCCCATTTTATCTTAACCCACACACCGACAACAATCGATTTATTGCTTTGTGGCAAACTTGTACTGCGGTTACACATTCTAAAAAACAAATCATCATGTCTCATTTAATCTGATTTACAAACAGCTGGCCACCGTATAAGATTTCAGCTTTTAAATTTTGGAACTAACTGGATGAAACAAGAACACCACAAACTCATCATCGTTGGCTCTGGCCCTGCCGGCTATGCCGCTGCTGTTTACGCGGCCCGTGCCAACCTCAACCCGGTCATCATCACCGGTCTGGAACAAGGCGGTCAGTTGATGACCACCACCGAAGTCGAAAACTGGCCTGGCGACCCAGGGGATTTGCAAGGACCTGAATTGATGGCTCGCATGTTGCAACACGCTGAAAAATTTGATACCCAGGTGGTTTTTGATTACATCAACACCGTGGATTTGAAACAGCGCCCATTTACTTTAAATGGAGATCAGGCCACTTACACTTGTGATGCCTTGATTATTGCCACCGGTGCCAGCGCCATGTATTTGGGATTGGAATCAGAAGAAGCTTACAAAGGCAAAGGGGTATCAGCCTGTGCCACCTGTGACGGATTCTTTTACCGAGATCAACCTGTGGCTGTGGTTGGTGGCGGTAACACAGCAGTTGAGGAAGCCCTGTATTTATCCAACATCGCTTCCAAAGTTTACCTGGTACACCGTCGCGATGCACTGCGATCAGAAAAGATTTTGCAAGACCGGTTGTTTGAAAAAGCCAAAAATGGCAACATCGAACTGGTGTGGGACCACGTGGTCGATGAAGTATTGGGCGATGATGCCGGCGTCAATGCCCTGCGAGTCAAAAGCGTCAAAGATGACAGCACCCAAACCTTAGATGTCCAAGGTGTGTTTATCGCCATTGGTCACAAACCCAACACCCAGATCTTCGAAGGCCAATTGGAGATGGAACACGGATACATCACCGTGGAATCTGGACAACAAGGCAATGCCACCCAAACCTCGGTTGAAGGTGTCTTTGCCTCCGGTGATGTGATGGATCACATTTACCGTCAGGCCATCACTTCTGCCGGCACCGGCTGTATGGCGGCTCTCGATGCCGAAAGATTCCTGGATGCTCAAGAAACAAAATAACCTGCCACGCCAGGGGTGGCTTCAAGTCGCCCCTGTCACTTTCTTATGATTTTGCCTTGTGTCGACGGTGACACTGATTTTCCTGATCCTGAACTGGCTCTGTCAGAGCCAGATGGTTTGCTGTGTTATGGCGGTGACCTCTCGCTGCAGCGCTTGGTTAAAGCCTACCAGCAAGGCATCTTCCCCTGGTATACCGCTGGTGAGCCCATCTTGTGGTGGAGCCCTAAACGCCGCATGGTGTTGTTTCCTGAGAAAATTCACATCAGCAAAAGTTTGCGCAAAGCCATGCGCAAACTAACTCCTAAGTTTTACATCGACAGAGACTTTTCGACTGTGATTAACCATTGTGCCTCGGTAGATCGGCCTGATCATGGCACTTGGATTCACCCAGAGATGGTGGCTGCCTACCAGCAGCTGTTCAAGGTCGGACAGGCTTTTTGTATTGAGGTAGAAGTGAACCAACAATTGGTGGGCGGCTTATATGGTGTCAAAGCCGGTCCAGTTTGGTGTGGTGAGTCGATGTTTTCCTTAGAAAGCAATGGCTCCAAGATGGCCATGGTTGGCTTGTGTGAACACTTGCAGACAATGCAAGTTCAGTTACTTGATTGCCAACTCCACAACGACCACCTTGAGCGCATGGGAGCTGAATTAATTGACCGGCATCAGTTTATGCAATACCTTGAAAGCTGATTATGGCGAGGCTGCTGATTTCAGCCTAACTGGAATGGGCACGCCACAGGTATCCATATAATTGTGCTGATAAACGAACCAGTCACCGCTGCGGTTTTTACGGGCCTGCAGTAACTGTCGAAAAGCAGCTGAGTTGGAATCCAATACCTCCAAAGGCAGTTGTTGGGTGTGATCAAGGTCTGACCCCACCACAATCGATTCAATGGTGTTCAAACCAGTCAAATCTTGATTGCCATGGATACCAGCGCTTCTGCTCAATGCCTGTACATGCTGCATACCTACCAACACACGCCCAAATACCGTGGTGTTGCGGTCTAAATAGCGTTGCGCAGGCCCATTGACGATATACAAGGCCACGCCGCCACTGTTCAGGTCGTTACTGCGCCCCATAGCCAAGGCACCATAACAATGCAACAGCCAGCTTTCACCGGTTTGCAGGTCGCGTCCCACAGCCATGCTGTTAACAAAACCGGTTTCATCGGCATAGCCATCATGTTCATCAAATGCTATGTAACTGCCTGTTAAATCTCGCTGCGTGGTGAATTCTGCTTGGATGTTGTAGGCCCCGGAAGTCAACTCAACCGGCTCCTGGCCTGGTTCAAACAACGGGCCTCCTTGTGCCACAAAACCATCCAATACGCGATAAAACTGGCTGCCATCAAATACCCCCTGTCGGACCAATGCTTTGGTGTTGTTGACATGTAATGGGGCCATTTCAGGCGACAACTCAATGACCACCTGACCAGTGGGTAATTGCATGTACAAGGTTTGGTCCTGATCCACAGCACGCCACTCCTCTGGCTGTGATGCCGACACCACCGCCGTTGGTGTCAATGGCTCTACAGGGGCGTTGGTGTCGTCCATGGACTTGATTTCATTGGGTTTATGACAGGCTTGGATCAAACAGAGGGCCAAGCAAGATAACAAAATTTTGATGGCAGGCATGGTGTTAGCAGAAGATTTGAATGTACCACCAATATACACCAGCACCAACAGACATGTCACCTGTCATTCAGTGGCTGACTGTTAGATTAACTCGTACCTGAAAGCCAATACTTTGTGACCATTGATGGTGAGGTAACTGAAGCGTTTGGGCTTGTATTTGCTGTATTTGGGGTGTTTGCGGTGGGCTTTGCGGAACAACAACTCACCTTGGTTTTCTACATGGGCATAGAGCAGGTATTTGTGACCTATGGCGGCATGGATTTCGGCTTTTTCATGAGCCACATCAGCTTTCATGTCTGCCTTAAACAAAGCAGCACAGCGCTTAAACTTAACACCGTGGCCTTGTTCCAGGCCCACACACAAATGAGCCAACTCGTGGCGTATGGTAGCAGCCAATAGTTGTCTGGCTCGGCTGCCAATGAATTTTTGATTGATGTGCACCATGCCATGAATATCAGCCATGCCGTATTTGGTTTTGTGGTTGGTGTATTGCAGGCCACTTGGCTCAATCTGCCAATGTTCAGGCGATACCAGTGCCTGTGTCTCTACCAAAATGTTTTGGTACAGGCGTTGAATATCAGAATCTTCAATGATAGCCACAATCAAAATCACATAAAAAAACGGCCTGAAGTATATACCATCAGGCCGTTCGCAGGCTGTTTTAGGTCAACATAAACAGCACCGTGTAGGTAAGAACGTTGTTCTTACAGTTTTCCAGATTCTGTAGATAAGTATTCAGCCACACCATCTGGAGAAGCGTTCATGCCTTTGTCGCCGTCTTTCCATCCAGCAGGACATACTTCACCATGCTTCTCATGGAACAGCAAGGCATCAACCATGCGCAACATTTCATCTACGTTGCGACCCAGTGGTAAATCATTAACCACTTGGTGACGCACCACATTGTCTTTATCAATCAAGAATGAGGCACGGAATGCCACAGCACCATCAGGTGTTTCGACATCGTATTTTTTACATGCTTTGTGAGTCACATCAGCGAACATGGTGTATTTAACCGGGCCAATACCGCCTTTTTCGATTGGGGTGTTGCGCCAGGCGTTGTGGGTGAATTGTGAATCAATAGAAACTGATACCACTTCTACACCACGTTTTTTGAATTCTTCCATGCGGTGATCAAATGCGATCAACTCTGATGGACAAACGAAAGTGAAATCCAATGGGTAGAAAAATACCACTTTGATTTTGCCTTCGGTGGCATCTTTGAAGTTGTAATCTTCAACAATTTCGCCGTTTCCTAAAACTGCTGCACCTTTTAAATTAGGTGCTTTTCTGCCGACTAATACGCCCATAAAAAATCTCCTGTTAAATTAAATATCAATAAGCCGTACATTCTAAACGATGATCACTCGCCCTGCATTTCGAATTTCAGATTGATGTTTTCGATTTTATCAATACCAGAAAATTCGAACTTTACTTGTTCTGCTGTGGTTGATGAACCGGGGACACCGTTTTGCCAACAAAACGCCGAATCAGGTTAAAGAACCGTTGTTTACCCCAGTGACTTAAGTCATCCAACCAACAGTACAAACAAGGCAGTAACACCAAGGAAATGATGGTTGAAAAAGTCAACCCACCAATAATCGCCCTGGCCATGGGAAAGTAACTGGGGCCATTACCGCCACCCACAGCAGAGACGCTGATGCTCAAGGGCAACAAACCCACCACTGTGGTCGATACCGTCATCAACACCGGCCGGATGCGATCCAGCCCACCCTGGACCACTGCATCGAAACGATTCATGCCTTCTCGTCTGAGGTTATTGATGTGATCAATCAGTACAATGCCATTGTTGACCACCACGCCAATCAGTATCATCGCGCCAATACCTGCCATCACATTGAAGGTGGTGCCGGTGATGGCGAAAAACAGAAAGATACCGAGAATCGAAAACAAAATGGTGTTGTAAACACAAATGGGGAACAGCAAGGATTCAAACATGGCCGCCATCACCATAAATATCACCAACAAGGCAATCAGAAAAGGTGAAACCAGATCCATCAAGGAAATGTTGGCACCTTCCCCTTCCAGGTTGAAGGTCCAGGAATACCCCGTGGGAAACTGATAGGTTTCCAGGGCTTTAGTGATGGCCTCCCTGACTTCCTTGACGTTGCTTTCATCTTCCACATCAAGGTCAATTTGCACGGAGTTTTGTCGCCCCAGTCTAAACAAGCGCTGCGGAGAACTGGTGGTTTTGATGGTGGCCACATTTTCCAAAGGAATGGTCATCCCATCGGCATTTTTGATGGGTAACTCACGTAACTGTTCAATTTCAAACTCACCTTTTTGGTAAAACCGCATTTTCACTGGAATTTCGCCAGTCTCGGAGACATATTCCTTGAGGTTCATACCGCGCATGGCTATAGACACTGACTGTGCCACTTCAGTGGGATTCAAACCCAGATTCAAGGCCCTTTCGCGGTTGACATTAACCTGGAGTTCTTCGCGGTTATTTTTCTGTTCAACCTGAACATTGGTTACTTTATCGACATTGCGCAAAATGAACATCACATCATCAAGCATCTCATTGCGCATGTATTCTGATGATTCGCCCTGAAGGTACAATTTGATGCCCTGTGAGCCCATGTTGCTGCGCCATTGGAATGATGGCGTGCCAATGGCTATGTCCGGCATATCGGCCATGATTTCCTCTTTGACCTGGGCCACGGTTTTGGTGGCTTGGTCCTCATCAATCAGTGTGATCATGGAAGAAGCAAAGCCGTTTTCGTTGTAGTACGTATAAACTGAATCGATTTCAAACTTTTCCTGATTGGCATAGAGGTAATCTTCAATGCGATCAACATCTTTCTTCAACCGATCAAGCGTGTAAGTACCATTGATATGATAAGGCATCCAGAAGTTTCTGTTCACCGATTGACCGGTGCCGTCGTCTTGTTTCATCATGCCATAAAACATCAAACTGAAACCAATCATAAACAGCGCTGCAAAAACCGTGCGCCACCGATGTGTCAGAAAATAAACCAGAATGCGGCGGTAATTCCTGATCAAAAACAGGCTGAACAAGAAAAATGATGACACATAAGCAAAGATAACGAAATTTTCTGCCGGCATTCCTAAGGTTTTTGACAACAGGTAAACCAAAACATAGGCCATCACAATCAACAACAGCCTGGTGCGTTTGCGCAAATTTCCCCAACGGGCAAACAAGCGGTCTTCCAAACCGCCGGTTTTGATTTTTTGTTTTTTCACAAACAAGCCGATGGCCATCGGCACCACCGAGATGGATAACATCAGTGATATCACCAACGAAGCGATGATGGCCACCGCCACATGGGTCAGAAAAATGGCCAGCAAGTTGCCATCACCGACAATCACTGGCAAAAACACACAGATGGTGGTCAAAGTCCCTGCAATCACTGGTTTGATCACCAACTTAACACCTTTGATCAAGGCGGCTTTGGGATTACCCGGCGAAAGCAGACGCTGGGTATAGATCGATTCGGTGATCACCACCGAATTATCAACCAACATGCCCACCGCCAACATCAAACCCATCAATGACAGGTTATTCAGGCTGATTCCAGTAAAGTACAGCACCCCCAGGGTGATGATGATGGAGATGGGTATCGACATGGAAATGATCAACGTCATCGGTAAGTTTCGCAGGAACACAAACAACACCACCAACGACAACAAAGAGCCCGTGATGCCCGCAGTGACCACATCGCGTAATGAGTTGGTCACCCCTTCTGCCTGGTTATCCAAAAACACCAATTTGATGCCACTCATTTGTGAGGTTTGGCTGATGTCATCGATGGTGGCCAGGACCTGCTCACCCACTTCCACCAGATTGGCGGTAGATTCTTTAAAGATTTCCAGCCCCACTGAATATTTGCGATTTAAATGTCGAGCGTACTCGCGCTCACCGTTAACCAGTTCGATGGTGGCGATGTCTTTGAGCCTGATGTTGTTGTCATTCAACACCAGGTTTTTGTATTCATCGATGTCCTTGGTTTGTGATTTGGGGTTGATGCGGATGACTTGATCATTGGTGAAAAAATTTCCGGAGCGGACATTGAAATTCAAATCATTCAACTTGCGTTGCAATTCATTGAAACCAATCCCATACCGTTTCATGCGTTCATTATCCAGCTTGATGTTGAGCTCTAATGGCTCAATGCCTTGTAACTCAACTCGTGCCACACCAGGAATCCGCTGTACCGGTTTGACTAGGTATTGGTTCAATACATCATAGGCACCTTCCAGATCACGGTCGCCAGTGATTCGTATTTTCATCATGGCTTCGTTACCCGGTTCTTCCTTGCGAATGAAAATTTGTCGCACATCGGAAGGCAAGTCGTCCCTGATCAAATCAATTTGTTCATTGGCCAGCATGATTTTCTGATCAATGTCGACGTCCAAGTCGAACAACATAAAGATGTTGCTGGTGTTGGTGCTGGAGTTTGAATTCATCTGCACCACATCACCAATGGTGGCCAGGGTTTCTTCCAACGGCCGGGTGATGCTGCGCTCTACTTCCTGGGGGGTGCCGGCATCATAAGGCACCACCACGATTAAAAACGGCAGATCAATTTCTGGCCAACTTTCCAGCGGCAACATTTTCGATGAGATCAATCCAAAAGTCACCAATGACAAAAACATCATGCTGATGGTCACTGGCCTGGCCATCGAAAAAGTGGCCAAGCGGGTGATACCGGTGGCTCGCTCTTCCTCAGGAAGCGCGGCTTCTGGTTGCTCAGTTGAATTGTTCATGTTTTTCTCTGGTAAGCAATGAAAACATCACAGGGATCACTATCAGGGTCAGGAATGTTGACACCAACAAGCCACCAATCACGGTAATGGCCATGGGCGCCCGAATTTCTGCACCAGCACTGGACTCGCCCAAGGTGATGACCATGGGCAACAAACCCAGTACGGTGGTCATGGTGGTCATGATGATGGGGCGTAACCTGGACCGACCGGCCTCGATGATGGCATCGGTTTTACTGATGCCTTTGTCAATCGATTGTTTGATGATGTCAATCAACACAATGGCGTTGTTCACCACGATACCTGCCAGCATAATCAAACCGATAAACACCACCACTGAAATCGAAGTGCCGGTTAAATACAAAGCCAAAATGGCTCCAATAAAAGCCAAGGGGACGGAAAACAGGATCACAAAGGGGTGAATGAAGGATTCAAATTGTGACGCTAAAATCATGTAAACCAAAAAGACCGCCAAAGACAAAGCAAAAATCATCGATTGATTAGAGGACTCTAGGTCCTCGTTCTGACCAGTCACACGGGTGCTAACCAGTGGGTGTATGTTGGCATCGTCTAACTTCGCTCTGACCTCTGCAACGGCATCACCCAAGGCCATGTCCTTGGTATCGGCTGAAACCACCACCGTGCGATCCTGATTGCGCCTGAGGATAAAGCCCGGACCTTCAGCTATTTTGATTGTCGCCACATCAGACAACATGATGGGCGCGCTGTTGTTGGGGTTGATGATCAGGTTTCTGATGTCGTCCACTGAATCCCTTTGGTTTTCCACTGTTCTCACCCGCAAATCCATTTTTTGATCTTGCCAATGCACCGTGGTATCGACTTTACCCAAAACCTTATTGACCACATTGTTGGCCACATCCGCCACATTCAGTCCCAAAGATGATATTTTTTCTTGGTCAAAATACAACTGAACTTCGGGGTTACCCACTTCCACACCGTCATCCACATTGATGAAGCGATCATCGGCCAGCAACAACTGTGAAAATTTCACCGCATTCTGCTTCAATAAATCTAAATCGTTGCCAATGAATTCCACTTCAATGGGTTTGGCCAGATCAAAAAATTGGCCGGTTTTCAATTCGCTTTGTAAACCTGGGGTCTGATTGATCATCTCCAACACCTGATTTTGAATCTGCTGTTTGTCACTGCCCGTTTTCAGATTCAAGGTGATTTGACCAGAGTTTTCGCCGCCAGACAGCGATGAGGTATCCAACAAATTACCTTCCCCGCTGTAGCCAAAGACCATTTCAACCGCTGCAATGTCTTCTACTTGTTGGCTGATTCTTTTGAAGAATTGATCAGTCGATTCCAAAGTCTCGCCTTCTGGCAATTTAAAATTGATTTTGACCTGATTGGCATCCATATCTGGGATCAATTCGACCCCAATTCTGGGTACCAACATCAAACTGAGCAATAAAAATCCTGCCGCCAAAAACATCACCACCAAGCGGTTACGCAATGCCCAGGGCAACATGTTAGCGTACAACGAAGCCAAGCCATCAAACGCCTTATTCACCGCTATGGCAGGGACTTTCAATAACCAACCAAGTACCTTGAACAGCACCACAAAGGGAAAAGTGATGAACAATATCAAGGCATCAAATACCACATTGGCAGACTTGATTCGGCCCGACCTGACTTTCTGACCCACCTTGGTTTTGGGTTCATAAATGCTTTCACCGGTGTCATGAACCAAACCACTTTTGCGGTGTTTGAGGCTGGATAACATGGGAATCAAAAGTAAGGCGAAAACCAATGAAACCAATAACGTAAAGGTCACCGTTAAGGCTTGGTCTTTGAATAATTGCCCCGCTATACCCTCGACGAATACCAACGGCAAAAACACAGCAACAGTGGTGAATGTTGAAGCCACAATGGCACCACCGACTTCTGAGGTTCCTGCCCTGACCGCCTCAATGGGTTGTTTGATGGTTTTCATTTTCGAGGCTATGTTTTCTAGCACCACAATGCCATTGTCCACCAACAAGCCAACAGCCAGAGCCACACCGCCCAAAGACATGATGTTGAAACTGACTCCTGCCCTGTACATAAAGAAAAACCCAGCAATGACAGAGACCGGAATCAATAAGCCAATGATGACCGTGGCCAGCAAATCCCTTAAAAATAAATAGATAATCAGGATGGCTAATACACCACCCAATAAAGCCGCATTGATGACATTATCGATGGCATCATCAATGAAGGCTGATTGGTCATCTATCACAGCTATGCTGGTACCGGGTGGCAATCGGTCTTTAAGGTCTTCGATTTTATCTTTAACGGCCTGTGCCACAGCCACAGTATTGCTGTCGCCTTCTTTATAAATCGCTATTTCAATGGCTTCTTTACCATTCAGGCGGTTGATGGATTTGCGGTCTTTATGACCCAAAATGACGGATGCCACGTCTTTGATTTTGATGACCCGGCTGTCCTTGTTAGAGATGATCAGTTCTTCAATCGATTGAATGTCTTGAAATTGGTTGACGGTTCTCACCAAAAACATTTTACTGCCTTGTTTAATGGCGCCACCAGACAGGTTGATGTTTTCCTGCCGCATGCGATTAGAGATGTCGTTGATGGTCAGGCCCAATTGAGCCAATTTAAACTGATCGGGAAGAATTTCAATTTCTTTTTCATAGCCTCCACTGATTTTGACGGCTGCCACACCAGGCAAAGGGTCCAATTTCTTCTTCAGGTCGTGATCAGCATAAGTGCGCAGTTTTTTTAGTTCAGCAGCATTGTCTTCATCACCTTCTCGGCTAAAGGACAGTTGCATGATGGGATCGGTTGAAGGGTTAAAACGCAGTAATATGGGTGACTCCACATCCAAGGGTAATTGCACAGCATCCATGCGGTCTCTGACATCGTATGCCGCTTGCTTCATATCGGCATCCCAGTTGAACTGTAACTTAACGTCAGAACGGCCCGTGGTCGATGTAGAATATATTTTATTCAAGCCCTTAACCACCCCGACACTTTCTTCCAGAGGCTTGGTGATCAACAGTTCCATTTCTTCAGGGCCGGTGTTTTCGTACTCGGTCCTGATGGTCAATGTGGGGTATTCTAATGACGGCAACAGAGTCACTGGCATCTTGAATAAGGCAATCAAACCAAAAATAAAGACCCCTGCCGCCAACATGGCCACCGTGACCCTGCGGTTGGTAGCAAATCGCGAAATTGACTCAATCATAAGCTGTCGTTGTAATTAATCACATTGACTTCTACATCAGGAGTCAGGTTGTTTTTACCGGTCGTGATGACCGTCTCATTGGCAGATAAGCCAGCAACGATTTCAAAGGTTTCTGGCATTTCATATCCCAATTTGACTTCTTTCTTTTCTACTTTGTTGTCATCAACCAGGGTGTAAATGTAGGATAATTCGTCTTCCCTGATAATGGCATTTTTGTCTACCAGTACCACATCATCACGTTGATCAAAAATGATATTGGCTTTGGCGAACAGGCCAGGACGCAAGCCCTTGTCTTCATTATCTAAGGCAACGGTAATTTCAAAGGTTCCTGAGGCGGTATCAACAATCGGGCTGACACGAATCAATTCTCCTTCGACTAGTTGATCCTTTAAGGCATCGAATTCGAATTGAACTTTAAGGCCCGGTCTCATGATGTTCCATTGGTGTTCAGGTACATCAATTTTGGCTTGTAAGGAATTAAAATCCACCACTTCAAATACCGCAGTGGCGTTTTGAATCAGGTTGCCGATTTTGACATGGCGTTTAACCACAGTCCCCGCAAACGGGGCTTTGATTTTGGTGTGAGTCAGGTTCATTTTTGCCTGGTCTAACGTGGCTTTAAGAGACCTGGTTTCAAATTTGAGGTTATCCAGTTGTTCCTTGTTGGTCAGTCCTTTGGCAACCAACTGTTCAGCCCTTTTATAATTGCTTAACGATTTATCATAATTGGCTTGAGCAGATTGCAAGGCCAACTCTTGTTCATCCGACTCAAGTACCATAAGCACCTGATCTTTTTCAACGACATCTCCCTCTTCTACCAAGATATCTAGAATAATCCCTGAAGTTTTGGTAGTGACCTCAGCGGCACGGTCAGCGACCAAAACTGCAGTGGAGCGAAAAGTTGCTACTGAGGGTCCAAGGAATGATTCAGCAGATTCTACATTAATCACGACTTTTTCTTTGTCATCCTTGGCAGAAGAGTTCTTGTCGTTGTCGGGCCCAGCACCACTGTTACCGCATGATGCCAACACCACGCAGGTCCATAAAATCAGATAAATTCTCATAACGCATAAATTGTGACTAATCCGCTTATTTTAATGACAACGTTGTGTTTTACATGTGTATTTAGTCACCAAAAAAAAAGGCCCGTACGAGACGGGCCTTTTGAACTTCAGGTTTATATACTTTATGGACAACCTGGAGGTACGTTAGGAGATACATTGATCAAGCAGGCATCCTGACCGTTAAATGTAACAGTAGCCGTAGGTTCTCCTGAACCTGTGGTGAATTCACACGTTCCACTGAAGCTGCTGCCGATATCATCTAAGGCTGCAAAAACGTTTGCAGTTGCCATACCATTTTCGTCAGTGGCACCTGGTTGTTCTTGAACAAACAACTCACCACCTGTAGATGTACAAGTACCAAACAATGGGACATTGGCAATGCCAGTACCAGCACCATCGAATAAGAACAGATCAATGATTTTGACACCACTGGTGTTGTGGATAGCTGGTGCTGCAGACAAATAGATAGCTCCTGGATCAGCGATTTGAATACACACGCTGCTGTTTTGACCCTGTTCTTCGCTTAAGCAAGAAATAGATCCTACATTGAAGATAAATCCAGTATCATCTGAGGAACTAATTACACCAGAAGCTTCGGCAATGCCAGTGGCACAACCGTCTGAACCCGTTCTGTTTTGAATGATGCCTGAACCGGATACACCATCAATAATACCTACACCTGAACCTCCCACATAGGCCCACTGTACATTGGCACCTTGAATCGGATGTCTAGCGGCATCTAAAACACAGACGGTAATAGGAACTTCGGTATTGGCAGGAATGATGCTAGGAGATACGGTAATGGTTGCTTCCAGTTCAGTTCCTGGCACAGACGCTGCACCCGGATAAAGAATCATCTCAACATCAGTAACTGATCGAGTAACGCCATTGGTGGTAGCCCCTTGTCCTTTGGCATAAATACCTGCAATTTTACCCAATTTTGAAACTGGGTAATTAATAAACGTTGTGGCCACACCATTGCTATCAATCTGAGCCGTAGCAAAAATATTACCATCTACTGCACGACCAGCAATGTATGGGAATATTCCCAAATCATTGACAACTGAACCAGTCAAATCATTCCTGTTAAAGTTCTCTGAAGTACGCAATGCAGTTTGCGAAATGACCGACTGTACAGTGGCTGAGCTTTCTAGGTCTTCATTTCCTAAAATCTCTTCACCAAATACCAACAGCGTATCACCAGGTTGGACACCACCACCAGCTGTCAGGAATTCTCCTGATTGCGCGGTAAATAAATTGCCACCTTCTTGCGGATCACCGTCATTACCAGAAATAGCAAATGTACCAGGGCCATCATTTGGGAAACCTATCACCGGACTATCAATTAAACCAAATTGGATTGTTTGTGGTAAAGCTGGATTGCCGCCTTTGTCGGTACCAATAGCACTGACAGTCAAACTGTACGAACCATCAAGGTTACCTACACCTGCTTGGTTAACCACACTGCCATCGATGTTATTGATAAACAAGTTGGTGATGTTTGGAGCAGTGATATCTAATCCAAACAACACACCATCACTGATAACCACATTATTCTGTGCTGAGATGGGATCTTGTAGACCATTGTCGACGTTATTATCGGCACGGTCAGTAGTTGCTGTGATGATGACCGTGTTAGGATTTGAACCACTGAGTAATTGGACACTGTTGGTTCCACTGGTGGTGGCTACTTTGATTGATTGGCCTTGTACATTGCTGCCTTGGGCATTAACGCCTTTTAACGTTTCGCCACTGTTCTGTCCATCCGTGGTGATGTCCAAAATGACGTTATTGAATCCATTGGGGTTAGGTACAGCTACACCTGGTGCGGCTTCAACATTTGTTTGAATCAATTGGCTTTGAGGACCGCCAGAACCGTTCACATAGCTTGGACCTGACCCATCTACTCTGATGGATGTTGGTAAATCAACGGGACCACCATCAACCACTATATCAACTGTAGTACTTAATGTTTCACCAGTAAACGGATCTATGCCAGTCGCTGTTAAAGTGGCTACACCGGGACTGCCAGCCCATATAAAAATAGTTCCGCGACCGGCAACCATATCAACAGGACCCTGCCCTAACAAAATAAAAACTTCATTTTCTTCGGTATTGGGGTCTCCATCATCCTCTGTCTCAGGATCATCCAAGGTAGAAAAAGCTGCAACAGTGACTGGATTAATCGACACGCCAACAGTTGAAGAATCCCCATCGCCCGCTGGATTGATGAAATTACCCAAACCATCTCGGAAAGAAATGGTGGCCTCAGTCATATAAACTGTACCAAAAGCTTGTCGAGGGCTTAATCCAAAAATATTGGCGGGTAAATTGGTTGCATTAGGCTCAATAGAAATGCGTTCAAACGGTTCTGGTCCTGTGGCAATCGTGTAAGTGAATGTGGCTGTAGACGTTCTGCTGGTTTGTGGATCGACAGCAGAGGCTGTTAATGTCACTGTACCAGATTCTGAACCACCGTGAATAAAGAAGGTTCCATTACCGCCACTGGACTCATTACCAATCGAACCGAACAGAGTGGTAAACTCATTGATATCGGTGGTCTCTGGATCATCAAGAGTCGATATTGGAGCCACTTGCACATTAGAAGTCGACAATTGTATGTTGGTACCATCAGGAATTGATGTACCGTTATCAAAAGTCACATTCACATTTAATTGGGTGATAAAGGGTGAGTCTGCCACAACAGGGTAATCATTGGTGTTGGCTGGTATGGTTGCCTTGACGGCATTGAATGTGAATCTTAAGTTAGATACAGACGGACCTGGTGATGCTCCACCACTGTCGCTACTGCCACCACAAGCAGACAATAAGACTGCCACAAAAGTACATACAATGAGTTGTTTTGTGTATTTATACATATTAAACCTTCAATTAATTTTATAAACTTTCTTTAATGATTGTAGGAGTTACAAATATCAATAACTCCGCCTTATCGTCTTGAACTGCTTTATTTCTGAACAAGTTTCCAATACCTGGTATATCACCTAAAACTGGAACTTTAGATTTGGTGGTGCGTCTGACCTGTTCGTAGATACCACCTAATACCACTGTTTGACCGTTATTAACCAAAACCCTGGTTTCAACTGACCTGGTATCAATAGAAGGAACGCTTCCGCCTAAAGATGTCGATACCTCTTCACCAATAGCATCTTGATCCACTTTCAAGGTCAAATCAATCCGCTCATCAGGAGTGATTAAAGGAACAACATTTAGAGACAATACAGCGTCTTTGAATGCGATTGAAGTTGCACCACTTGAAGTCGCTTGTTCATAAGGAATTTGAACACCTTGCTTAATTACCGCTTGCGATTGGTTGGCAGTAATGACACGCGGAGAGGAGATTACTTCACCACGATCCTCAGTTTCTAAAGCTGACAACTCAAGGTCAAGCAAGAAATCTGCTGCCAAGATACTGGCAGCCCAACGACCGGCACTGGATGCCGCTGTCGGTAAATTAACATTCAATCTTTCACCCAGTGGAGGTCCAGGTATATTCGCTGCTAACTCTGTATCAGGTGTTAATGTTGGCAAACCCGAACCACTTGGTGAAGCATAGCGTCTATTCAGGGCTGCGTTGTTTAGCCTGTCGACCGCAGAAGCGCTGCCACCTGTACTGATGATGTTGCCGTATTTGTCTTCATGAGAACCGGTTACGCCAAATCGCACACCCAATTCATCTCCAAATTTTTCAGAAGCCACCACAATACGTGACTCAATTTGTACTTGCTCAACAGAACGATCTAATGTTTCAACCAAATCTTGAATGACCACCAAACGTTCAGGCACATCGGTAACCAATAAGGTGTTTGTCCGCTCATCAAAAGCGACAGAACCACGATCTGAAAGTAAAGTATTTCCTGATCCGCTATCAGACTCTCCAGTTCCACTGATCAAAGATGCCAATTCTTCAGCTTTGGCATAATTAACTTGAATAAAAATGTTGTCTAAAGGACCCAATTCTTCCTTTTTACTCAACGCTTCAAGTTTGGCCTGCTCTCTTGCCGCAATTTCATCAGCAGGAGCCACCCAGATAACATCGCCACGTCTGCGTTGATCTAATTGTTTACTTTGCAATACGATATCCAAAGCCTGATCCCATGGTACGTTGTTTAATCTCAATGTCACATTGCCTTGAACATTATCAGCAACCACAATGTTTAACTGTGATGCATCGGCAATGAGTTGAATCACTGAACGAACAGGGATATCCTGAAAATTGAAGGATACCAAGTTACCTGAATAAACCGGTTCATCATCCAAAAGTTTTGATGCGTCGGCAGTGTCTGAGACTTGTTCCTCGATTTCTATGGTGTATTCATTACCAGTTTGGTAAACCACTTTTTCATAAGGCCCATTAACGTCAATCTCAATTTTTACATCATTTCCAGATTGTCTGGCATCAACATAGGTCACAGGCGTAGCAAAGTCGATAACATCTAACTTTTTGTCCATGGCTGCATCCAGTTGGCTGTTATCAATTTCGACTGTTACTTTACCCATAGATTCTGAATAGTTAATGATGGCATCAGAATTCGTCAGTCCAATTTGAATGATGCCTTGGCCATCCATACCGCGTCGAAAATCTACCATATTGACTGAATTGGCCTCTGAAGTACTTGACCTAGCTTGTCTATTTGAACCTTGTAATGACAAAGAAAGCACGTTCCCTGAGTAGGTGATTTCATGTTCAACTGGATTCATCAAATCAACCACCACACGAGTTTTGTCGTTGCTGGAAACCAGTCGAATACCCTTAGTACTCCCATAACCTACTGGTATGTTTCGTTGAGAACTTGCATTGACGGTATTAGAAAAGTCCATAGCCAGTCTGGGCGGAAGTTGTGTGGAGAATGTTTCAGGCTGAGGTACCTCACCAGAAAAACTGAAATCCACCACCACTGAGCCGTTTTCACCTGTTCTGACATCAATGTCTTCAATTGATGACTGAGCAAAAGATAAATTGACCACAAAAAAGCACAGCAGACTGAATGTTGCTACCTTCTTGTTCACTTTATTTAATGTTAAATTTTTCATTTTCATAAATTCACTCACATTCATTCTTCTCTCAAAGCCATGGCAGCACTGCGTTCCCGCCAGGCTCCTAAGCCATCATTTATCCATTCTTGCAGTTGGATTTCGTTTTCAAATATCGACACCACTTTACCGTGATTGTGCCCCAGGTAATGTCCTTCTGACACCCGATGAATGGTACCTTCAGGATCAACAACCAGGGCCCAATAATCTTCGTCTTGTTGGTAAGTACCAACCATCAGCAAACTGTCAAGAGGATAAGATTCCAGAAATTCTTTGCGACGAGTTAAATCGGGACCTTCTCCACCTTCTGCTACCGCCAGTTGTGCTTCGGCTTCCTCATCTACTGATTCTAAATCATTGGAAAAAGGATCCCTCATGGCACTGGCATTGTATTCAAATACTTCATGAGGTTTTAATTGAGGCAGCGGATCGATGGGTTTAACCCGCAACTTTTTCTGCTGCTCAATGAATTCATTCAAGTCATCCAGACTGTTGCTACAGCCCACTATAAAAACAAAACTTAACAGAACCAATATCCTCATCATTTCGCTCCTGCCGCACTATTTTCTGAAGCCATTTCTTCGTCATCCAAATATCGGTATGTTTTGGCTGTGCCTTCCAACACCAGACGACCACCTTCCACGGCATCACCCACAGGCTTTAATGAAATATCGTGCATGGTCAATATAACCACCCTGGGTAACGAGGCCACGCCACTAACAAAATTACCAAATTCATGGTAGTTACCTTTCATCTTCAAGTTGATGGGTTTTTCTGCATAAAATCCTTTCAGTGATTCAGCACCTGGTTCAAACAAATCATTTTCGATACCACTGGCCAATGCGGTTTGCGACACATCGACAATTAAATCTGACATTTCATTTTTACTGGGCAGCTGACGCAACATGGATTGTAAAATAATTTCCATTTCTTCCAGTTGTTCCTTATAAGCATCTAATTGGGCCGCTTTTTGATGCTTAATGGCAAAATCTTTCTTCAATTCTGTTTCCGTTCTTTGCAACTTTTCCAGATTGGCCCTCATGTCTTTGATAAAGAAGTAATAACCACCTGCTATGATCAGAATTGCCAGCAGAATCACAAAAAACAGTTTGACCGAATTAGACCACCCACCCGGGTTGCTGGTATCTAAACTTTGGATCTCATCAATAAAACTCATGATACATTTTCCTCAACTGCGTCATCGGTGTCTTTTTTGCGGTTTGGATTGACCAAATTAACGCTTAATTTAAATTTTTGATCATGTGTGCCTAAGGTATCGTCAGCCTTGATGTAATCCAATTCAATTTTGGTGAACCAAGCAGACTCATCGAGTCGACGCATATAATCTGACACTCTCGAGTGTGATTGAGAGTACCCTTCCAAAGATATCGATGTTCCTTGTTGTGTTATTTTCTCAAGGAATACACCGTTGGGGATGGTTTTAACCAATTCATCAAACAGGTGCACCATTTGTGTTCGGTTGGCCTGTAGCTCTTCTATGACTTGTTGTCGGGCAATCAAACTGGCCTTTTTGGCTTCCAGAATTTCAATCTCTGCAATCTGTTTTTCGAGCTTTTTAATCTCAGCAGTCATGAAGCTGTTTCTTTGGTTCTGGAATTTGATGCTTTGGTCAAAGTAATAATAGGCCAAGCCAAATACAACCAATGCAAATGCAGCTGACAAACCAAGTAAAACATAAAACTCTTTGGTTCGTTGTTGGCGTCTCTCTTCCCGCCAGGGCAGTAAATTTATCTTAGCCATATCAATCAAAATTCCTCAATGCTAATCCAACCACTGACATCATCGCTGGTGCGTCAGCCTCCAATGCCTCTTGACTTACTTTTGAAGACAACCTGAAATTATGAACTGGGTTGATGACTTCAGTAGGCACACCAACCTGATCCTCAACCAAGGCATCTATTTCAGGAATCGAAGCACAGCCTCCGCCTAACAGTATTCGATCTACGTTGCCAAACTCAGTGGCAGAAAAGAAAAACTGTAAAGCCCTGCTGACCTGTTGCACCAAAGTATCCTTGAATGACTGCAACACTTCTGTTTCATAACTTTCTGGCAACCCACCTTGTCTTTTGGCCAAACCAGCCTCTTCATAAGACAACCCATATCGTTGCATGATTTCTTCAGTCAATTGTTTTCCACCAAAAGCCTGTTCGCGACTGTAAATCCCTGTGCGTTTGTGCATCGCATGCATGGTCATGGTATTGGCACCTATATCAAATAATGCCACCACTTCTTCATCGTTAATTTCGTATTGGTCACGTACCAGGTTAAAACAACGTTCAATCGCAAATGCCTCTACATCTACCACCTTAAGGTCCATACCTGCGCCTTCAAATGATTCTATATAGACATCAATGTTTTCAGAACGTGAACTGGCTATCAGCACATTACTGACTTCTTCGTTGCCATCTACAGGCCCAAGTACACAAAAATCCAAGCTGACTTCATCAATTGGATAGGGTATGTATTGTGTGGCATCTAATTCTAGCTGCGCTTCTAACTCATCTTCTGATAAGTCAGTAGGCATTTGAATGACTTTGGTGATTACCGATGAACCGGAAACAGCGGTAGCTGCTCCTTTTGACTTGATCCCAGCTTTGTTCATGGCTTTACTGATGGCAGCCGATACCAAATCAACTTCTGCTATGTTGTTGTCGACCACCGCGTTAACAGAAAGAGGTTCAACAGCGTACCTTTCAACTTTGATGTTATCCAGGTTACCCGACAACTGTAATATCTTGACCGCTGATGAGCTGACATCAACCCCGACTAACTGAATTTTACTACGACCTAACAATTGCAAAATAATCTCTCTCTTTAAAAATTGCTAACTTGCGCTTCTTAACATGTGACCATTAGACCCATTGGTCTGTGTTAATACTGTGTCACTTATCACAATTTACATGAATACTTTACTTTTTTTAAGAAGACAATGCAAGAATAACCTTTAAAGTACTGAATAATCAAGATATATTTGAAAAATAATCTCATTCTTTATGCGTGAGGTATAGCGAAAGCAAGACCGAATAAGTCCGCCTGATGTAGATAATGAGAAAAATTGATGCCAGGAAAGTTGGTGGGCCTGGTAGGACTCGAACCTACGACCAATGGATTATGAGTCCACTGCTCTAACCAACTGAGCTACAGGCCCTGAAATGTAGCAGCGAATTATATCTGATGAGCATCTCAGCTGCACCTGTTTTTTATCAGATAATCCTGGTCGCAACCATGGATTGGTACATGTGGTAAATATCATCCACATGGCGATTGAGTGCAGTTAAATCGGTATTGTTTACAATCACATCAGTGGCCCACTGCAACCGAGCTGATCTGCTGGCTTGTGAATTTATCATTGTTTCGGCTATGGATGCAGCAACGCCATCCCTTCGCAGCACGCGCTTTAACTGAGTCTCATGATCTACATCAATCACCAAAACCCGATCAAAAATAATATTTTGCTGTTGCCCATCAAACAAGGGAATAACCCACACTTCGAGGTTGTGATTGGATTGGCTGGACATGTCTTTGGCGGCTTGCCATATCATCGGGTGCAACAACCCATTTAAGGTTTCTAATTGTTTGGCGTCAGAAAAAACCATTTGCTTCAACAACGAGCGATTCAAACCACGCTTGTCATTTAATATCTCGCCACCAAACGCGTCGACCAATTGCTGCAACCCTTCAGATCCCGGTTTGACGACATCCCTGGCAATGAGATCGGTATCAATAATCAGTAGATTTTGTTTGGCTAAACGGTCAGAAACATGCGTTTTTCCGGATGCAATGCCACCAGTCAAACAAACCCTAAACTTTTTCATCCAAGGCCTGGAAAGAGGTAATCCAAAATTGGTTGTCTGTAAAAATACCCCACCAAAATACCCACCGACAAATAGGGACCAAATGGAATTTTTTGCTGGCCTTTACCCACCACAGCACTGAGTGCAGCCATCAACAGGCCCGCTACAGATGCAATCATCAGCACCACAATCAACATCTCCATGCCCAACCAGGCACCACCGGCAGCCAACAACTTAAAATCACCGTAGCCCATGGCATCCTTACCAGTTGCGAGTTTGAATAAGTGAAAAATTAACCACAACGACAAATAGCCTACCAACGCCCCTTTGATTGCCACTGCTGGTGTTATCGAATAATCAAACAAACTGACAAACAGTCCCAACCACAATAAGGTCAGGCTCAATTGATCTGGTATCAAAAAAGTGTCCAGATCAATGAAAGTGATGGTAATAAGCAGCCAACACATCACCACCACAGCCAGAAATTGCCATGAAACACCAAAATACCAAGCTGACATCAGGGTCAATAAGGCGGTGAGTAATTCAATGGCAGGGTACCGCCACGAGATGGCTTTCTGACAGAAATGACACCGGCCCCTGAGCATCATAAAACTGATGACCGGGATATTGTGCCATGCCGCTAATTGTTTTTTACACTGAGGACAGTGAGATCGCGCCAAAGCGATGCCAGGTGGTTTTTTTTCAGTGAATTCCTGGTCAGTAAAATCAGCATAATCCTGCTTCCACTGATACTCTAGAATGGGAGGCATGCGCTTGATGATGACATTCAAAAAACTGCCTACCACCAGACCCAAAACAACCGCAACGGAAAAGAACAACCAGTCGTTGCCCTGGAGAACTGTGATTACACTCACTTTAGAACACTGAAGCCATTTTAAAGATCGGCAAGTACATGGCTACCACCATCACACCTACCAAACCACCAACCAATACCATGATGATGGGCTCCAACAAACTACTCAATGCATCTACAGCATTAGAAACTTCCTGCTCATAATAGTCAGCCACTTTAGCCAACATGGTATCCAGGTTACCAGATTCTTCACCAATGGCCGCCATTTGGATGACCATATGAGGGAACAAATTGGTTTGACTCATGGCCAGTTGCAATTGATGACCGGTAGATACGTCATCTTTAATTTTCATCACCGCATCACGAAACACCACATTACCCACTGCACCAGAAACCGTTTCCAGTCCTTCGACCAAAGGCACACCAGCCGCAAATGTTGTCGAAAGCGTTCTTGAAAACCTAGCCACTGCCGCATTGAACAAAATGCCGCCAACTATGGGTATTTTTAATGACAACCTATCTAGCGCATGGGCAAATTTGAGCGACCTTTTTTTCAACATGATGAAGCCAGATATTAATCCCACAAAAATTAAGGTAACCATCCACCAGTATTTTTGCATGGTGTCAGATGCGTTAACTACCATCAAGGTCAAACCTGGCAAATCAGCGCCAAAGTTGGCGAACATGTCCTGAAACTGAGGCACCACTTTAACCAACAACAGAATGGTCACCCCAATGGCAACAAATAACACAGCTGCAGGATAAAACATCGCTTTCTTAATTTTGCCTTTGATTTCTTCGGTGCGTTCTTTGTAGGTGGCGATGGTATCCAGCAGCTCATCTAAAACACCTGCCTTTTCACCAGCAGCAACAAGATTACAATACAATTCATCAAAGTAAATCGGATGGCGACTCAGTGATTCAGCCAATGAAGAACCGGACTGAATTTCAGTTTTAACGTCATTCAAAAGCTTGGCCATTTTAGGGTTTGATTGTCCGCCTTCGATGATCTCAAAAGCCTGAACCATTGGCACACCAGATTCCATCATAGTGGCCAATTGCCTACTGAACAAAGCGATGTCTTGTGGTTTAATTTTTTTGCCACTGGAAAACAGTGGTTTTTTCTTTTTGTAGATTTTTTTGACTTGAATGCCTTGTCGGCGCAGTTCATTTTTAGCCAGGGTGGTAGACTTGGCTTGCTGAACCCCCTTCATTTTTTTGCCAATTTTATCGACACCGACCCACTCAAATGATATTAAATCGTCAATTTTTTGTACTTTTGCCATAATGATTAATCCACAGTTACTCGATTGGCTTCAACCAACCCAGTGATGCCATTTTTAACTTTTAATAAAGCTGACTTCCTGAGGTTTGATATACCATCTTTGTCAGCTGCTTCGGCAATCTCCATTGAGTTGCCGCCTTCTAAAATAATTCTTTTGATGCGGTCGGTAATCGGCATGACTTCATAAATACCCACGCGTCCTTTGTAACCTTCGTTGCATTTAGTACAACCGACTGGGTCATAAATAGTGGCTTCCTCCAGGTCCTCTTCAGAAAATCCAGCTTCCAGCAAGGCTTCTTTGGGTAGTTCAGTTGGTTTTTTACAATCACATAAACGCCGCGCCAAACGCTGCGCAATGATCAAAGAAACAGCAGAAACAATATTAAATGGAGGCACACCCATGTTGGCCAAACGACTGACCGTTTCAGGGGCATTGTTGGTATGTAAGGTTGATAGCACCATGTGACCCGTTTGTGCCGCTTTGATGGCGATTTCTGCAGTTTCCAAGTCACGAATCTCACCCACCATAATCACATCTGGATCCTGCCGCAAGAACGACCTGAGTGCGGCCGAGAAGGTCATGCCTTGCTTGGCATTTTGTTGAACCTGGTTGATTCCGTCAACCCGAATCTCTACCGGATCTTCAGCGGTCGATATGTTGCGACCTTCGGTATTCAATATGTTCAGTGCGGTATACAAGGAAACCGTTTTACCAGAGCCGGTTGGCCCAGTTACCAGCACCATGCCATAAGGCTTGACAATGGCATCCATGAATAATTTCTTTTGTTCATCCTCGTAACCGAGTTTGTCGATGCCCATTTTTGCCGCTGAAGCATCCAACACACGCATCACAATTTTTTCACCAAACAAGGTTGGGCACGTACTTAAACGAAAATCAATGGAACTGGTTTTAGACAGATTCAATTTAACCCGGCCATCTTGGGGCACCCGCTTTTCAGCAATGTCCAATTTAGACATCACCTTCAAACGCGACGCAATTTTGTTGGTCATGTTTTTGGGCGGTTTAATCATGGTCTTCAACATGCCATCAATGCGGTACCGCACCCGGTAGGTTTTTTCATAGGGCTCAAAGTGAATATCAGAAGCCCCTCTTTTGATGGCGTCTAACAACACTTTATTAACCAGTTTAACTGCCGGTGAATCAGCCAAATCCTCAGTTGAGTCACTTTGTTCTTGTTCCTGTTCATCCTCATACTCAAGGTTTTCCAGTCCTTCATCACCCAAGTCATCCATCACTGACGAGGCTTCTTTCAAGGCTTCGTCAATGGCACTAAGCAATTGATCGTGCCTGATTAAAACGGGATCTACTGATAAGTTGGTGTGAAACCTCACTTCTTCCAATGCCCTGACATTGGTGGGATCAGAAATGCCAATAAAAATTTTCTTCCCACGAACAAACAAAGGCAACACTTGGTGTTTTTCTATCAAAGATTCTGACACCAATCCTTTGGGCAAGGTGGCCATGTCCAGCGCAGACACATCCAGTGCCGGCACACCATATTCGTTGGAAGCTGCATCACACAGTTCAGCAGCATCTACCAGGTTATTATCGGTCAGGTAGGTGAATAAGGGGATTTTCTGCTTGCGTGCGGTTTCGTTGGCTTCGGCAGCGGCGTCCATGTCAATCAGACCATTTTGCACCAAACGCCTCAGCGCCCCTGTGACCATTGTATTTGTACTTGTTACACTCATAAACTTCCGGTTGAACTCTCGAGACAGAGCATTTATCTCAATACTTTACCTGAAAATATCAATTGAATACAACTATTTAGCATCATCATTTTAAGGAAACTACAAAACGACATGATTAACAACCACCTGTAAGCCAAACCAGGGCTTCTTATCATCCATTTGCGATGCCAGTGACACGGTTTGGGAATCATCAATGCTTCATTCGGCGTCACACATCTTTCATCCTTCAATTATCTCCCAGCACAAATAAATTAATGAGAACACATTCACAATTATTCTTGATTAGTTCCGCTGTGCACATAATCAAAACAAAGACCAGCGTGGATACAAAAAAAGTATTAAGGGCTAACGCGCTTTAATCAACACAGGAATTGTTATCAGTAGTCTCAGACTGACAAGAATTTCACACAAATCGACTTCTATTTCAGCTAAAATACAGCGCGACTTTGAATCTAACATTTAACCAGGAAGACATCATATGAATTTTCATGAATATCAGGCCAAAGAATTATTTGCCCAATACAATATTCCGGTCCCCAATGGTTTGGTTGCTAGGACAGCTGAAGAAGCCGTTGCAGCAGCCAAAGAGCTGGGCGGAGATATGTGGGTTGTCAAAGCACAGGTTCATGCCGGAGGACGCGGCAAAGCCGGTGGTGTAAAACTCGCCAAAACTTTGGATGAAGTCAAGCAGTATGCCAATGACATGATTGGCATGAAAATTCAAACCTACCAAACCGGTGGCATGGCCTTACCGGTGAATGAAGTACTGATCACCGAAGCCGCCAATATCGAGCAAGAAATTTACTTGAGTCTGATTTTGGATCGCGCCAATAAATGCTTGTCATTTGTTGCTTCAGCCGAAGGCGGCGTTGAAATTGAAGAGGTAGCCAAAACCAATCCTGAAAAAATTCACACCATCCAGATAGATAACGTTGAAGGTTTGTTCCCATATGCCTGCCGCAAAGCCGGTTTCGCAATGGGCTTCAACGCCAAACAAGTCAGACAACTGACTCACATCATGATTCAAATGCACAAAATGTATGTGGACCTGGACTTGGCTTTGATTGAAGTGAATCCATTGATTATCGACGACAATCTGGATGTGATTGCGTTAGACGCCAAAATCAACACCGACGACAACGCCGATTTCCGTCACAAAGAATTTGCAGAAATGCGAGACATCACTCAAGAAGATCCAGCCGAAGCCAAAGCCCATGAACATGATTTGAACTACATCAAACTGGATGGCAACATTGCCTGCATGGTAAATGGCGCTGGCCTGGCGATGGCTACCATGGATGTCATCAAACTCAAAGGCGGCGAACCAGCAAATTTCTTGGATGTGGGTGGTGGCGCCACCGCAGAGCGGGTAGCCATTGCCTTCAAAATCATCCTTTCAGACCCCAATGTTGAATCCATTTTGGTGAACATTTTTGGCGGTATTGTGCGCTGTGACTTGATTGCCAACGGCATCATTTCAGCCATCAAAGAAGTGGGCGTGGAAGTGCCTATAGTGGTGCGGTTGGAAGGCACCAATGTAGAAGCAGGCAAAAAAATTCTGGAAGAAAGTGGACTGGCTGTCATTTCAGCTGACAATTTAGACGACGCTGCCAACAAAGCAGTGGCCGCAGTAGGAGGAGCATAACATGAGTGTATTAGTAAACAAAGACACGCGATTATTGGTGCAAGGATTTACCGGTTCTCAAGGCACCTTCCACAGTGAACAGGCCATTGATTATGGCACCAATTTGGTTGGGGGTGTTACCCCTGGCAAAGGCGGCAGTAAACACCTGGACAGACCCGTCTTTGATACCGTAGTTGATGGTGTCAATGAAACAGGTGCCAATGCTTCAGTTATTTTTGTACCACCGCCATTTGCAGCTGACGCCATTCTGGAAGCCATCGATGCCGGTATCAAGATGATCGTTACCATCACCGAAGGCATTCCCGTATTGGACATGATGAGAGTCAGGACTGTGCTGGATGCCAACCCAGATGTGGTCATGGTCGGTCCTAACTGTCCCGGTGTAATCACTCCGGGCGAATGTAAAATTGGTATCATGCCAGCGGCCATTCACCAACCGGGCCGAATTGGCATTGTCTCTAGATCAGGTACCCTGACTTATGAAGCCGTGCACCAGACCACTTCTGTTGGATTGGGACAATCAACCTGTATTGGTATCGGTGGTGACCCCATTCAAGGCACCAACTTCATCGATTGTCTTAAATTGTTTCAGGGTGATGACCAGACCGACGGCATCATTATGGTTGGAGAGATTGGTGGTTCAGCTGAAGAAGAAGCAGCGGAATACATCAAAAACCACGTCACCAAGCCGGTGGTTTCTTACATTGCTGGTGTCACTGCTCCTCCTGGTAAACGCATGGGCCATGCCGGTGCCATTGTGGCCGGTGGCAAGGGCACTGCACAAGCCAAATACGAAGCCCTGGAAGCTGCTGGCGTCAAAACCGTCAAGTCTCCCACCTTCCTGGGTGAAAGTATCAAAGAGATGCTTTGAATGCGACGGAGTCAACCCTAATTTGACTCTTCAGCAAACACCGAGCATCAGCCCTTCATTGAACATGAAGGGCTTTTTTTTGCCTGCCATAAACGTTTGATTTCACCACCAGTGTGTGGATGAAGATTCACGCCCATTGTGTTATATTAAAAATATCTAAAACCGTTGTATTGGAGAATTAACATGATTACATTTCGTCACCTTTTGACAGCCACCATTTTGCTGGTTTCAGGACCTGCATTCTCAGAACAAAAAGTCACCATGGGTCAGTATGAGCTGCATTACAACACATTCCCATCTACCTTTCTCTCAAAAGAAGTGGCCAACACATACCAAATTGTGCGCTCTAATAATCGTGGACTGGTCAGTCTTTCGGTATTGGATGTGTCCACTGAACCCCACAAAGCTGTAGAAGCCGACATCAAGATAGACGCTCGCAATTTATTGAACCAGACCAAAGAAGTGAAAGTGTTTAAAGTGACTGAACAAAACGAGGCTGTTTATTACTTGGGCAGCTTTGCCATGAATAATCAGGAAGATGTGAATTTCACCGTTACCGCTACTCCAGCCGGTAGTGAAGACAGCATCGAAGTTAAGTTTTCCAGAGAATTCTTTACCGAATAAGCCATGCATATACTTCCAATCAGACTGGCCCTGATCACCCTCACCTGGTGCAGCACCATGACCCATGCAAAACAAAACAACATCACCATATATTCAGGCAACCACCAAGGTCACCTGAACCAGCACCAATTACAGAATGTCCACAACATTCCAGGCTACGCTGTGGTCAGACAATCTCAACAGGCGCAATTTGACTCAGGCCTGTTCACCCTGGTTTTCGAAGATGTGGCTGCCCACATCGACCCTACCACGGTGAGTTTTACCACACCGGAAAACCCCAGCGCCGCAGCGGTTTTAGAACAGAACTTTCAATTTGACCTGGTTGGCAGCGACAAACTGTTGGAAAAATACATCGACCAACCCATCAAAGTGGTCTATGGCACCGGGGATGACAGTCAGTCGGTGAACGGAACATTACTCAGCACCCAAGGCGGCATCACCCTGCTCCGTCAAGACCAATCGATTATGACATTGCAATCGTGGGACCGAATTGACTTCCCTGAGTTACCAGGTGGCTTGCGCACCAAACCTGCACTGGTGTGGTTATTACAGTCAACATCTGACCAAACGGAACAAATCAATGTCAGTTACCAGACCCAAGGCATGACCTGGTGGGCTGATTACAACATCACCCTCAGAGAAGACAACCAACAATGCAACATGGATTTATCTTCCTGGGTTTCTATAGTTAACAAGGCCGGCGCTTCATTTCCCAACACCCAATTAAAACTGATTGCCGGTGACGTCAACCGCAGCCAACCTGCTGTCATGCACAGCAAAAGCCGCAACCAAGTGACTACCCTGGCGGCTGAATCTTTCAGCGAACAACCCCTGTTTGAATACCACTTGTATCAGTTGCCCCGAACCATTGACCTGCCAGACAATTCAACCAAACAGATACAATTGATGGATCCAGCCCGCGACATTCGTTGCCAAAAGCAACTGGTCTTCAATGGCAGCGGGCAAAGTGGTTTCAATCACAACCGACCACTAACGGATGCCAGCTACACCGGGTCACCCATGTCACCAGTTGAAGTCTTACTAAAATTTAAAAACAGCGATGACAACCAATTGGGCAGTCCTTTGCCCGCTGGTAGGGTGCGGGTTAACACCTTGAATCCCAATGACCAAAACCTAGAATTCATCGGTGAAGACAGCATCAGACACACGCCAAAAAACAGTGAAGTACTGCTGAAACTGGGACAGTCTTTTGATGTCAAGGGCCAACGAATCCAAAAAGATTTCAAATTGATCAAAAATGGTTTGATTGAGCAAATTGCCATCACCATCACCAACCAAAAGTCACAGCCAGCCCAAGTCACCGTAACCGAACCGCTGTATCGCTGGTCTAATTGGGCCATCACTCAGCACGATGAAGAGTACCGCAAACCCGATGCATCAACCATTGAATTTGACCTAAAGGTTCCAGCCGAAAGCAGCAAAACCATCGTTTACACGGTGCAATACAACTGGCCTGAAAACAAGTAAAACAACGATAATAATTGTCTATGTGAACGCATTCACAGTTTATTATAAGGGGGCATGATACATTTTAATTCAGTCAGATTAACAGCGAGCCATGGATTCCAAAGAAGACCCTAAAAATTTAGTCAGCATCCAAGCCAAGTCAAAAGACCCTGTCAACCAGGGCATGTTGTTGCCTAAAATCCACAAACTCTTCATCAAAGGGTTAAAGCCCGCCATCCGCGATTATTATGACAAGCTGGATGATGCCTTGTTTGACATGGCCGAAAAGGCTCAAAACAACGAACTACAAACACAATATTTTGAAGCCATGCGCGAAGTGCGTAAAAAGAAAGATTTGATGGTTCGCAAATTTTCTGAGAATGTTCAACAAGTCTTCAAACAATTCAAACAAGGGAAGTTTGATTATTTTGAGCAAACCACTAGCACCCAAACAGAAACCACTGATGGTTTATCGCTGGTTGAAGAGCAAGAACTGGATCAAAAATTGGCTGTCAATAACCTGATTGAGAAGGCCAACACCTACTTGCACCAACAACTGTATGCCCTAGAAAAGCGATTTACATTGCTTGCCGGTGGCTCAGAAATCAAAATCAACCAGGTGCCGGTATCTCCGGCCGTGATAGTCGGTTCTTTTGCTGCCACATTTGAACACCTGAACATTGATGACACCATACACCTGATTATGCTCAAATTATTTGAGCGCAGTCTGATCCATAACCTCAATGACACTTATCAGGACATCAATCGCTCATTAATTGATGCCGGCATTTTGCCCAACCTAAAATTCAAAATCGCTCGCCGGGGCAGCGCCAGAATGCCATCCCCTGGTGCGCCAACAGATCACCCAATATCTCCGGAAGAACTGGCAGAACAGATGGTTCCAGTTGATGCCAGTCAAACACCCCATGGCGGCGTGGTTACCGATGCCCACTATCAGGCCATCACCTCAGCACTGACCCAAAGACACAGTCACTCGCCACCCCAGGCAGGCATGTCCTTGTTTGATGCCACCGTCATCAGTAATGCGCTGGATTTATTGCGGGTCAATGAACTGAATTCGCTGAATGCCAGACAAGCATCCATGAGCCCTACTGAAATCAAAGATGCCTTGTTGGAACAATTGCGACAGCTCGACCAAGATGGCGAACAAAAGCAAGTCAAGCAGCAAGATGAAGACACCATTGATTTGGTGGGCATGTTATTTCAATTTCTGGTTGATGACCGCAATTTACCAGACAAAATTCAGGCGTTGCTGGCCAAACTGCAAATTCCATACCTGCATTTGGCTCTAAAGGACAGGAAGCTGTTTGCTAACAAAGAAAACAATGCCAGAAAATTACTCGACATCATCGCCAAGGCCTCTATAGGTTGGAATGAAAAGGACGATAAGCGTGGGCACTTCATCAACAAGATAGAAGAAATTGTGCAAACCATTTTAGAATCTGACCACGATGAAATTGATTTCCCCAAGCTGATTGAGGATTTCAAAGCTTTCGAGGATAAAAATAAAAAACGCACGCAGGTTATTGAAAAACGCACTTCTGAGAAAGCCTTAGGTCAGGAAAGAATTACCAAAGCCAAAGTACAGACAGCGGCCATATTGAAAGAAAAAATGGCATCACACCGTTTACCCAAACTGGTGACCGAATTATTACTCACGCCTTGGGCCAATGTGCTGATTCTGGCACACCTCAGGCATCAGGACGAACCCGATCAAATAGAGCTGTTTGTCTCATTGGTAGACAAACTGATTTTTGTTGCGGTTAAAGACAAGAAACGCCAGGCCACCAATGCCCAGATCAGTCACGTCTGTGACCAATTATCCAAAGGCTTGAGGCTGGTTGCATTTGACGAACTGAGTATCAAGGAAAAAATATCAGAGCTGTATCAGTTGCTGTTGGAAATCAATGGCATCGAAGACTCGAAAGATGATGTTGATCATGAATTTGTGCTTCCCCAAGAAACTTTTGAGCAACAAGAAGAAGACCAAGATCAACCCGAAATCGTTCATTTCATCGCCAACAAAAAGCTCAACAACCCCAACCAAGATGTGAGCCACGTAGAAGACCAATACTACGAACAGGCCAAATCCTTGCAAACGGGTGAATGGGTTGACTTCAAAGCCGATGATGAACAAGACGAAAGTGTCAGGGCCAAACTGTCCTGGGTCAGCCCCATCAGCCAAAAAATGCTGTTTGTTAACGCCAGGGGAGTTAAAGTCACCGATAAGAGCGTTGATGAATTGGCTCATGACCTGCGTGAAAAGCAAGCCGTCATTTTACAGCAAATCCCGCTGTTTGACCGCGCCATGTCAGCCATTGCAAAGCAAGTCAAAGTCGGTGATGAAACGGCCAAGTCAGGTGCAGAAAGCCATGAATCAACAGCGCCTTCCAAGACATCAGAAGAGGACCAAAGTCCAACCGCTTAACCAGCCATGGTAACCGCTATAAGCTCGCTTCTAGGGTGTTTTGCATCAACGTGGCCACCGTCATCGGCCCTATGCCACCGGGTACCGGGGTGATCCAAGCAGCCCGTTCAGCTGCCTGTGCGAAATCAATATCGCCACACAAACCCCCTTCAGCTTTGCGGTTGATGCCTATATCAACCACTACTGCACCTGCCTTAATCCACTGGGCATCAACTATCTTCGGGTTACCCACTGCCACACACAACACATCGGCTTGACCCACATGGTGTGCCAGGTCCTCAGTAAAGCGATGACAACAAGTCACGGTAGCGCCGGCATACAACATCTCCAACATCAAAGGTCGGCCTACAATGTTTGACGCGCCGACAATCACGCAATGCATGCCTTTGACATCAATTTCGTAGTGGTTTAATAAGGTCATGACACCGCGGGGTGTGCACGGCCGCAATCCTGGCTGTCTTAACACCAAATGTCCTACATTACTGGCATGAAAACCATCGACATCTTTTTCTGGATTGATGCGGTTGGTTACTTCAGTTTCATTGATGTGTTCTGGCAAAGGCAGTTGCACTAAAATGCCATGGACTTGTGGATCCTCATTGAGTTCATCAATCAAAGCCAATAAGGCTTTAGAAGACGTTTGGCGCGGCAAAAAATGAGCCGTTGAACGGATACCGGTCTTTTCACAGGCTTTGATCTTATTGTTGACATAGACACGCGAAGCTTCATCATCTCCCACCAAAACCACCGCTAAACCGGGAGGTTGATGACCCGCATTAACCCGCAATGATATTTTTTCTGCCACGGATTGTTTGATGAGATTTGAGACGAGCTTGCCGTCAAGAATTTGTGCTTGGGTCATGGTGGTTCCTTTCAATGCTTACAGGTCTGGCCGGAGGGGTATTTTAACACCTTATATTGGTGATTGAGGACATCAAAAGACAACATTTGCTGGCACAACAACGAACCCGTTGCGGTCAGCAATTTCAAAGCTTCATTGCATTGCAACATGGCTGCCAGGCCTGGCACCGGCCCAAGGATGCCTCCTGCGTTGCAATTGGGTATGTTCTGACCTTCCAGATCAGGAAACAAACAACGGTAACAAGGTTGTGAACGATCACCGGTAAACAAAGCCACTTGCAGATCAAATCCATCCACTGCAGCAAATATCCAGGGTTTCTTAAGCTTTAAACTGGTGTCATTGATCAAGTAGCGGGTGGCCATGTTGTCGGTGCCATCCAAAACCACATCTGCAGCTGACATCAAGGATTCGGCATTGTTGGCATCTAAATGTTCATCAAGTGCCACAACTTCAATGTCCTGATTTAACTGTTGTAAATGCCCGGCCGCGCTCAATGCCTTGTTTCTGCCTACTTCTGATTGTTGGTAAATGATTTGTCTGTGCAAGTTATGTAAGGCCACCTGATCCGCATCCAGCAAGGTGATTCTTCCCACACCGGCACCCGCTAGGTACAACAAGGCCGGAGCACCAAGTCCACCGGCTCCCACCACCAAAACATGAGATTTTGCCAAACGACTTTGGGCTGCCTCACCCAGCAATTTTATTTGTCGATCATAGCGGTTTATTGTTGGTTCAAAATCCGGTTGCGACTGGCTCAGATTGGCGTTTTGCCAAGCGGTAAAACCACCCTGAACAGACTGAAAGGGTGGACCCAAGCGCCTTGCCCATTGCAATGAAGTCTGGCCTTGATAACACAACAAAAAAATACTTTGGAATTGTGCCCGCAGTTCACTTTCCTGGGCCACCAATTGTTCGACTGACATCATGGTGGCATGAGATGGAATGCCTTGCATCCAATCACTGGCTGACCTGATGTCAATCAGTAAGTTGTTATGGTCTTGAGCCAGTTGTGAGGCTTTTAAGGGGTTTATTTCTTGGCACCAACCAGTCATGACAAATTCAGCGGTTGAATAGCCACCAGCTGTCCTTTTTGTAAATGTTGTGGACCCTCAGGCACCACCAACAGGCAGTTGGCAGCCACCAAACCGCCCAAGTGGCTAGATTGTTGGTGATCCATGATTTTGACTTGCAATTGTCCTTGCTCATCAACTCTATAAACAGCCCGCAAAAATTCAACCCGATCATGTTGCTTTCGCCATTCATGGCTTAACTTGGCTTGCCAGGTCAGTGGCTTAATATCCTGGCCAAACCAATGCCTGATGGCAGGTTTGATCAATTGACTGGCGGTAACAAAAGCCGAAACCGGGTTGCCAGGCAAACCAAAAAACAAGCCTTTACCCAGGGTGCCAAACAACAAAGGAAACCCTGGTTTCATCATCACTTTATGAAAAATGACCTGACCGGTTTTTAACAATGAGGATGGTAACCAGTCTTTGTCGCCTTGCGACACACCACCCACAGAAATCATTAAATCATATCCGTCATGCTGGATTGACTGTAAACGTTGAACGACTCGATCTTGATCATCTGCCAGCGGCGGCAGTTGAGTCACCTGACAGCCCAATGACTGCAGCCAAGATGACAGCATCACACTGTTGGCATCATAGATTTCGCCTGGTTCACATGGATTGCCTGGAGAAACCAATTCATCTCCACTCATCATCAATGCCACTTTGGGTTGCCGCCAAACCGCTGTCGTTGCTATGCCTAAAGAAGCCAGTTGGGCTAAGCTTGGGGCATCCAGCTCAGTATTTGCAGGCAACACCACTTCACCCTTTTGCACATCAGCACCTTGGGCTCTGATGTATTGACCTATTTTAGGTTCTACCTCAAATAGCAGTTGCCCAGCGTGTTTTTGTGCCTGTTCTTTGATGACGATGGCATCGGCATCCTCGGGCATCATGCCACCGGTCATGATGGGAATGGCCTGATTTTCACACCTTTGTGGTTGGTTTTGTTTGGCGGCGTGAATGGCTGTACCCAGACCAAGTGTATAAGGTGGACCACCCTGATATTTAATAAAATTCGTATTAATGGCATAACCATCCATGCGACTGGCCGCAAATCCCGGCACATCGATGGGTGCCAAGACAGCCGAAGAGGTAACCCTGCCCAAAGCCGATGCCAAAGGCACTTGCTCGGTAGGCAGACTGTATTTTGCCGCCGTTTCCACAACCGATGCCAGGGCTTGCTGGAATGGGATGGATTGCGGGTGGCTCATGGTTAAATGAATCAGTGCTTGTGCTTCGGCAGGTTGTGGGCCTGTTTGCGACCTGACGGGTACTTTTTGGTGGCGCCGGCTTTTTCTTTGTAAGGGTTTTTGCTGTCCTTGAACTGCAAAATGATGGGAATGCCCTTGAGATCAAAAGCCTTGCGGAAGGTATTTTCGAGGTAGCGCTTATAGGCTTCGGGTAATTTCGTGGTGCGTTTACCATGAACCACTATGCGCATGGGATGGTTACCACCAGAGTGGGCGTATTTTAATTGCGAGCTCAATCCTTGAACCAAAGGTGGCTGATGGGCTTTGTACGCTTCTGTCAACACATTGGTCAGTTGGTTGGCGGTTAATTCCTGGTCGGCTTTATCCATCACCAAATCAATGCGTTCCATCAACACCCGCAATCCTGAACCATGCAAAGCTGAAATGAATAACAGCGGAACCCATTCAAACGCCTGCATTTTCAAATGGATTTTTTCTTTGACATAGTCCCGGTGTTCTTCATCCAGGTGGTCCCATTTATTGATCACCAAAATCACCGGTTTGGCATGATGTACAGCCAAACCCAACAAGTGCATGTCCTGATCAGTAATGCCTTCTCGGGCATCCATCATCACCACACAAATGTGGGCCAACCTAATCGACTCAATGGTTTTGAGGATACTGAATTTTTCTATCCCCTCGCCTATTTTGGAACGCCTCCTGACTCCAGCAGTATCAATCAGGGTATAGGGCATGTCATCCCAAATCAGCGGCAAGCTGATGCTGTCACGGGTGGTGCCAGGCATGTCATACGCTAACACCCGGTCCTCACGCAGCAAACGGTTGACCAATGTTGATTTGCCGACATTGGGGCGCCCAATGATGGCCACTTTGGGTCCATGGTCTTCAATTTCTATGGGTTGGAAGAGCTCACTGTTGGCTTTGAAATGGTCGTTGAGGTAAGTCTTTAATTCGGCCAAACCCTTGCGATGCGCTGAACTGACTGCCAACAATTCATCCACACCCAGTTGATAAAATTCAGCCAACGCCATTTCGTTTACTTGCCCTTCGGCTTTGTTGGCCAATAGCAAGGTGTGTTTCCCAGCGGTTCTGATGCGTTCCAGGATGCGCTCATCATCAGGCATCAAGCCATCTCGAACACTGACCACGAACAACACCAAGTGAGCCTCTTCAATGGCCTGTAAAATCTGCTGATCCATCAGCTCGGTTAAATCGCCTTCATCACCTAACATACCACCTGTATCCACAATGGTGGCATCAAAGTCCGGTAACTCTAAATCGCCATATTGCCGATCACGGGTCATGCCTGGCATGTCCGCCACCAGCGCATCACGGGTATTGGTCAGGGCATTAAATAAGGTGGATTTTCCAACGTTTGGGCGGCCAACTATGGCGATGATGGGATTCATTTGGCCACATCCCTGTTATTTGTTGTACTGCAACGCTGCCAATGTACCATCGGCATTGTATACATAAATGGTGTCACCAACCACCACTGGCGCATGAAAGAAATAATCGTCACCGACGCGGGTCCGGTTCAGGATTGCACCTGATTCACCATCCAGAAAATGGACATAACCTTGGTAGTCACCTACCACCACATCACCCAGATAAAATGACGGTTTGGTCAGCGATCGGTTCAACAACTGATCTTGTGACCAGCCCCGTGAACCATCGGTGCGGTTTAATTGGTGAACCACTGATTGGTTATCACTTAAATACAACGACCTTCTGGAAACCGTCACGCCGGTCACTGATCCGATGTTCTGACTCCACAGGGCGCGACCAGATTCTGTGGCCACTGACATGGTTTTGTCAGCAGCACTGGAAATATACAAATCGGTGGCCACCACATCAATGTCTCCATCAATGTCTGCAATGCGATCGATTTCAGTTTTGCCCTGGCTGTTGATGACATTTTGTTGCCACAACACAGAACCGTCCTGAATATTCAAGGCAGCCACTTTGCCGTTATCAAAACCAACATAAACACGTCCACCTTTGGCAATCGGGGTGCTGTTGCCACGCAATGTCAAGTTGGGGATATTGGTATCGAAGCTCCAGTCACGTTGTCCGTTTTGAATGGAAAAGCCATAAATGCGACCATCCTGGGTTCTGATTACGACTTTATTGCGGTCGATGACCGGAGGACTGAGCACTTCTGAGGTCACATTGGTTTGCCACAGCAGTGATCCAGTATCGATGTCTAAGGCCATGACCTGTCCCTCAGGACCGCCAACCACCAAAATGGTAGCGCCTACTCCAGGACCGGCACTGATTTCAGTGGCCAGATCAACTTCCCATAAGGTCGCACCGGTACTGGCTGACAGCGCATAAACTTTGCCGGTTTGCGTAGCCACATAAAGTTGATCATTCATGGTGGCTGGTATCAGCTTATAACCAAAAGCCTTTTCTGTCTTATCCAGTTTTTTTACCCACAGGGTTTTCACCTGACCGGTATCAGCAGTATCTACCAAGTCGTTGGGTTTCACTTCTTCATTTTTGTTACCGCAAGCCAACAAAGTCAGCAGTAACAGGTATAGGGGAAATCGCTTCATGAACACCTCTGTGGTTGATCAGTTATGGAGTTGATAGGATAAATCAGCTTCATTGGTTGGCTTTCACATCAGCCATTTTCATTTCAATGATTTGCTTACCAGAATACCCTTCACCGGCATTCAGCGCCAATTGGTAAGCGTCGTGTGCCTTGGCAGCTTCACCTTGAGCAGCGTAGATGTCACCATTGATTTCTTCGACCATGGTTTGGTAGGCATCAGAAGTCACCAGGTTCAACTGTTGTGCTGCACCAACATAATCTTCTTCGGCCACCAATAAACGGGCCAGTCTCATTCGCACCAACTCAGCTATGGGTTGGTCTGGCTTGGTGTCCAAAATGGCTTCATACTGGGCTTTGGCAGCTTCCATGTCACCGTCACTGACCGCGTTACCTGCCAGTTCCAAACGTGATTGAATCACATAGAAGTTACTGCCGTGGCGCTGTTCATAAATTTCTAATTGTTCAGCTGTAGCCGATGTATCAGCAGCGGCTAATGTGGTTTTCAGTTGCGCAAACTCTGCTGCTGCTTCATGGCTGCTTTCCAGCTGGGCATTTTGCCACTTACCATAACCCCACAAACCACCAATACCTAACGCGATACCAGCCACAATGGTGAACCAGTTATTACCGAGCCATTCCTTGACTAACTGTTCTTGTTCGTAGTCATCGTATTCTTCAAATGCCATAAATTTATTCCAAAGTATGTTCAATTAACAAAGCGGGTTATTTTACATGAAGGTTTGTAAAATTTCATCAACACGCTGAGGCGATCAATATAAGCTGATTCTGGTTTTAAATAAGACCATCAAGGTTTATTCAAATTTCCCAATCATGCCCTCCTGTTGTGATTTATTTCACGCACAAAAAAACCGCTTTAAGCAGCGGTTTTTCTGAGAATTTGGCTCCCCGGGACGGGCTTGAACCGCCGACCTAGTGATTAACAGTCACCCGCTCTACCAGCTGAGCTACCGGGGAAGATAAGTCTGTCTTGTTTCACAAGAAGATGCGCATTTTACCGCCTCTCATGAAACTGTCAAGGAATAAATCCAAGAGATTTTAATTTTAGTCATTTTTTGATGTTTTTATTCACTGCACTCAAAAATCCACGCAAGATATCCACTTCATGTTTTTCCATGTGCACGCGATTGAACAGCATGCGAATTTTTTCCGTTAAAGAAGCTTGGTTTTGCTCACCCATAAAATCCACCGCATGCATCACTGCAAACAAGTGCTCATAAAAACTTTGCATCTTTGCTGCATCGGCATATGGGGTCACCGGCTCTGCTGTTTCTGATTGTTGTTCGGCACTGAGCACCAGACATTGTTTGCGAATTTCATAAGCCGCTACTTGAACTGCAGCGGCCAGGTTCAATGAAGCATATTCAGGATTGGCAGGCATCCTCACCAGATAATGACAACGCTGCATTTCTTCGTTGGTCATGCCATACCTTTCTTTGCCAAATAGCAGTGCTACCTGTTGGGTACTGGCGGCCTCCAACATCAATTTCACTGCCTGATCCAACTCCAGCACTTCAATATCCATCCCGCGATTGCGCGCACTGGTTCCAAACACCATGGTGCAAGGACCAATCGCCTGATCCAGGGTTTCATGAACTGCAGCTGCATACAACACATCATCAGCACCTGAGGCACGTGCTGTCGCTTCAGCACTGGGGTATTGTTCGGGTTTGACCAAATGCAAGCTGGAAAGCCCCATGACTTTCATGGCTCGGGCTGCGGCACCAATGTTACCGGCATGTGAAGTTTGAATTAATGCGAATCGTATGTTGTCTAATCTGTCCACGAAAGTGTCAATCATGTGAAAGTTTTGGTATCATACGCGCTTCATCAAATAACATCAACGCATGCTGCCATGCGTTGTCACCACTGGACCCATCACTGCCATGTCACCCGAGCTTAACATTGCCAAAAAAGCTGCCCTCAAAGCAGCCAACTCCATAGAACAGCTGATGTTCAAAAACGAATTGTTGTCAGTCAACAAGAAGCTGAACAACGGCTTTGTCGATCAAGCCACCAAAGTCAGTCTCAATGACATTTTTTATTCATTGAAACGCGCCTACCCGGAAGATGAAATACAAACTGACAATGAAACCTTGACCGAATATACCCACCCGGACCGGGTTTGGCTAATCAATCCGCTCAATGGCGTCACCAATTTTTTGTATGGCATACCCCATTGTGCCATCAGCATCATGTTGTTGGAAAATCACCAGGTCAAAGAGGCCCTGGTTTATAACCCCATCACCGATGACGAATACACCGCCACCAAAGGCAAAGGCGCCTTTTTAAACCAACACCGACTGCGCATCAGTAACCGCAACGAACCCATCGATTCATTGGTTGGCACCAACCACAATGATGATCAGCAAAAAATTGGTGCTCACACCTTGGCTTTGCGCACCATTGGCAAACAAGTGGCTGCTACCCGTGTCTTGGGTTGTCCTGCTTTGGATCTGGCGATGGTGGCATCAGGCCAATACAACGCCTATTGGCAAACAGGTATGAGCCCGTCTGAGATGTTGGCTGGGGTTTTGTTGGTAGAGGAAGCTGGTGGTCAATGCCTTGATTTCGATGCCAAACGGAATTTCCAGTCCAGCGGTCAAGTGGTGGCTGGCAACTTGAAAGTGGCTGCCTGGCTAACTTCACAATTGAAAACTGCCTACCAGGCTTAAATCATTCAAACACAAAAAAAGCGCTGTTGAAACAACAGCGCTTTTGCTTTGTAAACCTCACTTCGTTAAACAGCACAGCCCTATCTGCGGGCTGATACCAGCGCGACTTACAAATTCATGCTCAGGGCGTCCAGACCATTGATGTTGACATCAAAACTTCCGGTCACTTCCCTGATTTTAGCCACATCAATGTCACCATCCATTTTGATGTAAACAAATTCATCACCGGCTTCAAATACCATGATGGACAATTCGCTCAACAGCGTGCCATCAACTTTTGCCAAGATGTGTACACGCTCGTCACCTTCGACCACGCGGACGATTTCATGTACCCCGTTTTTGGCCAACCTTTTGACATTGTCAGCCATCCAATCACTGACATCAACCACATCAACAGCATCACTCAATTCATAGACGTTGATGGATAAATCTTTTAAGCCGGACAACACGGCCTGCGCTTCTTTGTCATCTTTGGTGAACATTTTAGCGATGCCCAACATACCGGCTCCCAAAGTGATTTTCACATCAGCTTCGGTTCCCAAAATGCGTTCCAGATCATCCATTTCATCTGCCCAAGCACCCCAAGACACCAAACCCATCAACAACACCATACCTACTTTTTTCATAATTACCTCGATCAAATTAAAACCAATATCCGCCATGGATTTATGTGCATATAACGAGGAGGTGCTGTTTTTGTTACAAAATTTTAAAAGCGGCAAAAAAAAAGCCCGAACAAATCGGGCTTTTGATATCTACCAAGAAATGACAATCAGGGAATGTGGTCCAGATTGGCGCCTTCCTTTTCAATCGGAATCAAATCTTCGCGGCTGATACCCAATGCCAGGGTGGTGGTACTGGCTACAAAAATCGATGAATAGGTACCAATGATCACACCCACGATCAGAGCAAAAGCAAAGCCATTGATCAATGCACCACCCAGGAAGTAAAGTGCCAACAACACCAACATGGTGGTGAAAGAGGTGATCACAGTCCTGGACAAAGTTTGGCCAATGGAGTTATTGATGACCTGTTCGGTGGTGGCTTTGCGGCCTTTTCTGAAGTTTTCCCTGATGCGGTCAAACACCACGATGGTGTCATTCAGCGAATAACCTATCACCGCCAGCAAAGCGGCCAGCACCGTCAAATCAAATTCAACTTGCCAAATCGAGAACACCCCGGCGGTGATGACCACGTCATGCACCAAGGCAGCGATTGAGCCCAGCGAGAAGCGCCATTCAAAACGGACGGTCACGTAAATCAGGATACCAATGATGGCGTACAGTAAAGCCAAAGACCCCTGCTCCACCAACTCATCGCCGACTTGCGATCCCACGTAGTCCACCTTCGAAATGGCAGCGGTGTCATTCAGTTCTTTTAAAGTATCCAGAATCTGATTACTGAGTTTGGCCTCATCAGAACTGGCTTCGACATTTTCCTGCGGTGGTAAAGTGATTTCAATGTCGGTGGCTGCACCGAAATTTTTGACCACTGTGTTGTTATAACCGGCTTGTTCCAACTGATCGCGGATGTCGTTGATGGCTACGGTTTCATCGAAATGAACCACCACCACGGTACCGCCAGTGAAATCCAAACCAAAATTCAAGCCGCGGGTGAACAGCGACCCCAAAGAAACCAGGATCAAGGCCAATGAAACGAACAACGCAATTTTGCGTTTGCCCATGAAGTCGTATTTAATGTTTGCTAATAGGTTCATTGTCTACTCCTTTAAATGGCAATCGACTGCAGTCGTTTCTTGCGACCATAGATGAGGTTAACTATGCCACGAGACACCACAATGGCAGTGAACATGGAGGTCATGATACCGATACTTAAGGTGACCGCGAAGCCTTTGATGGGCCCGGTACCAAAAGCAAACAAGACCACCGCCGCTATGAACGTGGTGACATTGGCATCGGCAATGGTAGAAAAGGCTTTGTCGTAACCGGACTTGATGCTGCTTTGGACGTTGTTTCCATCGCGCAGCTCTTCCTTGATCCGCTCAAAAATTAATACATTAGCATCCACCGCCATACCCACCGTTAGCACGATACCGGCAATGCCTGGTAAGGTCAGGGTGGCGCCAAATAAGGACAAACAGGCCACCATCAACACCACATTGATGGTCAGCGCGATGTTAGCAATCACCCCAAACATGCGGTAGTAGATCAACATAAACACCAACACCATGGCCAAACCAATTTGAACTGACATCACTCCGCGGTCGATGTTGTCCTGTCCCAATGAAGGCCCGATGGTGCGTTCTTCCACAATTTGAACTGGCGCAGCCAGAGCACCGGCTCTTAGCAGCAGGGCCAGTTCCGTGGCTTCTCTTTGGGTAAAGCCACCGGTGGTTTGAAAACGATTGGAGAATACGCCATTGATGCGCGCATTACTGATGACTTCTTCTTTGTCGCGGTACTGCATCTCACCGGCTTCATTTTTGCCTAATGGTATGCGCTCTTTAAACACCACAGCCATAAATTGGCCGGTGTTGTTTTTGGTGAAGTCCAGCATGCGGGCTGCGCCGATGCTGTTCAGTTGTACATTAACGGCATGTTGTCCGGTTTGTTGATCTACCGAAGCTTGTGCACCGGTTAGCTGGTTTCCGGTAGCGATCACCCGATTTTTAAGGTAGATGGGCTGACCGTTGGACTCAAAATACAAAGTGGTGCCCAATGGCGTTCTGCCGGTTTGATAAGTTCGTTGGGCTTCCGCGTCAAAGCTGTGGGTGGCCCGGTATTCCAGGGTGGCCGTGGCATCCAGAATATTTTTGGCCACATTGGGATCTTGTAGCCCGGGTAATTGCACCACAATGCGTTCTAAGCCTTGTTGTTGAATGATCGGCTCAGCCACGCCCACTTCATTGACACGTGTACGTAAGGTCGTGAGGTTTTGGTTCAAGGCATTTTCTTTGATGGCATTGATTGATTGCTCACTTAGCAGACCAATCAACTGAAAGGTGTCACCCTCCACTTCGTCACGCAAGGATAACTCGGTAAAGTCTTCTTCAATGACGTCTTCCGCTTTTTGCATGTCTTCGGCACTGCGAAACTGGATAACCAGTTCATTGTCATTCCAGTCAATGCGTTTTTTGGGAATCCTTTCCTTAATTAAAGTGGCTGTGATGTCAGACCTGATTTGTTTTTTCTTGTTTTCGGTGGCTTCACCCATGTCCACTTCAAGCAAGAAATACACCCCGCCGCGCAAATCCAAACCCAGGTTCATGGCACTGCCGCCCAAATTGGCCAGCCAGTCCGGCACGTTGGGCTTGAGGTTCATGGCACTGTCGAAACCCGTCATTTTTTTGGCCAACACATCTTGGGCTTTCAGCTGGTCATCCAGCTCAGTGAATTTAACAATGGCGGTTTCACCATCGATGATGACCTCGTCGTGATTGATGTTGGCTTCATCGAGTACCTGGACAATTTTATCAATGGTGGCTTGACTGATGGCGCTTTCTTCTTGTGCTTTGACTTGTACCACTGGCGACTGGCCGTAAATATTAGGCAAAGCGTACAAAGCGCCCAGGCTCACAATCAGCAGTATCAGCACATATTTCCATAGCGGATATCGATTCATTTTATTCTCTGGCTGTTGGGGTGTATTATTATGTTGAAATAGGTCTTATTTCAGCGATTTGATGGTGCCTTTGGGCAACACTTTGGCTACTGCAGATCTTTGTACGTGAACGTGCGTGCCAGCAGCGATTTCGACTTTAATAAAAGCCTCATCTACCGACACAATGGAACCCAAGGTGCCACCGTTGGTGATCACTTCATCCCCTACTGCCAGGGCACTGACCATCTCATTGTGAGCTTTCATGCGTTTTTGTTGGGGTCTGATCAACATGAAATACATGATCACAAAAAACACACCAATAAAAATCAAGGAACCCATGGGGCTGCCAGCCTGGCCACCGGACTGGGCCATGGCATCAGATATAAAAAAGTTCATCTTTAATCCTGTATCTAGTAAAATTAAGTTGTCTTCAGTCCCGGAGTAACTGCATCCTTTGGGGACATCATGAAGACCTATGCTATCAAGCTTTGAAGCAATCAAATCAGTCGATTGACTCAACCCGTGTGGCTGCTTGCTGCGCTCAAAGCGCGATATTATAGCACCACAGACTCAACGATATAGGCACCAGATGACAAAAAATCAAGGGCACGATTCAGCAATCAACCGGGAGATCAGGGTGATTAACGGCGGCTGCCATTGCGGGGCAGTCAAATTCACCGCCAGGGTAGCTGCAGCATCCACCATTTTGGCTTGCAACTGTTCAATTTGCAGGATGACAGGATTTCAGCACCTGATTGTTGGACATGAAGATTTTGAGTTACTCACTAATCCAGATCAGCTCAGTCATTACCAATTCAACACCCGCCAAGCTGACCATTTATTCTGTCGACACTGCGGAATCAAGTCGTTTTATCAACCCAGATCCCACCCTGATAGTTGGAGTATCAACGCGCATTGTATCCAGGATTATGACCCCAAAGACTGGCAACACGATGAATTTGATGGTAAAAACTGGTTACAAGCCAAAAGTCAGTTGAACTCAGAGTAAGCCAAACATGTCCAACATCACCACCACACGATTGAGAATAAAGCCCACCCACGCCAATTGCTGGTCTGTTTTTGATCAACTGGATGACCAGCTGATTGGCAAACTGTTTTTCAAAGACCAATGGTTCAACATCATCTTAAAACCCCAGTCACTGCACTTAGGAGTTGCTACTGAAGCCAGTTACGGCTTGATGAAAGCCATCAACAGCAAACAATACAAGGCCAAAACCGATATCCCGCATGCCCAGCTGTTCCTCCAAAACATGGGTTTTGTTCCACACAAAAACCATTTTATGGTGACCACCAATGCCCTGACTTGTCCCGATCTTTATCAGCACTTCAATCAAGCCCTGAACATCGATACCCAGTCGTTGGCACAACCCAGATACAACACCGCTGCACAACTGGTGGATGTGGGCAATGATTGCTTTGAACGACCAACGAAATTGCATCCACAAGCAGCCAAAGCTTGGTCAAAGATGCAACAGGCGGCTGCTGAAGATGACATTGAGCTACAACTGGTCTCGGCATTCAGGTCACTGCCTTATCAGGCTGCGTTGATTCAGAAAAAACTGGACAGCGGTCAGCCATTGGCTGAAATTCTCAAAGTCAATGCCGCACCAGGTCACAGCGAACACCACACCGGCTGTGCCATAGACCTCAATACTCCTGGCTGTGATCCTCTGGAGCAAGCTTTTGAAAATACTGAAGCCTTCAGCTGGCTTCAGCAACATGCTCAATCACATGGCTTTGTGATGTCGTACCCCAAGGACAACAATCACGGCATCATTTATGAACCCTGGCATTGGTGTTTTCACCCTGCCTGACGTCCCAGTAGCTTGTTAATTACCAACCACGTTAATGATGAAAATAAAGAAACCTGTATTGTTTACACTTTTGTCGCTGTTGTTGATGGGATTTGGAATCCTGAGTTTCATGACTTTTATAAACCGAGACATCAAGTCATCAAACCAATCCATTGAAACACAAATAAAACGAATCTTACCCGGTCTAAATTCCTTACATCTAAATCAGATCAGAATCACCAGCTATGGCCCATACAGTATGATGAAGATAGCATATGATGAACCCAAGGAACGCACCGTTACAGCAAAGGCTCATCAGTTTTTATGGTTTGCGCCTGTTGTGACATGTGCGTCCGAAGACAAGAAACACCCCTGTTGGTGATTTAATAGTGATTCACCACAAAATCATCCAAGATTTCGATAAATTGTTTGGCAATGTTATCGCCCTTGAGGGTCTGGGTCTTTTTGCCGCGGATAAAAATCGGAGCCGAAGGGGCTTCACCGGTACCAGGCAACGAAATACCGATATCCGCATGTTTTGATTCTCCGGGTCCATTGACAATACAACCCATTACCGCCACATTCATGTCCTTCACTCCGGGATGCGTGACTCGCCATTCCGGCATTTTGGCTTCCATGTGTTCGGTCACCGCCTTGGCCAGTACCTGAAAAAACTCACTGGTGGTGCGGCCACAACCAGGACAGGCCGTGACTTCTGGCTTGAACGACTGTATTTCCATGCTTTGCAGAATTTGCTGAGCCACTTTAACTTCTTCGGTGCGGGCCTGGTTAGGCTCTGGGGTCAGCGACACGCGAATGGTGTCACCGATGCCTTGCTGTAACAGCACAGCCAGGGCTGCAGTTGATGCCACAATGCCTTTGTTACCCATGCCAGCTTCAGTTAACCCCAAGTGCAAAGGATAACGACAGGAATGTTGCAGTTCTTCATAAATTCGAATCAATGACTGTACACCACTGACTTTACAACTGACGATGATTTGGTTGGCGGGTAAACCAAATGATTCGGCCTGTTCCGCACTGGTCAACACCGATTGAATCAGGGCCTTTTCGATCAAAGCACCAGAGGACAATGGTTCAGCACTGCGGGCATTTTCATCCATCATTTTGGCCATCAACTTTTGATCCAAACTGCCCCAATTACCGCCGATTCGTACTGGCTTGTTCAGGTCTTTGGCGACTTGAATGATTTCTTCAAACTGGCTGTCGCGGTTGCGGCCAAAACCTACATTACCTGGGTTGATTCGGTATTTGGCCAGTTTTTCAGCACATTCTGGATACTGTTGCAGAAGGCGGTGGCCATTGTAATGAAAGTCACCAATGACCGGCACATCACAACGGGCTGCCCGCAAGCGATCGATGATTTCAGGCACTGCAGCGGCTGATTCTTCATTATTTACCGTGATACGCACCAACTGCGAACCAGCTTGATGTAACTGGTATATCTGTGTGGCTGTGGACTTGGCATCTGCAGTATCGGTGTTGGTCATGGATTGCACCACCACCTCTCCGCCACCAACCATGACATCACCTACTTTGACTGTTAATCGACCTTCATTCATTGTTTTTGTATATTGCCATTTGATGGGCTGCTGTTCCCACCAACAAATGTGAAAAATTGACTGACCCGACGCCAGCGCGCCGAATGGTAGCATAGATGATACGCTGTGGATGCCTGAATTTCAAAAAGATTGTGTTGGGATGACTCCAACTGGCCAGCACTTTCAATGCCAATTGGTGACTGCCTTGAGGGCCTGTTTGGATACCATACCATTCACCACCCGCTTGCATTTTTAATGTCAGTTGGCGGTCAGCCACAATCTTTTGGTGGTTGTAGTAAATCAGCCACAGCATGACTGTGCAGCCTATGATATACCAAGCATTGAACTGCAAACCATACCACAGCATCAAAGCAAATAATAAAGCCAGCATCCCTTGACTGAGCCAACGGGTGTTGAAATAGCAATCAGTTTTTATGGTAACCGGCTGCACAGATTTGTTCCACTAGGTGCTGGTAACGCTGGTGCTGATCAATTGGCTTGGATTTACCGCTCAACCAATACCACAACAGCATGTCTTCTTCGTTTAACAACTCATCAAACAAGGCTATGCTGTCGTCATCCAGTTCAGTAAATTGAGCGTCTATAAAGCGGTTAAAGATGAAATCCAACTCTTTCATACCACGCCGACAGCGCCACCTAAAATAGCCCTCAGTCAAAGCCTCGACTGAACCTGAATTCATTACAAAGCGTGTCTTTCGGCAATCATTTTTTTGATTTCACCGATGGCTTTACCTGGATTCAAACCTTTGGGGCAGGTATTGGCACAATTCATGATGGTGTGACAGCGGTAAACCTTGAATGGATCTTCCAGGTCTTCTAATCTTTCGCCGGTATACTCATCTCGCGAATCGGCCAACCAACGGTAAGATTGCAGTAACACTGCAGGACCCAGGTAACGGTCGCCATTCCACCAGTAACTGGGGCATGAGGTCTGACAGCAAGCACACAAAATGCACTCATACAAACCATCCAATTTTTCACGGTCCTCAATTGACTGTAGACGTTCCTTATCAGGCAGCGGTACCGAATCGGTTTGCATCCAAGGTTTGATGGAAGCGTACTGAGCATAAAAATGGCTCAAGTCAGGCACCAAGTCTTTGATGACTTCCATGTGTGGCAATGGGTAAATGGCCACTTCTTTGCCTTTGAAACCGCTGGCTGAGGTGGTGCAGGCCAAAGTATTGGTGCCATTGATGTTCATGGCGCATGAACCGCAAATGCCTTCCCGGCAGGAACGCCTGAAAGTCAATGTGGAATCAATTTCATCTTTGATTTTGATCAACGCATCCAAAACCATCGGCCCACAGGAGTCCATGTCCACTTCATAAGTGTCGGTTCTGGGGTTTTCGCCATCATCTGGTGACCACCGGTACACTTTAAATGTGGTGAGGTTAGAGCCACCTTTCGCGGCATAGTGCTTGCCTTTTTTAACCCGAGAGTTTTTGGGTAATCTGAATTCTGCCATAATCAATAACCTGATATTATTTGTTTAATAAACCCGCTGTTTGGGTGGAATCACTTCACACTCATCAGTTAATGTATACATGTGCACGGGTCGGTAATCAAATGATACCTGCCCACTGTCATCAATGTATGCCAGGGTGTGTTTCATCCATTCATCGTCATTGCGATCCGGGTAATCTTCACGGGCATGGGCCCCCCGTGATTCTTTGCGATTTTCCGCTGAGAACATGGTGACTTTGGCCTGCAGCATGAGGTTTTGCAACTCCAGCGTTTCAACCAAATCGGTGTTCCATACCATCGACGTGTCACTGACATTGACTTGGCCGATTTTGGCTGCTGTTGCCGAGATTTTTTCACAACCCTCCTGCAACACCTCACCACTTCTGAACACGGCGGCATTGTTTTGCATGATTTTCTGCATCTCCAGACGCAAATCAGCGGTTTTGATGTCGCCTTGGGCATAGCGTGTGGCGTCTAAATTGGCCAAACTGGCATCCAAAGCATCTTTGGGTAATTCGCTGTGTGACTGGCCAGGTTGAATCACTTCAGCACAGCGATCGGCCACGGCCCTGCCAAACACAATCAAGTCTAGTAAAGAGTTTGAACCCAGGCGATTGGCACCATGTACGGAAACACAAGCGGCTTCACCAATGGCAAACAAGCCCGGCACCACTTTGTCCGGATCATCACCTGCCTTATTAACCACTTCACCGTGGTAATTGGTAGGAATACCGCCCATGTTGTAATGCACGGTTGGCAGCACCGGAATGGGCTCTTTGGCCACATCCACACCAGCAAAAATCTCAGCTGACTCGGCAATACCCGGCAACCTTTTGTTAATCACATCCGCACCCAAGTGCTCCAGATGCAAGTGGATGTGATCATTTTCTGCGCCCACCCCACGTCCTTCTCTGATCTCAATGGTCATTGAGCGCGAAACCACGTCTCGCGAGGCCAAGTCTTTGGCATTGGGTGCATAGCGTTCCATGAAGCGTTCACCTTTGGAGTTGGTCAAGAAACCACCTTCACCACGCACACCTTCGGTAATCAAACAGCCCGCGCCGTAGATACCGGTCGGATGAAATTGCACAAACTCCATGTCTTGTAAGGGCAAGCCTGCACGCAGCACCATGGCGTTGCCATCACCGGTACAGGTATGGGCTGAGGTGCATGAAAAATAAGCCCGGCCATAACCACCGGTGGCTAAAATGACGGCATGTCCGCGAAACAGGTGTAAAGAACCATCGGCCAAATTCCAAGCCAACACCCCTTTGCACTCACCGTCCTCCATCACCAAGTCGATGGCGAAGTATTCTATGAAAAACGACGCATCGTGTTTCAGAGACTGTTGGTATAAGGTGTGTAAGATGGCGTGACCGGTGCGGTCAGCTGCTGCACACGTTCGCTGGGCAGTGCCTTCACCGTAATTGGTGGTCATACCACCGAATGGGCGTTGGTAAATCTTACCATCTTCGGTGCGCGAAAAAGGCACACCATAATGCTCCAGCTCGACCACCGAAGGTACGGCTTCACGACACATGTATTCAATCGCATCTTGGTCACCTAACCAATCGGACCCTTTGATGGTGTCGTACATGTGCCAACGCCAATCGTCCTCGCCCATGTTACCCAATGAAGCCGACATGCCTCCCTGAGCTGCCACAGTATGCGAACGGGTGGGAAAAACTTTGGTGATGCAGGCTGTTTTCAAACCTTTGGTTGCCAAGCCCATGGTGGCACGCAAGCCAGCACCGCCAGCTCCTACCACGATGGCATCAAATTTGTGTTCAGTTATTTTGTATTTTTCGGTCATGTGTCATCCAAATAAGAGGGTCGCAATGGCGTAGATGCTGGTCAGTATCATGCCAATCATGAGGAGTTTTGTGAGTAATTGTAAAGTCAGATTCAGCGCATGGTTGTGTACGTAATCTTCCAACACCACTTGGATACCCAAGGCGCCATGGTAACTTCCTGCCAGGGCAAACAATAAGGTCATGCCGGCATTGAATGGACTCTGAAACCACAGTCCAACGGTTTGTGCATTGAATTCAGGCAATGCGGTCAGCTGAAACAACAGGTACAAGCCACACGGTATCAGCAGTATCGCACTCATGCGCTGCATCCACCAATGTCCAAACCCTTGTTTGGCAGTACCCAGGCCTTTGACTTTGGCCAAATCAGTTTGATATTTCATCTTTAACTCCTAGCGGCTGAGCCAGTAAACCAGTGCCGTTAAGGCCACTGCTGCTATCATCACGGCATACCCTGATCGGTATACGGCAGTTAATGAATAACCTTTGCCGACATCCCAAAATAAGTGTCGGATGCCATTACACAGGTGATAGGCAAAAGCAAAGATCCAAAGGTACAGCAACACCATGCCCAAACCAGACTGGAAAAACTGCATCGTTTGATTGGCTGACGGGGTTGACGTGGCCAATTGATACAGCCAGTAGATAAAGACCACCATGCCCAGCGACAGGAACAAGCCTGTGCCACGGTGGGTGATCGATAACATCGATGTCAGTTGGGGTTTGTACACCTGCAGATGCGGTGACAAAGGTCTTTGTGTGTTGCTCATGATTGATTTGTCATTGAGGTTAAAAGTCTATGCAGCGGCCATTTTTTTCCCAATCACCATAACGCGTGGGGTCAAGGCCGTCCTTGCGACCACCATATTCTTTGGGTTGTTTTGGCCGGGTTGCTTCCGGTTTTTTCTGAGGCTGAGAGTTTTTAGACTCAGTCTGATTATTTTGGTTGTCTTGTTCCATGTCGTGTATTTTACCAAACAGCAAAAAAATCAGGCGTGAAATTCAAGGGATTTTAGCTGATAACACCCTTGAAATGTCGGGTCACAATGACCATTTTCAGAAAACCAAATTATAACATTGAAAACCTGTGAATAAAACCACCAATCAACAGTCAAGCCCTTGTCCCAATGAACAAATCACCGTGTTCAAAGTCTCCGGAGCAGATGCCTTGTCGTTTCTGAACAACCAAACTGTTTCTGACCTCAGCTCCTTGGACACACAACCGGTATTGACAGCCATCTGCAATCCCAAAGGCAGGATACTGTTCAACCTCATTATTCAAAAAAATGATGACAGCTTAATGGTGGCGGTGGACACCAGTCTGGAATCTGCTTTTTCACAGTACATCACCATGCGTCGTTTTCGCCAAGACGTACAAATCGCACCGGCTGATTGTCACTTGCACTTGCTGTATCCTCCCACACCCTCAGCAATCGCTTTCCAAGCATCATCACAACCTGCCATCAGCACAGATGATTTCTGGCTGTGGATGTTTCAAGCTGGCATGCCTTGGATCACCGCTGCCACTTCTGAACACTTCATACCCCAGCATGTTAACCTCGATCAATTGCAGGCCATTGGTTTTGATAAAGGCTGTTATCCAGGACAGGAAATAGTGGCTCGCCTGCATTATTTAGGCAAGGTCAAAAAACGCATGCAATACATTCAGTACCAAGCCAAGAAAGCACAGAATCCTGCCACCACCATCACCTTGCCATCATCCGGGGAAACAGTTGAACTGTGCTCACCATCGATAGCGGTCAATGGCATTTGGCATGCTCAGGCTATCGCCAAAGTGTGACTTATTTCTCAGGTTTTCTGTTTGATCTAAATTTGTTTAAAAAATTGAACTAAATAACTGTAGTTGTTGACTATATTGATTGCCCTTGATCTATTCAATGTGTTGCCATCAACCGGCAGGACATGCTAACATCATTGATAGAGGGTATCAAAAAACAAATTGGTGGGACAAAAAAATGAAGAATTTGAAATTATGGGCTACCTTGCTCTTGTTGTGTGTGTGCAACTTGGGTTTCAGTCAAACCGTAACCGTTGCAGTCGAAGCCGTCTATCCCAAAGATCAGGCAGCCTACGTCTATGAGCCACTGAAGCTGTGGTTAGAAAAGAAAACCGGACTGACTGTCACCATAGAAAGCGCTGATAACTATTACTTCTACTGGCGTTCCGCTAAAAACAATGAGCCTGACTTCACCTTAGATGCCGCCCATGTGGCAGCTTATCGCATGACCAACAAGAACTATGTGCCTTTGGCTCGGGTTAAGGAAAACATCTCCTACCATTTAATTTCAAATGATGAACCCGCAGACGGTCAAGGCATCGGTGAATTTCTGGTCGGTGAAAAAGTGGTGACTTTACCCAACCCCAATATGGGCTCTATTCTGTTCGATCGGTGGTTTACAGATTTGTTTCTACAACCGACAAAAATTGTCACTGCACTGTCATGGGAAGATGTGATTGAACAAGTTTTTTCACAATCTGCCAGTGCCGCCATAGTCCCCAGTTCGCTGTTTGAATTGTATCCCAACTTTTTATCATTGAAGGAAAGTGACCCACTGCCCGGTCTGACTTTCCTGGCATCACCTACAGTCAGCCCTCAGGTCAGACAGTCATTCAAAGATGCCATCATTGCCATTGGTGAGGATGATGAGTCTTTTGACATCCTGGCTGAGTTAAATTCTGACGGTTTTGTTGAGGTTAATCCTGAAGATTACGATGGCTTGGGTGAGATATTAGAAAAAATGTCGTATTGAGTCACAAAATCAATGATGGGAAAGCGTTAAAATTATTTAGATTACTGAACCATCTTTTGTTGTTTAGAGAAGAACCATGGGTAAAATTCACCACATGAATGAACACACAAACGAAGACCGTCGCAGATTCACTCGCATCCAGCTGATGAAGGGCGTCACGCTTTTTTCAGGGATGGAAGCCTTGTCGGTTCAGTTACTGGATTTGTCTTTAAAGGGCGCCTTGATCACTTGTCCGGAAAATAAAAACCTCAAACCCGGCGATTTGTTTCGCCTAAGCATACCTTTGGAAAACGCCCCAGCCATTATCATGAATATCGAAGTGATCCACAGCAATGGTAAAACCTTTGGTGCCGAGTGGACTCAGATTGACATGGACAGCTTTGCCAGTTTAAAACGCACCATTGAATTGAACATCAAAGAGAAAGAGAACCTGCGCCAAGACATCAAAACCCTGTCAGAATAAAGTCCTTTTACTTTTCGGCGACGATGTAACACACCCAGCCGGCATCTGCCGTTCCCACTTCAGTGGCTGTATACACACCATCACCCTCACCACTTTCCTCATCAGTTCCTTCCCAGTAAACTTCAACCTGGCGAAAACCTGCAACCTTTAACATCTCGGTTATCTCCGGCAAAGTCCACAAGCGCCAATAATAATCAAAGGCCCGCTCCATGCGCACGCCTTCATCGGTTTCAAAGTGAATGTAACACTGCATTTGCGAATTGATGGGGTTGAAACTGTGTTGTTCCCAGATATAGGTGTAGCCATCACATTCGCGCTCTTCTATCAATTCTTTGGCCGCTTCATATCCACCAAAAGCATCCAAAAAGAACACCCCATCATCTACCAATGACTCCTTAACTGACTCAAAATACCTGATCATTTGTGATCGTTCCATGAAGATAAAGTAACTGAAATTCATGGCCAGCACCGCATCCACCTGTTTGACCGGCGCAGTCATCACATCCGCCTCTAGCATGGTCACCCTGCTTTGTTGTCCTGAGTCCATGGCAGCCACATTATTGTCCTCTCCCCACTGCATCACCAATGGATCGAGATCAACGCCCCAAGCCTGATTGTCCTGGTGACGTTGCACCCACTCACAAGCAGTTTGAGCCGTGCCACAAAAATCTTCTCGCAAAGTTCTGGCTGGCCGACCTTTTATGGCTTCAAAGGTGGCTTCAACGAAATCAATTTCAGCTTCGACGCACTGTACAGCGTGTTGATAACAATGGTATTTGTCCAAGGGGTTACCTCAATTGTGCGTTGAGTGCTTTCAGCACGTCAGAACCCGGACACAAGTCAGCTTGTGATAAGGCATTCAAGGGTTGATCGCAGGTATTGATCAAACCATGGGTATCGGGCTCAGATTCGTTGTGATAAATCACGCCGGTCAATATTTTGCCCGCCTCTTTGACCGACTCAATGCGATTCATGGCCGCTTTGCGGCTGGTCAGGTCATAATCACTGGCATTCTTTTCCAGCACCAAACGACTGCCATCATGCAGCGTCACTTCCCTTGAACTGCCCTCCGGGTAGTCGATGGTGATTTCTGACTTGTCAGGCACAAAATCAATGGTGCCAGTAGCGTCCAAGTGGTCCCTGACCCACTCATAGCCTTTGGTAGAGGAAGGCGTGTTGTTGAACGTCACACACGGTGAAATCACATCAATAAAAGCAAATCCAGGATGTTTGATGGCGGCTTTGATCATCGGTATCAATTGTTTTTTGTCTCCGGAGAAACTTCTGGCCACCATTCCAGCACCCAACTGTAAGGCCAGTTGGCACAAATCAATGGAATCGAAGGGACTGGGCACACCTTTTTTACTGGCCGAACCTTTGTCAGCTGTGGCCGAGTCCTGGCCTTTGGTTAAACCATAACAGCCATTGTTCATGACGATATATACCATGTTCAAGTTACGTCTGACCACATGGGCAAACTGGCCCATGCCAATCGAAGCGGTGTCACCATCACCTGACACGCCCACATACAACAAGTCTTTATTGGCCATGTTGGCGCCCGTGGTGACTGATGGCATGCGGCCATGAACCGAATTGAAACCATGGGCTTTGCCGAGGAAATAAGTGGGTGTTTTAGATGAACAACCGATACCCGAAATTTTGGCAATTTTGTGTGGCTCGAGGTTTAAATCATAGCAAGACTTAATGATGGCAGCACTGATGGAATCATGGCCACACCCTGCACACAACGTTGACAAGGCACCTTCATAATTTTTGATCGAATAGCCTACCTCGTTGGTGTGCTGATCCGGATGTCTGAAATTGGGTCTGATAAAAGTCATCTCATGCCTCCTTGGGTCTGGTGTGGGTGCTTAGCTGATCAAGGTGGGTCTGAATCTCGCTGACCAAAAAGCTGGCAGTGATTGGCATGCCATCTATATTCAACACCGGAATGATTTTAGCGGGGTCAATTTCCAGTTCATTGACCAACAAAGTTTTCATCTGCGCGTCCCGGTTTTGTTCTATCACGAACACCGTGTCGTGGGCAGCCATGAAAGCAGCAACTTCCTCACCGAATGGGAATCCTTTGATGCGCATAGAATCGATGGTTTGCTGATCACGCAACTGATCCAAGGCTTCCTGGGTAGAATATTGACTGGTACCAAAATACACCACCCCAACCTGACAATCATGACCAGAAATTTCGGCCTTGGGCACCAGGGTTTTGGCCGTGTCCCACTTAACCAACAAGCGCTGCATGCCGCGGGCATACACTTCTCCGTCTTCGGTGTAAGCGGCATATTCATCATGCGATGAGCCACGGGTAAAATAAGCCCCTTTTTCAGGATGTGTTCCTGGAATGGTGCGATAAGGAATGCCATCACCATCGACATCCAAGTAGCGGCCCCAACGTTCTGATAAGTCGGTTAATTGCTGCTCATTCAACACCTTACCACGGTCATAAACCCGTGAATCGTCCCATTCAATGGGGTCGCACTGATGTACATTCATACCCAAATCCAAATCGCTCATCAGAATGACTGGTGTTTGTAAACGCTCGGCCAAATCAAAACTGTCGACCGTCATCTCGAAGCATTCTTTGGGATTGGATGGAAACAACAACACGTTTTTGGTGTCACCATGAGAAGCATAAGCGGCTGCCAACAGGTCAGACTGCTGGGTGCGCGTTGGCATCCCAGTACTGGGACCGGTCCGTTGAATGTCCATCAACACCACTGGAATTTCTGAAAAATAAGCCAGCCCCAAAAACTCACTCATTAATGACACCCCGGGGCCTGATGTGGCAGTGAAGGCGCGGGCACCATTCCAACTGGCACCAATGACGATACCAATAGCAGCCAGCTCATCCTCGGCCTGTAAGATGGCAAATTTATTTTTTCCTGTATCGGCATCTACCCGATAGGCTTTGCAGTATTTCTCAAAGGCTTCGACCACCGAAGTTGAAGGCGTGATGGGATACCATCCGGCCACTGTGGCACCAGCAAAAACGGCACCCAAGCCGGCGGCGGCGTTGCCTTCCATCAGAATCTGATCGCCGTTGAGGTCACGTTGGTGAATATTGATTTCACAGACGTCTTTATGGTGTTCAGCGGCGTAGTCAAAACCCAGCTTCAAGGCGTTGATGTTGGGTTCGATTAATTTGGCTTTCTTTTTAAACTGTGATTTGATGGAATCTTCAAACACCTTGAAGTCCATCTCAAACAAATAAGCCAGGGCCCCCATATAAATGATGTTTTTAAAAATCTGTCTGAGCCTGGGATCGGTGTAATTGGCATTGCACAAGTCAGTCAAGGGGATGCCAATGTGGACCACATCATGGCGATGGTAAGTATCCGGCAGGCGTTTGGATGAATCGTAAAAGAAATAACCACCAGGTAACAATTCGTGGTAATCACGGTACATGGTCTGGCCATTGACCGCTACGATGAAATCATAGCCACCTCGCCGGCCCAGATAGCCTTGTTCGTTGACCCGAACTTCAAACCAGGTCGGCAAGCCCTGGATGTTGGATGGAAAGATGTTTTTGGATGATACCGGCACCCCCAAGCGAAACACTGCCTTACTGAACAGGTTATTGGCTGATGCCGAACCGGAGCCATTGACGTTGGCAAACCGAATAACACAATCATTGATGGATTTGATTTTATTCATGATTTACCTGCCGTGGCTTCGTGAAGTAAAAATTTCTGCATGTCCCAAGCACCGGTTGGACAGCGCTCAGCACACAGCCCACAATGCAAACAAACGTCCTCATCTTTGACCATCACCCGTTTGGTTTTCAACTCTGACGACACATACAGGTCTTGATCTTCATTGGTCGCTTTGACCTTTAATTTGTTTCTGAGTATGGCTTCATCTGGCTCCGGCGCAATGAAGTTGATACAGGACACCGGGCAAATGTCTTCACAGGCATCACATTCGATACAACGATCGGTTTCAAACACCGTTTGCACATCGCAATTCAAACAACGCATGGCCTCTTCGTAACCCTGCGTCAAATCAAAGCCTTTTTCTACCTCCAGTTTGCGATTGGCAAGCGCCTTTTGCTTGTCTACCAAGGCTACGATGTTGCGGTCTTCATCGGAAATGTGGGCATCATACAACCAATCATGAAAACCCATTTTCTGACTGATCAAGGTCACATCGGGGGCCGGACGCTGGCGGGTGTCTTCACCTTCGCAATGTTTGTGGATAGAAATGGCTGCCTGATGTCCATGAGCCACTGCGGTGATGACATTTTCAGGTCCCCAGGCAGCGTCACCACCAACAAACACCTGCGGTAATGAGGTTTGGAAAGTGGTTTTATCAACCTCTGGCATGTCCCAGTCATTGAACTCGATGCCCAGGTCACGCTCAATCCAGGGAAACGCATTCAACTGTCCAATCGCCATCAGCACATCATCACAAGGCATCAACACCTCTTCACCCGTAGGTACCAAGGTGCGCTTGCCACTGTCATCGAAAACCGGTTCCACCAACTCGAACAACATACCGGTCAAGCGACCGTTTTCCGTAACAAACGCTTTGGGGTTGTGGTTTTCATACATGGGAATGTCTTCATGCTGCGCATCTTCGATTTCCCAAGGCGATGCTTTCATGTCTGATTTGGGACTTCTGACCACCACCCGCACATCTTCCCCTCCCAAACGTATGGCCGTACGACAACAGTCCATCGCGGTATTACCACCACCCAGAACCAAGACCCTTTTGCCCACTTTTTTGATGTGTTCAAAAGCCACACTGGCCAGCCAGTCGATGCCAATGTGGATGTTTTTATCGCCTTCCTGTCGTCCAGGTAAATTGGGTAAGTCCCGACCCCGTGGCGCGCCGGTGCCAACAAACACCGCGTCATAATTTTTCGCCAACATCTCTTTCATGCTGGTCACTTCCTGCTTGAAATGGGTGGTCACCCCCATGTCTAGGATGTAGTTAACCTCTTCATCCAGCACCGTTTCTGGTAATCGAAATGACGGAATTTGGCTGCGCATAAAACCACCGCCTTTGTGTTGGTCGTCATACAAATCCACCTCATACCCCAACGGCATCAAATCCCTGGCCACAGTCAACGAAGCTGGACCTGCCCCAATCAAAGCAATTTTGCGACCATTCTTTTGCTTAGGAATCGCTGGCAAGCGGTCTTTGATATCGGTTTTGTTATCTGCAGCCACCCGTTTTAAGCGACAAATGGCCACCGGTTCCTCTTCCACCCGTCCGCGCCTGCAAGCCGGTTCACAGGGCCTGTCGCAGGTGCGACCCAACACGCCTGGAAAGACATTGGATTGCCAGTTAATCATGTAAGCGTCGTTGAATTTGCCAGCGGCAATCAGACGAATGTACTCAGGTACCGGCGTGTGTGCGGGACAAGCGTATTGACAGTCAACCACTTTGTGAAAGTATTCCGGATCAGAAATGTCAGTTGGTTTCATACAGTGTACTCATCTGCTGTTGGGTTCAATTCAAGTCTTAGGCACGGCTTCCCAGTGTTGTTGGTGGTAACCACGTTCCAGTAAATAAATCAGCCATTTATTCAGAAAACAGTTCTGTGTATAGCGCAAGTTGGCTTGATTATTAACACCCACTTTACCGCCCAATTGCCGGTATTGTTTCTCAAATTCATTGGAATAAACCAACTCTGCCAATTGCGCATCATGGTAAATGCGAATCACCAAGGCATCGGATACGGCATCCGGAAAGATCATACACATGGCGATTTCAGTGGTGAATTTGAATCGTTCACGCACTTTGATTTGTAGGGTGGCTGCTGCGGGTATTTGGGATTGAAACAAGGCATGGTCCGCCATGTTTTCAGGTAACAAGGCACTTAACAGCTTGTGGTTGAACTCATGCAGCTGCATCAGACTGATGTTGTGCTTGCGGACATACCGCCGGTGAGTCAAATACTGTTCGGTCAATATCATTTAATACAGTCTTTTATTTAAATTCAGGGCTATCATTATCTTACCTGAAATTTCTTCTATTGAGGTAAGAGTTGTGTTCAAAAAAGGAATTTGGTTGCGTTGGTAGATCAATTCAGCATCACTCACTTCTGCCTGACATTTGCGCAATTGGGCGTACCTTGAATTCGGTCGGCGTTCACTGCGAATTTGCGACAGACGAAAGGGATCGATGGTTAAGCCAAACAATTTATCTTTGTGGCGCATCACATCATCAGGCAGGCGCATGCGTTCGAGGTCTTCGTCGGTGATTGGATAATTGGCAGCTTTCAGCCCATAATGCAAGGCCAGATACAAACAAGTAGGCGTTTTCCCGGAGCGAGACACCCCCAATAAAATCAGGTCCGCCTTCTGTAAATTCAAGTTAACACCATCATCATGCGACAAAGCAAAATTGGTGGCTTCAATGCGGTCATTGTAAGAGGCACTGTCTGACATGCCATGGGCACGACCTACTCCAGGGTCACTTTTGATGCCCAGATTTTTTTCAATGCGCCGCAACAGGCGATTGAACGGATCCAACTTGATGCCACCAGCCGAATGGATGATTTTTCGCAATTCGATGTCGACCACCGTATTGATCACCAACTTGGGGTGCTCAGAAGGCGTGCTGCTGATGATGTCCGCAGCGGCTTGCGCGGTTTGGGCATCGTTGATGAACGGCAACCTTTTTTCTAAGAACTCAACACCGGTGAATTGGGTGATCAAACTGCGCCCAACCGTTTCTGCGGTGATGGCGGTGCCGTCAGAAACATAGAATATGGCACAGGTTTTGTTATCAGACATGGGGATGTATGGGGTTCGATGGCAAGAATGTCTCTTCCAGTTTGGGGTCATTCCAGCCTTTCAGAGCGCTGGCGATAGATTTTTCTACTATATTTCTCATTAATATGTCTCTGGCAGTTTATGACAACTGCATGAAGATATAGAATATACCATTTTTGTTATCCACAATAAAACCCATGTCCAAATACATCATCAAACTTGACCAGTTGACTTTACAGGATTTAGACCAGGTGGGCGGCAAGAATGCCTCACTGGGAGAAATGATCACTCACCTTCATGCCTTGGGGGTTAAAGTGCCAGGCGGCTTTGCTACCACTGCCGATGCTTTCAAAGAGTTTTTACAAACCTCAGGTTTGAATGAAAAAATCAGCAAAGCTTTGAAAAACCTTGATACCGATGACATTGATGCCCTGCGCAAAACGGGGGAACAGGTCAGAAACTGGGTAATGGAAACGCCCTTTCAGGCACCTTTGGAACAGGCCATCAGGGAGGCCTACGAGCAAATGAAACAGGACCTGGGCACCGATTTTACCGTAGCCGTCCGCTCATCGGCTACCGCAGAAGACCTGCCTGATGCCTCTTTTGCCGGACAGCAAGAAACTTTCTTGAATGTGAATGGCGCTGATGAGATCCTTAAAAAAGCCCATGAAGTGTTCGCGTCTTTATACAATGATCGCGCCATTTCTTACCGGGTGCACCATGGCTTTGATCATGATGATGTCTACCTGTCTGCGGGGGTACAACAAATGGTGCGTTCTGACATCGCTGCCAGTGGCGTGATGTTTACCATGGATACTGAGTCTGGTTTCAACGATGTGGTCTTCATCACTTCAAGTTATGGCTTGGGTGAGATGGTGGTTCAAGGGGCAGTCAACCCCGATGAGTTTTACGTCTACAAGCCAGCCATTGAAGCCAACAAACCTGCGGTCTTGCGTCGCAACCTGGGTTCCAAAGCCATTGAGATGGTTTACTCAGATGCCGGCGTTCAAACCCAAAACATCGATGCCAGCCGCAGCCAACAATTCTCGATCAGCGATGCCGAAGTGGAACAATTGGCAGCCCAGGCTTTGATTATTGAGAAGCATTATGGCCGACCCATGGACATTGAGTGGGCCAAAGACGGTGTCACCGGTAAGTTGTACATCGTACAAGCCCGTCCCGAGACCGTTAAATCCCGCGAAGCCAAGGGCCAAAAAATTGAACGCTATGCCCTGCAACAACGCGGCGAAATCGTTTGTGAAGGTCGCAGCATTGGCCAAAAAGTCGGACAAGGTACCGCCAAAGTCATCAGCAGCATCGCGCAAATGGATCAGATCAATGCCGGCGATGTGTTGGTCACAGACATGACCGATCCGGATTGGGAGCCAATCATGAAAAAAGCCGCTGCCATTGTCACCAATCGCGGCGGGCGCACCTGTCATGCTGCCATCATTGCCCGTGAACTGGGAATTCCCGCCATTGTCGGTTGCGGTGATGCCACAGAGAAAATCACCCACGATAAAGACGTGACAGTGTCCTGTTGTGAAGGTGACACCGGTTTTGTTTACGATGGTTTGATGGGTTTTGATATCCACACCACAGATTTAGAAAACATGCCTGAAGCACCGTTGAAGATCATGATGAACGTTGGCAACCCCGACCGCGCCTTTGATTTTCAAAATTTACCTAATTTTGGTATCGGACTGGCCCGACTGGAGTTCATCATCAACCGCATGATTGGCATCCACCCCAAAGTGCTGCTCAATTACGACCAACAACCCGATTCAGTCAAAGCCATCACCGATCCCATGGTCGCTGCTTATGCTTCACCGCGCGATTATTTTGTGAAACGACTGGCCGAAGGCATCTCAACCTTGGCTGCTGCCTTCAACCCTGCGCCAGTGATCGTGCGACTGTCTGACTTCAAATCCAATGAATACGCTAACTTAATCGGTGGCAGTCAATACGAACCCAATGAAGAAAATCCCATGCTCGGTTTTCGCGGCGCTTCGCGCTACCTGGATGAATCATTTGTGGATTGTTTTGAAATGGAATGCGAAGCATTGAAATTTATTCGTGATGACATGGGCCTGACCAATGTTTGGGCGATGGTGCCCTTTGTCAGAACCTTGGCGGAAGGCCAAGGTGTGATTGATTTGATGGCCAAAAACGGCCTCAAACAAGGAGAGAACGGCTTAAAAATCATCATGATGTGTGAATTGCCATCCAATGCCTTGATGGCCGATGAGTTTCTGGACATCTTTGATGGCTTCTCTATTGGCTCTAACGACATGACCCAACTGACACTGGGACTGGATCGCGATTCAGGCATCATTGCTGATTTGTTTGATGAACGCGATCCGGCGGTTAAGAAAATGCTGTCTATGGCCATCAGCGCCTGTAAAAAACGCGGCAAATACATCGGCATTTGCGGTCAGGGTCCATCTGACCACCCTGATTTGGCCCAGTGGTTACTGGACCAAGGCATCGAAAGTGTCTCACTTAACCCCGACACCGTGGTTGAAACCTGGTTGAAACTGGCCGATTCCTGAACATAACAATAAATCTTTTAAAAAGAGGAAACATGAAAACAAATTTAAAGCTGAAACCCTTGGTGGCCGCACTGATGCTCACCTCAATCACAGCCACCCAGGCCGAAATTGAATCAGTCAGTTCAACCCAGCCCATCCCTGAACAAATCAAGCAAGCCATTAACAGCAATGACTTGGTACTGGCCGTGGGTATTTTTGATCCCAAACACCAAAGTTTGGATTTCCATAATCGCGGCATAAGCCAAGTGGCTTCACAAAACTATGGCATCGTCCAATTTGAAGCAGGCAAAAGTGATTTTCAATGGCTAGAGAAGCATCAATTTAAGGTCATTCAATCCTTTTCTAACCATGCCTACGTGGTAAATTGGAGTCGAGCCAACCAAGCCAAATTACAGCAACACCCAAATATCAGGTGGTTCGGTCATTACCAAAGTGGTTACAAAGTTTCACCCAAACTCTGGGAAAACCAAAGGGCATCGCTGAGTAGCTATCCCATCAGCATCCAAGCATTCAAGGACTACGATGCCAAAAACTTACCCAAGTTGATCAGAAAAGTCATGCCTGATGCAGTCTTTATCGACAGCCCCAGCAACGGCAGTGAGGTGCGCATTGAAGTACCTGCCAACCAATTAACAGAAACCCTAAACCGTTTGGCTGCCTTGGAGGCTGTTCAATGGATTAACCGCTATCAGGCTGAAAAATTCTTCAACACCGAAGCAGTTTCGGCGGTCCAAGCCGCTTCGGCTTCTGGCGGTTCCGGTAACACTTATCGTCCCACCGTAACGCCGATATTCGATCAAGGCATCTATGGCACGGGTCAAATCGTAGGTGTGGCTGATTCCGGGTTGGACAGAAATGAAGGGTGGTTTGTTAATTACGACAACGGCTCTGGGGTAAACACCGCCATAACCAATGCCGAAGACGTACTACCGCCCTTACCAGGCACGCTTTATCCTGATAACAAAGTCATCGCTTATTGGACCATGCCTGGCGCTGCGGCTTATGACCATGGCACCAACCACGGCACCCACGTGTCAGGATCTGTTGCTGGCGATCGGGAAGACTGTATCGGTACCTGTGATTCACCATTACCCAGCACATCATCCCCCACATCCTCAGGATATGACAACGATGATGGCATGGCTCCCAATGCCCAAATTCTGTTTCAGGACATTGGCAGCAGCGCGGGGCTGACTGGTTCAGGTTCATCCCCCATGTGGCAGCAAGCATATGATGCGGGTGCTTATATCCACTCCAACAGCTACGGTGCATCCACTTTTGGTGAATACGTCTCCTCAGATAAGAACCTGGATGATTCCTTGCGCTCGTTGGATAACATGATCATTTTGTTCGCTGCTGGTAACGATGATGGTTTCACCAACACCACCAGCTCACCAGGCAACTCCAAAAATGGCTTGACCGTAGGGGCACTGTTGCATGGCAACAGCAATTCTGTGGCCAGTTATTCCAATGGTGGGCCCACTGATGACGGACGGCTTAAACCAGACATCACCGCCACTGGAACATCCATTGGTTCTGCAGCAGGAGACACTGACAATTCCGGTAATGTCGACTTGCCCTCGCGCCGATCAACCAGTGGTACATCTATGGCCACACCCATCACTGCTGGCGCAACCGCTTTGTTGCGACAATATTTTACCGATGGTTTTTACCCAACGGGTGTGAAAAACACAGCCGATAATTACAAGCCCAGCGGCCAGTTAATGAAAGCGATGTTGCTTAACGGCACTGACATTGGGCCTGGCTTTTTCTCCAACCGCGGCGGTTGGGGCAAAGTATCTTTAGAAAACAGCTTGTATTTTGCTGGTGAAGACCGCTTCTTCAGGTACTGGGATGTCACTCATGAAAGCGGCCTGGGCAGCGGTGAAAACATCAGCTTTGATGTCGATGTGATGGCTGGTGAAGAATTCCGGGCTACCTTGGTCTGGTATGACGTTTCTGGCCCCACTGGCTCAGGAATAACTTTGGTGAACAATTTGGATTTGACCGTTACCACACCGGACAACACCTACTTAGGTAACCGCTTCAGCGGCAATGTTTCGACCACTGGCGGCTCGGCTGATGTGGTTAACAACGTTGAACAAGTCCGATTCGACGCGCCGGTTGCGGGTAACTATCAGATAACCGTCAGCGCCCCCAATGTCCCGGGTGATGGCACCTTTGGTTCAGATAAGCAGGGTTTTGCCTTGGTGGTTTCAGGGCAGTTTGAACCCGTTTCTGTTACTGTTGATGATTTGATTTTTGCCGACGGTTTTGATCCTGCTGGTTCTATCGATCCAGTTAACCTGGTGGCCACTGACCAAGGGCTTACTGGGGTGTTATTGGATTGGGATGCATCCAGCATCACCGATCAATATGATATCTACCGCACCGCTGGCACCTGTGGCAGCATGGATCCAGGCAGCATGCGCTACATCGGCAGCAGCACCACCAATTCATTTATCGACACCGAAACCACTGGTGGTTATGAATATGCTTATCAAGTTCGCGCAGCCGACAACAGTTTTGTCAGTGCTTACACCAATTGCAGTGACGTGATGTCTAATCAGGCCTGTATGTTGCCACCAGATTTTGATGCAGCTTCAGCCGCTGTAGCGAATAACATCGGCGCAAATTGCAGCATTGACCTGGTTTGGCCAGCGGCCAGCAGCAATTGTCCCAATGTGGCCGACATCAGCTATAACATCTACCGCTCTACCAACCATAACTTTGTGGCAGGTCCTGGTAATTTACTGTCTACAGTGAATAACACCACAGCGTTCAGTGATGTAACGGCCGCAGCTGACCAGCCTTACTTCTATCGCATAGAAGCGGTCAACAATAACAACACATCCGAGCAATCACCTGAATTGGCCAGCACCGCTTTGGGTAACCCATCGGCCAACATTGGTACAGTATCAGATGATGTTGATAACAGCTTATTGATGAATCCATCTGGAACCTGGTCGATATCGAATGACCGCGCCAGTAATGGCACGCTCAGTTATCGCAGCACTTTTGAAGGTGTCCCCACTTACACTTCTAACACCTGTGCCCGAATGCTGTCTCCGGTATTGTCTATTCCCAACTCAGGCACCCCGAGTATAGACTACCAAGCGTGGTTTGATATTGAAGCTGAGTGGGACGGTGTGGTGGTAGAAATATCTACCGATGGCGGTGCCAATTGGATTGATTTACCACCCGTAGGTGGCTATCCAAGTGATTTCAGTCAAACCCTGAATCCGCCCATCAATGGTTGTGGCTACCCTGCTTCACAAGGCGCATTTGGTGGGCTCTCTTCAGGTTTCGATCCGTTTTCACATGACTTGTCGGCCTACTTAGGCGAAACCGTACAGATTCGCTGGAGCTTCTCTACAGACCCAGGGTTTGAGCTAGAAGGTTTTTATATTGATGAAGTGAATTACAATGGTGTTAACACCTATGACCAGTGTATTGCTGATTAGGATTATTGGGTAACAGCTCAGCATTTACTGGGCTGTTTTAATACCTCAATCGATTAACCGCAGGCTGAGTTGCCTGCGGTTTTTTTGGTTTTGTAACTCGCTTTATTTGAACACTTCATCGAGCACATGGAATGAGCCAAACACCACAATGCGGTCTTGTTCTTCAGATACTGACAAAGCCACTTGATATGCCGTTGGGCCATCATCAAATTGCGAAAACAATTTCACATGATCGGCCAAGGTGATTTTCAATTCATCCAGTGCCATGGCCCGTTCACCAGCCAACTGAAACACCATCCAGTGATCAATCAAACCAGCAAAATCAGGTAGCCAACGCGCCAGGTGTTTGTCTTTCAACACCGAAAAAACGGCCCTGGTTTGGCCAGCCACTGGGTTGTCTTTGAGCCATTGTGCCAGTTGGCTGGCGGCTTGTTGGTTGTGGGCCACATCGGCCAGCACCAACGGTTGTTGTTGGATGGTTTGTAACCGCCCATCCACATGCCAGTGTTTCAGCGACTGAGCAACCATCTCAGCATCCACAGGGTATTCCAACTTCAGCACAGCGGATAAGGCAGCCGCAAAATTACGGTATTGCCAATCACCGGCCAACTTGGGGTGCGGTAAGGAAGTGAAAGACACTTGGCCATGATGGTAATCGAATCCTTCTGCTTGGACTTGTAAATGGTAATCTTGCTGGAAGCACAGCAAGGGTGCCTCGAGTTTACTGGCTGCTGCGGTGATGCTTTTGGGTGGTGATTCATCGCCGTAAATCACCGGCCGATGGGCGCGCATGATGCCGGCTTTTTCAGCAGCTATGCTTTCGATGTCATCGCCCAACCACTCGGTGTGATCGATATCCACGGTGGTGATGATGGCCACATCAGCATCTAAAGCATTGGTGGCATCCAAACGGCCACCCAAACCCACTTCAAGTATCAGGCAGTCCACACCTTCATCAACAAAGATTTTTAAAGCCGCTAAAAAAGCGTACTCAAAGTACGATAATTGGACTTCGCCTCGGGCTTCATCAATGGCAGCAAATGCAGCCAATATCTCCTCATCCTCAGCCAGGCGGCCATTGATGTTTATTCGTTCATTGAAGCGGTGGATGTGCGGTGAAGTAAACGCCCCGTAACTTTTACCGGCAACTGATAAGAGTGCAGCCAAGGCGTGGACTGTAGAGCCTTTGCCGTTGGTTCCACCCACAGTAAAAATGGTGGCCTCAGGGTGGGTCAGTCCCATGACTTCCAAAACCTGGTGCAAACGATCCAGGCCCAAATCAATTTTGAATTGATTCAGGCTGTCGAGTTTTTCAGTAAGGAGCTGATGCCTGTCAGTCTTGGGGGTGGTCATCAGCGACAATCACCTCATCTGGCTCGATGGCAGGTGACTTTTTACCTTCCGGTCTGAGCAAGTCCAACAATTGATGAATTTTTTCAGGCATGTGGTGACGTTTAACAATCAGATCGATGGCGCCATGCTCTAACAAAAATTCACTGCGCTGAAATCCTTCAGGCAATGTTTCTCTGACGGTTTGTTCAATCACCCGTGGACCGGCAAAACAAATCAGGGCATTGGGTTCGGCGATGTTGATGTCGCCCAACATGGCCAACGAAGCCGATACACCACCGGTGGTGGGGTTGGTCAGTACAGAAATATAAGGCAAGCCCGCCAGTTTCATGCGTTTTAGCGCAGCTGCTGTTTTGGACATTTGCATCAATGAAAACAAGGACTCCTGCATCCTTGCTCCGCCAGATGCAGAAAAATTAATCAAAGGCAATTCGTGTTTCAAAGCATAATGAACCGCACGGACAAACTTTTCGCCAACCACCGAGCCCATGGATCCTGCCATGAATTTAAAATCGAAAGCCGTCACCACCACGTCACGACCCATCAACTGGCCTTTGACGGCCACCAGGGCATCATTTTCGCCAGTGGCTTTTTGGGTTGCTAAGGTGCGATCTTTGTATTTTTTGGTGTCCTTGAACTTCAGTGGATCCTCAGGCTTAACTTCACCAGCAATTTCATGCTTGGGACCATCATCTAAGAAGTATTCAATGCGCTCACGACCACTGAGTGATTCGTGGTGGCCGCATTTAGGACAAACTTTACCCTGTTTCTTGCTTTCAGGTTGATACAAAACTGCCTCACACTGTGAGCATTTACCCCACAAGCCTTCAGGAATGTTTTTCTTTTTGTTGCCACCTTCCGTACGGATTCTTGATGACATGATTTTTTGAAACCAGCTCATGCGAACTCCAGTCTGTATTCAATAGGATCGGATATTATAGCGAATTCAACGCTGTTCTGATAGGTTTGATGAACTCGGTAACCGCTTGTTTTGCAGCAGTCAAATCTTCACATTGCCCCAATACCGCCACCAAAGCACTGCCAATCACCACGGCATCAGCTTCTGCGGCCACTGCCACCGCAGAATCAGCGTCTTTCACGCCAAAACCCACAGCCACTGGCAATTGGGTTTTCGATTTGAGGTTAGCAATGTCTTTGGCCACTGATTCACTGTCCAGGTCCGCTGACCCAGTCACGCCCTTCAGGGCCACATAATAGACAAACCCAGCAGCTTGCTGACAAATCAGTTCTTGCCTTTCATCGGTGGTGGTTGGCGCCACCAAGAAAATTTGGTCCAAGTCGTGTTGACGCAGGTGTTCAAGCAAATCAGTCGATTCCTCTGGTGGACAATCCACCAACAACACGGCATCCACACCCACTTCAGCAGCTTTTTTGACAAAGGCTTCATTGCCCATACATTCAACCGGATTCAAGTACCCCATCAACACCACCGGTGTGTGCTGGTTCTGCTCGCGGAATGTGGCAACCATCGATAACGTGTGGCTGATGCCAATACCCTGTGCAATGGCATGCTCAGATGCCTGTTGAATCACCGGACCATCGGCCATGGGATCTGAAAAAGGCATGCCCAGTTCAATCACATTAGCCCCCTGGGTCACCAATTCATGCATGACCTCAACCGTAAACTCAGGTTTGGGATGTCCTGCAGTGATAAAGGGTATCAGCGCTTTGCGGCCTTTCAGTGCAGCCATAGTGGTCTTTAATCGGCTCATACTGACACCCCTTCCAGTGCGGCAATGGTGTGCACATCTTTGTCTCCGCGACCGGATAAATTCACGATCAGGTGTTGATCAGGCTTCATCTCGGCGGCCAATTTCATGGCATAAGCGATGGCATGGGCACTTTCCAGTGCCGGTAAAATGCCCTCAATGCGGGTTAAGGTGTGAAAAGCTGCCAATGCTTCATCGTCATTGACCGACACGTATTGGGCCCGTCCAGTTTGATTCAAAAAAGCATGCTCTGGACCCACACCAGGATAGTCTAGTCCCGCTGAAATTGAATGGGTTTCAATAATCTGCCCTTCTTTATCAGACATCACATAAGTGCGGTTACCATGCAAAACACCGACTTTACCTGCCGCAATGGTGGCAGCATGTTCACCGGTCTCAACACCGTGCCCACCGGCTTCAACACCATACAATTTAACTTCAGGTTCATCCAGAAAATCATGGAACAAACCCATGGCATTGGAACCACCACCCACACAAGCCACCAAGGCATCGGGTAAGCCACCGATTTTTTCTGCAAACTGGCGTTTGGCTTCTTGACCAATGACGGCATTGAAATCACGCACCAATTGTGGGTAGGGATCAGGTCCAGCCACTGTTCCGATGATATAAAAGGTGTCATCCACGTTAGTGACCCAGTCACGCATGGCTTCATTCAAGGCGTCTTTCAGGGTTTTAGAGCCCGATGACACGCTGCGAACTTCGGCTCCCATGAGTTTCATTCGATACACATTGATGGCTTGTCGCTCAATATCAACCTCGCCCATGTAAACCACACATTCCAGTCCCATGCGGGCTGCTACGGTGGCAGTGGCCACGCCATGCTGACCGGCACCGGTTTCGGCAATGATGCGTTTTTTGCCCATGGCCTTGGCCAACAGAATTTGACCCACTGTGTTATTAATCTTATGCGCACCGGTGTGGTTGAGGTCTTCGCGCTTGAGCCATATTTGTGCGCCACCACATTGTGCCGTGAGGCGTTCAGCCAAATACAAAGGTGAAGGCCGGCCAACGTAATCGGCCAAATCATGTTTGAATTGGGCCAGGAATTCCGGATCAGTTTTCAATCGAGCATAAGCAGCAGATAACTCCTGCAAACAGTGCATCAATGTTTCACTGGCAAAAACGCCACCAAAAGGGCCAAAATGGCCACGGGCGTCGGGGTACTCTGAGTATTTAATGGTCATATTTTTTCTCAGTGGGTTAAGTTATGCGTTTATTTTATTATTTGTGGTGTGAATGGCAGCCATAAAAGCTTGCATTTTTTCTTTGGATTTTACGCCAGGAGCTGACTCAATGCCACTGCTGGTATCAACAAATCGTGCTCCGGTGGCCTGAATGGCGCTTGCCACATTACTGGCTTTTAAACCACCTGCCAAAATCATTTGGTCAAGTCTGTCTTGTGGAAACTGAAACCAATCAAACTGTTTTCCCGAGCCGCCCATCTGTTGACCGCCAAAACTGTCCAGCAGATAGGCTGACGCCCGCGGATAAGCAGCGATGTACTGCTGCCAATCGGCATCCGCCAACATCGGCACCGCTTTCCAGTAGGTCATTTCAAACTGGTCACAATAGGCAGCCGACTCCTGGCCATGAAACTGCAACACATCGGGTTTAACCTGGTCAATCGCCTGCTGCACTTCGGCCACCGGCTGATCGACAAATAAAGCGACCACTTGCAAACCGGCTTGCCGTGCCAATGCAGCCAAGCTTGCCGCTTGCTCAGGGTTAACCCAACGGGGGCTCTTTTTAATCATCACCAGTCCAATGGCCGTGGCGCCGGCCTCACTGGCATGCGCAATATCTGCCGCTTGGGTTAGCCCACAAAATTTAACTTGCATCAGGTTCTCCAATGGGTAAGCCGAACTCTTCAGGGTACTGGACATCAACAAAGGTCAAACCATTGGGTGGCGCCGTCACACCAGCCTGTTTTCGGTCTTTGCTTTCTAGCACCTCTTTGACCCATGAAATCGGTTTTTGTCCCCGGCCCACTTTAATTAATGTACCCACGATGTTGCGAATCATGTGGTGTAAAAAAGCATTGGCTTTGAATTCAAAGGTGATGTGCTCACCTTGTTGCGAAACATTGGCCACATGCATGGTCCGAACCGGATTTTTGGCTTGGCAGTTGCTTGATCGAAAAGCATTGAAATCGTGCTGTCCTAACAACAGCTGAGCCGCTTCATGCATGGCTTCATGATCAAGCGGATGCAATATCCAGGTCAGGTGATGGCGGTTGATCGCTGGACGCACCCGACGATTCAGAATTTGGTAGACATAAGAACGGCTGGTAGCCGCAAAGCGGGCGTGAAAATCATCACTGACTTGTTTCGCCCACAACACCACGACGCCTTTGTGTAAGTGCGTGTTGATTCCCAAAGTCCATTGTCGTTCAGTGCGACTGGCAGAGGAGTCAAAATGAACCACCTGACAAGCTGCACTGACCCCAGTATCGGTTCTGCCAGCACAAAAAACTTTAACCGGGTGGTTGGCCACTTGACTGATGGCTGCTTCTAAACTGGACTGAACTGTGGGCTCTTGTTTTTGGGTTTGGAAGCCATAAAATGGCGCCCCATCATATTCAATGCCTAAAGCAATGCGCATAAAAAAAGCCGAATGAAAACATCCGGCTTATTATAGGTTAACACCTGTGAATTTTACATATCATCCATGAGTTTCTTGGCAGCTTCAACCTGGTCATCATTGCCTTCATTGACAATTTCTTTCAACAGGTTTCTGGCACCTTCTTCATCACCCATTTCCATGTAGGCTTTGGCCAAATCAAGCTTGGTATCGATGGCATCTGCATCTTCCAGCAAGTCTTCCAGGCCCAGGTCAATTTCTTCTTCCATTGTATCCTCTTCTTCTGTGGTTTCAAATTGATCGGCATCCTCTTCCGAGATATCCAACACATCATCAAATTCATCGGCTTCAACCGCTTCATCGGACTCACTGATTTCAGCTGAATCTTCAGCGTCTTTTTCCAGTTCTTCAAGCTCTTCGTCCAGATCAAAGTCGAACTGTTCATCGAAATCTTCATCAAAACTGAAATCGTCACCGTCATCATTGCTGACATCATCCACTTTTTCTGCCAGTTCTTCGGCCACATCCTCGAGTGACTCCTGGGCATCTTCAAGCTTATCAGCGGCGACTTCTGCGGCATCCTCAGCTTCTTCAACAGCTTCAATTTCATCTTCAAGATCCAGGTCAAAGTCACCAAAATCATCTTCTGAATCGCTGTCTAAGTCCGTACCTGCCAGGGTTTTGCTGTGGTCTTTGGTGACATGACCGTCAAGATCTACTTCATCTTCATCGTCATCGCCAAAGTCAACCCCAGCCATGGTTTCAGAATGGTCTGCAGTCACTGAGATGTCGTCGTCTGCGTCATCACTGAGGAAACCATCCAAATCGAATCCATCATCTTGATCGTCGAGATCATGTGCGACAACATCGTCAACATCGCCCTCATCGTCATCAGTCATGCTGGTGTCATTCAAATCATCATCGGCATCTTGGCTGTCTTCATCAAACACAATGCTTTTATCTAACTCAGCCAAAACATCATCTTCATCACGATCACCATCTTCATCCAAATCCAGCGGCTTATTCATCTTGGTTTCTGCATCATCGCTGTCAACTATAGCAACTTCTGCCGCTGCTTCTTCGCGCTTGCGGTTTTTGATGTCATCAAGGAAGCTGGTTTCTTCTGCATCACTGTCTTCTTTGCGCAACATTCGTGGCAGGAACAACAAGACAATCAATCCAACCAAACCGGCCAGCACCCATTTCAGGTTATCCATGACCCAATTGATGGCAGTATCAACCATTGAAGTTTCATCACCACCTTGGAATTGAGTGGGTGTGGTTTTAACTGGAGCGATTTCGCCTTCACCGTCATCCGCACTGTCAGCAGCCGTGGTTGCACCGCTGTCTGTCAGACTTTCATCAACAACACTTTCATCAGTCATGCTGTCATCTGTCATGTCATCAACGGCATTGTCTGTGGCGTCTACAGTTAAATTCAGGGTGTCATCATCGGCAGCCTCGGTGCCATCACCCATGGTGTCCCAGATATCATCAGTGGCGGCTGCATCATCTGTAGTTGTCATGCCATCTTCAGTACCCGCATCGGCTGTCATGTCATCAGCAGCTTGTTCATCGGCACTGCCCAATTGGTCTGACAGATTCGCCAGGCTGTCGTCCTGGATTTCCATCACTTCTTGCTGCTGCTCAACGATGTTTTCTAATTCTGAAACCCGCTCTTGTAATTCAGCATTCTCGGCTTCTGTGTTATAGAGGTCTTCTTCAATCGCCTGTGCACTGCTGTCAGTGCCTTCATTGGCATTGGATTGACCCACATCCGAGCCATCATTGGCATTGCCTGATAATTGCACACCATAATCTAATGATGAACTGCTGTCATCGCTGCTGTCATCCACGTCGGATTCAGTCTGGTAGCTGCTGTAGTCTTGCGTACCTGGTGACCATGAATTGTGATGTGATTCAACCTGTGCCAGCGCTTCTGACAAACTGATACTTCTGGCTTCGTCCAGGCTAGGCATGGTCAGGGTACTGCCTTTGATCATTTTATTGATGTTGTTATCAATAAAGGCACTGGGATTGTTGTTGTAGATAGCCATCATCATTTGGTGGGTTGATAAATCACCCACGCGGTTGTTGTTGGCGATGCGCCACAAGGTATCTCCAGCATTGACATAGACTTCATTGCCAGCGGCTGCATAACTGCTGGTATCGGCTACTGCTGGCTCATCCATGACCTGCTCATCGGCAGCCTCATTGTCATCCATGTAGGGCTCAACATCTTCATTGGTGAAAACTTGGGTTTCATCGTTTTCTACAGGGCGGTCATAGGTGCTGTCTTCAGTGACTTCAGCAGGGGCTTCAACCACGCTGTCTTGTAAGGGTTCGATCACCACATTATTAACTTGCGCCTGAGAACTGGCAGAATCATAGACCGGAGGATCAAGCAAGACCGTAAATTCACGCAGAATGCGGCCATTGTTCCAGTTAACATCTAACAACAAACTGACAATGGGTTCGGTGACTGGTCCATTGGAGGTAACGTTAATCTGGTGTGGATTGATTTCATCCATGCTGACCATGATGTTGGCTGGCACAAAAGACCGATCCAAACCAACCTTTTGATAATCCTCGGCACTGGCCAGACTGACTGTCAGGTCTCCCAGCTCTTCGTCTGCATTGGTCAAAATTTCAATGCTGGATAACAGGGGCTCGCCCAAGGCTGAATAAACCTGGATTTTACCCATGCCCAGTGACAAGGAAGATTGTGAGACGATGGTTAAGGCAACGACCAAGGCCAATAAAATCAATTTTTGCTTCATAATTTACCCAATGCTTTTTGTTAGATTGTCAGTGATTCTCGTTCATCACTATCGATGGTAACTAATTCTACAATAAAAATCCAAGAATATATCTAAAAAAAATAGCCTAACTTACTCTTTATCCAGTATTTTTATTAATTTTTCAGCGATTTGAACACTGTTAAGAGCGGCGCCTTTGCGGATATTGTCAGACACAATCCACAGGTTTAATCCCTTTTCGTAGGAGATATCTTCACGAATTCTGCCCACAAAAACCGGGTCATTGCCGGCCGAATGGACGGTGGGTGAAGGGTAGCTCAATTGGGCCGGATCATCCATCACTTGCACTCCCGGTGCTTCGGCGAGTATTTTTTTGGCGGTGGCTGCAGTGATTTTTTCACGGGTTTCAATGTGTACGGCTTCGGCATGGCCATAAAATACAGGCACCCGCACACAAGTGGGGTTAACTAGGATGCTGCGGTCACCCAGAATTTTTTGGGTTTCCCATACCATCTTCATTTCTTCACGGGTGTAGCCATTGTCTTGAAACTCATCGATGTGGGGAATCACGTTGAATGCTATCTGTTGTGAAAATGCCGCCACTTTCAGCGGTTTGAAATTCAAAATTGAGCGGGTTTGCTCAGACAATTCATCGATGCCTTTGTTACCTGCACCTGAAACCGATTGGTAGGTGGCCACATTGATGCGTTCAATGGTTGCCTCGCGGTGAATCGGTGCCAGCGCCACCAACATCTGGATGGTAGAACAGTTGGGATTGGCAATGATGTGAGTCTTTTTATAATCTTCAATGGCTTCGGGATTCACTTCTGGCACCACCAGAGGCACATTCTCTTCGTTCCTAAAGTGAGAGGTGTTGTCGATTACCACACAGCCTTTACCTGCTGCAATCGGCGCGTATTGAGCCGATACTGAGCCACCGGCTGAAAACAAAGCGATATCTGCCTGGGCAAAATCAAAATCAGCCAGGTTGCCTATGCGCACCGTCTTTTTGTTGAACTCAATGGTGTCACCAGCACTGCGTTCGCTGGCCAAGGGAAACAATTGATCCACCGGAAACTGTCGTTCCTCAAGAATCTCTAACATGGTTTTGCCGACCGCACCGGTGGCGCCGACAACTGCAACATTGAATTTTCTGCTCATGGTGTTTAAATTTATTTCAAAGGTTGGTGTGATTGGGTCTGTGCCTGATGGCGCAGAATATGATCCATAATGACCAATGCCAGCATGGCTTCTACGATGGGCGTTGCTCGAATGCCCACACAAGGGTCGTGGCGGCCTTTGGTCACCACTTCAATGGCGTTGCCATCGATGTCTATGCTTTTGCCCGGAATGCGCAATGACGAGGTGGGCTTGAAAGCCACACTGACGGTGACGTCTTGACCAGTAGAAACTCCAGCCAAGATGCCACCAGCATGGTTACTGGCGAATTGGCCATCGATGATTTCATCGCGATGAACCGAACCGTTTTGGCTCACGGCACCAAACCCGGCACCGATTTCCACACCTTTGGTGGCATTGATGCTCATCATCGCCAGCGCCAATTCAGCGTCCAGCTTGCCATAAACCGGTTCGCCCAATCCAGCTGGTACATTCACCGCTTTGGCATCAATGCGGGCGCCAACCGAATCACCCGATTTGCGTAAGGCATCCATATACTGATCCAATTCCGGAACCCGATCCAGTTCACCGGTAAAAAATGGACTTTCATCAATGCGGCTGAGATCGCCCGGCGCCAGCTTGATGTCACCCAGTTGTGACAACCAGGCGGTGATCTTAATGTCATGATTTTCCAACAACCATTTCCTGGCCAATGCACCAGCAGCCACCCGCATGGTGGTTTCCCGAGCCGATGAACGGCCTCCGCCCCGGTAATCGCGGACACCGTATTTTTTCCAATACGAATAGTCGGCATGTCCCGGGCGGATTTGTTTGGCTATGTCTGTGTAATCTTTGCTGCGCGCGTCGGTGTTTTCAATAATCAACGCAATCGGGTGACCGGTAGTTAATCCTTCGAACACGCCGGAAACGATTTTGACGTCATCTTTTTCCTTGCGTTGTGAGGTGTGACGCGAACGCCCAGTGGCTCGGCGTACCAGTTCGGCCTTGATTTCATCGGTGGTGATGGCCATGCCTGGTGGGAATCCATCCAACACACATCCAATGGTGGTTCCGTGTGATTCACCGAATGAAGTGAAGCGCAAGTTTTTGCCAAATGTATTATGCGACATGGGATTCCAGAAATTGTTTGAATTCAGAGCGGTACTTTAGCAAATCTGCCCGGCTAAAAACACATATTCCTTGCCCACCGGTAGATAAATCCACCCACATCAGCGGCACCTTCGGCAAACAAGCAGCCAGAACTTCGTCGTTGTAGCCCACTTCTAGAAACAACACACCACCTTCAGTCAGGTATTCTGGTGCTTCCAACAGGATTTTAATCGGTAATTCCATGCCGTCACGATCACTGACCAAAGCCAGCCTGGGTTCGTGTTCAAACTCAGCCGGTAACTGTTGATATTCGGTTTCATCCACATAGGGTGGATTGGCCAATATCAGGTCACAGGGTTGTTCAATCTGGGTAAACAAGTCTGACTCAATTAAGTTAACCTGCGAGCCCAGCCCCAAATGATCCGTGTTTTCAGCGGCCAACGACAAGGCAGCGGTACTGATATCGACCAAGTCGACTTGACAGTGGTGGTAATAATGAGCCACAGCCAAACCAATACAACCTGAGCCAGTACACATGTCCATCACCCGCTGACAAGCAGTCATATCAACCCAAGGTGCAAAACCCTCATCTATCAGTGCTGCAAATGGCGATCTTGGTATCAAAGCCCGTTCATCCACCTTGAAGTGCAAACCCGCAAACACCGCGAAACCCACCAAATAAGCCATCGGCACATGCTGTTCCACCCGCTGTTGCAATAAAGCCTTGATTTGCTGTTGCAGTTCATCGGTAACGGTTGCTGTCGCCATTTGATTGAGGCCATTGAAATCAACTGCCAACACATGCATCAACAACAACACCACTTCATCTTCGGCATTGGCCACTCCCTGTCCACTGAAAATCTCCTGATTGGCCAAAAAATCGATGGAATCACTGAATATCTGCTGCACTTGCATGCTGGTTTATTTCGCCTCAAGTCAAAAAGTTATACAATGCCTGTTTTCAGTAAACAGGTCAACGCTTAAAACAGCTTTATGAGCATACATTCTATCAAAACCACCTTGCTGCTGATTGCCCTGTTGGGTTTCCTGTCAGCATGTCAGCAAGCCAATGAGTCTTCCATCCACGATAAACAGTTTCAGGCCTTGAAACTGTTTCCACAGGGCAAAGCCTTTTCTGGTTTTCAACTGACTTCAAAAGAAGGCCAGCACTGGCAAGCAGATGATTTTAAGGGTAACTACTCTTTGGTGTTCTTTGGCTTCACCAATTGTCCAGACATTTGTCCTACCACGCTGTTGGACATGCAAAAGATTGACAAAAAGCTTACTGACCAAGGCCTCCAGAAGCCTCGCTTTGTGTTTGTCTCGGTGGATTCCGATCGCGACACCCCAGCAGTCATGAAAGAGTACATTGGTTTTTTCAATCCAGAATTTGTTGGCTTGAGTGGCGATGCACCGAACATCCTGTCCCTGGCCTCGCAACTGGGCGTGGCCTACAAAGTAGCGGATCACCAACCCGGCGACTTGATTTATGATGTTGACCACAGCGCCGCTTTGTTCTTGATTGACCCCAAGGGTGAACGCATCGGCCTGTTCAGCGCTCCCCATGACATCAACCAAATCACCGCCGACCTGGCGCAACTGATGGAATCCGCATGAAAACCATAGCACTGATATTTCAATACATTCTGCCCCACCGGTTGTTGTCTCGACTGATGTATCACCTGATGCGCATCCGTTTCAAACCCATCAAAAACATGACGATGAACTGGATGATCAAAAAGTTCGACATCAACCTGGATGAGGCTGCTTCCAAAAATTACGACGATTACGAACACTTCAACGCCTTTTTTACCCGGGCGCTGAAACCGGGTGTGCGGCCGGTAGACGCCGCTGCGGACAGTCTGGTATCCCCGGTTGACGGGGTGGTGTCACAATTGGGTGACATCGAGCATGATCAGATTTTTCAGGCCAAAGGCCACCATTACACCCTCAGTGAATTACTGGCCACTGAAATGACCGAAGATTACCTGAATGGCCATTTCATCACCATCTACCTGTCGCCTAAGGACTACCACCGCATGCATGCGCCACTGGACTGTGAAATCAATACCATGCGTCACATCCCAGGACGTCTGTTCAGTGTGGCTGATTGGACCACCCAAAGGATACCGCGCCTGTTTGCCCGCAACGAACGCCTGGTCAACCACCTGCGTACTCCAATCGGCAAAGTGGCTTATGTGTATGTCGGCGCCATCTTGGTTTCTGGCATCGAAACGGTCAGTAACGGCGTCATCACCCCACCCTATGCCAACCAGGTCACTGATGTACTGGTTCAAGGCAAAAGCCAATACCTCAAGGGTGAAGAAATGGGCCGCTTCAACATGGGTTCCACCGTGGTTATGGTGTTCCCCAAAGACAGTGTCACCTTTAACCGCGAGCTCCAAGCCGGCTCACCACTGAAATTGGGTGAAAAAATAGGCACCCTTAACGGAATTTTCTCCACCGAAGACGGTCAATAGAGGCATGAAAAACTTCCACCAAAAATTTATCTGTTGCGCCTTGCTGCTAATCAGTGCAGCGGTGCCAGCACAAATCACTGAAACTGGCCTGTTACCAGAAGCCAACCCAGATTACCATTTCGATTATGAGGCCATCGAGCCGGTGGCCTTCGAATCATTTGAAGCCGCTGCCCAATGGGCCGATGTGGTCGCCATTGCGCAAGTCATCAACATCGACTACACCCAAACCCGCGAACTGAACGCCCAAGGCCAAGCTTTCCTCACCGTGCGCGTGCCCTACAAAGGCGTGACCAAAGATGAACTGTTGATCGTCAGCAGCAAGGGATTTGATGACCATGTGTGTTACTACCCAGATCGCGAAGAAGAAGGGGAGCGCTTTTTGGTGTTCCTGAAAAAGTCCAAAAACGAGGGTGAGTACCACGGATTTAAGCCTTACTGCCAGTTACAGGTCCTGTTAACCGATACCGGTGAGTATGCTTTGCGTTATCCCCTGGACATTGATTTTGAAATTGACCCAGAACTGGTCAGAGACATCAAGTACAACGACCCGCATGCCCGCATCGATGCCACCGAATGGACCGGCATCAAACGCGAGGAACACATGCAAAAGTACCAAACCACCCTGTCAGAAGACAGCGACATGTTCCAAAAATACTTTTACCTCACCTACACCCAGGGCATCTTGATTTACCAAATCCGTAAGCTGATGAACATCCCAGTTCAACCACGGATCCAATCAGACCAAATGTAAAAACCCAGAAGAACCAGGCCATGAGTTGATGACTCATGGCTTTTTTCGTGATTGCTTGCCACCTCATGCCAGCCTAGATAATGAATTATGGCAAAACCCAACAAAAAAGGCCCCTCAACCACGGTAGATATATTTTGTAGCCGATGCAAAACCCAGCTGTTTACCTACCGCAAGGGCGGCAAAGGCTCATTGGTTAAATGTTTCAAGGAACGCATCACCAAAGACTTCACGCAAACGCCCTGCACCTGTCCTGGTTGTGAGCAAGAATTCGCACGCGAAACCCTTATCCGCGGCACCCCGGCTTTTAAAATGATTGGCGGTAAAGTTTTTGCTAAGTAAGAAATTAAGCCCACAGAGTACGCCGACAGGCTCTGTACACCACCGGTCGAGGCGTGTATCCGTTTAAGAAACCCTAAGCTCACCGAGCCTGTCGAGGTGTGTATCCGTTTAAGAAACTCAAATCAACTTGAAAAAGGCTTCGACGGGCTCAGCCACATTTATATCTAAGCTCACCGAGCCTGTCGAGGTGTGTATCCGTTTAAGAAGCTCTTACCAACTTGAAACAAGCTTCGACAGGTGTCATGCTGAGCTTGACGAAGTACTCAGCCACCTTTAAATCTAAGCTCACCGAGCCTGTCGAGGTGTGTATCCGTTTAAGAAGCTCTTACCAACTTGAAACAAGCTTCGACAGGCTCAGCCACCTTTAAATCTAAGCTCACCGAGCCTGTCGAGGTGTGTGTCCGTTTAAGAAGCTCTTACCAACTTGAAACAAGCTTCGACAGGTGTCATGCTGAGCTTGACGAAGTACTCAGCCAACTTACAAACCCAGCTTCTTTTTCAAATAATCACTGGTCAGGTGTTTGCTGATGTCCATGGGGTCGCACTGAGTTTTACCGGACTCCACTGGTATTGGGCCGATTTTATTGGCCACTTTCAAAGCCGCTTGATTGAGTTTAACGCTTCTTTTGCCGATGCCCAGCAGGGCCCCACCCATTGCCAAGTGTACGCTGGAGTTTTCTGAAGCGTAGGTATTATCGATGTGATTGATAAATCCCATAAAATAGTCCTCATCCGGCGCACTCTTTTTGGTTGACTTGGAAAGCTCATACACAAAACCATATGCACAACGCCGCCGCACCGAATCTTTGCTTTTCAGCCACTTAAGCGCCATTTCACCAATAAATGGTGTCTTGGCCACTGGCGCGCCACAAGCTGAATACACATGCACCATCATGCCAAAATCCACATCTTCAACCTGCTTTTCCATTTGCGCTTCAGTGATGTGCTTGGGATCATCAATCAGCACCGCAATCACTTTCATGTCATAACAATCGCTGTCCCACAATTCCTGGGCCAGGGCATGGTCCTTACCTACCTGCTTGGCTAACTTCCGCAACACCGTCAGGCCAATTCCATAACTGCGGTAGGGGCTGTCTGGGTACATTTCATTCCAATTATCAACGCCCCGCTGGTTTTGATTCTCTTTCAATAACTGCTGCACCTCTGCTTTCTTCATTTTAATTTTCTCAACATCCTGAATGTTCAACACAATCAGCATACCCCAACCCAATGAATTATTCGACATCATCTATCGACTAATTCAATACCATCCAGCCATTGCTGCTGAGACAAATCTGCTCATTTGTAGTATTCTTTTCACCACTTTTTATTATTACTTTGTGAGTTAGCCAACCATGCCTGTCAATAAAACATCCCTAATGATTGCTCTAATCAGTGTTGTGCTGCTGTCGTCCTGCCAAAGCGGAACAGCAGTCCGGCCACAAAATACAGCAACACCTGTCGACCTGACTGCCTTGTACACGTTACCCAGTCTCATTGGCACCGCTCCGGCCAAACCGGTTTGGTCAGCCAATGGCCAACACCTGGCTTTTTTGTGGAATGACCAAGGATTTACTTTTCGCGATGTTTGGTATTATTCACTGGCACAACAAAGCCAACAACGCTTGACTCATCACGGCACCTCAGATCATACCGATCTCTCAGACTTTGGCCTCAACGGCGGGCACTCAGGTATCAGTGAAGTGGTTTGGTTAGATGCGGCCACTTTGCAAATTGCTTATGTCTTGGATGGCCAACTATTCATCAAATCAGACCAATCCGAATCCACAAAAGTGGCCAGCGAATTGCGAGGGATACGAAACTTAACCGTTTCACCTAACCAACAACAGCTGGCCTTTGTTACCTCCACAGGCTTGTACTTGTTGTCTTTATCGGATGACCACTCACTGCGACAACTGGTCAGCACCGAGCATCCCAAAGTTCACATCCAAAGCATGGCTTGGTCACAAGACAGCCAACACCTGGTCTTTCAACAAAGCGATGCCAGCCAAATGCCCGAACGTGAGATTCATTATGACGCTCAGGGCGAGTTAAAAATTGATCGTGTCACCCGCGCGTTTCCTGGCCAAAACACAGCGCTTTACACCTTGGGCATGGTGGATTTGGAAACTGCCCAAACCCGCTATTTTGAGCGTGCTGATGACAGCCATTACATTTGGGATTACGGCCTGTCAGCAGACGGTCAATCCTTGTTTATCAACAGCTCCGACCTGCTGATCAAACACCACCAGGTGTTGATGTATGACGTGGACACTGGCGAGCGCACGGTGTTTTATCAGGAACACGACCCCAAACATTTGCGGCCCGATTGGCAAGTGGCCTGGGCACCACAAGACGATGGGCTGATTATCCTCACCGACAAAGACGGCTATTTGCACCTGTATCATCAGACCCAGGCCCAACAAGTACCTGTTGCACTGACCTCAGGCAACTGGGAAATCGCCTCATTTCAAGTCGATTACCACAACCACCAACTGTATTTTTTGGCCAACAAGTCACACTTGGCGGAACGACAAATCTATCGGGTACCCTTGGCTGGTGGCGAAATCACGCGGGTCAGTTCAGCAACGGCCGGAACCCATGACTTCACCTTGTCCCCGGATGCAGCACAGCTGACCACCCTGTTTTCCAATGACAGCACGCCTTTGGAGTTACACCTGATTGATGCCAACAGCCTCACCAGCACAGCCATCACCAACTCACCGCAACCGGCTTTGGCGCAAATTCTTTGGGCGCAAATCAGTTACGTAGCATTTGACAACCACCTGGATGGCACGCCATTGGTTGGCAGATTAAGCCTACCGGCTGATTATGATGCCAAAAAAACATACCCGCTGATTGTGGGCTCGGTGTATTCCGACAGTGTCCGCAATCAATTCGGCGGCCGCACTTCTCACCCCACTTGGGGATTGGACCAATACCTCACCTCACAGGGTTACATTTTATTGAATGTCAATGTGCGCGGCAGTTGGGGCCAAGGTCGTGAGCACAACCAAGGCCAACGATTTGGTTATGGTGTGGTAGACATCGAAGACCTGCACAGCGGCGTCAAATACCTGATCAGCGAAGGACTGGTAGATCCTGACCGGGTGGGCATTTGGGGTTCCAGCTACGGTGGTTTGATGACCACCATGTCCTTATTTAAAAAACCCGGGGTCTATGCCGCCGGGATTGCCGGCGCGCCAGCCACCAATGTGGCTCATGCTTACCCAGGACAAATGTGGGTGATGGGCGAACCCAATGGTGATGACCAACCACAACGCTACCAAAACCAATCACCGTTGTACCACACCGCCGGCCTTGAAGACCCTTTGATGATTATCCACGGCAGTAAAGACCCGGTCGTGCTTTATGCCGACACCATTGCCTTGATTGAAAAACTCATCGCTCAACAAAAAATGTTTGAGTTGGTGACCTTACCTGGTACCAGCCACGGCTGGGACAACGAAGGCAATGACGTGCGGCTGTTCGCCTTCAAAAAGATGGTCGAATTCTTTGACCGCCATTTGAAATAAGGAATGATTGGGCGCATGCGGTATCATGAGTCTAATGATTGAAGGAATAAATTGATGAGTTGGTTGAGTCTATTACCGCCACTGGTGGCCATTTCTTATGTGATGTGGAAGCGCGAAGTGACCCTGGCTTTGTTGCTGGGCATCTTTTGCGCCACCTTGATACTCAGCGGCGGCAACCCCGTGATGGCCTTTGTGGGTCTGGTTGATCGCTTGGTGCAAGTTTTTTCCAGTGCTTACAACACCCGGGTGCTGATGTTCAGTTTGTTGATTGGCGCACTGATTCAATTGATTCGGATCTCAGGAGGTGTCAGCGCGCTGGTGGCATGGTTAAACCGCCGCCAACTCACCAACAGCCAACGCAAAGCTGGCCTGTTACCCGCCACCTTGGGCAGCAGCATTTTCATCGATACCAACATGAGTGTGTTAACCGCTGGTATTGCTTCCCAAGCGGTTTTTGATCAACAAAAGATGAGCCGCCTGCGATTGGCTTATATCATTGACTCCACCTGTGCGCCCATCAGTGTCTTGATTTTGCTCAATGGTTGGGGCGCTGCCATTTTGGGTTATGTACAAACCACAGCTGTGGCTGATCCAGTGGCGGTAATGGTCAGCAGCATTGGCTATAATTTTTATGCCATCGTCACCTTGATTGTGGTTTATTACACCGTGTTGTCGGCGCGCGTCTACGGGCCATTGAAAACTGCCGAACAGCAGCTGGAACAACAGCAACAGGCCATCAGCTCAAACCACAACAGACCATCAGAAGGTGACGACCATGAAATTGAATCCCAGCAGGTCGCAGCCACCAAGAAGCGCTACATGCTGGTGCCATTGGTGGTCATGGTATCAAGCATTTTGCTGTTTATGTGGTTAACCGGTGACGGCGATTTAAGACAGGGATCAGGTTCAGAGTCGGTGCTGTGGGCGGTGATTCTGTCGGTAATGGCGGTCTTTATGCTGTTGCGCTTTGATGCCAAAAAACCCTCCGAATATTTGATGAAACAATGCTTCAAAGGCATGGGCGAATTGTTACCCTTGGTGACGTTGGTGTTGTTGGCTTTTGCCCTGTCTTCGGTGATGGGTGATTTGGGTACGGCTGAATTTGTTGCCGCTGCCATCAATGATTCGATTCCAGTATTCCTGGTGCCAGCCCTGTTATTTCTCGTTGCTGGTTTTGTGTCCTTTACCACCGGCACTTCTTGGGGCACTTTCGGCATTCTGATCCCGATTGCCATGCCTTTGGCTTTGGGTCTGGGCTTACCGCCTGGCTTGTTACTCGGAGCTGTACTGGGTGGCTCGGTGTTTGGCGACCATGCCTCTCCCATCTCTGATACCACGGTCATTTCATCTTTGGCTGCTGGTTGTGATTTGTTGGATCATGTGAAAACCCAATTACCCTATGCACTGTTTGCCGGTGGCATCAGTGTGGTGCTGTATATGTTCATTGGCTTTATGGTGACTTGATTGAGGGTGCCAAAGATTGGTACATTGTCTTTGTGGATAGAGAGGTTACCGTTATTAGACTGCCTATTCACGCATGGCTTTGATGTAACCCTCATAAACATAAGATTTTTTTTATTAATGTCAAAATCATGACAAGAATAACGTAAACTAAACATCATTCTATTAACTGGGGAGCGATGAAAAAACAGTCCATCATGTTTTGGGTGGTATTGACTTTGGTGGTGGTTGGCGCCACACCATTTTTGCTGTCTTGGTATCAGATTGAACAGTCTCAACAAGCCATCATTGACCAAGCCCAAAAAAATCACCTGATCGTTTCTCGAGCCACCGCCGATCGCATAGACACCTACATTGATGGTTACCAAGACTTGGTTTCTAACCTGGCCAACAATGCCGATGTTTACATAGCCCCAGATGCGGATGCCGCCAGTCAAGCCCTTAAAAACACCCTGTTATCACAACCTGAGGTACAAATCATTGCCTTGATGTTGGTACAAGATGACGGCAAACGGTCGGTGATACAGTTGGCCAGTAAAAATGAAGAATTGAATCTGCCTGAGCTACCAATCTCAGACAGTTCAGAACAACAAGCCAAAATAATTAACACTCCCACGGGTAAATTGCTGCAACTGTCCATGCCTTCTGCCCGTCCCAAGGTCGATGTGTTGATGTGGGTTGAAGTGGATATTCAGCAGTTGTTGGACCCTCAAATCCTTGGCCAAACAGCCAACATCAGCTTGTACAACCAACAAGGTCAGTTAATTGAATATGCCGGCAACAAGGCAACAACTATCCCGGAAGAATGGGCCAACCTATTTCAAAATGAAACTGTCACTGGCGGTGCCAATCGAGCCCAACAATCAAACAACAAAGTCATTTCTGCGTTTGCCAAACTGCAAGACCAGCCTTGGTTTGTGGTCTCTGAGCAACCAGTAGAGTTTGCAGAACAGTCTGCTTCAGACATGAAACGAACCGCATGGCAGGTGTTTGGTTTAGTGCTCATGGTGATGACTGCCATCACAACCTTGGCCTACCTGTCTTGGGTCAAACCCATCAGAAGAATCATCAAAGCCCAAAGTCAAATCATGGGCGAAAACACCAATTCATCCCTGTGGTCCGGTGGCGAAGTGGCGGCTTTAGAACACAGTTTCGACGCCTTAACCAAGCACATCGATGATCGCAACGCCTTGGGTAAAATTTTTGTCGATCGTTACCAAGTCATGAGCCCCATTGGTACCGGCGGTATGGGCTCAGTCTTTTTGGGCTGGGATCCAAAACTCAAAAGGCATGTGGCCTTGAAAACCCTACCGTTGGATAAAAAGCATGCTTTTGACAGCCGCAAAAACATGAGTGAAACATTGGTTCAAGAAGCCATCACTGCAGCCAAGATTTCACACCGCAATGTGGTGTCCATCTATGATGTGGTATCTACCAAGAAAACAGCATTCATAGCCATGGAATACATCAAAGGCGAATCGTTATTTGACTTACTCAGTCGCCGCAGAAGCTTGCCATTAAATTATACTTTGGCCATTGCGGTGGCGGTACTGAAGGGCTTACATTCTGCCCACAAAATGGGCTTCGTTCATCGCGACATCAAACCGGGTAATGTGTTACTGGATATCAATGGGGACATCAAATTAACCGATTTTGGCACCACCGCTTTAATGCACACCCTGACCCAGGATGCCATCACCGGAACCCCACCCTATATGGCACCAGAAACCCACCAATCAGGCATTGTCAGTATTCAAAGCGATCTGTTTGCCGTGGGGGTAGTGATTGCTGAATGCCTGCTGGGTGAAAACCCATTCCAAGAGAAAAAACTGGCACAGACTCGTGAAAAGATCATCAACAAACAGGTGGTCTTCCCACAACAATTGATGGCCACTGGACCCAAAGGGGTGTTCGATGTCATCGCTTCATTGCTCAATAAAGACCCCAACCAACGACCGGCTTCTGCAGCAGAAGCAGCCCACAGTTTGGTCAGACGAATGACCGAACAAATACACTGGGATGCCAGTCTTGTTGGCGTTGAGATACACAAAAAAGAGAACAATTATGAGAATACCAAAACTTTGGTTGCTATGCGTTAGCCTAGTAGGAATCAGCCACAGCAACGCGTCACAATGGCCGGCCTCGTTGACCACTGAACCAGGTGATCAATGGTCGTTAGATGGTCAGGTTTTTCAGTCTTTCGATGGATACCCTGCAGTCGAAAACACAGGTCTATACACCCTCCTGATTTTAAAAGAATCTGGCGAACTGATGACCCAAACCGTGACTCTGGAAGCAGCCCAGACAGCTTCACCAGAACAAACCATTCGGGTGGATGCTGAAGGTCCTGAGATTGAAGTGAAGTGGCACCGGGTATCACAAGAAGGGGATCAAGTCGTGATTGGGCCAAACAGCAGCCTTTCCTACCACATTGAAGGCGGTCAACTGACCCAAATCAAAGTGGATGATGTGGCTCGCACACCCACACAGCAGCGCATTGATTTCGATCAACCTGCTGCCCATGTCAGCTTGGTGGCTGAAGATGAGTTTGGCAACCCAAGCCAATGGCAACAAACCCTTGCGGCTGATTTCACCGCACCAGACATTAACTGGTCACTGCAACCACCAGCGATTGAACACGATGGACAATGGCTCAGCGGCGGGCAATCCATTGCCAAATTAACCACAGATGATAACCTCACCACCGTGCAATGGACCCTGAATGACCAACCCGTCACCTTGCCACAGGATGGACAACTAACCGTTAACCACAGCGATGTCATCGGCGTCCAAGACACCTTAGGCAACCGCAGCCAACAGACCTTGAGTTGGCAAGTGGATAACACGCCGCCAGAATTGATGGTGACTGTCGATGGTGACACCACAGCGGCAGATGGTGTGGTGCAATTATCGACCAATCAAATCATGAAATTGCATACCATTGATCAAGGCATGGGCGTCAAAAACCAAACTTATTTGGGCAAAAGAAAGCAATGGAAGCCTTTACCCAAATCATTCAAGTTCCTGAATAAGGGCCGCTACAAAATCAAAATATCAAGCGTTGACCATGCCGGGAATGAACTGGAACAAACCCTCTCCATCAAAGTCAAAAGGAGCCGCCAATGATTATTCTAACTCTCATACTGAGCTTGTTGCTGGAGTCTGGTAACAACCCTGATGGCATCCAAGACATCACTGTGAAACACCGGGTTAAATCAGGTGAATCGCTGCATTCCATCACCAAAGATTATTTGGGTACCGATATCCTGTGGCAAGAGAATTGGAAGCTCAACCCAGAAATAGAGAACCCACATATGCTGTCGATTGGACAGGAACTGACGGTCATCAAAGAACGCATCATTCCCGCTGAAAAAGCACGTATTCTTGATGTTTCCAACCGCGTAGAAAAAAAACCCACCACCAGCGATTGGGAAACCACCCATGTTGGCGATGAGTTGGTGCAACAGGAAGGTGTTCGTACCTTTGAAAACTCTTCGACTTTACTGGCCTTCAATGATGATTCAAAACTCAAAGTACTGGAATATTCACAAATATTTTTAAAGCAACGTGAAACCAGCATCAGGGGTACCGACAGTGCCACCATTGAAATCATCAAAGGAGACACCGAACTGAATTGGGAACCTTTGGGCAACCAAGCCGCTGACATCACCTTTATCATGGGCAGCACTTCTTCTAAACCCACCATCAACAAAGGTCAAGTCACAGCCTTAAGAACCGGCATCACCGATGTAGGAAATTCCGTTATATCGGTCTACCAAGGTCACAGTGCAGTCGAATCAGCTGGCAGTGAAGTGCAAGTCAAGCAAGGCATGGGCGTGGCCGTTAAACAAGGACAAGCCCCGCCGCCACCTGAGAAATTATTGCGTGCACCCAAGGTTGATACATTAGCCAACAACAGCTTTAAATACACCAATCCCATAGTCACTTGGTCAGCTGTGAATAATGCCGCTGATTACGTGTTTGAACTGTGTGCTGATGCACAATGTGATGTGGTGCTGGGCGAGGCCAAAACTACGGATTTATCCAGACAAATCAGTCAAATCAAGCAAGCCGGCACATACTATTTCAGGGTTGCCGCCCGCTCTGATCAACAGTTGGTAGGCTACCGCTCTAAAACCACAGAAATCCTGGTCACCGGTGACCACCCTGACACCCAAGCGCCGCTGGTGGCTCTGGAGATGGTAGGTGACCACAAAATCGACGACCAGGGTCACCTCATCAGCCCCCGAACACAACTGCAGATTCATGCCATGGATGAATTATCTGGCTTGGCTGAGCTTAAGTACCGTTGGGACCAAGGTTCATGGATAAGCCATGAGCCCGAATCATTGATTCCAACAGCCACAGGCGTACTGGAAGTTGAAGCCAGCGATGTGTTGGGACATGTGGCCAATCACCAGTATCGCTTTGAGGGCCTAGAACCCAAGCAACCTTGATTTGTTGGGATTCTTAGTCACCAATCAAGGTTGTTTGCATATGGCTTCAGCCGCGCGTCTTGAGAATTAAGATTGGTGATTTCTCCAGGCGCCCATGGCGCCAAGGAACACATCCACGTGCTTGAAACCGGCAGCCAATAAAATCGACGCGCCTATGGTCGCTCGCGCACCACTTTCACACAATACGGTGTGCGCTTGTTGTCTGTCCAATTGGTCCAATTGGCCAGGTAAATCGCCCAAAAAGATGGATTTTGCCCCATCAATGTGCCCTGACGAAAATTCTTTTTCCGAACGCACATCCAACAATTGCCAGTTATCATTGGTAGACAGCCGACGTTCGACTTCTTTGGCCTCTATGGCGTGGACATGGGTGAATGGTTCAGCGGCATGCGCCCAGCCAGTGATGGCCGGTGACAGAAAGCCGACAACGCCTTCAAAACCCGTGCGTAACAGGGATGTATTGGCTAGCTGTGCTTGGTCCGCATCCTTGGCAACCAACAACAGTTCCGTATCTGGCTCCAACAGCCAACCCGCATAAGCGGCCACCATATCGGCAGGCAAGGCCAAGCTACCAGGGACGTGGGCACCAATGAAATCAGCCACTCCCCTCACATCGATCACTCGCGCTTGTTTTTGTTTGGCTTTGAAGACAGCCAAATCCAGCGCGGGAGGAACTTGAACTGCTGGCATCGGTGAGGCTCCAGATAAGTTCAACCGCTCCATCAAATTAAAATATGGCGGCATGGGATGTGACTCTGAGGTCTTCTTGTCAATAAATTCATCTCGATCAGTCAGTTTCATACCAGGGTTATTGAATCGCTCATATCCCAAAGTAGAAAACTCCCGATCTGCCATGGCATCACCGCATACTGAACCGGCACCATGGGCAGGGTAAATGATGACTTGATCACCCAAGGCCTTGAGCTTCTGCAGGCTATCAAACAGTTGACCAGCCATTTCAGCTTTCTGATCCGGATAAAAGTCGGTTCTCCCCACATCGCCGATAAACAAGGTGTCTCCAGTAAACACACCCACCGCATCTTCACCAAACTCGGTGTCATACAAAGCATAACAAACACTGTCCTTGGTGTGACCTGGGGTAGCAATGACTTTGATTTTCAGGTGGCCCAATTTAAAACTGTCGCCTTCTTTCACTGTTTGGGCATACTCGACTTCGCCATCGGCATTTTCACCATGGTAGACATCGGCTCCAGTCATGTCCGACAAAGCGGCCGCACCTGACAGAAAATCCTCATGCCGGTGGGTTTCAAATATGTGAGTAATCCGGGCACCCGCAGCGGCTGCTTCGGTGGCGTATAAGCTACAGTCTCGGCGCGGATCGATGACCGCTGCCTGACTTCCTGAAACCAATAAGTACGACAGGTGAGCCAAATCATCTGACTTGATTGTTTTGATAAACATAGCCTAAACCTCTTTAATTTCATTGACTTAGACTATACAGATTCGGCCTCAAAATAATGTGAAAGGCTTGCTCCCAGTCATATTGGTCCGGGCATCACTCAACATCGCATAAACTTGGTTTTTGGGTGATGCACGGTGACCGCTGGGAGCAATCAAACAAATTCCTCTAGAGCAAGAGCAAATCAACCATCAAAATCATCAGCGAAAATGACATCACTGCTGTAATCTTCATCGGCTCCAATGTCATAGCGACCATCCAAATCTGATATCGGTGCATCGTATCCACGCGGTTGATTGTCAAAATCATTCAAAGAGGGCGTGTACACTGAAGTGTCACACACATCGGTCAAACTGGCATCTGCCAAGTGGATATCTTGATTGGCCAAATCCACAAACGGGTCATTGCTGCTTTCAATGATTTGTGAACCAGTGATGTTGGTGCTGTCATTCACATACAGACAGTAACTGGTAATGGTGTTAGCTGATTGGGTCGTCAATGCCAGATCAAACAGGTCATATAGGATACTTCCAACCAGCGTTAAGTTTGAACCAGTGGTGATTTTCAAAGTACTCTCAGCAGGGTTGTTGTCTGCGAAAGTGCTAAAAGCCACGGTGAGGTCACTGGAAAAGGACGCGTTGATGGTTTCATTGGCATCAAAATTGGTGATTGGCCTGTTTTGGTAAAAAACACTGCCTTCAATGGTACCAATCGCATCCAACAGATGAATGGCCGAACTAAAATCAGCCTTGTTTTCTTCAAACCAGGCATTACCCACCGCTAAGGTCCCATCAAAAACATAGATGGCACCACCAGCTTTGTCTGTCAAACCTGAGGCATTTCTGAAAAAGTAGTTACACTTATTGTTGTCCCAACACGCTCCCGGCATTCTGGTGATAACTGTGGTAGCTCCAGTGCCTGAATAAATGGCACCACCATTATTACCAACTTCATTCTGTCGAACATCAATGCCGCTGCCAGTTAATAGGGTATCACCTCCTATCAAATAAATGGCACCGCCGTCTTCGTCAGCAGTGTTTAACCACAAATTCACTGGAAATTCAGCGTCTCCTAAAACTTGACCATTAACATCTACTTCGGTACCCAACAATTCAATGGTTGAGCCCAGGGTAGCAAATATGGCACCTCCCTGTATTGCGGAATTGCTCAACAAACCGCCACTGCCTGAATTGAAGTGTGGTGGACCGGAGTAAAAAGTAAACGAACATGATTGGGTGGCATATACGCCCCCTCCTTGGCCTCCGGAGCCACCACCTCGAGTGTTCACCACTGCATGGTTATTTCTGATAACCGAAGCTCCTGACACCACAATGTTTGATGAATCGCACATGATGCCGCCACCGTTCCCGCCAATAACAGTGTTATCACCCAAGTAAATATCACTGAGGTGAATACTGGCAACACCAATCGCCGTCAAGCCACGTCCATCATGTTCTGAAATTCTTGAACGCTCCATGTTGAGGTGGGTATCAGCACCACTGACAACGACACCAGCCGCTTCAGAAAACATGCCTTGGGTGCCGTTATTGATATAGAGTTGAGACAAATTGATTTGATAATTTCCGCCATCATTATCAATGGTGATGATGGCATCGGCTGCCGTACTGGTGATACTGGTAGTACTGGTTGTAGTGCGGCTGTCTATGTCAGCAGCAAAACAATGTACATAACCACCTTTGATGTCTAAGGATTGGTTTTGTATCAAGATGTTTTCATCATAAGCAGTGTTATTAGCAACCCTGATTTCATCATGCCCGGCATTGATGGCAGCCTGGATAGATGTGAAACCACAGTTATTGTCTCCAGCCGCGCCTACCAAAGCAGGTCCAAGTCCTAAACTGTCATCTGTGGTTGCCACAGCTGTCTGAGCCACACACAAAATAAGTCCAGCAAATACATTTTTTCTCATACCATATTTCCCCAAAAAAAATAAGCATTCTACAGCAAATTTAAAGTTGTTTTAAGGACCTATATTTAACTTTAGACGTTTAAATATTCAGTTAAAATTCAGTCAGATGCAGAACAAACACCAGCAACTCTAACTATTCTGAAATTAGACGTGCTGAATATAACAGCGAATTGTCTGTACTTAACACATAGGCGGTGCTATACCCATAGAGCAGACAATTTTGTTTGCATCTGAAAGGGGAAAAAAATGAAGAAATTGATAAAAGTTTCTGTGCTGTTGTTGCTGGTCAGTGCAGTAAGCCAAGCACAAGAATGGAACGAAGCACAAACTGAAGTTTGGAACGCAGTTTTGGGATCCTATGTCGATATCGATAACAACGATGTCAATTGGACCGACAAATGGGTCACCGATGACGCCGTGGTTTGGGGCAGTGGTTTTCCCATGCCCAGAACCCGGGATTCTATCAAACGTTGGAACGGCTACCAGTTCCCACAATCAGAAACTATGATGTCGGAATATTCACCAGCCGCCATTGTCGTCCATGACAACACTGCCGTGGCCCATTACTATTATTCCAATGGCGCCAAAAACAAAGAAGGCAAACACAAAACCACCCACGGTCGATGCTCAGACATCATGGTCAAACAGGACAACTCGTGGAAATTCCTTTCCTGGCATTGTGCCGACACCCCCAGCAACGATTAAGCTGTTTATCTTGTTGATAACAAAAGGAGCTGCGGCTCCTTTTTTGCTATTGGCTAGATAAAACCGAAGCCTGTGTGTCTTTCCTCCCCTCTCGCCTACAAGGATGTAGGTGTGCCGCGATAGCAGGGATGCGGTAGCGGCCGAGAGGCCCCTACACGGACTTAGGCAGTTAAAGCACCAACCAACAGTAGGGCCCTTAAGGCCAGTAGGCGCTTTAGGCGACGCAGGAGCAGTTGCCGAGGACCGAGGGGTGTGTAAAAACCTTAAGCCACTGGAAAGCACCCAAAAGAACCACTACCCAATCTCAAAATCATCCGCATCCAAATAGGCTGGAAATTCTGTTTTAAATTCTGCCAGTTTCGAGAAGTCCAATTCAGCGCAAATCACCTGTGCTTTGTTATCTTCAGCGGCTACCAGCGGCTCACCCACATAATCCAATAAAACGGTGCCGCCTGAATGGTCTACGCCTTTGCCGTCGGTGCCGATGCGATTGACGCCAACCACATAAGCTTGGTTTTCCATGGCGCGGGCTTTGAGTAAGGTGTCCCAGACATGGCGTCTGGCGGCTGGCCAATTGGCCACATTGACCAACAAATCATAATCTTGGCGGTTTCTCGACCACACAGGAAAACGCAGGTCATAGCAAACTTGCGGCAAGATACGGATGCCTTTGAGTTCGAATATTTTGCGCTCCTGACCCTGAGCAACGTATTCTCCTTCGTTGCCCAAACGGAACAAGTGGCGTTTATCGCAGTATTCAACCGATCCATCTGGCCAGGCCCAATAAAAGCGATTGGCTTTCTTGTCTTTGACTTTGACAAACACCGTCCCAGCCACCACACAATCATATTGGCTGGCCATGCGTTTAAGCCACAGTAAGTCTTCACCGCCATCCTCAGGCTGCTTGATACTGGGATCATCGATACAAAACCCGGTTGAAAAGGTTTCCGGAAGCAACAACAAATCCACCTGTTCTTGATCAGCAAAAAAACCAGCAATCATTTGCTCCAGCGCAGCCAGGTTAGCGGCCTTGTCCAACCACTGAATGTCATACTGAACCGCAGCAATTGTTAACTTGGAATGATTCACAGCTGGCTCAACACAGCTGCCGCTTTCAATAACGTGTCGTCATTTTTGGCAAAGCACAAACGCAAAACCTTGTGCTTTTGGTGGTACTCATCCAAAACATCGGCCTGGTAAAATGGACTCAATGGAATGGCCGCCACGCCGACCTCCTGAGTCAACCAGTGACTGAATTCCACATCGTTCTGGTCGGAAATGGCGGAATAATCCACCAGCACAAAATAAGTGCCTCGCGATGGCAGCACTTTGAACCTGGAGTCTTTTAAGGCATTGACCAGCACATCCCGCTTCTGTTGGTAAAAGTCCCGCAATTCATCGATGTGGTCCGGATCGGCTTTCAACATTTCCGTGACCGCAAACTGTGCCGGTGTGAAGGTACAGAAGGTCACGTACTGATGAATCTTTCTGAACTCAGCGGTTAACGCTTCAGGGGCGACACAATAACCCAGTTTCCAACCGGTGCAATGAAAGGTTTTACCAAAACTTGAAATCACAAACGCCCGCTTGAACAGTTCTGGATAAGCCAACACACTTTCATGGCGTTCGCCATCGAATGTCATGTGCTCATAGACTTCATCACTGATGACATACAAGTCATGTTTCAACACCAGCCCTTGCAAAGCTTCCATATCACTTCGACTGAGTAAGCTGCCAGTGGGGTTGTGCGGACTGTTGATGACGATGGCACGGGTGTTGTGATTGATGGTATCAGCCACCTCAGACCAGTCAATGGCATAATCCGGGGCATTCATGGCAATGTGCCGACAGCGACCACCGGCCAGTTCAATGGCCGGCTCATAGGCATCATAAGCTGGATCAAACACAATAACTTCATCAGGCACACCCGCTCTTTGGCCCACCACCGTTTGAAACGCCACCCACAAAGCCTCGGTTGCACCCGAAGTCACAGTGATGGACTGCAAGGCATCTAATTCATATTGATTTTTGATGTAACAGCGCTGCACCAACTCACCAATTTGCAACAACAAATCCGGCAAGCCAGATGATGGACAATATTGGTTTTTACCTTCGTTGATGGCCTGGTTGATGGCTTTCTTCAAAAACTCTGGCGCATCAAACTCCGGAAATCCTTGCGATAAGTTAATTGCCCCATGTTGCGCCGCCATCAGTGACATTTCGGTAAAAATACTGGTTCCCAAATGCGGCAATTTGCCTTCAAAAGATGCTTCCACAATAGTCTTCCTGTTTATGATGCGGTTATTCTACTATGATAAAGAGCTGATGTTTAGCCCTGCAAGGCATGCCAGAGAGTGACAGTAAACTGAGTGGAATTCAAAACCACAAACAGCGCCACCCATGGCCCTGAGTTGCCCTCTGAGAGGCCCTATGAGGTGCCATTGTTCCCCCACATACCCTCACTGGCAGCCATTTTATAAAAAAAAATTCACGGATTTTTGAGGATCAAGGTGTAAGATGTTAAAGTGTGTAAAAAAAATATAACTGAGATATGATACAAAGTGTCATGATAGTCGAAGGTTATTACTCCCCCACGGAAGTGATGGAGGACCGACTGGTTTGCTATGAAGACAAATTGAGAATGCTAGAGAAATGGAGTCAGCTGTACGCCATTCAATGTCAAGTCTACCCAGACCAAGCCGACAAACTAAACGCCCACAGAAAAGAAGTCACCGACATGATCAATCAATTGGTCAAAGACCATATGCACCTGCACAAACCAGAATTGTTGATGGATTGAACCAGTAAACTAATAATCTTTTTCCCAAACCACCACCCTTACCAGCATTTAATGCATATAAAAAAACCCGTGCTTTGGAGCACGGGTCTTTAAAGGTTTTTTCACTGAATTATCAGAATTATTCAACCCGCACAGCACCATAACCACCATCAGGAACACCAGTCACTGCCTCACTGTTGACCAGGATGTCCATGACCGTGTTGGTCGCGTGGCTCCATGACTGACAGTTGGTTGGCGAGTTTCTTCTGCGGTCATAAGTGGCATTGTCAATTAAATTCGTACCTTGTGCCACATAATATGTTCCCACCCCTTCAATGGTGAACACATAACCTTGTGCTGCCAAAGTCGAACCGGTGGCATTGGCATTTCTGGCAAAACCCAAGTACAGCGGAGTTCCAGCACATGCCCCATCATTGTAGAGTGCATAATCAAGTTCTGGTACGCCATCGGCATCGACGTGAACGAGATAGCCATTGTTATTGATGATGGTCCAATTGTTGTTGTTGAATCCTATCACTTTTCCCAAGACCGCTGAATCAGCAACCCGAATCAGTCTTGTTCCCGGACCATCTTGTAAGGGCGCCAAATCTACGGTTTCACTGTTTCCACTTTCAATACCAATGGTCAGCTCGGTACCATTTAAGGCAGAACCGCTGATGTTTTGATCATCGGTCCCAGTACCGTCTTGCAGACCTGATAAGTCGACGACCTGACTGTTACCACCTTCGATACCAATGGTCAATTCCGTCCCGTTCAGGGTCGAACCAGTGATATTTTGATCATCGGTACCGGTGCCGTCTTGCAATCCAGCCAAATCAACCACCTGTCCGTTTCCACCCTCTATGCCAATGGTTAATTCAGTACCATTTAATGCCGAACCAGTAATGTTTTGATCATCGGTCCCGATATCAGGAGTCGCAGGTTGCCAACCACTGATGGCATTGAACGTCAAAACCTGCCCTGCTTGCGCACCTTTATCAATCAGGCTATTGGCATAAGGAACCGAATGCATTTGTTGCAGTGGTGACAGATCAGTGTAAGCTGGAGCCCCTTGTTGTCTGACTGAAATTTGCAACCACAAATCCAGACCATCATAAATGTTGGATCCCAGATCCACTTGCTCAATGGTGAACAGCCCTGCATCCACGACAACACCCAAGTGTTCAGAAGCGGCCAAAGCCAACCCAGCACCACTGGCATTATCGTAGGCACTGATGGTGATGTCATAAACACCTTGTGCCGGCGAACCGTTGTCTATGAGCGAACCTTGATAAGTAAAAGTGTCATCAATTTGCGCGTGCAATGAGACACTGAATATGATCAATAACATGCTGAATAATTTTGCTTTCATGGTAGTTCCTGACTAGTCGAATTTGTTTCTAAAAATTAAGTCCGTGTTTTTTTGCAACACACCGCTGGACAAAGCATATGGACCACCTACAACTGGGTTGTTGGCATCTGCTTGCCCAACACTGCCGGTTAATTCATACGAACCTCCAGACACTTGGCCACCGCCATGGGTGATGGCATGTTTGTTGACTTGATACTGAGCGTGGACATGACCCAAAGCCAGGCCCAGTGAGCACAGCACGGTGAATTTCATCGTTGATTTCATCGTTGCTTTCATGGTTTTTCCTCAAAGCTGTTAGTTGACGAGTTCTCGAAAACCGACATCACACACATAAATGAATCCCGTGGTGGCTTATTGCTTAGTTGCGCCCACGAAAAATTAAACCTGCTACACCTAAACAGAAATGCTATTCCAGTTCACTTACCATTGAGGCTCACTGAACTTAGAATGCATAGAACGGCTTAAAGTAGGTCTATTAAATGGTAGCAACAATTCACATGAACAACCAGAAAAAACCGCATGTGGACCTGATTAATTCCAATTCACAATCCATCCACAACAAAACTGATAACAATTGACAGAATACGGAACCAATTCAGTCCCAACTAAACGCCTAAACGCCAATATTTGAACCACATTCGCTACCGATTTTAAAACCATCTAGAGGGATTAAAACGATTTCCAAGAAGCCGCTCATGTGAAAAACTTTGTCACAAATCATTGAAATCAAACCTTAAAAAAAATATTTTAAAATGGTTTGACCTATTGTCTGAATCTCAGCGGCTTCGTCTTAAATAGTATTATCCTTAAGCCACCAAGCTTGCATAGAATCATACACTCTATTTATTTAACCCGAGGAGTGTGTGTGAAAAAATTAATTTTATTGTTGTTGATAACTTTTCTGTATGGAACCCAAGTGGATGCTCAAGCTTTATGGGGCGCTGAGGCCAACACAGGACAAACCGAAGGCCAGTTTGGCACCGACTTTGTCCCAACAGGCGACCCCAACAGTTTATCAGTTGACAGCTGGACAGCGCTGTCGATTTACGACTCAAATCAAGCCACCACACCAGGTGCAGCATATTGGACCAGAAACTTACAAGGTTACTCCCAAGGCGCTTACTGGAGTGGCGTCGATCCGGTTAGTTCACCTTCACGAGCCAATGGCGTGGCACTCTTCGATTCTGATTTTTTGGACAATGGCGGTACTCCAGGGGCTTTCGGAACGGGAACATCACCTTCCGTACATCGTGGTGAACTGATTTCACCGGTGTTCGACCTCATGGGCTATACTGACTTTGAAATCATGTTGAAGGTTTATTTGTTTTACCGGAATTTTCAAATCAACAACTTGAGTATCTCTTTCTCCACCGACAATGGATCTTCATGGGGACCGGAAGTGGACATGCGTGATTACCAGCCAGAAATGCAAGAAGGATTTACTTACATACCTTTTCCTACTGACACTTTAGTTGGTGTCTCTAATCTGACGGAAGTACGCTTTAAATTTGTGTTTGATGGTGACTATTATTTCGCCTTGGTAGATGATGCCACGGTTATGGTTTATGACGAAACTGTTTATGATGAGATATTTGCCGACGGTTTCGACAGCACTTCACCGTAACAAAATTTAAAACAATGAATGGTTTGGGGTCAGCTCAGTGTAGTTGACCTCTTTTCCTGTCTCCATCCTTCACCCCACATCTTTCTACCTCTTAACCCACCACATTCAAAGGGTCGGGATGACCAGCACTTATGTAGTCACCTGCTTGTCTCATGGGGCCATTGCCAAAGCGATGTAATGTCAACACTGGTTCTAGTCAATTGGTTAATTAGGGCCCGCTTTTCAATCACTGGTCAAGTTGATGAAAATTATTTGTATCAAATCGGTAACCAAGTCGTTATTGATAGTATTCATTTCTATTTCTCATAATCATCAACGATTATTTTAAGGAGTTCATCACAATGAAATTTAACAGTTCTCTGATACTGCTCTTTTGCTGTCAACTGATACAGGCACAAAGCTCAGTTCCTGCTTCAATGAAGGACCCAGGTTATGACCAAAAGTTTGAAGCCATCATGAACAAACATCACATTAACACCATTGGTGTGGCTGTGATTGAGTCTGGTGAAATCGATTGGACCGGCTATTATGGCCAACAAGCACCTGGCATCCCAGCTTCAGCAAACACCCTGTTTGATGTTGGCTCAATTACCAAGCTCATCACCACCCAAACGGTATTACAGTTAGTCAAAGCAGGGAAAATTAATTTAGATGAACCCATGTCTGAGCATTGGATTGATCCTGATTTAATCAATGACGAACGCCACCAAAAACTCACCCCTCGGCTGGTATTAACCCACAGCACAGGACTTCCTAATTGGCGCTTTTTCAGTGATGATAATACATTAAAGTTCATTCATCAGCCCGGCAGTCAATACAGCTATTCCGGTGAGGGGTTTCAATACCTGGCGAAATTTGTTGAAAATAAATTGGGTCAACCATTTGAGGCGTTGGCCAAAGAGTATGTGTTTAAACCTGCCGGTATGCAAAATGTGTCCATAAGTCACAACAAGAACTTTTACCCTAACATCGCCAGAGCCCTGGATAAGGAGGGTAACTTTTACGGTCATTATTGCCGACCAGGCGGTTGGTGTTCAAAAGAGGGTTCAACATCTGTGGCAGGCAGTATGGTCATCACGGTAGAGGATTTGAGCCGGTTTTTTATTTGGTCAATGAACAACAGCGGCTTAGCCGCCGACCTACAACAACAAATCAACACCATTTCAGTCGATCAACCACTGGCCAAGGGATTTCAGTGTGACAAATTACCCCAAGCCCATTGTCCCTCTCGACAAGGTTATGGGCTGGGCTGGAACGTCACTGAATTCAACGGTGAAACATTGATTGGTCACGGTGGTTCAGACTGGTCATTGATTACTTTGGCTTATTATTACCCAGGCAGTAAAAACGGGGTGATTATTTTGCTGAATGGTCCCAGTGACTTGGCCATGAAAGCCATGGTAGATGCGATTAAAGTGCTCGATCCCAGCTCGCCTAAACTTCATGAGTACCGGTTTCGAGCTGAGCGCTGAATAGGTACCAGGGTTTGATTGTGATGCGAAAGGCAGGACCGCGTTAACCGGCACAACCCAGCTGAGATTGTTCAGCTGGTTGACATTGACCGCTTAGTAGTGGCTGCTGAATAATCTTTGAGGTATTTTAACAAGCTGATTTTATCTAGCGGTTTTGAAAAATAATAACCTTGCACGTATTTACAATTGTACTCCTTCAAGAGGTCTAACTGTTCATCGGTTTCCACCCCTTCTGCCAGCACTTTGACATCAAGATTTTCACCCAAATTGATGATGCTTTTGACCAGGGTTGATTTGTTGGTATCATCGGCGAGGCCTTGAACGAAGCTCTGGTCAATTTTGATTTCGTTGATGGGTAATCTGGTTAAGTAAGACATGGATGAATACCCTGTACCAAAATCGTCCAGTGAAATCTCTATTCCCGATTGTTTGACTTGTTTCAAGATCCCGCCAATTTTATCCAAGTTGTTAATGATCAAGGTTTCGGTCACTTCTAGCATGAGCATGGCATATTCGCATTGGTATTGTTCAAACAATTTAAACAATCGATCCAAAAAACCTTTACTAGACAAATGCAGTATCGATACATTGATGGCCAGACGAAATTTATTGTTGTGGTTGTATTTACTGTTGTTTTTGATGACCTGCTGATAAATTTCTAAAAACTCTTCAAAGGCTTTGGCAAAGACAAAATCACTGATGTCCAAGATGGCGCCCGTGTGCTCTGCAATCGGTATAAACTCAGCTGGTGAAACGTTCTTAAGAGTTTCGTTATGCCACCGCAACAACACCTCAATGCCAATGACCTGGTTCGTATTTACTTCAATTTGTGGTTGATAAACCAGACTGAACTCGTTTTTTAGCAAGGCATGATTGAGTTCCTTGCTGATGGTGGCATTTCGGGCATTGCGAATTTCCAATTGTTCGGTAAAAACAAACACACCACATTTTCTTCTTTTCGCCTCGTACATGGCAATGTCTGCTTTTCTGAATAATCCTTCATTATCTAAATCATCATTGGGAGAACGTGCTATGCCAATACTGGCTCTGATGGAAAATTCCAATTCTCTGACTTGAATGGGCAGCTTTAAATTCAACAAGAAGTCCTGACACAAGTTTGCGACTTTTTCCTTATCGACCTCTGGAATGATGACAATAAATTCATCACCACCTTGGCGCACGCACAACCCATTAATGAAGAATGATTGCAACCTTTTTGCAACTTCTATTAATATTTTATCACCCACAGGATGGCCATGGATGTCGTTATTAATTTTGAAATTATCTAAGTCGATAAACACCACTGAATAGACTGAACCGTTGGTTTTTTTCCATTGGTTAAAATTTCTGGTCAGAAAATAAAGGTTGGGAAGAGACGTTAATTGGTCATGTTGAGACTGGTACTCAAGGGTTACCTTAGATTCTCGTTGCAATTTACTTAAGTATTTAAACAGCATAAATAAAATCAAGTTAAATAACAGCAACAAGGAAGATAACCAAGCCAGGGGAGCCTTTAATTTTTGAATTAATGCAGCCTTTTTGTGGTTAGTGAATATAAAGTGCCCATAATTCATATCATAACTGAAAGCCCCCATCAAAAGCTCACCGTTGTGGTTGGCATACTCCATAAACTGAATGCCCAAGTCTTGGGTTTTTAACTCTTCAGAGGTATAACCCGTTTGTTCAACCAAAGCTTTGTTAAACATGTCTAAATAGATGGGTTGGATTGGCTCACTAAAAAGCGCTTCCAGGCTTTTTTCATCTATGAAAGATGCAAATTGAAAATAATGATTGGCCTTAACGACTGATACCCGCACTGATCCTTGCAGGTAGTTGTTTTCAAAAGGGGAATTATCGCCATACAATTTAATGGCATTGGAAAATACAGCAACAACTTCTTGGTTGTGGTCTTTGATTCTTAAATGTAGAGGAACTACCCAATCATTATAAACAGAGGAAAAATAAGTGCGCCCCATGACCAATGAATCTGTATTGAGGGCTTTGTTGAATGCGTTTTCAGTTTCTGCCTTTGCCAAAAAATTAGGAAATTGAGCCTTTTGTATGTTGGATGTGGCCAGCTGAACCTCTCCTTGCGGATTGGCAATGGTGATGCCAAGTAATTCCCGGTTGTTAGCCAATAGATCATCAAGCAGCTTAATGGCTTCAGGATTGTCCTTTGACAAACCCAATTCGAGTAGTTGGTCGGTGGTTAGACGAATTAACGCGGCGTCTTTATTCAATAAGGAAGACAGGGATTTTGAGATGATGTTATTGGCATAAATCAATTCAGTTCTGACTTCTGAGACTATGGAATCCCACAAAAATTTTGTGCCCAAAGCCAGTAAACCGACAGAGACGAGGATGATATACAGGTATAACCTCCAAAGCACTTTGCCCAAGATTTCAGACATGATCTTTCCATCCATAAGGAAGACATTTCATGGTATTTATTTGAAGCGCCTTCATCTTTTTACATGCTATTTTTTTATGGGGGTTCAATGATGATATCACCGAAATATACCGTGTGCAATCGTGCATACATTTAAGTGAAATGTCCTCAAATCATAACCAGCACCATGTGCGCAATAACAAAGTACGTTTTAATCCAAGTTCATCGGGCTGAAAGCTGTCGCTAAAATACCAATCAAACAGGCATTTCATGGCCTGCTCTGAATGGTGAAATGATTGGCATCTACCTAGGAAAGCTGCTGAGCAGCTTGACCCGCCGAGTCGGTTGGTGAGTGAAACGAATCAGAGACGAAGAGCGCGAAGTTGCTAGACATGCTCGCCGCGGCCGCTTTCACTTTTGTCGGGAACAAAAGTGAATGAAGTCCCAAGAGCATTCCTTCATTTATGCCCCTTATGCGTTTTTAGTCTGAGGCAAAACGGTTACAATAGGCGCCATTAATTAAAACAACCGAAGGACTATCTTGACCTCAATAAATAACATACTAGCAGCCGTCAAAGAGCTGCTTAAAAACTTGCCAAGTCAATGGTTGGAACTGACCACCCACCGGCTGGATATTTATCATGAAGATGCCGCTAAAACAGAATTTTTAACTGCATTGAAAACTTTGCTTGCTGAAGGCAAAACCCACACCGAGGCCCTGCAACAATTACCAACGGCTTATGACTACATCCGCTTGGGTCATCAGCTATCGAGTTTATTGGAATGGGTCTTGGCTGAGATCAACCAGGTGCCTGAGGACCAGGTCATCACCTTTGCTTCCCAGACCATGCCTATTCTGGCTTTGTTGCGCATGAACGCCATCAACAACACATTCACGGAGATTTATTGTGTTGATGATGCCCAAGCAGTAGAGGGCAAACCGCTGATTGACGAAGCCCGATTAAAAGCAATCTACGGCTATCAATTCCGCATCACCCAGGTATCATCTGTGGATGAAATACCTACCAACGACGCGACCGATAAGGATGGCATGGTGGTTTTTGTGACTGCACAACCCTTAACCGAAAACCTCAGCGTCAATGCCCAAATCGATGTCACAGTTAATCGGCACCACGCATATGGTGCTTATGTGGTGATTCACGATCACAAAAACCCCAACGATCGTTCAAACCCTCAAGAACCAGCCCAAATCGTCAAGGCCGTTCAACATGTGCGCCGCCGCGAAACCATCGCCATGTCGCCGTTGAATTGTTTCAATGCCTTGCATGACATGGTGGGCAACGACAGCCAGAACACCACACTGCAGGCCAATGCCCGATCAATTGTTAACCAATGCATTCGTGATAACACCGGCAGCCAATCCACCCCTTTGGTTGCATCCAGCGGCTTGTCGATTCAGTATGCGCTGTTGATGGGATTGGTTGAAGATGCCATGACCAAGTACCCCAACAAACCCATCAGGATCATCTTACCGCCCAATTGTTATGGGGGCACCAATGACCAATCACGCCGCGTTGCTGCGTTGATTCCGCAAGTGGAAATTGTTGATTTGTTGGTAGATGGTGGGGCAGATTTGGTCAACAGTCTAGAAGAAAACCTGGATACCGTTGGGCAGCAAGATGCGGTACCCATCATCCTGGTTGAAATTCCAACCAACCCACGGGTTGAAGTACCTGATATGAAACTGTTGGGCCAGACTTTGAGAAAAGAGCGAAAAACAGCCGCTGGCGATGTCGCCATTGAACCAACCATCCTGGTTGACCAAACGTTTTGTCCCAATGTGAAGCTGTTAGGCGCTGACAGCCAGTTAAGTTCGGTTAAAACCATTTCTTTTTCCAGCGGCTCTAAATTCCCCAGTGGCGGACGCTGTATTGCCGGTTACTGTGCCGCCAACCAAGCCGCTGTTGGCTTGATGCCCTTGGTGGAAAAGCACTTGCTGTTATCTGACAATCAGGCCGAAGCACAACAATTAAATATCCTGGCAGAAACCATGCCATCGATGCCAGAGCGCATAACCAAAGCCTATCAGAATACCCGTGATTTCGTGCAACGCATTCAAGCGTTGTTGCCTGAGGCAAAAATGTTTTATGTGAATGACGCCATGGCTGCCGAAGGCTTTATGCCATCGGTGTTTTCACTGGATTTACCTGTGGATGAAGCCTCGCCAGCAAAACGCGTGGTCAAACAAAAAGAACTGAATAAGAAGTTGATACAGTACATGATTGAAAAGCACCCGGATGACTGTAAAAACTGTGTCAGTTACGGCCAGCTCAAAGGCAGCTACTGGACCATTCCAGCCACTTCCACCCAAGGCACCACCAAGGAAGCCGACAAGGATTACGTGGTCAGGGCTTCTCTGGCACCTGATGTTGATGTCGATTTATTGATGGCATCGTTCACCGCATTTTGTCAGCAGCACAACCTGGCATAACAGCCAATGTAAACCCACAATGTAAACCAAGGTAAATAGGATGGCTGGTATTCAGTTACAGTCATCCCAAACCCTTAGGGATAAGTCTGGAATGGCTGACAGCAAATAGCTATTTATTTTTTACCAATGGTGTATGCGGCATGAATGACACCTGGAATGTAACCCAGAATCGTTAACAGAATATTCAACCAGAAAGCCCCGCCCAAGCCCACTTGTAAAAACACGCCCAAAGGCGGTATCAAAAGCGAAAACAATATTCTGATAAAGTCCATGTATCCTCCAAAAATTAAAAAATCACCCACAATTCTTACAGCCAGGCCGTAAAAAACCCGTCAGATTAAAATTAAATCGTCATCAATCCATTGATAATAAAAGTATTTATATAGGAAAGCTGCTACCAAAGTAAACTGTCATCGACTCCCAGGGATGTGGGTCACGTAGGTAGGTAGAGCACCAACCAACAGTAGGGCCCTTAAGGCCAGTAGGCGCTTTTAGGCGATGCAGGAGCAATTGCCGAGGACCGAGGTATGTTTCTTTACCTCCCCTCTTGAGAGGCCCCTACACGGACGTAGGTAGTTAGAGCAACGCAGGAGCAGTTGCCGAGGACCGAGGGGTGTGTTTAACAACTTAAAACCCACCCACCAGCTCACATAAAACTTGCCATCTCCACCCAAATTAATTAAGTTAAACCAGCTAACCAATATCCAACTACCATTATGTTCAAAAATCGCCTTGCCCTCCTTGCCTCATTCATTTGCCTGTTTTTCCCAACCACACACGTCATGGCCAAAACCGACAACACCCAAGCCATCAGTCAGGCTGTATCCGGTCTCAAATGGCGCAGCATTGGTCCAGCCTTTATGGGTGGGCGCATAGCTGACATCGCCGTGACTCCCAACAACAAGAACACTTGGTACGTGGCGGTTGGCTCGGGCGGTTTGTGGAAAACCACCAACAGAGGCACCACCTGGCATCCGATTTTCGACCAACAAAAATCCTATTCCATCGGCACCGTGACCATCGATCCCAACAATCCAGCCACCATTTGGGTGGGTACTGGCGAAAACGTCAGTGGTCGCCACGTGGCTTGGGGCGACGGTGTTTACAAAAGCCATGACGGTGGCAAATCCTGGCAGCATATGGGCCTGGAACAATCCGAACACATCGGCAAAATCCTGATCGACCCCAGAGACAGCAATGTGGTTTTCGTGGCAGCTGAAGGTCCGCTGTGGTCAACAGGTGGCGAACGGGGATTGTACAAATCCACCGATGGTGGCACATCTTGGCAAGCCGTGCTGGAGATTGACAAAAACACCGGCGTGACTGATGTGGAATTTGACCCAGCCAATCCTAACACCCTGTATGCCGCGGCCTACCAAAGACAACGACAAACCTGGTCATTTTTAGCCGGCGGCCCACAATCAGGCATCTACAAATCCACCGACAACGGCGACACTTGGCGCCAAGTCACCACGGGCCTACCCTCAGGCGATGTCGGTAAAATCGGACTGGCAGTGACCCCAGCAGATCCCAACCTGGTTTATGCCACCATTGAAGCCGATGAAAATGAAAAAGGCTTTTACCGCTCTCTTGATAAAGGCGAAAGCTGGGAACAACGCAACAGCTACATCTCTGGCGGCACCGGCCCGCATTATTACCAGGAAATTGAAGCCTCACCAGTAAATCCAGATTTGGTGTACCAAATGGATGTGTTTTACCACGTCACCCGCGATGGCGGAAAAACCTTTGATTACTTGGGCACAGGCCGCGAAAAACACAGTGACAACCACGCGTTGTGGATTGATCCGGAAGATGGCCAACACTTGCTTTCTGGCACTGACGGCGGCTTGTATGAATCCTACGACGAAGGCACCACCTGGCGTCATTTTCCTAATCTACCCATTGCGCAATTTTATAAAATTGGCTTGGATAACGCCGAACCCTTTTACAACGTCGCGGGCGGCACCCAGGACCTGGGCTCTTTGATTGGCCCTTCGCGAACCCTGAACACCGAAGGTGTGCGCAACCAGGACTGGTACGTGCCATTGGGTGCTGACGGTTCGGATTCGGTGTTCGACCCTGAAGATCCCAACATCGCCTATTTGGAAATCCAACAAGGCACTTTGCACCGCCTCGACCGCCGCACCGAAGAAGTCATTTACATCAAACCCCAAGCGGCCCCCAATGACCCACCTGAACGCTGGAATTGGGACAGCCCCATTCAACTCAGCCCACACAACCACAAACGCCTGTATTTTGGTTCACAACGCGTGTGGCGCAGTGATGACCGCGGTGATTCATGGCGACCTATCAGCGGCGATCTAACCACCAACACCAACCGCTACGAACTGGAAACCATCGACCAACGGGTTTGGAGTGTGGATTCCTTGTATGACACCGGCGCCATGTCCAAATACGCCACACTCTCGGCCATTTCAGAATCACCCATCACCGAAGGCTTGTTGTACACCGGTTCCGATGATGGCTTGATTCATGTCAGCGCTGACGGCGGAGAGAACTGGCGGAAAACTGAGTTGCCAAAAATTCCAGCCCGCTCCTATATCAATGACGTAGAAGCCTCCAACCACAACGCCGACACGGTCTTTGCCGTGGCTGACGCCCACAAACTCGGTGATTACAGTCCTTATGTGTTTATCAGTACCAACCAAGGCCGCAGCTGGCAATCCATCGCCGGTGACTTACCCAAAGACACCATCGTCTGGGTCATCAAACAAGACCATGTGGATGAGAACCTGTTGTTTGTGGGCACCGAATATGGGGTTTATTTTTCACCCAACAAAGGCGATAACTGGATCAAATTAGATGCTGGTTTACCGCCCATTGCCTTTCGCGACATAGAGCTACACACAAGAGACCATGATCTGGTCGGTGGTACTTTTGGCCGCGGCATCTACGTGTTGGATGATTATTCGCCGCTGCGGAACATCAGCAGTGTTCTCAAAGACGAAACCAACGCCCTGTTCCCAGTCAGGGACACCTGGTGGTACGTACCCAATGAGCCAATGCAAGCCAAAGGCATGCCAGGCCAAGGCACCACCAAATTCGCCACCGACAACCCACCCTTTGGTGCGGTGTTCACTTATCACCTCAGTGACATCCCCAAAACCGCCAAAGCCCAGCGTCAACAAACCGAAAAAGACCTGAACGCCAAACAAGCAGACATCCCGTTTCCAGGCTGGCAACAACTGCTACAAGAATCCAGAGAAGATGAACCACAAGTGCTGCTGTTGGTCAGTGATGCCAGTGGTGAACCCGTGCGTTGGCTCAAAGGCGCTACAGCAGAAGGATTACACCGCACCAGCTGGGATTTAAAACGCTCACCACCCAACCCCATCAACTTCAATCAACCCGCCTTCAAACCACCCTGGGTGGGTGATGCCGAAGGGCCGATGGTGGCACCAGGTCAGTACCAAGTGTCGCTCTATCTGGCCCATGACGGCAAACTGACAGCCCAAGGCGACCCCCAAGCCTTCACCGTCAAACCCGTGGCCAGCGACAGACCACAAGCCGAACTAGAAGCCGTCGCCGCTTTCCAAGCCAAAACCAGCGAATTGTCACGCCAAGTCGCCAGTGCCGGCAGAAAACTGAGCGAAGCGGAAAACCGCTTAAGCCACATGCAAGCTGCCCTGTTACAAACGCCCAAAGCCTCACAACAGCTGTTTGCTGATTTAAAACAACTGGATAACCAGCTGGCTGATTTACAACACCGGCTCAACGGCGATGCCGTGCGCTACCAACTAAATGAAAGCACCACCCCATCAATCAGATCAAGGGTCGGCACCGTTGCCTACGGCCACTGGGGCACCACCCAAATGCCCACCCAAACCCAGCAACAAGACATCGAAATCGCCGAAAATGACTTCCAGCAATTCCGCCAAGACCTAACAACCTACTGGCAAAACCTGGAAAGCTACGAAGCCAAACTAGAAGAAGCCGGTGCCCCCTACACCCCCGGCAGAGATTTGGATTAAAGATTATAAAGGCCCATTATTATCACAATAAACCGTCATCCTCGGGCTTGACCCGGGATAAAAAGGCAGGACAGCCTTTTTACCATGCGAAGCACCCGTAGGGCTGTTGACAGGGAAGTCAACAGATACTTCCAGTTTGCGCAGCATCAAACGGCAAGGACAGCCGTTTTACCACGCGAAGCGTCCCGAAGGGTTAACGGCATCCTGACAGGAAGTCAGTTATTAGAGCAATGCAGGAGCAATTGCCGAGGAGCCGTTAATCAAACACGCAAAGCGTCACCTCCCCTCTTGAGAGGGGATTGAGGGGTGTGTTTTTTACCTCCCCTCTTGATAGGCCCCTACACGGGCAGATAATGTTCCCGACATTATTCTGCATTCCCCACATCCATGTGGGTCACGTAGGCAATTAGAGCACCAACAGTAGGCGCTTTTAGGCGATGCAGCAGCAATGCCGAGGAGCCGTTAATCAATCTTCCCAAGCTCCCGAGATACATGATAACCACCCCTCTGCCCTAATGGCCCTATTGTTTACTGCCAACCACCTTGATCCCAATCCATCTGATCCCACTTCCATTCACCGCTTTGACACGTCACGGTTAACGTGTTTGCACCACCGGCACCCATGTTGCCAGATGCCTGACTCAGTGTGCAATTGTGCTGGGCCGGCAAAACCTGAACAATGACCTCCCAAGGGTTGCCAATGGCAACACTTGTGGCAAATGTAAAACTTCCATTTTCATTCAAAACCAGGGATTCTTGGTTGCTCGCACTTTGTAGTTGCAAATCGATACTACCAGAACCCATGCCCGACAAAGTACCCGAAACCAAAGCCGTGGCTTCAAAACCACTTTTGTATATCAGATCATTGGCTGAAGCGGACTTGCTCAACCAACCATTGAAAGCCAGAATTAAAACAACAATTAATGATTTCATGACTGTTTATTGATCTTCTGTTAATGAACCACCCACCCAATCATAGATATCGTTTGCGCTTCGACTAGATCCTCCACTGACGGTGCTGTATGTAGCCCGAGCTTGATTTAGCCGACCTCCACCGACAGTACTAAAATTACCTGAGGCAATATTTTCAAAACCACCACTGATGGCACTGTCTTGTCCTTCCGCGCGATTGTCTGTGCCACCACTGACTGAACTGTTCTGGCCAACAGCTTCATTGTTCTTTCCGCCTGCCACAGAACTGTAATCACCTAAAGCAGCATTCAATGAGCCGCCACAGACTGAACTAAACTCACCCACTGAATCATTGTCTCTTCCGCCACTGACTGTACCAGCGGTTGCAGTTGAGAAAATCAAATTATTTTGCCCCCCTAATATACTGCCCAATTCAGCAACTGTTTCATTTAACGATCCCCCACTGATTGATGTGTGTAAGCCAGTTGTTGTATTCTGCTTACCGCCATTGATTGCACTGAAATCACCTGTTGCAGTGTTATTTTCTCCAGCGCTTACAGAACTCAAATGCCCCAAAGTCCTATTGGAAAAACCGCCACTGATCGAACTGAAATCGCCCAATGTGGAATTGTTTTGGCCACCTGTAATACTATCAAGGCTGCCTTTGGCATGATTGTTATTGCCGCCAGATACACTGCTGATTGATCCGTCTGCAATGTTGTAACTGCCTCCTGACACAGTTGATGTGTTACCCGCAGCAAAATTTCGCCATCCACCCAACACACTCGAAAATCGGTCATTAGATAAATTTGCCAGGCCTGCAATGATGGCACCATGACTGGTATATGAATGATCATCACCTACAATCAAATTATGAGACCCTGTTCTCACATGTTTATCCCATGTCTCACCAAAAGCCAAGCAATCGGTTTCATTGTCAATCCGTATATTCGAACAAAAAAAGATGGCGTTGCCTGTGTCTTGGTTGTAGCCTATTTGTAAGTTTCCTAAACCATTTGAGCTGCCTTGTGTCGTGCCAGAACCATTATTAACATGGACATTGACCCCACTGAACACCGCAGTGGGTTTGGCGTCGGAAAATGCAAATCCAAGCATGCCATTAAGACTCAGCACTGTGTTGCTCATAACACTCGATAAATTTGAGTTCAACTGATCGATTTCAGCTTGCTGAGCTGTGATAGTACTTTGCTGCGTGGATACCGTATTTTCCAAAGTATTAATGGAGAGCTGTTGAGAATTGATGGTATTTTGCATGGAGACTAACATGGCATCAATGTTATCCAACCTCGTTTCATGGGCCACAATGCGGTCGTCATTGTCATCCACAGCAGTTTTTGCAGCACTAAAATTAGCGTTCACCTCAGCAGCACGTGCTGGCGTGTTGGCTGTAAAAGTATTAGGTATGTTTAGTTCGCCGGCTTGAGCATGTCCGAACAAAAGGCACAAACAAATGATGAAAAATGGCTTCATGAAATCCCCCTTCAATTTTAATGATTGAATGATAATAGCACATCCGCCCGCCACCCATTCAGCTCTTTGCTGAACGCCATTAATTTATTCAATCTGCTCAATGATTATCACAACTTGGATTGAGCGGTTTGATCGATGAGTACTTTTAACCCTTCCTGATATTCCAGTCATTGTGTGCGAACCGCGGCACCAAACAGCACCCTGACAGGAAGTCAGTTATTAGCGCACCAACCAACAGTAGAGCCCTTAAGGCCAGTTGGCGCTTTAGGCAACACAGGAGCAGTTGCCGAGGACCGAGGGGTGTGTTTTTTTACCTCCCCTCTTGAGAGAGGATTGAGGGGTGTGTACCCGTTTCTCCGTTACAACCCCAAACCAACCCATTAAAACCACCCTCAAAAAGTAGACAACCCCGTAGCCTCCATAATCCGATACCGCCAATAACGCCAGCGACTTTCATCGGCATAGTATTCATAAGGCTGACTAAAAAACTGATTTGGGCCATTGTTCCATTGCAACTCAAAAAACGCAGCCGCATCGACAAAAACTGGATCACTGGCATCACCTACCAAAACCACATTGGTCTCCAGATTCAAATCATCCAAATTGCGGCGGGTGAAGTTGGCCGAGCCCAACAACAACTCAGCTGGCGCGTTGTTCGGACGGGTTAACATCAATTTGCTGTGACATTGTTCACCGTGCGTATCGCACCAACGAATGGGTATGCCAACTTCATGTAACTCCATGGCCACTTGACGATTGGGTATGCCATTTTTCTTTTTACCAAAAGCATCTTCACTGGGATCCAGCAACACTCGAAAAACAGCACCGCGTTGGTGCGCCTCAATCATCGCCTCAATGATCCCGCGATGCGACAGGTAAAACATCGAGAAATCAACCCGATCACCGCGATTCAAATCATGCAAAGTCCCTATCACCCGATTGCGTATCTTACTTTCCGTTAGCACGGCCAGAGTCAGCGGTGCTGTTGAATCGTTTGATGAGTCTGTTGAGCTGGTATCGGATACCTGTAAAGGCTCGATATCGCCTGCAGAAAAATCCAACACCGCTTGTTCACTGTTCAATAAGTCAGTCACAGCGGCCCCAGAGAACTCCAATGCCACGTTTCCATGCGCACTGCTGGCATCGTGTGGATTGCCCGAGGTAACCAAACCAACCAATTTATCATCGGCATCCACTACCATGACCTTGCGATGATTGGCTTTGAAATTAGCCAACTTGAACCAGGTTCGCAAAGTGACCTTTTCTGAGCCAACTGGATTAGGAAACCATCCACCATCACTGGAGTTACCGAACCATTGACAGCACAAACGCCAGAAACCCGACCAGATGGGATTAGAATCACGCAATCGATTCAGATCAGTCATCACCACCTCAACGCCAGCCTGGCGCAAGGCATCAAGGCGTTGCGAAGACAGCCCGCCGTACAAATGATTGATGGGATCGGTAATCAGTACAATCCGCAAATCAGGCACCTGGGTCTTTCGATTAATGAGCACCGTGGTCAATTGCTCAGACAAGGGCCGAAGATTGGGATCTTGGCCAATCAGGTCTGCATCTCCAGCGAAATCATTGAACAGAAACATGTCCAACAAAACCAAGCGCTCGGCCTGACTGATCAATTCAAAAATCCGCTCAAAAATCTGCTGATCAGTCTGCCGCACACCCTGCTCATCAACCCAAGTGTAATCAGCCAGAAAACGCACCCCCGAAACCGGCTGCGCTGACGATTCCATACTGATACCATCCGGCAATGACTTGAAGCTGTGATATAGGCCCAAGCTGATCCAAAGCACAACCACCAACAACAAAAACCAACGAACAACGCGCTTAAAAGAAAAAGATCTCATGCCAATGATTGTAGCCCAAATATATCAATGGGGTCAGAGACGTTGATTCCAGTTACAAAAATAACGTTTTCACTTGGTGAATAAAAACTTTAATCCCTCATGTTCTTATCTGTTCTGCCGTTGTCGTAGGTTCCAACCAAGGCGACGACTTGATCATCTTTATGCTCAAACTGTATTCTGAAATAAGGAATTTCAGCGATTGAGAATTTGTGGTTTCCCATGGGGATCAGCTTGTATTTGGTGCCCTCGCCCCTTTGGTAATACAACTCGCCATTCTCGAGTGTCACGACTCTGGGTCCATAGCTCCCTGCATAGGATTGCATCTCGCTCGTTGTTAACTCAACCATGCGTTCCTCAGCTTCTAAGCCTTCGATGATCCATTGGTAGCGGGCTTGGGCGTTTTCGTCTGGGTTGTTTTCAATCAATTCTTCCAGTGCTTTGGTGTAGGCGGTGTTGAGCGCCTGTTCTTGTTCGACTTCGATGTGAGGTGTTACGCCGGTGCCTTCCCAGTTGGTGTTGGTGATGGGGTTTATGGCCCTGCCGGTAGGTACCCAAACTGCGAAGCGGTCGGTGGCAATTTGGTGGCCGCCAGGGTGGGCGCCACCACCGGTGGTTTCACCAACCAAAGTGGCCCTTTCCAAATTTTTCAGGTTATAGCTGAATTCTTCAGCGGCAGAAAAAGTGCGTCCACTGGTCAGGACATAAACCGGCACATTGGGATTGCGCTTACCGGGAACATGGGGCAAGGTCCATGTTTGCGAATGACTGTCGGTTGGGCGGTGATAGAAACTATTCAAATGAACTGGTTCTTCATCATACAAATAACTGGTGATTAACTGAATCATGTGTGGACTGCCACCGCCATTTTGTCTGAGGTCAATAATAATGGCGTCGCTGTTACTCAAGAAGTTCATGGCCGCCACGGCGGTATCACTGGCATAAGCGGTGCCTTGGAACGATCGCAAATCTAAATAGCCAATATTACCTTCCAAGATTTTGACTTCGTGAAAACCAAAATTACCCATGCGATTTCGCGCCACCATCTGGTCTTTTAATTTTTGTTTGTCCGCTGGAGTCTGTGCTTTTTGTTGTTCGGCTATTTCAACAGGATCGAATAACACCTTGATGTGTTTGTCTTTACTGACTGCCTGCAGGTCTTGGGTCAATGCCTCTTGAAACTCAAGCGCATTGTCGATGGCTTCATACTGACCTTTTTTCATGTTTTTCTTCAGCTGATCTGCCATCTTTTTGCCCATTTCAGGGAACACGTATTTGTCGGTTAATTGTTTTCCGACAGCTTCGATGACTTCTTTTTGTTCTTTTTCAGTGATGCTTTCATCCTGGTCTTGGGCGTATGCCGCCATACTGAACAAGAAAGTTGTGAGGTAAATTAATGCCGATAGTATGCTGTGTTTTTTCATGTATGTGCTCTTAACAGTTATTGATGATTTTATTTAAGGTGGTGAACAGCTGGTTCACTTCTGAATTACTGATGCCTTCTAGCGCATCGGTGCGGTTTTTTAGAATGATGGGTTTTAATTGCTTCAACGTGGTTTCACCTTTTGCGGAAATCTTTAAGGTGAATTTGCGTCGATCGGTTTCATTGATGGATCGAGTCAGGTATTCGTTTTTCACCAATAACTCAATCATGCGAGTGATCGAAGCATAATCTTTGAACAGTAAAGAGGCGATTTCATGCTGAGCAATATCAGGGCTCGACTCAATAACCGTCAACACCAAAACCTGATCAACGGTGATGCCACTGACTACATCGGAAAGTTGTTTTTGGGCAAACTTCCTGTAGCTTTTGATGGCCTTCTCTATGGTATAGAAAATGGTTTGTTGCGGGTCGATAGTATCCATTCGCTGAATATATACATTTTTAATTGATATATCAACTATTGATTCAACAATTTAATTGATTAATGTGCCAGAGACATTGATTTTAAATTGTGAAAACAACAACGCATATTCTTCTAAGATCGCCGAGCCCTTCGAGGCGCCCTATCCTCCCCTCTTGAGAGGCCCCTACACGGGCAGATAATGTTCCTGACATTATTCTGCATTCCCCACATCCATGTGGGTCACGTAGGCAGTTAGAGCAATGCAGGAGCAATTGCCGAGGATTGAGGGGTGTGTTCTTTTACCTCCCCTCTTGAGAGGCCCCTACAAGGATGTAGGCAGTTAGAGCAATGCAGGAGCAATTGCCGAGGACCGAGGGGTGTGTTTCTTTTCGAAGAATAATCAGCAGCCCTAATCCCATTGCATTTAAACACTTGTTTAATTTTATTTGACAAGTGTTTAAATACTGCTTATGCTAAATAGAAAAAGAGGTTTCTATGAACAAAGTCTTTGTACTGTTTTTGTTGATGTTCTCATTCACCGTATCTGCCAACTGCCGAGATGCAGTGGTTTTGGTGCATGGCAATGGTGGCAACTCATCGGATTGGAACAACACCTACAACGAGCTCCTGAGTCGTGGGTACTCAAGCTCAGAAATTCACCGACCCAATTGGGGCAGTTCCTGTGTGGCCTGTAACAACCATTCTGGTAGCGAAGAAGTCCCGGTGGGCAACGCCCTATTAGACGCCTATGAGAATTCTTGTACTGGCAAAATTGATGTCATCGGACATTCAATGGGCGTCACCCTGGCCATCAAGCAGATTATTGATTTGGGCTTAGCCAATGATGTGGATGATTTTGTCGGTGTGGCAGGTGCGGTCAGGGGTTTGCGCAGTTGTGGCTATTACCCATTCAATGTGTACACCTCCACCTGCGGATACTGGGGCTTGTCCATCAACAGTCCATTTTTAAACAGCATCAAAAACCAAAACATCGCCAATCATGTGTATTCAATCAAGAGCTGGTACGACCAAGTGGTATGTACAGGCGGCTGCACAGTCAGCGGCGTGCATTCATCAAGTATTTGGGGTGAGGATGCCAGTTTCAATTATTACCTGGGACATTTTGGTTTACAAACCAACACCGCTGTAAAACAAGTTGATTTGGTCGAGTAAAGACCCAACAAACACTTCGAACAATGCGCAGATAACAGCTAGCAAAAAATTCAGGATTTGATCGCTGATGCCTACAGGGTGGGTGATTTATTGATCACCCATCAAGTCACGGAACAGCCACAACCGCGCAGCGGCCCATTCACGTTTCACTGTGCGGGTTGAGAGGTCCATCAACTCGGCTATTTCTTCACCCTTCAGGCCACCAAAAAACTTGAGGGTTACGATTTCCGCTTGTCTGGGGTCCAGTTGTTCCAAGGTGGTCAAGGCATCATCCAAGCGATCTAATTCAAGTGCTTGGCTGTCACCGCCAATGGCATCCTCAAAAGTCAACAGCGTGCGGTTATTGCCTCTTTTATCGGCTTGCTTACGGCGGTACCGTTCGACCAGCACCCGCCGCATGGTCTTGGCAGCCAACGAAAAAAAATGGTTGCGGTCATGCCAGTTGATGTTCTCGGCACCTGTCAGTTTCAGATAGGCTTCAGAGACCAGCTCGGTGCATTGAATGGTGGCTTGTTGGTCTTTGCGCAATTGGGCCGCGGCCAGGCGATGTAACTCTTGATAAACGATGGGCACCAATTCATCCAAAGCTTCTTGGTGTCCGCCTTGCCAACGGTGCAGTAATTGGGTTACGTGTTCAGGCATGCACTCGGCTCAATCCAGGCATTCTTTGATGGCGTATTGTTCACACAGGTCGCCAAACTCACGGCGTCGAAATCCTTGGGCATGTAACACAGCCGCAATGGGCCGGGCTTCTTCGATCTTGCCCAACAGCAGTTTGATGGCAAAGGTGTTGTTCAAGACTGTGATTTCTTGCTTTTCTTCAACCAAGGTCATCGCCATAGCCTCTGCTTGTCGTAAATCAGCCATGGCTTCATCGTCACGCCCAAGGGCCAGCAAGATCTTCGCCTTATTCAAAGTTGATCCCACCAAATCATTCTTTCGAGAAGCATCATTCGGTTCCCACTCATGCAGCTGTTGAAACTCAGCCACACTCTGCTCTTGGTATTGTAAGGCTTCTTGATGCCGTTCGTTGATCTCAAAAGCCCGTCCTGCAGCTTGCAAACCCACCGCGTAATTGGCGTGTAGGCGATAATTTTCTGGGTTGGCTTGGTGCAACATCTGATCCATGGCCAATGAAGCCAAACACGGTTCAATGATCTTCTCCGGGACGGGGATATCATAATAGGTGTCGCACAATTTATACTCAATGTCAGCCAGGTACCTTTGTAGCGCTGGGTTTTGTTGGGTTGCTGCGCGGGCTGTGGTGATGATGCGATCCAATGACTCCACCGCTTGTTCACTCTGGCCTTTGCGCATCAACACATCACCCTCGTGGTAATGGGCTTTGAGCCACAAAGCCCACCGCTCAGTGGCATCGGGTCGTTCATCTGGTCCCAATCCAGGGGCTAAGCCTTCGAGCAAGTCCTGACCATGCTCCAGCGCCGTTTCTAAGCTGGTATGGGCCTGTTCAAAATCACCGTTGAGTTTTTGGTTTTCGCCCAATTGGGTTAACGTGTTGGCCAGATGGTAGCGTACCAATTCGTCCGCAGGCTGTTGAGCATACAATTTTTCCAGTGCCGCCACCGCCTGCGTATACACCGCAATGGCCTTGGCCTTATCACCTTGGTAATCAAACACTTCGCCCACCTGTGCCAATGCCACCGCTGGCTTGCCACGGGTGGCTACCATCAACTCAGGATCCAGCTCTCCATAATAATTCATGGTTTGATTGGCCACCGACTGTAATAAATTGAGTTTACCCACCGCCCGCAATTCTTTTTGCAGGTCATCCATCATAAAAGCAATCAAGCCTTCGGCATCATTGCGGGCCTGAACGGCCTCATCTCGAGCCTCCAATGCCAGGTTGCGTTCGGTTTGTAAATCATGGGTGTATTTCCAAAAAGACAGGCCAGTCAACACCAGCACACCGGCGGCAGCCAACCATTTCAAACGCCTGGTTGGGCGCTGCAATATATGTTTCAGTTGTTCAGACACTTGGCGGGCGGTCGGCCTTTCGGCTGGATTCTCCGCCCACATCTGCCGCAGTAATTTTTGTTCAGCAACCGGCAGCTGCTTGAGCAGTTGTAGATTAGGCCCTTCGTGCTGCAACAGTGAATCAACCGTTAAAGCCGCTTGCCCAGTCCAAGCCTCAACCATGATCAGTCCCATGGCATAAATGTCTGAAGCACTGCCAGCCGACTCGCCTTTGGCTTGTTCCGGTGACATGTAAGCCGGTGTACCCGATACGGCCTTGCCCTCACCGTCAACCCGCGAACCTTCCGATTGCGCCAAGCCAAAATCAAGCACTTTCAATGTCTTGCTGGCATCAATCATGATGTTTTCTGGCTTCAAATCATGGTGCGAGATACCGCGCTCGTGAGCCGCTTGCATGCCATTGGCCAATTGTAACAACCACCGATTGGCTTCGCGTAATGGGCCTTGTTTGAGCTTGTGCCGCATGGTCTCGCCATCAATTAATTCCAGCACAATCACATCGCGATCTTGATCTTCAAAAAAATCAAAAATCTGACAGATGTTGGGGTGTTGTAAGCTGGACAACAACTTGGCCTCATTCAGAAACCCGGTGCGCCTGCTGGCAGACAACCGCAAACCCTCATGCAGCACCTTAACGGCCACCGGTCTACCCAGCAGTTCATCGGTACCGGCATAGACATTGCCCATCCCGCCACTGGCTAACAAGTGATCAATCTTAATCCGACCGATTTGGTCTTTGAGTTCAGCTGAAGGCGTGATTTGAACCGGCGCTTGTTCCAAAAAAGTATCACCCAAGGACAGGCTGAGCAAGGATTGCAACTCCGCCCGCAGGTCCGGATCATCACCACAATGTTCATCCAGGTAAGCGGCCAGTTCATCGTTCGATAATTCCATCGCCGGAATCAGCAGTTCTTTTAATTGTTGATAACGTTCAGGCTTCATATCGTCACTATTTATCCAAAAACCATCATAGCATGACAGCCCAAACGAATCAGAAAAATAACAACCCCACCACCCCAGAGAAAGCCGAAGAGCCTCCTACCTCCCCTCTTGAGAGGGGATTGAGGGGTGTGTTAATTACCTCAAAGTTCTCAAGGTCACCGAGCCTGTCGAGGTGTGTTGAATATACTGAATACCTCACAGCCTAAGAAAATTGCGATTGGTGTGATATTGAATTAACATCTCTCACCCCATTGATTAACAAGCACGTCAACAGGCCCAATAAAAACCAATTCTGAATTGAACCCATACAAGTACTTAGTTAATTTCAAAACCTGTTCTCACTTTTTGATTTTTCCTCACAAATTGCTGATTCATGGTTGCATGAACAGCCGTCATATCAGAGAATTTTATCTGATTTAAAATTTTGGGGAAAACATGAACAACAGACTATTAACCACCCTGGCATTGGGTGGACTCAGTATGACTGCGCTGGCAGAAAAACAAACCATGATCGTATTCGATGCCTCTGGCTCCATGTGGGGTCAAATTGACGGCACCGCTAAAATCACCATGGCCCGCGATGCCATGGATCAGATCAGCCAACAATTTACCCCAGAGGATCAAGTGGGGCTGATGGTTTATGGCCACCGACAAAAAGGTGATTGTCAGGACATTGAGCTGGTGGTCCCAATTGGGACCAACAACGCCACAGACATTGTCAACCAAGTCAATGCCATCAAACCCAAAGGCAAAACGCCGATCAGTCGGTCATTACAAATGGCCACCGAAGCTTTGAAAATCAGTGAAAATGCTGCAGAAGTGGTGCTGATCACCGATGGTTTGGAAACCTGTGACATGAACCCCTGTGATGTGGCAGCTGAGGCTGAATCGTTGGGCATTGATTTCACCGCCCATGTGATTGGCTTTGATTTAACTTCTGATGAAGCCAAACAAGTTTCTTGCGTGGCCGACATCACCGGTGGTCAATATTTGCCCGCCAGTGATGCCGCATCACTGAATGATGCACTCAGCCAAGTGCTGATTGAACCGGAACCTGAACCAGTGGCTGTTCAGCTGCCTACTGCCCAAGTTGAAGCACCCGAAACACCGCCTTCGATTGGCAGTTCATTCGCCGTTGCATGGGAAGGTCCTGCTGACAAAGATGACTACATTGATGTGGTCAAACCCGGCTATGACCGCACCTACGGAGAACTCACTTACCAATGGACCCGCAACGGGACACCTGCACAGATCAAAGCACCCGGCGAACCCGGGGACTATGAAGTGCGTTACATCTGGCAAGGCACCGATAACAAACGCCACATCCTGGCCAGCGCACCGTTTACTGTCGTTGACAGCGAAGTGTCACTGCAGGCACCAGCATCAGTCATGGCTGGAGAAAGCTTTGCAGTCAGTTGGCAAGGCCCCAATGAAAAGGGTGACTACGTGGACTTGGTCAAACAGGGAAACGAACGCACTTATGGTGAACTGACTTATTTCTATACCAAAACAGGTGCCAGCGGAACTCTGGCCGCCCCCACCGAAGCGGGTCAATACGACATCCGCTATGTTTTACAAGCCCCAGATGGTCGGGAGGTTCTGCATCGCGTGCCCATTGAAGTGATTAAGCCAGAAGCCAGTTTATCTGTTGAACCCACCGTTGAAATCGGCGCCGAATTCACCGTGTTCTGGAATGGACCCAATAACCCCAATGGTTATATCGATTTGGTGAAAGCTGGTGACACCCGCACCTTCGGAGAATTGAGTTATTTCTACCTCAAGGACAACCCAGAAAGCGGCACGCTTAAAGCGCACATTGAACCCGGTGATTTCGACGTCAGATTCATCATTCAGAACGGCAGAGGCCAAAGAACCATTCTGACCACCAGCCCGTTAAAGGTTCTTCCGGTCACCACCACATTGGACGCGCCAGCCAAAGCCGCCGTCGGCAGCAAAATCAACGTCAACTGGCAAGGCCCAGGGCGCAAAGGCGATTATGTGGACTTGGTCAAACAAGGCGAAAACCGAACCTACGGAGAACTCAGTTACTTTTACACCAAAAGCAACCCAGAGCAAGGCAGCCTAACGCTACCTGATCAACCCGGCACCTACACCATCCGTTATATCATCCAGGGCAAAGCCCGCGCCATCCTGGCCACCCGTGACATCGTGGTGGAATAAATTTTCAACGCCTAAATGTGCCGGTCATCAAGGTTTCACCGGCACCTCTTCCCAACCCCGTCATCGACACACATCCATGTGGGTCATGTATGCAGTAAGAGCACCAACTGTAGGCGCACTTAGGCAACGCAGGAGCAATTGCCGAGGAACGTGGGGTGTGTATCTTTTCGAACGAAAATCAACGTCTCTGACCGCATTGATTTCACCCCATTGATTTCATAAAAAAAGGAGCCGATACAGCTCCTTTTAATATTGATTTAGTAGATATCTAAATTTATATCAAGGTTTTCTGACCTCAACCCTTAATATGCCATACCCATCTAAGTTCCCAGACGGCACCGATGAATTTAATTGCCAAACCACAAATTGGTTGGCAGATGCATCGACTAAATTATCTACGGCACTCGCCGATGACAGCGGCACGTCCACCCAAGTATTTTGGGGTGTGGTTCGAAGGTCAATTAACGCAGTTAAGTTACGATCCAGTGCACCTGTCACAAAATTAGCAATCGCAGGTCTCACATTGATAGCCGTGGTCCCACCTGGAGTGAAATCAACGTAACTATGGAAAAACTGGACGCTCACCACTTCTACATCGAATGGAAAAGGTTTGCCATAAGCGTGTTTTGGTTGTGTAGAATTTTCAAAGATTGCAGCCGCTACGTTTGAACTCGACGGTTGAATAATTCTGTTGTTACAACATGAACTGTTTGAAAATGCAGTGAATTCATAGTAAAAAGTTCCTCCATCACCGGCTGGGCCTTGGGGTCCCTGCGGACCCTGCGGACCTTGAGGACCTTGTGGACCTTGTGCACCTTGTGGTCCTGGGGGGCCCATAGCACCCGTGGCACCGGTGGGACCTGGGTTACCTTGGGGACCGGCAGGGCCAGCAGGACCTGTGGCACCGGGAGGGCCCATTGGACCGGCAGCACCTGTTGGACCTGGGTCACCTTGAGGACCGGCAGGGCCAGCAGGACCCGTGGTACCGGGAGGGCCCATTGGACCGGCAGCACCCGTTGGGCCAGGGTCACCTTGGGGACCGGCAGGGCCGGCAGGACCCGTGGCACCGGGAGGGCCCATTGGACCGGCAGCACCCGTTGGGCCAGGGTCTCCTTGTGGACCGGCAGGACCCGTCGCACCAGCTGGTCCTACTGGACCGGTGGCTCCTGTTGGCCCGGGGTCACCTTGGGGGCCTTGTGGACCAGCAGGTCCAACGAAAGTGTTGGCATCACAAATTCCCAACTGGCCACTGGTGCCATCGGTACAAACTGGATCAGTTTGTAAGGGTGCGCCTGGTACTGAACTAAAATATACGGTGCCATCCTCATTAACCCGCATGCGTTCCTCAGTACCAGCTTGATTGGTGATAACCAAACCATCTCCGGCATCTGGTTGAACAACCACATCTTCCGCTTTGACTGATTGAATCGCGGTCAGACCAAGCACAGTCCACATGGATATTTGTAAAATATTTTTCATTATAAGCCCCTTAATTTAATTAATTTTTTTTGATTGAATAGAATGATTAAAAACAAACTGGCAGCCAACAATATTTGGCCTAAAAAGCCCAATGTGGGTACGGGCATTTCTAGCGGCACCCCAAACCATCCACGCACATTGCTGCCTTGGACAGAGTTGTAATCACCGGCTAAACCCGGGGCGATTACCTGACCTGTGGCATAGTTATCAGTCACATCGACGAAATCGATGAGTTGGGTGCCATTCCTACTCAGATTTAAAAACGCTTCATCTCCATCAATACTGCTCACCAAAGTCAGTAAGCTTCCACTAACACCGGTCAGTTCTAAATGGTTTTCGATTGATTGTTGACTGCCTGATTCAAACTGCAAAACTTTACCAGTAGCAGAGGCCACAATGAGGTCATTGAATGTGGTTTGTCCTGATATGGCAGAAGTTGAGGTGGTTCCATCGATAAATTCGACCAATGAACTCATCGCTCTGAATTCTCCGACATTGAACCAGTTTCCACTGATGGATAACACTGCACTGGCCGCGTCAACCAAAGCACTGGCTTGATTACTAAAATCAGTCAGCACAATTTGAGATGTCCCGAAATCAACTTCGCCACTGTTTTCAAATGACAGGTTAGCTGATGAAATTTGGGCGCCACCAAAGTCTACAAAACTCCCACTGCCTACGCTGATTGAAGCCGCAAATAATGGCGAATTAATGCATAAAATAATCAAACACAAAGAACACTTAATCTTGAACACAGACCCTCCCTTTTAACAGAATTAATGTATTTCATATTAACATAATATTTACAACATTTTCCAGCAAACAGCACACGCAAAACAAACGAAAACAACCAACCCTCAAAATCCATCGCCAGAGCCAAAAACGCTTCAAATATTAACATTTTTTGTCACCTATAACCCCAATAAACTAAATATGTCATAGACCAATCAAGGACAGTCACATCATAGTAGGAAAAGACCGGGACAGTCGCATTCAATAAGCTAACTCAATGCCTGTCTTCGCTTTTGTTCGATTTTGAAAAATCAATCGTCTCTGACCCCATTGATCGGAGCTTCCATTCCTACCCTCTTGAGAGGCCCCTACAGGGGCAGATAATGTTCCTGACATTATTTTGCATTCCCCACATCCATGTGGGTCACGTAGGTAGTAAGAGCATCAACAGTGGGCGCTTTAGGCGACGCAGGAACAGTTGCCGAGGATTGAGGGGATGTGTTTTTAATTCTCTTGCTCATAAAGTCCTTTGCAACGTTTTCCTGTATTGAACACAAATTGACCAAACTCATCTCCTAAACCATAATCTTTAATGTCATCATCTGGTAGACATACAGCATAGAAGGGTTTCCCCCACCTATCACCACCATCCAATATTTTTTTATCGGAGTTTTTGATAACAACATAGATTTCCGGATGGGCAAAAATGACACCGCCCGAGGACGCTTGAATCTCTACCTTCAAAACCCTTTTCTTTTTTAAACTTCCGGAAACAACCCTATAGTCTCTGAAATAGACTATGTAAAGCGAGGAAATTTGCACCGAATTTGTAACCAACTCGTTTGGTGAATCTTTTATCTTGTATGGCTTGCCAACGATGATTGAATATTCATTCTTGTTTGAAGACTCAATCAAAGTTTCGTCAAACGACCGGTCATAATCCGGTTCAATCACTCGATATTGATGGCATGCACTTAAGAACAATATTGAGATTGATGCCAGTAATAATATTATTCGTTTATTCATGATTATTCCCTATGACTCAATCCCTACGCTTTTCATTATTTAATGCCAGGCGCCCTATTTTTTTCTGATGAATGACCATGACAGATATATAAATGATTAAAAAAGGAAGCATCATGATGCCATTAAAGCTTCCGCTTCCAGCATCTCTTAAAAACCACCAAAACCCCAAGTACACCATAACTAAAAATAACAAATTAGCCACTTGAATTATTGCCATATCCTTATATTCTTCAGGCTTTTTATATCTAGAGTTAATCATTTCCTCTTTGAACAATAAGTTAATGGCATGCCCAATAGGAACGCCAAACAAGGCACCAAAAAAAAGGACTGAATATATAACCATTTGAACAATTTCCATATTGATACTCCGATTTAAATTAAATATTAATACCCAGAAAGCACAACTTTACTTCTGTGCCTTTCCAGATACGATTTGTTGTATTCACTCAAGCCTTTGACTTGCTCCTTGCCATCAACTCCTATTTTTAGATAGGCCTCGGTTTCGATTGCATCAGATAATATGATTTTGCCATTGTCTTCAAAACTGATGAAATGCCTATCAAACAAAGCATCGTATGTTGGAGACAGTAACAAGCCATTATCCACATCCAGCCTTTCTTCGTCAGTTGATTCTGCCCATGGAACGATATGTGAAGCGACCAGAACATCTAACTTGTTAAAATCAGTGACAGCACATTTGTATTGCCACCGGTGAATAATGCGTTTTCTATAAGCACCCTGGCCCACTCTGGAAGTTACTAAACCTGTCCTTTCGGTTTCATTTGGAGGTTTGATTATATAGTCAGGTAATGATTCGCCGACCTGCACAGTTTCTTCAGGAATTTTGGGTAACACAGCGCCCACTTTTTTAAAGAAGAACTTGATGCCAATGCGCATTTCTCCAGAAGTATCTGGTGTTTCAAAATAATCTGCATCAAAGTTTTCGACTTCACTGACAAACCGCACATAGCCACTTTGACCCGTACTTTCAAATAAGAACACACGCTTGCCATCTGCGATATGATCCCTCAGAGCCAAATTCCCTCTGGTAAATTCCATATCACCAGACTGGCCCTCGCCAGTGTAAGTAAACACATTGGGGTTATCCCAACCATCTTCATAGCCATGTTGTTTACCGGATTTTCCGGAAAAAATAAAAATATAGGGAAATTTACTGGATGGACAAATACCACTTTGCCTATTCCCTCCAAACAGGTCATGAATATCGCTTTGACGGCGATAAACTTGGCCTGGAATGAAGGGTGATTTTTGCATCTACTGTCTCAAAAGCTCATCTACAATCTGATCTTTTCTTTCTATCCGTTCAAATTAGCCGTTGGAACTGAACCGATGTCTGTCCTCGCTATTCTAGGATTGTGCATAGGTAGGTTTTCATTTTTAAACTTTAATGTGTTTTTTAATAGCTTTTTCCTTATGAAACTTTATGTATTTTTGCCGACTAAAATTATTATTAAAATACTCTGTTTTATTACCTACAACTCTAGCAAGTTTCTTTACGACATCATCCGTTAATGGAACATCTGTGTTTGCATTAATTATCCCTTTGTCATTAATAAATAAGTAACCATTTTCAAATAGCTTGTCACAGCCACCACATTGCAACATCGCAATATTTTCTATATCTGCTTTCTCTTCGTTAGTGCAGTCAGCTCGTTTCTTTACATGTGCAGCCACTAGAAGTTCTGATGAAAAATACCTATTACAGATAAGGCATTTACAGGATTTATCCCCATTACTCATCTCAATACCATCCGAGACAGTTATTAAATACTTTCTTAATAAACCCTGCTCCTTTCTGGCTTTGCCTATCGGTATTTCGTATTCCTCTAGCTCATTTAAGTCTTGTTGCAAGTTATAAATTTTATTTTTTAACTTTTCGATGAGATTTCCATCGTTCTCTTTTTTACCATCTCCACTATTCATTAAGGAAACCATGTCATATAGTTCATCTAAAGTTTTATACATACTGTTTTTTCTTATTTCTCCCTCCTTGAAAAACAATGTTGGATAAGAGTAACAACTAGATTTATGTGAATCTGGAAGCTTTAGTTCTTTTCTATAAATATGCCCAAATTCTACAGAAGTTACAGGGCGACCCTTTTCTCTAATTGCATCAACCATCATTGCTTGTGATTTAACTAATCCGGTTAATTTATATGATTTAACCAATTCCTTAAGTTCCGAACCAGGTTTTCTAGTAGAGTTTGCATCTTCATCAAGTAATAGTGTTCTCCGGCAATATTCATCAAAAGCTTCACCAGACAATTCTATTAGGCGAAGTTTTTGTTCACGATTTTCACTTTTCCTTTCTGTCATGTAACGGTGGGTTAATGACCGAATCAAGGCGCTCATGAGAATATCTTTATCAATTGGATTATCATATACATTGAATATCGCAGACAGCACATTACTCAACCGCTCATCCCTGTCTTTAAATCCAAAGTATTTTTCATCATTAAGCAGCATGAATCGCTCGTCAAGACCAAGAAGGTCCTTTAGATATTTTTCACGAATTTGAAAGGGTATTAATGAGATAGATTCTGGTCGTGTATTGTTCCACCTTTTTCCAGTCAGGGCCTCAAATGAACATGTACCACCCAAGTGAGTTGCTGCTTTACCCGCATGAACAACTATATCTTTTGTAAACTCGGTAATGTTCTTGCACTTATCAATCACAATTCGATGTCCTTGATAACCTTCAACTTTGAAAGAAACCTCAATAGAAAAAGAAGCAGCCAAGTCAGTTACCAGAGGTAAAAAAGTATCGTTTTCTATCAGGCCATTTCTAATTAACCTGTTTTGAATACGCCAAGCAAAAATCGGTTTTGGAAATGTTTCAATTTCAACTGCTATTTTTTGAATAGATTTACGTAAATTTTTAATCCTTCTCCGTTCTGTCTCATCGGAGTGACCATCATTGAATCCACTTTCCAGTAATTTAATTTCGTTTTTTAAAACTACTGACTTAAATTTAGTTAAAATCTGTCGCACCCTCTGCTTGGTAAGTTCAGAGTTTAAATTTGGCAGCTTGCCCATCTCCTCCAATGTAAGCGAACGCTTTTGTTTTGAACTCTGAGAATAATAAGCTTTTAAAATAATCTTTGCATTCTTCTGGCTAGCCCTTGTGTATTTGCGAGCAATGATTTTATGGATTGCATGCTGAAAACTTTGATCCATTACCTAGTTCTCCAGTGGACTATTTTTATAGTTAATTATCATCATGATAGATAATACCCTCATCATTGAATTACTCAATATCAAGTCTAGAAATTCTTTCTGTTCTTTTTGTTGTGAAAATCTTGCATTCACATTAAATATTATTCTTTGATCTATTTGTGAGCCAGTTCTATTAGGATTTGGTGATTGCAGAGTGATTTACATTATTCTCATTAATTAAACTCTAGAGTTTTAAGTATACTGCTATCCAAAATGAATGAGATTTATCGATAAAAAAAAAGATGTTTAGAACTTCTTAGTTCACTAACTTAGGCTCTAACTAACTGAATTAGCTATCTTTTCTCTTATTTCTTCAATTATTTGCTTTTCTTCAACGTATATATTATTTGTCATGAACATCAAATCTACTTGATTTATTAGCTCTCTCCTTTGCGAGTCAGACAACTGTTCAACATCAATTTTTTGCAATAATTTTTTAACTTCTCGTATTTCACAATCATGGTATTTGGTCGTGTTTTCGATTAATTGAATTAACTTTTCAGTATCATTTTTCATGTTTTTTCTCCCCAAAATTTCATTAAAAGATTATGTCAATTTATTAACAACTAATCTAAAAATCTTTGCAAACTCTGCTTCATCGCAGCTTTAAATGACTCATCCCCATTAAGCAATTTATACAGCTCCAATTCCTTACGTCGATTTGCCAGCATCACTTCTTCGAAAATTTTCTCAAAAGCCAGCTGGCGGTTGGTGGTGTCTGGGTTTTCCTGGTACTTGTCTTTGAAATCAGGGTGGGCTTTGATGCTGTCGGCAATGTGGATGATTTTTACTCTTTGCTCTTCTGGGGTTGCGCTCCAGCCTTGGAACCAGCGTTCGTTGAATTGGCGAATGATTTCGTCCAATGGGTCTTCTTGTTTTTCGCTGTCATGAGCGCTTCTTGGGTTGGGGTTTTGTGGTTCGAGTTCGGTTTCGGTGCTATCCAATCCAATCTTGGCATTGAGTTTTATTCGTTCAAGGCCATAGGTTGATAAATCCACGGTGCTCAGTAATTCATCGATTTGTTCTTTGTCTTTGTCAATGACTGTGAGTTTTGGTATGAGAAATTTCAGGAACCAGAACAGCTTTTCCCAAGCCACTATCTCAAATGGCATGATGGCGGCCATTTGGCCGTAGATTTTGACGAATTGCTTTGCTTTGATTTTAAAATCGGCTTTGTCTTCATCTTCTAGTTCAAGCTCATGATTGAATCGGTTGGCGGCCACATCTATGATTGGGCTGAGTTCTTCGGCATCCACATCACTGAAGTATAGTTGTACAAATTGCTCGACCTCATGCACTTCATAAACTCCCTGATCATCCAAGGCATCTTTTATTTCGTGCAGCACATTGATGTCTGTGGGTTCAGTTAAGCTGGTTGATGTACAAAAATCATCGAATGCATTTCTAATATCATCTATTGAATTAAAAAAGTCCAAAATAAATAGGTCTTCGGTTCTTTTGCCCAATGCCGGGGCTGAACGATTCAACCGTGATAATGCCTGTACACACAAAACACCAGAGAGCTTTTTATCCACATACATGGCACAGAGTTTTGGCTGGTCGAAACCCGTCAGGTATTTGTTGGCCACCACCAACAAGCGGAATTTGTCTTGTTCTATATGCTTTGGTATCGGGTCATTGCCGCTTCGGCGCTTGAAGTTCACATCAAAGTAGTCTTTGGTATCGGCATCACTGAAACCGTTTAAATCGCTTTCGGTGTATTCGATTCCATCGACTTCCTTCTTACCTGAAAATGAAATCAGCACATCAAAAGGAAAACCTTTGTCTTCAAGGATGCGCTTGATGGCTTGGTAATAGCGAATAGCGGCTTCAATGTTTTGGGTAATAACCATGCCGCGGGCTTTGCCTTTGAGTTTTTTGGTGTTTACTACATTTTCAATGAAATGATCCACCATGATTTCAGCTTTGGTTTTAATGGTCGCTGGATTTCGTTCTACGAAGTTGCGTAATTTTTTCTGGGCTTTTTTGGTGTCGAACAAGGGGTTGTCTTCAATCGACTTTTGAATTTCGTAATAACTTTTGTAAGTGGTGTAATTGGCGATGACATCCAGAATAAATCCTTCTTCAATCGCTTGTTTCATCGAATACAGGTGAAATGGCTTAAAACTGCCACCGGGTTGTTGTATACCAAATTTCTCTAAAGTGGTGTTCTTAGGTGTGGCAGTAAAAGCAAAATAAGAAGCATTACCGCGCATCTTACGTGAACTCATGGCATGCAATATTTTATCTTGGGCATCCATACCTTCTTCGTTCTCAATTTCAGACTTACCCATGGCGCGGTTCATGTTGTCATGGGCTGAGCCACTTTGTGAACTGTGAGCTTCATCAATGATCACAGCAAACCGATTTTCACTCAAATCTTCGATGCCATCAATGATTTTAGGAAACTTCTGAATGGTGGTGATGATAATTTTCTTTCCATGTTCAAGCGCTTCCTTTAGATCAACAGATTTAAAGGCTGGTGCCACTATATTTTTAACCTCGGAAAACTCTTTGATATTATCGCGCAACTGCTTATCCAGTAAGCGACGATCAGTCACCACAATTACCGAATCAAACAGCGGTAAATCAGTTGCTTTGGCACCCGGTAAATCGGCTTTGTTCGGGCTGGCTTCAATCAGTTGATAGGCTGCCCAGGTGATGGAGTTGGATTTACCCGACCCCGCCGAATGTTGAATCAGGTAAGTGTGTCCTACGCCATGATTGACCGCATGATCAATTAATTTGCGAACCACATCTAATTGCTGATATCGTGGGAAGAACATGGTGCGTTTGTTCAATGGTGTTTTACTGCTGCCATCCAAACGGATAAAGTGTTGAATGATGTTGGCTACGCTTGCTTTACTGAACACCTCTTGCCAGAGATAAGCTGATTTATGGCCGTTGGGATTCGGTGGATTACCGGCACCAAAATTGTGGCCTTTGTTAAACGGTAAAAAATAAGTGGCTTTACCTGCCAGCTTGGTGGTCATATATACTTCGTCAGTATCCACCGCCATATGAACCAAGCAGCGGCCAAACTGGAATAAAGTTTGTCGTGAGTCTCGGTCATTTTTATATTGCTTGATGCCATGGTAACGTGCTGTTTGTCCGGTCCATGGGTTTTTAAGCTCCATTGATGCAAAGGGCAAGCCATTGATAAACAGCACCATGTCCACTTCTTCCAGTGTGTTATCGAGAGAATATCTAACCTGGCGGGTGCTGGAAAATATGTTTTGTTTGAAATTATTGTGGATTTGTTCTGAACTGGAGGCCAAAGGTGCCGGGTACATCAGGTTGAGGTGGGCGTCATCGACTGCCAAGCCTTTTTTTAACAAATAAAGTAACCCATGCTTTCTGGCCAAACGATCAAATCGTTCAATGACTTTTCGACGCCAATCGGCACCAAACTTTTTAAGTTTTTCTAACTCTTTTTCCTGACTGTTTTCCAAGAAATTCCAAAAGAATTTCTCATCAATGGCATACTGCGCATTGAAATCATTGGCATAACCGACTTGATAACCATGGTTTTCAGTAAAAGGCACCTCGGTTGCAGTGTAATCTGAAGACTCCTCTTTTATCTGCTTGATATCCTCCAAACAAGTGCCGGTCAAGTATTGCTCAATGGCAGATTCCAGTGCTTGTTCGTTGGTTTGACTGACCATGAATTTCTCCTATAACACCTTTATCTTTCCAGTTACCGCGCTGGTGATCAGTGTGGATTTGTATTCTTTTAGTTTTTTTATTTGCTGCTGTTGGAAATTGATAGCGTAGTAATACTTTTCTGATGCCGCTTTTATTTCATTAACTATCTCCACCTGCTCTTCTATTAAAGGCAATACAACGGGCAAATGCGCATACTTATCTGCACCAATATTTTCTATCGTTGCCTTATTAAAAATAACTTCTCTCCAGCCAGTAAAACAATCAGACATAGAATAGTATTTTAAGTAATCGCTTAATAACTTATTTTTATCCGCAGTCGCCTTAATCAAATAGCCGGCAAAAGCATAATGTTTCTCACTCGACATAGTTGTCTTAAACTGATAACACTTTCCTACTGTGGCCCCACTCCTAGCGAACAGAATATCTCCATCTTCTAAAAGGTACTCACCTCCCATTTTCCAAGTTAAAGACAGTTTCGATTTTTCACTTAACATTCCTTCATCTGAAAAATCGGTAATGCGAATATACCTAGGCAACTCAGGATCGTATGCTACCCCGGATTCATTAGCTCCATATTTTAATTTTTCTTTTAGTAGGTGTTTGAGTGGGATAACATCCCAATGCTCAGGTATCTCTCCAATCCAGTCCACACCTGAGTCTTTCATAGGGACATTGGGGTCGAGGCCGCGGGTGACGGCGTTTTGGATTAGGATTTGTTTGCGTTCTTTGAGGAGTTCGATTTGTTTTTCTTTGATGGCAATGGCTTCATCTATTTTTGCCGTTTTTTCATCAAGGAATTTAACAATGGCGATTTGTAACTTTTTCGGTATATCAAAAACTGGCAAACGATAAAAGTCTTGGAAACTTAGATTTTGGCGTAATCCTTTTCCAAATTTATATATAACTTTGGTTGTATCCAAAGAGTGTAAATAATAATAAAGAAACTTAGAATTGAATTTATCGTTTACTTTAAGATTGAGATAGGCACTAGTAATAATGCCATGATTTTGTGAAAGACCAAATCTCAAACTCGTTTTATCATTTTGTAAATCCATGCATCTGACAATTAAATCGCCAGGTTCAACGATTTGATATGTCTCAAATGACTCAGGCACTAAGCCAACAAGATTCTCTTTTGGCTTAACAATAATTTTTCCATAACTCAAAGACAAAACTCTTTCTTCCTTCATCCCTTTGTTGTTACGTTTATTTTCACTGTATGCAGAAAAACCTGGTGCCAATTCCCATTCAGCTGGAATATCTCCTAACCATTCAACACCAGAATATTTATAGGCACTATATGTATTTATTTTTGGCGAAATTATATTCACTTTAATGAACCTTGATTTTGCCAGTAACTGCACTGTTGATTAGTGTGGATTTGTATTCTTCTAGTTTTTCAATTTGAGATTCTTGTAACGAAATAGCTTTGTTTATCTTTTTGGTGTAAGTTGATATATGTCGAACAATTTTCTCTTGTTCTTCCTTAGGCGGAACGACTGTGTATATAGTCTTTAAGTTATTAATATTAAATCTAAAAACCTTTATTCCGGTAGCATATTTTCTAAGCTCTTTTGAAAATACCTTTGTTGAATAGTAAATATAATAATAATCTAACAAATCATTTTTTGGCTTGATTAGAAGTTGTTCTCCGCCTATTAATCCAACCTCACCCCTATTATAAATTGCCGAATGCCCCAAATCTTCAATCGTTTCAGATGTTGAAATAAAAATAACGTCGCCAAAATTTACAACTTGTGATTCTTTATAAAACTCTTCATTCACATAAAACTCATACGAAGCATCAACTTCATCAACCTTGTAAGTCTTTCCATATTGCAAAGCAACATATTTGCCATTACTAAGCAATTCATCTTTAGCAAAGGCCGAATTACCTCTAACAAAACGGCAAAGACCAAATAGTTTTTCAACTTTCCAATGCTGGGGAATTTTCCCAATCCACTCTACACCAGAGTCTTTCATCGGTACATTAGGATCAAGACCACAGGTGACGGCGTTTTGGATGAGGATTTGTTTGCGTTCTTTGAGGAGTTCGATTTGTTTTTCTTTGATGGCAATGGCTTCATCTATTTTTGCCGTTTTTTCATCAAGGAATTTAGCAATGGCGATTTGTTCTTTATTACTTGGTAACCAAAGGAATGTGTTTTTCAGAATAGCTTGTGAAATTGTAAATACCTTAACACCTTTTACCAGTCTTCTGACTTGATTCCGAAACGCAACTGAATCAAAAAGATATGCTAAATATCTATAATGATGATTTTTAATGGGACGTGCAATTACAGTATGATATCCAGCAAAAACTACTTGATCAGCAATCAACTGGGTAAAATTTCCTGAACCCTCAATATCTTCAGAAGTATCTGCAAAAACAAAATCCCCAAACTCTAATAAAGATTTAGAGAATTTATCAACATATTCTAAACTCACACATTTCAACTGATGTTTATCAGGGTTAACTTCAAATCCATACTTAGAGTGCACTTCACCATAGTTAACACAAGGAATACCCTTATCTTGCAAATTTTCTTTGGTGATTGTTAACCCTTTATTGAATTTAAATAGATACTTGAATTTTTTTACATTCCATTTTTTCGGGAAGACACCCTGTAATGTATCAGACTTAAAATATTCATCATTTTTAGGAAATTTGGATAAGTTACTCATGCCTGCAACTCATCAATTTCAATGCCCAAAATATCAGCGATTAAGCCTTCGGCTTTTTGTTCTAAATCAATGATGTCTTGTGCCACTTCTTCCACACTGCGCAATGGTTTGTGCTGGTAGAAGTATTTATTGAAGCTGATTTCATAGCCGATTTTGGTGGAGTCTAGGTTGATCCAGGCTTCATCGACATGTGGTTTGACCTCTTTTAGGAAGTAATTGTGGATGTTGTCTTTTAAGGGCACAGATTCGCTGTCACGCAGGTCTGAGCATGATTCATAGATGATGTATTGGTCTGAATCATTGACCTGAAAGTAACCAAAGTCGGCCAAGTCTTTCTGCTGACAGTTCAGATGCGCTAACAATTCTTCAAGCTTATCACCTTTGAGCTTGATGACTTTTTTAATAACCTTTTCTGCAGTTTCGTCATAGTGGCTAACGGCATTAAGAATGGTTTTTTTCTCCGGTGCTGAGAGTTTTATTTTTTGTGCTTTCAGAACTGCATCTAGAGATTTTTTGAATTGGTTAAAGTCTTTTGTGATTTCATCACCCAATTCGTTTTTTAATATTGAGGCAATGCTGTGAAGGTTTTGGTGTTTTTTCCAAAGTTTTAAATCGAATAATTTAGTTTGTGATTTTTTATTTAACTCTAAGTTGTTGTCTTCAAACCATGCCAGTATGTCTTTTTTGTGGTTCTTCAGGGTGTCTTTTTCATACACCGCAGCACCGTATTCCTGGTATATCCACGTCATCGGTTCGCGCAGTGACTGATCAAACCTCAGCTCATCAATGGCTGTTTGGGTGAATTGTGCTGACCGACGATCTGGTCTCTCGATATTAACTTTATAATAACCAAAATCGCTGTTATCAAAAATCTGGGCAGCCAAAGCATGTTCATCATCCACACTGCGCTCAACGGTATTAAAGTCTAAATAGCATTGAGTGATTTCATTGATGTGCCTGGGTCTGAATTCACAGTTTTTATCACCGAGGTTCTTGCGCAGTTTTTTATACAATTGGCTGGCTTCAATCAGCTGTACCTTGCCTTTGCGGTGTTCGGCTTTGTTGTTACTCAGCAGCCAGATATATGTGGTGATGCCTGTGTTATAGAACAGGTTGTTGGGCATTTGGATGATGGCTTCCAGTAAGTCGTTTTCGATGATGTAGCGTCGGATGTTACTTTCACCACTGCCTGCATCACCGGTAAATAGACTGGAACCGTTGTGTACTGATGCAATGCGTGAGCCCAATGGTGCTGTCGCGCCCTGGGCTTTCATCTTATTGATCATTTCCATGAGGAACAGTAATTGTCCATCACTGGAACGTGGTGTGGCTGGGTGCTTATCTGTTTTACCCCAATAATCTGATAATTCCACCACAAAACGAGGGTCGATGATGTCTTTACCGTCTTTGATGTATTTAACTTCGCTGCTCCAGCTTTTACCATATGGTGGGTTGGAGAGCATGAAGTCGAATGACGTACCTGAAAACTCATCCGTGGATAAGGTCGAACCTACTTTGATGTTTTCCGGGTTATTGCCTTTGATCATCATGTCTGATTTACAGATGGCATAGGTTTCGTCGTTGATCTCTTTACCATATAGATATACGTCGCCCATTGCCTTGATTGCACCTTCTTCATCCTTGATAAAGTTTTGCGCTTCTGTGAGCATACCGCCTGAACCACAAGCTGGGTCATAAACAGTCATCACTGGGGGCAAGTTGTCTTTGATCGGATCGAATATTAAATGAGTCATCAAATCGATCACTTCACGCGGAGTGAAATGTTCACCTGCTTCTTCATTGTTCTCTTCATTGAATTTGCGGATGAGTTCTTCAAAGACGTATCCCATACCGAGGTTTGTCAATTCTGGCAACTTGTTTCCGTCAGGATCTTCTTTGGGGTGTGGCGTTAAGTTAATGTATGGTGAAGTAAATTTCTCAAGCACATCCAGCAACACATCTTTGTTGGCCATGTGCCGGCATTTAGATATCAATTCAAATTTTTCGATGATTTCCTTAACATTTGGACCGAAACCTTTTAAGTATTCTTCGACATTGGCGAGTAAGATTTGTTGGTTATTGGTCGCTGTGCTGTAAATCTTTTTGAGTGTCCAATGACTGGTATTATAAAAAACATAACCTGAAGCATCTCGCAATGCCGCTTTATCCAGCTCAGTTTCTTTCAGCTCTTCCTTTTGATATCTGACTTCCTCAAGCACTTTATCTTTTGTGCTTTCCAGCAAGGCATCCAGTCGGCGTAATACCACCATAGGTAAAATCACATCGCGGTATTTTCCACGCACATAGACATCACGCAAACAGTCATCAGCGATGGACCAGATAAATGATACGAGTTTATTGTGGGAGCTGTGGTTCATTGATTAACATCCGTATTCGTTTGGATTTTCGGTTGAGGTTTGCGATGAATCATATCCTCATCAGCACTGATCTTTCCACGCAATAAATTAGCAATTCCCCAAAGCTGCGTTTCGAGGTTTTTCTTTTGATCTTCTGTCATTGAATCCTTTTCCCTTTATTGGTCTTCTCACTTGACCAATTAATATACCCAATCTCTCGTATTTATTCAACGGGTACATGGATGAACAGACTTCAGTTCTCTATATGTGAGAAATTCCACATAATGGTATGATTATTCTCTTTTAATTTTTGGATTTTTGACATGGTGCGTCATATTATTTTAATAGTTTCATTATTGACCTTTGGTTTTCCTGTGTTGGCAATCCCTCACCCATCTGGGGTAACAAAAATCAATTTTTACCCGATTAAGTTAGACATTAGCCCTTTGCAGCCTGGGCAAATGATGACATTTGAATGGCAGGGGATGCCGGTGTCGGTTTATTACCGAACTGAAAACGAAATTAAGGCATTGTATGAGGACAACCCATTGCTTGCGGATTCTAACTCTGAGCATCAGTCACGCAGTGATTATTTAATCAAATACCATGACACCATTCATTTAGACTCTGATTGGGTAAAAACCCCAAAGCGATCAGTGCGTGCCAAATACTTTGTATTTCTTTTACCATCACCATTACAAGGCTGTGCAGTAAAACTTAATGTAAATCAATTCAAAGGAAAAGAGCTGAATGCTCCTGAAGGGTGGGATGGCACATTTTTTGATCCTTGTGATGAGGTTTACTATGATGCAGCAGGCCGTGTTTTCAAACATGATAAAGCCCGCTACAATTTGTACGTACCCAATTACCATTTTATCAGTGACTCGGCGATTGAATTGTTGCCCGAATCCTTTGATAAACAATGAGTCAGAGTCGTTGATTTTCCTTTAAGTGATGAAACACACCCCTCAATCCCCTCTCAAGAGGGGAGGCGGATCAATGGATTTAATGGGGTCAGAGTCGTTTGTTTTCTATTTTTAGGTTATTGACTTTGCTTGGTGCTTGGGTGGGAAAGCATGTGTTACTGTCTGGGCTGTGATTTTCGAACAATAATAATGCATGGTTTTATGGGGTGTGCTAGGCTGTTTTAATACAAATATTAACGTCGGGGGACGGGGTATGAAATCTTTAGTTTTGGTGGTTTGTTTGGGCATGTCTTTTGCGGGTTTCTCGGGCAAGCCTGATGACATCTTTGCGACTGGGTTTGAAGCCAGTTTTACGGTAGGTGGTAACATCACTGGATTGGATGCGTTGAATGAATCCGTAGAGATTTTCTTGAATGGGGTTTCGCAGACCACGGTAACCAGTGATGGGTCTTATACTTCGACTGATGTGGTTGAGGCTGGTCAAACCTTTGATGTCACCATAGACAATAACAACTGTACGGTGATGAACGGCAGTGGGGTGATGCCGAATAATGCGGTCACGGATGCCAACATTGATTGTCCTTTGGCTTTCACTACTGTTTATGACGTCAAACAAGGCTTCGCCACGGGTGATGTGGCCTTACAAAACATGCTGGTTGTGGTGTGTAAAGACAACTTTGGCTATAACTTACAGACGGTTCCTGGAGATGTCGATTATATCGGTGATGATTACTCAGGGGTTTTTGTGTTTGATGGCACCATCGATTGTTCGGTCTTGCAAGTCGGTGATCGAGTGGATATCAATCCGGCCACTGTTGATGTGTTTTTCGATGAGATTCAGTTAAACAATGCCACTTATGCGATTCAAAGCAGTGGCAATCCCCTGCCCGATCCAGTACTGACTACCACAGGTGCGCTGGCCGGTTCGGCGGTTCATCCGCTCAATGGCGTTTTGGTTGAAGTTCAAAATGTCACTGTCAGCGCATTGAATTCACCTGATTATGAGCTTGATATGATGCTGGCCGTTACCAACCGCCATTACGATACGGTTCCGTTTCCTGAAATCGGCGAAAACATGGCATTTGTGATCGGTCCTTTACAGCATTCTTTCAGCGTCAATAAAATCGCCCCCAGGAGTGCGGCTGATTTGGGCCGAGCTTCTCAATTGGTGATCAATGAAATGGATTATGACCAGCCTGCGTCAGACGATGCAGAATTCATTGAAATTTACAACATAGGCCCAGGCCAGGCCGATTTATCAGACCTGTCCATTATGTTAGTCGATGTTACTTTTTCTGGTACAGGCTTCGTGGATCACGCTGAATCATTGGCTCCCGCTGGCGTGTTGGGTGCTGGCGAATACTTGGTTTATGGCGATCCTGATGTGGTCAATGCGTTGCCACCAGGCACAGCCAGTATCACCATTCCAGCACAAATTGCTATAGAAAATACCGGCCCCTACGGTATCGCTTTGGCGAATACCGTTGATGAAATTCTGCTGGATGCTTTGAGTTATGAAGGCTCAATCACAGAAGCCGATTTGGGGTTTGCTAACCCAGTGAGCTTGGTGGAAGGAAATGCCACAAGTGAACTAGATGACGCCGATGTGGGTTCAATGGCCAGAATACCCAATGGCCAAGACACCGATGATGCAGTCACAGATTGGCTGTACACTGATTACGCCACGCCCGGGTCAGCTAACTACATTGTGCCGCCATCCACGCAACTGGTCATCAATGAAGTCGATTATGACCAACCCGGTTCTGATAATGCAGAATTCATGGAACTGTATAACCCTGGGCCCAATGCTGTAGACCTGGATTCTTTGGCCGTGGTATTTGTCAATGGCAGTAACAACTCAGAATATGGTCGCATCACCTTAACAGGTCAACTCCTCGCCGGGGGTTATGCCGTGATTGGAGCTCAGTCTGTTCTTGATACTGTTCCTCCTGGCACTTTGACTTTTCTGTTAACCAACAGTATACAAAACGGCGGTCCTGATGGCCTTGCTTTAATCGACACCGACAACAATACTCTGTTGGATGCACTGTCATATGAAGGCTCCATAACTGCCGCCATCATCAATGGTTTTGCTGCTCCTGTGAACTTGGTCGCGGGCAACCCAACCACAGCGTCAGATACAGGCTCAGGATCAGTCATTCGATCCCCCAATGGCCAAGATTCGGGAGATGACAGTATCGATTTTGCCAACGCACCCAGTCCATCACCCGGTGAGACCAACGATCCTTAAGTCATTGGAGTCAGAGGCGTTGGTTTGACGTCTTGACAGCTTTGGGAAGTGGCGCTGAGCGAACAAAAGACGCTGGGTACCGGTCCCCGATCGGAGTCGAGGCAGTAGTTGTTCCATTCAACTCACTGCATTTCCCACATCCTTGTGGGTCTACGACGCTCCGCGTGTTTGATTAACGGCTCCTACCGTTAACCCTTCGGGCCGCTTCGCGTGGTAAAACGGCTGTCCTGCCGTTTGATGCTTCAAAAACTGGATCCCCAGGTCAAGCCCGAGGATGACGAAGTGAAAAATCTATTGGGTCAGAGTAAATCATCTATCTAAAGCTCACTATTAACCAAATATTTTTGGATGTAAGGGGCGGTATCTCCGTATTTTAAGAGGAATTCGTCGTTGGTCATGGTTTGGATGTGTTTGCAATGGTCTAGTTTGGATTCTTTGATCACGCCCAGTTCGAGTAGTTCTTTATTTAATTCAGTGGCGGCTTCGAGTAAGGCAGGACCTTCTCCTTTGGTCTTTAGTGTATTGAAGAAGTAATCATAATAAGTTGGGAAAATCATCGTCGATTCCGTTGCAATGTGTTGGTACACACATTGAAATGAATTGAGTTTTTTGGACTTGGTTAAGACGGCTGAGGTGAGGTTTGGATCGTCGTTTTTGGCCAGAATATTGAGCTTGATGGTGTGACCGATGTGGACCATGTCTACAGAGTCAGCTGTGGTTATCAATGTTTCAGCAATATGCAAACAGGGCGTTTCATATAACAAGCTTGAGCAGGTTTCAATGATCGGCCTGAGTGGGTCACCCATGGAACCGCTCAATAAATATTTCAAGACGGTCATGTTGACTTGGTTGCGGTGGGCGTGATCTTCAATCAGTTGTGCCAAAGCAACGGGGTCTGGGTTGTCATTGATCATGCGGCTGATTTCTCCGGCAAAAAACTCCATGTCTTCTTCAGGGATTGGATTGTTTTGCAGGAATTTATCCACCACCTGTTTGATTTCATTGAGCTCATGGCCATAGTAACGCTTGGCGTATTGAGTATTGGCCATTTCATCAATCACCACGTCGATGCGATTGTGATCGGCTGCTTGGTACGCCTGATTCAGCATCGGTAGGTGGCTGTAAAAATTGTTCGGGTCAGCAGCAATCAACTGTTCATTAAGGTGATGATTAGAACAGACTGATTTCAGGTTTGTAAACAAACAGGTGCGGTGCAACTTGAGGAGTTCGTGGCTGGTTAAGCGGTCTTTGTTTTTGAGTATGGCACCCAAAGCTTGGATAAAAACATCATCTGGCTGGCTGCTTTGAGAGACCTTGGCAGCCTGGTTGGTGATGGCGCTCAGTTGTAATATCACATTGTGCTTGAGTAACTGTTTGTCGAGTTTCAAATACCATTCTTTGTAAGCTTTGAGCTGCTCTATTTGTGAGTCAGTTAAGGCTTCATAGGAAGCTTCATTTGAGGTGGCTGGTTGGGTGATGGCCACAATCAGGGCCAGTGCTATAATTATTCTTTTCATGACAAAGATGGTACCACAATGATGCACATTTCAGATGGTGCCATCAGTCATCATGTTAAGAATCAATGGGGTTAGAGGTGTTGATATTCTATTTATTAAAGTAATACAGCCCTTGGTCCTTTCTGTCTTGTGGGCTCTACTTTTGGCGAGTGGGAATATGGCGCTGAGCAAACTAAAGACACTGGGTACCGGCCTACGCCGACACGACGGTATTTTTCAACTTCATCCCTATGGGTCGATGACGGAGTGAAGAATCAATGAGGTCAGATTCGAGTGCTTTTATTGGTCGGTGTCGGCGATGAGGACGACTTGATCTCGGCCGTTTCTTTTGGCTTGGTATAGGGCTTTATCAGCATGGCCAACCATGTGATCGAAGGATTGACTTAAGTCGTTGGTGACATACACTCCGATACTGGTGGATAAGTTTTGTGCCAGTTTTGGGTTGTCTGTGTTAATGGTTTTTATCGTTTCATTAATTTCTTCGGCAAATTTCAATGCGCTATTTGATTCTAATCTTGGGGCCACCAGAATAAATTCTTCACCGCCAAACCTGGCAAATACTTGGCCGGGTTGAACTTTCTTTTGCACACTTTCAGAAAATTTTCGCAATACCTGGTCGCCAGCTTGATGACCATAACTGTCATTAACCCGTTTAAAATGGTCTAAATCAATCAGCATGACGGCAAGACTGTCGTTTTTAGCTTGCAACGATTGAATGATTTCATTCATCTTCTCGTAAAGGTAGCTGCGGTTATGGACTTGGGTTAAGTGGTCTCTGGTGGAGAGTTGGTATAATTTTTCATTTTTCTTTTGTAGTGTTTGGTTGACTTGTGCCAGTCGCATGGTCCAAAAATCAATGAAGTAAAAAGAAAAATAACCAATAAAAGCCAGAATGCACACATAGATGACAATCGGAACATCGACCACTTGAATGGCTTCAATGATTTGTTCCCGGATACTTGAATCTGTTAAACCTGAGGTCAGGTCTTGAATATTTAACATGCTGACTTTTAAAGCCAGCCAGGTGAATAGTATTAATATCAATGTGATGAGGGTGATGAGCAGTTTTAAACTGCGCCAATTTTCAGGATTTATGTGCTGATACGGTATCAAGCGATGGCGTTGTTCCATTAATTTATCGGCAAACAAATACATGAAGGGAGCGCAAATTAAAACCGTTTGTATAAAGCCCCCTAACCACCAGCCTTGCCATACAAGAATAAAATCGTGTAAGCCAACCTGGTTACTGTAGGTCCAAATAAATGAGCCTATTGAGCCGGACAAAACGGACAGGAAGCTCGACATCAGAAAAAACGTTATAGATGGTATACTGCGTAAGTTGATATCTGCTGGAATCACCCTGTACATCAAGACCAGCATAGCCAAGCCAATAGGGTTAGCCAGCGCAAACACCACAATCCAGTAGATTGGCATATCCCCTAACATGGCCACAAGAAAAGTAGAAAAATAAGCAGGTATGGCGGCCCAGTAATAACCCAAAATGAGACACATGGGAACACATATCAACATGGGGATATAGATTGTGATATAAAACTGAAGCCCAAAAAAACTGACAGGAATACCGGTCAGCTCATATATTCTGGTAACCACGCCGCTGGGGATAACCAACAAGCACAACAACAGCCACAACACCACAAAAAGCCTTTTTGTACCACCGGCTTTCAAGTACTCGAATGGCTTGAAAGGGATGGGGTTAAATCGGGTCATTGAATGGGTTCTCCCGAGAAGGTGCTTGTTTTACCCTCATGTATTTTTCTTTTGTGACAGTTCTTGATAGGGCTATTTGCATTGATGCATCATGTTGTTTGTCGTTTTAAATTAAAGCGGTTGATTGATTATACCCTGTTACTATAAAACACCTGCAAGCCATTTTAAATCAATGGGGTTCAGAGGTGTTGAATTGAGGTCTAAGCAGATTTGGGAGGTTGATTAACGGCTCCTCGGCAATTGCTCCTGCATCGCCTAAAAGCGCCTACTGTTGGTGCTCTAATAACTGACTTCCTGTCAGGATGCCGTTAACCTTTTTGACTGCCTTTGAATTCATCTCAGATCAGCCTGTTGTGTTCACTTTGACTTCTCTGAGCATGACTTATCGGTTTGGTTTTAATCTAGAATTCGCATCAAATAGTCATCTAACTCCCCAATCAAGGCTTCATCAGGTTGGGTTTGGTTGCGTATTTGTTGCAGGCTGGTTCGATAGTCGGCTTGTTGTTGAGACCAGTTGACTTGGGAGCTGCTGGGGATGCTATTGGGGTTGATGTCCTGATTGTTTGGAGCCCAACCCTGCACAGTTTTAGCCAGATTCAGCCACAGGCCTTGTTCGAACAAGCCAGGTGGCTTGGGTTTGGAGGTCATGGTTTTGAAGATGGTCAACGCCTCTTCGGTTCGTTCCAGCTGCTTCGCTGACAGGGTCAGGGCGGTGAGCGCGAGGAATTGGGTCTGCTCACTGATGGCATCGTCAGACAACACGGCTTTGGCAGTAGAATAGGCACCAATGTTATCTCCGCGGTAATGGCGATTAAGGGCGAGCCATGCCAGAGCTTCGCTTTCAGTATTCGGATCCAGATCGTCTGATAACAAGTTTTTGAGTACACCGTGGGCCCCGCGGTGATCCTGGCGCCAGGTTTTGGTTTTAACCAGGCTCAATTCAGCCATCAGCAGCCGGCCTTGGGGATTAAACTGGGCTTGGATGTCGATGGCTAGTTGTAAATAGTGGTCAGCCAGTTGCAGATGACCGGCTTCAGGCAGCATCAGGTAGAAGTAACTGAAACCTTGCTGGAAGACGTTGGTGTCTTTTTGTTCGAGGCAATATTTCAACGCCAATTCGGCGAACTTCATGGCTTTTTGATGCTGGCCTTGTTGTAAGTAAACTTTCGACAAGGCACCGTAGGAATAGGCTGCATAGCGGGCGTTAGGTAAGGCCAAGGCCAAGGCCAATGTGGCTTCAAGGGCCTTGATGTAATTTGCTGTTTGGCCCGATTGTTGGTAGGAAAAGGCCAAGTTGCTGTGGGCGCGCATTTGGATTTCGGTTTCTTGATTGGCCTTGGCGGTTTGCAGTATGGTTTGCAACAAGTCAATGGATTTGGGGTATTCGTCCATGACCTGGTGGTATCTGGCGCGTTCGATTTGAGTCAAGGTAAATCCGGCGGTATCCCCTGTAACCCGGTAAAGGTTTTCAGCGGCATCCAGAAAGGCCTTCAGGGCAAGTCGATCTTCACGATAGATAAACATTTTAGCTAACAATAAATTCATGTCCGCTTTGACACCATCCAGGCCAAGGCTTTTGGTCTGCTCTAACCCATTGCGTAAGTGGCTGATGCTTGCTGCGTAATCACCTTGTTTGTAAGCCGACAGGCCTTCTAGGTGTGCCAAGCGCAGCCGGTCATCTGGATGCGCATCGGAACGGATGCCTAAATGGGCAAAGCCCTCTTGGTGCTGGGTGAAATCTGATTCAATGGATTGCACCAATTTTTGGTATTCAGTATCGGTCAGCGACAATTCAACTTCACGGTTCATCATCCACAGAAACACCAACAAGCACATCAACAATGGCAAAAGCATAAGCAAAAGCATTGGCCAGCGAGGTTGTCCTTCATGCACGGTGATCTTGGATTTGAGCTGGTAGCCTTTGCCATAGACATTTCGCAAATCTTCGCTATCCAGTCCAAGCCCTTTCAAAGCTTGACGCACTTCCTGGATGACTTTAAACAATGAATCATCGCTGACCACTAATTTCGGCCACAACGCTTGCATCAGTTGGTCTTTGCTCAACACTTGGTTATTGGCTTTCAAAAACAACAACAAACAGGCGTGACCGCGTGGCGAAAGAGGTAAGGCTAATCCACCTGACATCACGGTTGCGTCTTGGTCGGTGAGCTGAATGCGATTAATCGAATAGATCATGCGTTTATTTTATTGTTCATGGGCTGTAGTTATCGATCTTACTTTGAGTCTCAGGTCCATTATACGTGAGCTGAATCGGGGCGTTTCTGGGTAAACAGCATTCTTTAAAAACTCACATACCGAACTCTTTTTTTGCCAACCACATCACAAAATCACTGAATTCCGCCTTCATTCAGACTCTTTTCAGGCTCTTTCAGATTCCAAATTATACAAAGAATGGCATTGTTAATCATTTAAAAAAGCGAGGATTCACATGCAATCAATCACAATAAAAAAATTAGTAGGTATCGGTTTATTGGGCGCTCAATCCGCGGCCATGGCTTTTGTTACAGTCGGTAACACGCCAGATTGTGACTACGACAACATTTTCCCTGCCTATCAAGACAGCGAAATTGAAATGCGGGTCACTTCTGAGCAAGTCCACAGCAATAATTTCACAATCGAAAAATTAAAAGTGATCAAAGGCGGCTATGACAGTTGTCAGGATGCAGAAAATAATATCGTGGGCTCACAGAAGACCCGATGGAGCGGGCTCAATGCCAATAACAACACGGTGATAGAAGTGGATGCGAATTTGATCATTGTCAGTACCGTCATCATTGAAAACTTTGACATCTATGCTGGCAACAACACCAGCTTCAGCTCAGCAGGTGGGATTAAGGTAACCGGTAACTCCAATTTGATTTTGCGGAACTCCGTGGTTCGTGATAATCAGGGCAATGAAGGTGGGGGTATCCATGTGTTTGGCGATGAAGCACGGTTGGTTTTGGAAAATACTGAAGTGCGTGACAACGACGCCACCGGCTATGGTGGCGGCATTTATTGTTCCAATGATGCCTATGTGAGCATTGATGCCCAAAGCACCATTCACCACAATCAGGCTAATTTCAATGGTGGTGGAATCTTCGCTGGTATGGATTGTGCCGTTCACACTGAAAGCGGCGCTGAAGTGGCTGGCCGTGCCGATCAAGGCATCAGCAACAATCAAGCCCAACGAGGCGGTGGGGTGTACTTGCAAACCGGGGCCCAATTGTTCGTCCAGGGTGACACCGAAAATCCGGCCCGAATCAACGAAAACTATGCGTCGGTAGCCAATGAATTGGCCGGTGGTGGTTTGTATCTGGTTGGCGCAAACACCACAGCGATGTTGATCAATACCCATTTGAAATTCAATTCTGCTGGCGGTGACGGTGGCGGATTTGCAGTGACAGATCAAGCCACTTTAACCATGGGCCGGTCTGCCCAAGGTTGTCAGTCTTATAGTCAGGGTCTGTGTTCTGAGCTCATCAATAACGAAACCCTGTCCATAACAGCCACTGGTGGTGCTGGGTACATTTCTGCAGGCGCCTCAGTTGACATTGCTCAAACAATGATCGCAAGCAATTTATCCATAAACACGGCTGGTTTTGAGTTAAGCAACACGGCAAGCTTGCGTCTGGAGGGTAACTTGTTAACCAACAATGATGGCCTGGGAGCACAATCTGCAGCCCCCTCCTTATTTTATCTGAACGGTGACAACAACCAAGCCTCTGAACTGGACTTCGGTTTCAACACCGTAGTCAACAACAACGTGGACAACTTTTTCACCACCAACAACACCAACAGCTCCCAAGTCATTAATGTTTTTAACAGCATCATTTGGGACTTCGGTACGGTATTTAATTTCAATGGCCCAGCCACCGCTCAAATCGATTGTGCCATAGTGCATGAGTCAGCCAGCCTAAGTGGTAACGTCGGTGCCGTGTTGACTAATGACCCCTTGTTCATCAATTCAGCCATGGGTGACTACCGCCCTTCTCTGGCCTCAGATGCCATCGACTTCTGTGACAACGACCTGTTCACCGACCAACACCCAGACCTTAATGGTAACCCCCGCGGCCACGATATGACCAGCGTCAACAATGCCTATGGCACTTACGATGCTGGCGCTTATGAGTATTACCCTGAAATTATTTTTCGCTCAGGTTTTGAGTGATAAAACCTTACTGATGATAGCCGCCCTGACGTTCAAGTGCAGGGCGGTTGCAAGGAATGAAGTCCCAACAGCATGTGTCAACAGCTAATCAGCCAGACGTTCCCGCATCAGAGGGCTCATCAGCATACGCATGAGAGATTAGTTGTTGAAGTGGAAGGAGCTGGCCATGTCTGAATCAATGGGATTAGAGACTTTGATTTTCCTTATATTGATGAAACACACCCCTCAATCCTCGGCAATTGCTCCTGCATCGCCTAAAGCGCCTACTGGACTTAAGGGCACTACTGTTGGTTGGTGCTCTAAAACCTACATGACCCACATAGATATGGGTCGATGACGGATTAAAGAGCATGAGCACAGGTGGCGCTGAGCAAACTAAGAAGTTTTGAAATTGAAGTTGATGAAGAGGTAGTCGGATTTTTGTTTTTTGGTGACTTGGTCGGGGTTTTGGACTAGGTGGGATGCTTTGACTTTTTGGATGAGGTTTTTGATTTTGTGCTGTTTAAGGTCTTTTTTGAGGAAGATGATGCTTTCGCCGCTTACCCCATCCCAGTGCCAGGACTGGTAGCAGGCGGGGATGTCATCGAAGACGCCTTGTTGTTCGAACAGGATGGTGGTGTCGGGGTCGTGGGGGATGTGGTTCAGGTTTGAAGTCATGTTGTTTTCCTCTTGTTTTGAATATTTGGTGTTGAGTATTTGTTGTTGATGACTTGATGATATTTGAGGTGGTTCTCATTTCTTGAGAATGGGTGGATTTTTTATCAGGAGAAGTGCCGTTCACTTCATTTTTATGGGATGTGCTGTGAATGGGGCAGCGCTAAAGAAACACACAGCTTGCGATTCCTTTTGAATCTGTGCCGCTTCAAAGGGGCTTAAAAAATTATCAACTTTACAACTGATGCCAAAATCACTATATTGGTTTTTTATTTAATAAAGGGTTTAGGAATATGAAGGTTTTTGGTTTTTTGCTGGTTTGCTTTTCATCGTTTTTGCTTGTTTCACCTGCTCATGGTGCATTGGTTGCTGATTATCAGTTCAACAATGACCTGACCAGTGATGTTGTTGGCGCTGGGGATTTGGTGGACTTGGGTGCAGGTACTTATCAGACCACCCAGGTTAATGGTCGTCAAGATACTGTGTTGGGCTTTACCGCAGGAACGGGTTTGCGTTTTGATACCAGTGGCTTGCTTGCTAACAATGAATTCACCATTGTTATGTGGGTTGCCATAGATGACAATGGCAGTTATGTAAAACTTGCTGACTTCAATAACCTGGTTATTGACGAAGGGCTTTACAATTACGATGGCACTTTGATTGTCTATGACCAAGCCGATGGTACCGATGTGGTTATCAACAATGGTCAATTTCATCAAATCGTCATGACCCGAAGTGCTGGCGATGAAATCAATGGCTATGTCGATGGCGCATTACAAATCAGCTTTACAGACAATGGCGAAAACATCATTTCTGCTGATAACTTTATTCATTTCTTTAGGGACGATGATGACACCAGCAACAGTGAGAACAGCAGTGGCCAGGTGGCCAGAATCATGGTATTCGACGAAGCCTTGGCTGCTGACGATCTTGGCGGATTGGGTTTAGCCCCTCCGGTTATGGTTCCAACACTTTCTCAATACATGTTACTGTTTCTGGCATTGATGATCGGCATCATGGGTTTGTTCAGAGCCGGCATCAAACAACACTGATTCATTAAAAAAACCCATGGCTTAAATCACATGGGTTTATTTCATCTTTGATAGGTTGGACACTCAGCGCTTAAAGCGTTGGGTGTTTGATGCCACAAACAGTCATTCCATCAATCACTTCGGATTAACCCAAAGGGGTATACCAGGATTAAAATTAAACAGCCCTCAAAATCCAGCCATGTATGATAAAAAAGCTGACAATTAATTACCTTTTTTAAGCAAAACGAGATTAATTACAACTATTAGCGTCATTTCAACAATTTTATGGCTGCTTTATATCCCATCCACACAATTGCTGACTTATCATAGACAGATGCCTTGGCCTTGGTTATTCAATTTGAGAACTTAATCTATGAACTTCTTCAGTCATATCGACCAACTTTTGTGGTTGTTAGCAGAATCGATGATTCTGGGTGCCATACTGTACTTGTTGTTGCGGTTGCGCCCTTGGTTAGGTAATGCGCCGCTGGTTTTGACTGTGGGTTCCATTCAATTCTTGCAAGTACTGCTGGCGCTGAGCCTTTACATCGAAGTCTTCCCCGGTCTGTGGATCAGTCCAGGTTCTTCAATCTTATTCACGGGCACCATTTTAAGTGTGCTTTTGGTATACATTGTCGATGATGCGATGGGTGCCAGGCGTTTTATTTACAGCCTGCTGGCGGCCAACATCATACTCAGCCTGATAACCTTTTCAGCCAGTCAGCACATGCTCAGTGAAGCAACACAACTGATGATAAACCTGCCCGTTGAAACCTTTCAACAAAACCCAAGAATCCTCATTGTCGGCACAGTCACTTTATTTTTTGACACCATCTTGATCATCATTTTGTATGAATATTTGACCCGCATTCGCAGTTTATTCCTGCGCATGACCACGGCACTTTGTGGGGTGCTTATATTTGATAGCTTGATGTTCATTACTGGCTCCTTTATTGAAAATGAGAATTACTTCAATATGTTGGTATCGAGTATCACAGGGAAATTGATGTTTGCCCCCCCGGCGACGGTGGCGGTGGCGTTATTACACCATTACATGAAAAGTTCGGAAGAAAAAAACACCAACAACATCGGTGACTTTTTTAATCTGCTGACCTATCGACAAAAGTATGAGCTGGCCAAGACTGATTCGCTGGTGGACCCCATGACGCGGCTCTATAACCGCCGGGCCTTTGATAAAGCTTGTGAGGAATGGATAGACATTGGTTCCTATGCGATTTTGATGATTGATGCCGATAACTTCAAAAAGGTCAATGATGAGCTGGGACATGACACAGGAGATCAAGTCATCAAGGACATAGCCGCTGCGATCACCACCGAATTGCGCGGCAGTGATGTCGCTTACCGTTTCGGCGGCGAAGAATTTGTGGTATTTCTGCCCTATACCGAAATGAATGATGCGATCAGGATTGGTAACCGAATCAGACAATCGCTGACCCAGCGAATTACAGAAATGCCTTTGCCCGATGGGCGTCAAATCACTTTATCCATCGGCGTAGCGGTGGCACCCAAAGATGGTAAATACAGTACCGAAGTGATTAAGCAAGCCGATCAAAGGCTGTATTGGGCCAAAAACAACGGCAAGGACCAGGTTGCTTATTCGATGGGTTGAAGCCTGTAGCATTTGACTTTGAGTAGTGGGTTTTGATTCGCAAAGCGCACCTAGAAGAATCGGTGATATTGTGGATTTTTAAGGTGCTCTACACACCCCTTAGGTCCCATTCTAGAGGGGACGTAAAGTCACGACGCGCGTTGTTGCTGAACAAATTATTCACTTTATTTTGAGGTTTTGCTTGTTATACTGCGCGCTACTTCAAATGGGAAAAACTCAGCACCCACACACAATGTTATGGGCAAAAAAAATTTAGAAATAAGAGACCGGACCATTTTTGATGGCTTCATAGGTAAATACTTTCTGAAGATGATTTTTAAGCTTTGGTTTAAACTTCGAGGCTGGAAAGCCATTGGTGCCGAACAGGAAGGGGCTGGGATTACCATTGCGGCACCCCACACGTCGAATTGGGACGTGGTCTATGCCATGGGTGCGGCGATTTTGTTGGACATCAAGATTTATTTTTCGATTAAGGAAAGCTGGTGTCGCAAACCAGTCATCGGTCGCATCATGATGTGGTTGGGGGCGATTCCCATCAACCGCGAGACTGGGGCCAAGGGACAAATTGAAAAAATCACCCGCTTTGTCAACCGGCACAAGCATGAGCGCATCTTTATTTTGTTCACGCCTGAGGGCACGCGAGGTAAGGCCGAACGTTGGAAGACGGGGTTTTATCACTTGGCTGAAGGCTGCGACTTACCCATCTTTTTGGCCAAAGTTGATTTCAAGAACAAGGAATCCGGGGTGTTTCATTCTTACCAGCCGACCGGTAACAAAGAGAATGACATCCTTTCAATCCAGGCGTCCTATAAAAACATCCAGGGCAAGTACCCGGAACTGCAATATCCTGAGTACGTAGGCCCCATGCCACAGCTGTCTGATTTTGAGGCCCGTGTATTGAAAACGCTTTACATGGCCAAGGGCGCGGCCAGCCATTTGGAACTGGCAGCCAAACTCAAAGCGCAACAATTATCCGCTTCGGTGTTGGATTACCTGGTGGAAAAAGGCGTGTTAGCGAAAACTGATTCCCTTGGTAACGAAACAAAATACGTGCTGACGTTTGCGGGAAAAGGGTGTTTGTTGCATCTGTTCCCGGCTTTGCCTAAGGCTGCATAAGATCAATCAATGGGGTCAGAGGTGTTGATCAAACTAAAGACGCTGGGTACCGGTACCCGATCGGAGTCGAGGCAGTAGTTGTTCCATTCCACTCACTGCATTCCCCACTTCCATGTGGGTCGATGACGCTACGCGTGTTTGATTATCGGCTCCTGCCGTTAACCCTTCGGGCCGCTTCGCGTGGTAAAACGACTGTCCTTGCCGTTTGATGCTTCGCAAACTGGATCCCCGGGTCAAGCCCGAGGATGACGGAATAAAAACCAATAAGGTCAGAGGCGTAAATTTTTCTCTGGGAAGAAACACACCCCTCGGTCCCCTCTCGAGAGGGGAAGAAAAAATATACCCATCTGTCGCCTCTCATGAGGGGAGGGAAAGAAAAGCTTCATTTAATTCCCACTTCTGCTGACTGCGCTTGAGCTGGGTTGCTATTGGTATGGGGTGATGTCTTGGGTTCTTTGTTGGTTGTTGAGGATTTTGATTCTGTGGAGGATGGTGTCCAGTTGGGAGCGGTTGAGCAGGTGGCCTTTGTTGATCACGGCTTGGATGCTGCGGGTGTGGTTGATGTTCTCCAGTGGGTTTTGTTTGAGGATGACCAAGTTGGCTTGATACCCTGTTTTGATTTGTCCCACGGAGCCACCTTGGGGCGTTTTATTGATGCGATCGAGCCATTGGCCAGGAATTCTGGTGGCGCTCTGTAGGGCTTTGGCGGGTGTCATGCCGAGCCTCACCATGGATTCAAGTTCGTCGTGCAGAGAAAACCCCGGCACCGCGCCGGTTGTTACCGCATCAGTACCAGCGGTGAACTCAACACCATGTTCAACCAGGGTGCGGGTCATGATGTGAATGGCATCGACATAGGTGTCCCAATACAGCTTGATTTTTTGTTTGTTTTCGGGAGTTTGTAGCCAGTATGGACTGGTGGCGTAACTGTGATGTCCTGGTAACCAGCCCGCTTTCATCTGCCAGCCCTCCACTTGTACTGGGTTGACGTAACCCAGCTCGACGGTGGTGAGGAATTGCTCCAACTGTAATTTTTGTTGAATCAGGCTTTCCATCAACCAAATCACTGAGGTGATGTGGATGTCTTGGGCTTTTAAGGCAGGTGCCACTTCGTGGCTGCGCTGCTGAACGTAGACGAGGTATTCAGCAGCGGTTGCTGGATTCAGTTGACTGATGGGCAGGTCATATTCCCGGGCAAAGACTTTGGTGAGTTCTTCAACGTGGGCGATTTCTTGTTGGCCTGCGGCCAGCACATCTTCCAGAGCCACGGTTCCGGGGATGTGGCCAGTGACCAGCAAGCCAACCTCATGGGCGGCATTGACCAAATTTTGATACTGTTCTGGGGTCAGGCCACTGCTGATTTTCAGGGCATCAAAGCCCTGCTCGACCAAGTCATTAACGATGTCGCTGGCCTGCTCGGCATGGCTGATGGTGATTCGCGAATAGGCCCACTGGCGGAACCAAACTTGCCACCAGGGCGTGTCATAGACTTTCATCGATGAGACGAAAACATCTGGCCACAATGGTTGTGCGGTTTGGTCACGCAGCATCAGCTGATGATCATCACCGGCCATATCACGCACGTGAGTCACGCCATTGGCCACAAACAACCACAGGTTATTCAAGGTTTCGTTCAAATGCACATGACCATCCATCAACCCGGGAACCAAGTATTGGCCCTGCCCTTCAATGACAGGCATTGTCGCTGGATATGACAGCTTTGTACCGATTTGTTGAATCAATCCATCAGCAATGATGATGTCTTGATTGGCTACCATGGTGTTGCCTTGTGGATTCAGGATATGAATGTCTTTGATGATAAATTCACCTGTGAGGGCCTGTAAATCAGTGATGTCGATTTCTGGGGTGAATTGTCCTTTGGCCTGGCGCATTTCTATTTCAAACCAAAGCAGTGCGGCCAAACCACCAACCAGGGTTAAGACGAGCAGTCTTTTGATCCATTGCTTGGTGAAATGCCATACAGATGTTTTGTTCATGGGTTTGTTCGCGTGAGTTAAAAAAAGCGCATTTTAGGAATTTCCATCGGTCTCATCCTCTCAATTCATGACATGAGAACAATTAAATTAATGCTTCAATCCGAACGCTGGCTGTATTGTAACGGCGTTTGGCCAACGAACTTTTTAAAGGCTCGATAAAAGCTGGCTTGAGAGTTAAAACCGGCAGCCAAGGCCATGTCTAAGATGGACTGGCTGCTGAGGTCAGTTTTGTTTGTCCGTGCATCGATTTGTTTTTTCACTGCGGCGATGCGGTGTTGGTTGAGGTAATCCCTGAAGGTGATTTTGAGCTTTTGATTCAATAAAAAGGACAAGGATTCAGTCGACACCCCCATGGCAACGGCAACATGTTTGATGCTGATGTCTGGATCGAGGTAGATGGCTTGGGCTTGCATCAATTGTTGAAGCTTGTGTTCAATGTCACCTATATCGTTTTGTTGCTTTTTCTTGGCTTGGCTTTTCAGTGAATTGATGGCTTCAAACAGGCGTGGACTTTGTAAACGGTAACCCAAAAACCCCAGGTAATAAGTCGTCAAGGCCAAGAAGACGGTAAATAATTGCCACCTGTTTTGTCTGGCTGCTTGCCACAGGCCGGCTAAATCAAGCCCGTGATTGATCAGATAAAACACCCCCAAAACCAACATCCAGGCCAGGATTTGTAACAACCACCGGCGCAACACACCGCGCTGTCTTGGTGCCATGGATTCAGATTCAGTCACAAACCATCGGTACCGTCGCGCCCCCAGCAACCAATAAAACCAAGTGGACATTAAAATCAGGTAATCCTCGATGCGATTCATTTCGCCAAACCACCACTGCTCAGGCAACAGATCCCGCTGTGTCGCGGATGCGGTGGCATAAAAGGTAAAAAACAGCAGGTCATAGGCCAACCAACACAATGGGAGCAGCAAGTGCCCTTTCCAAGGCTTGGACGGGGTGTTTTTGATGGTGGTGATGTTACACACATACAGGTACAACATCGGCGGTATAAACAACTCCAAGCCCAACGGCACAAATTGAATCACCGCACCACCTGGCCAGGCGTGGCTCAGAATCAAGTAGCGCAGGTTGACCAAAACAAACACCAATACCACCAGACCCAATAAGCGCTGGTGCGGCTGAAAGGCTTTGGTTTGTATCATCAACACACTGGTCAACACGCCTTGGGTGATGCCAATGATGATAATGAGTTGGTAAAGGTTAAAGGTCAAAGTTGGAATGACTGATTGATGATGCTGAATTTTATCATGAGGTGATGCTGATAGGGCCTATCAGACTCACTTTCGGCATTGATTGACGAAGTTTTAAATGCCTTAAGGGGACCTTCTGTTGGCTTTTCTCTGAGGCCAAGAATTCAAGCAAAGGTCTCTACAAATTTTTTAAATCTTCATCCTGGATGTGTTTACCGCGGGGAATGGTCCTGTTATCGACTTGCAGGTCTTCGTTGTTGAAAGATTTGAGGTGCTTTTTGTTGATGATGTGTGACTTATGAACCCGCAGGAACTGCTTGGGTAGTTCCTGCATGATGGCTTTCATGGTGCTGTAACTGGTTAATTCCTGGCCATCATTGAGGTGGATGATGATGTGGTTTCCCAGTCCTTGGATATGGGTGATGTCATCGGGGTGGACCAGGTACGTGCGGCGGTCTGACTTGAGTTCGATCATGGGCACAGTTTTGGCAGCACCTAGGTCTTTGAGCTCATGATACAGGCCGTAGAACTTGATGGTCATGGCCAACATGACTGTGGTATTGATTAACAATGCCGATCGAAAAATGGCCTGCGGGCTGAATAAAGCACTTTGGCTGATTTCGAGAAATTCTTCATAGAAAAAATATATCGACAAGCGCTGAAATAATCCGCAGACAAACAAAATACCCAACAAGCTGAATAAAAAAATCAGCAACTTGGCCTGTAACAGAAAACGTGGCATGGCCCAGTAAATGACCAAGTAAGTGGCTGCGATGCGCATCGGCAACAAAATGAATTCAAGATAAAACGATCCATGCAAGCCATGTCGACCTGACCAAATCAAGGCAAAGCTGACGTAATACACCAACCAAAAAGCCACATGGGTGAGTATCCTAGAGTTGAACAGGTAGTAATTTGAGTAGGTGCGTTTGAAGTCTAGTTGAAATGGTGTTTTGATCATCATGGATGAATGGCTTTTGGCATAGTCAGTCGTTGGTTTGGTCATGTTTCGCTGTAACCGCAGCGTTGGAGCTTTAGTATAGCTCACTTTCAAACTAGAGAATGCGATGAAATCAAGAACAGAAATTATTTCCACTTTGATGATTTGGGCCATGACTTTTACTGCGCTTTACAGCCAGCCATTGCAAGCCAACGAGTTAGACCGTCGCGCCAGCTGGGAAGCTGGTTTTCAAGCACCTGAAGGAAACACAGCTGGCAGGGTAATACGCAGCCTTGAACCTGGCACCCCTTTGGCCAAGGCTGGGCTGCAGGTGGGAGATCACATCGTGGCAGTTAATGGTCAGCCCATTTTAAATCCGGAGGACTGGTCTGATTTGTCCGGTAACCTGGTGGCGAAAAAGAACTATTCGCTCACATACAAACGCGGAATTCAAAGCGATGAAGTTTCGGTGCGCTTCCAAGCCCAACCACTAGAACAACACGAGGGCATTGATACCCAATATACGCACATAACCAGCGATTATGGCATCCGTCAAAGGGTGATCATTACCCGACCTGAAGGCGTGAGTGGCCAACAGCCAGCCATCCTACTGCTGCAAGGCTTGAGTTGTTCAAGCATTGAGATCAACCCCGACAGAATAACTGCCTTTACCCACCTGATACGCGAAATTGTTACCGGCAGCAACAAAGTCGTTCTGCGGGTGGAAAAACCTGGCGTTGGAGACTCCGAAGGAAACTGTTCACGCACAGACTTTAAAACCGAGTTGAATGGATATTACATGGCAGCTAAATATTTAAGGTCACTGCCCTATGTCGACCCTGACCGCATTGTGGTGTATGGCAACTCCATGGGTTCAGCCCTGGCTCCTCACTTTGCCAATCGGTTTGGTTTTGCGGCAGTGATTTCAGATGGTACTTATGTCAAAACCTGGTTTGAACACATGTTGGAAATTGAACGACGGATTCTGGCCTTCAAAGGATTAAGCCAAGGTGAAATCACGCAAAAAATGAATCAATCTTATATTCCGCTGTATTACGGGATGTTGATACAACACAAAAGTTATCAAGAAGTCATCAATGAATACCCGGCCATTGCTGACGATAACTACCATGGACCTGAACACATGTACGGGCGTCCAATGGCTTTTTATCAACAATTACAGCAATTTGATATAGCCGGAGAATGGGAACGGTTAAAAGTTCCGGCACGCATACGTTGGGGAATCAACGATTGGATCATGAGTGAGGCGGACAATGATTTAATCATCGAAATTCTTGAAGCTGCCGGGCACCAGGACCATGAATTGTACAAACATCCTGGGTTAGACCATTGGCAAGCCATTCATGAAACAGCCAAAGCTTCATTTGAAGGACAAACCGGTGAACGCACTGAAGCCATCAGTGAAGTGATTTTGGACTGGTTGGCAGCTTTTTGATTGGCCTCCATGACTTGAGTAAATCTTATGAATATTTGACAGGAATATTTAACAAATTGCACATTGATTCTGTGATAATCATTGTTTTAATCGTGAGAAGGTAGCGTATGTTTGGAAGATATAAATTGTCTTGGGTGGTTGCATTGACGTCTTGTTTTTCAATCGCAGGGGCAGCTGGGTTTGGGCATCCGGTTACGGTGATTGAATCGCTTAATGACGGCAATGTACCCGTTAGTTGCGGGGTTATGAACAGCAATGCGAATGGTGTTTTCGAGGTCAGTCTGGATGTCGATGAGGATGGCATTGAAGACATCTGCTTGGGCAGTGGTTCAAATACCTGTGCTGGTGGTTTTAATTTTGATTGTGCCAGCGGCCTGAACAACAGCCTGTGTTCAACTGAGGACAACAACACCTCAAATACCCTGATGGCTGCTGACGTCAGGTTATCTACTCACTTGGGTGATGCAGTAGGACCGAATTTTATCAACAGCACGGATTCTACCGACGGTGTACCCACCGGCGAAGCTTTGGTGATTGGATTTTTAGGCTCTTCAAACTATCCGGGTCTGCGAGGCTATTTTGGTTTGAATGTGGATGAAACCGATTGTAGCTACACCTTCACCAATGCGATTTTTGATGACGGTGATGGTAGCATCTTGTATGGTGACGAGCCTGAATTTGTGGTTAATTCTGTGGCAGATCTACCTGATCAGCTACTGGATGGGGTGTGTGACACCGGCAATGCAGTGAGGGGCACAGCTGAATGTACCTTGCGAGCGGCTTTGCAAGAATCCAACCAAATTGCCATTCTTAACAACATCAATTTTGCGATTCCGGCCATTGAATGCCCAGGCGGTTCCTGTGTGATTGATGTGGACATCACCAACAACGGCTTGTTACCAGACATCATCACACCTGTGATGATCGATGGCACCACCCAAGCTGGCAGTGAAACTTTATGTCAAACCGAAATCGCTGCACGCAGCCAATATGGCATAGTGATTCAAGGAGACTCGACGGATGTGGGCTTGCGATTGGCTGCCGGAGGTGATGGTTCAACCATCAAAGGCCTTAATATCCGTAACTTTTTCAATAACATCGCCATCATTAACAGCGACAATAACCACATTCAATGTAATTTCATTGGTACCGATGAAACAGGAACTTTCGGTTCTGGTGGCAACGGCTCCAATGGCATCATTTTTGGCTGTGACAGTAACGACAACATCATCGGTGGCCCAAATCCACAAGATGGTAATTTGATCGCCAATCAAGACAGCGATGGCATCCAGTTTTTTGCCGGATTTGACTGTGGTCCAATCAGTCCACTGCCACACAACAATGCCATCTTGGGTAACTTTATCGGTACTGCCAAAGACGGCACCTCGCCATTGGGCAATGCCTTTTCTGGCATCTCATTCTTCGGTGGCGCGGCTTTCAATAATTACGTCGGTTCGTTACAAGATGGCATCACCATCAATGGTAACGTCATTGGTGACAATGAGTCAGGTATCTATATCGATGATGGCACCAACAACACCGTCATCAAAGGCAATTACCTCGGCACTGACCTCAGTGGTACCGCCAATTTAGGCAATTTGTTTGGTGGTGTTGACATCATCCTTGGTCAGGACAATCAAATCGGAGGCATCAACCCTGGAGATGGCAATGTCATCACCAACAACAGCGAAGGGGTGTTTGTTACTGGCCTGACTTCAGCAGGCAACCAAATCAGAGGCAACGCTTCTTTTGACAACCTCACCACGGCCATTGATATCATCATCGATGGTGGCATCAATCCTGATGGCAGCAACCCCAATGACAGCGATGATGCCGATACTGGAGCCAATTTATTGATGAACTACCCTACCGTGCTTGACACTTCATTTGTTAATGCCCTGGGAGATAATTTTGTGGGTTTGGATTACAACGTAGATGCCAGCTCAGCCAATGCACTTTATCCCTTACAAATCGATGGTTATTTCGACGAAAACCCTGAGGGAAGCCAAGGCGGTACGTTCGTGGTTGGCGGCGAATACACCACCCCACAAACGGACGCGCAATTGATTTTTGATATTCCTGATGGCGTGACCGGCGGTGTGATGCGGTTCACCGCTACCGACGCCAATGGCAACACCTCAGAAATGTCACCCCCGGTAACCGTGGGTATCATCGATTTGATCTTTGAAGATGGTTTTGATGGTGATTGATTGAAGTCGTTTTTAGGTGACTTTTCGACAGGTGGTATGCTGAGCTTGTCGAAGTGCTCGGTGACCTTAAGGTGGCTGATCCTGTCGAAGTCTAAAGCGCCTACTGTAGGAAGCCTTTCTCAGGCTTTGGGGTACTTAACACACCCCTTAATCCCCTCTCAAGAGGGGATGTAAAAACACTCCCATCTGTCGCCTCTCAAGAGTGGAAGAAATGAATTCTCCCCTCTTGAGAGGGGATTAAGGGGTGTGTTGAGGAAGTTGAAGTTAAGGAAGATGTATCTATGCGAAAAATTAAACCCTACGATAAGGCATTAAAAGCGCTTGCCAGGCAGCTGCGCAATCAGTCAACACAGGCAGAAATCAAGTTGTGGCAGTACTTAAAAGGATCTCAACTTAAAGGCTATCGGTTTCACAGGCAAAAACCTTTGCTCAAATACATTGCAGATTTTTATTGCTATGATTTGCAGTTGGTCATTGAGCTGGATGGGTGTACCCATGATTTTGTGGATACCCAGCGGAAAGATTTTGCTAAGCAGACTGCTTTGGAAAAAGTTGGGTTGACAGTGATGCGTTTACTGACGACGATGTGATGAATAACTTGGAAGGCGTGATGTTATACCTTGAGCGGTTTATTGATGGGTTTGAGGTTGGTGGTTAGTGGTATTTTTTGATTGTTTTCCTGTGAGTTAAGGTTTTACACACCCCTCAATCCCCTCTCAAGAGGGGAGGAAAAGAAACACACCTCGACAGGTGGTATGCTGAGCTTGTCGAAGTGCTCGGTGAGCTTAAGGCGAATGAAGTCACATCACTTGACCAAACTGGTCGATTGTACTACTCTAAATGAGTGTGGGTTTGTGAGCATTCGAATGTGGCATCCAGACTTTTGAAGCAGGAAACATCTGGATTTAACTTGAGCGCATAGATAGATAATAGTCTTTATCATGCAATGGATTATTGGCGGATCACTACAGACCAATATCAATCGCAAAAAGAGGAGAATATTATTATGGCTATCAGATTTTTAATCCTGTTGGTTTTATCCGTGGCATCCATGCAGCTTCATGCACAAACGGTTAATGCCAGCAACACACCCGCTGCAATACCAGACGGCGATGCCAATGGGGTAGATATTTTATTTAATGTCCCTGGAACAAGCACTGAAGTTACTTCCGTATCTTTGATGATTGAGCTAGAACAAACCTGGTTAGGAGATTTGTCGGCTACTTTAACCTCCCCCAATGGCGAAGCAGAAATGGTGATTTTTTCTCGTGTCGGAGCCCAGATTGGTTCATCATTCGGAGACTCTTCCAACGTCAATGGTAAGTACCTATTTGATGACCGCGGCGCTGACCTTTGGCAGGCCGCAGTTGTTGTTGGTAACACTGAGACCGTCCCTCCTGGAGTCTATACAACCTCCACTGCAGGGCAACCTGGTCTTTCCAGTTATGGCGGCCGCAAAACCTCAATGGCTGGAGTTTTTGGCAATTTGATTACTGATTCTGATGGCGTTCAGGGAGTTGGACAGTGGGTATTGAACGTGGCCGACCATGAGGCCGGTGACCCCGGCAATGTGGTTTCTGCCACCTTAATGATTAACACCGCTGACCTGATTTTCAGAAATGGTCTTGATGTTCCAGCTGTGCAAGCCCCGAAAAACCGCTTAGACCTATCTGGTAATGGTTTGGCTGATTTTGGGACATTGGGAGATGGCGGTAGCAGTGACCTGACCTTTCGCATATTAGAAAACATCAGTGGCGGCAACACCGGCGCTCTGGATACTTTTGTTTTGGGTAATTCTTCCACAGATTTTTGGAACAGTGCTGATTTTGATGGTGATGGTATTGCCGATGCGGCTGCTTTCGACACCCAAGCTCGGAACTATCTGATCAAACGTTCGGGCCGACCTGGCGCCAGCCACATCACCATTCCGATGGATATTGGTATCACCAACTCTAATCCTTTAGTAGTAGGTGACTATGACGGTGACGGGATTGATGATCCCGCAGTCTACAACCCGGGTATTAATGATAATGACCCCATATCTTTAACCTTCAGAAGTTCAGCAACTGGCCAGTTGATTACTGTTCCGATGGGCATCAGAGGTCCCAACTTCACAAGAGCATTGGGCGGTCATGATTATACCGGTGACGGTATTGCAGACATGATTTTCAATGATGCAGGAAGTTATACCATCAGAGATGGGAAAAATGGTTTAGTGGTAGACACGTTCACGTTCGGTACTGGCACAGAGGCTGTGATGTTGTTTGGTAATTATGCCGGTGATAACCGGGGTGACATCACCTTGGTGTCCGTCTCTGGCAATGATGTGATTTGGCAAACGCGGGAGACTGGCCCAGGAACTGAGTTGCCCCAAGTCATATGGGGCCAAGTTGGCATAGCCGGATTTGCTGAGTTCGCCGCTTCTGGAGATTATGATGGCGATGGCATCCTAGATTACGCCACTTGGCGACGTGACAATACCACCCCTGATAATGCGCAATTCATCATCCGGCCCTCTACCAATACCTCATCAACAATCAATGTCTTTCATGGCACAACTGGTGAAGCCCCCTTGGCAGACGCCCAAGCGGGTTAACACAGCCACAGTGACGGCTTAAATTAACCGGTAACACCATGCTGATTTATCTCAGCATGGTGTAGTGGTTCATAAATCTATAGCCTGTTTATAACTTCTAGGCCTGAACATTGACTGTCGCCACCGGCAGTTGCAATGGTTTCCACCTGAAAAAGTCCACCTGACTTTGACTGACACAGCTGCAGATTTTTGTGGAATGTGGGTGCTGATGCAAAGTCAGGTGGGCATTGGGTCAAGTTGTATTGAGTTTTGTTTTCGGGCTTTTTAATTTATTTCCAGCAACTCAACTTCGAGGTCTTCGGTTTCGGTGTTGGGTTTGATTTTTTGACCATTAACACCGATGTCAGCGAAGCTCAAACCAGCAACCATGGAGAGTTTGATGTCGAGATCGACACCGGAGGCATCCATGTCGTTTGTTGTTTCGGCATGGGTTCGGTGGCGGGCGATTTTCAGGTAATCGGCAGTGGCTTCGGGGCTCAATTTGATGACAAGTTGTTGCATGGTTTTCTCCAGTAATTTATCAATGACTCCATCATGCCACTGGTGTTTCGCAAATCTTGAGAATGGCGGAAAAATAATGAAATTAATTCCGATCAAAAATCCATAAATAACTGATATTGTTGCATTTTAAAAAACCATAATCGCCGATATTTGTGGACAGCAAGACTTTTTAGTTATATATTAATTATGTCAACCCCGTAAACGAATCCGGCAATCCTGCCTGGTTCATACAATTAATAAGGGGAAATTCAATGAGAAAATTTAATTCAATCGCATGCTTACTGCTGCTGATGCTTCCTGCCTGGTGTGTGGCAGAAGACAAACCGCCAGCAGTCATTTCAGACAGTTGGACAATAATACCCAAAGCAGGACATGAAATGGAACTGGAAGCCGCACTCAAAGAGCACATGGCTCACAGGGTTGAAAAAGGTGATACTCGGCATTGGGACGTTTATGTTCCCGTAACCGGAGACAAGCTTAATGCCTATGTTGTTAGGTCATGTTGCAATGAATGGTCCGAAATGGACAGCTACCGCAGCTGGTCGTATGAGCACGCCAGCGAGCACTTCAACGAAACCGTGCATCCACACGCAGAAAAATACGCGCACAATTTTGGATCTATGAATATGGAGAATAGCCATTGGCCTAAAGGCACCGAAGCCAATTTGGTAGGTGTGACTAAATTCGAGATCAAACAAGGCCACTGGAGCAAGTTCTCCAAAGCCATGAAAAAGATGAGCTCATTGGCCAAAGAACATGGCTGGGAGAGAAATTGGTCCTGGTCATACCCCGTTCATGGAGGAGACACAGTGCAGCTGGCCACACCATTTAAAAATTTTGCTGAAATGGCACCCATGGAAGAAAATTTTTATCAATTTGTTGCCAAGCACCTGAAGTCAGAAAAGAAAGCCGACAAACTGTTTGCTGAGTTCGACAGCGCTGTTTCATCATCTCACTATTCAATCTACCGCCACCGCAAAGATTTATCGATGGGACATGATGATGATTGATTGATTTTTTAACCGAATACAAAGGGGCCTGATGGCTCCTTTTTTTATGGATGTGTTTAGATATTTAGCTGTATGATATTGATATCAAACCAGCCCAACCAGAGTTGATTTCAGAGCAAACATCTTTAAACGTGGTTATAAAATGCACTTATTTGCGCTTAAAAAGCAAAAAAGGCCAATATTGGGTGATTTCAAGGGCATTTTAGTTAGACGACTTCACACTCTGTTAATCAAAGATTCGTTAACATGTGTGGACTTACAAATTTAATGGAGTGAAAGCATGAAAAAAATAGCGATATTATTGTTCAGTTTTTTGCTGGTAGCAGCCTGTACCACCACCGACCCTTATACCGGTGAGGACAAAGTGCGTAAAAGCGTTAAATACGGCGCTGCTGGAGCCATCGTATGTGGCTTGATTGGTGCCACCAGAAACTCCGAAAGTGCGCGCAATGCCGCAGCGGGTTGTGCTGCCATTGGTGCTGGCGTGGGCGCTTACATGGATCACCAAGAAGCCGAATTGCGCCGTGAACTACAAGGTACGGGTGTGCAGGTCAGACGCGAAGGCAATCAGATTCATTTGATCATGCCCAGCAACATCACCTTCAACACCAACGAGTACGACATCAAAAGCAGCTTCTACCCAAGCCTGAACTCAGTGGCCAAAGTCTTGTACAAATACAAAGACACCACTTTAGATGTGTTGGGTCATACCGACTCAGTGGGTAGCGATGATTACAACCGGGAACTGTCTTACCAACGTGCCTACAGCGTGGCTGATTATTTACAAGCCCAAGGCATTCCAGCCGAACGTTTGGCGCCACGTGGCTTAGGTGAATCTCAGCCGTTAGCGGATAACAATACCGAATATGGACGCAGTCAAAACCGCCGTGTTGAGTTGTACATCACCGCTGTTGAAAGTTAATAAATGAATACAGATTAACCTCCCATCAAGCCGTCCGATATCATTTGGGCGGCTTTGACTTGGTCAAGTTTTTCCCCACCTATTTATTGATATGTGTCCCTGATTACTCTCAAGTTCTTCACTACCCCCAGGAACACTGAAAAGATTTAATTGCTGTTATTGCTAACAGATTATGGTATTTTCTTGGCTTGTTTTTAAGCCCTGACCAGCCACATGAAGAAATACCCCCTGTTGTTTTTATTTGTCTCCACCTTTGCACAAGCCCACCCTTACACGGAATGCATTGATGGCATGGCTGATTTTTATCCCTGCGAAAACATCAACTTATTGCACCGGATTCACTTGGAAGACCTGGGAAACGGTACCGCATCAGGCAGTGACATTTGGGGTTGGACTGATCCCCAGGATAGTAAAGAATATGCCATCATGGGCTTAACCGATGGTACGGTCTTTGTGGACATCACGGCACCCAGAACACCGGTTTACCTGGGTTTCTTGCCCACTGCCACCAGCAGCAGTACCTGGCGGGACATGAAAACCTACGACAACCATGCTTTTATCGTTTCAGAGGCCAACGGCCATGGCATGCAAATCTTTGACTTAACCCAATTGCGCGATGTCATCAACCCACCGGTTAATTTCACCGCCACCGCCAACTACAACGAGTTTGGCAGTGCCCACAACATCGTGATCAATGAAATGACTGGCTTTGCTTACGCGGTAGGGGCTGATTGCAGTGGTGGTTTACACATGATGGACATTTCAAACCCGCTGGTACCTATAAACCAGGGTTGTTTTGCTGAGGATGGTTACACCCACGATGCCCAATGTGTGCTGTACATCGGACCTGACAATGAGCATGTGGGCAAAGAATTGTGTTTCAATTCAAACACCGACACCCTCACCATCGTGGATGTAACCGATAAGAACACGCCCATTCAACTGTCACGCACGCCCTACAGTAACTCCAGGTACACCCACCAGGGATGGCTGACCGAAGACCAAAGGTATTTTCTGATGAACGATGAATTGGATGAACAAAACCTGGGGCACAACACCAAAACTTACATTTGGGACCTGGTTGATCTAGACACGCCGGTCATCATCGGCGAATACATTGGGCCTCAACCCTCGATTGACCACAACCTGTACATCAAGGACAACTTTGCTTACCTGTCCAATTACACCAGTGGATTGAGTATCGTCGACATCACCGACATTGGCAACGGCCAATTAACCGAAGCAGCCAATTTCGACTCATACCCGGACAACAACTCCAGTGTTTTTGATGGTGCCTGGAGCAACTACCCGTTTTTTGACAGCGGCAATGTCATTGTCAGTGACATATCTGGTGGCCTGTTTGTGTTTGAGCCCTTGTTGTGTCGCGCCGATGACGCACCTGGCCAATTGGTCACCCAAGCCAACGGCGACAACAGCATCGCCATCAGCTGGAACGACACCCTAGAACCAGGAGAAACCTATTCGGTGTACCGATCAGAAGGCGGATGCGCTGCAGATAACTTTGTCAAAATAGCCGACCAACTCACCACCGAACAATACACCGACGACAATGTTTCAGGTCTGGTGGATGTGGGGTATAAAGTCACCCGCACCACAGCAGATGGCCAGTGCGAAACCACCCGCAGCAGTTGTTCAGCAACCCAAACCACGGGCATCTGTACTGCAGCGCCCCAATTCAGTGGCATCGCTGCTGTCAGCAGCCTGAATAAAAACCGCTGTGGGCTCAACCTGACTTGGAATGCAGGCAACTCATATTGTGGCGCTGACGTCAGCTACAACATTTACCGCAGTGACAACGATGGTTTCACTGCGGGACCTGATAACCTGCTGGCCAGCGATGTCAGTGACACCAACTGGACCGATCACAGCGTAGTCCATGAGGAAACCTACTACTACTTGGTCAAAGCCATCGACAATTCCAATGACAGTGTGGATAACAACACTTTGACCCTTTCAGCCACACCGCTGGGTGTGCTGGCTGATGGTGAATGGACGGCAGGAGCAGAAACCGGCGACACGGGTATTGGTCAGTTAAGTCGGCACCTGGGCTGGGAACTGGTCACTGACTTGCCACACTCAGGTGATCGCAGTTATTGGTCGCAAGATGAAAACAACGCCTGTAACCAGTTAACCTCTGAGCCCTTGACCTTAACCCAAGGCCAAGCCAGTGAATTGAGCTTCTTCACCCGTTTTGACATCGAAGACCGCTGGGATGGTGGCGTGGTGGAAATCAGTGTGGATCAAGGACCTTGGATACAACCTGGCCTCACACCTGACTACCCAACCACTTTCCGATCGACCCAGGATCAGTGTGGCTATGCAGAAAACACGCCGTCGTTCTCAGGCACCAACAACACTTGGCAACAACACACCATGGACTTATCAGCATACGATGGTCAAGCTGTACAAATGCGCTTCAGCTATTCCACCGACGGCAGCGTCAATGGTCCTGGCTGGTTCCTGGATGACCTGAGGTTAACGCATGTACAGGTACCTGGCGTTTGTGAAACCATCACCGACTTGATCTTTGCCGATGGTTTTCAGTAAAGGGTAATCTGAAAGGGTTTTCAGTTAACTAACACACCTCGACAAGCTCGGTGAGCTTAAGGTGGCTGAGCTTGTCGCGCCTAAAGCGCCTACTGTTGGAAGCCTCTATCAGACATGTACATACACTCAGTAAATAAACACACCCCTCAATCCCCTCTCAAGTGGGGAGGTCAAGCTGCGCTTCATTAGGTGGAGGCGCCCTGAATGGGCGCCTCGATACTGGGGTTTACTGGAAGACTTCTTCGATGGGGACGACTTTGACGTTGTTGGCTTTCAACTGCAAAGGATAGTCCTGGATGATTTCGTCTTCGGCCAACAACTCAGCGGGTTTTTCGGAATTGTATTCCATCGCTGAGGTGGTGTCATTGATCAGGCGATCGCGCATGTCTTCACCGTCACTGGTAATGAACACGAATTGAATGTCGTCGGTTTGCAAGTGCTTTTTGATGACGGCATTGACCTGTTCTGTGGTTAAGGCATCCAAACCTGAGGTCACCAGTTCTACGAACCCTTCGGTGCCGTAGAAATCCGAATCCATGTGGTAGCCTAACACGCGGTCTTGGCCTTTCAGCAACAAGCCAGCGTATTTACTCAAGAACGCTCGAGTGGCTTCAAACTGTTCATCAGTCAAACCATTTTCAATCAATTTTTCCAACTCATACATCGCTGTGCGGGTGGCAAAATGGGCATCTTTGTTGGTGCGCAAAGGACGCAACCACACTTGGAAAATTTGCTCTGAACGGCCCAGGTTGGCATTCGGCTGGGTGCGGTACATGCCACGCGGGAAGTATTCGATGTAGGCATAATCACCATAGTTCATGCCCCGCGCTTCGCGGATGCGTTGGTAAAGGAATGAATTGGAGTTTCTGTGCTCGCCCAGGAATGAACGCACCAGCCACAAGGCTACCCAATCAGGGTGTGAACGGTTCACCTCAATGGGGAAACCAAACGACACCGCGGTGGGCATGGTTTGTTTTTCCACGATGGTCACGTGGCGTCCAGAAAACTCAGGAGCCGCTTCAATGGCCACTTGCTCAGCCCCTTCGGCGTTGAGTTCATCGGTGATGCGGTCCAACATGGCCTGTTTTTGTGCCTCCGATAAATCACCGGTGATGCCGACCGTCAAATTATCCTGCGTCAACTGCTCACGGTAAAAGGTTTTGACATCATCCAAGGTGATGCTTTCCAGATCTGAAACCGCACCCAAATTCAATGATTCGTAAGGGTGACCGGGATACAGTTTTTGGTACAGCACTTCTTTACCCAACTCTTCATCGTTGTTTTGTTTCAGGTCGGTTTGAATGCTGTTGATCTGTTGGGTTTTCAGGCGTTTGAAATCATCTTCCCTGAAACCGGGATCCAACAGACTGTCCAGGACCAAATCCAACCACTCATCGACTTTCTCTTTGTGCACGCGGCCAGACAGTGAAATCATTTCTTTATCAACTTGTGAACCAAAATAAGCCGCCATGGGTAACATCGCTTGGTTGATTTCTTTGATGGATTTCTTCGCTGAACCACCGTTGGTGATCATGGCAGCGGTCAATGCAGCCAGGCCTTTCTTGCCTTCTGGATCCTGAGCTGGGCCAGTGTTAAACAAGAAGTTCACATCAACGATGTCACTGTTGTTGGTTAAGTCAGTGACCGCAAATTTTGGAGTTTTGGGTTGTTTGGCTTCGCTGACCAATTCAGCCAAACTGAAGTCTGGATCGACTGCATCGATGCTTTCGGCTTGGGCCAAAGTCACCAAAATGCGGCCATCATCGACCAGGTATTTGTTGGCAGCCCATTGCACGTCCTCTGCTGTGACGTTATCCAGTTGGGCGTATTGTTGATTCACAAACTCAGGATCGCGGTTGAATTGAACCACTGAGGCTAACATGTCGCCAATCGCTTCTGAATTGTCCAAAGAGTTGGCAAAACCATAACGGGCTGCTGATTTGATGTCGTTTAACTGATCTTCACTGACCAGATCAACGCGCGCATTGACCACAGTCTCAGTCAAGGCTTTTTGTACCTCAGCATAATGCTCTTGTGAAGTCAGTCGCGCCAGGATGTAAATCAGACCCGGGTCCTTGCGGTCAGGGGAATAAAAGAACAAGGCATCGGCCAGTTGGCGGTTAACCACCAGATCTTGGTAGACTTCTGAATTTTGGCCAAAATAAACGGTGCCCAGCATGTCGATAGCAGCCTTATCAATTTGGCTGGGGTCAGCAGCAGGTCCTCTGAATACCATGCCCAACATCGGCAGGGTTTCAGATTCCCACTCAATGTGGTGGTACTGGTTGCCTTCAGCTGGTGGCTCTACCGGGATATCGACCTGGTAATCACCACGTTCCCAATCACCAAAATATTGTTCAACCAGATCATGAGTTTGTTCCACATCGACATCGCCAACCACGATGACTGCGGCTTTTTCGGGTCGGTACCAACGGTCGAAAAACACGTGGGAATATTCCATTTGGTTGGGCATGTCTTCGATGTCACGCAAAAAGCCCATGGTGGTGTGCTTGTATGTGTGCTCTTTAAAGGCGTTTTCTCGAACGGTTTCAAATAACTGACTGAATGGGCTGGCACTGTTTTTCAGGTACTCGCCTTTGACTGCCAAAGCTTCGGTGCGGAACTGGGCTTCAGAGTATTTCAGGTTTTTGAAACGGTCAGCTTCCAATTTCAGCATGCGTTCCAGGTCTTCATTGATGAAGGTCACATGGTAATTGGTGTAATCATCGGTGGTGTAAGCATTTTGATCGGCACCCACTTCTTTCAGCATGGCACCGTATTCTTCCTGGCTGTAGTTTTCAGTGCCACGGAACATCATGTGTTCAAAAAAGTGAGCAAAACCGGATTTGCCAGGCTCCACTTCATTGCGGGAACCGGTTTGCACCGGTATCTGTAACGACACCACGCCTGGGTAATCGGTTTTCACCACGATCACTTTCAAGCCGTTGTCCAGTTCGCGCATGTCATAGGGCTGACTGAAAATTTTATTATCTGATTGGGCGGTTGCCGGGGTCGGCTGTTTGGCCTTGGTTTGTTGGTGTGTGGGCGCACATGCCATCAATGACATGAACAACACCGTAGCGATGATATGTTTCATGGGTTCTAAAGCTCCTGTTACTTTTTTGTTTCGCGAAAACAGCCACCGCCTTCAATTGATTGCGCTGGCCTGTGACGTCGGCTGTACCTGTGCCAACGTGATTGCTTGTCTTATTTTAAACGCATTGGGGTGAAAAAAGTTACGTTGAATTGCATGTCTGGAAGCAGTGATCAAGATTGCCAACAAATTCCGTGCAGTTTGACTGGCATTTGATAGCAATCAGGTATAATGCCTTTTTAATTCAACTGTACTCACCCGCATGAGCGAAATAAAACTCAGTCAAGTCATTGTATATGGTTTGGGCGCCATGGGTCGACCCATGGCACGTAATTTACACGATCAGGGCTTGCTCTTGGGCGTTAAGAACCGCACCGAAGGCAAAGTCCAAGCCATGGTCAATGAATTGAACCTGACCGAATTTGAAGACGATGAGTCGATGTTCGCTCAAGCTGACTGCGTGTTGACCTGTGTGTCAGCCGATGATGACCTCAAAGCCGTGGTGCATTCATTCATAGGCATGTTGAAACCCGGTTCAGTGGTGATCGACTGTTCCACCGTCAGCCCCAACACCGCCCGCACCCTAGCCGATGATTTGGCCTCTCAAGGCATCAGTTTTGTTGATGCACCAGTTTCTGGTGGCGTGGAAGGTGCGCGTAAGGGCTCTTTGTCCATCATGGTGGGTGCCGATCGGGCCGTGTACAAACGAGCCGCTGACGTGTTTTCAGCGATTGGCAGTCAAATCACCCACATGGGTCGCGTCGGTCAGGGTCAGGCCACCAAGGCCGTGAACCAGGTGATGGTGGCAGGCGTGGCACAAGCAGTCTGCTCTGCCCTGGCGATGGCCGAACAATGTAATCTGGACATGAAAAAGACCATCGAAGTGCTCAGTGCCGGAGCCGCCGGCAACTGGTTTTTGGACAACCGCGGAACCACCATGGTTAATGACGAATTTAAGGTGGGTTTTAAGTTGAATCTGTTGCACAAGGACTTAAAGATTTGTCAGGCCACGGTGGCAGAATTGGGGGCTGATATGCCCATCATCGATGACAGCCTGCAGGACTATGCCCAACTGATGGCAGCAGGCCACGGCGATGAGGACATCTCCTCTTTGATTCGATTGAAACGAGCCCGTTTCGAATCTGATGAAGACCAGCAAGATTGAGGCGCATGACATGAGTAAAGAAACCACACATTTCGGCTTCAAGGAAGTTCCAGCTGACCAAAAAGAAAGCCTGGTTGGTGAAGTCTTCACTTCGGTAGCCAGCAAATACGATTTAATGAATGATTTGATGTCCGGTGGCGTGCATCGCTTCTGGAAAAGACATTTTGTGGCCACCAGTGGTATCCATACCGGAAACACGGTTTTGGATTTGGCCGGTGGCACCGGAGACATTGCCAAGCTGCTGATGCCGGTGGTGGGTGAGTCTGGCCACGTCATCATTGGTGACATCAATCAAGCCATGTTGGATGTCGGTCAGGACCGCATGATTGATGCCGGCTTCCATGGCCGCTTTGAGTGTCAACAAATGAATGCCGAACAACTGCCCTTTGAGGACAATACCATCGATGCCATTACCATGGCTTTTGGCTTGCGCAATGTCACCAACAAACAACAGGCCTTGAATGAAATGGAACGGGTGTTGAAACCCGGTGGCAAAGCCCTGGTGTTGGAGTTTTCCAAGGTCAATCACGGCTTGTTGGAAAAGCTGTACCGCTTTTATTCATTTAAATTGTTGCCGGAAATCGGCCAGTTGGTCACCAAAGACCGTGAATCTTATCAATATTTGGTGGAATCCATTGAACAACATCCCGACCAGGAAACCCTCAAAGGCATGTTTGAACAGGCTGGCATGCAGCTGTGTGCCTATGAAAACCTCTCGGGAGGCATTGTGGCCATCCACAAAGGGTATAAAATATGAAGACACCGGCTTCGGTGATGGCCGGGGTATTGAACCGAGCCATCAAATCACTGATTCAATATGATCCTAAAGCGGCCAAAAAGCTCAAGCCACTGGCGGGCAAAACCGTCAAGTTGGTGATTGAACCCATTCACTTCAGTTTGTTGTTAACCATTCGAGAAGACACCCTTGAAGTCTCAGACGACAAAGATGCTGAAGGTCAACCCATCCAACCCAACACCACCATCAGCGGCAAATCATCTGCCCTGTTCGCCATGGGCACCAACCAACACATCCCCGGCATTGATGGTGTGAACATTCAGGGCGATGCCAGTACCGGTCAATTTGTGGCCGATTTTTTGAAACAACTAGACCCTGACTGGGAAGATGCTTGGTGTGACTTGCTGGGTGAAGGCCCAGGTTACCATGTTTCGCAATTCCTCAACAACATGAAAAGCGCCGGGACACAGTTGTTCAAGTCGCTGCGCGACAGCAGCCACGATTACCTGACCGAAGAAAGCCGTGAAGTGGTAACCCAACGTGAAATGGAGGCGTTTTTGGATGGCGTCGATGACTTGCGGGCCGACTGGACTCGTTTGGAACGCAAATGGCAACAATACCAAAATAATAATCAGGAAACCGAGTCATGAAGGTGTTTCGTTTAATCAAAATCGCCCACACCCTGGCCGCATACCGCATCACCAACCTGGCGGCCGGCAAAGGCATCAACTTCTTCAAAATCATTAACCTGTTGGCTCCCATTGGCAAACCAGGGCTGAAAGACATGACTCCTGGCCAACGGGTACGAGGCGCCTTGGAATCGTTGGGACCGATTTTCATTAAACTGGGACAAACCTTATCGACCCGGCCAGACCTGATACCGGTAGAGGTGGCCAAAGCATTGGAAAAACTGCAAGATGATGTTGAGCCCATCAGTTGGCAACAAACCCGCAGCGTGGTTCGTGACCAGTTACCTGAGGACATGATCAGCCAGTTTGAATCCGTTGATGAACAACCCCTGGCCTCAGCCTCCATTGCCCAAGTCCATGCGGCCAAGTTGACCAACGGCGATGATGTGGTGATTAAAGTCTTGAGGCCCGGCATCACCCAAAAAATCAAGCGCGACGTGACCCTGATGCACGCCTTGGCGGCATTGGCCAAGAAACACCTGAACCCCGGTGTGCAAGTGGACCCCACTGAAATCGTTGAGGAGTTTGAAAAAACCATCTATGACGAGTTGGATTTACAGCGCGAGGCTGCCAATGCTTCGGTACTGCGAAAAAACTTCCCACACTCCAAAGACCTGTATATCCCTAAAATTTATTGGGATTTTTGTAAACAAAAAATGTTGGTGCAGGAACGCATCCACGGCATTTCTATCAAAGACCTGGCCGGACTGGACGCCGCCGGCATCAACCGCGCCAAACTGGCCGAAAAAGGCATCAAGATCTTCTATACCCAGGTATTCAGAGATAATTTCTTTCATGCCGACATGCACCCCGGCAACATCTTTATCAATCCTGACAATCCTGAAGACCCACAAATCATTTTGCTGGATTTTGGTATTTGTGGCTCCCTGCCCAAAGGCCACCGGGTGGACCTGGCCAATAATTTTATGGCTTTTTTCAAACAGGATTACCGCCGTGTTGCGGAGTTACACATTGAAGCGGGCTGGGTACCGGCTGACACCAACCTGGAAGACATGGAATCAGCCACCCGCACCATTTGTGAACCCTACATGGCACGCCCCATTGAAGAAATTTCCTTTGGTGAAGTGATGCTGAAAACCTTTCAAATGGCCAAACGCTTCAAACTGATCATCCAGCCTGAGTTAATCCTGTTACAAAAAACCTTGTTGAACATCGAAGGCTTGGGACGACAACTGTACCCACAACTGGACATTTGGCAGATTTCAGAGCCTATTTTGAAAGACATCATGCGACGGCATTACGGTCCTGAAAATTCCTTAAATAAGTTCAAAGAGAGCCTGCCCAAGCTGATCGAACAAGCCACTGAAATGCCACAACTGCTGCACCAATTACTCAGCCAACAAGTCAAACCACTGCCGCGCCACTTAAAAATCAATCGCCAGCAGCGGCGGCTGAAAAAGCAACAGGCTGATCGCCAAGATCGTTTGGCATTGTTGGCCGTTGGAGGCCTGATCACCACTACCCTGCTTTATACCTTGGATGAAGGCAGCAGCTGGCTGGGTTTTATGCCCAATTCCGCCGTGATTACAGGGGTTTTCACCCTGTGGCTGGGCTGGAAATCCTTGTCTAAGAATTAAAACTATTTCAGGTGTTTTTGACCTCCCCTCTTGAGAGGGGAACGAGGGGTGTGTTAAAAATTCAAACAAAAGAAATTCAATAATTTCCTTTGATACTATCTCACGAAGGACTTACTGAATTGTCATTCTTAAAAAGTACCTGATGTCCTTATCATTGGACATAATTCGTTTAATCATAAGACACTGTTTCTTCTTTAACTTTGTTTACACACCCCTTAATCCCCTCTCAAGAGGGGAGGAAAAACCTCAACAAGTGCCATTTTAAGCTTGTCGGAGTGTTCGGTGAACTGATAAAAACAAACTGCTCAAGAACCAACATCTCCTGAAATAATCCGTGCAAAATGTTAAACTGATAATCAATCATTTGTGGAGCATGTCATGACAGTTTATCAAAACACTTTGGTGGCCATCGATCCTTGTGTCCCTTCGGATGATTTGATTGAAAAAGCCATCAAAATCACAGCCGACAAAAACAACATCACCTTGTTACATGTGTTGGAAGTGATGTGCGCATTACCAACGGCTCCCTATGCACCAGTGGTGATTGACAGCAGCCAACTGGAAAAACAAGTCAGGGAAACGGCTGGTGGACAATTGCAGGAACTGATCGAGAAACATGGCCTGAATCCCAATTGCGCCAAACTGCTCAGCGGCAGCACCGCATCAACCATCAAAGCCTATGCTGAAGAACGGCATTGTGATGCCATCGTTATCGGCTCACATGGACGCCATGGCATCGGCTTGTTATTGGGTTCCACTTCTACATCAGTGATTCACGGCTGTGACTGTGATGTGCTGGTGGTGCGGCTAAAGGAATGAGCCCCTTGTTATTCAATAAGTCATTCAGTTAAACTGAAAATTAACCAACAACAAATCAGACAGATCATTTGAAAACCATCAAAATTGTCACATACAACATCCACCGCGCGATTGGCATAGACCGCAAGTTTGCACCCCAACGAATCATCGATATTTTGAACTCCTTGGATGCCGATATTGTGCTGTTACAAGAAGTTGATGAAGGCGTTCCTCGCTCCAATGAGCTGAATCTCGCTAAGACCCTGGCTGAAGCCTGTGACTACCCACATTATGCCATGGCACACAACGTCACATTGAAGAAAGGTCAGTATGGGAACGCCACCTTGAGCCGCTTTCCAATCAAGAAATACCGCAACATCGACCTCACCATTGCTGACAAGAAAAAACGGGGCTGTCTGTACACCAAAATTCAGATCAATGAATCCAAAACCGATTTCCAGTTTCTCGAATTGTTTAACCTGCATCTTGGCCTATCTGCCAAGGAACGACAGAAACAGGCCGGTAAGTTATTCAAGTCAAAAGAATTTACCGAATTGGGGCAAAAGGAGCCCTGTATTATTGGGGGTGATTTCAATGATTGGCGTTCTATGCTTCGGGCTTTGTTTATCATTGGTAAAGACTTTCAATGCGCCACCGACAAAACCACCAAACGTGGCAACGAAAAAGCCTACAAAACCTACCCTTCATTTGCACCAAGAGGCGCCTTAGACCGACTTTATTACCGGGGTAAAATCAAATGCACAGACATCGGCAGCACCAAAATGAAACTGGTCAAAGTGGCCAGTGACCACTTGCCGATCATTGGCACCTTTAAATTTGGCTGAATTAAGCTGAATTAAGTCAATGGTTCTGATTGTGCCACATGCAATTCAGCTCGAGCCTGGGTGATGACCCGCCAGGCTGAACGCAACAACAGCACCACCAGCGCGGCAGCCACTGCCAAATCCGGCCAGCCTGATCCAGTTAACCAGACACCGCCTGCGGCCAAAAACACAGAAATGTTGGTGGCAATGTCATTCCTGGAACACTCCCAAACCGAACTCATGTTGACGTCTTCATGGCGGTGTCGCCACAATAAAAACAGACACACTGAATTGGCCACCAAAGCGATCAAACTGAACACGCCCATAAGTTCAAACACCGGTACCGTGGGCACCAGCAAACGATAGACTAGTTGTCCAGCCACCACCAAAGCAGCCAATAGAATTAACAATCCTTTGAACAAAGCCACTTTGGCCTTCATGGCAGCACCTTTGGCCACCGCGTAGAGACTCAAAGCATAGGTGAAGGCATCACCGAGGTTATCCAGGCTATCAGCCAGCAAAGCCGTTGAGGCACTGAAGTAGGCAGCCACCACAATCACCACAAACATCACCGCATTGATGACCAATACGGCCCTCAAGGTGCCGCGTTGTTTTTGCTGGAGCAGTTCCAGCGCATCACAATCATTGTTACAACAACCTGCCATGTTAGGCTCCTTAATTTTGTTGAATTCTTTTGGCTAATTGACCATACAAACAGATTTTGGTGCCATCTTGCAAAACCAAAACCAACTGTTTGGCCAAAACAAAATACCGTTTGGATTTAATCGATTTAATGTCTTGGTCTAACACCACCCGCTGACCACCACCGAACAGACCTGCCACCTTGAACAGATAGCCCTGCTCGTAGCGAATCAGCTCCACACAATGGTTGTGGTTGATGCCATTGATTCTGGCTGAACCGGTGCCGTAGGAAACTAATTTCTTTCCCAGTGAAGCCGTATCAATGGCCTGATCCATACCCGCAGACTTTTTCAAGAACCGCGTGACCAACCACCACAGCAACGGAAAAATCACCAAGAAGGCAATCACAATGTAAGCAATCAATTCGGTTTGGCTCATTTTTATCCAGTCACTGCGGTAGCGCATATTATATCAACATACCGACCCAAATTCTGTAACAGACAAAATTTGTCACCTCAACAGTGCAATTTTACGATTTAACTTTTCATGCCATCGCAGCACCTATTTGGGCCCTCTTTTGCTCCAAAACAATGGCTTTGGTATGACATGCGTGCATCAATAGAGCTAAGCGAGAAAATACAGTGTGTGTGCCCTAACAAAACTTGAGGTGCTGCATGAAATTAAAAGTCTTTACCCTTTCCATCATCGCTGTATTCCAAACAGCCTCTGCAGTGGAAGTAACCGTTCAAAATGATTCCCTGACTGATTTCGGCCAAGGTTCCATTCAATCAGGTTTTGTGGCCGGTGAAGTCGGTGCCACCTGGTTAACGGCACCCTGTGATGGTGACATCGTCGCAGCCCAAGTATTTTGGCGCTCAGTCAGCGGAGGATCTTCGCCCATTATCCACGCCGAAATATCCATATCCGAAGCCGGCGTGTTTCCAGAACCTGGCACCCAACTGGAAGCCATAGTGGGCCCAGTATTGAATGACGGTGTGTTCAACGAATACCGCTTTCTAGACGAAAACAGTATCATCCCGCTGATTGTTCCAGTCACCGAAGGTGAAGAATATGTCTTGGGGTTTGAATTCGACAGCACGCCGATTACCGGTGGCCCCAGCTTAGTCACTGATGCCGATGGTTGTCAGGTTGGAAAGAACGCCATTTTTGCCACCCCTCCCAATATCTGGTTTGACAGCTGTGCATTGGGGGTAACAGGTGATTTTGTTATTCGTGCTGTGGTTGAATGTCCGGTGGTAGCCAATGAAGCCGATTTGATGGTCAGCCAATCAGCTAATCCCAACAGTTATACCGCCGGTCAGGACCTCACTTATCAAATCACCGTCAGCAATGCCGGACCTGCCGTTGCCAGTGCCGCCACTTTGGTTGATTTTTTCCCAGCCTCACTGAGTAATGTCGATTGGCTGTGCACACCATCAGGTGGCGCTTCCTGTGGCGCGGCAACTGGATCAGGCAACATCACCCTGTCCATCAATTTACCCGCCAACAGCGATGTGGTGTTTGAAGCGGTGGGTAACGTGCTGCCCGCCACCACTGGCATCATCAGCAACACCGCCCAAGTGGTTGTACCGGTGGGACTGACCGATCCCAATATGGCCAACAACAGCAATACCTTGGAGGTGTTGGAAAGCGGTACAGATTTGATTTTTGCCGATGGTTTTGAATAACAGCCTATAAACTGCCAAATTAAAGATAAGGGTCTGGTATATCAAGAGCTGACAGCAGTTGAATCTCAAGCGCTTCCATGGCTTCAGCTTCTTCATCTTCGAGGTGATCGTAGCCTAACAAATGCAACAAGCCATGGATGGTCATGTGCGCCCAGTGGTGTTCAACGGCTTTGTTTTGTTCAGCAGCTTCACGTTCCACCACTTCGGCACAAATGGCCAGGTCACCCAGCTGTTCTGATTCTACAAAGTCAGGAATTTCAGCCGGGAATGACAACACATTGGTGGGATAATCTTTACCGCGGTATTGGCTGTTCAGGGTTTGGCTTTCGGTGGCATCCACAATTTTGACACACACTTCACCACTGGTCTGCAGCTGGTTTGCTACCTGATTGGCCCAGTTTTGAAACTGGGCGGCATCAGGTGCATGCAAATCTTTGTCATTGATCAATTCAAGGTGAATCATCAACCCAGGCTTCAGTCTTGATCTTCGCGTTTGGGCTTGTCGTAGGCGTCAACAATTTTTTGCACCAATGAATGGCGCACCACGTCTTTGGATTTGAACCAGCTGAAACTGATGCCTTTGATGTCTTGCAGGATTTCCATGGCATGTTTTAGGCCGGATTTTTCACCCGGTCTGAGGTCAATCTGAGTAATGTCACCGGTAACCACCACAGTGGTATTAAATCCGGTTCGGGTCAGGAACATTTTCATTTGTTCAACGGTGGTGTTTTGTGCCTCATCGAGAATCACATAAGCATCGTTCAACGTGCGTCCACGCATAAAAGCCAATGGCGCCACTTCGATTTCGTTCTTTTCCAACATCTTTTCGACTTTGTTGTGTCCCAGCATGTCGTATAAAGCATCGTACAACGGTCTGAGGTAAGGATCGACTTTTTCACTCAGGTCGCCAGGTAGAAAGCCCAAGCGTTCGCCGGCTTCTACCGCTGGACGCACCAGCACCAAGCGCCTGACGCGGTCATTGAGAAAGGCTTCCACTGCGCAAGCCACCGCCAAAAAGGTTTTACCGGTACCGGCAGGGCCAATACCAAAATTGATGTCATGGGTGACGATGTTGTGCAGGTATTCTTTTTGGTTGTCAGACCGACCAGTGATAACACCCGCTTTGGTTTGGATGGCCACTTCTTGGGGTTCGTAACCTGGTTTGCTGGCATTGCCTGCCAAGATCACGTGAACAATTTCAGGGTTCAGGGTTTCTTTGCGGGCTTCTTTGACCAACAACAGCAACATCTTGGCTGCCTGATTGACGTTGTCTTCTGTGCCTTTGATCTGAAAGTTATGACCTCTGGCGTGGATATCGGTGCCGGTGTGTTCGGCCAGTAATTTCAGGTGGACGTCGTGGTGTCCGTAGAGATTGACTAAACTGCCGTTATTGACGTCCGAGAATTCCATGTTTCGGACCGTTGGTGCTGCTTTGGCAGCGCTGCTTGCATCATTCATCATTTATCAATACACGACCTCTTAACGAGTTTCTTAAAGCTTCGGTGATGACCACATCGACCATCTTGCCGATTAATCTTTGTGATCCAGCAAAATTGACCACGCGGTTATTCTCTGTTTTACCAGAAAGTTCTTCTTCTGACCACTTAGAAGTGCCCTCAACCAGAATTTTCTGGGTGGTTCCGACCATTTCCTGACTGATTTTTGCTGCCATGTCATTGATGGTACTTTGTAAGCGTTGCAGACGGGCTTTCTTTTCTTCCATTGGCACCAGGTCCGGCATCGAAGAAGCCGGTGTGCCAGGACGGGCTGAATAAATAAAACTGAAACATTGATCAAAACCCACATCGGTGATCAGTTTCATGGTGTCTTCAAAATCTTTGGCCGTTTCGCCCGGAAAACCAACGATAAAATCTGATGACAAACTGATGTCTGGTCGAACTTCGCGCAGTTTTCTGATCTTCTGCTTGTACTCTAAGGCCGTATGCCCACGTTTCATCATCGACAAAATGCGGTCTGAGCCACTTTGTACCGGCAAATGCAGGTAGTTGGCCAATTCGGGGACGTCACGGTAGGCTTCAATCAAGCCATCAGTGAATTCAACTGGATGCGAAGTGGTGAAACGGATGCGTTCAATGCCGTCAATGGCTGCCACGTAGTGAATCAATAAGGCCAGGTCAACCACGTCACCTTCATGTGATAAACCGCGGTAGGCATTGACGTTCTGACCCAGTAAGTTGACTTCTTTGACACCCTGCTCGGCCAGTTGCATGATTTCTGACAGCACCCCATCCAATGGGCGCGACATTTCTTCACCGCGGGTGTAAGGCACCACACAGAACGAACAGTACTTGCTGCAACCTTCCATGATGGAAACAAAAGCGGAAGGACCGTCTTTTCTGGGTTTGGGCAGGTTATCAAACTTTTCTATTTCGGGAAAAGTGATGTCAACCTGAGGTTTTTGTTGTTTGTTGCGTTCGTTGAGCAATTCAGGCAAACGGTGAATGGTTTGCGGTCCAAAGACCAAATCCACATAAGGTGCTCGCTTGATGATGGCATCGCCTTCCTGGGAAGCCACACAGCCACCGACTCCAATGACCACATTGGGGTTCTTTTCTTTGATTTTGCGCCAGCGGCCCAGTTGAGAAAATACTTTTTCTTGAGCTTTTTCGCGGATCGAACAGGTGTTGATCAAGATCACATCGGCTTCATCTTCCACATCGGTGATGCTTAAGCCATGTGACTTGAATAGGACATCCTGCATCTTGTCAGAATCGTACTCATTCATCTGACATCCATGGGTTTTTATAAATACTTTACCGGTCATAGGTTGCTTACTTCATTCTGTCGACTAATTGTACAATGATTTGGGCTGTTAAACCCCATATCACGTCACCTTTATACTCAAATACGTAGTAATGGCGTTTGCCAAACTGCGTTTTCACTGTGTTCCTGACCCGATTGTCCGGGTTCTGGAAAAAAGCGAAGGGCACACCAAATGCGCGGTCCACTTCACTGGGGTCCAAAGTGAGGTTCGATACGTCGGTGATTTCACCCACAAACGGCGTCACATGAAAACCATTGATGGAAGGCAAACCATCCAGGTATCCCCACAAATTCACCCTATCACGTGGCACCCCAATTTCTTCGTGGGTTTCACGGTAGGCGGTGTGTTTGATGTTTTTGTCTTGTGCTTCATAGCCACCACCAGGAAAACTGACTTGTCCTGAGTGGTGTTTTAATTTGGCATTGCGTTGGGTGAACAATACCCAAGGTTCGTCTTGTTTCCAATAGAACGGAAACAACACCGCAGCTGCCCTATCCATATCGCCCGCTGAGCCCATCCACAACGGTTCATCAATCAATTGTTGATTGAGGTGTGGCTTGACTGATTGAGCAAATTTTTCCATTTTCTGAACTGAAAAAGGCAAGTGTTGAACTTGCCTTTCCTCAAACTTTGTGAGTTTGGATTATTTGATTGACAGCAAGTGTAAATCAAAAACCAAAACTTCATTGGGACCAATTGGACCCTGACCTTGTACGCCATAACCCATTTCAGGTGGGAAGAAAACCTGCCATTTGTCACCGGCTTTCATCATCGGAATGATTTCTCTGAAACCAGGCATGCCCACTTTGGTCATGTCCATTTCCATGGGTTGACCATTTTTGTAGGTGCTGTCGAACTCTTGGTAGTTGTCAAATACATCTACACCAATTAACTTTCCGCTGTAGTGAACTGACACGGTGTTGTCCAGGCTGGCGTTTTTACCAGTACCGGCTTCAATGACGCGGTATTGGATACCAGAGGCCAACTCTTTGATGCCTGTTTTCTTGCGGTTTTGAGCCAAAAACTGGTCACTTCTTTTTTGGTTTTTATCAGCCAGTTCCAGGTATTCTTCACGTTGGAACAACTGCAGTTTTTGCTGGTACTTGGTGTACTCTTCAGTCATTTTTTCTTTAGAAACTGAAGGGTCTTTTTGGGTGGCTGCTTCACGCATGCCTTTGACCGCTTGTTCAATGTCTAACTCAAAATCACTGCCGACACGACCAGCGGCTTGTAAGCCCATGCGGTAACCGATGGCATAAGATGCAGCGGCTTTGTCAAATTTAATGTCTGAACTCTTTGGAACTTCTTGTTCGTTTTGTGCTGTGGCAACCAAAGTTGTTGCCAAAAACATCAATGTAACTATCTTTCTCATTCGAAACCTCTTAACAAAATCAGCGGCGTATTGTATGACACGCCTGAGAGTTAAACAAGACACGCAAGGCATTAATAAGTTCAAAAAGCACCTGGTTTTAACCGCTTTGTCATGGGTTTTAACAAAATCATAATGATTTGAGGCCCCATCGCTTTTGTTGTTATAATTTCCATTCTTCTTAACTGACCCAATTACCATGTCCAATGTCTTATCGAACCTTGAAAATCAGGTACTGACCATCACCATCAATCGACCCGATAAACTGAATGCTTTGAACCAAGCCACCCTGCGTGAACTGGACGGCATCATTGAACAAGCCCAAAATGACGACGACACCAAAGTCATCATCATCACCGGTGCCGGAGACAAGGCCTTTGTCGCAGGTGCTGACATTTCTGAACTGGCCACCACCGATGCCATGACTGGGATGCAGTTTGCACGTTATGGCCAAAGTGTCTTCAACCACATCGAAGATTGTGGCAAGCCGGTGATTGCTGCGGTTAATGGATTCGCCTTGGGTGGCGGCTGTGAACTGGCCATGGCCTGCCACTTGCGCATCGCCTCTGATAACGCCAAATTTGGCCAACCCGAAATCAAATTAGGCGTGATACCTGGTTTTGGTGGCACCCAACGCCTGACCCGTTTGGTCGGCAAAGGCAAGTCCATGGAAATGAACCTGTTGGGTGACATGATATCAGCCCACAAAGCCGAACAAATCGGTCTGGCCAACTGGGTGGTACCTCAGGGTGAATTGTTGCCAACGGTCAACAAAGTCGCAACCCAACTGGCCCAATCAGCCCCCATCGCGGTCAGCATGACCATCGATGCCATCAACAAAGGCGCCGAATGCGGCTTGGGTGAAGCCCTTGATTACGAAGTCAAAGCCTTCGGTATCTGCTGCGCCTCCGAGGACAAAAACGAAGGCACCGCAGCCTTCCTAGAAAAACGCGCCGCCGAATTCAAAGGCAAGTAATTCAAAGGCAAGTTAATCTTCATACACAGCAAGTATAAAGGGGCTCATCGCCCCTTTTTTCTGGAACAGAATACTTAAACTCTCCTACACATACTGTAGTCATAAACAACCACGCCGACACATGACATGGATTAATTTCAGCATTGATTAAAAACGCTGGCGATTAAATTCCGGGTATTGATTCCTGGCTTTGATTCTTTGGCAATACCGTTCTTTCCAATCGGATTGAAATTGGTTGCGGGTAGTTTGGGTTGGTGTTTGGTTCTTTGCTTGAACATAGTTGAAATGCACATCATGGGATTGAAGCATCATAAACTGGTGTTGTTTCATCAGAACAAACAAACACAAGGCCACGAAAATGATCATGAAGCCATTGCCAATCAAGCAGACTTTTCGGTCGTGGACTTGGTTTCGTAAGCCATGGATGAATTCCAAAACCAACAACACCACAATGTAGAAAAAGCCCCAAAATGTGACTGTGTAAACTGACCACTGTTCTCCGTCGTGGCTGCCCCAATAGCCGATGTAGGGATAACAGGTACCGGTGAGCGTTGAGTTGATCTGATTCCACAGAAACAAAAAATAAAAGGTCGTCAGCAGAATCATCAACAACACGGTGTTACTGGTTGGCTTGGCTGTTTTGAGCTTGATTTTTGATGTGTGGTGAAACATGACCACATTATGTCCATTTAATGCGTGGCTTTGGGATTTAATTCAAAAGCAAAGCCCAAAAAAAACAGCCCGATGGCGCAAACCACCGGGCTGTTCTTTGATTTGACCCCATGACAGGGTCATTCGGAGGAACAAATTCTTATCAGTTCAAATCATAGCGATCGGCATTCATCACTTGTGTCCACACCGCAACAAAATCTTTGACAAAGCGTTCCTGGTTGTCGTCCTGGGCATAAAACTCAGCATAGCTGCGCAGGATTGAGTTTGAACCAAACACCAGATCGGCACGGGTGGCTGTGTAGCGCACCTCGTTGGATTTGCGGTCGATGATGTTGTAACTGTTTTTGCCGGTTGGCTCCCATTTGTAATTCATGTCGGTCAAGGTAACAAAAAAGTCATTGCTTAACTGACCTGGGGTTTCTGTGAACACACCATGAGCGGTGCCACCATGGTTGGTGCCCAAAACCCGCATGCCGCCGATTAAAGCAGTCATTTGAGGCGCAGTCAGGCCCAACAATTGTGCCCGATCCAATAACATTTCTTCGGCTTTAACCGCGTATTCGTCTTTGACCCAGTTACGGAAACCGTCATGCACGGGTTCCAGGTATTCAAAGGCATCCACATCCGTCATCTCAGCAGTGGCATCACCACGACCTGGCGTGAATGGCACAGCCACATCGAATCCAGCGGCTTGGATGGCTTGTTCTAAACCGACATTACCTGCCAACACAATCACATCAGCGATGCTGGCACCAGATTGTTGCGCAATGGGTTCCAATACATCCAACACTTTTTGTAATCTTTCTGGCTCATTACCTACCCAGTCTTTTTGTGGTGCCAAGCGGATGCGGGCACCATTGGCACCGCCACGCAAATCCGATGACCTGAAGGTGCGCGCACTGTCCCAGGCCGTGGCAATCAGATCAGAACCACTCAAGCCACAGTCAGCAATGGCATCTTTTACTGCTTGTACATCATAGTTTGAGTGGCTTTTGGGTACCGGATCTTGCCACAACAAATCCTCGGTGGGTGCATCGGGTCCAATGTAACGCTCTTTCGGTCCCAAATCACGGTGAGTCAGCTTAAACCAGGCCCGCGCAAAAACTTCAGTAAAGTAATCGTGGTCTTGGTGAAATTTCTCAGCAATTTTGCGGTATGCCGGGTCCATTTTCATGGCCATATCGGCATCAGTCATGATGGGGTTGTGCCGTTTATCTGGGTTTTCAGTGTCAAATGGCTTACGACTTTCATCGATGTCCACCGGCTCCCACTGCCAGGCTCCAGCCGGGCTTTTCTTCGACTCCCATTCATGGTTAAGTAACATATCAAAGTAACCGTCATCCCATTGTGTGGGGTTAGACGTCCAAGCGCCCTCTAGGCCACTGGTCACTGCATGCGCTCCGACACCATTTTTGGTGTGGTTGTTCCAGCCCAGCCCCATTTCTTCAATTTCTGCGCCTTCGGGTTCTGCGCCCAACAAGCCCGCATCACCATTGCCATGACATTTTCCAACGGTGTGGCCACCTGCAGTCAAAGCCACAGTTTCTTCATCATCCATCGCCATGCGTTTAAAGGTTTCACGCACATCATGGGCAGTTTTTATGGGATCTGGTTTACCATCCACACCTTCTGGGTTAACGTAGATTAAGCCCATCATCACTGCTGCCAAGGGATTTTCCAAATCACGTTCACCAGAGTACCTGCTGCCTTCTGCACCACTTTCTGCCAACCATTCTTTTTCAGATCCCCAATACACGTCTTTTTCAGGGTGCCAAATGTCTTCGCGGCCGAATGCAAAACCGAATGTATTCAAGCCCATGGACTCATAAGCCATGGTACCGGCATAGGCAATCAAATCCGCCCAACTTAATTGATTACCGTATTTCTTTTTGATAGGCCACAACAAGCGCCTGGCTTTGTCCAGGTTGCCATTGTCTGGCCATGAATTGAGTGGCGCAAAGCGAATGTTTCCCGTGCTGGCACCACCACGGCCATCAGCTACCCGGTAAGTACCGGCCGCATGCCAGGACAAGCGAATCATCAAACCACCATAATGTCCCCAATCGGCCGGCCACCAATCCTGACTGTCCGTCATTAAGGCACGCAAATCTTTTTTCAGGGCATCTACGTCTAATTTTTTAACTTCTTCGCGGTAATTAAAGTCAGCGCCGAAAGGGTCGGTTTTGCTGTCGTGTTGGCTGAGGATATCAAGGTTCAGGCTTTTGGGCCACCACGCTTTGGATTGGTTGTCATTATTGGTTAAGCTGCCGTGCATAACCGGACATTTACCGGTTTGGCTGGATTTATCATTCATGGTATTCTCCGAAAATCTAATATCAATGTTATCAAAGCTGCATCGATAAATACGTCTGCAGCTTGAGATGATTCCATTCTACGCCTGGACTTCTAATCTGTAAAACGGTTTAATTAAAACAAAACATTCGTTTTTTTAGATGATTGCGCTTAATTTAGCAGCAAAGCAAGAACACGAGGCACTTCGACAGGTGGTATGCTGAGCTTGACGAAGTGCTCAGTCACCTTAAGATCGCCGAGCATGTCGAGGTGTGTTTCGGATTAGATTAACCTTGCTAGTCTGATAGCGGTTTACAACCAATACCAGAACCTTAAAGGGCACTTGGACACTTTAGGTATGACTGGAGATTACCGCGTCAAAGAAGTAGGTTGGGCTGAGTAAAACGAAGCCCAACAGCATATCCATAACCTCAGAACAGCTTATAGAGTAAACGATTTACGTTTGATTGGGTGTGGCCAGAAGTTTAGGGGGATGTTGGGCTTCGCAAGCTCAGCACCAACCTACAATAGAGCCCATAAGGCCACTAGGCCCTATATCCGCGACAAGTGGTATGCTGAGCTTGACGAAGTGCCAAGCCAGCTTCAGCTCACCGAGTTTGAAATCAAATGATTTTAAGCAGAAGAATCATTATCTGAATTGGAATCACGGCCAAACAATTTCAGCCAAAACCCCAGTTCAAACAAACCACCCAGAATGATCACGGCCAGGGTGCCGGTATGAAAACCAACGACATAAAAAATCACGGCCAGGACGGCCAAAAACAACAAAACTGTGCCCCTTTGATTCATCATAAAATCCTCAAAATCAAGAATACCATGATTCTAACCCGTTTGGGTAACCGGTGGCATCTGCCATCAGTACCTTTTGTGCTGCGCCTAACGCTCAGGACTCTGAAAATCGCCAAGTCAATGTTTCACCCGCTCTGTACGGGGAGACAGGCATGGCTTGATCGCCGATGCTGCTTGGTACTTGTTGACTGATTTTTTCTAGGGTGATGGTTTTTTGATTGACTGGCAAGCCGTAAAAAGCCGGTCCATTCAATGACGCAAATGCCTCAAACTGGTCCAAAGCCTGTTCTTCTTCAAATACCTGGACATAATTTTCCAAGGCCTGTGGCGCACTGAATATACCGGCACAGCCACAGGCACTTTCTTTGTCGCCAACCGCGTGCGGCGCGGTATCGGTACCCAGAAAAAACTTGCGATTGCCTGAAGTGGCTGCACGCCTCAGCGCCAACCGGTGCAATTCACGTTTGGCAACCGGTAAACAGTACAAGTGAGGCCTGATGCCGCCAACCAACATGTCGTTGCGGTTTATTTGCAGGTGATGCACGGTGATGGTGGCGGCGATATTTTCACCACTCGCCTCGACAAAGTCAGCGGCATCTTTGGTGGTGATGTGTTCAAACACCACTTTCAATTCCGGCATGTCATTCAGCAACGGTTGCATGATTTCGTCGATAAACACGGCCTCGCGATCGAAAATATCGATGTCGCTACTGACCACTTCACCATGAACCAACAAAGGCATGCCGATTTTTTGCATGGCTTCCAGTACCGGGTAAATCTTGTGGATGTCACTGACCCCAGCAGCTGAGTTGGTGGTGGCATTGGCGGGGTAAAGTTTGGCCGCGGTAAAAACGCCGGTTGCATGGCCCGTAATGATTTGTTGAACATCAATGGTATCGGTCAGGTATGCGGTCATCAACGGTTCGAAGCCACTGTGATCTTGGGTCGCTGCCAAAATGCGGTTCCGATAAGCCGCTGCTGCAGCCACCGTGGTGACTGGCTCCTTGAGGTTTGGCATGATGATGGCACGGCCGAACTGGCGAGCAGTGAAGCTGGCAACTTGTTGTAACATCTCACCGTCTCGCAAGTGAACATGCCAGTCGTCTGGTTGGGTGATGGTAATAGATTCCGCAGCCATGGTAATGTGTGGTTTTGATAATGTGCCAATTATAGAGGAATGTGCTTGGGAGTTCCTAATAAATCAAATTTACCCACGTAGTCTTCACAGTTTTTGGTTAAAATGATGGGTTTGATTTGTGCCCTGACCCATGAAAAACATTTCGCTGCGAGGCGTCCGCACCCACAACCTGAAAAACATCGACATAGACCTGCCACGCGATCAGTTTATCGTCATCACCGGACTGTCTGGTTCGGGCAAGTCTTCGCTGGCTTTTGATACCATTTATGCCGAGGGACAACGGCGCTATGTGGAATCTTTGTCGGCCTATGCCCGACAATTTTTATCGATGATGGACAAGCCAGACTTGGATCACATCGAGGGGTTGTCACCCGCCATATCAATTGAACAAAAATCCACTTCCCACAACCCCCGCTCAACTGTTGGTACCATCACCGAAATTTATGATTACCTGCGTTTGTTGTATGCGCGCATCGGTACCCCAAGGTGTCCTGACCACCACATTTCGCTGGAAGCGCAGGAAGTGTCGGAGATGGTTGATAAAGTATTGGCATTAGAAGCCGGTCGAAAGTTGATGCTGTTGGCGCCAGTGGTGCGCAACCGCAAAGGCGAACACGCCTTGTTGTTGGAACAACTGCGCGGCAGTGGCTTTGTCAGGGTCCGCATCGACGGGGCTTTGTACAACATCGATGACTTGCCGAAATTAAATCCCAAACAAAAACACCACATCGAAGCGGTGGTGGACCGTTTCAAAGTCAAAGAAGGCATGGCCCAAAGACTGGCAGAATCGTTTGAAACGGCACTGGCGTTATCTGAAGGATTGGCTCAGGTCGTTTCTTTTGATGATGACGATCAAGAGGCCATCGACATGTTATTCAGCTCACTGTTCTCTTGTCCAGTGTGTAATTACTCTTTGAGTGAACTGGAGCCGCGTTTATTCTCTTTCAATTCACCCAATGGTGCCTGTGCCGAATGTGACGGTTTGGGCATGAGTCAGTATTTCGATCCAGACCGCATCATTGCCGATGCCAACCTGTCGATGGCTGATGGTGCGGTGCGGGGCTGGGATAAACGCAATGGCTGGTACTTCCAATTGCTACAAGCCGTAGCCAAAACCTATCAATTTGATGTCAATACGCCACTGAAAGACTTAAGCCAGGAAATCAAAGACGTGTTGTTCTTTGGCAGCGGCAATCAAAACATCCGTTTCACCTATTACAGCGACAAAGGCCAATACGAGCGCAACCACCCTTTTGAGGGGATTGCCAACAACATGAAACGTCGCTACCAGGAAACCGAATCGTCAATGGTTCGCGAAGAACTGAACAAATACATCAGCAAGAAGCCCTGCCCAGCTTGTGATGGCCAGCGACTGAACCGTAGTGCCCGGAATGTTTTTATCAATGACGTGCCCCTACCTCAAATCAATGCCATGTCGATTGCCGGCGCCCTGAATCACTTTGAAACCATCGAATTGGCAGGTCAAAAGGCGCAGATTGCTGAAAAGATCATCAAAGAAATTCGTGAACGCCTGAGTTTTCTGGTTAATGTGGGCCTGAACTACCTGACAGTTGACCGCAAAGCCGATTCCCTCTCTGGTGGTGAAGCGCAGCGCATTCGCCTGGCGTCACAAATCGGTGCTGGCCTGGTGGGCGTGATGTATGTGTTGGACGAACCATCGATAGGCTTACATCAGCGCGACAACGAAAAATTATTGAAAACATTGGTCAACCTGAAAAACCTGGGTAACACCGTGATTGTGGTGGAACATGACGAGGATGCGGTGCGTACTGCCGATCATGTGGTGGATATTGGCCCAGGCGCTGGGGTGCATGGTGGTTACATCGTTGCCGAAGGTACACCCGAAGACATTTGTGCCAACCCCAATTCTATTACCGGAAAGTACCTCACCGGTGAACTGAAAATCGACATACCGGAACAACGCCACCCCATTGACCCAGACAAGATGTTTAAATTGTTTGGCGCCGAAGGCAACAACTTGAAAAAGGTGGATGTGGAAATTCCAGCCGGATTGCTGACTTGCATCACAGGTGTTTCTGGTTCTGGAAAGTCGACATTAATCAATGAAACCGTCTACAAAGTCCTAGCCAATCACCTCAACCGAGCCTCTCACCAGGCGCAAAAATATGACCGCTTTGAACACATCGAATTGTTCGACAAGGTGGTGGACATTGACCAAAAACCCATTGGCCGCACGCCACGATCAAACCCCGCCACCTACACGCAGTTATTCGGTCCCATTCGCGACCTGTTTTCCAATACCCCGGAAGCGCGTACCCGCGGTTACAAGCCGGGCCGTTTCAGCTTCAATGTCAAAGGTGGTCGCTGTGAGGCCTGCCAAGGTGATGGTGTCATCAAAGTTGAAATGCATTTTTTGCCGGACGTCTATGTCATGTGCGATACCTGTAAAGGCAAACGCTACAATCGCGAAACATTGGACATCCAATACAAGGGCAAAAACATTTACGAAGTTTTGAGCATGACGGTTGAAGATGCCCTGCCCTTTTTCTCAGCCATTCCATCGATCGCCAGCAAATTACAAACGTTGTTGGACGTGGGTTTGAGTTACATCACTTTAGGCCAAAACGCCACCACCTTATCTGGCGGCGAGGCGCAAAGGGTGAAGTTAGCCAAAGAACTGTCCAAGCGGGACACCGGTAAAACGGTATACATATTGGATGAGCCAACCACGGGATTACACTTTGCTGACATCAAACAACTGCTCAAAGTGCTGCATCGCCTGCGAGATAATGGCAACACCATCATGGTCATTGAGCACAATTTAGATGTCATCAAAACCGCTGACTGGATCATCGATTTGGGACCCGAAGGTGGCAACGGCGGCGGTGAGATCATTGCCACAGGCACCCCTGAAGACATCGCCAAAATCAAGAAGAGTCACACCGGGCAGTTCCTCAAACAGGTGCTTAAGTAAAACATGTTGCCAGGACTTAACCCTCAAGCAGTTATGTTACCGGGTCTTGTATAACAACAGCTGACTGCTGTATAACATGTCTACTTGAAGCATTTGAATTCAGGACTATAGTTACATGTAAATCATTTACAATGCTGTCATAATAATTACAGTTAACAAGCTCAATCACCATGAAGAAATTGATTTTATCTGGCATCCTGTTGGGTGCATCCTTTGGCCTGCTGGCCAATCCAGAACCCATTATTTACGGTACCATTACTGAAAAAAACGGTGACACCACCACCGGTAGCATTCGTTGGGGAGACCAGGAAACTTTCCTCAGTGACATTTTCAATGGTCGTAAACTCAAACATGTTGGCATTGAACACCTGTCTGAGGATGAAGTTGATGAACTGAAAGACCACCAACCAGGACCCAAAGCTTCAATTGGATCTTTGCAAATCACCTTCAAATCATTCTTTGGCAAAGAGCTGAAACCACCTTATTTCAATGTCCATTTTGGCGCCCTCAAATCCCTGGAAGTGGTTGATAAGAAAGGGCTGGTCAAAGCCACTTTGCACGACGGCACCACCATCTTGAGCGATGACCGCGCCAATGACCTGACCGATGAAATTTATGTCATGACTCCTGAGGGAGAACAATCTGAGTTTGATTGGGATGAGCTCAGTCGCATAGATTTTTCCAAAGCACCAGAAAACGCCAAAACCTGGGGCGATGGCATTTATGGAACCGTTACCACTGAAAATGGCACTTATCCTGGTCGAATCATGTGGGATAAAGATGAACGCCTTACTGATGAAGAGTTAGATGGTGAGGACGATTCGGAAAGCCATGAAATCAAATTTGCTGACATCCTCAGCATTGAAAAGGATGACAACCACTCGATAGTGGTGCTGCGTGACGGTCGGGAATTGCGCTTGACCGGGACTAATGATGTCAATCGCAGCAACCGCGGTGTTTGGGTTGATAACCCCGAAACCGGCCGCGTCGAAATCAGTTGGAAAGAATTTAAAAAACTGGACATTCAACCGGTGCAAGTCGATTGGCTTGACTTCGATGATTACGTGGCTTTGCACAAGCCGCTGACGGCTACAGTGAACTTAAGGGATGGGAAAACTTTGCCCGCCGACCAACTGGTCTATGACCTGAATCACCAAAGCAGTGCTGAGTTACTGTATACCGACATCGACGGTCACCACCACCAAATGCCCTTGCGATTGGTCAAAAAGATGTCAGTCAAAAATAAACATGCACTGGAATTATTGATGGCTGATCAGACCACCAAAACGGCACACGGTGATCGCAGTGTGACATTTGAAAACAACGGACTGGTAGTTTCTCACCAAGGCAAACACCAATGGGTGAAATGGCAAGAGGTCGAATCAATCTCCTTTGATTGATCGCCATTGATAGCTGTTCTTGTTGGTGAATCAGTTGTTAACCAGCTTGTAACCGACACCGCGTACGGTTTGGATCCATTTTTCCTTATGGTGTGGTTTCATGGCTTTACGCAATCGCAAGATGTGAACATCAACGGTGCGGTCTTCAACGAAGGTGTTCCTGCCCCAGATGTGATTGAGGATGTGTTCGCGAGCCAGTAATTTGTTGGGGTTTTGTAAAAACAGTTTGAGTAATTTAAATTCAGTCAGGCTGAGACTCAATGGGTTACCATCAATGGTGACCTCATGCGCTTCGGCATCCATCACAATGCCTTGGTATTCAATTTGGTGCTTGGATTCAAAACCACTGGAACGTCGCAGGTGGGCCCGAATTCTGGCCATCAACTCCAACATCGAAGCCGGTTTGGTTAAGTAATCATCAGCGCCGCGTTCCAGGCCTTTGACTTTATCACTTTCTTCGGCTCTGGCTGTGAGCATGATGATGGGCACTTCCCTGATCACATCATCGCGTCTGATCATGTCTATCAAATCAATGCCGCTCATGTCAGGCAAACCCCAATCAATGACAATCAAATCGGGATGGACTTGATTCAGTTGTTCGAGCGCTTCATGACCTGAAGCCGCTTTGTAGGTATCAAACCCTTCACGACGCAATGAAAACGCCATCATTTCACGGATGGCCATGTCATCTTCAACAATCAGGATGTTGTTTTGCATTTCAGCTGGTTTTTCAGTTAAAGTCGACATGATAGGCCATGATTATGACAGCTTAGTGACAGAATTGTCATAATCTTAAAGCGGATTAAACATTTATTCAAAACAATCAAACACTGTTACGTGCGGTGTAGCCACGACAAAAAAGCAGGCTTACCGAGCCCTAATTGCTGTTTGAGCAGTTACAATAACGCCACCTTCATTGTCCATAAATCCTGACCATGCAAGCAGATTTTGACCAGTTGTTTCCCACCCTGAATCGCATCCATGCCACGGGCAGCATCAAAAGCCAAACCAGAGATTTTATGGTGATTGAACACCATGACATGAATTTCACCGGCGAGGGCGAACACCTGTGGCTGAAAGTCGAGAAAGAGAACAGTAACACCGGCTGGGCTGCCACGCAATTGGCCAGCGCCTGTAAAGTGCCTGCTCGCCAAGTGGGATTTGCCGGTAAAAAGGACCGCCATGCCATCACCCAACAGTGGTTCAGTGTCCAATTACCCAAAATCACCGATGTGGAGTTGATAGCAGAAAAACTCCCTGCTGAACTGCGCATCCTAGAACACCATTGGCACCAAAGCAAACTAAAAATCGGTCAACTCACCCACAACGAATTTCAGTTGGTCATCCGAGATGTGCAAGGCGATCAGGCTGATATAGAAGATAACATCGCCGCCATCAAACATGTCGGTGTGCCCAATTATTTTGGCTCACAACGCTTTGGCCGAGACATGAGCAATATCCAACAGGCCAAGGACTGGTTCACCGGTACCATTAAGGTCAACAACAAAAACCTCAAAGGCTTGTTGCTATCCACTGCACGCAGTCACATCTTTAACGCCATCGTCGCCCAACGACTCCAGAATGGCATTTGGAGCCGCCCCGTGGCTGGAGATTTACTGCAATTGAATGGCAGCCATTCATGGTTCCCAAGCGATGAGGCCACAGCCGATGAACTGACCCAACGTTTATCCGCCTTTGATATCCACATCACCGCCGCTTTGTGGGGCGAGGACCCAGTGCAAAGCCGTGCCGAATGTGCCCAACTGGAACAGTCGATTGCAGACCAGTTCCCCGAATACCAGACAGGCTTTGCCATTCACCGCGTCAAACAAGACCGACGCAGCATGCGGGTCATGCCACAGTCGTTTCAGCATCTGTGGCAGGATGCGAACACATTACAACTGCAATTCAAGTTACCACCTGGCAGTTATGCCACTGTGGTGATGCGAGAGATCATGACATGCCGTGCAGCAAACCCAACACTTTAGCAGCCGTATTCAGACTTGATGTCTCATTCTGAATATTTGAAAAATCGTTCAGTAACAAGCACTTCCTTTACAAATAATTCATCTTAAATTGACACTCTTGTGGTATTGTCATGGGAACTTTTAAACGGAGAGATTTCATGAGTAAAAAAGCCACAATCATCCTGCTGATGCTGATGTTGCCCGCCTTATCTTGGGCCGACAAAAGTGACAGCATGAAAGCCATCAATCAGGCCAAAGTCTTGATTGAAACGGCTGAACGCAACGATGCCAGTAAATATGCACCCTACCTGCTTAAATCCTCGAGAGACCAATTGGCCAAAGCCCAACTGCGTGTTGAAGACCGGGAATGGGTAGATGCAGAAATTGCTGCGAAAATGGCCCAGCGTGATGCTGAAGTAGCAGATGCCAAATCAAGGGCAATGAAAGCCGAAAAATCCTATGAGGATTTAAAGGCTGTCGTTGATTTGTTAAAAGATGAACTGCAACACAAAAGGAGCATGCAATGAATAAATTGAAAAGAACAATACAAACATTAAGTGTGCTGATGGCCATGATGCTATTGGCTTCCTGTGCTTCCACACCCGATATGGATCCACGCATCGTGAGCCTCGAAAATGAGTTGAATGATTTGATGTCAAACAATGCATTGGCCAGTCGCGGTGGTGAAGAATTGCGTCGGGCACAAGATGCATTGAATCTCATCAAGCGTGAATTTGATGACATGGAAGACGAAGACCTAGATTACTCGATATATGCGACCGATCGGTTGATCGATTTGGCCAGATACACTGCCCAAGCACGCTGGTATGATGACCAACGAGAAATGCTGGTCGATGAACAAAGTCGATTGGTTTTACAGTCTCGCACCTTGGAAGCCGAAATGGCAGAACAGCGCGCCAGAACGGCCAATGCCAGTGCCGAAGCGGCTGCGCAAGCACGCAAAGAAGCACTCCAAGAAGCTGAGTCAGCACGCATGATGCGTGATGAAGCCCTATTAGCAGCCCAGCATGCCGAAGAACAACGTCAATTGGCACTGGCTGCGCGAGCGGAAGCTGAACGGTTGAAAGTGGCTGCAGAAGAAGCTGCCAGTTCAGCCATGAGTGAAGCTGAGAAAGCCAAGATTACCGCCGCTGCAGAAGCTGCCAAAGCGGAAGCGGCCATCGCTGAAGCCAACGCTGCCAAAGCGGCCATGGCCCAATTGGAAACTGAGTTAACTGAATTGAAAGCCAAACAAACCGACCGTGGTTTGGTCATTACCTTGGGTGATGTCCTGTTTGAATTCAACCAATCAGATTTGAAAGCGGGCGCTGCACGCAACTTGGATCCACTGGTCAAAGCTTTGGATAAAGACCCTGAACAATCAGTCATCATTGAAGGCCACACCGACAACATTGGTAGCGAATCCTACAACCTGAGTTTGTCAGAGAAACGCGCTGAATCGGTGAAAAGCTATTTGGTGAACCAAGGCATTGATGCCGATCGCATCAGTACCGAAGGACTGGGTTATGAATTTCCTGTGGCCAGCAATGATTCCAATGAAGGGCGTCAACAAAACCGCCGCGTTGAAATCATCTTACCGCAAGAATAAGCTGACACAGTTTATGCCATAAAAAAAGCCGCTCAATGCGGCTTTTTTTGTGGTCTTTGTAAGTCGCTGTGATTAGCCCTTACCGCGGGTACGGGTGCGGTGGGGCTTGGCATTTTCTTCGATGAATTTGATGATCAAACTGGCCACGTCTTTCTCAGTGGATTTCTCAATGCCCTCTAAACCCGGTGATGAGTTAACTTCCATAACCACTGGTCCACGGTTAGAACGCAAAATATCGACGCCTGCCACATTCAAGCCCATGATTTGTGCGGCATTAACCGCCGTTTTTCGTTCTGCCGGCGTCAGTTTCACTACCGTGGCCGTGCCACCGCGGTGCAAGTTGGAACGGAATTCACCATCTGCCCCTTGTCTTTTCATGGCTGCCACCACTTTTTTACCTACCACAAAACAGCGGATGTCGGCACCGCCTGCTTCTTTGATGTATTCTTGTACCATGATGTTGGCATTGAGGCCTAAAAAGGCTTCGATGACAGACTCTGCCGCTTTTTTGGTTTCAGCCAACACCACGCCAATGCCCTGGGTACCTTCCAGCAATTTAATCACCAATGGCGCTCCACCCACCATTTTAATCAAATCCTGAATGTCATCCGGTGAATTGGCAAAGCCAGTGATGGGCATACCGATGCCTTTGCGAGACAACAGCTGCAAGGAACGCAGTTTGTCTCTGGAACGAGAAATGGCCACACTTTCATTGGCTGGGTAAACACCCATCATTTCCAGTTGTCGCAACACCGCCGTACCATAAAAAGTCACAGAAGCCCCGATGCGAGGAATCACCGCGTCATACACCGGCAAATCTTCGCCACGGTAATGCAAAGTCGGTTTGCTGGAAGAAATGTTCATGTAACAGCGCAAAGCATCCAACACCCTCACTTCATGCCCCCGTTGTTGTGCCGCCTCGACCAAACGACGGGTTGAATATAATTTCGGGTTCCTGGATAAAATCGCTATTTTCATGGTTTCCTGTTTTGTTTAGACGTTAAGTGTGACTGGTCGGGGTTAACCGCCAGTCCTTTCATGGCTTGCCGGCCCAGTAACATCCTGAACCGCATTTTTTTGCGACACACCAAGGTCAATTCAATTTTGCGGCTCAACTCACCCATCAGCAAGCGGGTTTCAATCACAATACGCTCGCTGGTGTGGCCATTGGAACTGGTGATGGTGCGTTGATCTTTGACTGGCATTTCACATTCAATTGTGGTGTCATCATCGTCCTGATGCGGAGCCAAGGTAAACCTCACCCATTGTTTTTTGTCTTTAGTAAACACTTTGTGTTCCAAAGTATGGATGGCACTGGTTTTTGCTCCAGTATCTATCTTAACATGGATACGGTCCACGTTAAGTTCTGGCAGTGCGGCATATTCTTTCCAACCCACTGCAATGCGTTTGTGCTCTTTCATATCACTCCAGATTGGTCGAAATACAAATTTTTTCCCAGGCTTTTCCAGGCACGTCGTTGGGCAACTGATGGCCACCGACAAAACTATCAAACCAAATGTTGCGGTTAAGCCGCCAGCCATCTGCCGTGAAAGTCGACACATCAGACAAGGCGGCTGCATGGTGCCCATCATGTTGGCCCACAGACAAATATACAGGCAATTTCCTGCTGGCTGAGGATGGGAATGTGCCGACACTGTTGGCATAACCCAAATGCGCACCACTGATGGCATACGCCGCATAATAATCGGCGTGGCTCAAGGCATTTTCATGCTGTACAAAGCCACCTGCAGAAAAACCCCATACATATTTTCGGGTGTTCTCAAGGTTGTAACGGCTGTCCATATCAGCCAGGATGAAATCCAAAATGTTTAAATCACTGGCTGGTACCCAGCCACAAGGGTCACAATTCTGGCTACCAATGATGGCCTGCGACACAATAATAAAATCATGGGTTTCAGCGGTGGGTTGCCAATAATCAATCATGTCCTGGGCTGCCGCCGGCCCACCACCGGCATTCACCGCACCTGACCACAACACCATCATGGGCATGGGCTCGGCAGGCTGGTAACTGCTGGGAATGTAGTAATAAAACGTGTGGTCATCATTACCGACGGTGATGGTGCGGGTAAAATTTCCAGGAAAGCCACCACCATTGCCGTTACTTGGAATGGAGTCAACTTCCATGCTGTCGGTAAATACCATGTCTGGGCATTGGTTCAAGCTGGGCACCGAGGCCACTGCCCCGGTACTCATTAACAGCAGTGCGAGCATATTGATGGCATCAATCTTTTTCAATTTCTACCCTGTCGACGTTTCTGAATCCTTGCGGCAACAAAGCACCGCGCTTGGCCCGACTGCCAATGTAATTAACCAAATCCTTCCACTTGAAGCGGATATACCTGGCCCCAGCGTGAACCAAAAATGAGTCTTCTGGGGTGATGGCCAAAGTGGCAGCCAGTTTTTCTTCACCAGCTTTCAGGCGTTTTGGTGGAATGTTGATCAGTTTATTGCCCTTGCCTTTGGCCAGCTCCGGTAACTCTTCCAACGGAAACACCAACATGTAGCCAGCGGTGGTGACACACACCACATGCGCATCTGGTAATTTTTCAATCCAGGTGGGTTTCATGGCACTGAAGCCTTTGGGTACCGACAACACGTGTTTACCGGCTTTCATTTTGCTGTACAGGTTCTCCATGACGCCATGGTAGCCATACCCGGCATCTGAACACATCAACAACCGCGCATTGGGTAACTGACAAGTCACCGATATCGGTAACATGTTGTTCTTGAAGTTAAATTTGGTGGTTAACGGCTCACCTTGCCCACGTGCCGACGGTAAGGTGTGGGTGGGCAAACTGAAAGCACGACCATCTGCTGACAGGAACACCGAAGTCAGGTTACTGCGTCCCAAGGCATGGTCCTGATATTCATCACCGGCTTTGTAGCTCAAAGCAGCCGGGTCGATGTCGTGGCCTTTGGCTGCCCGCACCCAACCGGCTGTCGATAAGATGATGGTATTGGGTTCGGTGGGGATCAGTTTGGTTTCATCGAATACCTGGGCTGCTTGGCGATCAGCCAAGATGGTGTTGCGCGCATCTCCGTATTGTTCTTTGTCGGCCTTGATCTCATTGCGAATCAGGGTTTTCATGCGCGCCCTGGATTTGAGTATGCCTTCCAACTCTTCTTTCTCGGCCTGTAGTTCAATCTGTTCGGTGCGGATTTTCATTTCTTCCAATCGCGCCAAATTGCGCAAACGGGTATCCAAAATCGCTTCGGCTTGAATCTCGGACAGCTTAAAGGCTTTGATCAATTCCTTTTTGGGTTCCTCTTCTTCGCGGATGATGCGAATCACCTCATCCAAATTCAGGTAGGCTATCAGCAAACCTTCCAAAATGTGCAAACGGGCATCCACTTTATCCAATCTGAACTGCAAGCGGCGGCGCACAGTCTCGGTGCGAAAACGCAACCATTCCTGCAGAATCATCTTCAGGTTTTTGACCTGCGGCCGGCGATCCAAACCAATCACATTGAAATTGGCTTTGTAGGTTTTTTCTAAGTCAGTGGTGGCAAATAGGTGCAACATCAGGGCATCAAAGTCCACCCGATTAGAACGGGCTGTGATGACCAGCCTGACTGGATTTTCATGGTCCGACTCATCGCGCAAATCGCTGACCATGGGCAGTTTCTTGGCGCGCATTTGGGTGGCAATCTGGTCCAGAATTTTACTGCCAGAGGCTTGGTGTGGAATCGCCGTGACCACCACATCATTGCCCTCGCGTTCATAAACTGCACGCATGCGAATGCTGCCATGGCCAGTCTCATACATGTTGATGATGTCTTCACGTGGGGTAATGATTTCTGCTTGAGTAGGGTAATCTGGCGCTTGAATGTGTTCGCAAAGTTCGGTCACTTCGGCGCTGGGGTTATCCAACAGGTGTAATGCGGCATCGGCCACTTCGGTCAGGTTATGGGGTGGCACATCGGTGGCCATACCCACAGCAATCCCAGAGGCGCCATTGAGCAACACATTCGGCAAGCGGGCCGGTAACCACAAAGGCTCTTCCATGGTACCATCAAAGTTAGGGCCCCATTCCACCGTGCCTTGTGGCAACTCTGACAGCAGGGTCTTGGCATAAGGCGTCAACCGCGATTCGGTGTACCGCATCGCAGCAAAGGATTTGGGATCGTCAGGTGAGCCAAAATTACCCTGGCCATCCACCAAGGGATAGCGATACGAAAATGACTGGGCCATCAACACCATGGCTTCGTAACAAGCAGAATCACCGTGTGGATGAAATTTACCAATCACATCACCGATGGTACGGGCTGATTTTTTGTGTTTAGATTGGTTGGACAAACCCAACTCACTCATGGCATAGACGATGCGTCGTTGAACCGGTTTCAAACCATCACCAACGAAGGGCAAAGCCCGATCAAGCACCACATACATGGAATAATCCAAGTACGATCGCTCGGCATATTCACCCATTGAGATGGATTCAAAGTCCATGGATTGCGTCATAGGTATCTGTGTCAGTAAAAGCGACAGATTTTACCATTCAATCACGCAAAAGTACGCATCAATGCTGAGAAAGTAAACTGTCATGGTGTGATTGAATTTATCCGTCGAATTGATAATACGAAACACATCGTTTAAAATCATTAGAACCCATTTGACAGGACCCACCCATGAAATCAATAACGTTGATATTGAGCCTGTTGCTGTCTTTGACAGGCCATGCTGAATTTTATGACCACCAGTCATTGCAAAACGAACTGCAACAACCGTTGTTGCAAAAACGCCTGCATGCCTACAGCCAACGCTATTTCACCGCTGCCAACCCACATCAAGTGGTCGATGAATTACTGGCTGCTGAGATTCCTGATCTGCACAAAGAAGCGATTTTGTTCGCCCTGTTGACCGAGATTTCGCAAGCTCCGCCGCAAGACTTTCACCAATACCTGGTGGATCAAATGAAAACTTATCAGCCGCAAACCAGCATGCCGGCTGACGAGGGCCATTTACCCGTCGCGGCATTTAACCTCAACAGCCGCGCCCATGGTATAGAGAACATCTGGACAGCGTACCGCAGCGAACAAAAGTTCTTGTCGCTGCTACAAAACGACCTGAACCAAGCACTGGCCGATATCAAAACCCTACTCGAGCAGCCCACAGCCCAACGCAGACCGCAATGGTTGGGCTTCAAAAATGCCTTTGCCGCCCTGCCAATCGAGAAACAATCAGCCGTGGCCAATCATTTATCTTTCAATGTGGAGGCCAAGCAAGGCTTAGATCCATTAATCAGCCACGTGGCGCTCAAAACAGCGAACCATGTGTTGATTGAAAAAGCCTTACAAGCCGAGGACACCACAGTGCGCCAATACACCCTACGCCATTTGTCACAGCATGTGGATGCTGAGTTGACCAAATACCTTTTATTGCGCGCAGCCAAACATACCCAGGATGCCGCTTTTGCCACTTCATTGATGGCTGCTTATTTGGATGATGAACAAATCCAAGCCCAGGTGATGAAAAGCTTGGCCAATCCTGAGCTGGCTAGCCAGGCGGCCTTTGCTTTATCCCAAAGCCAAGATTCCGCATTGATTGAAACACTGCGAGATCGATACCAGCACGCCAAGGTCAGTACAGAAAAAAACCACATCCTGTTGGCCTTGAAATTAAATAACAGCCCACAAGCCCAATGGGTACTGAGCGACATAGAACGCCAATTGGCGGATGACTCAGCCAGTAAACAATGGCTCAATTCATTCAAAGGAGGTGTGCAATGAAAAAGGCAAGTAAACTGACCCTGCTTGGACTGTTGTCCCCTGCCCTGCTGATGGCCCAAACCGTCACCCCCTGGACTGAACAAAACGGCACGCTCGGCCTGGGCTACCCCGTTCCCATTCCGGTTGATACCCCCGAACCTTTTGATGGTTTCAGAACTTACGATGGCTTGTTTGCCAAGCACCAGTCCATGGCCCTTGAAAATGAATACATCACCGGCCACATCGTCGGCCAAACCCACTACGGTCGGGACATTTGGGCTTATGTACTCAGCGACGCCGATGACACCACCAAGTTCGGCATCAAAGAAGGCGCCATGATGGCCAATGGCGGCATCCATTCAAGAGAATGGCAATCACCAGAAACCCTGACTCAAATCATCACTGACTTTCATGAGAACAGTAACGACCAGTCCTTTTACCAATACCTGCTGGAAAATGCCACCATCATCACCATCCCAGTCAACAACGTCGATGGTTTTTTACAAACGCAGCGCTACCCTTCAGAAAATTGGTTAGGCACCGACCCCACTGATGTGCAAGGACAACAACCATCTCCCAGAGATGGTCGCATGCGCAGAAAAAACATGCCGGGAGTGGATGAAGATTTAAGCACCCAAAATGATCACTTGAATGGGGTGGATTTGAATCGTAACAACGCCCCTTTTTGGGCAAACAGCAACAGTTCATCTGGCACCATTACTTCTTTGGTTTACCATGGATTATCTACACATTCTGAGCCTGAAACCCAAGCCCGTTTAAATGCTGCTGCATTGGTCGATGCCGACCAGCATCGAATATACACCGATGTCCATTCATTTTCACTGGTTCACTTTTCTGTCAGAACTTTTAATAACAACACCAATGCCTTGCAAGCCAGGGTATTGTCTGATTTCAGCAGACACCACAAGGCCTTTCCAATGGCCAAAAATTATGTGGACTTACCCAACACCGCGGGTTTCGGCATTGGTACCACTTCCGAATATTTTGCTTACACCTATCAAATCCCTTCTTGGACCCTAGAAATTGAGCCATCCAGCAGCAGTACTCTTGGCCTAGATCGACACCCAGAACTACCAGGTTTTGGGGCAGATTACGGCGGTTTCGCTAACAATTTTAACGATGGTTTTATTTTGCCCGACTCAGAAATCAAGCGAGTCAGGGAACAGCTGTCAGAATCTTTTATGGTGGCTTGGTATGGTCAGGCCGGACCACCATCTATCACCCAACTGCGGGTTGTTGATTTGGCGACAGAGACCATTGTTTATGATGCCGAATGGGACCTGCAAGCCGACGGGTCTCGTGAATTGTACAGCCACCTTTTTGATGAAATCCTGACCGAACGGGATTATGCCTTATTGGTGCGCTTTGATAAACCCATGCGTTGGCGCAACAGCACAGGTGATATCACAGAATTACAGGGGCAAAGTACCGCCCTCAACCCCGTCATTCAAGCCGAAGTGGATGGCAACAGCGTTGAATTGAACTTGAATAACCCACGCTGGATCAATGAAAAATCAGCCAATTGGGCCAGCTATGGGTTTTACCAAGACGATACTTTTGTCACTGAATTCAGCTTGGATGCCAGTTTGGCGGCAGCCGATGGGGCTGATTTGAATTGGAAAATAGTTACCACCGACATGGTCGGTCAAACCACCGATGGCAACCCGGCCACGGCCATCACCTGGTCAGGTGGACAATGGGTTAATTACGAAGACAGCAACGGGAATCCTTCCATCAACGGCGGTTTTGATACCACCATCACCATGCCAGTGAGTAACCAAAGCTTTGGACAAGATGCCATTGTGCCGTTAACCGCACATTATTACGACCCATCACGACCTGGTGAAGGGTTCAACATCGAAGTGCTTCCCGACGAATTTGCCTTGATGCAATGGTACACTTACGATGAGTCTGGCAACCCCCGCTGGTTCCTGTCAGCCAACCCCTACCATGCCAAAAATGCCTTTTTTGCACCCACCGTTTCTACTGCCACGGGTGGTGTGTTCGGACCTGGCTTTGATCCAGATGCCATTGAATTGGTGCCTAACGGTTCGGTCGAAATGATTTTTGAAACCATTGAACTCAATGTCGGTGGCGAAGACATCCTCAGCCACATCGGGCAGATGAAATACACGGCTCCTGATGGGCAGAAGTTCCGCACCGAAATATCACCTGTGGCCTTGGTCACTGGCATCAACTCAGTCAGTCATGCTGATGGTATTTTGCCAACAATTGGCCTGACTGCCGCCAGTCTGGTTGGCTCTTGGTTTGATCGCAGCCGCAACGGCGAGGGTTTTCATATCCAGCAAACCGCCAATGGCAATGCCTTGATTCAATGGTATTCGTATGACCCGCAAGGCAACCAACAGTGGTTTATCGCCAGTGATGGCGTGGTCACCGAAACCGGAGACAACGTCAACATCAGTTTCAATGAAGTCTACATCGCACAAGGCGCCCGTTTTGGGGCAGACTTTGATCCAGCAGATGTTCAGTTGACCGTTTGGGGCACTGTGGAATTGAACCTGGGTTGCACCAGTGGCACTTTGGCTTTTGACAGCAATGACAGCAACTACGGCAGCGGCCTCTACGACGTGATCCCCATCACCCGCCCAGCAGCCAATGAATTTGTTTGTGAAGATTAACTGCAGTTAAGTTCACCGTGCACTTCGACAGACTCAACCATTTTAAGGTCACCGAGCCTGTCGAGGTGTTTTCCTCCCCTCTTGAGAGGCCCCTACACGGGCAGATAATGTTCCTGACATGATTCTGCATTCCCCACATCCATGTGGGTCACGTAGGTAGTTAGAGCACCAACAGTAGGCGCTTTAGGCGACGCAGGAGCAGTTGCCGAGGACCGAGGGGTGTGTTAAACGACTGAAGGTCTAGATTGGCCTGATTGAGGCTTCCAACAGTAGGCGCTTTAGGCGCGACAAGCTCAGCCACCTTAAGCTCACCAAGCACTTCGATAAGCTCAGCCACCTTGGGTTTCTCAGCTTATCGAGGTGTGCTGGTTGCTTGGATGCGGGTTAACAGGGACTCTGGCAGCTCCAACTCAACTGCCGCTAACAGCTCATCGAGGTGAGCGATTGAAGTGGTGCCAATCAGCGCCGAGGCGAAATGCGGGTTACCCAACGCAAAGGCCAGAGCCAATTGGGTGGCAGTGTACTGATCGTGGCCGTTCAAAAAATCAAACTGCTGGGCTTGTTGCCACAGCGACCGATTGTTTTTCCACGCCCTGAGCCAATACCACAAAGATTTGATGCCTTTGAATTGTTTGAAGCGCCGGTCATACAGTCCACCGGCCAACGCGCCGGCCACCAGCACATCCATACCTGCGGTGTGTAAAGCAGCCATGGTTGTGGCCCGTTGTTGTGTCAGGATGTTGTAATCCAGCATCACACATTGGAACTGTTGGCATTCGGCTGTCAGCTGAATGATGTGATCATTAAAGGTATTCACCCCTGCCAGCCCTATCTTCCCGGCCTGCCGTAACTCAGCAAGTACTTGATATGTGCTGTCGTTGAAATCTTCAGGATTGGGTCCATGCAAGAAAAACAGTGGCAAATGATCGACTTTCAGGTGGCGCAATGATGATTCACAGCTCTGTCGAATCCACTCAGGTGAAAAATCTTTGTACAGGCGCCCAAAATGGCCATTGCGGGTACCGGCTTTGCTGCTGATGACCAAGCCTTCATGCCGACCCTTGAGGGCTTGCCCCAAGCGTTGTTCTGCCAGGCCCCCAGAGTAGCTGTGGCCGGTATCGAAATAATTGATGCCACCATCGATGGCACGGTGAACCACCTGGTGCGCCTGGCGCGTTGAAAATAATCGGTTGCCCCAATAACTGGCACAACCCATGCCCAGTTCTGACAATGACAACTGACCATTGATCAGTTGGCGATAAATCATGCCAACCAGTCTTGCGGTTTCAAGTATTCAGCCAAGCGGGCTTCCTGGGTACCTGGCTCTGGTTGGTAGTTGTAGCGGAATGACACTTCCGGCGGCATCGACATCAGGATGGATTCCGTGCGACCACCTGACTGCAAGCCGAATAAGGTGCCGCGGTCATAGACCAGATTGAATTCCACATAACGACCACGGCGGTATTTTTGGAATTGTTTATGCTCTTCATCAAAAACGCTGCGCATGTGGCGTTTAACTATGGGCAGGTAGGCTGCACAATAGGCTTCACCAATCGCCTGGATAAAAGCAAAGCATTTTTCAAACCCCCATGCGTTCAAGTCATCAAAAAATAAACCGCCCACGCCACGGGTTTCACCCCGATGTTTGAGGTAAAAATACTCATCACACCACTTTTTGTATTCAGCATAAACACCTTCACCAAAAGGCTCACAGGCTTCCTGTGCCACTTGATGCCAGTGTTTGATGTCCTCATCAAAAGGGTAAAAAGGCGTCAAGTCAAAGCCGCCACCAAACCACCAGTGTGACTTTTCGTCGTTTTTTGGCATGGTGCGAAATACGCGCACATTGGCATGCGAGGTAGGAATGAATGGATTATCCGGATGCACCACCAGCGAAACCCCAGCTGCTTCAAAACCTTGTCCTGTCATTTCCGGTCTTTTGGCCGTGGCTGCAGCAGGTAACTGATCACCTCGGACGTGCGAGAAATTAACCCCGGCTTGTTCAAAAACCTCGCCATTCAAAACGCGGGTGCGGCCGCCACCGCCGTTGTCATGCTGCCAGGCATCCTGTTTGAATTGATGTGATTTTTCTACTGACTCCAATTGCCGACAAATGTCATCTTGCAAAGATTGAAGGTATTTAACGACTTGTTCGAACTGCGCCTGATTCATGGGTACGTTGGGGTGTTTCTAAAAACTTCATTATAACCCCCCACTGACCCAAAATCGCTGCAATTTAGGTCAATTTGAGTTGCCTTTGACCTGGGTCAAAGTGAGCCCAGCGCGGTGGCACATAAGAATGGCTGCTGCACCACTGATTCCATCAATTTTAGCTGTTGGGCTATTTATTTTTACCCTCAGGCCTTATTATAATGGCGTATCATTCTCAACAACAAATCGCATGAAATTTTTGGTCAGCAATGATGATGGCGTCAATGCCAAAGGAATTAAGATTTTGGCCGAAATGCTGAAGGAATTGGGTGATGTGGTGGTATTTGCCCCCAACCGCGACCGCTCAGGTGCCAGTAACTCGTTAACCCTGGATCGACCCATTCGCGTTGAAAAAGTCAGTGATGATGTCTTCAGTGTCTACGGCACCCCAACCGACTGTGTGCATTTGGCGGTCACCGGTGTACTCGATGATGAACCGGACATGGTCATATCGGGCATCAACAACGCCGCCAACCTGGGTGATGATGTGTTGTATTCCGGTACCGTGGCAGCGGCCATCGAAGGCCGTTACTTGGGCCTACCAGCCATCGCGGTATCTATTGTCTTGGATTCGGTCAAAGAAAACCGCCGGCCACGAGATTTTTATACCGTGACCCACTTCCTGAAGAAAATCATCCAACACGTGATCATGCACCCCCTGCCCAAGGACACCATATTGAATGTCAATGTACCCAATTTACCCATTGATCAAATCAAAGGCATGAAAATCACTCGCTTGGGCTACCGCCACAAAGCAGAAAATGCCATTCCCATTCGCGACCCAAGGGGATTCAAAATGTATTGGATTGGGCCGGCTGGACCGGAAGCAGATGCCGGTGAAGGCACTGATTTCCATGCCGTAAAAAACGGCTATGTCTCGATTTCACCGATACAAACCGACATGACCAAACACGATTTCATTGAAGATTTAGCCAGTTGGGCCAAGACCTTATGAATTCATTGGGCATCGGCATGACTTCAGAACGCACGCGACAACGCATGATTGATCGTTTGCGCTTGCGCGGGATTGGTGACGAGCGCGTATTAATGGCCATGTCTCAGGTGCCCCGACATTTGTTTATTGACGAAGCTTTGGCCCACCGGGCTTATGAAGACGATGCCCTGCCGATTAAATACGGTCAGACCATTTCTCAACCCTATGTGGTGGCTCGCATGACAGAAGAAGTGATCAACCACCCACACCCAGTCAAAGTACTGGAGTTAGGCACCGGTTCTGGCTACCAGGCGGCCGTGTTGAGTCAGTTGGTTGACCAGGTTTTCAGTGTCGAACGGATTGACAAGTTGACCCGCAGCGCCCGTCGACTTTTTATCAAACTGGGTTATCGCAACATCCGCTGCAAAACAGCTGATGGCTACCTGGGCTGGCCCAATGAGGCCTTGTTTGACATCATCATTTGTACCGCCGCTCCGGAGGAAATTCCTTATCAACTGCTTGATCAATTGGAAGTGGGTGGCAAAATGATTTTACCCGTAGGCGATCAAACGCAACAAAAATTGGTGGCAGTGGTCAAAGAAGCCCATGGCTACCACGAACAAACATTGGGCAATGTTATCTTCGTTCCCTTACTTGAGGGGGTGGTGAGGTGATGCGTTGGTTATGGATTGTGGCATTGATCAGTCTGGCCGGATGTGCGCCCAAAAGGCCTGCCACGGTGGATGAAATCAATCACAAACCACACCGTTCGCAAGCCAAATCCCATGACCGCCACAACCGCAACAAGTCAAAACCCAAAACCCATCGGGTGGTCAGGGGTGATTCTTTGTATTCAATCGGTTTTCGTTATCAAGTCGACTACAAAACCCTGGCAGCCATCAATGACATCAAGCCACCTTACCGGATCTACCCCAACCAAATCCTGCAACTGACCGGCGAACCCAAAAAGGTTTATTTCAGACCTGAACCGTCCACCACCACAACCCAGGTCAAGCCACTGCAAACCAATCCGCCGATCGTGGCCAAATCGGAAAGCACCCAAACCTCAAAACCACCAACAAAAACAACAACCAGGCCAACAGATCAACCCGCAAACCCTGCCAAAGTTAACCAACCGGTCACGCAAAAACCCACCACCCAATCGGTGGTCAGCAACAAGCCAGCACCAAAAAAACCGGTGGTTGTGAACACCCCTAACAACACCAACCTCAAATGGCTGTGGCCAACCCAAGGCAAAATACGCACCACCTTTTTGGCCAGTAACCCAGCCCGCAAAGGCATTTCAATTGGAGGCAAAGAAGGACAGGATGTCAAAGCCGCTGAAGCCGGCGTGGTGGTTTACAGTGGCAACGGTTTGTTAGGCTATGGCGAATTGGTCATCATCAAACACAATGACACCTACCTCAGTGCCTACGGACACAACCAGCGCATCAAAGTGAAAGAAGGACAAACCGTCAGCCGCGGCCAAGTGATTGCCGCATTGGGCTCCAGTGGCACCAATGTTGATAACCTGCATTTTGAGATTCGCAAAAACGGTAAACCCGTCAATCCACTGAACTACGTCAAACCCTAAATCATGCCAATGATGGCCTTTTTATATTTTAGGCCAATAAAACTTCAAAACTGGCATCTCAGTAAGCAAAGTTCCAATCGCATGCCTTAACAGGACAACTCCCTTTACTACCACTGCCATATCCAAGTCAATAGATATCACTGCCTGGGGTATGAATGGTCTATTGTTTGCAGGATATCAAAAGGTATTTTTGTCGTTCAGCTGATACCTCGTTCGTTGCCATGTAGCTTGCTTTGTCTGTTCAAGTGGAATAACTACAGGCAGTAAACATGCTGCCAGAACACCCGCAATATCAGTTATTAAATATCTCTGGATGCCAGACAAGTGACCATGCCCTGTGTACAAAATCAAAATCTTATCTGAGGGATTCAAATGAAGATGTGCTCCGTAACGAGCGATTTTATGTATAAATATTATGTCAATATATGCTTATTATTCTAATAATCACAAACAAAGAGAAGTATGTTAAGTCTTGATCAAAACATCATCAATCAACACATAGAAGAGCGGATTTGCAAAACCACCATTCAAAAAAATATTGGCAAGAAAATTTTGATGGTAGTTAATCAATTCAATCATTCAATGCAGCAGATGGAAGCCAGCCTGGCTGAACATGGTTACACAGTAACCGTTGAAATCAGCAGCTACATCACCAGTTGCCACTTATTTAAAAACATCAATTTAATCTATGTTGATTGCAGTGAAAATTTCTTGCTGCTGGATTCCGTGGTTAAAACGAAACAAGCCAACGTATTGGTGGTCGCAATCATGAACGATGACATGGAAAGCACCGATGCGGTTTTTTCCAAACACGCTTATGATTACATCAAGGCCTCTATCTCACCTACAGAACTTTTGCACCGCACCAATTTATACTTGCTCTATTCAGCTGCTTGTTCGTTACAGGTTTTTGAAGACTTTTGTACACAATCCTGGAACAGGCTTAATAGCAGCAAAGAGCAAAAATTGGTCAACCAAGTGTGTCAATATTTGTTAGACAACATGCACAAATACACTTCTCTGGATGATTTGTGTCGCATGCTGGGTACCAACAGAAATACCTTGGCAGCGGCTTTTAAGAATCAATTGGGCATGGGCGTTTATGCCTGGCTCAGAAAAGTCCGTGTCCTCAAAGCCACCAAGTTACTTAAGTGGAGTGACCTGAGTATTCAATCCATTTGTTTTGAAGTGGGTTATGAAAATGCCGGTAACTTTTCAACCACTTTCAAATCGATCATTGGCATGACCCCAAAAGCCTACCGCAAATTACATAATCAAAATTTTCAGTGAGCAATCAAAAAGATATATTTGTCTTGTTTCGTATAATTATTTTTAACTTATTTATATATTTTTAACTACGCTTTACTGATAAAAATTGATTGCATCGTTTGGTTCTGACGGAGTTTTAAATACCAATAAGTTAATCAATTTATTTTAACTAATTTAATATGAGGACATAACCATGACAGATATCTATACACTGAATGTTAAAAACAATTCAACCCAAACTGGCAGCTTCTGTATTTTCCAAGAAGCCCCGGATGTCAACATCCCAGGCATCACCACATTAGCCTGGTTAGCCAAACCAGCTCACCCCACTTCACTGCTGGAATTTCAATGGGGCCTTGACTACAGCTTTGTGTGGGCCAAAACCACCAACCTAGAACCTGGTACCATCGTTAAAACCAGCCAAGCCTGGGATGCCAACCTGAGTACCATGAATCATGTAGATTTTGATTTCAGTGACGGGGCCTATACCTTCAGTGATCCATCACAAGGCGATTACGAAGGCAACCTGTACATCGATCAAACCAAAAGGGTCATGTCCAATGACGCGTCTGTCGGTATTGGTATGTCAGGCAAAGGCTCATTCCTGGTTCCATCACAACCCAACATGAAAGTCATCATGACACCAAAACCAACTTACTGGTTGGTGTTTGGGAACTTTGAAGAAGGTGAAATTCTGGACACCACAGAAGTCACTGAAAATGCAGTCAAACTGCAATACAAAGGCACCAACACCATGAATGTTGAGCTGACCGGTAACAACACTTGGAAGATCTTAGCCAACTGATTGCTGATCTGTACGCAGGTTCCTTAATGGCAGGTCGGTCCTTAAGGAACCTGCAAAAAGCAGATTGGCAGTTAACACCGCCGAGCTTGCAGGTGAACCAAAAGCAAAGCACTTGATTTTCAAACCCTATTCGCTGTGGTCACCATCACTGTCGTCAAGGCCCATTGTTGGATCGTCCTAGCAAAAGTAATTGGAACCCCAAGAGCATATTTTTATACACCACAAACAAGAGGTGAATCATCATGTCGAAATTCATATACTTATATGGCATTGGAGAAACACAAACCACAGATGGTCCGGTAGAACTGGTTCAAGACTGTTATTTAAAATGTGAAATACCAGATAACGTCATAAAAAACGGTTTTTTCCCCAGTGTCATTCATGCCTATATCATGTATGCCAAGGACATCGGACTGACAGTGACCGATGTGCTGTACAGCAAAAACTTCAAAACTGGGCTGGCTGATCAGCTGGTATACAGCCTGTGGCCACTGTTCTATGTCAACAATTCAGAGCAATTCACGGCAAATTCGGGACAACATGGCATGCCTGTCTGGGAAATCACCACCCAAAACAAAACCACCATCAACACCAAACTGGCTTATTCAGTACACTTGAACACCACCCATGGCTATTTTTATCGGGACCCATCTCATGTAGGGTTGGCCAACAGTTTTAACAACAAATCCACCACCCAAAGTTGCCCCACACCGGCACCGGGAAACTCAGTCACCATGGATGTGGCCAGTGCGTGGAATCTTAATTTACCCTCGCCTGAGCAAGGCGGTGGGGATGCAACAAGTTATGCCATCATTCAACATTACAATGAATGGGTGGTGTGGAACACCCTGCTCAACATGCAAAAGTTGCTAGATACACCGGTCTTAAACAAACAGTACCATGGACTCAGACAAGCGACTGGTCAGGTTTTAAGTGCTGTTGTTGAACGCCCATACGCTTACGATGCACTGGTACCCAAATGGTCTTCGAGCTGGCCGGACAAACCTGATTATTATGAGGACATGCGAACCTCAATGAACAATTACAACATCGGTGCTTCATTGTTTGAGTCCTCTCCAAGTGCTGATCCCCAAGTATCAACCTTGCATTTACTGGCCACGGCTTTAAACATCAAAGGTCAGGTCAAAGCAGGACATGCAGAAACCCGTTTGTTGCTGACCTTAGACATGCTAGATAAAGCCATCCGGGGCGAGGAGTCTGATTGGTATGAACAAGTTTCAGATTTTTATCAGTTCGATAGCAGTGCAATCAACATCGAAGCCATCTTTTCACAATACGACAAGCGCAACCTTTCTTTGATTTCTTCACTGAAGCCCTGTTATTTATGTACCGGCGAGGTTGATGCCACGGAGCAAGGGTGGTTCAAACAAATCAATGGAGACCCAGTAGACATGTGGGCATGTTTTCCAGAGCTGGTCTATGTTCCCAGAATCAAGCAAGTGTTGTATTTTGACATAGACCAACCGATTGCTTACCCCAGCTATTTAGAAACCATTACTCGGGTAGATAACAGACCGCCATTTGTGTCGGCAGTCTACCTGGCACCATGGAACCAATGGACCGGGTTCATGTACTCAAGCCCTGAGTACCAAAAATCATTTTTGAACCCCATTGGCCCCAGAACTGTTGAACCAGCTGGCGAATGTCTCAAAACGGGTGAGGCTTATACCCGCTATAAGAATTCTGCCCATTTGTTGTTAACCAACGAACAAGACTACCTGCAACAAATGCAAAACCTGGTCTCAGGACAAGCGATAGACCAGCTCGGAGTATGATCATGAAAATGCAAATGAACCACCCATGCGAAGAACTGTTACATGCCATGAGCCAAAAAAACCTGGTCTATAATCACGACTTTTTGTTATTCAGCCATGCCGATTACTCAGTCTCACCAGTCGCCTATGGTGTACCAGACGGCTGGCTATACAGCGACGGTTCCAGTGGGTCTATTAACTGGGAAGACAACCACTTAGTGATTGTAACCAGCAATGATGACAAAACGAAAATGACGTTCAAACAAAACCTGCATGAGTTTCCCAGGTGGCAAAATGTTTTGGCCAACCAACGGGTGACCGCCCGGATTCACATGAATGTCTCTGCCGATTGCTTGGTGGCGCTGTCTTTAACTGATGGCAACAATGCCAATTATGAAGCCAAATACCTGAAAGCAAATCACCACATGGTTTTGGACGTCCAGTTTAAAGTCGGTAACAACCCAGAAAAATTGACCCTGGCCATTGAAAGTGAAGCCAATGCCGCCACCATCGCCATCTCCCGAGTTTATGCCAATATCGGTCACATGGCATTGCCCAATTTGCCCTGCATGGTTGAAGGTGTGATAGGCCAGACCAAACAATATCTGGGTACGGAAAATGCACCAGCTAACGAGCTATCCCTTTGCCAGGTGGCAGTGGAGTTAAATGCTGACCAAACTCGCCTTGATACCGTATTGAATGGTCGTTTTGGTGAGGGTGCCAATGAACGCTCATTGCTTCCTGACTTGCGCGGTTATTTTTTGCGTGCCTGGGACAATGGCGCCGAAATCGACCCCAATGCCAAAACGCGCTTTGCCTTGGGGCAAGGTTCTGGTAATACCGGAGACCATGTGGGCACCTGGCAAGAAGACCTATTCAAAGAACATCACCACAGCATACCCTTTGAGAAGGCAACCTTGAAACCCAGTGGTGACAGTGCACCCGTTCACCCCGTCGATGATCTGCAGGAAACCCCTACCTCAGATGTGGGTGGTGACGAAACAAGACCGAAAAATGTGTATACCCTATACACCATCAAATGGTCTTAGTGCAGACGGGCTTAGGTGAGGTATGAAGTTGATGCCCACCTGAGCAAGTTTGTGAAGTTACTGATAAATGAAATCAACTCCTGCTTTTAGGAAGTGAGCAGATAAGCTTGGTATAGGCGATAACCCACCAAAGTGGTCAACAACAAGCCAACAACCGGAAGGTAGACCACCGGCCTCTTGTAGTTTTTAACCAAAAACCACAAGACAAAGCCAAGACAAACCACCGCGGTGGCTGCTTTGAACCAAACAGCCACCGGTACCAGTTCGGGGAAAATGGCCCAAAAAGCCACCAACAAGCTGCCGAATAAGCCAACCAAAGCAATCCGCTTGTCATGGAATACTGCCTGGAGCAATAACACCACCCAACTGACCACCGCTACCGATACCAGCAGGGCGATCAACCAGCCAAAATGAACCAGAAACTCACTTTGTGTCATTGGAGTTGTTTAATCACAGGTAAGGTGTTGTTGATGGCGATGACCACGTCTTCACCAAATTTTTTACAGCGTTCAGGTGACCAACCATAGGCTTCATCTGGTAAGTTGTGGTTGTCCTTGAATGGCATTTCCACCGTGTAGGCCAAACAGTTAAAGGTTTGGCCAACGTAGTTGGTGGCGATGCGCAGGTCGCCTTTACCTGGTTCGTCATCATCGTATTTATAAACATCCTGAAAGTCCGGGCTGGCCGCGGCCCAGGCCGTTTTGAAGGTGTCCTCCAAATTTTTCAGGCGTTCATCGTAATTGGGGTTGCCTTCACAACCGGCCACGAAATTATAAGGAATGGCTTCATCACCATGAATGTCTAAAAACATGTTCACGCCACGTTTTTTCATTTCTTGTCTGACCAAATAAACTTCGGGACTGGCCTCCATGGTGGGTTCCATCCATTCGCGATTGAGGTTGGCTCCAGAAGCATTGGTGCGCAGGTTACCCCGATAAGCGCCATCAGGGTTCATGTTAGGCACCACCATAAACCGGGCTTGTTGTAACAGTTGTCTGGAAGTGGGGTTATCTTGATCCAACAATGACTCCAAAAAGCCTTCGACAAACCACTCGGCCATGGTCTCGCCCGGGTGTTGTCTGGCAATCATCCACACATTCAATTTGTCAGTTAAGTCCACCTCTTCATCTTCTATCACCAACAAATCAAAATCACGGCCATCCAAGGTTTCACCCAGGTTCTGCAAACTGCACAAGGCCGATTGTTGGGCAAAAGCCAATAAATTCAAGTGACGCTCAAATGAGTATGGTGCAAAATAAGCAAAGTAGATGTCGTCGGTATCGGTATTGAACTCAACGGTCAGTTGCTTGCCGTCAAACTCGGTGGGAATTCTGAACCATTCCAGACGATCGGTTGAGGCACAAACATCATAATCCTTCCAACCTTCCACATAAGAGGTTTCAGATGCATTCAAAAACCGCAGCACGCAATCTTGGTTTTTAATACCCTGAACGCGAAAGTGAAACCACTGCCTGAACTCCGAGTGTGAATCATGATCGATTTTCACTTGTAAATCTGAAGGGTTGTCTGCTTTGACCACTTCAATGCGGCCACCATCGAATTGACTGCTGATTTTTACCATCGTTTGTGCCTAAAATTGAAAAATCACATCTTGTCACAGATGCCCGTTTCAATCAATCCAATCCGCAGGCAATTCCGCTCAGCTTGACTGACCCTAAACCAGCAGTCAGTAAGTTAACAGGTGTTGGTATACCCCCCAAACCACCTCCGACATTTGCTCATAGTTCAAGGTATCAACGGTGTCCTGAGCGGTGTGGTATCCCTGGTTGCGGTAAAACGCCGTATCGGTCACCATCACTGCCGGTGCATCGATGGCCCAGTAATTGCGGTGATCAGAAAAATCAATACCAGGAATCCAGGCCGGCGCATTGATGGAGTAGGCCTCCAGGCTGGTGTGTTGATTGATGTTATTTTTGAGCCGTTGCGCCTGCATGGAAAACAACTGGTCAACCACAGCAATGAAGTGACCGGTGTCAGGATAAAGCCATTTCATGACCCCTGAAGGATAAGCCTGGGTGTTGGGCTGATCGCTGAAATAGCCAATCATTTCCAGCGAAATCATCAATTTCACGGGTTGTTTCAAACTGTGCGCATGCACGTAACTGCCCATGTGTTGGCCGGCATAGTGAGGGGGTTCTTCCAAAGTATAAAACACCAGCTCAATGGTTTGATCGGGTGCCTTGTCTTGCAATAATCGCGCCAGCTCCAACAGTCCAGCCACGCCACTGGCATTGTCATCAGCTCCCGGTAACGCGCCAAAACTGTCGTAATGCGCACCCACCACAAGCAGTTCTTCGTCTTGGCCGTGCAGCCGGACTATGACATTGTGGTATTCAACCTCACCTACCTTGAAAGTTTGCTGTTCTGGCTGCCAGCCCATTTGCAGTAATTGTTCTTGGATGTAGTTGCTGGCTTGCTGCAAGCCAGCTGCATTGGCATGACTGCGGTCGCTGATTTGACTCAAATAAGCCACATGGGCTTTGAGTTGTAAAGGGTCTGTACTGGTTGGAAACGGCTCACGGCTCACCCATGAAGGTCTTTTGACGGCGTAAGCAGTCAGCAGCAGACTCAAAAAAACCAATAACAGTATTTTCAACAACCTTTTAACCATCGCTTCACATCATTTTTCAGTGCAATACGTATTATTGGCTAAAAATAAATGAAAGTAACCATTTTTTTGTAAGCACCCATCAATTTTTGGGTCCTTACATGTTCTATCTACTGAGAGAGTTATTCATGAATAAAATTGCTATCTTGCTGTTCGGCTTGATTTTGTCACTGCTGACAATAACCGCCCAAGCTGATGACCAGGCTGATGACCATGGGACAAAAGACTATTTCAATGACGCCAATGACGTCACCCCCTTGTTGCCAGGCATGAAAATCCCAGCATTCAGTGCCCAAACGCCAACCGGAACAACCGTAAAGTTTGACCCAGAGAACCTCAACAAACCTTTCGTGCTCACTTTCTACCGTGGTGGCTGGTGTCCTTACTGTAACGCCCACCTGGGTGAAATGCGCACCTTAGAACAAAACCTGACAGAGATGGGGTTTGATGTGTACTTTATCAGCCCGGACTCACCTGATCATTTGGTTAATTCACTGAAGGACCAAGACTTAAAAGGTCAAGTCGATCACCAACTGTTATCCGATGCCGACATGTCGGTAGCCAAAGCCTTCAAAATTGCTTTCAAAGTGGATGACGCGACAGTTGAAAAATACAAACAATGGAACATCGATTTGGAAAAAGCTTCAGGCCATGACCACCACCTGTTACCGGCACCGGCCACTTTCGTGGTGGGAACTGATGGGGTGATTCAATTCCAATACGTTAATCCTGATTACAAAATTCGCCTGGCGCCGGATGTCTTACATGCCGTGGCCAAAGATTACCTGAAACGAAATCAAAACAAAGCGGTCAAATAATTGTAACTAGCGAGTGCACCGGGTGGTGGACTCCTCCCCTTTTTTGCCACCACCTGGGAACGGGGTCTGAAGCTTTCAGATCCCGTTTTTTTATTTCTATATCAAAGTCTCATCAGTATTCGACAAACGAATCATTGAGCCCTGATAAACACAGCTATCAATTGTTTTCAGCCCCCTGAGACCTTATAATGCCGGCTTTCCATATCAAGCTGACAGCATGCAACTTTCAGAATTGACGGCCATCACTTCAGTGGATGGCAGATACCACAATAAAACCAAACAATTTGGTGCCATTTTCAGTGAATACGGTCTCATTAAACACCGCCTGTTGGTTGAACTTAAGTGGCTGATTCACTTAAGCCAAACCAATGGCATCGATGAAGTCAGTCAGCTGGACCAGAAAGACATTGATTGGGTGATGTCAATTTATGACAACTTCACCCCGGAAGAGGCCCAAAAAGTCAAAGACATTGAGGCCACCACCAACCACGACGTCAAAGCTATTGAGTATTACATCAAAGAACAACTGAGTACGCACCCCGAGCTGAACCAGGTTAAGGAGTTTGTCCATTTCGCCTGCACTTCAGAGGACATCAACAACCTGTCTTATGCCTTGATGTTAAAAGCTGGCCGAGATAACGTCTGTGTCCCAGCCATACAAGGCATCATCAATCAATTATCAGACATGGCCATGGCTTATGCTGAGGTACCGATGATGGCCAAAACCCACGGCCAACCCGCTTCACCCACCACCATGGGCAAAGAACTGGCCAATGTGGTATTCAGGCTGAAGTACCAACTCAATCAACTCACCCACATCACCTTGTTCGGCAAGCTGAATGGTGCGGTAGGCAACTTCAATGCCCACTACAGCGCTTATCCAGAGCTGGATTGGCCACAAATTTCAGCCCATTTCATTGAGTCCTTAGGACTGACTTACCACCCATTCACCACCCAGATTGAACCGCATGATTTCATCGCCGAGTTATGTCACAACCTGATTCGACTCAACACCATCCAATTGGACTTGGCTCGTGATGTCTGGGGCTACATTTCCAATGGTTACTTTACCCAAAAAACGGTGGCAGGTGAAATTGGCTCATCTACCATGCCACACAAGGTCAACCCCATTGATTTCGAAAATGCCGAAGGTAATCTGGGACTGTCTACTGCCACACTGCATCACCTGGCAGAGAAATTACCGGTTTCCAGGTGGCAACGTGACCTGACCGACTCCACCGTGCTGCGGGCACTGGGTACTGCTTTTGGTCATGCCGCCATTGCTTGGGCCTCGTTGGCCAAAGGGTTGGGTAAACTGGCCATCAATGAAGACATGCTGTTACATGACTTGGACAACAACTGGGAATTACTGGCAGAACCCATCCAAACCGTGATGCGACGTTATGGTATTGAAAACCCGTATGAAAAACTCAAAGAACTGACCCGTGGCCAAAAAGTGGATCAGCAACAAATGCAGGCTTTCATCCAAACCCTGGACATACCAGCCGATGCCAAAGCCCGGTTGATGGAAATGACGCCAGCCAACTACCTCGGCAATGCCAAAGAACAAGCCAAACGTTTTTGATGGCCAAGCCATCGGTGCCAGTGAGTTTTTCCAGACTCACTGGCAACAAGCGCCTTACCTGTTCAAACAAACGGGTATCGACTTAAGTTGTTTGCCCGATGCCGAAGAACTGTTTGCTCTGGCTGGCACCGAAGGCGTGCAGTCACGGATTGTGTTCACCGAAGACCAGCGTTGTTATCAGGCCATTTATGATGAGCCTGATGCCTGGAATGAAGTGGCACACCACCACCCCACCTTATTGGTCTCTGACATCGAAAAATGGTATCCGGAAGCTCGTCAGTTACTGGCCTGGTTTCCATTTATTAAGTCTTGGCGATTCGACGATTTGATGATGTCCTTCGCACCCGAAGGGGCTTCAGTGGGCGCCCACACCGATCACTATGATGTGTTTTTATTGCAGGTCCAGGGCAGTCGCCAATGGTCTTATGATGACCAAGCCACCAATGACCCTGCATGGGTGTCAGACAGTGAACTGGCAGTGATTGAACAGCACCAAGCTGAGCACACCGTTGAGTTATATGCCGGAGACATGTTGTATTTACCGCCAGGTGTGATTCACCATGGCATCAGCACTTCTTCAGATTGCGTGACCTGTTCAATCGGTTTAAGGGCACCGGCCGATGCCGAATTGCTGCAGGCCGTGATGGAACTGGCTACCCAGGATTGGCCACCATCGCAACGGTTCACAGACGATGTCAACCAGCTTGCAAGCCATGCCGATATTGGTACACATGAAATCCAGCACCTCAGGACTTTATTTCAAAACCTCAGTCAGGCCGATGAAGCCACCCTGGCCCGCTGGTTTGGTCAAGCAGTGACCCAATACCGATTGTTTGACGATGAGCCTGTAGATAACCTACCCAGCGTCAAATCAGATGCCAACCTGACCCTGCAAACCAGTCCTTTCGCAGTTTTGGCCTACCACATTGAAAACCAGACATCAGCCAACTTATTCGTCAATGGCGATGCCTATCAATGCAGTGTGCAATTGGCCAAAGTGTTGTGCGATCAAAGTGAATTTCAATGGCAGGAACTCAAACACCTGGCAGGCACAGAAATGTCGGACTTGCGATTGTTACATCAGTTGATTGAAGCTGGCGTGCTTATCAAAGCACCCCAAAACTAATCACAATCAGATCCCGTCAAGCAGCCAAGGTTGGACAGCGTCCTTGGCATTGAGTAAAGTAGTGAATAAACAACCAAGAGATTCAAACCATGCCATCAGAAAATCGAGTTGACCTGCAAATCAAACATTGTGTGGCTTATGTGCGACTGAACCGGACAGATAAACGCAACGCCATCGACATGACCATGTTCAAGGCAGTGGCAGATACCATCAAAACATTGCGCAAGAACCGCGGTATTCGGGCTGTTATTGTCAGCGGTGAGGGTGAAGATTTCTGTTCCGGTTTGGACGTCAAATCGGTCATGAAAAACAACAAAAACCCGTTCAAACTGTTGTTTAAACTCAACCCTTGGGGCAGCAACCTGGCCCAACAAGTTTCGGTAGGCTGGCAACAGATTCCCGTTCCGGTGATTATGGTGATTCACGGCCGTTGTTGGGGCGGTGGCTTACAAATCGCCCTGGGTGGAGATGTGCGCATCAGCACGCCCGATGCTTCTTTATCCATCATGGAAGGACGTTGGGGCTTGATACCCGATATGGGCGGCACCCTGGCCTTACGCACCTTGGGACGCATGGACCTGACCAAAGAACTGGCCATGACAGCAGCCGTCATCGATGCCACCGCGGCCCAACAAGCCGGTTGGGTCACGCACATCAGCGAAGACCCGATGGCCCAAGCTGAAGCCTTGGCAACCACCATCAGTCAACAATCACCTGATGCCGTGGCCGCCGTTAAAAAGTTATACAACCGCAGTTGGCAAGGCAGCAGCGGCTGGGTTTTGTTGCGCGAATCCTGGTACCAACTGCGCATCCTGTTGGGTAAAAATTTTCGCACCAAGGTTCACAACCAGACTCACGATGAGGACAACCAGCGCACTTTCCAGGCCCGCAAAAAGTGGTAATACTGGATGACTTTACATCTAAATATGGTTTGCGGACAGTTGCCCGCCCGCATCTTCACCAGGACCATCGAGAGTGACCCTTCGAGGCGCTTAATCCGTAATTAATTGGTATCAGCGTTGAGATTAATCTAAGCCATCAGCAAAAATCACATCCGACTCAATGGCGCCAATATCCACAGTTCCACTGACTCGATCAAATCCCACACCCCGTTGATCATAATCCAAACTGAACAAGACTACCAAGGCATTGTCACCAGCATTGTTGGCTGGGCTGCTGCTGGCAACCCGATGTGTCAATGTCAAACCACCGTTGTCTGCCAGCGGTTGAATCTTGGCATCGATGGGATTGATGGCTGTGCCCATCTGGTTGCCGTTGACACCATGAGTTAATACCGGCACCTCAGCGACTGAGAACAGGTTGTGAGAAGACTCCATACGTGCATTGGCAGCGATATCACTTGGCTCCATGCTTTGGGTTTCATGATTGCCGGTAATCAGGGTGTTGTGCAGTTCCACACTGTATGCATTGTTGGCATGTAAACCGCCACCAGACGAATTCAATGGGGGTGAATTACCATCTGGCGTATTTTTTGGGGTAAAGGAGGCAGCGTTTACCCTTGCAACATTATCACTGATGGTTGAGTTGATCACCAAACTGTAGTCAGATTCGGTACCAATACTCACACCACCACCGCTGTTATTTGCGGAGTTCCCTGAAACAGTGCTATTTACCAGCATCAATATACCGATGTTATTGGTATCTATACCACCTCCCCCACGGTTGGCATAATTACCATTAATGGTACTGTTCATTACAACTAAGTAGCCAGAAGTGAACAGCCCTCCACCTGAATAATTGGCGGTATTACCCGTAAATGTTGATTCATCCACAATTAAGGGCTCAGTACCCCTCTTATAAATGGCACCACCGGTGCCAGAGCCAAATGTACCGGTGGTACTGTTGCCATAAAATATTGACCGACTGATGGTTGAGGAAGCACTGTTATATCTGAAATTGATGGCCCCTCCGGTTTCCGCGACATTGTTGGTGACTATGGAATCAGTCAAAGTCAAACTGCCTCCGCCATCAACCACGATGGCTCCACCAGTGCCAGCAATGTTGGAAGGCGCAAACCCTCCCGTTAAGGTGAGGTTATCCAAGCTTAAATTGCCGCCATTATTAACTTGAAAGTGACGGATACTGTTCCCGCCACTGAGGGTGAGGGTCGAACCATCATCTGGCCCTAACACCGTCACTGCAGAATTAATACCAAGTGCTGAGTTGGAATTAGAACCGATGTAATTGTACACATCACCTACGCCTGACAGGGTAATTGTGGATTCTCCATTCACATACAAATCGGGATCAAAACGAATCACATCCGAGCCATTGAACTGAAGTTCGTTATCGGCCTGTTCTACTGCAGAACGCAACGTATCTATTTCATAAACACCCGGACTCACTAAGATGGGTACCCCGCCACCGCTGTCACCGTTGGTCTGAACTATAAACTCAGCTGCGTTGGCAGCAGAGGCGGCCATCAAGGCCAATGAAATGGAAGTGGTCAGTTGTTTGCGTTTGATCATGGAATCAGCCCGTTTTTGAATCGTATTATTATATACAAAGAGAATCAAAAATAGGCTTACTCGATCGTCAGAAATTTATGACAACGTGATTTCAGCTAATCCTTGGCTTCTAATTCGTCCCAGCGATCGTATTTTCCTTGTAGTTCTTTTTCAATTTGAGCCAACTCGGCAGTAACCTTTTTAATGGTGTCTTCATCCTGGCTGTAAAAATCAGGATTGCTGACTTCCATAGATAAGGTGTTCAGCTGCGCTTCTAATGTATCAATCTGTTCAGGTAGAGCGGCCAGCTCGTGCTTCTCTTTGAATGTCAGTTTTTGGCTTTGAGACTGATCTGTGCTTTGGGCTTTAATGGCTGGTTTGGGTTTGACTTTTTTGCTTGTCGCCGCAGTGTCTTTGCTGCTATTGACTTCAGGTTTTTTGCGTTGTCGCAAGTAATCTTCATAACCACCCACGTATTCATTGACTTCATATTCCCCATCAACCGGATTTTCAAAGACAATGGTTTGGGTACACACGTGATCAATGAAATCCCGGTCATGGCTGATCAGAATCAAGGTTCCCTTAAAATCAAACAGCAGGTCCTGTATCAAATCCAAGGTTTCCATGTCCAGGTCATTGGTGGGCTCATCCATGACAATGACATTGGCAGGTCGGGCAAATAGTCTAGCCAATAACAATCGCGAACGCTCACCACCCGAAAGCACACTGGCGGGCCCCCTGATTTTTTCTGCCGTAAACAAAAAGTCCTGTAAATAGGAGATCACATGTCTGGATTTGCCATTGATTTCAACAAAGTCGGTACCCAGTTGCAAATTATTTTGTACGGTGTCTTCGTCGTTGATGCTTTGTTTCAACTGATCAAAGTAAGCCACTTCAATGCCGGTTCCGAGTTTTACCGAACCGACCTGCGGTTCAATTTCGCCGAGTAACAGCTGTACCAAGGTGGTTTTACCCACACCATTGGGGCCAATGATGCCCACCTTGTCGCCTCGCATGATTTTAGAGGTGAAGCCACTGACGATGGTTTGATCGCCGTACTTGAAACCCACGTTGTGGGCCACGATGACTTTTTTACCGCTGGCATCGGCAACATTGATACTGGCTTGGCTGCTGCCGGATTGGGTACGTCGGTTTTTGCGTTCGGCACGCAAAGCCACCAAGTCCTTGACCCGGCTTTCGCTGCGGGTGCGCCGAGCTTTGATGCCCTGTCTGACCCAAACCTCTTCTTGGCTGAGCTTTTTATCCATCCGCTCCCAAGCTTTGACTTCGGCAGCCAGGCGTTCTTCGCGACGCACCAAATAAGTCTCATAGCCGCAATCGTACTGGTAGATTTTGCCGCGATCCAATTCCAGGATGCCATTGGCAATGCTTCTGAGGAAGGTGCGATCATGGGTTACAAAAACCACCGCACAATTGAGCTTATTGACCATGTCCTGCAGCCACAGGATGCTACTGATGTCCAGGTGATTGGTCGGTTCATCCAATAACAACACATCGGGTTGTTGAACCAGGGCAGCGGCCAAGTTGAGGCGGCGGCGCACCCCACCAGACATGGACTTGATCACCACATCGGCCTGCAGCTTGAGTTGGGTGGTGACCATGTCGACATGTTGCAGCCGGTCCCAGCCATTGTGTTCATCGATGATTTGTTGGTGCCGTGCCATTTGGTCCAAATCATCGGTGCTTTCATACTGTTCGAGTGCCTCGCCGACCGGTCCCAGCGCTCGCAACAGGTATTGGCGCACCGTTAATGTGGACTCACTGACGGCAGATTGCTGCATCATGGCCACCCGCAGACCATCCTGGCGCACCACTTGACCACCATCAATCGGCAATTGCCCAGCCAAAATTTTCAGCAGGGTGGATTTGCCCTCACCATTGCGGCCAATCAAGGCCAGCTTTTGACCCTTGCTGATGGTCAGATCCACAGCATCCAAAATGGGATGAGCCCCGAAATCGATGCTGACCTGGTCAAAATGTAACAAAGACATGTGCTGAGTATCGTATGAAAGTGGCAACCCATTGTATTCAGATTATCATCAACCACAAGGGGCACCCCTAAAAAGTTACCGATGCTCAGTGAGAGTGACCAAATTTGGCACCAAGTGATTAAATTGGGCAGCTTGGCTCAAAATGGTCAAGATTTCTTTTGACGGCCATCACATTTTGAGACAACGAAACATGCGATTTATACTGACTTAATCCGTTGGGTCATTAAAATGATATACATAGCCATCATTGAATAAACGTTGAAAACTGTACCCAAACTCAATTTAAACATCCCCGACCACACCATCCTCGATAAAATTGGTGAGGGCGGCATGTCGGCTGTTTACCTGGGCAGACAAATTTCATTGCAACGCAAAGTCGCCATCAAAGTGTTGAAAAAGTTGGTGATGGATGACAAATCCTTGGCTGAACGGTTCGTCGATGAAGCCAAAACCGTGGCTTCGCTCGATCATCCCCACATCATCAGCATTTATGAAGCCAAAAAGCTGCCTTCTGGCCTGGCTTATTTCACCATGCCCTACCTGACCCATGGAGATTTTGGTGAAATCATCTGTACCAGCTCAGATCATTTGATAGAATTGTTGTGCCAAATTTGTGATGGCTTATCGCATGCTCACAAACATGGCATCATTCACCGGGACTTGAAACCCGAAAACATCTTGTTTGACCAGTTTGGCCGCATCAAGATTGCTGACTTTGGCATTGCCATTTCAAAACACACCAAAAGAAAAACCAAAGAGTCACAGTTATTGGGCAGCGCCCACTACATGAGCCCTGAGCAAATTCAGTCCAAAGACATTGATCGCCACAGCGATATTTACAGTTTGGGTTGTATCATCTATGAAAAATTAACCGGTGACCACGTGTTTCATGCCGGCAATGATTTTTCCATCCTGATGTCACACATCAACAAACCCATTCCACAGCTGCCCAAACCACTGGCAGACTGGCAGCCCATCATCGACCGCTGCCTGGCCAAAAAACCGGCTGACCGTTTTGATAACGTGGATGAACTCAAAGACGCTTTACTGGCGATAAAATACAGCAAAGCTGATCCTCATCCCATCAATCCAGAAACCAAGAAATCAAACTCCATGCCTTACTTGTTGGGAGGTGCGGCAGGGGTGTTGGGACTGCTGCTGTTGGCGTGGTTCATGGTTGGCCGAGAGGATGTGGTCACTGCTGATGAGCCTGCCACACAATCAGTTCAAACCATTCAAGCCCCAGTCAAAGCTGAACCCATCAAACCTGTCAGCCAAGAAGAGCCGTTTGAGATGACCATAGGTGTGGTTCCAAATGACGAAGAACAAGTCGACATCACCGGCACCCTAGACAACGAAACCATCAACCAAATGTCTATTGAGGTCAAGTTAAGTGAAGCTGAAGATTTATTAAAGCGCCTGCGTTTGACCAAACCTCAAGGTGATAATGCAGCCGATAAATTCCATGCGGTGCTACTTGAACAACCGGACAACACCGTGGCCCAGCAAGGTTTGATTGCTGTGGGTCATGCTTATATGAATCTGATTAACAGTAAAATTGAAGACCAAGATTACGATGATGCCATGGTTCATGTTCAGTCTTGGCGTGACTATCTGGATAATTATCCGGTTGATGCTGCTGTCTTTGAAAGCAAAGTCAGTGCCATCCTCACGGCCACTCAAGAATTGGTCAGGACCGCCGTGCAAAAGCGCCGTACCAACACCCAAGCTGACCAGTATTTACAATTAGCACAAGCCCTCAAACCCAACTACGCCTTTGTCAATGACCTGCAAACTGATTACGACAACATTCCCCAAAATGGCCAGTTATTCAGTGACAAACTGAACCACCAATTTGTCTTTTTTGCCATGCCTGACCATTCTGGTTTAACGGATTTGTTGTGGGGTCAACATGAAGTCAGCATCGAACAATTCAAACGTTTTGCCCAAGAGCGCTTCACCGATGAAAAATGTCACCATTACGATAAAAAATCATTTTTCAAAAAAACCTGGTTGAAGCCTCCTTTTCCTCAATCAGCCAGTCACCCGGTGATTTGTATCAACGCCGCACAAGCCGAGGCGTATGCGCAGTGGTTGTCTGATCAAACCGGCCACACTTATCGCTTGCCTACCGCTGCAGAATTTACCCAAATGAATCGGCTCCTCAGTGCCAACAACAATTGCCAAACCAGCAACCTGGCCGGTACCGAAGTCAAAGGTGAGGACAAAGCCACTGAACAAAGCCTTGCCTGTGATGATGGTCAGGTTTTCACTGCCGCCACAGGACATTTTTCACCACTACAAAATGTTTATGACCTGCAAGGCAACGTCAGCGAATGGGTCAGCAACTGTAATGGACAGAGCCACTGTGCTATCGGCACCTCATGGCGATCTGGTACCGGTCAAAACCACCGGGACATACAACCTGAAAACGCTGCCGAAAGCCATTCACACATTGGCTTCCGTTTGGTCAGAGAACTGTAAAAACTGGTGGGTTGATTGCCAGCCACCAGCAGACTTTAACACCCTCAATTAAACCCAGCCAATCAACTGAATCGCTGCAAATCAGGCTCTTCGCTCAAGTAATCGGTTTGCCAGATTTTTTGCATGGTCGCCGCATCAACATTACCCCCTGACAGCACCACCAAAACTTGTTGCGGTTTATTTTGATCACGTAACCACTGACAGACCCCATCCATCACCATGGCACTGGTGGGCTCAACGTGCATTTTCAACAGGTGCTGTAACCATTGGGTCCAATAAGCCATCGGCACCTCCTTGACCACCTTAAAATCATCCAGTTGTTGGATGTGTTCAAAAGTGAGCTCACCCACCGACAAGGTCATGGCACCATCAGCCAGGGTGTCCGGCGAATCCGGCATGCGAATAATCTCACCAGCTTGGTAAGACTGGTAGGCATCATCGCCGGCCAGTGGTTCAACTGCAATCACTTGGGCTTGGGGCTGTAATGCCCGGGTGGCCACCAGGGTGCCCGAAATCAAACCGCCACCACCACAAGGAGCAAACACTGCATCTGTGGTTTGTTGACCAGGTCGTTGACCGAGTTGCTGCAAAGCTTCCATGGCTGCGGTACCCTGACCGGCTATCACAGCCTCATGATTGAAAGGGGGAATCCAATAAACGCCTTGTTCCTTTGAAGCAGCAGCCACCGCCGCATCGACTTCCTGCCGGGTGTCTAACAACACAACCTCGGCACCGTAATCGCGGGTGGCTTGGATCTTCACTGCCGAAGCATAGGATGGCATGTAAATGGTAGCAGACACACCAAACTGTTTGGCCGCCCATGCCACCGCCTGGGCATGGTTGCCTGATGAGTTGGCCACCACCCGTTTGAGGTTCGGGTGTTGCGATTTGATGACTTGTACGGCATGACAGCCGCCGCGGGCTTTGAACGCACCAATTTTTTGTAAACATTCCGCTTTGAAGTAAATGTCATGCCCCAACCAGCGATTTAACAACGATGAACTGATTAAGGGCGTTTCGTTGATGTGCGATTTTATGCGCTTGTGAGCTTGTTGTATGTCATTGAATGTAATCATGTTTTTTCAAATATCAGCATTTGGTTGTTGGCGGGCATGGCCTGGTCTTTCATTAACACGAAGCCGGCGGATTGCATCAATTCACACACCCATTCAAAATCACGGATGCCCCGTTGTGGGTCAGCCGCTTTTAACCAGTCATCGAATTCTGCATTTGTCGGGGTGGTGAATTGGCCCTGATACTTAAATGGCCCATAAAACAGCACGCGGGCTGCTGCTTTGAGGTTATTTTCCAGGTCTTTGATTAATGTCTCGACCAAGGATTCCGGCATGATGTGTAAGGTGTTGACACTGAGCACCACATCCACTGCAGTCACTGGCCATGGATGCAGGCCAACCTGATAATTGACAGGTGACTGCACATTGTCCAAAGCGGCTTCATCCAACCAAGCCTGGATGCCTTCATGTTGTTCGGGTCGGTCACTGGTTAGCCACTGCAGCTGTGGCAGTCTCGCAGCCATAAAAACCGCATGTTGACCGGTGCCGCTACCAATTTCGAACAAACGTCGATCTGTTGGCCTGAGGTGGTCTTGCAACACCTCCAATATCACCTCCTGATTGCGTTCACAGGCCGGTGCAAATGGTTTGTTCTGGTCTTTCAATAGTCCATTTTTGGTATCTGTCATGGCTCAGTTTACTCCAATTCCCACCACGTCACATAGGATTCAGCTCAATCGTGCGGGTGATTAACAATGGCTTTTCATAGTCAAAAACACCCAATGTGATGCCAACAGGTTTGGTTCCTGCTTTATTTGTAGCTAATGCGGGCCAGAACCCAATGCCAGCCACCCATTGAGAATCTATACAGACTTTAGCTCTGTCACCGGTTGGTCATTTCGGTGGCGCCACAAATAGCCAGTGGCCAAAGCGACCAACACAGCGCCCAGCAACAGTACCCACTTTGAGTCAATGACGGACAACGGGCCACCCACCACAGCAATGATAACATTGGTGATACAAAATGTACTGGTCTGCAAACCCATCACTTTGCCTTGTCCCAGGTGTCCAAATTGATGAGACAAATAGCTGGGCACCATACCATTGGTCATGGCAATGGTACCGCCCACCAGAGCAAAGAGCACAAACGTCGCATACCAACCCTGGAAAGGCTGCACAAACAACAACAAGGCCAACACCGCGCCACCGGTGAGCATGGCTTTGATCTCACCGTAACGGGCCTGAACCTTATCGACCCACAAGCTGCTGACCAAAATCATCACCGCTGTCAGGCACACCGTTGCCCAGGCAATGGTGGTACCACCTGCCTGAAAGTAATCAACAAACCACACCGGATAAAAGTCATAAAAGGCATTCAGGCCCATGGAATACAAAAAGTAGAACCAAAATATGGGCCGAATATCGACATGCTTCAACAAAGTCAGTGAGTTGTTTTCCTTGATCGCTTGCCAAAAAGGGGTGTCATCCAGATGTTCTGCTTGGTCCGGTTTGATTGACCATAGCACCAGAATCAAAGAAAGCAGCATACCAAATCCTGCCAGAATGAACACATTGGCCACCCCATAAACCATTAAGAAGCCACCCAGAACAGGGCCCAATAACCAACCAGTATAGGTAGCCGCATAGACCAATGACAAGGCCCGCGTGCGATCAATGGCTGGATGTAATTCTGCGGCAATGGCACGGGCTATGGCTATGTTGCCTTCACAGACACCCGTGAGGAAGCGCGAGAACACAAAAAACACAAATGATTCTTGGTAGATGGCCCAGGCAGTGAGTCCGTAACCAATCACTGAACCCAACAGTGACAGCATCAATACTTTCTTGCGGCCGAAACCATCTGACAATGCACCGATGTAGATGCTGCCGATTAACATACCCAAGGGATAAGTGGCCAAACAAATCCCCAACAATATCTTGGGATGAATGCCCAAAAAGTGCGTCAGCTCATTGGCAGGATAGTCGATGAAATAAGGCGCCAGCACCGGATACGGCAATGCAATGCCGATGGTCCCAATCAGACCGACCAGCATCACGGTAAACAACACCATTTTAGGGCTGGGGTTCATTGTGCTGTCCTGTCAGACTTTACTCAACTGACCATTGTTGTTTCAATTCTTCCAAGGCCACCAGGTCTTTGAAATCAGGGTCTGCTTGTTCCCACACGGAACTGGCCTGTTGCAAACTTGCCATAGCCGCCTGTTCATCACCCAAGGCCCTCAGGGCTTTGGCCTTTAGCACCAGACATTGGGCATACAGGGGATTGCGTTTCAAAACCACAGCCAACAAATCAATGGCTTCTTGGTGGCGGCCGGACGCATGTAAGGTATCGGCCTTGCGGTATTGAAAATCATCGATGACACTGAAAGAGTTGAGCGTGATAAAAGATTGCTTGGTTTCGCTGATGGCCAAGTCATGAAATTCAAGCGCCTTCTCATAATCACCCATGTTCTTGTATTTGGTGGCTTTGCCTACGTAGATGAATTGATCGTATACCGACATTTCAAATTCATTTTTGAACACTTCAAATTTTTCAATGGCCTCACCCGCCAACTGAAAATTTCCCTGCAGCTCATGAATGGTGCTGGCCATCATATTGAGTAATTCGTCAAATGGGGGTTTGGTGCCGCTTTTCATGTTTTCGAACAGCTGCCAAGCTTGTTCGAAATCACCCAGATAGGCCAAGTAAGCCACCTCTTTGCTGCCAAACATCATCATCTGGGCCAGTGGATTCATGAATGACCGGCTGTACTCACGCATTTCATCCAACAAATCCATCGCGGCCCGCAATTGGCCAGTCAAAAACAACAGGGTTTCTTTTTCGGTCAATACCATCACTTTTTCTTCGTTGGTATCGGCTTTCCTCACCAACTGATCTATCGCTTGCAAACTGGCGGCCACATCACCTTGGTAAGCAATGATTTTAGCCAATCCCAAGTCTGCTTTGATCTCATTGATGCCCAGCAGGCTGGCCTCATCATAGTGTCTTCTGGCCTCATCCAATAGACCAAACTGCATGTAAGCATCCGCCATTTCTAAATGGGGTTTAACATCGTCGGGTTGTTGCTGTTGGTAAACCTGCAACAAAGCAATGGCTTTATCCATATCTCCTTTCAAGCGATAAATTCTGGCCCGACTGATCAGTGAAGTGGAGCCCGCCTCTTGTAGCTGCTCCAGTTGTTCAAAAGCATGTAAGGCATCATCCAGTCGATGACCCACTTGAATCAAATTTCCACCGAGAATGCGCCAAGCATCGGCACTGTCAGGATGAACGCGGGTCCAGTTTTCCAGCACTTTGACGGCTTTATCCTGTTCACCTTTAACCGCATAGTAATTCGCTTTGACTTTAAATACGGACTCTTGATAAAGCTTGTAATCGAGGTTCAAAGCCGCTTCAGAAGCTGCCTGAGCTGCAGGGAAATCGCCGATACTGACGTAATATTCAATCAACAACACATAGGCTTCAGCCAATGAATCATCGGCATCCAATGCCGTTTTAAGGTGTTCAATGCCCTGTTGGTAGTCATTATCAAAACTCACCGCATTCAAAGAATTAATCACCGATTGGATGGCTGACAAGTTTTTGGATACATGTTCTGAAATCACCAAATCAGGTATCAAATTGGTTTCTATGTGGGCCTTTTTGAGAATGATACCAGTCAATTGTTTGGCCACATCATCCAAGGCAAAGAGCCAATCATCGTAAGTTGAAGACACGGTGGTTACCAAAGCACCCGATATGACGTCGTATAAAGATGCCTCAAAGGTGACTTCATTGTTGGTATTATAAATCCTGCCTCTGATTAACCATTGGGCGTCTTTGTCACTGGCAATGCTGATATCCAAAGACAACGGTTCACCAATGGCGTTTTCATAGCCTTGGTTCTGAATGGTATTCATTGCCTGGTCTGATTGATAAGGCGTCTGGATTGAGATGACTGGGTGGCGCATCATGTCCTGCGACACCAGCCACATGGCGCCATAACTGAGCCAGTCCAGGGATTGATCTCCAGTTTGGTTTTCCCAGAAAAATCCCAGCACTTTCTGACTGAGGCCGGTTTTTGGCACCTCGTAATCAACCACTTGACCGGTGTGTTCATCCACCAGACTCATGGTTTCAGTGGCTTGAACGGGCGGTTTGATGAAAGCGTAAACCGCCATCATGGCAATCACCAAATTAAATGGAATAAATACCAGCTGCTTGGTGTTGAGCTTGTCCTTGCCGGGCCGACCAAACGCCCAGGCCAGCATGCCGACCATCGGTAAAAGGGCAATCATGGTGACAAATACATAGGACGAGAATTGAGCCGGCACATCAAAGCGCTCACTCATCCAATCACCAATTTCGACGGCCAGCCACACGGCTGCAACGTACATGCCCAGAATTTGTGGCACCCTGCGCTCAAAGAGCTCAGCTAATATACTTTTTTTGTGGGTCATGTTGGTCTGTGAAATCTATTTCATGCATTATACTATGACAATTAACTTTATTGAATGAACGACCGTGACAGAGCAAAAATTCATTGATTTAGAAACCCGCATCGCTTTTCTGGAAGACACCGTCGATGACCTGAATAAATTGGTCTACCAACAAAGCCGGACCATCAGCCAATACCAGGAACAAATGAAATCCCTGACTCAACACATGAAGCAGGTCCAAAGCGACATTCAAGAGTTCAAGCCACAGGACGAAATACCTCCACATTACTGAGGGAATTCCGTAGTCGCTTCTTTAGGCTGCGCCTAAAACCGCAACTACTCCATGTCTTTGAGGAGTGAGTGGTGTTTCACTGCGTGAACCAACCACACACATGGTCTGGAATTCCGTAGTCGCTTCTTTAGGCTTCGCCTAAAACCGCGCCTACATGGATGTAGGTGTGCCGCGTGAGCAGGACGCGGAAGGCCAGGCAATGATTGAATGCTGACTTTTGCTCAGCAAAAGAAAGCTTGAATGAATGCCGTTGGCCGTGGCCAATCACTCCATGACTTTGAGGAGTGAGTGGTGTTTCACTGCGTGAATCACAACGCTGACTAAGTTAATGGAGCGCGGGCGGCTCGCCCGCAAACTATCGAGCAGATATCAAGTGATGTTTCTTGTAGCAAACGACTGCCCTATTCAGGTATCAACAATCTGGCATCAAAACTCTGGCATCGGTATCGGTTCTTTGGGTGGCGGTGGGTTGATGCGATTCTTCAGGTCTTGAAAAAACACCGTATCCATATTGCCTTCAACTGAAAGTTCAAACTGAAATCCTTGGTATTGTTCTTTACCAGCCACTTGAAACAGGCTGTCTTCCAAATCTCCACCAGTTCTCAGTCGTTTGACCCAGTCCATTTCTTCAAAACGCATGTTGTCGTAATAAATTTCTCCTTCGTGTTCAGCGAAAATTATCAGTTCCTGATCTGTCATCAACACCCCGCCATCCCTGAAAGAGAACAGCCCATAACTGTAAAAATATTTTACATTGGTTTGTTCATCAATCAGGTGCATATCAAACAATGCTTCACGCTCCTTGACTGTCAGGTCCGCATGCGTTTTGACGTAAGTAGCAGGTGTTATTTCAAGCTCTGAAACAAGCCCAAGGGTCATAAAGAAACCGAGTATCAGAACCACTGGAGTTGCAAGCCACCACACCCATGTTTTGGTCGGCTTATAATCAGCATCAATGGACTTTAACAAGCGATGGTATGCAAATGCACCTTGCACAGCGACAGCAAAGAAAAACAGCATCAATAAACCAATGGCAACTCCTACCAAGTTCACATGGCCACTCATCAACTGCATAACCTTTGATATCAGAAAATACAAAAACAGCGCCACTGCAGCCATTCTGGAGTAACGGGTCAATCCCCAAATCATTAAAAACAGAATACCCAAATCAATCAGATACCAATCGACTCCGATGTCTTCATAACCTGTCAGGTTTACATTGCCAAATTTAGAGATGAGGTAGCGGCCCAGACCAATACCAAATACCACCATTCCGGTGATGACGCCCGCTTTCATATTTTTGATGGCTTGTTCTTTGGCGTGTTCCTGATGGTCTTCCATGGCTGATTTCCTGAAATTAAAATCACCCATTCTAGTGGACTTGATTCAATGTCTCAAATCCATGGTTGTATAAAGAATGAATTACCAACCATTTTTTTTCGGACCACTTTGATCGGTCAAATTAAGCATGATGTCAATCATTGCAAACTAAGGAATCCATCCAAATGGAAAAAACTGACCCAAAACCAATCCTTATACTGCTTATCGTGATTGCTGGCTTTTTTGCAATGAAAGCCATGATTCCTCACAAGAAGTACAGTACTCAGGCTTATTGGGAATCTGACAGGCCTGCGGATGTGGCCTACATCCCAGCAGCCGCACTGGCACCCGCAAAACAAGGACGAAACATCAAATGATCAGCATGGCGTCACCGTAACTGAAAAAACGGTACTTTTCATCGATGGCGTGTTGGTATGCACAAAGAATGGCCTCGCGCCCGGCCATCGCCGATACCAACATCACCAGGGTTGATTCTGGCAAGTGAAAATTGGTAATCAGGCCATCCACCGTTCGGAAACTGTAACCCGGGTAAATAAAGATCTGGGTGTCGCCCACATAGGGAGTTATTTCACCCGACTGTGATGCCGTTTCCAGACACCTGACCGCCGTGGTACCCACGGCAATGACCCGATGACCATTGGACTGGGTTTGTTTCACCAACTCACACACCTCCGGACTGACAGACAACCACTCTTTGTGCATTTGGTGTTGGGTCAAGTCATCTGTTTTAACAGGCTGAAAAGTGCCTGCACCCACATGCAGGGTCACAAAGGCACTGTTGATGCCTTTGGCTGCCAGTTGTGTCAGGGTGTCTTCATCAAAATGCAATCCGGCGGTGGGTGCTGCCACCGCACCGGCCTGTGTGTCATCAGCGTATATGGTCTGGTAACGTGCATCATCATCCTCTTCAGCAGGGCGTGTGATGTATGGCGGCAGTGGCATGTGCCCATGTTCAGTCATCAACTCACTGAGTTGGACTTCAGCCAATGTTTCCACCAAATAAAACATGCCTTGTTTGGCAGTGACCCGCAATTTAGCCACACCATCAAAGTAAATTTCGGTGCCCAATTTGACAGATTTATTGGACTTGAGCAAAGCTTTGGCCTGCTGTGGATTCAAGACCCGTTCGATGAAAACTTCTACCTTACCACCCGTGGCTTTGAGGCCTTGTAATCTTGCTGGAATGACTTTGGTGTTGTTAAAAACCAGCAAATCACCTGGATTCAAAGCATCAATGATGTCTTTGAAGGCCATATCAGCGACTTGGCCTGAATTGCGATTCAGTTTGAGCAAGCGTGAAGCCGCCCGTTCGGGTAAGGGGTGTTGGGCGATCAGTTCAGCAGGTAAATCGAAATAAAAATCTTGTTTTTGCATCACTGTTTTTTAACGGGAAACATCAGGTGCTGAACATGTTGCTGGTCTTGATTGTCCTGATAGACCAAACAAATTTTAACTGATTCACCGATTTTAATCGGACTTTTTGGCATCATCAGCATCACATGTAAACCACCCGGCTGTAATGTCAATGACCCACCTTCAGGCAGCGGCAGTTGTTTTTGTTCACGCATCTTCAACATGCCATCCACTTCGATGGTTTTGTGAATCTCTGCCATTTTAAAATCTGGTGCATAAGCACCTACCAGAGTCCAATTCTGCCCACTGTTGTTATGTAAGGTCACGTATGCCGCCATCATTTTGGCATTGGGTGGTGCTGCTCGTAGCCAGGGGTCTTGTGCTTCGGGGAAATTTTCTGCAATTGTGCAGGTGCTGAAGCCAATCAGCACCATTAGAAAAATGACTTTCATAGTGATTTAACTTGTTTTACCAATTGTTCTGCATATTGTTTGGCCAAATCACCGTCTTTGGCTTCCACCATAACCCGGAGTTTGGGTTCCGTGCCTGACGGCCTGATCAAAACGCGGCCGTCATCACCCAAGCTCTCATCAACTGTTTTGGCGGCTGCCATAAGGTCTGGGTTCTTAGCCAACTTTTTGGGGTGTTCTGCCGGCACGTTGATCATGACTTGTGGGTACAAGGGCATTTCAGCGGCCAAGTCTTTGAGGGATTTGCCGGTTTCCATGATCACTTCTAGCACCATCAAGGCACTGATGATGCCATCACCGGTTCCTGCAAGATTTAAGTTCAGTATGTGTCCAGATGATTCACCGCCCAGTATCCATTGGCGCTGGGTGAGTTCCTGGTGCACATAGCGATCACCCACATCAGCCCTAACAAAGGGAATCCCCAGTTGTTTGAGCCCGGCCTCCATGCCTTGGTTCGACATCAAGGTGCCCACCACACCGCCGCCCAACAAGTCGTGCTCGTGTAAGTGCTTGGCCACCATAAAAATCAATTGGTCACCATTGACTTCATTGCCGGTGTGATCAACCATTACCACCCGGTCACCGTCACCATCCAGCGCCACGCCGAGATCGGCTTTGGTTTCAATCACTTTTTCGCTCAGCACCGACACTTCGGTTGATCCACAATCCTGATTGATGTTGAAACCGTCGGGCTGGTTACCTAACACGGTGATGTCGGCACCCAGTTCCTGAAAAACTTGAGGGGCAATGTGATAACTGGCGCCATTGGCACAATCCAACACAATTTTCTTACCAGCCAGTAACTGTCGGTTGGCTGCACGTTTACAAAATTCTATGTATCTGCCAGCGACATCATTCAACCTCTTGGCTTTACCCAATTGGGCTGATTCAACCATTTGCATGGGCTGATCCAGCAAAGCTTCTATGGCCAATTCTTGTTCATCATTGAGTTTCTGGCCGTTCTGATTAAAAAACTTGATGCCATTGTCGTAATAAGGGTTGTGTGAAGCACTGATGACAATACCGGCACTGGCATGCAGGGTTTTGGTCAGCCAAGCCACAGCCGGAGTGGGCATCGGCCCAAACAGAATGATGTTTACGCCAGCCGATGACAAACCAGCTTCCAAAGCCGATTCCAACATGTATCCAGAGACCCGAGTGTCCTTACCTATCACAATGGTTTTATTGGGCATGGCAGCACCGAGCACTTTGCCAGCCGCGTAACCCAGTTTCAAGGCAAACTCAGCAGTTATCAGTGAACCGCCCACTTTGCCGCGGATGCCATCGGTGCCAAAATATTTTTTACTCATCTGTCATTCCCCTCACCAGAGTTTGGCTGGTTTTCAACACATCAACGGTAGCGGCCACATCGTGCACCCGGAAGTAGTCTGCACCTTGTAAATAAGCGAATTGAGCCACCGCCAGAGAACCGGCCAGTCGTTCATCCACTGGCCGCTGTAATAATTCACCAAACATCGATTTTCTTGACACCCCCAACAGCAAAGGAAACCCCATCTGTTTAAAAGTAGCGGTGTGCTGAATCAATTGTATATTGTGAGCCAGGGTTTTGCCAAAACCAATACCTGGGTCAAGGATGATGCGGTCGGCATCCATACCAGCTGCCAGACAGGCTTCTATTCGAACTTCAAAAAAATCGAGTACTTCTTGTACCACATCATCATATGCGGGTTGGTCTTGCATATCGACTGGGGTGCCTTGTTTGTGCATCAAACAGACTTGAGCGTCATGCCGTACTGCCACGGCAATGGCATCTTCGGCTTGTAGGGCGTTGACGTCATTGATCATGGTAGCACCCACATGCAATGCCGCATCCATCACTTCTGGCTTGCTGGTGTCGATTGAAATGGCTTGCTCAGGGAATTTAGATTTAATCGCCTTGATGACTGGAATCACCCGTTTGATTTCCTCTTCCACCGACACCGTTGCGGCGCCAGGGCGAGTCGACTCACCACCCACATCAATCCAGTCTGCGCCGGCAGCAATCAAATGGCTGGCTTGTTCAACAGCAGCGTCAAATTGGTTAAATTGTCCGCCGTCTGAAAATGAATCGGGGGTCACATTCAGGACCCCCATCACTTGATAGTCTTTCATAGAAAGTTCAGGATTGTTCTGCTGGACCACCTATGGTTGAAGACTTGATGTCTTTATCCTTTTTGTTGGCAGGTGGCTCATTGTTGTTGTCATCCGGCACGTCAATATCCCAGCCCTCAGGTGGTGTTGGCTCTTTTCCTGCCATGATTTCTGCAATCTGCTTAGAATCGATGGTTTCGTATTTCATCAAAGCTTTGGCCATCAAATGCAGAATATCGATGTTGTCATTCAATATTTTTTCGGCCCGTTGGTAGTTTCTATCAATCAACTCCCGAATAGCCAAGTCGATTTTTTCTGCCGTGGTGTCAGACATGTTTTTGTGTTGCGTGACCTGACGGCCCAGGAACACTTCGCCTTCGTCTTCAGAATAAGACAATGGACCCATTTCTGACAAACCCCATTTGGTCACCATGTTTTTGGCAATTTCTGTGGCTCGCTCAATGTCATTGGAAGCACCGGTGGTTACGGCATCAGGTCCACCAATGATTTCTTCGGCAATGCGTCCGCCATACAAACTGGCAATCTGGCTTTCCAGTGCGGTTTTTGAGTAGGAATATTTGTCTTCCTCAGGTAAAAACATGGTCACACCCAAGGCGCGGCCTCTGGGAATGATGGTGACTTTGTAAACCGGATCATGCTCGGGCACTTTGAGACCCACAATGGCATGTCCTGCTTCATGGTACGCGGTGTTCAGTTTTTCTTCTTCTTTCATCACCATGGAACGCCTTTCTGCACCCATCATGATCTTGTCTCTGGCCTTATCAAACATTTCCATGCTGATTTCTGTGGCATCTTCACGGGCAGCAAACAAAGCCGCTTCATTCACCAAGTTGGCCAAATCGGCTCCTGAAAACCCAGGTGTACCTCGGGCAATCAATGAAGGAATCACATCATCGGCCAACGGCACTTTCTTCATGTGCACTTTCAAAATCGCTTCTCTTCCCAGGATGTCAGGTAACGGCACCACGACTTGTCGATCAAAACGGCCCGGTCGTAACAACGCAGGGTCCAAAACGTCTGGCCTGTTGGTTGCAGCAATCACAATCACGCCTTCATTGCCTTCAAAGCCATCCATTTCAACCAACAACTGGTTCAATGTTTGTTCACGTTCGTCATGACCGCCGCCCAAACCCGCGCCACGTTGGCGACCAACGGCATCAATCTCATCAATGAATATGATGCATGGGGCATTTTTCTTGGCTTGTTCAAACATGTCTCGCACCCTGGAGGCACCGACACCCACGAACATTTCTACAAAGTCAGAACCAGAGATGGTGAAAAATGGTACTTTGGCTTCACCAGCAATGGCACGTGCCAGTAAGGTTTTACCGGTACCTGGTGAGCCCACCATCAGAATACCACGAGGAATGTGTCCACCCAATTTTTGGAATTTGCTGGGATCACGCAGAAAATCGACCACTTCTGATACTTCTTCTTTGGCTTCTTCAGCACCTGCCATATCAGCGAAAGTCACCTTGTTTTGTTCTTCGGTCATCAGTTTGGCTTTGGAACGCCCAAAACTCATGGCACCGCCTTTGCCACCTCCGCCTTGCATCTGCCGCATGATCAAGAAAAACAAGCCAATGAACAGCAGGATGGGGAACACGGTCTCAAAAATACGCCAGCCCCAACTTTCCTGCTGGGGTGCTTTGATAGAGTATTTCACTTCATTCAGTAACAGGTCATCTTCCAAGTGCGGGTCATCGCCGGCTTGAACAGTGATGGTTTCCCCGCCTTTGGTGGTGGCCATGATTTTGCGGTGTACCGCTGTTTCAGGATCAATCACTACTTCTTGAATTTGGCCGCTTTGGACCATGTTGATAAATTCGGAGTAGACGATTTCACCTTGTTTTTGTGGCGACTGAACCATGCTACCGAAGACACTCATCAGTACCATCAGTACCACAATCCACAATAAGATGTTTTTAGCTATGTTATTCAAAATTGGCCTCTGTTTTCTCTTTGGTCAAAATTTTCCCGCTAACGGGATGATCATTGGTGATATAGAACGGTTGGCTTGTCTATGACTTGAAGCTAACCTTTAAATCCTGTGGCCACCGCAAAGACTTCTCTGGAGCGTGGGCGTGACGACTTGGGTTTATAAATCACTGCTTTGTTAAAACTTTGGCGAATGTTTTGCATGTGTTGATCAAAACCTTCACCCTGAAACAATTTGACAACATGGGAACCCCCAGGTTGCAAGCTTTGTTCACAAAATTCCAGGGCCATTTCTGCCAACAACATACAGCGCGGCTGGTCCATGGCACTCATTCCACTTAAATTGGGGGCCATATCAGATAAAACAAGGTCTATTTTACGTCCTGCCAACAGATCAAGTAGCTGCTGATAGACTTCGTCCGAGGTGAAATCACCCAAGATAAATTCGACCCCTTCGATAGGCTCAATCGGCAGCAAGTCCAGACCGATGACCAAAGAAGTTTCTGGCGCCTCAGTTTTAACCACCTGACACCAGCCTCCTGGCGCAGCACCCAAATCAACAACGGCCTTTACGCCATTAAATAAATCATACTTTTCGGCTATCTCTGCCAATTTATAAGCCGACCTGGCCCGATAGCCGGCACCTTGCGATTTTTTCACGAATTCATCGTCAAAATGTTCTTTTAACCACTGATTTGAACTTTTACTTCTGCCCATGGTGTGTCACGTTGATCTGATAACTGATAAAATATGGCTTTAAATCAAAAGTGTATCATTGAATGTCAGACAAAGCTGCAAAAAATAACAACATCAAACCACTCAGTAAAAATGCCCAAAAGTTTTTACGTGGCATGGCACATGACACCAAACCGGTGGTCACCATCGCCGACAAAGGCATCACTGAGAATATCCTGACTGAATTGGATATTTGTTTGAATCAACATGAATTGGTTAAAATCAAGATGCGCACTGACCGCGACACTCGGCAGGAATTCACTACACGGTTGTTGGAAGCCACCCAGGCCCATTTGGTACAAGCCATTGGCCAAACCCTGACTTTGTACCGCGCCAACCCCAAAAAACCAGTTTATGAACTGCCCAAATGATGGGTGTGGTCTGGCCTTGATCAGCACACCCACAAATCATTAAAGGATAAGTCATGGAATTATCAGAACATCGCAATAATCACCCCAATACCATCCAATCAGCCGATGCGAGCCATTGCAGCATTGGTGGTACCAAACACCAGTCCACGATTGCCATACCTTCTTATGATGAAACTTATGCAGTGGACATCAAGTCCATTGATGAGCTGGATGATGACACGGTAGAGCGTTTGTGCCAGGGACAACCAGAAGTGTTGATCATTGCCACTGGCGACCAGATTGAATTCCCCAGTACCGCTGTATTAGATCCCCTGGTGAAACGGCACATCGGTTTGGAAATTCTCGATAATCAGGCTGCGGCCAGAACATTCAATGTTTTGTTGGGTGAAGACCGCAAAGCCATTTGTTTGATGATTATCGCCGCTTGAGAAACTGAACGGACTTTTTTCACAGGCAAAAAAATACCCTCAATCGAGGGTATTTTCAATATTCAGGCCAAAAGTTCTGTGCGGTTTATCTTTGACGTGCTTTCAATTTTGGATTTGATTTACAAATCACAAATACTTTACCACGGCGGCGCACCACTTTGCAGTCTCGCGAACGAGTCTTGGCTGATTTCAAAGATGATAAAACTTTCATAATTTACCGCTGGTTTTAAAAGATTGGAAATTATACCCATCTGTTACCAAACTGCAAACCATTTATTCACTATTTTCGGTGACAGCTTGTATCAACAAACACCATCAGCCCGCGCCCTGCTGTTGTTGCTGGCCATACAGTTGTGCTGACCTTTGGTACAGTACCCACGAGGTAAAAATGTATTTGTCATTCGACACTGGCATGTTGCCTCGATGGGTGTGGGTAAAGCCAGCCGGCGCTATCACCAGACTGCCTTGTTTGGGCTTGGTGGCCAGTTGTTGGTGATAAAATTCTGTTTCACCCCCTTCTTCCACATCATTCAAATAAAACATCCACAATAATTTCCGATGCAAGGCATCATTTTCAGTGTCATTGGGGTGAGGGTATATTTCAGAGTGATAATAAAAGTAGCCACCCTCGTTTTGTAGGTATTTTTGAATGTTAATAGATCCTAACCTGAATACAGTCTGGATCAAGCGGCCCAATGACTCATCACTGAGCTTGGGTATATCAACATAAGAGATTTGTTCCGGGCCGTTGGCAGTTTCAACCTGTATGGCGATGGACCCAACCAGCACAAAAGGGTATTTCCGGACATATTGAATTAAGCCAGATAACACCACATTTTGTAAATGCAAAATCTCTTCCTGCCATTCTTTGGAGTGGGTGATGGTGATGTCAAAACTGTTTTTCTTAACCGTATCCACACCATGACCTGTCACCCCACGGTGCTGCTCTTTGCTTTGCTCAAATTTCTCAATGCATTGCTGGCAAAATTCTGGGCTCAACGCCCCATCAAAAACTTCAATGAAATGACTCAAAATGCTCTCCTCTCTTTGGTCAAACATGGCATTATGAAGATAGGCAGCCGGAGTTTCAAGTTTTATGATGGCTGCCAAGCAGCCCTGACAACCATTAAATGAACCAGTTATTGGACAAAGGTTTGGTTTTTGCCTTGGCGTTTGGCCACATACAAAGAGCGGTCAGCCCGTTTGATGGCTTCCATCAAAGGTTCATCCGGTTGTTTTTCTGCAACCCCTAAGCTGATGGTGATGCCGTGATTCCGCTGTGATGATGGCAACACCAAATCATTCACCTGATGGCGTATTTTTTCTGCAAATTCTCGTGCTTGATTGATGTCACTTCCCAACAAACAGATGGCAAACTCTTCCCCACCCCAGCGCCCGATGATTTCATTGGGACCCATCATTTTGAGCAAGGATTGTCCCATTTCGGCCAGAAAGCGGTCACCGGAAATGTGACCATAGGAGTCGTTGTACTCTTTGAAATCATCCAAATCGGCAATCACCAAGGCCAATGGCAGGTCATTGCGCTTGGCTGTTTCATCTAACTCTTCAAATTTTCGCAACATTCCACGGCGGTTATACAGCCCTGTTAAGTCATCTGTAAAAGCCTGATTTTCAAGTTTCTTATGTAACCGGGCATCTTCAGCTATCCAGTTTTTAACACCGATGAATATCAACACAAACCCCAGCAGCATGGGGGTTTTCTCTAAGACTGCTGTATACACTTCCCCATGCAGAAAGAATTGATCCAAGCCATCGACACACATGGATATATAAACCAGAAAAAAGCCGGAAGTCAGGTAGGGGTAGAATTTTTTGCCTTTTAAGTTACCGGTAGATAAAAACAAAGCCGCAAGCATCAACGCAAAAGAAAATTCGATGAAAATATTAAATAACCTGAGGTCGGTGATGCGTTCCAGATAATAAGCATCATGAACAACCAAGGCCACAAACACCAACAGAAGCAACAATATCTTTTTGATGTGGAGCATACTCAATTTACTTCACTCCTTTTTATAGTCAAAACTACCGTGGTTTCAAGTATGACAATCGCGTTGTTATGTTTTATATCTAATCATTTTGTACGAGTGTTTGAATGACACTTGAAATACCTACACATTTTTATTCTAACTCAAGGTAGCCTATTCAATAAAACTTTTTCTGTTATTCTGCCAGGCAGCTTAGAAAGGCTTCATCCAAAAAATCCATTCTTTCGCACTGTGAGGATGACTACTGTGAGGGTGACTTAGGTGAAAAAAAACCAAAAAAAAAGGCGTCAATTGCATGACGCCTTAAGTATAACGCTGAGGAAGAGGGAGGAAAACCTCAGCTGTTTTTGTATGTGAAGATCACATACGAAATCATTCCAATTCGAAGGAACAATGAAAATTCAATTCATACTGTGTATTTTACTGATTCAACATGAATGAAACGTGAATTTTCATCCTGTTAGTTGGTCATAAAACAACTCATATGGGCCTTTTGATGGTTGACGCTTTCAAAAGTTCAAATTATTTTGATTTATGACAATTCAATTAAAACAAGTGTTTGAATCAATCTACGGGCGCTATTTTAATGATAACGGTCCATTAAACAAGCTAATTGTTTTTGTACTTCGGATAAATTATACTAATGCGAAAGGAGACCCCATGGCCAATAAATACAGAAACATCCCACCCCTACGCGCCATCAAGGCTTTCGAAGCTTCAGCCAGACACCTGAGTTTCACCAAAGCAGCCGAAGAACTGCACGTTACCCAGGCAGCCATCAGTCACCAGATTAAAAACTTGGAATTGTTAACAGGTGCCAAATTGTTCGAGCGATTTAACCGTTCACTGAAACTCACTTTTGACGGCCGCTTGTATTTAATTTCTATTCGAAGTGCCTTGGAGGGAATCGAAAAGGCCACCCGCCAATTGAAAAACAAAGACGCCACTGGCACCCTTAATATTTCAGTACTGCCCTCTTTTGCTACCAAATGGCTATCCAAACGCATTTGGAAATTTCAGCAACAGCACCACGAACTCGACGTCAGAATTTCAGCCTTCGAATGGCTGACAGATTTTAAAAAGGACGACTGTGATGTGGCCATCCGGTACACAGCTGATCCCAATTACCCAGGCTTGTTCTGCGAATTGTTGTTTGAGGAAGAAGTGTTTCCGGTGTGCTCTAAACAACTTTATGACAGCTTCGATGGTCAACTACAGCCCGAAGATTTGCTGCAAGCCAATTTGTGTCATGAAGATTTCACCACTGAGGACTGGCATGATTGGTTCGCTGCTGTTGGTATTCAAGCCAAACCCCAGCTGCGTGGCACCCGCTTCAGTCACATGGTGACCATGCTGGAAGCCGTTGAAAATCACCAGGGTTTTGCCTTGGGTCGCTCACCGCTGGTACAGGATGACATCAACCGGGGGCTATTGGTGGCACCATTCAGCACCCGCTTGAAAAGCAAAATGTCCTATTATGTGGTTTACCCACAGGCCAATGAGGGCGATCAAAAACTGCAGGTCATTAAACAGTGGCTATTGGCAGAAGCCGAAGAATTTAAAGCCAATCGTCCTTTTCACTGAACAAATAATCAGCGATGTCATTCAATAACGCATCAACACCCATTTTGGTGATGGAAGAAATGACATGGTATTTTTTTTGCCACCCAATTCGTTTGGCCAACTCAGCGGCCACTTCAAGGGCATCTGCTTCGGTGGTCACATCCGCTTTGGTGAAAACCAGCCAACGTTGCTTGTCCTCCAGTTCTGTGGAAAACTGTTTCAACTCTTCGGTTAACTGATGATATTGCTCAACCGGGTCTGACATGCCCTCATATGCCGGCAACTCAATCATGTGTAATAACAAACCGGTGCGTTGTAAGTGCTTTAAAAACTGGATACCCAAACCAGCTCCCTCTGCGGCACCTTCAATGATTCCGGGAATGTCTGCCACCACAAAACTGGTGTCAGAGTCTATCGGCACCACACCCAGCGCTGGGTAAAGCGTGGTGAAAGGGTAATCGGCTATTTTGGGCTTGGCTTTAGAAATGGCACTGACAAAAGTCGATTTACCGGCGTTTGGGAACCCTAACAACCCCACGTCAGCCAACACTTTCAATTCCAGTTTGATTTCCCTTAATTGGCCGGGTTCACCTTGAGTGAATTGTTTGGGAGCCCGGTTAACTGAGCTTTTGAAATGCATGTTTCCCAAACCGCCTTTGCCACCTTCAGCGACGACCAATTGTTGATTGTGCTCAGTGATGTCACCAAGCTTTTGGTCGGTTTCTAAATCATAGACTTCTGTGCCAGTAGGCACTTTAATGATGACGTCATCGCCACCCTTGCCATACATTTGACGGCCTTTTCCAGATTCGCCATTGGGCGCATCAAAACGTTTTTTATGCCTGAAATCAACCAGGGTATTTAAGCCCTGGTCACCTTGCAAAATCACATGGCCACCATGACCGCCATCGCCACCGTCCGGGCCACCATAGGCCACAAATTTTTCGCGCCTGAAGCTGGCAGAACCACTGCCGCCGTTACCGGCTTTAACTGTTATGTTGACTTCATCTACAAATTTCATGTTGTTGCGAGCTCTGAGCTATACCTGTTAATGGTTTGGTTGTCGTTTTGTACTATTCAGTTTAACGTGACTGCGCCTGATATAAAAGGTCCAATCACACCCATCGGGCTGTGGCATGATACTGCATCAGGTTCATGGCACAAAAAAAGCCCACCTGAGTGAGCTTTTCGAGCTGTTCAACTGGCTATCAGTCAGTTCATTCAGCCTTGGGTTTCAACGTTTACATACTGGCGGTAATTTTTGCCTTTTTTGACAAATTTAACTACGCCATCTTTCAATGCAAACAAAGTGTGGTCTTTACCCATGCCAACGTTATCACCGGCATGAAACTTGGTGCCGCGTTGACGAACCAGGATGTTTCCTGCGATGGCAGCCTGGCCACCATACATTTTCACCCCGAGGTACTTAGGATTTGAATCGCGACCGTTATTGGTACTACCTGCTGCTTTCTTATGTGCCATGACGTTTTACCTCTTATCCTATCTTGGTGATTTTCAATTCAGTGAAATTCTGACGGTGACCCATTTGTTTCATGTGGTGTTTACGTCTTTTGAATTTAATGATTCTTACTTTTTTGTGGCGCCCATTTGATACAACTTCAGCTGAAACAGTTTTGCCGTCCAGCAGAGGTTTGCCAATTTCGATGTTTTCTCCATCAGAAACCATCAAAACTTGATCTAATTCGATTTTATCGCCAGCTTCAACTTTCAGCGACTCAACTTTAATGACATCGCCTTCTTTGATTCTGTACTGCTTGCCACCTGTAGCTACAACTGCGTGCATGAAACTACTCCAATTCGGTTGTTCTTAAAAAGAGCGGGGATTTTACTGGAATAATTTTTGTGGGTCAACCCTATTTTAAAGAGTTTTGAACCGCTCTGCGACAAACGCCCACCTGTGGCTGCTATGCCTGATTATTTAAGATGGCAATCAACAACACAATCAGCCCTGCCAACAAAGTCAACCACCAAAGATTTTTTGCCAGAAAACCTGGCTTCGAAGCACCCTTTCGCTCCTCAAAATCTTCCTCAGTACTGTTGGTGGCAAAGGACTCACTCAGCTGTACGTTTCTGGGGTGTGAAGGACTGAATTTTGAAAATCCAGAGGACCCGGGTAATTCTACTTTGAAACGCTCCTTACCACAATCGATGACATCGCCATTTTTCAATTGCGCCCGACCCACTGGAAGTCCATTCAATAAGGTATGACCTTCGTCATCAATTAAATGCAATTCATGGTTATAACGGTAAACATGCCAGCCCTTGGGATGGTTGAAATGGTCGATGATGAACTGTCCTGCATGAGATGGTACGTGGCTGCGCAACCCAAAAACCGATGACATGTTGTCGAGTGGGCTCAAGTTTTCAAGCTCAGGATCAAGGTTGGAGTCTTTGGGAATAAAGGTGTCGTCCAACAGTTTGAATGTCAATTCATCGACGGTTATGACGTCACCAGATTCCAGCATGCATTGTTCACTGATGGGGGTTTCATTGACCATCAGCGCATCATTATAAACAGTCAAAACACAACCATATTCATGCTCAACAATGGAAAAATGCTTACCCCAGATTTTGGCGTGGTTAATTTGCACATCACAATCAAAATCATTTCCCACCAACAATGTTTTATTTTCTGGAAATGAAAATGATTTATCAGAGTTTTCTAATACTAGGTACATGCCTTCAAGCCTTGTGGTTAAAAAGATTGTAGCGGTAAAAGTTGTAAAACTCCAACCCCTATTTTAATAAAGTTGACATCAATCACAGTTTATCAGCTGATTCAATGTCAAGATTTTCTGGCCCAGATGTGTGCTTTGAACTGAAGCACCAACCCCCTACATCTACCCATTAGCAAACCCGTTTCTGATCCTTTTTTGGTCTATAATACACCCTCAAGAAACATTGGATGGAGAACCACGCTTGTGCCTTTGAGGATAATTCTGTTTTGGCTGTTGTCAATTGCACTGTTGTTGCTGAGTTTGTTCTTAACATGGGATTCACCAGCTGAGCACAAAGCCCAACCCATCAATTTGCTGAACATGATCAAAGTCAAACCTGGGCTGATGTTTCGAACCCAAGACGGCATGAGTTTGAGTGTGCTGGGTCAAATAAAGCTACCGATTGAAACCGAATCAAGACCTGTTGACCTGAATCAATACGACACCTTGGTGTTGACCGACCTCAACACCGAAAACCACACCAACATCAGTCTCAACTGGCAGGCAGGTGGACAACAGCATCAGGTTGATTTGATACAGGCCAAAACTTCTGTTACTCCCATTGATTTCAAAACCAAAACGGGTGAACACCCGACTGACCTGTATCTTTTGGTTGGCATCAACAATGAGTTAGGCAACCAAGCCCCACTCAAAACCACCCTAAAGTTCAAACAAATTCAATTGATGCAGAATGAAGACATCAGCCCCATGACTGCGTGGTTAAGTCAATGGTCTCAGTTCACGCCCATTAAAACCAGTTCTCTCAATGCCTTCAATACCGACCACAACTTACCAAACAAGCCATTAATTTTAAAATTAAGTGTCTGGGTGGCTTTGTTATTGGTGCTTTACCTGCTGCTGCGAGTACCAGGTAAACATTTGGTGGCTGGTTTGGCTATTGCTTGGTTGATTCCGGCCTCTGCCTTTATGTTCAATCAGTGGCAACAGCACCAACAACTGGCCACAGCATACAAAAACAAGCCTACCCACATCAATCAAATGGATCGAGACATCGACGCACTGGCCGCTCAAATCAGCGAAGCAATCAATTCATCAACAAGTCAACAAAACAGTGATAAAGTCATTTTGATGGGAAACGCCAACTACCATTCCCTCCGATTGTGGCATCATCTGGCCGCTTTCAATGTGGCCCTCAGTCCCAACCTGAAAACCCTGGTAGAGCAATCAGAAAACCGTGGGATGCGGCTGTTAATGACCGACAAATTCATGCGTTTTTGCCAGCACTACGGAGACTATGACTGGCTTAAGGACCATTTGGAGATCATTGAATTAAGTCAGAATTTCTGTTTAGCGAGGCTGTTATGATCATCATATGGGGCATGGCTTACATGGTTTATTTGTTTATTCTGGGTGCTGCAATTCGACTGCTCTTTTGGCGCCACCATGACCCCCGGCAAACAGCTTTGACATTCACCGCCCATGCTTTCATGACGGGTGTGGCCATCCATATATTGTTGTTTAATGCGCTGCAATGGTTATTGAACAGTCCTCAGTACTTGGTGCTTACCGTGTCATTGTTGTTGGTGGTGGCGTTGTTTTGGGTGGTGATCGCTTGGCGACGATACCAGCCAGTAATCATAAGCAAACCCAGGCCCACAAACCTGATATTGGGATTGGTGTTGTTGCTGTTTTCTGTGATGATGTGGCAGCTGGGCCATTGGTTACCCAACCTGGCCTGGGACTCATGGACAGTTTGGGAGGGTAAAGCTAACCAGTGGCTACATCATGGCTGGTCGTTGGATTTTGCCACACTCAATTCCTGGTTGGTTAACGAGGACACCTTATTCAACCCCTCTCCGGCCTACCCTGAAGGTTTACCGCTGCTTTATTACTGGCCCAAATTACTGACACCGCATTCTCTGGGTGCGGTACATAGCGTTTACCTCATGGCTTTTGCCATGACCACCTGGTTGCTGATTCAACGCCTGAGCCAATCACACGCCCCTGGTTACTTGTTGGGCTTGGTGGTGTTGGTGATGTATACCACGCCATTGATGTCTAACCACCTCATCATGCAAGGCTACGCTGACATATGGGTTGGCATGTTCCTGTTGCTGGCCATCTTAAGCCTGGCCAATTACCATCAACACCCAACCACCCTCAACGCCTTATCCACCCTGCTTTACTTGCTGGCGACCACGTGGTTCAAGCTGGAAGGTTGGGCCTGGGTTTTGACTTGGTCAGCGGCTTGGGTTTTGGTCATGATTTACCGCCACCGTTTACGTTGGGTTTGGTTGGCCATGTTGTTGATGCTGCCATTAACCGTTATGTTGATCGGCGGTTTCGAGTGGCACACGCCGCTTGGAGACTTGGTAATCACAGCTGAGCGGTTGACCTTATTCAACCTGATTGACACGCCGTTACAGTTTACCAATGTCAGTTCAGCTGTTATGGCTAGCTTGCTGTGGCAGAACAATTGGCTGTTGCTGTGGTTGGCTTTGCCATGGGTGGTGATTTTAGGACCTTGGCAATTACAAACTTCTCACGATCGCTTTGCGGCCTTGTTTATGTTGTTGGCAGTCAGCTCTATTTTGTTGTTGTTCTATTTCACCAAGGCCAGCCAATGGGCAGTAGACTTCACCGCCATCAACCGCCTGTGGTTGCAGTTAACCCCGGTCTTGATTTACTTGGTTTTTGCTTTGTTGAATGGCCTGCCTGGTGTCCAAAAAGAACCACACCAGACTCAACTACACAGCTGAGCCTGGTGGGTTTGATTCCATGGTATTACTGCAGTTGCTTGATGCCCTGTTTGAAATCCACATCGACAGGGATTCCTGCCTCATTGATGCGTTGTAAAGATTGAGCCAACTGGGCATTGATCTGCCCTTTGTCATCAAACCACTGTTTGACCCCCTCATAATCCCCGTCACCTTGGTGCTGCAGAATCTTGGCTGACAATGAGGCCACCGCAGCTTGCATTTTTTCAGCATCAACAGCATAGTGACCTGTTTCTTCATCGAAACTGAAGGCGCCAGCTTCTGCAAAGTAATTGAACCTCAATAAGTTGGCCACCCCATGAGCTGAACTGGACCCAAACCTCACCGAGCGAAAGATGCCAGCCATAAAAGTGGTGTAATAGTCCATGATTTCACCTTCTTCCAGGGCCCCCATGTGGTGTAGCTTTTCGACCATGTATAAACCCAAAATATCAGCTTTACCCTCTTCCATGGGTGATGCCAACTCTTTCAAAGAGGTGCGCACCGTGCCACGGTCGTTGATGGTGTTTTTGATTCCCAAGCCATGTGCCACTTCATGAAACATGGTGTTGGCAAAAAATGCATTGAAGGTGATGTGCTTGCGTTGTTCTGGCGTCACAACCTCAGCAGCAATGGGCACCAAAATTTTCTCAAATTTGGCTTGCATGACATTTTTCAACTGCAACCTTCTGGTGCCTTTCTCCAATTGCACCCGTTCGTCATTGGGCAAATTGATGGCAATGGTTTTGCTGCCCGCATTGGAGTGACCGGCATAATACACTGCATCATAGGCATTGAGGTCTGAGTCGGTGCCAGGAATTTCTGATTTGTACTCTTCAGCCACCGGTAACTCGGCCTGCAATTGTGGTAAATAAGCTGCAAACTTGGCCAATTTCTCACTCCAAGCAAGGTCCTTAATTAAAACGTACGCTTCATAGGCTGCCTTGTAACCAAATAATTGGTCTTCATAAGTCTCAATGGGTCCAATGACCACATCGATGGCATTGTTTTTCATGTCCATCCATGCCAAATCAGAAGCCAAAAATTCATCAGTCACCAACGCCTCGGCGCGCAAAGTCAGGTAGTTCTTAAAACCTTCATCTTCAGCCAAATCTGCTGCTTTCAGTAACAGCTCAGAAGCACGTTTTAACTGGTCAGCATAAGCCTCATGATATGGTACAGCTTTTATGGAACCGTCTTGCTGACGCACCACGTTGGTGTATAAACTTTTCATTGCCGCTGTGGCATTGGCTTCAAAGTCAGCTTTGTCGAGATCTGCTGGGTAGAAGTTGGCACCCAAAAACTTTTCACCGTAGCCTTCAATAAACGGTTTATCACCATCCAGGCGATCCCAGGGGCCGTAGTTGATGGTGGCGAACTGCTTCAGGGCAGGATCTTCAATTTGCGCCAGAAAAGGCTCTTTAGGACCATAACTTTGTAACCAAAACAAATCATCCATGATGGTGGCGGCTTCAATCAAGACCGGCAACAACTGTTTTTGATTGGCACTTAAGTGCGATAAGTCACTGGTCAGGGTGAAGTCTGCATATTTGGCCAACAACTGATCAGCTGGCTTGGGCTCTGCTTGTTCGCCCGTTGCCTCAGACTCAGTTGCTGGTTGGTCTGTGATGGTGTCAGCTGCCATATCTGCTGTTTCGCTGGCGTTGTTAGCTGGATCAGCAGGCGGTTCCTGACAAGCAGCCAGCAACAGCATCAAGATTGCCAGCATGCCGATTTTTAAGGTCTTGTTCATGTGATTTTTCTCCTTTCGATAATGGTTGTGTAATGACGCTCAATGGTTTCAGCAACCTGCGTCATTGAAAATTTAAAGGGTACTTCAGCGGTGGTGTCTGAAATTTGGCCAGAGGCGACAATTTGATTGATTTTTCTGACGAAATCATCGATGTCGTTGACCCGGTAAATGTGGCCTTTGGGGTAGCTTTCTGCCAACCAGCGCATGCCAGAACCTATGGTGTCTGGTACCAAGATGGGCTTATTGAAATACATGGCTTCCAACAACACCACGCCAAATGATTCAGCGCGGTCGTTGGATGCCATACAAAAGACGTCACAGGTTGACATCAAGGCATGGATTCGGGCAGTGCTTTGCGCGCCCAACAGCGACACCCGATCACGCAGTGACAGCCGGTCGATACGGCGTTGTAAATCAACAGCCAATTCACCGCCTCCGGCCAACACCAGATGGGCTGAAGGCAAATGTATCATCGCCTCAATTAACATGCGTTGGTTTTTATAAAAGGTCAACCTGCCCAAATGGTAGATTTTAAGCCCAGCATTCCCCCATTGTTCACTGGACCATTCCAAGTAGCTTGGCGCTGCCTGAAATGCAGCCAATGGTTCGGTTTTCAAACCCAATGGTATGACTGTGGTTTTGGCCACAAAGCGTTTCAACACGGGCGAATGATTGGCATAAGCTTGACTTGATACCAACACACTGTCGGCGCGTTTCAACCACCGGGTTTCCAACGGCCTTATCAGGCGATAAATCAATTTCATCAAACCACTGCTGTTTTCAGTCACCATGTCCGAATGCCAGCCAACCACCACAGCCGCATCAAAAGCACCCGGCACAGCGAGCATAGCAAACAAGGTTGGATTCGGCCAGTGCACGTGAATTAAATCAAAAGTTTGGGTTTTAAGCCATTGTTTGAGCTGCTTACGAAAACCCAACATCAAAGGGGCAAACAACACGGGCTTGAGTGATTTTTGTCGAATGATGGTGAGGTTTCCCTCTGTGACCTTGGTGGTTGCTGATTTCAACACGCCCCAGTCGTGGTTGTGGACCCACACTGTCACCTGATGACCCTGCTGAACCTGCGCTTCAGCCAGGTTACTTAAGTAAGTTTCCATACCACCGTGGAACGGTGGATAGAATTTACCAATGTGCAGAATGTTCATGTTTTAGGATTGACCATCATCCTTTTTGTGTTGAATTATGTGGTCTTCTAGAATGGCCATCTTTTGGGTTAAGCGCCTGATTTTTCGTTCTTTCTGGGTCAAGGCCATATCCATGGTCAGCATGCGCACCAAAATCATACAAATAGAAACCAATAACAACAGCGTGGGTGGATAAGTGATACCAACCTGTGCTGCCACCCAATCTATGATGCCGGGAAATATAGACAAGATGATGGCTGTTACTGCCACCAACAGCCACCACGTGGCATAGGGACCGTGCATTTTTCCTTTGCGCACCAAGTACAAAATACTGATCGACAACAGTGCGCCGATGATGAGGATTGTGATGTTTGTCATTTTGCCTTTCTGGTTCCCATGTTAGCGATGCAAAGGGTGGTGGTTTGAACCATGTATTTCAGTACCACCAACCAGGAACTGAACACACGTGATTTACCGTCATTGCGATGCAGCATTTTAACAGGAACTTCATGAATAGTTAATCCCGAACGCAAAAGCAACAACAGCACACCGACATCCTGGTAATCCAACAAACTGGCCTGGCGTTGTGCCAGCACCTTGATGGCTTGTCTGTCGTAAAGCCTAAAACCGGAAGTCAAATCTTCAATTTTGATGTTGGTCAGCATTTTGAAAAACCGCCAGGCCAACTTTTTCAAGCGACTGAGGCGTGATGGAAAAGTACCTATCACTACGTGGGTGTTGGTTTGCTGGTATCTAGCCACCAAAGTATGGACTTCAACAGGCAAGTGCTGGCCATCGGCGTCCATGGTAATGACCTGTTGGTAGTTGTTTCTGTGGGCATAGCGAATACCCGTTTGGGTGGCACCCCAGGCGCCTAATTGCAAAGGCAGTGATAAACATTTAACCCCAAAACTTTCGACCACATGAACCGTTTCATCCTGACTGGCATCATCAACCACCACCACATCGTGGCTTACTTGGCTCAACAATTCAGGCAACAATGTTTTCAGGTTTTCAGCTTCATTGAAAGCTGGAATCACAATTAGTGACTTCATGACATCGTTATTGGATTAAAATAGAGCACACGTTATATATCAACTGCACCTTTAAGTGGTGTTTTTTTTGTACTTTTTTCTGTCCTGACATGAGCCAAAACACTCCTTTAATCATCCATGACTTATGCCAAATCAAAGGCGGTGGAGAACGTTTGGTTTATACCTTATGCCAAGGACTGGCTGCTGATTTGGTTACCGGACACATAGGACGCAATACATTTGATTTCAATCAGTTAGACGGCGAGGTGGTTGACCTCCAAGCACTCAGCCGCATTCACGGCATAAAAACCTGGGCCTTGGCTCGAGCTTTCAAACAGCTGACCCCACCCAAATCAAACAACAATCCAATTATTTACAGTGGTGTGGCCAGCCCCTTGGCGGTTCAACACTACCCACAAGCCAGGAAAGTCTTCTACTGCCATACACCACCCCGATTTGTCTATGATAAGCAATCGCATTTCGCCAACGAACTGGGGCCAATTAAGCGCCTGGCTTTCAAGGCTTTAATCAACTGGTTCAAGCCTCAATATGAAGCAGCCGTGGAACAAATGGACGTGGTGTTGACCAATTCTGAATTCGTCCGCAAACGCATCCAAAAGCACCTGGGGCTACCCGCTGAGGTGGTTTATCCGCCTTGTGACACAGCTCATTTTCGCTGGCATGAAGCCGGTGACTATTACCTGTCGCTGGCGCGCCACGATGAACTCAAACGCATCGACCAAATCATTGAGGCCTTCAAACTCATGCCAGATAAGAAACTGGTGGTGGCATCCGGTGGTGAGCAAACATCTCAACTAAAAAAAGCAGCCGCTGGCCATGACAACATTCATTTCACCGGCTGGTTGTCAGAAGCGGATTACTTGTCTTTATTGGGAGGCTGTCTGGCTACCATATACATCCCTTTGGATGAGGATTTTGGGATGACACCGGTAGAGTCCATGTCAGCCGGCAAGCCCGTCATTTGTTCAGATCATGGCGGCATGCTGGAATCAGTACTCAACCAAGAAACCGGATTGTATGTCAGCAATAATAGCTTGGTAAATGACCTGATCAGCCAGGTTAATACACTCACCCAACAGCGGGCCATGTCCATGCGCTCGGCCTGTGAGCACCGAGCCAAAGATTTTGATACCGCTTTATTTATGCAAAATATCAAAGAATTTTTATAGTCCTGCGACCCTTTTGGGTTTACAACAGTCTTTTAGGGTAAATCGAATTAAAAACAGACTGTAGTGAGTTATTTCAATCAAACCATTGACGACATCACCAAAGCACAGGTGATTAAAGGCAAGCAAAAGGCTTGCAGACAGGTCTACGATGCTTTTTCGTCTGCGGTATACAACCTGGCCTATCGGATGTTGCACAACAGCCACGATGCTCAGGATGTGATGCAAAATGCCTTCATCACGGCATTCCAAAAAATTTCACAATGGTCTGGCCAAGTGGCCTTTGGTTTTTGGCTGCGACGCATTGTCATCAACCAATGCCTCGACCAAATCAAAAAGAACCACCAACAATTGATCATAGAAAGCCAAGAACAGGAACGCCACCCGGAGGGCATTACCTATGATCAACAACATGACCTGAGTGTGTTGCTGGGTAAGTTACCACCCTTATCACGTTCAGTTTTGTGGTTATACGAAGTAGAAGGCATGACCCATCAAGAAATTGCAGACTTGTATCAAATGTCTACCAGCTTCTCAAAATCACAATTGGCCCGCAGCAAACAGCTGTTGACCAAATGGCTCCAACATAAGGAGGAAAGCAATGAACAACGCTTATGACAACAAAATCAAACACTGGTTGAACGACCAACCCCAGCTGTTACCACCCCGAGATGGCTTTGATGCCATCATGGATCAGCTGCACGACCACAAAAGAAAGCACAGCTTGCGGTTACCGGCGATTGCAGCGGTGCTGTGCCTTGGCTTGGTTTTGTGGTTGGTTTCAGCCAATACCCAACAACATGAACAACAATTCAAACAATTGAATGACAAGGTGTCCTTGATTGAACAGGTGGTTCGCAATGAAGTAATCAACCACTCAGCCCCAGGTTCCTTGTTATTAGAAAAAATGGTTTCCATGGAAAACTGGCTGGACCAATTGGATCAGAACATCGCGCAAACCGATGATGCCAGCCAAAAACTCGAGCTGTTGCATGCCAAGCTTGAAATCTTAAACGACCTTGTGGCCTTACATAAAAAGTACCAGCCACAATCCGATAAACAAATCATATAACAGGTGAAATTATGAAACTCAAAAACATCCTATTAACTGGCGTTTTAGCCCTCAGCGCTGCAGGTGCAGCACTGGCAGGAACTGAAGATGTCAGCGTCAATGTTGAAGTGAACGACGACAGTGGCAAAATCGTGCTCACCAAAACCGTTGATGGTGTCAGTGAAACATTCGAACAGTTATTCACTCCTGGTCCGGATACCGATGTCCAGGCCATGGTTGATGCCTTGATGGCAGAACACGGCATCACCATGGATGGGCAGAATATCCACAAAGAAATCATTAAAAATGATGGAAATTCAGACCACAAAATGGTTTGGGTGCAGAAAAATAATGATGTGAATGTGGACCTGGTGGATGGCCAAGCCCATGTCATCATCAAGAAAGATGACAATGGCGTGGTCGAAGTCATCGAAGAGTCATTCGATATCGGTGAGGACACTGACATCAATGTATTGATAGACGATTTGATGGCTGAACATGGCATCGATGCAAACGATGCTCAGGTTCACCGCAAAGTCATCAAGCTGGACCGTAAATTTGCTCACGTGGACGGCGACAAGCCGCGCCTGGGATTCATGGCCTCAGCCCAACAAGAAGGTTGGAAAATCATTGCCGTGGTACCCGGCAGTGGTGCCGCGGAAGCTGGCTTGAAAAAAGGTGATTTGATCACCGAAATCAATGGCCAAAGCACAAAAAAAGGTGGCTTGGCCTTGACTGAGTTCATAGCCATGGACCATCAGTTAGGCGAAGTCAGCGATGTGACGGTGTTGCGAGATGGCAATGAATTGGTCATGGGCGTTACTGCCAAAGAGATTGATTCACCAGATATTTTGATGACCCTGAATGGCGACAGCAAATTTTTATCATCCTCTGGCAGCGATTTCAAATTTGTCACCGGTGACTTAGATGGCATGTTTGAAGGTTTGCATGTTGATGTCGAGCACCTGGACAAAATGGTTGAAGGGTTGGGAGATCATGACATTCGTGTGGTCACCACCGGCGATGCCGATGCCTATTTCTTCTCTGGCAGCAAAATGAACCAATGGTTGGGCAAAAAACACCATTTTTCTACCATCACCCCATCACTGGGCAAGTATTTTGGTACCCAACAAGGCGTGTTGGTGCTGGAGGTCGATACCAACAATAAATTGGGGCTTCAAGACGGTGATGTGATCATTGCCATCAATGACCAAGACGTTAAGTCACCCAAAGACGTGGTTAAAACCATGTCTTCGTTTAAAACCGATGCCAAGATTAAGATTGAAATCATCCGCGAAAAAGAAACTTTATATTTAGAATCTTAATATTGCTATGGCGTGTGTTCTTTTGATAGAATACGCGCACTTTGGCAATCTCACTGATTTGCTGAAGCCCCGAGGCAAAGTCGCCAGGGGCTTTTTTATTGTCAAAGCCAGATTATCTGATGATATGGACGCGTAGCTCAGCGGGAGAGCACTTCGTTGACATCGAAGGGGTCACTGGTTCAATCCCAGTCGTGTCCACCATCATCACCCCGCACCTCCCTGCACATGCCATTCACACCTAACAGGCAACGGTTCAGCAGCCCAAAATAGCTGAAACCTCACCCAAACCGGCAATAATCCATCTAATCAATTACGGCCCCAGCCATTGTGTGGTAAATTAATTGATGTGTGTTAAAAAGTGTGTGTGATGAAATCAGATATCAAGTCCGATCATTTCTTGAAACAGATGCATCAGATAAGGCAGTTGGCCATGTATTTTGCCGTGCTTTGTATGGTGGTGTTTATGTACCTGGACTTTATGCGATTCAGCGGCGAATTATTAAAAGATGTGCTGACGATTCGAGTCCTGTTTCAAGCCATCCCGATTTTGATACTGGTGGTGGTTTGTAAGTGGCAACAAACCAAATCAAACCACAAAGCACTGTTCCATTTGGTGTTATCAATCGCGGTGATTTTGATTGGCTATGGTCATGCAGAAATTCTAGTCACTGCGCACGAAAGCGCCCGCTACTTTCCCAAAGTGGGTTTGGTCATCATCTTATATTATGCTGGCATCATTCTGATCATGCCACTGATACACTCTGTTCTGAGCTCACTCATCATCATTGCCATTGCTGCCACGAAATATCATGCTGCCGGTATTGTGTATGAAGAAGTGCTGTCTATCACGGTCTTTTATGCCGCTTTTGCTGCCTGCTGCTTGATCATGAATGTGGTTTGCTCGAAGATGTTAAGAAACAACTTGAAACTCATTAAACACATCGACCAGCAAGCCAATACCGATAATTTGACTCAACTTTGTAATCGCCGCTATTTTTTCGAAAAATCAGTCACTGGGCAAGAAGTTGCCAACCGGGAAGCTAAGCCATTGGCCATCATGTTGGTCGATCTGGATCATTTTAAGCAAATCAATGACAACCTGGGCCATGATCAGGGTGACTGTGTGCTAATCCAAACGGCCAATGTATTGCGGTCATTTTGCAAACGCCCGCTGGACATTGCTGCTCGATTTGGTGGTGATGAATTTGTGCTGATGTTGTACGATGCCGATGAACAATACGTCACCCGAGTTTGTACTCAGATCATTGAGCAAATAGAATCCATCTCACAAAAACTATCCAAGCGCGATCCAGAGAATGAGCTGGGCGTCTCCGTGGGGGTTGTCATGTATCAAAAAGAGGACAATTTTGATATCAAAACTTTAATCAAAATTGCTGACAGTGCCCTTTATGAGGTGAAGAAAAAAGGTAAAAATGACTACCAAATCGCCGACAAAACCCAGTTCAAACAATCAGCTCCAACAGCGACTGCTTGTCGGTGGATAGACTCACCAGCAAGTTAAACCGAAGCGTCGTAAGCTGCTTTCAGCCACCCCTTCAGCTCATCATCGACCTCACTGGCATCGGTAATTTGTAACCGGTGCGTACACATGCTACCAAAAGGTCCTGAGCCTTCCAGTCGTCCAGCTTCAGGCACGCCTTTGAGTTTTAAACCCAGGTCTATGCGTTTTTTAGTGGCTGGCTTAACCAAGGCAAACTGATGCTTGCGGATGAAGCTGACCGCCGCTTTTTTGGGTGTTTGGGTGACGTCATCGCCTAAAGCCATGATGTATTTCTCCAACAGATCAAAAATAGGTTTGAGGTTTTCCTTGCCCTGGTATTGAGCTGCCAGTAAGTCTCCGTCATCCTGTGAAGCGGCATCAGAAGCCTTGGCTTTGTGGGCGACAAAATTGGCGTAACCGTAGCTAAAGCCATGTTCGCTTTTCAGGAAATCGATGATGGCTTTGTGCTTCTCTAAGCCACTTTCTTTCACCACTTCAATCCAGTGGCACAGGTCATGTCCAGTTTTTTCTAACAATCCAGCTTCCATTACTACCTCATCAAGGCAAGTTAAATGTTTCGATATCCATCACCATATCAACAGGGGCGGATTGACCGTTGTTTTGCCAAACTTGTTTCATAAATGCACCTCGGCTTTGATCACCGGGACCTACCGTCCAGCTGCGGTCACACATCAGGTTCTCAGTTGGGATGCTGTGATCGGTAGCTTCGTTATCCAGAAAATCTATATATTCTTTACTCGCCGTTTGGTATTTTAATGTGGCCTGAACACTCACGGGGAAGGTAGCGCCAGATACCGGTATGGTGTAGCGAGTGATGTCATAATTCACCAACTCATTTCCGTTATTTGGATGATTTGGGTAGGCGATGCCACGCGGCTTCAATTCAAGGTCATCCCCTCCCCTGAAGCCCAAAGGTGGAATCCGGTTGTCTTTCAAAATGCAGTTATTCTTAACGAAATGAAACATCTTTTGGTTTTTACCATCCTTGACTTCACAGGTGCCTGTAACTTCATTCCAAATACCAGGTTGCGCTTCATACACTTTGGCCTGAGCATCTTCTGTCAACACTGCAGTCAGAGCATCGTATGCCCCAGATTCAAATAATTCAGTACTGTTATCATCGGTGGCCACCACATTCAACCACATGCGCCGGCCCTCTGGATATCCAGTGGGAAGTTTGTGTCCAGTCAAATTGGTCACCTTGACATCAACCACCATTTCAGTGGCATTCAATGACACCAAGGAAACGTCTATCAAGGCGCTGTGTAGCTGTAGCATGTTTTCAGCATAGGTTGTGGTCAAATCCAGCAATTCTTTAATTCCTTGGTCGACCATCTCAAGGTCATCTCCATAGATGTTTTTGATGACTTGGGGCATCCAACTGTTACCACCAGCAAACTGATGCACAGCCAAATCACCCTCTCGTGATCCAACAGATTCATTGGCACAAGCCCTTGCAGCCATGTTGTCAGTATCCGGCATGTGGCAATTTTGGCAGGTCTTTCCTGTTGCCAAAACCGGCAATTCAACTCCCACAGAGTCTTCTAAATCATCCTTGAAAATTAAATCGGCAAACCGCGAATTTTTCCATTCAGAATATGTTCTTTCAATCGGCATACCGATGTTGGTTTGCTTACCATCATCCCACAAAAGTTGAGCATAACTTAGCACCCCATTTTGTTCGATTTCAGGCGAGGTCACATCATGACAACTCCCACACACCTCGCTGCTTTGGATGAATGTTGAATATTCCCACTTATGGGGTGGTGCCCCAACCGTGCTGTTCGAATCGTATTTATAGGGTCCTTTGCGACAGGGGCCAAATCCCGAACCAGGAACAGCACACTCTTCATCATCTAACCAAACCTGGTTATTGCCTATCGGATGGGGTTCATTCATGGGTCCAACCTCTTCTACTCGATGACAAAAGTGACAAGTTACTCCGGTGTAGTCATTATTCGCATCACTGAATGCCACATGGTCACCCATTAGCTCACAGCCATTGGCGCCATCCACTAATGGTTGACCAACATCAACTGGCTTAACCACATGGCCGGCATACCAACCTTGCGGGGTATGGCACCTCAGACAAAAATCACCCACACCCGGCATGTCATTGTTGGCCACATCCAATGCAGCCCAAAACAATGGATCGCGGGTGGCATTGGCTTTCATTGAGCCTGCCCATGTGGGGTAAGGCAGAAAAGTTTTGTCATTCACATAATCCTGGCTGCCTACAAAGCCTGCATGACAGCTTTTACAATTCGATGGTCCAAGGAGGTCATGAGTTAAACCCGGCTGGGTACCATGAGGGGTGAAGTCGGTGGTGGTTCCTGCCAACAGCAAACCAGACATCAGTGGCATGGCAAGAAGGACAGTAAAAAGACGTTGCATGGGCATTCTTATACTTGCGCTTTGAGGTAAGATCACAATAATTATAAGGTAAAGTATCGATATTTTCCTACTGACCACTTTATTTTCTCCCGTTCCTTGTTAAAAAACAGACTTAATTCTCATAATCAATGGACAGAACTGTTTGTCTGGCAATCATAAACTGTCAGCTGATGGCACATTTTTGTCATCGCAACATTAATTAACAAGAGGAGAATATAATGAAATTGATTAAATCTTTGCTGGTGGCTTCTGTGCTGCTGAGCAACCTGGCCATGGCTGCCGTGAATATCAACAAAGCCGATGCTGAAACCATTGCCGCTGAATTGAAAGGTGTAGGCATGTCCAAAGCCACTGCCATTGTTGAGTACCGCAATCAAAATGGACCTTTCAAAACCGTTGAACAACTGACCGAAGTCAAAGGCATCGGTTTGAACACGGTAGAAAAGAACCGGGCTGAAATCAAGCTGCAGTAACCGCTTCTTGACCAAGTGTGAACCCAGCAGCCTACCTCCCCGTAAACAGGGCTGCTGGGGAGTGACCCGCTTAACTTGTTAGGTTTGGCGGGTCACTTGGGTCTTTGACTTCGTCGCCCTTGAGGTATTTCAGGGTCACTTCCCTGGCCTTGCGGTTAAGCAATTGGTTTTTGATTTGTTCTTCAGTCAACAAATGCTCAGCTGACTCAGACAGGTGACTGAACACATCTTTGTAACTGTCGGTCAAATGATCAATCAAATCAGCTGTTTTGGCAAAATGTTGCTCCACTTCCTGCCGGTAGTCCTGTAATTTTTCTTCTGCCGCCTTGGCCTGCACACCGCCATTATTTTTGCGATGGTGCCAACTGCTCGCTAAAAAACCAATCACAGCACCCACCAATAAACTGACCACAACGGTTAATAAAGTTTCCATCATTGAACTCCTTCACTTGGGGTTTCTTGCACCAACACCCACGGTGCCACGGTTACTGCCATCAACACAGCGCGTTCAGCAACCCATTTTTTGGCATGGTCATCATGGGCCCTGACCAAGTCACCCTGCTGCAACCAACGCTGAATTTGTTCGGTGTCATCGGCATGAACCGCCAATGCCACTTCAACCAGATCCAAGTGAGTGGCTGTTGTAATCAACAAGCCTCTGGCAAAAAACTTTTGCAGTTCTTGAAAACTGATGGGCGCCATTTCTTGTTCAAAATGACTGCGTTTGTCTTCAGGGTTGTCTTTGGGTTGATTCATGTCCATCGGCCTATTTTAATTGAACTGCGGGGTTTCACGCCAGGGTTTGCGATTAATGTATGCTTGTAACCTTTGGATGGAACCATAACACAAGGCATCATCAGACTGACTGAACTCTGTGGTCATTTCGTCCACCGATAGCTTGAATTTGTTTTCATCTTTGGCAAATTCGACGTCACAAAAATCTTCAACAATCCAGGACTGAATCTCAATGGCTTCATTGTAGTCAGCAATTTCTGCCAGGACCGCAGCTTTGGTATCCAAATAGGCCCAGGGAATGGGTTCCATGGCACCGTATAAATTCTGCAGGTCAGCAAATATTTTCCATGCCAACTGGCCATTTCGGCATTCATCCTGGGGCAGCGTGGACAACATCCAGGCATGGTCATTGAAAGCTGGTTTCACCGAGCGCAATTGCGCTTGTTCCATCCGTTCGTAGGCTTTTTTACAATCAAACTCAGTGCCATTGATTTGATAAATATAATAAAGGGCAGACCGATAATAGGCATCACCATGACCTGCTGCTGCAGCCTGATCAAACCATTTTTTGGCATCACCATACTGTTCATTTTTAAACAGTAACCTGCCGGTTTCATACATGCTGTGTACATGACCCAATTCGGCTGCTTTTTGAAACCACACTAACGCCTGCTTCTCATCCCGTTCTACAGCCATGGTGCCATCCACAAAAGCCATGCCAATAAAAAAGGCACTCTCGGCATTGCCTTGTTCAACCTGATCCAACAACGCCTGAGGGATGGTTTGCTGTGCTTCGGTTTCAGGCAGAGCCGGTTCAGTTTGACTGACTTCATTGGCTACCGCCAAGCCAGTTGTTAACCACAGCCAGATGATGATAGTTATTTTATCCATTGTATGAATTGTTGTCCTCGGTGCTGATAATCATTGAATGCATCAAAACTGGGGGCTCCTGGTGACAGCAACACCACATCTCCCGGTTCAGCCATGCGCTTGGCCTGTTCAACAGCTGACTTTAAACTGGCTTGCTTTATACATTGTGTTTTTATCCCATGATTCAAGATGAGGTCAGCAATTTTTTCACCATTGGCACCGGAACAAATGATGGCTTTGGGTGGCTCTTGGCTGATCGACTCTACCCACCATTGCCAATCCAGTCCACGGTCATAGCCACCCACCAACAACAACGTTCGATGGGCAGCTACCGTGGCCAGTGCAGCCTGAGTGGCTTTTGGGGTAGAAGCTATGCTGTCATTGATGTAATGGACACCATTGATGGTGGCTACCGGTTGCAGCCTGTGCGGTAAAGGCTGAAATGTTTTCAAGTGATTAACTGCAGGCATGATATTCAATCCAAGGCAGTTGATGACGGTGCAAATGGCTGCGGCATTGGCCAGGTTGTGATCACCAGCCAGCTGCCAACCATGCTTCGACACCAAGGCTTTGTCCTGATACATCAAAACCCCATTCAATACATAATAACCCTGCGATTGGTTAAACCAATGGATGGCTTGGTTCAGTGGTGCAGATTCCAGCAACTTGAGGGTATTGGCATCTTTTTGATTCAATACCACGGCGCTGGCCTGTTCCATTAGGCGCCATTTGTCCAACTGATATTGGGCCTCGTTGCCGTGCCAATCCAGGTGTTCACTGTAAACATTTAGCAGCACTGCCAAATCGGCTTGAATCGCACCATCCTGTGCTTGGTAACTGGAAGTTTCCAACACCACAAAATCACAATCATCCAAACAGGCTATCAACGGCACACCAATGTTCCCTGCCAGCACCACCTTGTGTCCCATGGATTCGAGCACATGTGCCAACAGGGCACTGCTGGTACTTTTGCCTTTGGTACCGGTGATGGCAATCACCTGCCCTTGGCGTTCATTGCTGAACCACAAGGCAGAAGCGCTGGTGAGCTGACAATGGACTTCTTTGAGCCATTCTTGGTAAGGCGATATGCCAGGTGATTTAATCACCACATCAAACTGATTCAATAACGCTGAGGTCACCGGTTCGGTAATAAATTGATGGGGTTGGTCATCAACCTCGTGGGGTTGACACAGCACGGAGAACTGCAGTTGCGGACACCTTTTACTGAGGTAGGTGCTGGTGGCCTTACCCTCAACACCATAGCCCCAAACGGCCACTTTGGCCTGACTTAACTCACTGAGCAACATGGGATACTACCGTGCTAAACTGGCGTTTTTGGGGAATCAAGTGTTCAGCAGATGGGCTCATGATGGCTGCGGCTTCGGCAGCAGACAATTTCGGCACCCGCTCCAACCATTGTTTTAATTCATCATGTGCTTGCCAATCAACGTGCTCACTTAACATCTGCAAGGCCAGGCGACATTCGGCCGCCTCTCCCACACATTCAAAGGGTTTGTCACCGGCGAGACCCAACAGGGCTTCATAGAGGGATTCAAGCGCGGTTTTGGCCAACAAATCCTGATGGAAAATTTGTAATAACCTGGTTCTTGGAATGAACGGAGCCAAGCACAAAAAGGCAAAAGCACATTTCGGACATTCACCACACCACAACTGCTGCTCATTGCGACTGCCGGCCAGATGAAAATTGCGGTTGCAGCTGGAAAAGTGGGCGAAATAGTTGGGGTATTGGGCAAACTGTTTGACGATGGCCAATTCTGAAAACGGCCGGAGTAGCGAAAAACAATGCAAATTGGGGGTGATGTGTTGATTGATGATTTGTTGCCACTGTCGCTCGTAAGCCAATGACTTCGAGTATTGGTGGTTCACCCATTGTCCAGAATCAGCCAACACATTGCCCTCGTTAGCCGACCGTTCGTTGGCAAACACCACGGCATCAAAATCACCCAACAAGGCCGTCACCACCGCCACACAGGCGTTGATTGCCGTGATTGGTACATGGCCATTGAAAGCACCCTGTTGGTTCACTGTTGCCAGTCGCGGGTCAACCTTCCGTTTAATGACATTGAGTGGTAAACCCGTTTGTGCTGCCACAGCAGCGATCAAAGGTGACTGTCCCACCACAAACAACTCAGCGGGTTCCGACATGGATTTGATGGCCTCAATAGCCACCAGTGAATCTTTACCACCACCAATGGCCACCAATGACCTGGGTGACAGTTGCACTGTTGGTAGCGGTTCAGTTGTTGCCTGGCCATTAATTTGAATGTGATCCAACCAACCCAAACCAGCCTCATGAGCCAACTCTGCCAAGCCGGCTTGCCAGCTGTCGGTTAGCCACTTGGCTTGTACTTCACTGGGCAATCGCCCACTGAACTCAATGTGTTTGGCCAATGTGGTTTTGTAATAACTGACCCCTGCCATCCAATGCAAACTATCGATGGCAGCGTCCACGGCTGGTTTGATTGCCAGATAACGGTCTGGATCGACCATAGGAAATTGAAATTGTTCAACGAAAGCACCCAACCGCGCCTCTTGGTAATGCAGTTGCAAGACACCAGTTCTGGCATCAAATGTCCAGTCACCAAAAGTGAATTGGGTGCCGAATTCTTGCATTCAGTCGCCTGCAATCGTCATCGCTTCTATGAGCCATGATCCGGTTTGGGTTTTGCTGCGCAGATCCACGTCATCACCCACAGCAACCAGTTGTTTGAACATCTCTTTCAAATGACCAGCAATGGTCAATTCACTGACCGGAAATTGTATTTCACCGCCCTCGACCCAAAACCCAGAAGCACCGCGTGAGTAATCGCCGGTCACAGCATTCACACCTTGACCCATCAATGAAGTCACGTACAGACCGCGGTCCATTTGTCGCAACAATTCAGTTTCACTTTGGGTCGGTGCTTGCACTTGTAAATTATGCGCTCCTCCGGCATTTCCGGTGGTGGTCATACCCAACCTTCTGGCGGAGTAAACGGACAACAAGAAACCCTCCAATCGACCCGCATCAATGATGTTTCGTTGCTGGGTTTGTACGCCATTGCTGTCGAAGTTGCGACTGGCAAAACCACCTGGTAGAAATGGATTTTCATACAAGCTGAACCAATCTGGGAACAGTTGCTGATGTAAGTCGTTTTTTAAAAAGCTGGCTTCCTGATATAAGGCACTGCCACTGAGGGCCGATAACATGTGTCCTATCAAAGATTTGGCAGTACTGGGATCGAACAACACCGGTGCACGCGTCGATTTGACTTTTCGTGATCCCAAACGCGACAGGGTCCGACGGGCTGCTGTTCTGCCGATGTCAGTCATTGCTGGCATGTGTTCTATGTCGCGCACGGCTTCCCACCAGTATTCACGCTCCATGTCACCCTCTTGTTCAGCAATGGCAACCACACTGGCAGAGGCATTGCTGCCGCGTTTGTCACCGAAAAAACCTTCACTGTTGGCGTAGATACTGTAACCCTCGCCGAGCTGAACATTGGCCTCATCAACGGTGATAGGCAAGTTCTGTTCACTGGCATACGCCATCGCCCCAGCAGTTGCACCTTGCGCCATGACCACCAATTCATCGGCTGACCTGTGGTTATCATAATAGGTTTCCAGATCCTTAAAGTCGGAACACAACAAAGCCTGTTCTGCCAAGCCAGCGGCTTCATCTGCTTCAGTGAGTCCGGCAATGGCCCAAGCCTTGTCCATGGTCAGCTGTAAGCTGTCATCATCAATCACAGCCGTGGATGCTGAACCTTTGGCCTGACCCCGATAGACTGTCACCACCAAGGATTTGTCCTGATTGTTCTCAATGGTGTCTACTTCACCTTGGCGACAACTCACTGACACTCCGGATCCTTCCGAGTAGACCACCTCAGATGCAGTGGCTCCTTTTTGTTTTAATGTGGCGATGACGCGTTCTATGATGGCAGATGGCATGGGTGTTATTTCAGCTGTCTTGGGAAGTGTCACAGTTTACCCGATTCAGCGAATTTTTGGGTGATTAGATGGCATCGAAATGAGCCAATCAACCCAGCAAAAGCAGCACCACAGGACTGTATGGCTCAAAAATGCGTTGCAGTTTCGCTCATCACTTATACACAAATCCGGGTCTTAACCGATGAAAATTTGGTATCATGCAACTACACCAAGTTTTCACAGCTTAAAATGAAAAAAAACAAAGGCAAAACCCACATTGATTTACCTGCTGATGATGAAGTCATCAGCAAAACCCAAAAGAAACAAATGGTCCATGACTTGCAGGATTTGGCCAGACAAATAGTCGCCATGCCAGCCAAAAAGAGGTCACAGTTGGACTTGCCCGAAGTTTTTGTCAATGCCATCGATGAATCCAAACGCATCAACAGTCACATAGCCCGCAAGCGTCACTTTCAATACATGGGTAAATTGTTACTCAAAATGGATCATGAAGCCATCATCGAACGCATTGAACAGGTGGAGAATATTGATGGACACTACCAGATCAGAGATGAAGTGATTAATTTATGGATTGAGCATTTGGCAGCACATGAAACTGTTCTGTTGAATCACCTCTACCAGCACCATGAACAAGATGTCTTGGCTCAACTCAGGCAAGCTTGGCGCAATCACCAAAAAAAGCCTGAACATCCGGCCCCTCGCAAGAAACTGTTTCAGACCCTACGCAGCATGGACAAGGTGACTGAGTTACCTAATCCGTTGACCTTGATATAGGTTTATTCCTCTTCAGCCAGTTTGACACCAACACCAGGGATGGTGTGCAGTAATTGCTGGTCGAATGGTTTATCGATGGTTTTGCGCAAAATATACAGGTGGCTGCGCAACACATCTGAATCCGGCATCAAATCTCCCCACAGCTGTTGTGCCAGCTCGTCTTTGGTGACGATATCCGGCGACTTTTTCATCAGGATTTTTAAAATTTGTAACCCCGTGGGAGACACTTTTAATTTTTGTTTGGCGCGAGTGACCTCCATGGTACCCAAATCATAAACCAAATCACCCACTTTCAAGGCTTTGGTATCAAATTCCCCACGATGCCTTCTGACCAGTGACTGTAACCGCGCCACCAGCTCATCGGGGTTGAAGGGTTTGGCCAAATAATCATCGGCACCGTTGTGAAATCCTTTGAGCTTATCGCCAATTTGATCCCTTGCTGTGAGCATGATGATGGGCACATCTGATTTGGCATCTTTGCGTATTTTGTCACAAATACTGAAGCCGTCTATGCCAGGTAACATCACATCCAGAATGATGGCGTCATACGGGTTAGTGACTGCCAAATGCAATCCCGTGAGACCATCAGCGGCAAAATCGACAATAAAACCAGCCATTTCCAAATGGTCGGCAATGGTTTGTGCCAAAGCCTGGTGATCTTCTACTATCAATACAGTGGTACTCATTTTTTAACTCCTGTTGCTGTGCGCTAATATTTCAACTTGCTGTGCGCTAATATTTCAACGTCTGTTAGACTCAACACGACTTGGGTGCCTTCGCCCACTTCACTGGTGAATTCAATCTCCCAGCCACATTGTTTACAAATCAGTTCAACAATGGACAGTCCCAAACCAAAACCTTTCACTGGACCATGTTCGTCACCACGATAAAAGGGCTCCATGATTTTAGTCAATTGCTCTTTGTTCATGCCCTGCCCATCGTCTTGTATGATGATGTCGTTGTGATCCACTGTCACTGTGATGATCGTTGGATCAGAAGAATAATGGCAGGCATTGCGAATCAGGTTACTGACCACGATGCTGAACAACTGTTCTGGTAAATAAGCTTCGACCAGATGCTTTGGCTGCCAGTTGAGCCTTATGTCACGACCTTGAAAGGTATGTATGGTGTCATCTATCACGGATTTCAACAAATCATTAATCATCACCGGATCATCACTGATTTCAATCACATCATCCCTAGAAAGCATCAACAATGCCTCAATCAGGGCCTGCATGTCTGTGATCATCGGCTCCATGCGTGACACCAGGCGTCGACTTTTTTTATCCAGCTCCTGACGAGCTAACAAATCCATAGAGCCCCGCAGCACCGTCAATGGTGTGCGCAACTCGTGCGATGCATAACGTGAAAAATTGCGCTCTCGATTAATCAATTTAGCCAAGTCTTGAGAAAATTCATCAAAAGTGTCTATCAAAGTGTTCACATCCACATTACCCAGTTGTTTGATGTCATCAAAGCGCAGTTCACTCAAACCTTGTTTGGATATTTTAGCATTTTCGATGCGGCTGACCAATTGCAGTACCGGAGAAAATGCCCGTTTTGAGAAAACAAAGGAAACAAAAGCCGGAACATAAACGATTAACAACACAATGATTAATGGCGTGATACCAAAATACAAAGCCAGTTTAGATACCTGGGCTTCTTCAAAAATCAGGAACAATTTGGTGTCACCGCGTTCGCTGACATAGGCTATTGGACGATTGCCATTCAACTCAATGCGTTGGTATTGTTCAGTGATGTCTTGCAAGACTGTAGGCACCAAAGAATAATCATCATTTACGACCACGTAACCGGTCAGGTTCATGGTCTTGGGCAATGGAAATTCGACAAATCTGTCTTTGTGTTCCCAGTAAAATTCGGCTTCGCCAATCAGCGCCTCTTTGATGAGCACGTCCTCAACGACTTTGGCAGCACCTAATACCCCAAAGACGGTAGCTACACTGATAAAAATTAACTGCATGATGAACACTTTGTTTAAGCGACTGATCATGCTGCCTTTTGTGACTTTGCGTCTAGCCATGTTATTTATTATTTAAACTGAATAAGTAATGAGCGACCAACCATTGGTTACCATTATCATAACCAAATAATTCGGCACAAGACATAAAAAATATTCGCCACCGCTGCATCCACAGTTTCGCATCATCGCCATAGACCCGCTCTAACACGGGCATGGCTCGGTCATGATTGGCATCCAAATTTTCTAGCCAGTGGTTGGCAGTTTTTTCATAATGCTGACCAGAATTCAACCACCGACGTTCTATTTTGAGGCGTTCCTGAAAATGATAAAACGTATCAACGGCCGGCATTTGGCCACCACTGAAAAAATGCTTGGCCATCCAGTTATCTTCACCTTCAGCGATGAATGGGTACATCAGAAAACGGTGTGCAAAGACATGGGCAAACAATTTGCCCGAGGGTCTCAGCCAGCCGGCGATGGCATCAAACAAGGACTGGTAATTGCGGACATGTTCAAACATTTCAATCGAAATGATGCGGTCGAAATCTTCTTCAAGTTGCAAATCATTGATGTCGCAGGTGATGATTTTGATCTTGTCTAAACCGCGCTGTTCAGCTTGCGCCATGATGTACTGGCGCTGTGAATGCGAGTTGGAAACACCGGTGATTTTTGAATCAGGCAGCTGCTCAGCCAGATACAGCGTCAATGAACCCCAGCCACAGCCCAGCTCCAGAATGTCTTGGCCATTTTCAAACTGACCGCGTTCTAGGTACATGGCCAACATGTTCTCTTCAGCTTGATCCAGGGTGTCGTTGGGGTGATAGTAGGCCGACGAGTATTTGCGTCTTTTGCCCAAGGCATACTGATAAAACTTAGCGTCCACCTCATAATGTTGTTCATTGGCTTTATCGGTATCAATGGCAACCGCTGATTGTTTGATTTCCTGTAAAAAATCGTGGTACTTTTGGTCACACAATTCGACGTGATTGGCATGTTCGTCTGCCAGCCTTTGTTTGATTAATCGCCGGATTCCCATGCGCACCACCGAATCTGGTAACTTCCCTTGTTCGACCCAACGAATCAATTGTTTAATCATCCTGCTGTCTCCACAGAAAAAAAGCATTGGTTTTGTTCATGTAATCTCGGTAAGCCTGCCCCCGGTTTTTCAGGGCTTGTTGTTCCGCGTAAGGTATACCGGTCAATTTCAATAAAAACACCAGCATCAAACCCACCACCAATAATGACCACCAAAAATAATCAGTGCCCCACAGCACCATGGGGTAAACCCACCAGTGGAGCCATTCAAAAAAGTAGTTGGGGTGACGAGAATAACGCCAAAAACCCACATCACAAACCGCGGATGATGGGTTGTTTCTTTTAAACTGCAATAACTGGTGATCGGCCAAACTGACCCCAGCCAGCGATAAACCGCCCCAAATCAAGGCCATGGCCCACAGCCAAACAGAATCAATGCCTGCTGTTAATACCCAAAATGCCGGGAGTGAAAACATCACCGACAACATGGCCTGAAACAGGAAAAACAACAAAAATTTCAATTGTGTGTGCTGCTGCCAATGACTGCGAAGATTTTGGTATCGCCCATCTTCATGACTGGCATCAAACCGTTTGATTAAATGACTGCTTAACCGCGTGTACCACAAGACCGGAAACACAAACACAAATATCATGGGCTTGAAGTCAGCAGGTATGGTGAATAAGTAAATCAAAGCAGCTGCCACCACCCCTATGGACCACGCGATATCAACCGGGTCGGCGTTGTTGATGCGTGATTGATACCACCAAGCAGTGATTTGAATCAGTAAACAAGCCAATGCTGCCCACAGCACAGGCTCCCATTGCTGGAAATTGTTAAGCCAAGGCATGATTTTGTGTCTCCTGTCGATTATACCCATAAATCACCGCGGCAAAATACAACAACCACGTCACTGCAATAAACAACAAGGCAGCCGGGTGATCTTGAATGGTGATGGCGCCCAGCTTGGCAGCAGAGACATAACTCAAGGGTGCGCCAATGGCCATCAGTGGCAGACCCACCCGCGGTCTTTCCATCAACCATTGCATGGCTGGCACCACCAAGGCCCCAAAACCAGCCCAAAGCATCAAAATCCAAACCGGCGGGAGGTGACTGAATTGTTGCCAAACCTGTTGGTATTCAACCCAACCAGTAAACACCAGAAAGCCATCGAAAAGGGTGCCACAAACCAAACTGAACACCACCAGAATTGCCGTATACGATTTGGCTTCTTCGTGGGTGAATGCCCACAATAACAAGGCACCAAGAATCAAGATGGCTGGCCACATGATGTTATTGGCAGCACCCAATACACAGGCAAACCACAAAACATTTAAACCGAGAATAGGAATGAGCTGTTTCATGTGTAAGCCAAGACTGATGATCGTTTGTTACCAGGTTTTGCCAGTAGCAGGTGCACATCGCTGATGGCCCTTTCCAAAAAGCCCCCTTCACAGTAACTGAAATAAAAGCGCCACATGCGCTGGAAGTTTTTGCCATAGCCAGCTTCATCAACTGCTTTGATATTGGCCTCAAAATTCTCACGCCAATCTCTTAAAGTCAAAGCATAGCTCTTACCAAAGTCTTCCAGGTTAACTAATTTCAAGTCGGTATTTTCAGCGCCTGCATTCAAAATGGCAGAAACTGAAGGAATGAAGCTGCCTGGAAATATGTACTTCTTGATGAAATCAACAGATTTCAGCGCTTGTTGGTAACGGTGGTCTTCAATGGTGATGGCTTGTAACAAAGCCAAGCCATCGGGTTTCAACAATTCGCTACACTTTTTCATGTATGTGGGCAGAAAATGGTGACCTACAGCTTCAATCATTTCAATGGAAACCAGCTTATCAAAAGTACCGGTTAAATCACGGTAATCTGATTTTAACAATGTCACTTTCTGCTTCAGTCCCCGCTCAGCCAACAACTTTTCAACGTGTTGATGCTGTTGTTCAGAAATGGTTGTTGTGGTTACCTGACAACCATAATTTTCAGCAGCAAAAATGGCAAAACCACCCCAGCCTGTACCAATTTCTAACAGGTGATCATCAGGACTCAGCTGAAGTTTTTCAGCAATGATGCGCAATTTGCGTTCACTGGCAACTTCCAAGGTATCTTGTTCGTTAACATAGACAGCCGACGAATACATCATTCTGGAGTCCAAAAACAATTCAAATAAATCATTGCCCAAATCATAATGTCCGGCTATGTTTTTGCGACTTCCAGATAAGGTGTTTTTATTGAAAAAATGGCCCAGCTTTAACAGGCTGTTTTTGAGTTTGGCACTGCCGCCCTCCATGCGATCCATCAATTCCCGGTTGCGCACAAACATTTGAATGAGAACCGTGAGGTCATCACAATCCCAATCTCCTGCCATGTAAGATTCTGCTGCACCCACACTGCCTTGTAATGCCACCTGGCGATAAAAATTTTCATTGTGTAGGGTGATGGTGGTTTTTAGCGGGCTGTTGGGCTGGCCTAACACCTGGCTTTCATCGCCAAATTTAATCGTCAAACTGACATCTTCCAACTGCTGTAAATGACTGAGTACTTGCTTCTTTATGTAATTGTGCATCAGGCCATTTTTATTGCTCACGTCTTTTCCTATGGTTTCACTGTGGTTCATCAAGCTGTTCCGGTTATTTGTCTGGGTGTGAATAAAAAGGCACGCGCTTTATCCACAGCTTCAAGGCTTGCCAATAAATACCCATCGACATCTTCCATGGCTGAAACGGCTTCTTTAACAAGTACCTGTTGTTGCCATTTTCCATAAACGGTGTGATTTTCGTGTCTAAATACACGTTCATGACATTCACATTCTTACGATGCAATTGCATTTTGACTTTGATCTGTTCAGGAGACACTTCAAAGCGCCAAATGTAATTGATGTCCATGGGCGCAAACGGTGAAATGTGAAAGGCTTTATCAAACGCGAAGGTATTAACCTGAGTGGCCTCTTTGGCATCGTCAGTGGCAAACACATAAACATGCTTTTCACCCCAGGGCGTGTTGTTGATTTCAGCCAAGATGTACTTCAAATTTTGTTGCTGATAACAAAAATAAAAACTGACCGAATTAAAGCCATAACCCAAAAACCGTGGATGGGTGAATAAAAACACATCGCCACTGAACTCAATCCCTTGGTCTTCTCGCAAATGATTAATCACTTTCTCCTTGATAGGAATTGACTCCTTGGTCAGGTAGTCTCGGTCATACAAACTGAACAAAGCAAATCCGTTGTGCCGCCACCATGAGTTTTCAGTCATCCATCTTGAGACGTGGTCAAGATCAAATAGACACCAGCACATGTTGGACTTGAATCGATGGACTTTGGGAACCCGGCGGTCATGAATAACCCAGCCATCGGCAAAACCCGCTTTGACTTGTTTTAAGGTGGCAGGCTTGGTATCACTCATGTCAGCTTAGATTTAATGGCTTCGGCTACTTGCACACCACTGCGCGCACCATCTTCGTGAAAGCCCCAACCCATATAAGCACCACAGAAGTAAGTGTTGTTATTTCCTTGCAGTTCTTGCAGTTTGTTTTGGGCCCGTATGGTGTTGTGGTTATAGACCGGATGGTGGTATTTTTTAGATAACAAAATTTTAGCAGGGTCCAGGTACTTGCTTTGATTGAGACTGACAATAACTGGCTGCTCACAATCCAAAGATTGCAACAGATTCATGTAATAGTTCACCGTACAACATGACGTAGACTCAGGGTATTGGTTGACGTGCCAGCTGGCCCAGGCCTTTTTGTTGGCCGGCATGATGGCGGCATCGGTGTGCAAGTCCATGTGATTTTCAACATAAGGAATGTCGCCCAATGCCTGGTCTTCTTCGGCACTGCAATCAACCAACAGCTGCTGGGTGATGTCGGTATGGGTAGCAAATACCACACAATCGAAAGTTTGGGTTTGATTGGCTGTTACCACATCTACTTGATGGCCGTGACGTTTCACCTCTAGCACGGGGGTATTCAACTGTAACTCGCCTTGCATTTGATTTTTGATGGCTTGCACGTACTGTTTGGAACCGCCTTTGATGGTGCGCCATTGTGGGCGGTTGTCGAGTTGCAACATTTGATGGTTTTTCATGAATTGCAACATATAAACCAAAGGGTATTCACGAATAGAGATGAAGTCACCTGACCACAAAGCACTGGCCATGGGGATGATGTGTTCCTCAATGAAGTATTGAGAATAGTGATTCTCCGTGAGGTACTCATGAATGGTTTGTTGGTTATTGGATCTCAACAAGCCTTCTGCCGCTTGATAGAACCGACGGATGTCCCAAACCATCCGGTAAAACTTGGGATTGAACCAGTTGCGCTTTTGGCAGAACAACGTGGGTATACTGGTGGCGTTATATTCCAGCCCAGTCTGGCGATTGGTGACCGCAAAACTCATGTCTGAAGGTATGGTATCCACGCCCAGCCTTTCGAGCATGCCATTGAAATGGGTGTAGATGTCCCGATTGAAAACAATAAAACCCGTGTCAACACTGACTCTTTTGTTGCCAATCACCACATCCTGGGTGTCGGCATGTCCGCCCAATTTACTGTTGCTTTCAAATAAAGTGTAGTCAGCCACTCCATCAAGTTGGTTGGCAACCATCAAACCACTGATGCCTGCCCCTATGATGGCTACCTTCATGCTTGTCCCCTGATGCGTTTATTTTTCAACACTTGCGGATTGGGGTATTTTAAATCCCAAACCAGACCCACCTTACTCATGACCAGTAAAATCAAAAAACTGATGTCTAACTGCCACCAAGTGAACCCCTGCCGCACCGAGCCAGGGCAACAGTGGTGGTTGTTGTGCCAGCCTTCTCCTAAGGTGAACAAAGCCAACAGCGGATTGTTCCTGCTGTCATCCCGGGTTTCATAACTGCGAAAACCGAACAAATGAGCCAGTGAATTGATGCAATAGGTCACATGGGACAACAACACCGTTGATATGAAGTAACCCCAAATCACCAATTGCCAGCCAGTGGTATTTAGTTGTGGTTGATTGGCGGCCAGTGACTCCCCTAAGAAGTACAAACCGGTGGCCAGTAACACTGGAAAGATAATGTCATAGCGATCAATAAACCTCAACTCTGGGTACTGCTGCAAATCTTTGGTGTACTCCGAGCGGGTATTGAAATTCTTTTTCATCAAAAACCACTTGATGTGGCTGTGCCAGAAACCATCCTGGGGAGTGTGTGGATCTTGCTCAGAATCAGCATGGACATGGTGATGGCGATGGTGTGCTGCCCACCAAATGGGTCCCCGTTGGGTAGCCATGGCACCAATGATGGCAAATGTGGCTTGTACCCAGCGTGAGGTCTTGAATGATTTGTGCGAAAAGAAACGGTGATAAAACGCGGTTATGGCAAACATGCGAACCAAGTATGTCAAGGCACAAACCAAAACAGCAGTGCTTGAAACACCTACCCAAATCACCCCAAAACAGGCCAAATGCAAGCCAATGAACGGTACAATCCTAAGCCAATCAATGGCATCGGGATGCTGAGTTGAATCGGCTTCATTGTATTGGTTATCTAACCATTTATTTAAGAAAGGCAACTTCATCGCAAGGCAGTCAAATTAAAAATGTTATCATAGTGATTGAGCGGTGAATTTGCTGTGAACTACCTGGCACCTGATCAATGACCGCTGTTGTAGCTTAAAATGTTCAAACAGGCACCACCACCCAAGGCTTCACACACCGTTTACACGGGTTCAATTACGATGTGTTTTTCGGACAACAGAGTCGCTCCATTGAAACAGAAAAAAGCCATCTTTACCATAACACTGGTGACCCTAATCAGTCTATTTTTATATGCCTGCTCTCAAGGAACACAGATGAAACCAAACCGCACTCACAGCCAATATTTCGAACAAATCAAAACCACGCCAGCCACCCGAGATGCTGAACCGAAGAAGACTTTTGCGAGCATTTTCAGTGACTACAAAGCCAACGCCACGGAAGAAAACATCCGAGCCACTTATGCCGATGAACTCTATTTTAATGACACCATCGTGATCATAGACAACATCGATGATCTGGTAAAATACATGACCCACTCGGCAGCTCAGGTCAATGAAACCACTGTTGAAATTTTAGAGGAGATTCAAGGCAATGAAGATTATTACATCAGGTGGGCCATGAAAATGGATTTGACTATTAAAGGTAAAAACATCGTTTCTCACTCTATTGGCATGTCACAATTGCGCTTCAATGAAGCCGGTAAAGTGGTTTTTCACCAAGATTTTTGGGACAGCTCTGAAGCTTTGTACGAAAGACTGCCTTATCTTGGCTACTTCATCAGGAAAGTCAAAGGTATGATGGAATGAATAATCAATACAAACAAGGCAGGCATGCCATAATCTGTTTGCTGGTATTGTTTACCGGCATGTCGTTTGCCAATGATCATTTACCCTCAGCCATCGACCACAATGGCGAATCTTATGCGAAATGTAACGACTACTTACTGCGGTATGGCTTTGTGATTAAAGTGGTTGCCATTGGCTGGTATGCTCAAGATTGCCAACAATATGATTCGGTGATGGCAAGTAACAACAAAATCATCAGATTTCACTATTTTAAGGACGTTGAGGCCAGTTTTTTTCAAGAAAGCGCTGCAGAATACTTTCTCAAAAACCTCAAGTCTGAAGACCAGAAATCTGCCATGAAAACCATCCTCACCCAATTCAACGACGCTTACACCAACATCAGCTCGGGTGAATACTTCGATCTCATTCATTTCCAGAACCAAACATTGAGCCTGGTAAAAAATGGCGATGTGCTGACCACTACCGAAAACAGCGCTTTTGCCCGTTTGTACTTTAATATCTGGTTCGGACAGCAGCCAGTCGTCAAAAGGCTCAAGGAAGCCTTCACAGGATAAGTGCTTGGTTTGTAACCCGCACGACGCGGTCAATGAGAATCAGATGTGGTTTCTCAGCCCAAGTTCATAGGGGTATGGTGACAGGTACTTTTGTTCCAGCAAATAGTCAATTTCATACAATTCCACGTAATGTCTCAGTAAAGTCAGTGGCACAATCAAGTGTACCGCCTGCTCCTGATACCGTTCGATCAGGTTCAGCAGCGAGGCTTTGACATCAGCCGGCAATTCTTTTTTCAGAAAACCCAGCATATGCAGCATCACATTGACGTGGTTGCCCACTTTCGCCACGGTTGATAAACAGGACATAAATCCGGCGATGTATTGATCCAACAATTCTTCCATGGGGGTGACGCCAGCAGTGGCCACCAGCTGACCCAATTGACGGTAATGTTGTTCTGAGTGTGCCTGCAACAGAAATTTATAACGGGTATGAAAAGCCACCAGGTTTTTGGGTTCTGGTGCAGCCAAGACATTTTGTTGCCAGTCTTGGTTAGCAAACACCCTGATGATAAAGTTTTCCCGCAAACGGACGTCATTCAGGCGACCGGCTTCTTCCATCGGCAAATGTGGCAGGTGTTTTTTCAATTGATGTACGTAAGCACCAGTAGCGGGTTCCACTTCTGGAATCCCATTCAGGTTGTATACCTTGACTCGAAACACCCCGCAACTGGGGGATTTTTGCATGAATATGTAGCCACACAAGTCTTTCAGTTCAGGTGCTTTACTGTCAGCAAAATCATGCAATTGCTCGGTGTAGTCCCGGCTTTGGTCGGTGACATTTTTAACCCGGATTTGTTGGTCTTCTCTGACCAGCCTGATGGGCTCTCTGGGAACCCCCATGCCGATTTCAACTTCTGGACAAATGGGCACGTAATCGAACCATTCAGTCAGTACCTGAGAACAAAAAGGTGAGTTTTTATGCGAGCCATTAAACCTGACCGGTTGTCCCAACAAGCAAGCACTGATACCAACTTTGATTTTTTCCACGTTTCAAACCCAATTAAAAAAGCATGATGATATTTTAAACCATGTCAACATCATGTGAGGTTTTTACCTAAAACAAAACAGCCTTTCTTTTTGCTAGGCAAGTTGTTTCACTTGCCTTTCTTGGGGCCCGCTTTCTTTGGTTTACCTCTTTTGGGGCCTTTTTTGAAGGCACCTTTGGCTTTGGTTCTGACCCCTGCTTTGCGATTCTTCTTGGGGTTACTTTTGAAATTTTTATTGGGCTTGTCGTAGTCATTAGCATCAGCTGCATCCGTTACTTTCTGGATTTTGCTTTTGCGTCCACACAGACGACCTTGCCACAAGATGGACATGATCTCTTTGGGCATGTCAGCCGGTAAGTCGACGGTGGTTACCTGATCATAGATATCGATCTGACCCACATACTCGCGATCCAACTCAGCTTCATTACAGATCATGCCGACGATGTTGCTGGGTTTAACGCCATGTTCCCGACCGACATCCAATTGAAACCGTTCCATCAAAATATCCGGGTGGTTCAGCAATGGTACCGGTGTGGCATCTATATTTTCACTGCGTTGGACCCGACGATGCGGTTGTCCTGTTGCCTCATCGGCTCCAGCTGGACCTTTGTTGCGTTCATGCCGCTCACCTTTGGTTTCTTCGAGCAATAAACCTTTGTCACCGTGCATCATGTAAGCCAATGCAGCTGCAATCTGACTGCCCTGTATGTCTGAGGCTTGTTGAAATTCATCCACGATTTGTTGATACACTGACAAGTCCTTGGCAGCCAGTGTTTCACTGATTTGATTTTTAAATCGTTGCATGCGGTTGTCATTGATGTCATCCACACTGGGAATGTTCATGGCTTGGATTGGCTGATTGGTGGCTTTTTCAATCATCCGCAACATGCGTTGTTCACGCCTTGAAATGAACAATATGGCTTCACCAGAACGTCCAGCCCGACCGGTACGGCCTATCCTGTGAACATAAGATTCGGTGTCATATGGAATGTCGTAGTTAATCACATGACTGATGCGATCGACATCAAGACCACGCGCCACCACATCGGTGCCAATAAGCACATCGATGGATCCATTTTTAAGTTTGGCCACCAGTCGTTCCCTTTGCTTTTGGACCATGTCTCCATTCAGGGCTTCAGCTGAAATGCCCCTGGCCTGCAATTTTTCGGCCAATTCTTCGGTGGCCATTTTGGTGCGCACAAAGATCAAAACGCCATCATAATCCTCGACCTCCAGAACCCGCGTCAAGGCCTCCAGTTTTTTCATGCCACTGACCATCCAGTAGCGCTGATTGATGTTTTTGGCTGTGGTGGTTTTGTTTTCAATTTTGATATCAGCTGGATCTTGCAAATGGTCCACGGCCACTTTTTTAACCGCTTTGGGCATGGTTGCTGAAAACAAAGCAATCTGTCGTTCTTTTGGTGTGTGGCTTAAAATCCAGTCCACATCATCAATGAACCCCATGCGCAACATTTCATCGGCTTCATCCAGCACCAGGGTATTGAGTTGATCCAGTTTAAGTGTTTTGCGACGCATGTGATCCATCACCCGTCCTGGCGTACCGACCACCACTTGCACACCCCGCTTCAATTGCTTCAATTGAACGGTGTAACTTTGGCCACCATAAATCGGTAACACATGAAAACCTTTGATGTGCCTGGCATAAGATTGAAAAGCCTCTGCCACTTGGATAGCCAGTTCACGTGTAGGAGTCAACACCAACACTTGTACATGATTGGCTTGTATGTCCAAATTGGACAAGATCGGTAACGCAAAAGCGGCAGTTTTGCCGGTACCCGTTTGTGCTTGACCCAATATATCCCGGCCGGAAAGAATGGGCGGAATACTCGCCACCTGAATCGGTGATGGTTCATCGTAACCGTTTTCGTCAACGGCTTTGAGGATGGCAGGGCTTAAACCCAGGTCTGAGAATTTTTGCGCTTGTTTTGAATCTGACATGTTGATGCTATAGCAGGTGACTGACGCACCTTGAGAAAAGTGTGCGGATTATATAGCAAGGCGTGTTAAATAACACACATTACCTTGCTTATCTGAAAGGATGTTAAGCTCACTTGAACTCAACAGACATTGATGCGTTGGTGATCGCCATCGACCAGTTGCAGCAGTCGTTGGTCCATCACCCGAAACCACAAAGGTGGCACATAGGCCAACAGGAACATGCCCATATACCCCAAAGGCAGTTGCGGTGCCGCATCAAAATGACGCAAGCATTGGTAGGAGCGAGCGGGGTTGGCATGGTGATCAGAATGGCGTTGCAAATGAAACAGCATCAAGTTACTGACCAGATAATTTGAATTCCAAGAATGCCAGGGTTCACAGCGCTCATAAGTGCCATTGGCTTGCTTGGCCCTTAACAGGCCGTAATGCTCAACGTAGTTGGCGCTGGTTAACTGCCACCACACCACGGGTACATGCAGCAACAAAATGAACAGTGCTTCTGGGCCTAACACCCAGGTCATCAAGGCATAAATCACCACCGTCATCAGGTAAGAATGCAAGATCTGGTTATCAACGCTATACCAATTTTTACCTTGGCGAGCCAGTCGCCGAGTTTCAATTTTCCACGCGCGTTGTAAACCGCCCGGGATTTCTCGAACAGCAAACTGGTAGATGTTTTCACCCATGCGGGCACTGGCTGAATCTTCCGGAGTGGCGACCTCACGGTGGTGTCCGGCGTTGTGTTCGATATTGAAATGTCCATAGGCACCACTGGCCAAGGCCAGTTTGGCCAAATTTTTGTCCAGACGGCTCTTTTTGTGTCCCAGTTCATGCCCCAAATTGACCGCTAAGCCACCAAATACACCAAGGGTAAAAACCAGAATGGCATCCATCCACCAACTAAGGACGTGGCTGACCATAAAATCAATCACATAGTACAGAGTGAAAAAATGCAATGGCAACATCAGGTACAAGACCCAACTGTAATAAGCCTGTTGTTCCAGTTGTGGCACAGAGGACTCACTGGGGTTGCTGTCATCCTCTCCCAACAGCACATCCATCAAAGGAATGACAACATATATAAACAGCAAGGGCATCACCAACATCCACGCCTGATCAGCCCATTGATACAGCACCACCCCAGACAAGCCCAATAAGGGCAACATGGTGGACAATATCCACAGGTATTTTTTCGGTTTTGATGTGGTCATAAGTTAACACGGCCATTGAAACTGTATTTATGATAGCAACTGACTGACCGTTCGGTCAATATTTATGTGCTCAAACAAGACTTGTTGAAATTGAGGATGTGAACCACGTTAAGGACAAAACGGTGAATTTTGCGGTATCATATTGTCTAACGAGAGTCTAATGACTTGAATTTTGAATTTACAGTCAAATATAGGCCTTTGAGATAAAATGTTATAGAAAATGTCAGACAAAGAAAACAAACAAGACTTCGGCGCGGAAATACTTGAACAAACCGATACCGAATTCATCGAACCCAAAATGTATAAAGTGATGCTTTTGAACGACGATTACACGCCCATGGATTTCGTCATTGAGGTGTTACAAAAGTTTTTTGATATGGATGAACAAAAAGCCACCCAAATCATGCTGCATGTCCACACCCGTGGACAAGGCTTGTGTGGCATTTATACCCACGAAGTGGCCGAAACCAAAACAGCTTTAGTTAACGAATATGCCAGAGAACACGAGCACCCATTGTTGTGTGTGGCGGAGGTGGTGTGATGTTGGACATTCATTTAGACCAAAGCATCAATAAAATATATAAACTGGCGCGCCAGAAGCGGCATGAAATGCTGACCATGGAGCACCTGATGTTGGCGCTTATCAACAACAAACACGCCCGCCAAATTCTTAAAATGGTGGATGCAGACATCACCTTGTTACAACAAGAATTGGAAGTACTGATTGGTCAGCACGTTAAAATACTGCCAGTCGATGCTGAAGCTGAAACCCAACCCACCCTGGCTTTCAGGCGGGTCATTCAAAGGGCCATCTACTCAGCACAGTCAGCAGAATTGAAGCGAGTTACCGGTGATCGTGTTCTGGTGGCCATGTTCGATGAAATGGATTCCCATGTGGTGTATCTGTTAAACAAACAGGGCATCACCCGATTTGATGTGGTGCGCAGCATTGCTCATGGCGAAGGCTTTGAGAATGAAAACGCCCTAAAACCTGAACAAATGGACAATGAAGGCCAAGCCGCTGCCCCAGCGGAAGAGAAAGAAACTGGCAAAGAATTCCTGGTTGATTTGAATGCCAAAGCCGAAGCCGGCAACATTGATCCATTGATAGGTCGCAGCGATGAACTGGAACGCATGGTACAAATCCTGATGCGACGTTCTAAGAACAACCCATTGTTGATTGGTGAACCAGGTGTGGGCAAAACCGCCATTGCTGAGGGTTTGGCCTTACATGTGGTTAACAAACAAGTGCCTGAGGTGATGCACAATGCCCGGGTTTTCTCTTTGGATTTAGGTGCTTTACTGGCTGGCACCAAATATAGAGGTGACTTTGAAAAACGCTTAAAAGCGGTCATCAAATACATCAAAGACATCGATCATGCCATCATGTTTATCGATGAAATTCACACCATCATTGGCGCCGGCGCAGTATCAGGTGGCTCTTTGGATGCCTCCAACTTACTGAAACCAGCACTAAGTCAGGGTGAACTCAGGTGTATCGGTGCCACCACCCAAGAGGAAGTGCGTAATGTGTTTGATCGCGATCGTGCTTTATCCCGACGGTTCCAAAAAATCACCGTGAATGAGCCTACTCAAGATGAAGCCATTGATATCATCAAAGGCCTGCAATCCCATTTTGAGGCATACCACGAAGTGACCTACGAAGAATCAGCCATCAAGGCTGCGGTCAAACTTTCGGCCAAGCACATCAGCGATAAGTTTTTGCCTGACAAAGCCATTGATGCCATCGACGAAGCCGGTTCTTGGCAGCGCATCAAAGGATTACAAGAGGAAGCCATCAATGCCAAAGACATCAAACGCGTGGTGGCCTCAATCGCCAAGATACCCGTAGATGAACTGAACCAGGAAGATGGGCAAAGACTGCAATCCATTGAGCGTAATTTACAGCATGTCATATTTGGACAGGATGAAGCCATCGAAATCCTGGCGGCTGCCATCAAGATGGCCAGGGCTGGTTTAAATCGGGACAACCGCACGGTCGCCAACCTCATTTTTGCCGGACCAACCGGAGTGGGAAAAACTGAAGTGGTCAAACAACTGGCCCACCACATGGGTCTTAAGCTGATTCGCTTTGACATGTCAGAATACATGGAGCCACACACGGTGGCCAAAATGATCGGTGCACCTCCAGGTTATGTGGGTCATGAACAAGGTGGTTTACTCACAGATAAAGTCCACCAGACACCTCACAGCATCGTGTTGTTGGATGAAATTGAAAAAGCCCACCCAGATGTGATGAACATCTTGCTGCAGGTGATGGACAATGGCAAACTGACCGACTCCAATGGCCGTGAAAGTGATTTTCGCAATGTCTTGCTGGTGATGACCACCAACGTGGGAGCAACAGCTTTGTCGCAAAATAACTTCGGGTTTTTAGATCAAGATCGCAGTTCAGATGCGATGCTTGACTTGAATCGACATTTTACTCCGGAATTTCGTAACCGCTTGGATGCTGTGGTTCCATTCAAATCACTGGACAAGCAGCACATCGGCAAAATTGTTGACAAAATCATCATCGAATTGGAACAACAGTTGACGGATCCAGGCATCACTTTCAGCATCACTCAAACTGCCAGAGAATGGTTAATAGAACGTGGATTTAATCAGGAAATGGGTGCCAGACCGATGCAAAGAGCCATAGACCAACATGTCAAAAAACCATTGGTAGATGACATATTGTTTGGGAAGTTGAAACAAGGTGGGCTGGTTAAAATCGATGTCATCAACGACTCGTTGAACTTCGAAATAGTACCCAGTACTTTAATGTTGTCAGCAGCGGAAGAAAGCCCCACTGCCCATTAATTATAAATCAATCAGGAAGGTTTACTTACTGCGGAATGTGATGCGACCTTTACTCAAATCATAAGGAGTCAGTTCGACAGTCACGGTGTCTCCAGTCAGGATTCTGATGTAATGTTTGCGCATGCGGCCTGAAATATGGGCAGTCACTATGTGACCATTTTCCAATTCAACCCTGAACATGGTGTTAGGTAAGGTGTCTATGACTTTACCTTCTAACTCAATTACGTCTTCTTTCGCCATTTATTTACTTGCTTAAAAAAACGCGTATTCTACCAGATATATGACTGCGGTGCATAAAACTTATGCCATCTTGTTCAGCCAAACTTCAGTTATTCGAAGCTGTTCTCAAAAATCAAATCATCACCGTTTGGAACAATCACAGCACTGTTGAATGAACTGCCACCATTTTCAAGACCCACCAAGGTCACATCACCTGCTGTCGGTTCTGCATCAGTCGTGAATGAAAACGAATACAGAATGCCCCAATCAAGCTCATTACCGGCTGGAGATGTCAGCGTCAACATATCGCCAGTATGGGTCATGTTCCAATCGTTGGAGGCGTTCTCATCAGTATCTACAAAAACAAAATCGCTCAGTGCGCTAAATTGGCTTAACGGTACACTGACCGATTGAACTTGCGGGTCATAATCGAAATTTTCAATCATGTAGTTATACCGATACAAGCCACCTGCCAAAGCATTCACTTTCACAGCCACAGTCAGGTGTCCTTCACCCGCCTGTAAAATGCGTTGAGAAGCCGTTCCTGCAACCAAATCAATGGTATCTGGAGAGACATATTGGTCACTGGCAGGTCCTGTTGTCAGAGATGCTGTGGGGCTCAAAGACCAGTTCCCAGCACTGCCAGAGACGGCATACGGTTTATAACCCATGGTGTTGTAAATATTGATGTCATCTCTGATAACATACCAAGCCGAGATATAGTAGCTGGCACTGGAATCACCCAAATTGGCATCAGCCACCACCATGCGGTTTTCATCGGTTCCGTTGGAGCTGTTGTCTTGTGAGTTGTTGCAATCCTGATCAAAAAACGAACACTGCTGTTCCCACAACCCCGGATAAGCTTCGATACCTTCTCTGGGGCCCAACGAGCTGCCGCTGTCGTTGTTACCCATACCATATATGTCTTCACAACCTGGCCACAGGATATGGCTGTCACCACAATTAATGGTACAGGATGAATTGATGGTTAAAAAGGCATGTTTTACACCAGAAACCCCAATTTGTTCAAAGCGCCCATCAATTTCTCTGTACATATTCCAGACCAGAAAAGGATGCTGAGCATTACCGTAAGGATCATATGTGCCGGAAAATTTGGCATACCATGCCACATCAGCACCATCCAAATCACCTACATTTTTTAAGGTAGCAGACGGGGTAATCACCACATGCCCGTTACCCAAATTACGGCGTTGTTGGGCTTGCATTTCAATCAAAGCCACATCAGCTTCAGCAGGCTCCCCATCGCTGGGTCTGGGATCTCCTGGCCACAGCGGACGGGCTGCACAAGCACCGCCTCTGATGTCATTGATATCTACGTAGCCATTCAGGGGCAGTGTCAGATTACTTTGGATGTGCGCTTGTGCCACCACCAATCCTTGCAACTCAGGTTGGCCCAATAGTTTGGCCAATGTGGCTGAAACAGTGACGTCAATGTTGGCCATATTCAAATGGTTATTTTGCTCATCTAGAGTGGCATGAACATGATCCAATTGAAACAAAGATTGACCCAAATCATTGATCAACTCAAATCCCACCACATCACCTTTTTTCTGTGCTTTTTTAGATGACTGTAATCTCAAACCCTTGAATTCAAATGACTCGTTCTGCCCCCGAAAAGTGAAGCTTCCAGATAAATGCAGTGCACCTTCGTCCACGCCAATCAAATTACCATAGGGCACTTTAAGACTCAAACCACCAATGTCCTTTATGGGTAATATGAAATGGTTTTCGGTCCAGTTGTTTTTATCATAGCTGCCGACACCTTCAACTTGAATGCCATGAGTATCGAGTAAATCATAAAAGAACAGCAAATCCATGGTTCCACCATCTGCTCGCCAGTCTTGTTGGAGTTCATCTTGTTTAGCGCTGTCATTAACTAAATTCAACCAAGTTTCTTCAGCAACAACCAGTGAAGACATAGCAATGATCAATAAAAATACTGTTTTTTTCATGGGGTTTTCTACCTATGGATCCAAATTTCTTATTAATTATAACGCTAAATATCCCACAAAACAGCCAAAATCAACGGTTTGCGAGCCAATTAATGGGTTTTTTTTGCCTATTTTCGAGGTAGGTGTTGCAAGCAGAGAAATGTCCACACCCTAAAAAACCGCGGTGAGCAGACAAGGGAGATGGGTGTGGTGCCTTAAGAACCAAATGTTTTTGGGAGTCAATGTACCGCCCTTTTTTTTGCGCATAGGCGCCCCAGAGCATGAACACCACATGCTCACACCGCTCATTGATCAATGCGATGATGCGGTCGGTGAAGGTTTCCCAACCCTGCCCTTGGTGGCTGGCTGCTTGGCCTTGTTCCACACTGAGTACACTGTTGAGTAACAACACGCCTTGTTTGGCCCATCCGCTGAGGTCTCCTTGCGTGTTTTCAATCCCCAGGTCGCGTTTGATTTCTTTGAAAATATTGACCAATGAGGGAGGTGGCTTAATCCCCTCAGGAACCGAAAATGACAGGCCATGTGCCTGCCCTGGGCCATGGTAAGGGTCCTGACCCAAAATCACCACCTTTACTTGCTCCAGAGGGGTTGTGTTCAACGCGTTGAACATCAGTTTCCCTGGAGGATAAATAATCTTTTTGGCGGCTTTTTGCTGTGCCAAGAAAGCTTTCAATGCCAGCATGTACGGCGCCTCGAACTCAGTTGCCAAGGGTTGCAACCAACTGGGGTGTAATGCCGCTGACATGTTCAGTCTGACTTGTCTCGGTGAAACTGGGTGAATCTGATTTGGAATTTAATTTTTTTCACTAGGGCTTCTTGATTAACCGGTTTACCAATCAAATCATTGGCTCCCAAGTTCAATATTTGCTTTTGGTTCTCGGTGTTTTCATCACCGGTCATGATTACAAATGGCATCTCAATTTTATCCAGACCCAGGTCTTTCCTGACATACTCCAGAATTTCTAATGCCGTTTCGTTGTTTTTCAAATAATAATCAGTGAGCACCAGTTCAAATTGATCATAGGCTGACGCCTGATCTGGGATCAAAGCTTTGGCATCTGTGACGCTGAGGGTGTGGGTGATGTCAAGGTTGTGGTTTTGCAACAGCTTTTTGGTGGCGTGGGCGACCACAGCTGAATCTTCAATGTAGAGGATTTTGCCATTGATTTGATCGTCAGGACGCAACAAGCCCCGCAAAAATATTTCCAGGCCTTTCTGTCCAGCAGCTTTATCAATGTAATCGGTGACATCACTGTCCAGGATCCGTTCTTTGACTCGGGAGTCCACATCTCCGGAAACAATGATGACCGGTAAATAGTGGAGGTTTTCCCTGACATACTGACAAATGACGGTGCCATCGTCATCCGGTAAGCGCAAGGCAGAAATGATTAAATCAAACCGGGTTTCTTTGAGCTTTTCAATGGCATCTTTGACAGAACCTGCAACAAATACATCGGTATATGGACGTATTTTTTTGACTAACTTTTCTGTCATTGTTCTCGCCAATTTGGACGAGTCAGCGATCAATACTTTTTGGGATTCACTCATACCAACATTGTACACCAATCATAGAAAAGCCATAACCACCCTGTCTGATTTTTGTGGCCGGGGTCATAAAAACAAATCCACTTACTGTGTCATCAAAATCACGTCAAACGCACCGCCAGCCAGCACTGGAATCATTGTAAATTTCGCAGGTGGTTACCGGCACTGATCCTTGAACCCAACCAAGTCACCAATACCACGATTCCGGCGAAAACCAACAATTCGTCAATGTCAGGTGTACGCATGGCCATGGCTTGTCCGAAAGAAGCTGTCAGTTCCTGAATCGGTTGTTCCAGCCACCACAGGGTAAGCTCCAATAACAACACCGCCAAGGCAGCCGCTGCCAAGCCATAATAAACCCCACCGTACAAAAATCGTCGCCTGATTTGTGCTGCCGTTGCACCCAACAATTGTTTCAGGTTGATTTCGCCTTTGTGGGCAGCCACTTCACTGCCGATGGTGTGGCTCAGGAACACGAAAATGATGGTAAAAAACACCGCAATGCTGGCCTGGGTTAAATAATACAACGACCGGGTCAAGGTTCTGAGCTGTTGGAACCAGTCAGCATCAAAACTGACGTAGTCCACATCGGCATGTAATTGCAGTTTTTGCACCAAGGTTTGAATTTGATCGGCGGTGGCATTCGGATGGGTTTTAATCAATAGTTGATCAGGCAATTCATGGGCTTTGATCACCGCAATTATTTGCTCCAATTGCGGGTCTTTGTTGAGGCTGTCTCTGATGGTGTTGTTATCTACTTCCGTTACCTGACTGATCAGATTGCGGTCGTTCAATTCGTGTTTCAAGGCTGTGACTTCGCTGACCTCCAACCCCTTTTTCAGAAAAATAGCCACACTGCCTTGGGCTTGCCACTGTTCTTGCAGTTCGGAGAAATTCACCCACACGGACCAAAGCACCAAGGGCAGATAAAAACAAATGCCTAATGTGATTACCGTGAATAAGCCGGACAAGGGGGATTGCAAGGGCATGAGGATGCCCTCTTTCATGGCCCGCATGTGACCACGAAACCATTTGGTGAATATGCCTGGCGCTGTTTTGCTGAGCTGATTCATTGGGGCCTGTAGTCGTCTATCAATGCGCCAGAATCAAGAATCAGAACCCGCTTGCGCAAGCGTTTGATGAGAATCAGGTCATGCGAAGCAATCAACACGGTGGTACCCGTTTCGTTGATTTTCATGAACAATTGCATGAGCTCCAGAGACAAATCCGGGTCGAGGTTTCCAGTCGGCTCATCGGCCAGTAAGATATCCGGTTTACTGACAATCGCCCGGGCAATTCCGACCCGTTGCTGCTGACCTGATGATAATTGACTGGGATGGTACTGTAACTTTTCGCCCAATCCCACCTGCTGCAAAATGACCCTGGCCTGTTTGAGACTCTCTGCTTGACCATAACCCCGAATCCACAATGACATAGCCACATTGTCAAGAATGGTGCGGTTCTCTAACAAGCGGTGATCCTGAAAAATCATGCCCAGTCCTTGTCGGTATTTGGGCAATTGGTGGGCTTTCAGGTTGCGCAAAGCATAACCGTTAACCTGCGCCTGTCCGTAGCTCATGTCTTCAATCTTCATGATCAATTTCAGTATCGAAGTCTTGCCCGCACCTGAATGGCCGGTCAGAAACAACATTTCACCAGGCTCAACCCCAAAGCTGACGTCTGACAAAGCTTTGTTGTGTTTGCCGTAAGATTTACTGACCCTGTTGAATTCTATGATCACTTATTAACCAATGATTGAGTTGAGTTGAAAAATCGGTAACAACATCGACAAGACGATGAACAAAACCAGTAAGCCAACCACCAAGATAGCAATGGGTTGGATGGCACCGATCAAAGTTTTCAGTCTGTTTTCGACATCTTTTTCTTGAACCATCGCCGCACGCACCAACATTTGACTCAATTGACCACTCTGCTCTCCCGAATGCACCAATTTGATACTCAATGGTGGGAATTGACCGGTTTGCTGCATGGCCCTGGCCAGGCCACTGCCTTCTCTGACCGCTGTCGCGGTTTGTTCACAGGCTTGTTTCATAACCACGTTGTTGACCACCTGTCTGGCCAACGACAACGCCGACACAATCGGCACGGCACTTTGGGTTAAGATGCCCAAGGTGCGGGTGAAGCGAGCGGACTGACTGACCCGCACCAAACGCCCTATGCCCGGGGTTCTCAATACCAGTTGATGCCAACCCAAACGAAAAGGAGGGTAATGCCTGAGGAACAAGAAAGCCACCACCAGCACCAACAACAGCAACAGCAAGTAAAAACCGTAACTGGACATAAACTGGCTGACATTGATTAATACCTGTGTCATGGCTGGTAGTTGCACTTGGCTGTTTTCGAACACTTGAATGACCTTGGGCACAATGTACACCATCAAGCCCACCACCACTGCGATGGCAGTCACAATCAACACCATCGGATAAATCAAAGCACTCAAGGACTGCTTACCCATTTCATCGCGGGTTTCCAAGTACTCAGCCAGTTGTAACAACACCGGTTCTAACTGGCCGGACTGTTCACCCGCTTCTATTGAGGTGATAACCAGCTCATCAAAGGCTTTGGGGAACAAACGCATGGCCCGGGCCAACGATTGTCCTTCCAACACTTTGGCGTGAATGGTGGTCAGGATGCGCTCACTGCTTTTGTTTTCACTTTGATCAATCAGGGTTTTGAGAGCATCATCCAATGGCAAGCCGGCTTGCACCAGGGTCGCCAATTGGCGAATAAATAACGGCAGTTCATGTTTTTTCATCACCAGGCGCTGAACCCGCTCACCACCTGTCGTGGCGGTTTCATGGTGTAACACCTGATCTACTTGAATCGGCGTCAGGCTTTGTTGACGCAACAGGTGTCTGGCCTGTTTTTCATTGTCTGCCTGAATGATGCCTTTGCGCTGCTTACCTGCAGCATCAAGTGAGGTGTATTCAAATGCTTCCATGAAGGTTACCCACTGTGTATGACTCGCAGTATTTCATCCACACTGGTCAACCCAGCAAGCAGTTTTTGTCTGGCATCGGTGGCCATATCGGCATGGTGTTGATGGGCATAATCTGCCATTTCCTGTTCTGATTGACTGGTGTGGATCATGGTTTTGAGGGTGCTGTCCATGGTAATGATCTCAAACACCCCGAGGCGTCCAGCATAAGCTTGATTAACCGGTAATTGGTCGTTGGCTTGGTAGACCTGTTGCACCGAATCCGGTAGCCCCAAAGCCGTTCTCATGGCGGCATCAACTGACACCGGCTGACGGGTCTTGGGATTCAATTTTTTGACCAGACGTTGCGCAATCACGGCTTTCACTGACGAGGCCAACAAAAACGGTGGCACACCCATGTCAATCAAGCGCGTGATGGCGCCTATGGCGGTGTTGGTGTGCAAAGTTGAAAACACCAAATGACCGGTTAAACTGGCTTGAATGGCAATCTCAGCCGTTTCCAGGTCCCTGATTTCACCAATCATGATGACGTCTGGATCTTGTCGCAAGATGGCGCGCAAACCCCGAGCAAACGACATATCTACTTTGTTGTTGACTTGGGTTTGACTGATGCCATCCAAGTGGTACTCGATCGGATCCTCAATGGTCATGATGTTTCGTGACCGTTCATTGATGGCCTCAATAGCCGCATACAAACTGGTGGTTTTGCCCGATCCTGTTGGGCCAGTCACCAAGATGATGCCGTGCGGTAACTTCACCAATTCCTGCATGGTTTCCAGTTGTGCAGGATTCATGCCGAGTTGTTGCAAACTCAATTGACCGGCTTTTTTGTCCAACAAACGCATCACAATCCGCTCACCAAACGCACCGGGGATGGTTGAAACCCTGACATCAATCGGATGGTCAGCGATTTTTAAAGAGATGCGCCCGTCTTGTGGTAAGCGTTTTTCAGCAATGTCCAGTTTGGACATGATTTTGATGCGCGAAGCAATCATTTGGGCCAGGCTGCGATCCGGTGTCAACACCTCCTGTAACTCACCATCTACCCGATATCGAATCGAAAGGTGCTGTTCACCAGGCTCAATGTGGATGTCAGAAGCACTGACCTTAACGGCATCAGCCAACAAAGCATTGATCAGCCGGATAATCGGTGCATCATCATTACTTTCCAGCAAGTCTTCTGGTTCTGCCAGCACTTCAGCAATCTGCGACAGTTCCGCTTCGCTGTTGTCCAAATCAGCCACCACATCATCGGTCATGGATTGTTGGTGGTGGTAAATTTTTTGGATGACTTGTTGGTACTGTGCTGGCTCAAAAAACTGAATCTCAACCGGTTGATTGCTGAGGCGTTGTAGCTCTGTGATGGCAGCCGGCTGTGCTTGCTTGGATACTGCCAAAGTCACGGTGCCATCCTGTTGGCTGAGGATGGTGGCCCCGCGTTTTTTGGCAAAACCGTATGATGGCAGCTTGACTGGCTGGTTCTCAGACATTGGCTTTACTGGTCACCAGAATCAGTTTCATCAAGCAAATCAGGCAAAGTGGGCTCGCCTCGCCTGAATTTTTCGGGCTTGGGTTCCTCTAATTGCTGGTTCCTGATGTCGTTGTAACGTTGTTTACTGACCTGTTCCTGATGTAAATCATCACGCAGGATTTGCGGATGAATAAAGATCATCAAGTTGCGCTTAACCCGGGTGCGTTTTTTGGTTCTGAACAGGTTTTTGATCAGCGGAATGTCACCCAACACCGGTACTTTTTTGATGGTTTCCTGAACCGAATCATCAATCAATCCACCAAGCACCAGGATCGAATCATCCGGAATCATTACTGAAGTTGATAAGGTGCGCTTCTTGGTCACCAAATCGACAGCACTGACCGCCGTGGCATCGATGCTAGAAATTTCCTGGGCAATGTCTACCACAATTTGTCCACCTTCATTGATGTGGGGAGTCACCGTCAGTGACAGGCCAACATCTTCCCGTTGGATGGTGGTGAATGGATTCGGTGCACCGTCTGAATTTGAGTTGCCGGTGGCTGAAAACTGGCCAGTCACAAAGGGCACTTCCTGACCAACTGACAAAGAAGCTTCCTGGTGATTCAGGGTCACCACCGATGGCGTTGACAGGATGTTGTTGTTGCCATTGACGCCAATCGCCCGCAACAAACCACCAAATTTAAATATTTGTTCACCATTGTTACCAGTACCGTAATTCAGATAACCCAAATTCAAACCACCTGACAACAAAGATCCAAACACATCAAGCGGATCATCGGCGCCCAGATTGGGTGTGTTGTTGCCGGTGAAAGAACCACCAACCAGCCCGTCGTCATTGTCACCACCGATGGGAGCAAACCAATCAACACCCAACTCTTTGGAGTTATCCACTGAGACTTCAGCGATGATGGCTTCAATCAACACCTGCTGGCGTCTGATGTCCAGCATTTCAATGGCTTGTTGCACATTGCGATAAATGGCCGGAGGCGCATTGATGACCAGGCTGTTGGTTTCGGCATGGGCTTGGATACTGATATCAGAATCGCCACCTTCCTCACTGTTGCCGCGTTTGGCCAAGGTCTCCAAAATAGGTACCAATTTATCGGCAGAGGCGTATTTCAGGTAAACCACTTGGGCCTGGGTGTTGGTGTCCAAAGGCACATCCAATCGCGCCACGATGTTCATGATCTTGTTTTTCAGTGACGGGTTGGCATTGACAATGACGGCATTGGTGCGGGTGTCTGGTACGATTTTGGACTGTGGCCCCAGCGCATTGGTTGATTCCAATAGCTGGCTTAAGGTATCAGCCACGTCTTGGGCGTTGGCATATTGTAAAGGAATCAACTCAATCGAAGAATCCGACTTGCGGTCGATGTTTTGAATCAACTGAGCCATCTTTTCGACATTGCCTTTGGTGTCGGAGACAATCAATAAATTGGAATCATTGTTGCTGATCAACTTGGCTTTGCTGTTCATAGACTTGAGCATTTGCATCACCTCTTCCACCGGGATGTGCTGAATGCGAAATATTTTGGTCATCAACTGATCGGGGTGGTCACTGGTCAACCCGGACAATGGGTTGCTTTTGGCAATGGGTATTATTTTGATGGTATCGCCCTGGGTTTCGGTGGTGAAACCATTGACACTGAGGATGGACAAAAACAAGTCATAGATTTTATCTTCAGCGACGGGCTGTCCAGAAATCACGGTGATTTTACCGGTGACTTCAGGGTCAATGACAAAATTCTTTCCGGTGATGTCGCTGATGGTTTCAACCAACAACCTGATTTCAGTGTCCTGTAAATTCAGGGTATGCATGTGCTCTTCAGCCGACACTGACTGAATCAGTAACAGACCACAGATGACGGCCAATAGCCGCTTCGTTTTTCTCATCATTTAAACTCGGATAAATTTAGATTCAGGTTCATTTTACGTCCATTTCGCATCACTGTCACACTGACCTGATCATTGGACTCCAATTGTTTTTGTAATGTCATGATGTTTTGGTAAGAAATATCCACGCCATTAACCGACACGATTTGGTCATTGGCGCGCAGGCCTTGTTTGACCAGATTGCTTTGACCGGCCAAATCAGCCACTTTCAAGCCGGCAATCCGCCCCTGGCTGTCTTGGACCACGCTGACCTTGCCAGCCATCTGCGCGATTTTATTGGGGTTGAATTTTTGTTGGTTTAACGTGGCCTGCCAATCATCTGCTGTTTTGATGTGACTGGCGATGCGGTTGGCTGCTGCTGACTTACTGTCATTGGGGTTTACAGCTGGCTTGGTGGATTGTTTGTTGGTGTTGAGTAAATGGCCTTTGCTTAATGACAGTTTTTCTGACCGGCCATTGCGGTTCAAGATCAGGTAGTCTTCATGGATGGCACTGAGCTTGGCGAGTCCAAAAACATCATCACCGACTTTGAATTTTTTTTCATCGCCGCGGTTATTTTTAATGTAAGCACGCCCATGTGCTGGATCATTGCTGGACAAGATACCCGTGATGATGAGGTCGAGTGAAGTTTCGCTCTGCATCAGATTCAACGGTATTTCGCTGACTGCAGAGGAGCCGAACAGGTGGTAGGTAGAAGGTTTAGGACGTTGGCTGTTGGCTAACAGCTCAGAGGGCGGTGCTGAAGCCGCCTGCATGTCCTGCATTGAATCGACAGGAAACAGGATGAACTGTAGCCACAGTATGGCCAACAGCGCCAGCAGCGCCCAGGTTGTGATTGTTTTGAGCTGTTTGGTTTGTTTTCTCAATCGCTGGGTTAAAATTCTGCCTCTTCAAGATCCATCAAAGGTGCGGAGCCAGTCATGATGGTGGCTTTCAATGCATGACAGCGTGGCAGGATTTTGGCGAAGTAAAAAACAGCTGTTTTTTGCTTGCCTTGATAAAATTCTGCACCGAGTTGACCTTTGTTGTGCTCTGCTGAATTATGCATTTGAGCCCAGAAATATGCAAGGATTACATAGCCTGACAACATCAAATAATCGACCGAGGCAGCACCCACTTCATTGGGATCTTGTTGGGCTGCACCGACAATGTATTGTGTCGTGTCTTGCCACATATCAAGGTAAGTCTGTAAATCCGCAGCCAATGGTGAACCAGATTCATCAATAAAAGTTTGAATCAAATCAGCCATTTCACCGATTTCACCTCGCTGCATCATCAGCATTTTGCGGCCGGTTAAGTCCAGCGCCTGAATACCGGTGGTGCCCTCATACAGGGTAAATATCTTGGCATCGCGTAACCACTGCTCCTGACCGTGTTCCTTGATATAACCGTGGCCACCATAGATTTGTATACCGTGGTTGGTGGCTTCCATCGCCACCTCGGTCAGGAAGGCTTTGATGATGGGTGTCAAAAATGCCACCAATCGATCGGCTCGGGCCACCTCTTCGGCGTCTTTGGCGTGCTTGATGATTTCAATTTGTTGCGCCACAAAATAGGCCATCGCCCGGTTACCTTCGGCAAATGATTTTTGGGTCAACAGCATGCGCCTGACATCCGGGTGTACCAGGATGGGATCAGCGGGTTTGTTGGGGTATTTGGGCCCATCTGCTGCTCGCATTTGTAAGCGGTCTTTGGCATATTCCAAGGCATTCTGGTAACTGGCCTGGGTGGCTGCTAAACCTTGGATACCGGTGTTTAACCGCGCTCCATTCATCATGGTGAACATGATTTTCAATCCTTCATTGGCTTCACCAATCAAGTAGCCTTTAGCGGCATCAAAATTCATCACACAGGTGGCTGAACCATTCAGCCCCATTTTGTGTTCAATGCTGGCCGCACCCAAGGTGTTGCGCTGATCAATTTCATAATCATCATTAAGGGTGAATTTGGGCACCACAAACAAGGATATGCCTTTGGTGCCTTTGGGGGCATCAGGCAGTCTGGCCAAAACCAGATGGACGATGTTGTCTACCAGGTCGTGCTCGCCCGAGGTGATGAAAATTTTGGTGCCAGTGATTTCATAGGTGCCGTCACCCACAGGCTTGGCTGCGGTGTTGACCAATCCCAGATCGGTGCCACAATGTGGCTCTGTCAGACACATGGTGCCAGACCACTCACCGGTGGTTAAACGTGGCAGGTACTTGGCTTTCAATTCGGCACTGCCAAAATGCTCCAGTAACTCACGTGCGCCGTGAGTCAAACCAGGATAGTTCGACCAACCCGGACAATAATAAGTGTTCAGCTCACCCAAAATCAATTGCAACCAGTAGCTCAAACCCTGGCCACCGTATTCAGGATCACCATCTAAGGCGGCCCAACCTGATTCACAGTAATCTTTATACAGTTGTTTGAAGCCATCTGGCGTGGTCACAGTCTGCCCTTCGTGGCGACAGCCTTGGGCATCGGCCTGTTGGTTCAATGGGCCGGCATGTTCATGCAAAAATTTAGAGGCTTCATCAACAATGGTGATGAACGTTTCTTCATCAAGTTCCTCGTAAATGCCCAACTTCTGGTAGTGGCTTTCTAGGTCCAGTACTTCTTGAGCAATGAATTGAATGTCTTTGATGGGTGCGGGTAAATTGGCCATAATTCAAACGTTTGTTTTAAAGGCAAGGATTTTAGCACCACTGCTGTGAATTTCATATACGACCCAATGATATTTTGTGTTCATGATGCGGGCGGACCGCCCGCGGTCCAGAGGATATACCCAAAGGCACACACCTGTGCAAAAACTTTGGCTATCAAACCACACTTTGATAGTATTCAATCATGGCTTGGCGCATGGCGGAATCAGGCATATCCCCTTGTAAAGCCAGCATATTTTCCTGCATGTGGCTCAACTGGCTGGTCGCTGGTATCGCACAGGTCACTGCCGGATGTGAAATGATAAACTTCAAAAAGAACAGTGACCAATTGTGACATTGAATTTCTGCAGCCCACGGCGGCAATGGCTTGTTGGCTACTCGTGCAAACAGACCGCCACCCTGAAACGGGCGATTGATGACCACCGCCACCCCACGCTCTTGTGCCAACGGCAACAACCGCTGCTCTGCTTCGCGGTCGTGAATGTTGTAGGTGAACTGCACAAAATCCACCGCTTGTTCTTGTAAAAAACGCAGCAAATCAGTATGGCGTCGACCATGTGATGTGGTGATACCGGTGTATTTAATCCGTCCCTGGTTCTTCCATTCATTCAATGTGGGACAATGGGCTTGCCAATCCAACATGTTGTGCACGTGCATCAGATCCATGGATTCAGTGCCCCACAGATTGATTGATTGTTGCATCTGTTCTCGACCCCTTTGTTGGCCTGGCACCCACACCTTGGTGGCCGCAAACAATCTATCGGCTTGACTGACTTTGGGCAATGTGGCACCCAACAGTTGTTGAGCAAACCCATACATCGGCGATGAATCTATCATCTGCCCACCTCCAGCGAAGAAAGCCTCTAGTATCTCAACATATTGAGTTAGATTAACGCGCTCGGGATGGTGATCAAATGTAATCCAAGTGCCCATACCAACTGCGGGTATTTGTTGACCGCTTGCAGGGATGGTTTTCATCAACACCCCACTCAGACTCGCCAGAGGTTGGCTGGATGTCAACAGGCCAACAACAGGCAAGGACAGCAACCACTGATTGAACGAGCGACGATTGAGCATATTTGAACTAACTGTATAGGCTGGATACTCAGACCGCCCAAATCACGATTGGTTCGGAACCTGAATGACTGATGGGTAAAGGAAAACTGTTGATTAGCTTTCGTTGGTCAATTCAATACCATAATTAAGCGGGTGGGCTCAAACGCTCACCCGCTATCAGTCGTTACTTTTTATTGTTGTTGATTTCTTGGTTAAGTTTAAAGACTGCTTTTTCAAATGACTTTAAATCGTAACTTTGTTGCAAATCCATAAATTCTTGATTGTATTGATCAATTCCGAATTCATAGTACAGGTTTTTGATATCTATTTCGAATCCCGGATAGTAGATTTCAAAAGTTCCTGGCTGTAACAATGGACAGGACAAACAAACTGGACCCAATGGCAATTCGTTCCACGCAGCCACATCCAGATCAGGCATAGGGCTAGTCTGTGGACCACATGGCAGCGACCTGTCTTCATCAACAACCACATCACCAGCTGGGAACATGGCCAAATAATTGGCAGTGATGCGCTCAGTATTTTCTATGCACTGCGCCTCTGTCTCACCCACAGGCCGTGTTACGTGACCATCAGTAAATACCACCAGTGAACTGTAACCGGTGGTGATCGCAAAAGTGCTGTTGCATGTCATCAACAACATCAATAGGGTTAATGGATATAACTTTTTCATGTTTCTTCTCCTCTATAAATAATAAAAAATGCACTGAATAATTTTCAGATACACCCCTTAAAATCGTAATATCAGGAAAATTTATGACGCATTAACCACCGATATATAGCGACCAGAAACTCATTTGAAAGATTCATCACAATTCAAACCATTCCCTGTCAACTCCCAAAAAAACCCCTTGACTGCCCCTTTATTTGGTATTCATAGGATAAAAAAGCGCGGACAGGCAAAAGCTGTCGTGGTCTGGATCAATTTTTTACTTTCACCCACAAAAAAGCCCCAACCAAGTGGGGCTTTTAATATCACAACTGTGGCTTCGCCCTAGAAAGGAATTTCGTCGTCAAAATCGTCAAAATTTGGAGCTGGGTTGTTATTTTGTTGGGGTTTGGCTTTGGGTGCCTGCGGCATGGAACTACCGCCGCCAAAACCACCAGAACCAGAGTCACCGCCGCGGCCGCCCAACATTTGCATTTCATTGGCCAAAATCTCAGTGGTGTAGCGGTCTTGACCGTTTTGGTCCTGCCATTTGTTGGTACGCAGCTTGCCTTCAATATAAACTTGGCTGCCTTTTTTCAGGTATTCGCCAGCAATTTCTGCCAGGCGACTGAAAAACACCACGCGGTGCCATTCAGTTTTTTCTTGTTTGTTGCCTTCTTTGTCCTTCCAGCTTTCTGTGGTGGCCACTGAAATGGTGGTCACTGCAGCACCAGCCGGGGTGTATCTGACTTCAGGATCATTGCCCAGATTCCCTACCAAGATGACTTTATTGATTCCTCTTGCCATGTTGTGCTTCCTAATGAATGAAAGGTAGATTATAGGGTTCACCATCGCCGCTTTCAAGCAGACAAAGACGAATCTGAAAGTGACTAATGACAACAGCCATCAGAATTCATTGACAGTCACTTCAGAAAACTGCCAATGTCCATGCTAACGCCTTAATCAACAATGGTGATTTTGGAGAAATGACGTGACATCGAAAGCAATACAAGGCTTCACTTTCATCGAACTGATCATCACTTTAAGCGTGGTGTCTATTTTGTTGGCCTATGGTGTCCCAGGTTACCACCAGTTCAGACTAAATCAGAACATGACCACGGCCATCAACCAACTGTCTGCCACCATTAATTTTGCCCGCAGCAAAAGCATCATCGAAGCCTCCCATGTGATTGCCTGCCCAAGCACTTCTTATACAGCATGCGATGGTGATGGCAATTGGCATGGTGGCTGGATGATTTTTGCTGACCACAACCGCAACCGCAGCTTTGACGGAGGCGACACAATGATCCTCAATGAAATGCCCATGACAGATGGCATCCAAGCCATTTCATCGATTCATCGAAAGAAAGTCAGGTTCAACAGTTGGGGGGCAGCGCCAGGCACCAATGTCACCATCAGGTTTTGTGACCAAAGGGGTGCAGCGCATGGCAAAGCACTGATCATCAGTAATGTGGGAAGACCGCGGGTTCAGCAGCAAATCAATCGCTGTTGAAGAAGGTTTAAAGCCTAATTGGTGGTGAAACTTTCGCCACAACCGCAAGAGCCGGTGGCATTGGGGTTTTTGTAGACAAAGATTTGGTTGATGCCTTGCTTTTCATAGTCAATGACTGTGCCCTTGACTTTGTCCAACGCGTTTTCGGGTACCACCAAGGTAACGCCTTTGTCCTTTAAAGTCACTTCGTCAGACTTCACTTCGTGGGCCAATGAAACGTCATAACCCCAACCCGAACAACCCATTTTTTTAACCGACACCCGAAAACCAATGGCGGACTCGTCCAAGGCCATAAAATGTAGGATGCGATCTGCTGCTTGTTGGGTCAGTTGTAAAGCCATGATTTATTGTTTCTCTGTATTGCCTCCAATATGCGGTAAAAGCAGGCGTTTTTCAAGGGTTTTCAAGAAAGCTGAGCGGGGTTTTTATGACGCCCAAAAAAAAACAGCAACCATCCTTGGCTACTGCTTGGGGGACGAGGTTCAAACTCGCAATTGACAGGCGCTTAATTAAGCGGCTTTTTTGGTGTCAATTTTTTTGATTTCTTTAATCAAAGTATCAACGCGCTTGGTTAATCCTTTTAAGTCATCGGCTGTTGGGATGTCCAACTTGGTCAAAGCACTTTCAACTTTGGTTTCGAAAACATTTTCGATTTTGTTGAATTGTTTGGTAGCGATGTTTTTGAAGTTTTTGTATTTGCCTTCGGCTTTGTTGGTCAATTGATCAACAGATTTTTTAGATTTCTTTTCCAAAGACTTACCTTCTTTCAACAAAGTACCATACAGTTCGTTGGCATCTTTACTGACTTTGCCGTAAACTTTAGTGGCTTCTTTCTGTGCAATTGAGACAACGCCCAGACCAGCCAAAACAACATTTTTTACTGATTCTTTTACTTGGTTTGTATTCATGTGACACCTCATTCGGTTGTGTTTTATTGATGATGTGCGTATAGTAATTACGGCTGGTAGAGTAAACACACTAAAACCAAATTTTTCTTCAAAATAATTAAAATAATCGAAAACAACCATGAAAATTGACCATTGGCAAAGCACCGACGAAGCCTTCCTTCTCAATATGGATGACACCGAATTATTGGATCGTTGGGCAACCTTACATGCTGCAGACCTGCAACCTGAACCAACTGGCGACCTGTTGGCTGCCTGGCGTTTGTTTCACAACGGTTATTTTGCTGAGGCGGCACAAGCAGCCATCGATTTGGGTGAAGAGGGTACGCCGGTGTTGTTACGCGCCGTGGTGGGCTACACCGATTACGTTTGTGAAGACGAAGACAAATGCACCGAGTTATTAGAACAAGCCTACCAGCTGGCCGAAGATCAGGACAGTGATGATGTTAACCACCAATTTACCACAGCACTGGCGATGGGCAGGTATTCCCAATCAATCTCTATTACCAAAGCACTGGCCAAAGGACTGGGGGGTAAAGTCAAAAACCGCTTATCTGCTGTGCTGAATGCCGAACCGAAACACGCTGAGGCCCATTTGGCCATGGCCATGTACCATGCTGAAATCATTGATAAGGTGGGTGCCACACTGGGCGGTCTGACCTATGGTGCCAAAGCCAAAACAGCTTATCAACACATTGAAAAGGCTCTAGAACTGTGCCCCAATGCCATCAACCTGATAGAAGCTGGCAACGCCATCTTGTTATTGAAAGGTGATGGTGGCATGGATGAAGCCACCGACCTGTATCGGCAAGCAGCCGCAGTTGAGCCATTGGACTCACTGCAAGCCATGGATGTGGATTTTGCTGCTTCGCAGCTCGATGATTGAAATCTAAAAGATTGTCTTAAGCCAATAATCCAGCAGGCAACATGGATTCGGCTTTGTCACGATTGGAACTGAAAGTCACAATTTCATACGCCGATTCATCAGCCAACAAAGCACGGGCCAACTCATTGTTCAAGGCATGTCCTGATTTGTAACCATGATATGCACCAATGATGGGATGACCCAGTTGGTATATGTCGCCTATGGCATCCAACAGTTTGTGACGAACAAATTCTGCCTCGTAACGCAATCCATCGTTGTTTAAGACCCGGTAATCATCCAAGACAATGGCATTGTCCATGCTGCCACCCAGACCGAGGTTGTTGTTGCGCAACATTTCAATATCACGCATAAAACCAAATGTTCTGGCTCGTGAAATCTCTTTGATGAATGACTGGGTATTCATGTCGATGTCGGCATGATTGCAGTGGTCTTCAAAAGCAGGGTGATCAAACTCTATATCGAAAGAAAATTTGCTGCCTGCAAAAGGCGATAAAGTGGCGTATTTATCGGCCACTTCAATTTTGATGTTCTTTTTAATTTTAATGAATTTTCTGGGGGCATCCTGTTGCTGAATACCTGCCGATTGAATCAGGAAGACAAAGGGGCCTGCAGAACCATCCATTACTGGAACTTCTGACGCACTGAGATCGACATAACAGTTGTCAATGTTCATGCCAGCAAATGCTGCCATCAAGTGTTCAACAGTTCCGACTTTGATGCCATTTTTTACCAACGTGGTGGACATGCTGGTCTCACCCACTTGCGTGGCATTGGCTTGAATCGACACAGGCCTTTTGTAATCCACACGTCTGAACACAATCCCAGTATCGACTGGGGCTGGGCTGAGACTGATGAAAACTTTTTGACCGGAGTGGATGCCGACTCCTGTTGCTCGGACTGTATTTTTTAACGTTTGTTGTGCGATCATAGGCGCATGGTACTGATTCTAACCATCAAATTTTGTGAATTGTATCACATCAGTGACATCATACAACCGCTTTTTGTGGTATTTTTGCCACATTGTGACTTTTCTACCACACTTGTTTAGACCTCAATTTCAAAGCAACCTGAAGAAAATGCCGGCCACTGGAGGTAGAAGTGACCGGCCCAGGTTGACGTTTATGCTGACAATCTGAAGTGGGCGCTTTGATTGTCTTATCGTTATTATTCGACTGTACTTTCCTTAAAACTTTAATCCAATTGGTTCCTCAGGAAAGTCGGAATGTCCAGGTAATCATCATTGTCGACATCCGCTTTGTTGTCGCGTAATTGATCTACCACGGCATGTCCGGAACTAGATGAACCACCATGGCTACCTGTGTTTTCACTGCTGCCGACCGCTTGGTCATCGCGGGTTGCTCGGATCGGCTGTTCCACGCGGTTGTTGGTGGCATTTCTGACAATTTCTACCGATTTGAACTGCTTTTGTTTCACCGCTGCCTTGTTCAGACCGGTGGCCACCACGGTGACCCTGATTTCATCTTTCATGTCCATGTCGATGGAAGTACCCACCACCACGGTGGCCTCATCTGAGGCATACTCTTTGATCAGATCACCAATCTCTTCATATTCACCAATGGTCATGTCCATTCCGGCTGTGATGTTTACCAACACGCCATTGGCACCATGCATGTCAATGTCTTCTAACAGTGGTGAGTTCATCGCCAGTTCGGTTGCTGTGGCAGCTCGGTCATCACCCTTGCCGACACCCGAACCCATCATTGCCATACCCATTTCCGACATCACGGTTTTCACATCAGCAAAATCGACGTTCACCAAGCCAGGACAAGTGATTAATTCAGCAATGCCTTGAACTGCGCCTTGCAGCACATCGTTGGCCGCCTTGAAGGCGTTCAATAAGGTCACATCCCGACCAAAGTGCGTCAGTAGCTTGGCATTGGGAATGGTAATCAAAGAATCCACGTGTTGCTCTAAATCTTGAATGCCCTTGTTGGCCACGTCCATGCGACGCTTGCCTTCAAAAGGAAATGGTTTGGTTACCACGGCCACTGTCAGGATGCCCATTTCTTTGGCAATTTGCGCTATCACTGGCGCTGCCCCTGTACCTGTTCCACCGCCCATACCAGCAGTGATGAACACCATGTCGGTGTTAGCCAAGCATTCTTTCAAGTTTTCGGTGTCTTCCAAAGCGGCTTGTCTGCCCACTTCAGGGTTGGCACCGGCACCCAGGCCTTTGGTGACATTTTGGCCAATTCGCACCACATGCTTGCAATTGGTTTTTTCCAATGCCTGCATGTCTGTGTTGGCACAAATAAAATCGACGCCTTCGATATCGGCATCTACCATCTGTTGAACGGTGTTACCACCGCCTCCACCGACGCCGATCACTTTGATCACGGCTCCTGTGTCTTCAGTTTCCATTAATTCAAACATTATATATACCTCCGGTTATTATTTTTGATATTCAAGTGCTGCTGCTTTGTCATAACAATTCAGTAATCACCCAAAAACCACTTTTTAAACTTCTGGAACCAGCTGTCTGATTCCATTACTTTGTCGGCAACAAAGTCACTGCTGCCTCCGTATTGCAACAGCCCCACACCAGTCGCATGCACGGGGTTGTTAACAACTTCTTTCAGTCCGGCCACATCGACCGGCACGCCCAATCTGACGGGCACATGAAATATCTCTTCAGCCAACTCTACGGCACCTTCCATGCGGGCGGCACCTCCAGTTAGCACAATACCTGCAGCGATTAAATCAATGTAACCACTGCGTTGTAGATCAGCCTGAACCAGGCTGAACAATTCTTCGTATCTGGGTTCAACCACCTCTGCCAAGGTCTGGCGTGCCAGCCTTCGGGGTTGACGATCACCCACTGACGGCACCGAAATGGTTTCTTCAGCAGAAGCCAATTGCCGCAAGGCACAGGCGTATTTCAATTTGATGTCTTCTGCATGTTGGGTCGGTGTCCGCATGGAAACCGCGATGTCATTGGTCACCTGATCCCCAGCGATGGGAATGGCTGACACATGGCGTATGGCACCCTGGGTAAACACCGCAATGTCGGTGGTACCTGCACCGATGTCAACCATACACACACCCAACTCTTTCTCATCGTCGGTCAGTACCGCTGTTGATGAAGCCAATTGTTCGACGATCATTTGGTCAATGGATAATCCACACCGGGCGACACATTTTGAGATGTTCTGTGCGGCGCTTTCAGAACCGGTGATTAAATGCACACGGGCTTCCAGCCTGACCCCTGACATGCCAATCGGGTGACGGATACCGTCTTGACCATCGATCACATACTCCTGAGGCAACACATGCAACACTTTTTGGTCGTTTGGAATGGGCACGGCTTTGGCAGCATCCAACACCTTTTCGACGTCGGTTTTGGTCACTTCTTTGTCTTTGATGGCGACGATGCCATCTGAGTTGATGCTGCGGATGTGACTGCCTGCGATGCCGACATACACGGATTGGATTTCACAACCGGCCATCAGTTCCGCCTCTTCAATAGCACGTTTAATGGACTGTACGGTGGACTCAATGTCAACCACCACACCGCGCTTCAAGCCTCGCGAAGGCGAAGAACCGATACCCACCACTTCAATGGAACTGTCAGGGTGCAATTCACCCACAATGGCGACCACCTTAGACGTTCCTATGTCCAGACCCACTTGTAATTTTGTTTCTTGCTTTTTCGCCATGATCATCCCATTTGCTTGTCATCAAAGGTTAGTTTCTTTTCGGTGGCATCATTCCCTGCCCGCCACTTCACCACGTAGCCGTTGCTGTAACGCAAATCGACTCTTTCCGGCAACCGTTCAGATGCCGCCAACAATTGTTCCCAGGTCTCGGCCAAACGCAACACCCGAGCCTCATGTTTTTCTGAGCCCAACAGGACTTCAAGACCATTGCGCAAAACCAATTGCCAATCGCCTCGCTCATCTACCTGTGCCTCTCTGATTTCATATCCAACCGGTTTCAATAATTGATTGAAACGATTGAAATTTTGCCAAGTCGTTACCGAATTTTCATTCAGCCCATAGATTCTGGGCAGCGCATGCAGGTGGTCGACAGCTTCTACCTGAAACACATCACCGGCTTGATTCAACAAATCTTCGCCATTCCAAATGGCGCTGGCTTGATGTTCCTTGATAGTGATTTTTAACGTATCCGGCCATTTTTTGACCACATGCGCGTAGCGCACCCATGACATCGACTCAATGTTCTGTTTAACTTGTTCAGCATCCAGCCTAAAAAACGAACGCTCTGGCGTTTTGGCGACCATCAAACGCAGTTGTTCCGGCGTGATGCGTTCATAGGCAGCGGCCACTTCTAACTGGGTGATGCGCCAGCGGTCAGACTGAATCAATCCACTCATCATGGCCACCACCAACAACAACACCAATAAACTGAAAATGATGGTCAGCTGCAGTGCTTTACTCATGCTCACCCCCTTGGTTTACGCCATTGGCTGAGTTGTTATCTGCTGTATTGATGATCGCTTCCACCAACTGATCAAATTCCCAGCCATGGGCAGCAGCGGCCTTGGGTAACAAACTGGCAGCCGTCATGCCAGGCGTGGTATTCACTTCTAAAAACCAGCGACGACCAGTTTCATCAACGATAAAATCAACTCGGCACCAGCCACGGATGTTGATGGCTTCACAAGCCGCAAGTGCATCCTTTTGTAGGGCTTGTTGCCAAGCTGCTGGCATCCTGGCTGGGCAATGATAGGCAGTTTGTTGGCTTTGGTATTTGGCATGGTAGTCATAAAGCCCATCAGCAGGAACAATCTCAACTACTGGCAAAACCGTGTCACCAACCACGCCAACAGTGCATTCAGTACCGGTGATAAAATCTTCAACCAACACTTCATCACATACTTCAAAAGCGGCAACAATGTGTTGCTTTAAAGACGTCTGGTCTTCGGCTTTAAACAAACCCACACTGGAACCTTCAGTGGCAGGTTTAACGATCCAAGGTCCTGCACCCGAGACATTCAGGTCGCTGGGAGTTTTTAATAATTGACTTTCTGGGGTTAGCAAACCGGTGGCTGTAACCACCCGCTTGGCCAGGTCTTTGTGCCAACTGACACAAGCTGCAGTGAAATTTACACAGGTTGAACGATACCCCTCCGCCTCAAGCCAGGCAGCCAAGCGTCCATCTTCACCATCGGCGCCATGCAATATATTGAATACCAACGACACCGAATCAGGCGACCATTGTTTCAATGCTTTGATGTCCTCTACCAGCACAACATCGTGGCCCAAGTTCATCAAGGCCTGTGTGACAGCGGCACCGGAACGCAAAGATACTTCGCGTTCAGCAGAATGGCCACCCATCATTAACACCACAGGTAAATCAGTCATTGATCACCTCCAGCGGATAACTCCGCCAACATGTCCTGGATTAAAGCACCAATGTTACCGGCACCCAACATCAACACCACATCATCGTCTTCAACCACATGGGCGATGGCGGCAGGGACCGCTTGGATGTCATGGACAAACACCGGATCCAATTTGCCGCGGTTGCGGATACTGCGACACAAGTCATTGGCTGTGGCACCAGAAATCACGCTTTCACCGGCCGGATAAACTTCTGTAATCAAAAGTTTGTCGACCCCATTGAGCACATCCGCAAAATCATCGAATAAATCACGGGTTCTAGAATAACGGTGAGGCTGAAACACCAACACCAGGCGTTGTTCGGGCCAACCTTCTTGACAGGCTTTGATGGCAGCTGCCAACTCAGTGGGGTGATGGGCGTAATCGTCAATCAAGGTAAATGATTTGTCATTGATGCGGGTGTCTGCATAAATATTGAAGCGTCGCCCTACCCCATTGAATTCAGCCAAAGCCTTGTGCATGGCTGCCATTTTCACATCCAATTCCAGCCCGATGGCAATCGCAGCCAAGGCATTCAAAACATTGTGCGTACCTGGTAAGTTCAATTTAACCTGCTTTAAAGCCATTTCCCCATCAATCAACACGTCAAACCACATGTGCTGTTTGATTTGTTTCAGATTAATGGCTTGGACTTGAGCTCGCTCGGTCAAGCCGTAAGTGATTTGATGTCTGGAGGTGTTTTGCGCCAGCTCATAAACATGGTCGTCATCTACACACAACACGGTCACCCCATAGAAAGGCACCCGGTGGATAAAGGTTGAGAATGACTGTTTCAACTGATCCAGATCATTATCAAAGGTTTCCATGTGGTCTTCATCGATGTTGGTTACTACGGCCATAACCGGCTGTAACAACTGGAATGAACCATCAGATTCATCGGCTTCTGCCACCAAGTACTCACTGGTCCCCAGGCCGGCATTGGTTCCAGCCGAGGTCAACAAGCCACCAATAACGAAAGTGGGGTCTAGGCCACCTTCAGTTAAGATACTGGCCACCAAACTGGTGGTGGTGGTTTTGCCATGCGTTCCTGCCACAGCAATACCCACTTTGAAACGCATCAACTCAGCCAGCATTTCAGCCCGTGTCAGCACAGGCAACCTGGCTGCACGGGCCGCTTGCAATTCTTCATTTTCGGCTTTGATGGCGGACGAATAAACCACCACATCTGCTTCATTAACATGACTGCTATGATGACCTTTCATCACTTGAATGCCCATCTGCTTTAAACGCTGAGTGACTTTGGTTTCATTCAAGTCAGATCCACTGACTGAAAAATCCAAATTATGTAACACTTCAGCAATACCTGACATACCGGATCCACCGATTCCAATCAGGTGGATGCGACGCATGCGTTTGGCAAACTTATGTTCCGGGGTTAAATAACTCATGCGTTCACCACCTCCACACAGCGGTTGGCAATCAATTGAGCCACCTGTGGTTTTTGAATGTCATTGATGGCAGCCTGCATGGCTGTTCTGGTTTCCGGATCTAACATGGTTCTGAAGGCATCAACGAAGTCAGCTTCTGACTCAGATTCCTGCCACACCAGAGCAGCTTGTTTGTTAACCAAACTCAGCGCATTGTGCGTTTGGTGGTCATCTACGGCATGTGGATACGGTACAAATATGGTAGGGATGCCCACCGCGGTCACTTCTGCTATGGTCAGCGCACCAGCTCGACAGATACATATGTCTGCCCATTGGTAAGCGGCTGCCATGTTTTGTATGAATTCCTGAATGTCCGCCTGCATGGCCAAATCACCATAAGCTGCCTGTGTAGCCCGTAACTTTCCACGACCACATTGATGTTTGATTTTGATGTCACCGCAATCAATCCATTCTGACAACAACTTGGGTACCAAGGTATTGAGGCTTTGTGCTCCGAGTGAACCACCCAAAACCAACACATTGACGGGGTTGGTGCGAGAGAAATGTTTGTTGATGTTTTCTATGCTTTCACGCACTGGGTTCCCCACCCATACTGCGTTCAACTGACCATCCAGATCAAATCCACTCATCACCAAATCTGCCATTTTTGCCAGGCTTTTATTGGTCATGCCAAAGACGCTGTTTTGTTCATGTACTATCAATCGCGTGTCACAGATGCGGGTGGCAAAACCACCTGGTGCGGCCACGTAGCCGCCCATGGAAATGGCCGCATCAATCTCATTTTGTTTAAAAAACCTGCGGGCCTGCCAAATGCCCTTCAGCAAACGGAAAGGCATGGTGATCAAGCCCACGATGCCTTTGCCCCTCAATGGTTTGATCGACAACAGGGTTAAAGGAATGCCATGTTGTCTGACAATGCGCTCTTCCATGCCACCCTGGGCACCCAACCAATAGATTTTGTGCCCTTTTTTCTGTAGCGCCTTGGCCACAGCAATGCCTGGAAAAATATGTCCACCGGTACCTCCGGCCATGATGGCAAAGTTCATGCTTTCACCTCCGGTGTTCTGCTGCGGTAATGCACTTTGCGGTTTTCATAAGAAACCCTGAAAACAGCACCCATGGCAATGATGTTCATCATGATGGCGCTACCGCCAGATGAGATGAATGGCAGGGTCAGTCCCTTGGTTGGTAACATGCCCAGATTCACACCCATACTTAAAAACGCCTGTAATGCCATCCACACGGCAATACCAGTACACATGAAGCCAGCAAACTCATTGCCATTATCGAAGGCTTCACGAGCCACCCTGAAAATTCTGAAGATCAACAACAAAAACAAACCTATCAACACCAGAACGCCGAGAAAACCCATCTCTTCGGCATACACAGCAAAAATAAAATCGGTGTGGGCTTCTGGCAGGTAAAACAGTTTTTGAATACTGGAACCAATGCCCACGCCAGTCAATTCTCCACGGCCCACCGCAATCAAGGCTTGGACCAACTGAAAACCGGCATTGAACGGGTCCTGCCAAGGATCAACGAAATTTACCAAGCGTTTGACCCGGTAAGGTTCAGCCCAGGCGATTACCATCATGGCAGACCCTGCCAACATGCTGATTAAGGACAAATCACGGTAGCGAGCACCGGCAATGTAAATCATCACCAAAGTTATGATTAACAACAGCACCGCCGAACCAAAATCTGGTTGTACCAACAACAGTCCAGCAATCACCACCACCATCAACAAGGGTTTCAGCACCCCGATCATGGCATTCTGAATACTTTTTTTGTGCTTAACTATGTAAGTGGCCAAAGACATGATCAAAGCCAATTTGACGGCCTCTACCACCTGAAATCTGGAGATACCAAAGTTGATCCAACGTTTGGCACCATTCACTTCAACACCGATACCTGGAATCAACACCAACACCAATGAAACCACGCCCAAAATAAAAATCGGGCGGCTCAGGCGACTCATCCAGGCCGAAGAGATGTTCATCATGACCAGCGCCACTGCACTGCCCAAGGCAATAAACAACAAATGCCTTTTGAAATAATAAAAGGCATCATTGTTGGTGTTCTCTGCCACCGCGATGGAAGCCGAAGCAACCATCACTGCACCCAAAATCAGCAGTGACAAAAATGCCACCGACAGCCATCCATCGATACCGACTTCGTACCATTGGGCTTTGATTTTTTGTGCTTTATTTGCCATTATCTGATTTTTAATGTCGCCAATCCTATCAACACCAAGATGATAGATATGATCCAAAATCTCACGATGACCTTGGGCTCTGCCCAGCCTTTCAATTCAAAATGATGGTGTATCGGCGCCATGCGAAAAATGCGCTTGCCGGTTAATTTGAAAGAGGCCACTTGCAGTATCACTGACACCGTTTCCATCACAAAAATGCCGCCCATGATGAAAAACACCAACTCTTGTCTAGTGATCAGGGCCACTAATCCCAGAGCCGCTCCCAGTGCCAGGGCACCCACATCACCCATAAAAACTTGCGCTGGGTAGGTGTTGAACCACAAGAATCCCAAGCCAGATCCGGCGATGGCAGCACAAAATATCGCCAATTCCCCGGTACCTGGTATGAAAGGTAACAACAGGTATTCTGATATCACGGCATTGCCGGAAACATAAGCAAACACACCCAAGGCAGAGCCAACCAACACCGTTGGCATGATGGCCAAACCATCCAATCCGTCGGTGAGGTTCACGGCATTGCTTGATCCTACAATAACAAAATAGCCCAGTGGGATGACCCAGAGCCCCAAAGACCAGTTGTAATTGCTGATCATCGGTATCACCAACTGCTCACTGAAGCTGCTGTGACCATAATAATAAAGGTATAAAACCGCCAATATACCAACCAGCGATTGCAGTGAATATTTCCACTTGGCAGACAAGCCATCCGAGCTTTTCAAATGTATTTTCTTGTAATCATCAACCCAGCCAATCAAGCCAAACCCAACCAAGACAAACAATGCCAACCAGGTGTACTGATTACTCAAGTCACCCAGTAACAAGGTGGTCATGGTGATGATGGATATGATCATCGCACCACCCATGGTGGGGGTGCCTTGCTTGCTCAGGTGTGACTCTGGACCAAAGCTTCTGACCTGTTGTCCAATCTGTTTGATTTGTAAAGTACGGATAAACCAAGGTCCTAAAAACAACGACAACAACAAAGCTGTTAAAGCCGCCATGATGGCCCTGAATGTCAGGTATGAAAATAAATTCAGCCCAGAAAACTGTTCACTGAAATGTTGCGCCAACCAATAAATCATGCCACTTCTCCGCTCATTAACACATCAACCACACGTTCTAAACGCATGCTTCTGGACCCTTTAACCAACACCGTACCCTGCTCGGGCGGGGTATCACGCAAATGGGTCATCAACTCATCAACCCGGGTAAAGGCATGACAGTCTGTTTTTGAATTATTGCTTTGGATGGCGGCACAAATGGTTGCAGCATATTCACCCACTGCCAACACGTGATCAATGTCTTGTGCTTGCGCATAGCCGCCCACTTGTTGGTGCATTTGTTGGGCATATTCACCCAATTCTGCCATATCACCTAAAATCAAAACCGTCGGTTTCACTTGAGTTTTTAGCACATCAATGGCAGCTTCTACCGATGCCGGATTGGCATTGTAAGCATCATTGATGATAACCAAACCAGCGGAATTTTCATGTCTTTCTAAGCGGCCTGGTTCTGGCTTAAATTTGGCCAAACCCTTGTGTATTTCTGCTGCTGTGAGGCGCAATGACATGGCGATTGCCACCACCGCTGTGGCATTCAGGAAATTATGGTACCCAATGACCGGCAAATTTAATTCAATTTGTTCCCCGCGCCGGGTTCTAACCACCCAAACATCGTGAACCTGACACAACCTGAAATCAGCATGCTCTGACTCACCAAAGGTGATGATGCGGCTGCTGATTTGGTTTTTGAATTGTTCACAATAAGGTGAGTCGGCATTGACCACCGCCAGCCCCTTACCGTCTAACGCTTGGTAAATCTCGGCTTTGGCCGTGGCGATGTTGGTCTCACTACCAAATCGGCCCACATGGGCATTACCGATGTTAGTGACCAATGAAATGTCGGGCTTGATCATGCCAGTCAGGTGCGCAATGTCTCCCACTTGGGCAGCACCCATTTCAATGACTGCCACTTCATCTTCTTTGGCAATGGATAACAACGACAAAGGCACGCCAATTTCATTGTTGTAATTGCCTTTGGTGGCGTGGCATTGGTAACGTTGTTGCAACACCGAAAACAACATGTTTTTGACCGTTGTTTTGCCATTGGAACCGGTAATGGCCACGACTTTTGTACCGACTTGTTTGACCCAGGCATTGGCCAATGCTTGCATGGCCACCAGGGTATCTTTGACTATCAGCTGAGGCACATCTACTTCAACTGCTTGTGACACCATCACGGCTGCCGCACCTTGTTCTACCGCTTGTTGGCAATAGTCCTCACCGTTGTGGAATTCTCCCTTCAAGGCCACAAACAAACGCCCGCTACAATCGTTCCTCGAATCAGTGGTAACCCCCTGAATTCTGGCTTCTTTGCCAACCAAACTGCCTCCGGTTATGGCCATCATCTGATGTAAGTTCATTTGAATCATGGGGCCACCTGCATCAGTTCACGAGCAACGGCCATGTCATTGAATGGGTACAGTTCACCATTGACTTCTTGGGTTGATTCATGGCCTTTGCCAGCCACCAAAATGATGTCACCCTGTTGGCATTTATCCAACACATGGGCAATCGCTTGTTTGCGGTTATTGATGACATGCGGTTTACTGCGCATACCAAATTCGATGTCGGAGATGATTTGTGCTGAGGACTCAAACCTGGGATTGTCATCGGTCAACACCACTTTATCGGCCAGCTTTTCAGCCACCGCACCCATCATCGCGCGCTTGCCTTTGTCGCGATTGCCACCGCAACCAAAAACACACCACAGTTCATTTTCTGTGTGTTCACGCAGTGCTTGTAACACCTGTTCCAAAGCATCTGGGGTATGGGCATAGTCAACCACCAAAATGGCTCCAGAACTGTCATCGTCCATGCGGTTCATGCGTCCAGGCACAGGTTGCAGTTTTTCGATGACTGGTTTCAGCTCAACAGGCTGATAACCATGGTGATTCAAAACCGCCAATACCGACAAGATATTCTGCACATTGAATTGTCCCAACAAAGCCGTTTCAAAACACAGCCTTTGGCCCTGGTGTAATAAATCAAAAGCAATTCCAGCTGATAACAGTTTTATGTTTTCCGCCTGGTAATCTGCTGCCCTGCCTGTGGCATAGGTTTGCACTTCGCCATCCAGTTGGTCACTGGCTATCCACTTTCTGCCACATTCATCGTCTGCGTTAATCACACAAATATTGGCATCAAAATCAGTGAACAGGCGTTTCTTGGCATCTGCATAAGCTTGCATGGTTTTGTGGTAGTCCAAATGGTCACGACTCAGGTTGGTGAACACCGCCGCATCCACAGCGGTACCCTTAAAGCGTGATTGATCCAGACCATGTGAAGAAACTTCAATACACACATGCTGGTAACCAGCTGACCGCATGGCCGCCAGATTTTTTTGAATGTCAATTGCCGAAGGTGTGGTGTTAGCCGCTGTTTTCAGTGAGTCAACACCACCAATGCCTAAGGTTCCCATGTATCCGGTCTTGGTACCCAACTGTTGTAAGGCATGCATCAACAACCAAGCCACGGAAGTTTTGCCATTGGTACCAGTCACAGCAGTGATCTTTAAAGATTGACTGGGGTGGCCATAAAAAGTGCTGGCCAACACCCCCAACTCCCCACTGAGGTCTGCATGACTTAAGACCGGTATACTGAGATCACCTCGTCGTTCAGCAGCTGCAGCTCGGTCAGCTTTGGCTGGCTCAGTGATCACGGCAATCGCACCGGAGCGTTCAGCTTGGTAAGCATAATCCAAGCCATGCACTTTAAACCCGGACAAAGCAACAAACACATCGCCTGGTTTAACCTCGCGGCTGTCCATGCACAAATCCTTAACCGCTGTTGACAGTTGGCTCGTGGTTAAACCCTGAGGTGATAAGCCCAAACAATCCACAAGCGTTTTTAAGGTGGTATCAGTTGGCATCATTAACCCCCTCAGCTTGCATGGTTTCAACCAAGGTGCGACCGGCTTGATCAGCAGGCACATTCAATAAACGCAACCCAGTTTTCATCACTTCGGCAAATACCGGCGCAGCCACCAGCCCACCATAATACTCTTCACCTCGAGGGTTATTGATGCTAACGGCCACCACCAATCGCGGTGATGTGACCGGTGAAAAACCGACAAATGAAGACATGTAGTTATCCGAATAGCCACCTTTCTCAGCGATACGTGCGGTGCCGGTTTTCCCAGCCACACTGTAATTGGGTATAAAAGCTTTGTGTCCTTCGTTATCGAGCACCACATGCGACAACATGTCTGTCAACTGCGCCGCTATGGTGGGGTCGATGATGGCTTTGTCCTCATTGACATTGCCTTTGATAAAAGTAGGCGCACGGTAACGTCCTTGGTTGGCAAACACCGCATAGGCAGAAGCCAGTTGCAATGTGGTTACCGACAAGTTGTAGCCACGTGACAAAGCCGCATGATCGGCTGTGCGCCAGCGGTTGTGGTGCGGCAGATAACCCGCTGACTCACCCATAAAACCGCTGTTGGAAGATTGACCAAATCCAAAACGATGGTAAACATCCCACAAATGTTCTTTACCCAAACCCAACACCAGCTTGGCCACGCCGATGTTACTGGATTTAACCAGGATATCTACCAGGCTAAGCTCACCATAATCACGGAAGTCATGGATCACAAAACCGTCCACTTCATATTCCCCCGGGGAGGTATTCACCACCGATTGCGGCGTGTACTCAGCGCTTTCTAACGCTGCCACCACAGCAAAAGGTTTCATCACTGAACCAGGTTCATAAATGTCTGTGACTGAGCGGTTGCGCAATCCTTCGTTGTTTTCTTTGTTGCCATTGGGGTTGAATGAAGGCTGGTTAACCATGGCCAAAATTTCACCGGTTTTGACATCCAGAACCACCGCAGATCCAGAAGTGGCCTGGTGCTTGTATACGGCCTTTTTCAGTGCCAGGTAAGCAGCATATTGCAACCGACGATCCAAACTCAGGTGCAAATCCTTACCGGGCTTGGCAGGCTCCAACTCATCAATATCAATGTCAGCAACCACTTGGCCCAATAAATCCTTGACCACAGTTTTCTTGCCAGATTGGCCAGACAACCATTGGTCATAAGTGCGCTCCAATCCTTCCTGTCCCACGTCTTCCACATCGGTGAAACCAACCACATTGGCCATGGTTTCACCCGCTGGGTAAAAGCGTTTAAATTCAGTGCGAAACTCCACACCTTTCATGTCCAAGGCCCTGACTGAATCGGCCAGCATCGGGGTGATGCGCCTTTTGATGTATAAAAACTGACGGTCTTTGCGTGAGGTGATGATTTGTTTGAGCTCATCGGCATCCAAATCGAGCACTTCGGCCAATTGTTCCACTTTGCTGAATTGGTCCAGTAACTGACCGGGCACGATGCCCACCGACACCATCGCGGTGCTGAGTGCCAAAGGCTCACCATTGCGGTCGTATATGGTGCCTCTGGAAACCGGTATTTCAACTTCTCGAACATGTCTTTTTTCACCTTGAGATTGGTAAAACTCTGCACCCCTGACTTGAATCGAAAAAGCGCGCACCACAACCACCACAAAACAACACAGCAAAAATGCCATGACGATGGCAATTCGCAGGCTGATGTTGACTTGTTTGTGTTGCGATTTTCTCATCGGATTATGACCAAAACCTGTTCATTCTCTGGCATTTTCATGTTCAGCTGCTCCCGGGCCACCTGCTCAATGCGGTTGTTAGAGACCAAAGTCGATTTTTCAATTTGTAAGCGGGCATATTCAGCATTGATATCCAACATTTCCTTTTCCACTTGTTGGGTGGCGGCAAACACTTTGCGTGTTTCATTCTGAAAATAAACATAGTTCACCAACACCACCATCAAAATCAGCGCCAATACCACCGTTAATATGTTGTGCATATTCATCGTTTTTCTGCCACCCGCATGATGGCGCTGCGAGCGCGCACGTTGTCATCATGATCAACGGCCTTAACCGGTTTGCTGATCAACTTCAATTCAGGTTCTGGCATGTCATCCGGCAACACCGGCATGCGGCGATCAACTTTGGCCGGCCTGGATTGATCGCGCATAAAGCGCTTCACCAAGCGATCTTCCAAAGAGTGAAAACTGATCACCACCAGGCGGCCAGCTGGCTTGAGCAAATTCATCGACAAAGGCAAGGCCCGTTCCACTTGACCCAATTCATCATTGATGTGGATACGTATGGCTTGAAACACGCGGGTGGCAGGATGTTTTTTGTCGCGGTAATTGATTTCGCTGATCATGTCAGCCAGGTCCAGCGTGGTCTCAAAAGGTTTGTCTGCTCTGATTTCCACAATCTTTCTGGCTATGCGGCCGGCATTCTTTTCTTCGCCATAACGCCAAAAAACCTTTTTCATCTCATCGGCACTGGCGGTGTTAACCCACTCGGCTGCGGTCATGCCTGCGGCATTGTTCATGCGCATATCCAAAGGACCTTGGCGCTGAAAGCTGAAACCCCGTTCGGCTTGGTCCAATTGCGGTGACGACACACCAAAGTCAAACAGGATGCCATCAAATGCCATGCCTGCATCCAACAGCTTATTCAAGACTTCTTCAAATGCGCCTTCGTGAATCACCAAACGATCATCTGCGGCCAACAACTCTTGAGCCACGGCTATGGCTTCCGGATCGCAGTCTATTACGTGTAGACGACCTAAGTCAGATAATTCAGCGAGGATTAAACGGCTGTGCCCACCACGTCCGAAGGTGGCATCGAGGTACACGCCATCGGCTTTCACGGTCAAGGCTTCTACTGCCTGATGAAGTAGAACGGTTTGGTGCGTGGTTTGTTCCATCACAACACCAGGGATTTCATGGCATCTGATACCTCGCCATTCATGGCCGGTACCTGATGCCTGGTTTTTTGCAGGGCGTCTTCATTCCAGATTTCAAACTTGCTGCCCAAACCCAACATCACCACGCGCTTCTCCATCGAAGCCACTTGACGTAAGGTGATAGGTAACAAGATGCGTGAGCCTTTGTCCGGCACCACGTGATAAGCACTACCCACCAATCGGCGCTGCAGGGCCCGGTGCATGGGATCAAAGGTGCTTAAGGACATGACCGAATCACGTACCTTCTCCCATTCTTGTTCGGGGTACAGCCACAACGAGTCATTTTCATAGGCATTGTAGGTCAGCACCAAACGGTTTTCGCAGACGTCAGCAATCGGCTCGCGATACATAGAAGGTATCGCCAGACGGCCTTTGACGTCTAAATTTAATGCAATTTCACCGTAAAACACTACTTTATCCCACAAAAATACTACTTAACTCCACATTTATGCACTTTATGCCGAAAACCCGGTTAAGTCAAGCATGAAATAAGAAAAAAAGTAATAGAATCAATAACTTATAAGGTAAAACATTAACAAATGCGCGTAAGCTATTGATTTATAATGAATTGACTGCATTTTGGGCTTATCGCTACGGGATCAATGTTGTATTGCCCCAAAGTCAAAAAGATGAGAATCAAGCTCGACAGTGATTGCAGTGGAGCTTGGTGGGAGAAAGGCAGCCATTCACAAAAAAACACAACCTATAAGTTGTGAAGATTTGCTACAGTGCATCAGCACTCAAATAAACAACACGACTGCTTTAGGAGGTCCCTCGGCGATGCTCGGAATGACTATAAAGAAGACAAGGTGGTCCTCGGTGGACCACCTTGTTTAAAGCTTTTTCGTTACAGCGAATCAATCACGCCGTTCAGTGTGTTACTGGGGCGCATGGCCGCTTCAGCCACGGCATCGTTGGGCTGGTAGTAACCGCCAATCTCTACCGCTGACCCTTGAGCATCTAACAATTCCTGCAAAATGGTGTCTTCGTGGTTTTGCAGCTGCTCGGCCACCTGGGTGAAAGTGGCTTTCAGTGCCGCATCATCTTTTTGTTCCGCCAACGCCTGGGCCCAATATTTGGTCAGGTAAAACTGGGAACCGCGGTTATCCAATTCATTGACTTTGCGAGACGGTGATTTGTTTTCGCTCAAGTACTTTTCATTGGCCACATCCAATGCCGCCGCCAACACTTTGGCTTGGGCGTTGTTGGTTTTTTCAGCGATGTCTTCCAACGACACAGCCAGGGCCAAAAACTCACCCAATGAATCCCAACGCAAATGCCCTTCTTCTACAAATTGTTGCACGTGCTTGGGCGCTGATCCACCGGCACCGGTTTCAAACAATCCACCGCCAGCCAATAACGGCACAATTGACAGCATTTTGGCACTGGTTCCCAACTCTAAAATTGGAAACAAGTCAGTCAAGTAATCACGCAACACATTACCGGTTACGGAGATGGTGTCCAATCCAGCCGTCACCCGCTCACAGGTGTAGCGCATGGCTGCTTTGGGGTTCATGATTTTGATTTCCAAACCATCGGTGTCATGGTCCTGTAAATACGTCTCTACTTTAGCAATCAAATTGCGGTCATGGGCACGGTTTTCATCAAGCCAGAAGATTGCCGCTGAGCCGGTGTTGCGGGCACGGGTCACGGCCAGCTTAACCCAGTCTTTGATGGGCAGGTCCTTGGTTTGACAAGCACGCCAGATGTCACCGGTTTCCACTTCGTGTTGCATCAGGATTTCACCGCTTGAATTAACCACGCGCATCATACCGTCTTTGGCCACTTCAAAAGTTTTGTCATGCGAGCCGTATTCTTCAGCTTTTTGTGCCATCAGGCCGACATTACAAACGTTACCCATGGTCACCACATCAAAAGCTCCATGTTCTTTACAATAATCAATGATTTCTTGGTAAATGCCGGCATAGCTGCGGTCAGGAATCAGCGCTTTGGTGTCTTGCAACTGACCATCGGCATTCCACATTTTTGCCGAAGATTTGATGGCAGCTGGCATCGACGCATCAATGATGACGTTGTTAGGCACGTGCAGGTTGGTGATGCCTTTGTCCGAATCAACCATGGCCAATGCCGGTTGTTTGGCATAACAGGCTTCGATGTCGGCTTTGATCTCGGCTTGTTTGCTGGCGGGCAAGGTTTCAATTTTGCTGTAGACGCTGCCAATGCCATTGTCCACTTCCACACCAATTTCTTCAAACAGTTCACCATGCTTTTCAAACACATCGGCATAGTACACTTCCACTGCGTGACCGAACATGATCGGATCAGACACCTTCATCATGGTGGCTTTCAAATGCAAGGACAACAACAAACCTTGTGCCTTGGCATCTTTGATTTCTTTGGCAAAATAGTTGCGCAAGGCCCGCTTGCTCATGCGTGAGGAATCAATCACTTCATCGGCCTGCAAAGCAATGCCACTTTTCAAGGTGGTCACTTCACCGTCGGCATCGACATGTTCAATGCGCACTTCATCGGCTTTGGGCATCACATAAGATTGTTCACTGCCGTAAAAGTCATCGGCTGACATGTGCGCCACATGGGTTTTGGAATCGGGTTTAATTTCACCCAAACGGTGTGGATTGGCTCTGGCATAAGCTTTTACCGCAGCCGCCACACGGCGGTCCGAGTTACCTTCACGCAACACCGGGTTGACGGCACTGCCCAACACTTTGCTGTACTTGTCTTTAATCGCTTGCTCTTCTGCATTGGCAGGATCTTCGGGATACTCTGGCAGGTCATAACCTTGTGACTGCAACTCTTTGATGGCCGCATTCAATTGCGGAATTGAGGCAGAAATGTTCGGCAGCTTAATGATGTTCGCTTCAGGGGTTTTGGCCAGTTGGCCCAATTCTGCCAAAGCATCTTCATTTTTTTGTTCAGCGCTCAGTCGTTCAGGGAACTGCGCCAAAATCCGACTGGCCAAAGAAATGTCTTTGGTGTCAACTTGGACGCCAGCCTGACCGGCAAATTTTTGTACGATGGGAAGAAATGCATAAGTCGCCAATGCCGGCGCCTCATCGGTGATGGTGTAGATGATGGTTTGTTTGCTCATGTCCGCTCCAATGTAAAGGCCTGGTGATAAGGGGCCATCGATAAGGCCCAGGGGCCACAGTCAAGAAATCAGCCCCGAAAACTGGCGCGGATTATATCAAAAGCAAGCAAACTTTACATGTCAAAACCAGCACTATCGAAAGAATAATCCGGTCTAAACAAACCTGAGGTTCAAACTTTTAAATGAAGTATTTACTTTAGCATCAAGGCATCAAATACTTCATTTTAAAAACCATCACCAAAACCACAAAAACAACAGCCAAAAACCAGAATATATTTTCAAGCCATCGCTTCATTATAAGTCTATCTATTCACAGATCAATTTATACAAGTCGGCTCAAAGCTGTTGCGTTTAATCAACTCATTGCCATACCTCACCCGCACATTGAAACCGTTGGTAAACTCACCCAACACCTCTACCTGATAGTCATCAACAAAATCCACAAAGGTTTCTCCGGTTTTCCACATCACGCCTTCGGTGTCGGCAAAATCGGCTGGCGGGTTGTCGGCATCGACCACCCAAGGTGGCTCTGACCGACAGCGGTTTACGTGGTGAATGATTACCGCTGTGCCAGGTAAATTGCTTTCATAATTACCGGTGGTTTTCCGTGCTTCAACCACATAATGGGTACCATCAGACAAGGGGATACGAATGAATTTATCGACATTGGTGTTTTGCACTGTGGTGAATCGCACAAAGACCAGTTCATCAGATTGGGTGTTGGCCACATAACCATCGCTGTCATCCACCCAGCCTAAATTGTGTTTGAATTCCATGTTGATGTGTTTACCCAAACGACCATAAACCGGATCGTTGACCGAATCACCAGTGGCTGAGCTCATCACATCCCAGGGGCTGTCATAAGGACTGCTGTCACCATCGGAATTGTTGGCATGAGGCAAGCCAAAGCCATGCCCCATTTCATGCGCAATCACCCCTTCATTGGCAAAAGACCAGGGTGGATTCCAGGTGGTGCGCCAGACTTTTTGCAAACCATCTAACGTGGCGAACCTGCCACCACCCCATGCACAACAATCCAACAACTCATTGAACATCATGTTGATGCCAACAAAGCTGCTGCCACTGGCTCCGGTAGCAAAGTTGACAAATGGATCAGCCGCTGTGGTGCAATCATTAAATAGCAAGCTGAGGTCTGCGTCACTGCCATTGCCAGGGTCAGGCGCGTATTCGGTATGGGTTTTAGGTAAATCCACCCAGTCGATGGCCAAAGAGCCCACCACATTGATGGTGTCATACGACACTTCCCGCCAGTAGTGATCGACACCCGCGGGTAAGTTGGCATACATACCTTGAAAGTAGGCCAAGTCTTCCGGCTCATCGGCCACATCGCTGAATTTACACAAAATAGACACCCAAGGCTGCGGGCCAGACACACCGCCTCCACGCGTGGCCTCGCCTGCCAGCAATTCGATGGCCTGTACTGGGTTGAGGCCGTTGCTTTCGACCTGGTTTTCTTTGAACTGCACCCGCACTTTGCTGCCATTCCAAGCCATGATGGGCATGCTTTTTTTGAACGCCTCACTGAAAAGTAACGGAATTGTTTGCTGTTCAGTAATCAGATGGTAATCAATGTGGTAGGCTGCATTGGGTGGTTTGCCATCACCGAAGTCCAACGACAACAGACCTTCCATGGTTTTGCTGTGGGCGGCAAAAAAGGACAACAACAAAGCAAGGGATAAAAACTTTTTCATGACCAGACTCGAATATAACTATCGAATGATTTTAATTCAATCAGTCCGGTTCAATTCAATAAAAGTCAGTTTTTGTGAACCAGCAACAACTTTTTCAGGGTTGATAGCCAAAAATCTTGCAAAGCAGAACAACGAACTGACAAATTCAGACGCTTATCCAGGTAGGCTGATTTGGCGTGCTCCAGTTGGATGGCATGGATGTTATTCTCTGGCTGGCCATAGTGACGGGTGATAAAACCACCTTGGAAACGGCCATTGAAGACATGACTGAATTCGGTTTGTTGTTCCAGCGCCTGTTGAACCGTTTGTTCATATTCTGAAGCACAGCTTTGTCCAGCGTAGGTGCCGACATTGATGTCAGGTAATTGGCCGTCGAAAAAACGCGGTACTTCATCATCGATGCTGTGGGCGTCGATCAACAAACAAAAACCAAAACGCGCTTTGGCCGCATGGATTAATTGTTGCAGTTGCTGGTGATAAGGTCGCCAGTAGGTCTCAATGCGCCGGTTGATTTCATCCTGATTCGGTTGCTTTCCTGGCAAATACAAATCCTGATGATCAAACGTACTGGTTGGACACAATTCAGTTTCTGCCTGGTTGGTGTACAAAGTCTGTCCTGATGCCGGCCGGTTCAGATCAATCACGTGCCGTGAGTAATTGGCAACGATTTTCGAGTAGGCCAAACCTTCAAAGTCAAACACTTCACTGATCAGGTAATCGCGATCACTGCTGTTTTGAAATGCCGGTGTCATGTTGGCCCGAATGTCCTCAGGTATCAGTGCGCCATCGTGGGGCACGCTGATGACCAGCGGTGATTCGGCCTGGCTACATTCAAAAACCTTTACCTCAAAGACGGACATACATCACTCAGGTATTCATTCAATTGGCCAGACAGCACCAGTTGTTGCATGTGGTTGATGTCAGGCGACATCAGGCGGTCTTGGTTCAAGAAAGGCACCGATTCACGTACTTTCTGGTGAACCTGATACAGTACCTTGGAAGTCTTTAAGTCTTGGTGGAAATCGATACTCTGACATGCTGCCATCATTTCAATGCCAATCACCGTCGCAGAATTGATTGCCAAGTCGGTTAACTTGCGGGCGGCAAAAGTGGCCATGCTGACATGATCCTCTTGGTTGGCCGAAGTTGGGATGGTGTCGACACTGGCCGGATGCGCCAGGGTTTTGTTTTCAGAGGCCAAAGCCGCTGCGGTAACATGAGCAATCATAAAACCAGAATTAACCCCCGAATCCGGCACCAGAAAAGCCGGCAATCGGCTTAAAGACGGATCAATCAACATCGCCAAGCGACGTTCGGACATGTTAGCCATATCAGTCATGCCAATGCCCAGAAAATCAGCCACCAGCGCCACCGGCTCGGCATGGAAATTACCACCGGAAAGCACGTCGCCCTGCTCGGCAAACACCAAGGGGTTATCGGTAGCGGCATTGGCCTCAATCAATAATTTGGCGGCCACATGTTCAATGGTATCCAATACCGCACCCATAACTTGCGGTTGACAGCGCAAACAATAAGGGTCTTGAACGCGGTCACAATCCTCATGTGATACCACGATTTCACTGTCCTTCAAGAGACCGCGGATGACGCGAGCCACCTTAATTTGTCCCACTTGTCGGCGGGCCTGGTGAATGCGTTCATCAAAAGGTGCCAATGAACCTTTGGCGGCATCAATCGACAAAGCACCAGCAATCAAAGCGGCCTGGAAACAATTCTCAGCCAGGAACAAACCTTTCAATGCCAAAGCGGCTGAAACTTGTGTGCCGTTCAACAACGCCAAGCCTTCTTTGGGGCCTAACTTGATGGGTTGTAACCCAGCAGCTTGCAGGGCCTCCATGGCGGGTATCACTTGCCCTTGGTAGCGGGCTTCACCCAAACCTATCATCACCGCGGTTAGGTGCGCCAGTGGTGCCAGGTCACCGGAGGCACCCACTGATCCTTTTTCTGGAATGATGGGATAAATTTCATGGTTAATCATGTCCAGCAACAGTTTCAAGGTGTTGGGATGTATTCCCGAAACCCCTTGCGACAAACTCATGGCTTTCAGTGCCATGATCAAGCGCGTGGTATCGGCATCGATGGGCTCACCCACACCCACGGCATGAGAAATCACCAGATTGCGCTGTAAGGTATCAAGCTCATCTTTGGCGATTTTGACATTGGCCAACAAGCCAAAGCCAGTATTGACCCCGTACACCGTTTCATTGGAAGCCGCCACTTCTTCAATGGTTTGGCGCGACTGAATCACGCCTTGCATCATGTGGTCATCCACTCGCACCTCTATCGGCTGTGTCCAGATGCGCCTCAAATCGGCCAGGCTAAAGCCGTCACTGTTGATGGTGAATGTCAGGGTATCGGTCATGATGCTGTGTCCTCATTGTTGCGGTTCTGCATGGGCAAATCCAAGTTATTTTCTCTCGCACATTGTTGGGCAATCTCATAGCCGGCATCGGCGTGACGCATCACCCCGGTGGCTGGGTCATTCCACAACACCCGGCCAATGCGTTCAGCGGCGGCATCAGTGCCATCACAACAAATCACCACACCGGAATGTTGCGAATAGCCCATACCCACACCACCACCGTGGTGTAAGGAAACCCAGGTGGCACCGCTGGCGGTGTTCAATAAAGCGTTCAATAAAGGCCAGTCAGAAACCGCATCAGAACCATCGGCCATGCTTTCGGTTTCGCGGTTGGGTGAAGCCACCGAACCAGAATCCAAATGATCGCGACCAATCACCACAGGTGCTTTCAATTCACCAGACTTGACCATTTCATTGAATGCCAGACCTAACTTGTGGCGTTGTCCCAAGCCCACCCAACAAATGCGTGAAGGCAAACCTTGAAACTGGATGCGCTCGCGAGCCATGTCCAGCCAATTGTGCAGGTGTGGGTCATCCGGGATTAACTCTTTGACTTTGGCGTCGGTTTTGTAAATGTCTTCAGGGTCACCTGACAACGCTGCCCAGCGGAACGGGCCCACGCCACGACAAAACAGCGGCCGCACATAAGCAGGCACAAAACCCGGGAAATCAAACGCTTTTTCAACGCCTTCATTGAACGCTTCTTGGCGGATGTTGTTACCGTAATCCACCGTGGGAATGCCTTGAGCATGAAAATCCAGCATCGCCTGTACTTGTACGGCCATGGATTTTCTGGCTGCGGATGCGACTTTCTGGGGGTTGTTTTTGGCTTCTTCACGCCACTGAGCCACTGTCCAACCTTGAGGCAGGTAACCATTGACCGGATCATGGGCGGAGGTTTGGTCGGTGACCAAATCAGGTTGGATGCCTGATTCAACCATTTGTGCAAACACGTCGGCCGCATTGCCCAACAAACCGATCGATACCGCCTTACCAGCGGCCTGCGCCGCTTTCAGCAGATTCATGGCTTCAGTCACTGAATGCGCTTTTTTATCCACATAGCCGGTTTTTAAGCGAAAATCGATGCGTGTTTCATCACACTCCACGGCAATCATACAATAACCAGCCATGGTCGCAGCCAAGGGTTGGGCACCGCCCATACCACCCAAGCCACCGGTTAAAATCCATTTGCCGCTGGTGTCACCTCCAAAATGTTGGCGACCGGCTTCCACAAAGGTTTCGTAGGTACCCTGCACAATCCCTTGCGAACCAATATATATCCATGAACCAGCAGTCATTTGTCCATACATCATCAAGCCTTTGCGGTCCAACTCATTGAAATGGTCCCAATTGGCCCAAGCTGGCACCAGGTTGGAATTGGCAATCAACACCCGGGGTGCATCGGCATGGGTTTTGAATACCCCTACCGGCTTGCCTGATTGCACCAACAAAGTTTCATCGGCGTCTAAACGCTTGAGGGTGTCAACAATGCCATCGAAACAAGCCCAATTGCGGGCGGCTTTGCCGATGCCACCGTAAACCACCAGGTCTTCCGGGCGTTCGGCCACATCGGGATCCAAGTTGTTCATCAGCATCCTTAACGGCGCTTCAGTTAACCAGGATTTGGCGTTAAGTTGTGTGCCTGTGGGTGCTTTGATCACCCGTGGTTTTGATGGGTTGTTATCATTCATGGTGTTTTGTCGTGGTTAATGGATTGAAATCGCGAAAGTAAATCTTTGTTCTTCAGACCAGCAATCGCCTGAGTCAGCACCTGGCCCAAATCAGCGCCAATTTCTGCAGACAGGTGTCGGTACACTTGCTCCAGAGAATGCTGCTTTAACAACTGGGCTTGCTGCTGCCCCAGTGCCGTCAAGGCATACAAGGTTTTGCGTTTATCAGCTGGATCATGATTGGCATTGATGATGCCTGCTTTTAATAACTTGGGGATTTTTTGTTTCACCAACTGATGTGACTGACCCAAGGCTTTGGATAAGTCGGCCAAACTGGCTTGTGGCGTTTGGCTGAGTTGATACACGATAGATACCGATTTGACTGGCACCACAATACCCAATGATTCATACAAAGGTTTGATTTGCAAGCTGATGAGGTTTCCCAAGTCATCGGCATGTTTGCCCACAAAGGCCTGAATGGTATTGATTTGATCAGTCATCGCGCATATTCGCAATATATTGCGTAAATAGAAATGAAATTGTCTCACCAGCCTACTGACTTGTCAATAACAGGCCACCTTATTTAATCCACAAAAATCCCAATTGATACAGTTGTTATTGAGAATGATTATCATTACAATATAATTTTTACATCAATGAACCACCATGAAGACCACCTGGCAACTGTTATACCAACACAACCTGAAACACTGGCAAGATCCCGCCTTACAACTGATTAACCAAAAGACTGAGCATGTTCTGCGGTGTTGGGTCGGTGAAATTTCTACCCAATTGTTGTTAATGGCCCTGGGCATGAACCGGCACCAGCTAAAACCCGGCCACAAGCAATGCTTGCAACTCAACAAACACCAAACCCAACAATTTTTAATGGCTGCATGTTTTCACTACCAAGCTTGCTTACACCAGTACCAGGTACTTCAGGACTTAAGGACTCAAGAATTGGATCATGCCACAGGCTTAGCAGACATCCTGTTGTACATCAGAATGTCAGACCAGCATCCCAGCAGCAAGCAGTTGGCCAAAGCTGTGAATCAAACAGCCCCACAGGTGGCGGACCTCAAGCAGCAATTAAAACACTTAGAGCACCACCAGCTGATCCAGAAATTGACCCACAAGGGATTGGTTTTTTTTGATAAAAACCCATTGCCCCACAAGCACTTGTTTGATCCAGACCAGCAAGTGATTATCGATTACCAACGCCATTTGGACACCACTGGTTATGAGCCCTTGGCTTATTAAAGTGTCGTTAAAGGATCTTTCAAATGTAATTCACCAGTCACGTAATGGCTTGCTTGAACATTCTGTATTTAGATGCTATTCTAAATATCTATTTCTCAGTCAAGCAGGTCTTATGTTGATCAAAATAACTCAATCCATTGTGGCTTTCATGATGGGTATGTTGCTGATAAGCCATTTCGCTCAAGCCACCAAACCTCAAAAACAGACACCACCTGACCCAGGACAGTGGGTGACAGTGAATGCCGATGGCTATCAGCTGGCAGGCAAGCTGCTGTCAGCACCCGATTCACAAACAGCTGTACTGATCATTGCCGGGTCCGGACCCACCGATCACAACGGTAACATCCAACAAATGGGCATGACCAACAACAGTTACTTGATTTTGGCTGAGGGTTTACTCGCAGCAGGCTATGCGGTATTGCGGGTTGATAAACGGGGAATTGGCCGCAGCGCCAATGTCCAGTTCAAACCCGAAGAAGCCTTGTTTGGTCGATATGTGGCTGATGTGGTGGCCTGGATTCGATACCTTAAAACCCATCACACGAAGGTGGTGGTTATGGGGCACAGCTTGGGTGGACTGATGGCCATTCAAGCAGCACAACAAGAATCTGTTGATCAGTTAATCATGTTGGCCAGTGTGGCGGCTTCGGGGCATGACACCATCAAACGACAAATGACCGACCAACCTGAGTTTGTCAGCCAAGCTGCCATTCCCCTACTCGAACGATTGCGCCAGGGTGAGAAGGTACCTGCTGATGAAGTGCCACCTTATTTACACAGCTTGATGGGGCCAGCCATCCAGCCTTACCTGCGCTCGTTTATGAACATTGAACCCCGTGCTGAACTGGCTGCAATCACCACGCCCACCTTGGTCATCATTGGTGGCACCGACATTCAAATTACCGTTGCGGAAACCTTGGCTTGGGTCAAAGACCTTGGCCACGTTGAAAGCCGGGTCATTACGGGCATGAATCACGTGTTAAAACCCGCACCAGCCGATCGCACCGCCAACCTGGCCACTTATTCACAAGCTGATCTGCCACTGCACCCAGATTTATTACCCACCATCATCGCTTTTTTAGCTGAGAAATAGGCAGCCATCAACTGCCTGCACAAACAAGATGTATATGCTGTCGCAGGCTAAAATAAAAATGGGTGGCCTTTGTGCCTGAAGATTTTGTAAAATGAGGGCATTCTATCGACCACAGCTTCATGAAATTCGAATCAACTGAACGTCAAATCCGCAGTTTCGTTCTCAGAAAAGGGAAAATGACAGCAGGACAGAAAAAAGCAGTTGAAGAATTGATGCCGGTGTATGCCTTCGACCCCAAACAAACCATCGACTTTAACAAACTGTATGGTAATTCCAACCCGGTGTGGATGGATATTGGCTTTGGTAACGGTGAATCCATCATTCACGCTGCCAAAAAACACCCTGAAATCAACTTCTTGGGCATAGAAGTGCACCTGCCTGGCGTGGGGCATTTGCTGATGGGAATCAAAGAATTTGGACTGGAGAATGTACGCATCATTCGCAACGATGCCGTAGACATACTCGATTTGTATGTGGCTGATGGCTCCTTGGCCGCCATTCACATTTATTTTCCTGATCCTTGGCATAAAAAAAGACACCACAAGCGGCGCTTATTGAACCAAAGCTTTTTGGATTTGATTCAACCCAAGCTAACGACGGGTGGGCGCCTGCACTATGCTTCAGACTGGGAACCTTATGCACTGGAGGTACAGGAATTGCTGGCGGAGAACGATTGGCTGGTCAATCAACAAGCCGACAATGGATTTGCTCCCCGCCCTGAATGGCGCCCGGTTACTAAATTCGAACGCCGTGGCCAAAAACTAGAACACGGCACCTATGACTTGATCATGACCAAACGCTGATGGAAATGCTGCCATTAACCAATGAGATGTTGATGGTGTTTGCCATTCTGGCTTATACAATCCTGATGTTTGTCACTGAAGTGATTCGTGTTGACGTGGCTGCCTTGTTGATTTTGGTGATGTTGGGTCTGACCGGTTTGGTACCCGACACGCAATTGTTTGACGGCTTTGCTTCCAATGCCGTCATTGCCATCATCGCAGTAATGATTCTGGGCGCAGGCTTGGATCGCACCGGTGTGATGACGGCCGTTGCCAACCTGATTTTAAAAATTGGTGGAAAAACCGAAAAAACCGTGATGCCACTGGTGTCCATGACCGTGGGTGCCATATCAGGTTTCATGCAAAACGTCGGTGCCACGGCCCTGTTTTTACCAGTGATGAGCAAAATTTCCAGTGCTGCTGACTTGCCCATTTCGAGGCTGTTGATGCCGATGGGTTTCTGTGCCATTTTGGGTGGAACCGTGACCATGGTTGGCTCCTCTCCACTGATCTTGCTCAACGACTTGATCGAAACATCCAACCGCTCGTTACCACCGGGGGCAGATACCATGCCCACATTCAGTCTGTTTTCAACCACACCTATCGGCCTGGCGTTGTTGGCTTGTGGGGTGTTGTACTTTTTACTGATTGGCCGGTTTTTACTGCCACGTGACAAAGACACGTCCAACCACGGTATGCAGAAGTCTGACAGCTACTTTCGGGACAACTACGGCATTGAAAGGACAGTCACAGAAATGGTGGTTAACAAGGACAGCCCATTGGTGGGCAAAATGATCCAAGAGCTGGAATTTGATAACCACATCCCGCACATCGTCGCCTTGTTCACAGAAAACGAATCCATGCTGTCGCCGCCCAGAAACAAGATGATCTGGAATGGGGCCATTTTGGGGGTGATGGGCAGCGCCCAACAAATCAAAGATTTTGCAGAAGAGTTCAACTTAACCATCAGACCCAAACTGCGCCAATTCAAACTGGACTTCAACCCATCCATCTCAGGGACTTCTGAAGCTGTGGTGGTACCCGGTTCGCGTTACTTGGGCGTTAAACTTTCAGCTTTTCATTTCCGCAAAGAATACGCCATTACCATCCTGGCAGTCTCCAGAAACAACAAGATTTACCAGGGCGAAGAAATGTATGACATGGAGTTACAATTGGGTGACACCTTTATCATCCATGGTCGCTGGACCGACCAAATGGGTTTGGGCCGATCGCGCAACGTGGCTCTGGTCAGTGACGTACCAGCCGAACCCCAACGACCCCAAAAAATTCCCTTTGCTTTGCTGTTTTTCGCCCTCAGTTTGTCCTTGGTGATTTTCACTGACTTGAAATTGTCCTTGTCGTTGTTGACCGGTGCCATTGGCATGATTATTTTTGGCGTGGTCAACATGGACGAAGCTTACCGAGCAGTGAGTTGGAAAACCGTGTTCTTGTTGGCTTGCTTGATACCCTTGGGTTTTGCCATGGAAAACACCGGTGCGGCTGCCTGGATTGCTCAACGCACCATCCAAATGTTGGGTGAAGTACCGCAAATCATTTACCAGCTGGCCATGGCCCTGCTGGCCACCATGTTTTCATTGGTGATGTCTAATGTCGGCGCCACGGTGTTATTGGTTCCCCTGGCCATCAACATTGCCATAGAAACCGGCGGCAACCCCGTGGTTTATGCGCTGATTGTTGCCATCTCTACATCCAATGCGTTCATTCTACCTACCCATCAGGTTTCGGCCCTGATCATGGGCCCGGGTGGCTACAGTGTTACTGATTTCCTTAAAGTGGGCAGCCTGATGACCGTGTTGTTCATTGGCGTTTCCCTGACCATGATCAACTGGCTCTTTTGATTTGACAGGCTTGTTCTATTTTCAATTTAAATAGCTCGCTCAATAATTTTTTGCTTTCCTGATCGATGCCTTGTTTGCAATAGTTACATTCGGCCAACTGGTTAATGATGGCTTCAATTTCATTCATGACTTTTTTTAGTTCAACTTGATTCATCACACCCTCTCAGCGTAAAAACAACAATGACATTATTTTAGAGGCTACCCCATGCCGCTCACCAGCGCCAATTTCTGACTGGGCTGTAGGAAAATATCGACATCAGTAACAATAACCCAACCCCCTCAAGTCACTTCATCTCCTTAAACACAGCCAGCTGATAGGCTTTTTATGGACTGCATCTATCCAGCCAATTGCAGGCCCAATTCACAACTGCCATGGTATAATGGGCGCTTTCAATAGAACGACTGACACATGATTAAACTGGTGTTGCTGAGACACGGCGAAAGTGAATGGAATTTGGCCAACCGATTTACCGGTTGGAAGGATGTTGACTTGACCGAAACCGGTATCCAACAAGCACAAAATGCTGGCCAATTACTGAAAGATGCAGGTTTTGAATTTGACCAAGCCTACACCTCAGTGCTCAAACGTGCCATCAAGACTTTCAACATCGCTGCTGATGTGATGGACCAATCATGGCTACCAGTCAAACGCAGCTGGCGCTTAAATGAGCGACACTACGGCGCTTTACAAGGCCTGAATAAAGCCGAAACGGCAGCCAAATATGGTGACCAACAAGTCCATGTTTGGCGCCGCAGTTACGCCACCCCACCGCCAAAGTTGGATTGGGATGACGAGCGTAACATAGCCTCAGACCGACGCTATGCCGCCTTAAGTAAAGACCAGATTCCGTTGGGCGAATGCCTCAAAGACACGGTGGAGCGGGTACTGCCCTATTGGCATGAACACATCGTGCCTGATTTAAAGGCCGGCAAAAGATTGATCATTGCCGCCCATGGCAACTCATTGCGCGCCTTGGTGCAATACCTGGATAACGTGTCTGAACAAGAAATATTAAAACTGAACATCCCCACCGGCGTGCCGCTGGTTTATGAGTTGGATGATCAGTTGCAACCCATCAACAGCCAATACCTGGGTGATCAAAATGCGCTGAATGAGGCCATGGCCGCTGTGGCCAACCAAGGTAAGGCTAAATCCTGAGTGATGTCATGAATAACGAGTATCCACTGTTAGACCAAATTACCATACCAGCCGATTTGCGTGAACTTGAGACACACCAGCTACCTCAGGTTGCAGATGAGTTGCGCGCCTGTCTGATTGAAAAAGTTTCATCAAGTGGTGGTCATTTCGGCTCTGGCTTGGGTACCGTTGAATTAACTGTGGCCTTGCACTATGTATTTCAAACCCCGCATGACCGCATCGTATGGGACGTCGGCCACCAGGCCTATCCACACAAAATTTTAACCGGACGCAAGGACCAACTGACCACCATCAAACAAAAAGGCGGGCTGGCTCCGTTTCCGAAAAGAACCGAAAGTGAATACGATACTTTTGGGGTAGGCCACTCTTCTACTTCAATTGGTGCCGGCTTAGGCATGGCCTTGGCCAGCCAGATTGAAGGGATTGATCGAGAGGTGGTGGCTGTTATCGGTGACGGTGCCATGACCGCCGGAATGGCTTATGAGGCATTGAATCACGGTGGCGAACTGGACCCTAACCTGTTGGTGGTTCTGAATGAAAATGAAATGTCTATTTCTCCCAATGTCGGTGCCTTATCGCGCATGCTGATTAAAATTGTCAGCGGCCGCACGTACAACCGCATGCGAGAAAAATCCAAACGCATCATGCGTCGCGGGTCTTGGTTGTGGAAATTTCTGTCGCGCTGGGAAGAGCACGCCAAAGGCATGTTCGTGCCCAACACCTTATTTGAAGAACTGGGTTTTCACCACCTGGGTCCCATCGATGGCCACGACGTCAATCAATTGGTCAACACCTTGGAAGTCGCCAAGGAAATCAAGGGACCGAAGTTATTACACATCATCACCAAAAAAGGCAAAGGTTACAAACCGGCTGAACAAGATCCCATCAAATACCATGCGGTGGGTCAATTCAAACCGGAAGAAGGCATGACCGCCAAATCCAAACCATCCAAACCCACCTATACTGAAGTTTTTGGTCAGTGGTTGTGCGACATGGCCAGGATGGATCAAAAACTGGTGGGCATTACCCCCGCCATGCGCGAAGGATCTGGATTGGTCGAGTTCTCTCAACTGTTTCCCAAACGGTATTTTGATGTCGGCATCGCCGAACAACATGCCGTGACCTTGGCTGCAGGAATGGCCTGCGAGGGCATCAAACCCGTGGTGGCCATTTACTCCACCTTCTTACAGCGGGCTTATGATCAACTGATACATGACGTGGCCATCCAAAACCTGGATGTGCTGTTTGCCATTGACCGTGGTGGTGTGGTTGGACCTGATGGTGCCACCCATGCAGGAAACATGGACTTAAGCTTTTTGCGTTGTGTACCCAACATGACCATCATGGCACCAGCAGATGAAAATGAATGTCGCCAAATGCTATATACCGGTTATCAACACACTGGACCGGCTGCCGTTCGCTACCCTCGAGGTAAAGGACCTGGCGCAGCCATAGTACCGAAAATGACACCATTAGAAATGGGACGCGCTGTGCGGGTACGAAAAGGCGGTAAACACTTGGCCATCTTGTCGTTTGGTGCTTTGTTGCCAGAAGCTGCATCGGTGGCAGAGAAATTGGATGCGACCCTGATCAATATGCGTTTCATCAAGCCGATTGATCGTGAAATGATTGAAAAGGTAGCCCGCACCCATCAATATTTGGTTACCGTTGAAGACAACGTCGTGCAAGGTGGTGCTGGAAGCCATGTGATTGAAGTGTTGCAGGACCTCAAGATTCAGGCACCGGTGTTGACCTTGGGATTACCTGACCATTTCCAGGATCATGGTACCCGAGAAGAATTGCTGAGTGAGGCCGGACTGAGCCAGGAAACCATGCTTGAAAGCATTCAGTCATTCACTGAAAAAGCACCCAAGCACCAGGTATTTTCACTGTAAAAAAACGTCAATTATTGGTTGCGTGAAAGGATGTATTGCGTCATCTCATGGTCCGGATAATGCCACTTCAAGTAATTGATGTAACTGGAAGTTTTCTTATCGGCACCTTTTTCTTCTAAGTAATTGATGATGGCAACCAGGGCATCAATAAACTCCGGCAATTCACACTCCTTGCGAATCATGTTGTTGATGATATAGACCGCATTGTTTTCAAAGCCATTGGCAGCAAACACCACCGATAACTTGACCAGGGTTTCATCGTCTAATTGGATGCGTCCCTGAGTGGTGGTCATGTACTTGACAAAGTCATTGTGAATTTTTTCGCCAGACACATCAAATTGCATCTGTAAATTAAAGTAGTCAATGGCTGCCTGGTGGTGGTAATCATCAAAGGGAATGTATTTGCCATATTCAAAACGCAAGCGTGCCAAATCCAGACTGTTGGGGTATTTTTTGAAGGTGTTGGCCAAAATTTTCATGGCCTTCTTGTAATTGCCCTTTTCTATGTATTTTTCTGCACGGGCAACTGGGTTGAGTCGATTTCCAAACACAATCTGTTAGATGATGATTTAACTGAGACCATAGCATAGCAAAGATGAGCAAAAAATCATATCATTTGATTGGCCGCCATCGAAAATGTGTGGTCTGCACCCACAATAAAATGATCCAGCACTTTGACATCTATCAACGCCAGGGTTTGTTTTAGTCGGGCCGTTAATTGGATATCAGATTGGCTTGGCCGGGTGTCCCCCGAAGGATGGTTGTGAGCAAAAATGATGGCAGCTGCGTTGTATTTCAAACAGTACTGCGCCACTGTCCTGGGGTACACCTGGGCTGAATTGATGCTGCCATTGAACAGGAATTCAAACTTCAACAGGTGATTTTTGCTGTTCAAAAATAACGCAGCAAAGCGTTCGTGGTCAGCCGTTTCAAAATTGGCCATTAAGAACTGATCGACGGCTTCCGGATCGGCAAATGAAGTGTGGCCATTGAATCCTTCATTGATGGCTCGCTTAACCAACTCACTGACTGCTTGGAACTGGGTGTATTTAGCCATTCCCAGTCCTTTGATCTCGGTAAACTCTTGTAAACTAGCACTGACCACTGGCCTCACCCCACCAAAATGATTAAGCACATGTTCTGCCAGCTGCACCACACCCATCCCAGCCACACCGGTGCGTAAAAATATCGCCAACAATTCAGCGTCACTCAGTGCCGCAGCGCCTTGTTGCAATAATTTTTCCCTGGGCATGGGCCTGTTTTTGTTTAGTAAAGTCATGATTTAACTGACAAAAAATGTTGATATTAAGACAATGATGCCTACAACACAGTCAATTAATTCTGATGGCTTTGTAAGAAAGCATAACATTGGAGATTTTGTGGTGGGTGGTTTAAAATCAATCCTTCAATTCAAAGACGGTCATTATGCAAACCATTGAGATCAAAAAGCTGGACGAAACATTCATTGCAGAATATGGATTACCTCAATACACCACCGAAGGATCAGCAGGGTTAGATTTAAGGGCTTGTTTGGACGATGACCTGACAATCACAGCTGGTAGCACTGAACTGATTCCTACCGGTCTGGCCATCCACATCAAAGACCCGCGGTTGGCAGCCATGATTCTGCCTCGTTCTGGTATGGGTCATAAACATGGCATTGTTTTGGGTAACCTGGTGGGTTTGATAGATTCTGATTACCAGGGACAATTATTCGTTTCTTGCTGGAACCGATCCAGTGAAGACTTTACTTTAAAGCGTGGAGACCGCTTGGCCCAATTAATCTTTGTGCCAGTGGTTCAGGTACAATTCAATACTGTTGAGGATTTTAATGACAGTAGCCGTGGCACGGGTGGTTTTGGCCACACAGGAGTTAACTGATGGACCTTAAAAATTTATTGGGATCACTGACCAAAAAATCAGACAAAGCTGAAGACAAAGACACCACAACAGATAAAAACGAAGCAATCACCCGCAAAAGTCGCCCAAAAAACAGCGTGCAACTGTTTGTTGAGAAATTGCAACAGGAGCTTTCAAGAGAATCGTTGTGGACCGCTTGTTTTGTGGCTGCCGTGCTGGCCAGCTTATTGTTTGCTTATATCCTCAAAAATAACTTTCAAGAGTACCGGGTGTTATCACACCTGGAATCGCAAGCTGAACAGTTGGCTGAGAATGTGCAGAACAACATCAAACAGGTACACCAGCTGGCTGCCACAATCATAGCGGACAACCCCGACGCTGAAAACATCGATGAATTGGTGGACAACCAAATCGATCAAACGTTGCGGGTGATCAAAGTTACAGAGCCCATCGATGACATTGTCCCCACCACGGAATTTCCGGGCATCAACTTTGCCACCTATGACATGCTTAAACAAACCAGTGAGTCACAGCAGGAACAAATGCCAGAAATTCATTTGTATGGTCAAAGCAACCAATACCTGAATTTTGTCTACATCCATCAACCTGAAGCAGTTTATGTGGTGGTCAGTTATCCCGTTGATATGATCATCAAATCCCAACAAATGCAGTTTGACAACAGCCAGCTGTCTCTGATTCAACAATCAGGGACTTGGAGTTCAGTGGAGCTGCAAAAATGGGGGCATGTTGATCCCAATTCAGCCACCAACAACAAAGAAATTAAGATTCCTAATTCAAACTTTCAAGTCCATTATGCCGTACAAAAGAATTACTCGGGCTTGTTTAATTTGTCATTACTCAGCAGCATCATTGCCCTGGGAGCCAGTTTGATACTGGCAGTAACCACTTGGGTCAAAAGGTCTCAAAGACTGGAACAGTTGGCCATGCAAAGAAAAAAGACATTGGAGGAACCCGTTTACGTGCACACCCCAAAAGCTCAAAAATCTGGCAGCTTAGCCAATTTAGAAGACAAAGAAAAAGGCAGTCAGGATTCAGATACAGGATCTGCACCTGACAAGCCACTGACGCTACCAGACAAATCCATCTTCAAAGCTTATGACATCAGGGGCATTGTCGACAAAACCCTGACGGTTGAAGCCGTTGAACAAATCGGCCATGCCATTGGCTCGGAGAACCTGAATCGAGGCCGCAAAACGATTGTGGTGGCTAGAGATGGACGTTTGTCAGGTCCGACATTACTGGAAGCACTGATCAACGGCATTGCCCGCAGTGGTTGTGATGTGATCAATATCGGTGCTGTTCCTACTGGGGTGTTGTACTTTTCAACCCACCACTTGGAAACAGGCTCAGGCGTGATGCTGACCGGCAGCCACAATCCGGCTGATTACAACGGCTTAAAAATCATGCTGGATGGCGAAACCCTGGCCGGTAAATTGATCACCAACCTCTATGACATGATTGCCAACAATGACCTACTGCATGGCAAAGGCGACATCCAAGAGTTAGATATTGCTGATGATTACGTTGACTACATCAGTTCTGAAATTCAGCTCGAAAACTCACCCACGGTGGTGGTTGATTGTGGCAACGGCATTCCAGGCGAATTGGGTCCTGAGGTGTTGGAAGAAATTGGTTGTGAAGTGATACCCCTGCATTGTGAAGTAGATGGTAACTTTCCTAACCACCATCCCGATCCCAGTGTGCCTGAGAACCTACAAGATTTGATCGCTACTTTGAAGTCGGTTGATGCTGACCTAGGGATTGCTTTTGATGGTGATGGTGACCGCCTGGGTGTGGTGACCAAAGCCGGTGAAATCATCAACCCAGACCGACTGTTGATGCTGTTTGCCAAAGACGTACTCAGCAGACAGCCCGGATCCAGCATCATCTTTGATGTCAAATGTACCGGCCATTTGCCCAAATCCATTGTTAAGCACGGTGGTATGCCCATCATGTGGAAAACCGGCCATTCATTCATGAAAGCCAAACTGAAAGAAACCAATGCCGCCTTGGCTGGTGAAATGAGCGGCCACTTCTTTTTCAATGAACGTTGGTTCGGTTTTGATGACGGCATTTACGCTGCCGCCCGCTTACTTGAAATTCTTGATCAAGAAGATGGCACGCCAGAAGAAGTGTTTAACACCCTACCCAACAGCGTTAACACCCCTGAACTCAAAGTCCACATGAATGAAGGTGAGCACTATTTGTTTATGGAAGAGTTCGTCAAACGGGCAGAATTTCCTGACGCTAAAATCACCACCATTGACGGTATCAGGGCTGATTTTGCCAGAGGCTGGGGACTGGTCAGATGCTCAAACACCACACCTTGTTTGGTGATTCGCTTTGATGCCGATGACGAAGAAGTATTAGAACTGATTAAAGAAGAGTTCAGGGTCCAACTGACCAAAGTCAGTGACCAGTTAGATTTGCCTTTCTAGGAAAAAAATATGAAAGATACGGCGCATTTTTATGGTGGCATTTCACGTTTCAACCACTGGTTAGCAGCAATCGTTGTCATCGGCATGTTGGCAGTTGGGCTGTACTTCAATGACCTGCCACGCGGCGATGAAAAAACCTATTGGTTGCGCCTACACATCGGCGTGGGTGGCTTGTTTTTTGTGTTCTTGTGGTTTCGTGTATTGTGGCGCTTGATCAGCCGCTCGCCACAACCAGTAGCACAGCAACAAGCATTACAAAACCTGACCCGTGTCGTTCATTGGCTGTTGTTACTTTGCGTGTTGGTTATGGCACTCTCAGGCCCCTTTCTCATCTGGACCAGGGGCGCTGGAATCAATGTCTTTGGTTGGTTTGCCATCCCCTCTCCCATAGGCAAAATGCCAGAATTACACGAGTGGATGGAAACCCTGCATGCCATCACCGCCAAAGTGTTGTTGGTGACCTTAATCATTCATGTTTTGGCTGCGCTGAAACACCAATTCATTGATAAAGATCAGGTGCTGGCCAGAATGGTTAAATCCCTCAGAAAATAAATCACCACACAAATTTGGCCTGACTGACTTGTTCGGACAACTGGCTAACCATGGCCTTAATTTTTGCTTCATCCAAGTAGTGGATATTGATGTCCTGGGTCACCGGATTGGAGCCTGCCGTGTCTACGGTCAGGCGCGCCATGCCGTTGCGTCGATCAAAAGGTGTTTGCAAACTGGATATGTTTTGAATCTTGCCCAATTTAACAATCCCAATGGAATGAAACAACACACCATGTCGAAAGCCGATGACCTGGTCATTCAAAGCATACCTGGCATGCCTGATATAAGCCTTGGCATACCAATAATTGAATGGCAGCAACAACAGTGGCAACAAACCCCAAGCCTGATAAAAATACAACAACGGCGCACAACCCAATAACATAAAAAAGGTCAGGCGTTTGAACACCCGCTTCCAGGCCCTGGGCTCCAAGGGCAACCAAGTCAGCCTATGCCAGTCAACTTCTGGTTGAATTTCAGACAACAAATGTTTGGCTTTGGCATCAGCTATCAAGGGCGCAATCCATCTCATGGTGATGCCACTTTGTTCGGTGACGCCGCCGGCTGTTTCCATTTTGATGCTCACGCTTTTGAAATACCGATGCAAGGGCGTGTGCTTGATTTTGATCAACTGAATCCGTTTCAACGGGATGTTGGCATTGAGTTTGGTCAGCAAGCCCATTTCAGCATGCAGACTCTGATCGACGCGACTGATTTGAAAGCGATACAATTTGAGGAACGCCAAGGCTATGGAAGACACCCAAATGGTGATCAACATCAGCACCGCAAATGCGCCGCCATAAAGCAGCCATTGAGTCCAACCCCATTGCTCTACATGCAAACCACCAATCAATAGCTTCATGAAATCAATGAATTGACCTCGGTAGTAGTCATTCTGCGACAGGATGGAGCCGACAATACCAATAGGCACCAAGGCTTTGTGAGAAATGAATCCAAACTTGCTGACTTCGCGGTTACTCATCTGCATCAACGGTTTCCCAGTCGCTGTTTCTTTGCTGTTGTTTTCGTCCAGACTGTCAGTCGCTGTCTGACCATCGTGGTTGTTTGCAGCCTGTACACTTCTGCGTTTGATGACCTCTTGAATGTGTTTGACTTGATGGTCGGCAATGACCCTGATCACGGCTTCTGGTTTCACTCCCGATGCCGATTCAATTTGTAAAGTGGCCACATTAAAGATTTTGTGCAGCACATTGCGCTCCACATTGACGTTTTGTATGCGCTCATAGGGTACCTGTCGCAGTGACCTGAACAAGATGCCTTCCTTGACCACCAAACGATCGTCTTCTAACCAATAGTGATAAAACCAAAACTGCACGATGGTCATCACCGATGCCAGTGCCGCGATACCGATGATGATCATGTCTTGTCGGTCTCCACTGGTCCCCACAATACCTATCAGCAAGGGCAGCACCATTTTCTTAACGGCTTCAATAAACAGGAACAGGGGAGAAATTGGGCTGAGCCGATACCCTTCTGTGGTTAATTCCATAAGTTAAACCGTGTCTTCAGTTTGGTTGGTATTGATCAGCTCTTGCCGCAAAGCCACTGCTTCATCATGTAACAAACCAGGTAATATCACTGAGGCATTGCGGGTGCCTGCGGTGTGAACCACCAATTTACTCAAATCATAACGGCGCTCGATGGGCCCAGTGGTGATGTCGATGTGTTGTACCCGGTTTCTTGGAACCACTGACTGTTGCTTCCAGAACACCCCTTTATTGATACTTAGTCCTTCAGCACACAATTGATAGTGATAAGCCCGGTACCAAAGCTTCAGATACCAAAACAACAAAGCAAACAGCAGTGCATAAACCAACACATAGATGCCGAGCACGTGATACCACTGAAAGCTTGAAACAGCGGAAACCAAAATCGCAGGCCCCGTTGCCACAGCCAGCAAAATCAATGCGCTGGTGATGCGCATCACTTTCAAATAAGCAGCTTGTAACGGTTTGCTTTCAAATGTTTGCATGAATTCACTCTGAGATGTTAAGGCCGGCGGGCCAGGTTGACCCGCCTGATGACCTGCTTTTTATTTGGTATCTGACAAATGCATCAACGGCAAGGGTTGGGGCGAATCACTGTCAATGAAGTATATTTTAGAAGCGGGATCCTTAGAAATGGCTTTCAATGCTTCCAGTGCCTGTAACTTAACGTAGTTAGGATTGTTACCGATGGCCGTGTTGATTTTTTCAATCTCATAAGCCTGTGCATCTGCCAACAGCCGACGCTTTTCAGCCTCTTCTTCAGCGGCTTGACGCTGGGCTTCGGCAGCGGCGATCAGCTGTTGCTGCTCGGTTTTGTAACGTTCCAACTCAGCTTTTTGCTTTTCTACTTCCTGTTCACGCTCTTTCTTGGCTTCAATTGCTTTGGTGATGAATGGTGGCAGTGAAATGTCACGAATCAATACCGCAGAAACCATGATGCCTTTGGGCGCCAGGTACTCAGATAATCCTGTAGTCAAGCCCGTTTGTAATTGCTCTTGAGTTTCCTCTAAAAAGAAATCCTCAGCACGTTTGATGGATTTGCCCTGCTCTCTGAGCAAAGAACGCAATTTAGGTACCAGCTGCACTTCAATCATGCTGTCAATGTTACCGGTATCTTTCAAAATGTTGTTGGCCATATCGCCGTTCAAGCGGTACTGCACGGACACGTCGATTTTGGTTTGCAACTGGTCTTGTGAAGGCACGTGAGCGGTTTCTTTGTGGGTTTTTTCACGCACATCAAATTCATGGAACTTGAGTAAGGGATTAACCGGAATATTCAGACCTTCACCGTAAGTTTTGGTTTGCACTTCACCAAACAAAGTGGCCACCGCCACATGTCCAGCAGGGACACTGACCCAAAACCGTGAACCAATCATAAACAGGACCAATATAAACACACCAGGCACAATCCACTTGGCGGCAGATAATTGAGATGACATACGCTTTACTCTCTGAAGTTTTAAAAAAATTATTGTAGCAATTCTGACCTAAATTGTCTCATGTCATTAGTCACAGCACCACAACCAGTGATTTGCCCCTGCCAACAAGTTAAATCAAGCCTTATTGCAGCCAATCACAGCAAATACTGGAATTCTTGTGTCAAATTATTATAATCTTTTCTGATTAGTTTAGTGTGAGTGTGTAATGAGGAAATTGTGTGTATTGGGCTTGCTGTTGCTGGCCGGCTCGGCTGCGGCCTTCAAAGGCAAAGACGGCGACCTAACCGTAGTGGCCAATCAAGTAGTCAATTACTTCACCGGTCTGACAGCTGTCAACACCGTTGGTGGAGTCACCTTAACAGTAAGTAACATCAACGACTTGAATGATGTGGCTGGCATTTATGCCAATGCAGGCTTATCTCCGGGCGATTTGATCATGCTATACCAAGCCCAAGGGGCCACATTTGCCGACAATGGCAATACCAGCACCTATGGTACATTTAACATAGGCAATGCCGGGCGCTATGAAATCTACGAAGTGATTTCGGTTACCGGCAATGATGTGGTGGTTGCCGAAAATGGCACCTTATGTAACAGTACGAGCTTAATTTATGCCTATGACTTGGGCTTAACCCAAGTCATTCGCGTGCCTCAATTCAACAATTTGACCATTAACGCTGGGGGCACCATCAGCACCACACCATGGAATGGTTCACGTGGGGGCGTGGTTGCCATCGATGTCAACAACACCTTAGCGGTAAATGGCAGCATCAATGCCGCTTCTGCCGGGTTCCGCGGCGGTGTGGTTGATAATGTGACCACTGGACCAGGCACAGATGTGACCCTGTATCGAGGTGCATCAGCAGGTAATGGTGCAGAGAAAGGGGAAAGTATTTTAGGCTTTCAGGCTGTCTATGATGCCAACAACGGTCGCTACGGCCGCGGCGCAGCTGCCAATGGCGGTGGTGGGGGTAATGCACATAATGGTGGTGGCGGCGGTGGCGGCAATGGTGACAATGGCACAGCTTGGAATGGCCAAGGCAACCCAGACAATGGCCCGGCCAACTGGAGCACTGCATGGGACATCGATGGCACTTTGACTTCAGCCACCACTTCAGCCGGTGGTGGTCGTGGTGGATACACTTATGGTTCCAGTGACCAAGACGCCATCACCTTGGCTCCAGGCAGTGCTGCTTGGGGCGGTAACCTGCGTCGTGAACGCGGTGGGTTGGGTGGGCGACCAGTACCTTTTGATGATGTTGGACGCTTATACTTCGGCGGTGGCGGTGGCGCTGGTGACGGCAACAACGGTCGCGCAGGCGCCGGTGGCCGCGGTGGCGGATTGGTCTACTTGGTCACCAACAACTTGACCGGCTCAGGTACCATCAATGTCAATGGACAAGATGGTTTTGACACCGCCAACAATGGCGGTAACAATGATGCCCCAGGTGGAGGTGGCGCTGGTGGCACCATTGTGGTTTCTGCATCCAGCACTGCTGCCAGTGTGAATTTAACCGCCAATGGCGGTGTCGGAGGAGACCAATTACTTATTGGTAATGAAAATGAGGGACCCGGTGGTGGCGGTGGCGGTGGCGTCATTTCGGTCAGCGGTGGCACGGGCACCCCGGTCGCCAATGGCGGAGTCAATGGCATCAGCCAATCAACTGCTGTGACTGAATTCATTGCCAACGGCGCCACCAGAGGTGCAACCGGACAGCCCAGTGAAGTCACTGCAGCTGAGGCCAATCTACCGATTTGTCGGGCAGGTTTGTCTTTGAGCACAGTCAAAGCTTTGACCAACAACGCCGATGAAGACATGTCAGGCACAGTCACCGAAAACGACACCCTGACCTTTACCATCACAGTCACCAACACTGGTGATCTACCATTAAACAACATGACCGCCTCAGACCCACAGTTAACGCCCAACAGCAACAACTGCGGCACCGTAGCGCCCATGGGCACTTGCGTGTTGGTAGGTACGTATGTGGTTACCAATGCCGATGTACTGGCTGGGAACTTCAGTAACACCGGTACTGGTGATTCAGATGAAACGGCCCCGGTCGATGATGTGGTTAATACCCCAGTTGAGGGCTCTCCGGCCATAACTGTGGCCAAAGCCCTGACCAACAATGCCGACGAAGACATGTCAGGTACCGTTACCGAAAACGACACCCTGTCCTTCACCATCACAGTCACCAATAGCGGTAACATTCCTTTGAATAATATGACCGCTTCAGATCCACAGTTAACGCCCAACAGCAACAACTGCGGCACCGTAGCGCCCATGGGCACCTGCGTGTTGGTGGGAACTTATGTGGTTTCCAATGCCGATGTGCTGGCTGGCAGTTTCAGTAACACTGGCACAGGTGATTCAGATGAAACAGGACCAGTTGATGATGTGGTAATCACCCCCGTACAAGGATCACCCGCGTTAACTGTGGACAAGGTATTGACCAACAATGCCGACGAAGACATGTCAGGTACCGTCACCGAAAACGACACCCTGACCTTTACCGTCACAGTCACCAATAGCGGTAACATTCCTTTGAATAATATGACTGCTTCAGATCCTCAGTTAACGCCTAACAGCAACAACTGCGGCACCGTGGCACCCATGGGCACTTGCGTGCTGGTAGGCACTTATGTGGTCACCAATGCCGATGTAATGGCTGGCAATTTCAGTAACACGGGTACTGGTGATTCAGATGAAACAGCCCCGGTCGATGATGTGGTTAATACCCCAGTGGAGGGCTCTCCGGCCATAACTGTGGCCAAAGCCCTGACCAACAATGCCGATGAAGACATGTCAGGCACCATCACTGAAAATGACACCTTGACATTCACCATCACTGCCACCAATACCGGTAATGTCCCCCTGAATAACATGACCACCTCTGATCCCATGATCACGCCAAATACCATCAACTGTGGTGCCGTGGCGCCGATGGGAACTTGTGTGTTGGTGGGCACTTATGTGGTTACAGCTGGGGACATCACCAACGGTTCCATCAGCAACACCGGTACCGGTGATT